>OFHG01000004.1_pt1 | contig 133497 bp, 132 predicted proteins | sample 1521931 | NCBI WGS metagenome assembly OFHG01 (sample SAMEA2468438, study PRJEB22500) | soil metagenome | biome: Glassland; feature: Farmland; material: Clay | place: Australia | collected 2013-01-31 | depth 0.55 m
CCGCTGTTGCTGGACGTCGATCTGGGCATGGCGCCTGGGCACCGGGAGAACGCGGTGGCGTTCCTCGGCCGGATTGACGGACGGCCCGTCGCATCCTCTATGCTCTTCGCGTCCGCGGGCGTCGCGGGAGTGTACTTCGTGGGGACGCTCCCTGCGGCCCGCGGTCGGGGCGTGGGGCGGGCGATGACCGTGGCGGCGCTGAACGAGGCGCGAGGCCGGGGATACCGCATCGGCGCCCTCCAGGGGACGGAGATGGGCGTGCCCGTATACCGCCGTCTCGGGTTCCGGGAATACAGTCGGTTCGAGATCTACACCTGACTTGCAGGGGACGGCCTCCGGGTGGGCGGAATCTCTTTGACCCGGACGAGGCTAGAGGGTGGCATGCGCGCGATTCGCTTCGAGGCGGACGGTTCCATCCAGCCCGTGAATCTCCCCATGCCCACCGTGGGACCCGAGGACGTCCTCGTCCAGGTGCTCGCCGCGGGCGTGTGCCGCACGGACCTCCACACGCTCGAAGCCGTCAAGGAGGGACGACGGCCTCCCGTGGTCCCCGGTCACGAGATTGCCGGGAAGGTGACCAAGGTCGGCTCCGACGTGTACATGATCAACGCCGGCGACCTCGTCGCGGTGCACTACGAGCAGCCATGCGGCGCGTGCCGCCATTGCCGCAAGAAGAGGACGAACCTCTGCCAGGACGGCCACAGCCTCGGGTTCGACGTCCAGGGCGGTTACGCGGAGCACGTCGCGGTGAACCAGGGCACGGTCCTCCCGCTCCCGGCGGACTTCGACCCCGTCATCGCCGCGCCCCTGGGCTGCAGCGGCACGACCGCCTACCACGCCGTGGTCACTGTGGGGGACACCACGGAGGAGGAACTCGTCGTGGTCCTGGGCGCCGGCGGCGTGGGCCTGTCCGCGATCCAGGTGGCCAAGGCCCAGGGCGCGCGGGTCGTTGCGGTCGACGTGCGACCCGGTGCCCAGAAGGCGGCCCTCGAAGCGGGCGCGGACACCGCGGCCGACGCCGAGGAGGCGGGAAGGATCCGCGATGCGGACGTCGTGGTGGACTTCGTGTCTACCGCGGCCACCCTCCAGCTGGGTCGCGGCATGCTCGGGGTCGGCGGGCGGCTCGTCGTGGTCGCGTCGGGCACGGAGCCGATCTCGCTGACCGCAGAGGACATCATGGAGGGCGGACGGGCCATCCTGGGATCCTATTCCTCGACCATGGCGGACCTGGCCCGCGCGGTCGCCCTCGCGGAGAACGGGAAGCTCACGCCCATGGTCACGCGGCGTGCGTCCCTGGAGGAAGCCGCCGACGTGCTGCGAGAACTCGAGGCGGGCACGATCGTGGGACGAGCCGTCTTGACGCCGTGACGCTCAGTCCCGCGGCGTCTTCCGCACGAGGAAGTGATAGAGCTGACCCTCCTTCCGGTCCTCGAGGATGGGATATCCCGTCCGCTGGGACCAGTTCACCATCTCCAAGGGCGCGGTCCAGTCGTCCGAGACCAAGTGCACGACCTCTCCCTCCGCGGCGTGGGCCAACGTGTCGTCGAGCTTCGCGAGGACCGCGGAGCACTCCGTGCCGATCTCGAAGAGCTCGTGGTCGGGGACTGCGGCGAAGCAGTGGACATGGAGGGAGACCAGCTGGGCTGCGAGGAAATCCCGGGCCTCAGTGGCCGGGACCAGAGCTTGGCGATCGGCTTGCCACTCCAACGGACGGAGACGGGCGAACCAGCCTTCGGTATAGGGGCGCTCCGAGAGAGCCTTGGGTGTCGCGAGGACGCTCTCATTCACCGCGAGAAGGATTCCGCGGACGGGAGTGCGGACGGGCCCGAAGTAGCGGCCGCTCTCCACGAAACCAATGCTCCTCCCCGCTGCGAATTCGCCCCCCACGGGACGGGCCCGCACCTTGGTCAGGCGACCGGCCAGAGCCGCGTGCATGCTCGTGATTCCCATGACCAGGTCCCCGGAGTCCTCGCGGCGAACCCAGACGAGTCCGTCTCGTTCGTACAGGAGATCGTCCGGGAACTCGCAGCTGTCAATCCGCACGCGACACCTCCGCGGCCCGACGCGCGGCTCGGCGGCCGCGGGCGTATGCTCCATCCACTCGAGGCTCCGGGCGCAAGGTCGGAGGCACGGCGGCCGCCAGCCTTGAACGTTTTGGGAGCCCGAAGCCCGAGCAGCCCATTCATGCGGGGACCGTTATTGGAACCGTCATGTTCAAGTGCCGCTCGCGGGGTTTGTAGGACGGCGAGACCGGGTAGCCGCGTGAAGGGATCGACGTGATTGCCAACGACCTGGCCTATGTCCTCCCCCTCGTCTCCGCAGCCCTGTGGCTCCTCGTCGGACTCGGGGCGTTCGGCCGATACGGGCTCACGTCCCCCTTTGTTCGGGCGCTTGCCGTGTTCTGTCTCCTCGTGAGCGCGTGGGCTTTCCTCGACTGGTTCTTCCTGAACTTCACGTGGCCGGACGCCCTCCTCGCGAGGACCGTCTCCAACGTTCGAGCGAGCACCCTGGCGGTTGCATCCCTCGTCGTCCTCCTGGCATCCAAGTGGATCACCCGGGGCCACTCCCGCTACGATGTCCTGTTGGCGCTTCCCGTTCTGGGCGCGTTCGCCATCATCTGGACCGGGATGACGCTCGATGTGGTCGCTGCACCGTGGGGTCCCCAACTCCTGAGGGACCCGGTCCGCTACGGCCTCTACGTGCTCCAACCCTTGATCTACTTCGTCGTGGCCGCGGTCCTCTCGGTGTCCCTCGTGCGGGGACGTCGTGACCTGCCCCGCCGGCTCTTGATACCGACGCTCCTCAGCATCGGCGGGCTCATCGTGCTTGTAGTCCTCTGGCTGTCCACGAACGTCTACACGGACCTGACGCAGGGAGGTGGTCAGCCCCTGTTCTCCTCGGTCCTCTTCATCCCGGCCCTCATGGTCGCCGTCGCCTTCGTACGCCGGACTCCCGAGGAGATGGGGGAAGTGTTCCGGGCGGTGTCCGATGTCGAGCGACACGTGACCGCCCTCTACGTCTTCTATCGGACCGGGGAGCCGCTCGTCGCGGTGGGCGCCTCGCGTACGCTCCCCATGGAGGCGGAGCAGCTCGAAGGCATCCTCAGCCTCGTGGGGGACTTCGTCGACAGGAGCATGAAGCAGTTCACCGGCTATGCGGTCACCTCGATGCACTTCGAGCACCTGGGCATCCTCGCCGTCCGAGGGGAGTTTGTGATCGTGGCCACGGTGTTCGAGGGTCCCGCCTACGACGCGCTCCGCAGCGAGCTCCGTAGGAGCATTCAGGCCTTCGAAGCGGCTCACCGGGGCGAACTGCAGACGTGGGAAGGGGCAGCCCACATCGCCGACGCGGTCGCGGACGATCTGTCCGCCCTGCTGCAACGTCCTGGGTCCGCGCCGCGGACGACCGGACCTGCCGGCGCGTGAAAGGCTTTCTACGAGAAGCTGCTCTGGTCCTCCATGTCCCGCAGACGCGGGGCCGGGGGCCGTCCAGACCATGGAGAGGAGGAACATCGCGAGCGGGGCGAAGTGGGAGTCCATCGCAGGGTATTCCAGGGCGGTGCGTGTGGGGCCGTTCGTCCACGTCGCGGGGACGACCGCGTGGAATGAGGCGGGGGACATCGTGGGACCCGGCGACCCCTACGCTCAAACGGTCCAGATTCTCCAGAACATCGACCGAGCGCTGAGGGCCGCGGGAGCCGACCTCAAGGACGTGACCCGAACGCGCGCGTTCGTCACGGACATCGACCAGTGGGAGAAGGTGGCTCGGGCGCACGGCGAGGTATTCCGCGACGTCCGGCCTGCGATGACCTTGGTTCAGGTGGGCCGTCTGGTCGACCCGGCCATGATGGTGGAGATCGAGGCGGACGCCATCGTCGCGGACATGCCGCTCAGGTGACCGACCCCGCGGTGGCCACCCGCTGGCCACTTCTCGCCAGTTCCCTCATCCCCCGTGACCAGCCTTCGACCGTGCGAGGCAAGACAGATGATCGACTTCATGGTCGCGCGGGCACGGCGTCTCGAGGTGGAGAGCAGGGTTCGGGAGGCCCAGCGGTGGCCCTCGCCGCCGTGGCAGAACTCGGAACGGAAGGAGCACGGCATTTAAGGGCAACTCCTCGCATGGGGCACGCGCATGGCCAAGGGCGATCTCCAGGAGGACGTACGCGAGCTCCGCAAGCAGGTGGAGGCCCTCCGCGAGGCGCTCGCCACGGTCGCCGAGCCGTACCGGGAACTCGCGGGCTACGTCGAGCAGTTGCAGACGATGACCCGCGGCTACTTCCGCCTCCTAGACCTGTACGCCAAGCACGGGGCCGTCTCCCCGGACATCGTGGTGCCCGGGCTCAAGGACGACATCTCCAAGGCCATCCTCACGGCCCTCTTCGAAAAGTCGGACCGGAACATTTCCCAGATCACGGAGTCGGTCAAGGCGAAGCGGGGCACCGCCTCGCGGCGAATCGTGCGGGAGCGCCTCCAGGCCCTAGTGAAGGACGGCGTGGTCGTGGAGTCCGGCAGCTCTCGGGGCCACATGTACCGCGTGTCCCGGGAAGTGGCCGAGAAGTGGTCACAAGTGCTCGGTTTCTCCAAATACGGGGACCAGCCTAGCAAGGAGCAAGAAGAGCGAGGTGAACACGATGCCTGAGGAGAAGAAGGGCGATTTCGACGCGGACAAGTTCAAGGAAATCCTGAACGTCTTCGGGGACAAGATCCCGGCCATCCTGAACAGTCTGACGGACTCCATCTACGGCAAGGATGCGTCCGCGAAGTTCGGGACCGCAGTCGCGAACTTCTATCGGACCTTGAAAGACAGCGGGATGACGGACGAACAGGCGTTCAAGCTGACCGAGCAGTACATGTCCTCCCTGAACCTGGGCGGGATCATCTCCAAGGCCGTCGGCCACCGCGGCTCGGGCGAGGAATGATGGCCCGCGACCGCGACGGCCTCCCGGTCGTCGTGATGGCCGCCGTCCCGCTCCTGGTCATGCAGATCGGCGTGGGCTTCGTGCGGTTCCAGGCACGGCGGAAACGCGGGGTGCGGCGGTTCCGCCGCGAGCTCCTTCGCTCGGGCATGCCGAAGGATCGCGTGGCACGGCTCGCCCAGGCGTACCACGATGCGGGCTCCGTTCGCCGGCTCCTGCGCGGAGCCCGCCTCCCGGGAACGTGACGGCGCGGCGGGTCCGCGCGAGCCTTAATGGGCCCGTCGCGCTACCCGTCTGCACCATGATCGCCCCCGAGTCGCGAGCCGAGAAGGACGCCTTCGAATTGTGGACGCAGCTGCGCCCCGACGACGCCTACGTCTCGGGCGTTACGGAGGCGGTGGGCAAGTTCTTCATCCCCACCGCCGCGAACGTGCGGCACATGCGGGCACGGATCGCCAAGATTCGGGCGTCCACCAAGGACGTGACCATCCGCAAGTTCCTGGCCAGCTTCGACACGCAGCTCGCGCACCCGGAACCCTCGCACCTTCCCGAGATCATGGTGGCCTCGTTCTTCGGCTACATAATCAAGGAGGGCGTGGAGGCGGACCACATCGGCCCGCTCGCCGGCGCGGCGGCCAAGGCCCTCGATGCGGAGCGCCGCCTCCTCGCGGGGAAGCGCTGGCGCACGGGGATGCGTGCCCTCGTCCAGCTCAGCGCGTCGGGCCTCGCAGACATCGTGGCCATTGTGGCGAAGGAACTCCAGCTCTCGTCCGGGGGAAACGCGGCGCTCGAGTCCGTGGCCGCGCTCCGAGCCTCCCTTCAGCGGTACCGCCAGGCGTTCGACCTGCCGGGCTTCCGACCCGAGGGGACTTTCGAGGAGACGTACGCCTTCTTCAAGGAACACGGCGCGGACCTCGGCCGGTCCCGAGTGTACGCGCGGGAGCTCCGGGACTTCTGGGACTTCAAGGCGACGCCCGCCCAGGTGGAGTCCGCGGGCCTCCGGATGATGCGACGCGAGCTGCCCCACTTTCGCACCCTGACGGTCGCCTTGGCCGGGGAGCTGCACTGCGATCCGACCGCGGAAGGCGTCGCGAAGGCGCTCAAGACGCGAGCCGGCCTGCGCCCGGATCAGATCCTCCCCTTCCTGAACGCCCTCCGCGGTCCCTGTCAGAGGGTGGCGGACAAGCACGTCGTCGCAGTCAATCCGTCGTACACTACGCTGGTCATCGAGACGCCGCCGTACTTGGTGAACACGACGCCCTCCGGCGCGGCGTACAGCATCGACAGCCTGACGGACCACTCCAAGGAGGTGTTCCTGGCCACCACGGACGAGCGGAGCGCGGCGCGGCCCCCTCCTGCGGAGCTTCTGAACCTCCTCGTCCACGAGGAGTACGGACACTGCGTCCACGGGTCCAACACGGCCCATGCGTTCGCGGGCCAGCCGCGGCTCCTCGACACGGTCAACTCCACGTTCGGGTGCGTCTCCGAGGGGATCGCCTTCCAGCGCGAACTCGAGTTCGTCCCCGTGATGAACGGGATCGCGTCCGGCAGACTGGACGGTCCCGAGGAGCGGGCCTTCGCGGAAGCCCTGGAGCCGTGGGGCGGCGTGACCGTCGCGGCGCGCCACTACGAGTTCCTCGCGTACCTCTGGCGCATCGTCCGCGCCCTGCGGGTCATCGGGGACGCCCGGATCAACTCGGGCAAACAGGACATCGTCGAGTTCGTGGACTGGGCCCACAAGGCGACAGGCCTGGAGATGGCGACGATCTACTACAACGTCTTCCCCGCCCACCAGGTGCTCGGCGCCGGGTACGCGTCCACGTACGCCATCATCGGCGAACGCATCCGGGCCATCCAGGGGAAGGCCGCGAAGCGGCACATCCCGCTCCGGGACCTGAACGCCTTCGCCTGCTCCATCGGGTGGCCACCCAAGTCGCTCTACGAGGCACGGCTCGAGGCGTGGGTCCGGGAACACTGAGCGGGCCTAGCCCTCGCCCTTCTCCTCCACGAGCGGCTCGCCGCGGAGGACCTTGGCGACGAGCTTGCCCCGCCGCGGTTGGCTGCCGCGGCCGAGGCCGCGGAAGTCGATGGTCCGGACCTTCGGCCCGCGCAGCCCGTTCGCGTACCCGTCCACCGCCTCGCGGTACTCCAGGGAGAGGATGTCCAGGACACTCGCCGGATGGGTGGATTCGAGGTAGGTCCGCAGCAATCCGGGGAGGCCATGGTCGCGCCACCACCGGTTCAGCTTCCCGAGGCGCTCCAGGGGTTCCGCCATGGAGGCCTCGTAGGCGATCACGGGATCCCGCGAAGCGAGCAGGCCGTAGAGGCCGGAGACCATGACCACTTCGACGCCGGGAACGCGCTGGTCCCAGGCCTCGTCGGGAATCGCTCGGTACATGTGGCCTCGGAATCGGCGGAAGGCGGGAAGGAGTTCCGCAGGATTGCCGAGGGCTTCCGGGGCAGTCCGGCGCACCTGATTGCGCAGGACCTCGAGCCGGCGACGCGCGTCGCGCGGTAGAGCGTCCTCTAGGACCGGCAGTGGCGGAGCAGACGGGCCGCCACCCTTGGCCTTTCGCGTGCTCTCAGGAATCAGGACGAGCGTCTGGATCGATTCCACGCGGCCGCCAATCAGCCGCAGGAGAAATGCCTTTCCTCTTTCTCAGGGGTTCCAGACGTGTAGCACGGTGAGATGTGAGCAGATTCGTAAACGGAAAGCTGGAAGAGGCCGGGACGAGGTCCATGAAGACATGGTTGCTCCGTTTCGGTCTCTCGAGTACCTGTACCTCGGTAGCGCCGCGTTTGAGCGGGACCTCGCCTACTACCGGGACGTGCTGGGTGCGCCGCTCCTCTGGAACCTCGAAGGGTTCGGAGCCCATGTTGCCGCGTTCCGTCTGGGCGATGGGGCGCTCCTGCTTCTGGCCGATCACAGGCCCGCGCCCAGCTGCATGCCTCTCTACTCGGTCCCGGACGTCAAGGAGACCGCGAAAGGGCTTCGGAAGAGGGGCTGGACGTCCGATGGCCGTCCGTTCGAGATTCCCAACGGCCTCTGCTACGTATTCGACGACCCAAGTGGGAACCGGCTCGGCGTCTTCCAGAACGATCGACCGCGACCCTTCGAGTAGGGATCAACCCGTGCCTTGTTTGAGGCGTTTCAGGAGCACCAGCATCTCCTTGAGCGTTTGCGTGTCCTTGCGCTGCTGGGCGACGACGACGCCCTGGCCCCAGGCCTCCTCGGCCTCCCGCGTCCGCCCTGCGTCTCGCAGCGACTTGCCGAGCTCGCGGTAGGCGGCCGCGTAGTCCGGGAGGATACGGAGGGCCTTCTCGAACGCGTCGATCGCGTCCAGGTGTCGCTGGAGCTTCGCGTACTCCATGCCGAGGACGTAGTAGCCGACGGGGTCGTCCGGCTCCGCGCGAATCCCTTCCTTGAGGACCTTGATCCGATCTTCCGGGGAAGACATGGCCGTGGATGCCCAACGGCGCGCGAGACCAAGAAGCCTCCCCTCGGCCCCGTAGCATGGGAGCCGTGCGGCTCAGCCTCGCTTCGCCGCGAGCTCGTGGAGAGCCCGCAGGAGGGCGAGCGCGTCGGCCCGCGTGTTGTAGTGCACGAACGTGGCCCGCATGGCCGTCTCCATGCCGTACAGCCGCGGAACCCGGGAGAAGTAGTCCTCCCCGCCGACCGCAAGGCCGTAGGTGTCGTAGAGGACGCGGGAGAGTTCCGGGTCCTCGAATCCCGCCAGCTTGAACGTGAACGTGGGGTCGCGTCCGAGACCGTTCGGTATCGTCCTGGGGCCGAACAACGTCAGTCCGGGGACGTCGGGGAGGGCCGGTGTCGTCCCGTCGCCCTTCAGGATGAGACGGTTCAACCCGAGTTCGTACCGTTCGATGGACTCCATGGCCATCCGGACGCGCGCTCTCCGCTGCGCGCCCGACTTCGCCGACGTCCGGGCGGTCCCACCGAGGCTCGCGAGGTAGTCGATCGCGCCCGACACGGCCGCGAACATGGCTTGGTCCCGCGTGCCCCACTCCCACTTCTCGGGCCCGTGCTTCGGGGACGCGTCCACCTTGTAGGGCCACAGCTCCTCGACGAGGTCGGGCCGCAGGTAGAGGAAGCTACCGTGGCGGGAGAAGAGCTTGTACCCCGAGAAGACCAGGGCATCGACCCCCAAGGCGCGCACGTCCGTGGGACCGTGGCACGCGTGGTGCACCGCATCCACGACGAGCAGCGCGCCGACCTCGTGCGCGATCCGCGCCAGTTCCGGGAGCGGCGAGCGCGTCCCCAGGAAGTTGGAGGCCGCGGCCACGGCCACCACCTTGGTCTTCCGGTCGACATGTGACGCGAGGTCGTCCACGTCCAGGAGGAAGGTCTCCGTGTCGAACTTGGCGTACCGCACCTCGTGGATCTTCCCGATCCTCGCCAGCTCCTCCCACGGGCTCACGTTGGCGAAGTGCTCGTAGGCGGTCAGGACGACGTTCTCGTCGCCCTTGAAGGTCCGACCGAGCGCGTAGCTCAGGGAGAAGAGGAGGCTCGTGGCCGATTCGCCGGAGAGGATGGCGTGGGGTCCGTCCGCGTTCAGGAAGTCGGAGACCGCCTCTCGCCCGGCGAGGATGGTGGCTTCTGCGCCCTTGGACTCCGGGAAGACGTTGCCCGTGTTCGCGCTCCAGTCGATTCGCGCGCGGGCTTCCCGCTCCGCAGCGGCTCGACAGACCAGGGTCCCCGCCCCGTTGTCGAGGAAGGCGCGGTGGCGGCCTGTCGCGTCGCGTGCGGCCGCCGGGAACTGCCTCCGGATGCGCGCCAACATGGGGGCGTCGATGGCCATCAGGCGCGGTATCTCGCGAGGGTTGATAAGGCCTCAGGGGGCCTCTGGGTAGGCTGATATGGGAGCGAGCGTTGCCGCGAGCATGCCCCGCGACGTCCGGAAGGCGTTCACGGAGCGCGTGAAGGAGATCGACCCCCTCTTCAAGGCCGGGAACCTGGACCGCTTCTGGCCCGCCCTGCGCGAGCTGGTCGCCATGGCGCCCGGGCGGCGGGACCTGTCGCTCAAGAAATCGCATTACCTCGCGAGTCTCGCGGCGCGGTCTCTGGTCCGCGATGACCCTCAGAACGCCCTCGCGTTCCTCGACCTGGCGGACCGCGCGATCAAGAGCGAACACTTGACCCCATTCCTGCGGCGGGAGCGAGAGGACTTCCGGGCCCAGGCAAGTTTGGCCCTCCGAATCGGCGAGCTCCTCGCCCGCACCGACCCGTCCGAGCCTGGATCCTAGCCCCCGTCGCACCACCCGTCCGAGTTCGGACGGCCGAATTTGTCCGATAGCGTCCTGAGCCGTCCCAGACGTCTGGCACCGGCCGACGCCAATGTTGATAAGGGACCTGGCTGTGGCCCGGACGTAACCCCGGATGACGCATCCGGTACGTCTGCAGGCCTGACCGGGAGGAACGATTCGTGGATGGCGACGACAAACGACAGCGAGCCGGCGGCCATCCGCCGCTGGGCCTGCATCCCGCCTGACGAACTCTACGAGGAACTCCGGTCTGGGCCCGAAGGACTGTCGACCGTGGAAGCGGCCCGCCGGCTGGATGTGCACGGGTTCAACGTTCTTCCCGAGTCCAAGAGGGTCCCGCTCTCCCGCAAGGCGTTCGCGCAGGTGCGGAACCTGTTCAACGTTCTCCTGATCCTCGCGGCCCTCCTCTCCTTCGTGTCGAGTTCTCCCCAGATGGGCTTCGCCATCCTGGGGGTCGTGCTCGTGGCAGTCCTCTTCAGCATCTTCCAAGAGCACCGGGCCGAGCGCGCCGTGGAAGCCCTCCGACAGCTCGTCCCGGACGAGGCGAAGGTCCTGCGGGACGGGGCCGTGAAGAAGGTCCCAGTTCCGAACATCGCGGTCGGGGACGTAATCTCGCTGGAAGAGGGCGACAAGGTCCCCGCAGACGCCCGTCTTCTGACGGCCTTCGAGGTCGACGTGGACAATTCCACGCTCACGGGAGAATCAGAACCGGCTCGCCGGACGGCGATGCCTCCGTCGCCCGACTTCGATGGACCCAGCACGGAATTCCCCAACCTGGTCTTCGCGGGCACGGTGGTCACCGCGGGGACCGCAACCGCGGTCGTCCTAGCCACAGGTCTGCAGACGAGGTTCGGCGAAGTCGTGGCCATCACGCACGCAGTCGAGGAGCCGCTCAGTCCTCTCCAGCTCCAGCTCAACCAGGCGGCCAAGCTGAACGTGTACGTGGCCATCGCCGTCAGCGTGGTGTTCCTCGCCGTCGGACTGTTCGTGGTCCATTTCCAAGTGCCCGACGGGATCTTGTTCATGATCGGCGTGCTGACCTGCCTAGTCCCCGAGGGACTGCAGATCACCGTGACCCTGGCCCTGGCAATGAGCAGCCTCTCCCTCTCGAAGCGCAACGTCGTGGTCAAGCGCCTCTCCGCGGTGGAGACGCTGGGCTCCACCACGGTCATCTGCACGGACAAGACAGGAACCATCACGGAAGGCCAGATGACGGTCCGCAAGGTCTGGCTGAGTGGCCGGGTGCTTGACGTCACCGGGGAAGGATACGGGCCGGAGGGGCGCGTACTCCTGGATGGGAAGGAGATCACCGCAGGCGGACGGACTGACCTCCGTCTCCTCTCCGAGGTCGCTGCGCTCAACAACAAGGCCACCCTGGTCCCGCCTCTGGACCGGAGGAAGTCCCGCTGGACCGCGGTGGGGGACTCGACCGAGGCCGCTCTGCTCGTCCTCGCCGCGAAGGCGAGCCTGGACCCGAAGAAAGCACTCGCTGCCCGGCCGCGGGTCGGGATGATCCCGTTCGAGTCCAGCCGGAAGATGATGACCAGTGTCCACCGGGACTCGGAAGGACGTGTCCTCGCCTACGTGAAGGGCGCGGGCCTAGAAATCCTGTCCCGATCGGGACGCATGCAGCTCGGCGAATCCGCGGTCCCGATGACCGAGGAGTTGAGGCAGACCGTCCGGAAGCAGATTGACGCCTTCGCCCGAGACGCGTACCGCGTGCTCGCTCTGGCCGTCCGAGAACTCCCCGGCCTCCTGGAAAAGTACGAGTCCGAGAGCGTCGAGAGCGAACTCACCTTCGTCGGGCTCGTGGCCATCCTGGATCCCCCCAGGGCCGACGTCCCCGAGGCCGTCCGGAAGGCCCGGAGCGCAGGGATGCGGGTAATCATGATGACGGGCGACCACGAGCTAACCGCCGAAGCCATCGCCCGCAAGGTAGGCATCATCTCATCGGCGCAGCACGCGACGGTCACGGGATACCGGCTCGCGAAGATGACCGACGAGGACCTGGAACGGCTCCTGGACACCCCGGAGGTGGTCTTCGCCCGCATCACGCCAGAGCAGAAGCTCCGCGTGGTCCACGTTCTCCAGACGAAGGGCGAGACGGTCGCCGTGACGGGGGACGGAGTGAACGATGCGCCCGCCCTGCTCGAAGCGGACATCGGCATCGCCATGGGGATCACGGGGACCGACGTGGCGCGGGAATCCGCGGACATGGTCCTGCTCGACGACAACTTCGCGTCGATCGTGAACGGCACCGAGGTCGGGCGCGCCGTGTTCGACAACCTCCGGAAGTTCATCATCTACGTCTTCAGCCACAATTGGGCGGAGCTGGTCAGCTTCGTGGTCTTCGTGCTCTTCCTGACCCCGCAGACCCTCCCGCTGACCGTCATCGGAATCCTGTCCATCGATCTGGGCATGGAAATCCCGCCTTCCCTGGCGCTCACCCTGGAACCCCCCGAACCGGGAATCATGGATCGGCCTCCCCGGTCGAAACGGAGCCACCTCTTTGACCTCGCCACGATGTCACGATCCGCCTACATGGGGATTATGATCGGCCTGGTCGCGCTCTTCTGGTGCTTCTCCATCTGGGCGGGCGCGGGATGGCGCCTCGGCCTCGCCGGGTGGCCGTCCACCCCCGTCCAGGTCCAAGCCTACCAGATGGGGACCACCGCCATCATCGCGGGAATCATGGCCGGCCAGCTGGGCACGCTGATTGCGACGCGCACGAACGTGACCTCGGCCTTCTCGCTGAGCCCCCTGCGGAACCGGTGGTTGCTCCCCAGCCTCGCGGCGGAACTTGGCATCCTCCTGGGGATCGTCTACGTTCCTCCCTTGGAGGCCGTGTTCGCTACCCGGGCCTTCCCGTGGATCACATGGCTGTACCTACTCGCCTTCGTACCCGTCATCGTGCTGTTCGAGGAGGTGCGGAAGTATGCCGTTCGAAGGGTCCTCGTGCCCGCTCGCGTGCCCGTCCCCGGACTGGGCGCCGTGCCGGCAACCTCGTCTCCCGGGGTCGAGGTCCTCGTGGGGCCGGAAACGACGGGCCGGACCCGGATCCCCTTCGTCGAACGGGGGCCCCCGATTCTCCTCCCCCTGACCTTGCAGGGATCCGGCGAGGTGGCCGCCGCGGTGGCTCTCAGCTTGGCCGACTACTCGGGCTCGCGCGTCGTTCTTGTGCGGCTGCCCGACCTTGGGTCCTCCGTCCAGGTCGGGCGGGAGTTGGAGCGCAGGATTGAGGCGCTCGCGAGGGGGTCGGACACGCCATGCCAGGTCGTGGATCTGCCCGCCTCCGATGTCCGCCGAAGACGTGCCGCCGTGGGGCGGGATCTGGAGCGCCTGGCGGAGCGGACCGGGGCGGAGACCGTCGTCGTGCCCGTGGACGCGGAGGTCTTCTCCGCCAGATCGTCCCGAGGACGGGGACGGTGGCTCTCGGGACTCCGGAAGCGCAGAATCGTCTTGGTCCGCGGACCCGGCCGGATCTCCGGACGGCCCCCTCGCCTCCGCAGGATCCTAATCCCCGTGCTCGAGGAGTTCCAGCCTGAGCCTTTCGATCTCGCGGCCTCCCTCACCGCCACGGCCACATTCCCGGCCGTGGACGTGGTCGTCGCGAAGGTGATCCGGATCCCACAGATCGTGCCGCTGTACTCGACCTACCGGCCCGAGTCGCTGATCGACGAGGAGCGCGAGCTCTCCTTCCTCCGGGCGCTTCGGTCGCGGCCCATCCTGCGCCTCCTGACGCCCAAGATCCTCATGGTCCGGGACATCGGGAAGGATCTCGTCGCGTTCGCGGAGGAACGCGGCATCGAGGCCATCCTGCTCGCCGGACGCTGGGAGGCCAGCCGGCACGGCTTCCTCTCCAAGGACGAGCGGGAGGTTGCCCTCAAGGCGAAGGGGACCGTGGTGGTCATCCTGCCTGCGGCGAAGCCCGATTGAGATCAGTGCTCGCGCCACGTGTAGAGCGACATGGCGAGGACCAGGCCGACGATCGTGGACACGACCAGGAGGGCCGCGTCCACGAGGGCTTCGGAGGGCAGCGCGGTAGGGAGGCTCAGGGCGTCCTGCACGATCAAGGCCGCGTAGGTTGCGGGAAGGAACCGCGCGAAGCCCTGCCAGATGGGAGGCAGGATGATCAGAGGATAGTAGAGCGGAGAGAGGATGCCCAGGGTGGTGAACACGAGGTTCCCCACGGGCCAGACCTCCATCTGGCTCTGGAGGCGGCTCGAGACCGCGATGCCGATCGCGGAGTACAGGACCCAGACCATGAAGATGGCCGCGGCCAGGACGAGCCAGCCTACGAGAGACACGGGCGTGACCGAGGCCAGGATGATCCCGAGGATGATCAGGGCGGGCGCCGCGGGGATCAGGTTGGAGAAGGCGATGCCGAACAGGTAGCGGAACTTGTCCAGCGGCGAGGCCACGAACATGTCTTGGAGGCGCTGCTCGAGCCGCCAGTACGCGGAGTCGGAGAGGCACCAGCTGCCGATGTTCTGGGTCGTGAACAGCATGGCGCCCACGACCTGGAGCGGGAAGAGGTGGAGGTCCGGTGGCGTGATCAAGGCCAAGAAGTAGAGGAAGAAGAACGGGAGGAGGATGGGCACGATAGTCGCGACGGGGTTGCGTGCGACCCACCGCCACCCAATCAGGGCGAACGCGGGAAAGACACGGCCTTCCCGCATCTCGGCCAGGACCTTCTCGTCCACGACGCGCTCCATGTCAGGCCTCCCTCGCGGTGCGCCGCGCCCAGTAGATGCCGAACGCGAGCATGAGCAGGGCCTCGATCGCAAGCGACCCTCCCGCCACGAGGTACTCCGTCGTGGACAACGTCTCCATTCCCGCGACCCCCTCCACGAGGGCCACCGCGGAACTCGTCGGGACGAGGAGCACGGGGAGCCGGGTCCATGCGAACGCCGCAGGGATCGCGATGAGCGGGTAGAACACGGGAGGCACGATGCCGAAGAGGTTGGTCAGGAGGCTCGAGTAGGGCCAGATCGTCTTCATGTCCCGGAACAGGGTGGAGATGCAGTAGCCCAGGGTCGCGGAGAAGGCCCAGAGCGCCAACAGGACCAGGACGAGCATCCCGACGGCCGCCAGGTTCATCGGATGCAGGAACTCCAAGATCGCGAAGAGGACCAGGAGGGGCGGCGTGTACGCGACGAGGATGCCCAGGGACATCCCGAGGAAGTACGACTCGGGCGACATGGGGGACGCGTGATACAGCTCGTTCAGCTTGTGGTCGATGCGGATGTACGCCGCCTCGTTGAGCACGCGCTGGCCGATGAGAAACATGGAGTAGGCCATGGCGCCGATCACCGTGTACGAGAGGAGGCTTCGGTCGAGCACCCAGACGAACACGAGGAGCGCGGCCTGGACCAAAGAGCCTGTGGCGATCGCGAGCCACTCGTGCAGCTGGACCCGCGTCTCCGTCGCGAGGAACGTCCGCATCCCCGTCCACCGTAGGGCGAAGGCCACCCGCTCACCCCTCGTCCGCGTCGATGGACCGGCCTACGATCTGGAGGAAAGCCTCCTCCAGCGTGACGGGCCCCACGGTGGCCACGAGGCGGTCCCGCATGGCGAGCGCCATGATCTCGTTGATCCGCTCGGGCCCCGTGATCACGTAGACCGTGCCGCCGTCCGAGACGATCTGGCCGAACGTCGCGAGCTCCTCCTTGAGCGCAACCCCGTTCGGGATGGAGACCTTCAGCGTGCCGCCGACCTGCTGCTTGATCGCGTCTGCGGTCCCCTCGACGAGGACGCGGCCGCCCTCGACCACGTACAGGCGCTGGGAGAGCGCCTCGGCTTCGTCCAGGTAGTGCGTGGTCAGGAGGATGGTGCAGCCCTTGTTCGTGAGGCGACGGAGGGAATCCCAGACGCCGCGGCGGGCGAAGGGGTCCATGCCGATCGTAGGCTCGTCCAGGAACAGGAGGGGCGCCTCCGTCGCGATCACCGTGGCGACCATGGCCCGCTGCTTCTGGCCGCCGGACAGGGTGATGGAGAGACGGTCCGCGACGTCTTGGATCCCCATCTGGGCGAGCGCCTCGTCCACCCGGGCCTTCGCCGTGGGCTTGTCGATGCCGCGGGCCCGGAGGTACGCGTAGATCTGCTCCCTCGGGGTGAGGTGGAAGAACGGCTTGCCCTCCTGGGGGACGACGGCCACCATGGGCCGGACCTGCTCGGGATGGCCGACCACGTCGTGCCCGAAGACCTCCACGGTCCCCGAGGTGGGCACGAGGAGGGTCGACGCGATCCGGAGGAACGTCGTCTTGCCCGCGCCGTTGCGGCCGAGGAGGGAGATCCGCTCCCCTTTCTGGAGGGTGAGGGAGACCCCGCGCAGCGCGTCGACGGCGGGAGCACCGCGGGTGTGGTACGTCTTGCGGACGTCCACGGCGCGGAGGGCTTCCTCGGTCACGAGGCGTGGGCATGCGGGATTCCCGTATAAAACTCGCCCGCGGACGAGGCTTACATGCTCTCCGGGGCCGCGAGGACGTCGTAGTGCGTGACCCGGGGTTCGAATTCGAGCAGGAAGTCCCGGTCCTTGGGGAAGTACCGGGCCTGCTCGATCTCGCTGCCGGCGAAGGCGCGAATGGAGTCGTAGGAGTCCCAGAGGGAGATGAGGAGGAAATCCGCACGGTCTCCCGTGACGCGGCGAAGAACGAAGACCCCGAGGTTTCCCTTCGTCCTCCGGTACTTCTTCACGCCGCTCTCTTCCAGGTAGTCGTAGTAGGCGTCGGCCTTGGAGGCGGGGGTCACGCCGTGCCAGGTCCTTGCGATCATGTCCATCTCCAGGCGTCCTCAACCCGCGCGGGACGATAAGGGTAGAGCCGTCGTCCGCCGGTTACCGCGGACCTGCCTGCAACAGGGGCGGGTGCGTGACCCAAGGACACACCTTATGTACGCACCGCCGCTTCCCTCGATGGGTAGCGCGTGGAGAGGCCGTGGCATCGACACTGGCCCACCGGTGTGCCGAGGATGATCGACTATCCCCACATCCCCGTGGAGCGGATGCTGCGGCAGACCGCAGACGCGCACGGCGACACCGTGGCGACGGTCTTCTACGGCGCCAGGCTCACGTACCGCGAGATCGACGACGCCGCGGACCGGTTTGCGGCGGGCCTGCGGCGGCTCGGCGTGAACGCGGGAGACCGCGTCGGACTCATCATCCCCAACTCGCCCGCCTTCATCATCGCCTTCTTCGGGATCCAGCGCGTGGGGGACATCGTCGTCCAGACGAACCCGCTCTACACGGCGAGGGAGCTCGCGAGCCAGTACGCGGATGCGGGGGCCACCGTCGTGGTCTGCCTCGACCTCTTCCTGCCCAACGTGCTCGCCGCGAAGCCCGACACCTCCCTACGCGACGTGATCGTCGCCGACCTGAAGGACTTCCTGCCCGCTCCGCTCTCCACGCTGTATCCCATCCGGCGGAGGAGCGACCTGAGGAAGGCGGGCCACTGGCCGTTGGACATCCCCGCGGAGCCCTGGGTGCACCGCTTCCGTGACATGCTGAAGACCCCCGCCGAGCGGGGTGCGGAGCCGCCGTCCGCGGACCCGGACGACGTGGCGGTCCTCCAGTACACGGGAGGGACGACGGGTACGCCCAAGGGGGCCATGCTGACCCACCGCAGCCTGATCGCGAACGCGGTCCAGTGCGCGAGCTGGGTGCCGGGGACGCAGGCCGCGCAGGAGAAGACGCTAATCGCAATCCCCCTCTTCCACATCTACGGGCTCATGGCGGGACTCATGGTCTCCCTGCGGCTCGCAGCGACCATGCTCCTCGTCCCGGACCCCAGGGACCTCAAGCACCTCCTGAAGGTCATCGACCGATGGCATCCGACCCTGTTCCCTGCGGTCCCCACGTTGTACGTGGCCCTCATGAACCATCCGCGGCTCCGCCGGGTGGACATGCGGGGGATCCGGGCGTGCCTCTCCGGCGCCGCGCCCCTGCCCATCGAGGTGCGGCGGCGGTGGGAGTCCCTCACCGGGGGGCGGCTCGTCGAAGGCTACGGCCTCACGGAGGCGTCCACCGTGGTGTCCGCGAACCCGCTCACGAAGGACGGCCTGGTCAAGGAGGGCGTGGGGATTCCGTTCCCCGACACGGACGTGCGGATCGTGGACCTCGAGACGGGCACGCATGACATGCCCATGGGGGAGGCGGGTGAGCTGATCGTCCGCGGCCCGCAGGTGATGCGAGGGTACTGGAACCGGCCCGAGGAGACCGCGGCCACGCTCCGGGACGGGTGGCTCCACACGGGCGACATCGCGAGGATGGACGAGGACGGGTACCTGTACATCGTGGAGCGGAAGAAGGACATGATCATCGCCTCCGGCTTCAACGTGTACCCGCGCGAGGTGGAGGAGGTGCTCTACCAGCATCCCGCGGTCCTCGAAGCTGCCGTGATTGGCGTGCCCGACCCCTACCGCGGGGAGACCGTGAAGGCGTTCGTCGCGCTCAAGCCCGGGGCCACGGCGACGGACCAGGAGATCATCGCGTTCTGCCGCGAGCGCTTGGCCGCGTTCCGCGTGCCCCGCCAGGTCGAGTTCCGGGAGGAGCTTCCGAAGAGCGCGATCGGGAAGGTCCTTCGCCGTGCGTTGCGGGACGAGGAACGGGCGAAGAGGCAGGCCGCGGTCCCGGCCGCCCGTCCCTGAGAACCTTTCGGACCGCCGAACTCCCATAGCTATATCTCCGCCCACCGCGGTTGCGGCGACCATGCCCACGGGGGGCCAGCTCGTCGGGGAGGCGTTGGCCAAGGAAGGCGTCCGCGTGGTCTTCACGCTCTGCGGAGGCCACATCCTACCCATCTACGAGGGTTGCCTGGACCACGACATCCGCGTGATCGACGTCCGGCACGAGCAGACCGCGGCCTTCGCCGCGGACGGCTGGGCCCGCGTGACCGGCGACGTCGGTGTCGCGGCGGTCACCGCCGGCCCCGGCGTCTGCAACTCCCTCACGGCCATCGTGAACGCGAGGAACAGCGACTCGCCCGTCGTCGTAATCGGAGGCCAGGCGGAGACAGGCAGGCAGGACCAGGGCGGTCTCCAGGAGACGCCGCACGTCCGAATCCTCGAGCCCGTCACGAAGTGGGCCCAATCCTGCGCCCAAGCGAAGCGGCTCCCCGAGTTCGTCTCGGACGCGTTCCGCCATGCGTCCACGCCCCGGACGGGACCCGCGTTTCTGGAGATCCCCTGGGACGTCCTCTTTGACGAGGTCGCCGCGGAGGGCGTGGACTGGAAGGCGGCGAGCCGGTCCCGCACGCCCGTGTGGGCCCACCCGGACGAGGTCCGCCGCGCGGCGGAGATCCTGGCGGCCGCGGAGCGCCCCGCGGTCATCGCGGGGACCTCTCTTCGATGGAGCACGGACCCTGCAGGACTGCGCGCGCTTGCGGACATCCTCCATGCCCCCGTATATCTCAACTCCTTGGCGCGCGGGGCCCTGCCCCCCGACCATCCCTACTTCCTCGCGCTCTCGCGACGCAAGGCCCTCGAGGACGCGGATGTGGTCCTCGACTTCGGGGCGCCCTTCGACTTCCGCCTGGGCTACGGGCAGGCCCCGGCGATCGCAGCGGACGCGCGCGTCATCATGGCGGACGTCGCAGGCGATACGATCGGCCACAACCGCGCCGTGGACGTCGGCCTCGTCGGGGACGTCGGGATCATCGCGCGACAGCTGGCGGCCTCCCTCAAGGGGTTGCCCGTGCGCGAGCCCATGGCCTGGCTCGACCGGTTGCGCTCCATCGAGTCCGCGAAGCGGGCGAAGCTGGATTCCGAGGCGGGGTCCGATCTCCGACCCGTCCATGCGCTCCGCCTCGCGAGGGAGATCGACCGGTTCGCCGGGGACGACACGATCATCGTGGGCGACGGCGGGAACATCGTGGCGGGCGGCTCCAAGATCATCCGAGCGCCATGGCCGGGGAGTTGGCTCGACCCGGGACGGTTCGGCTGCCTGGGCATGGGCCTTCCGTTCGCCCTCGCCGCCAAGCTGGCCCGGCCGGAGAAGCGCGTGCTCGCGTTCCTCGGGGACGGGGCGTTCGGCATCTCGGGGATGGAGGTGGACACGCTCGTGCGCCACGGCGTCCCCGTGGTCGCGGTGATCGGGAACGATGGCGCGTGGGCGCAGATCCGCGGACCCCAGATCGGCCTGTACGGCGAGACCCACGCCGTGGCGACGCGCCTGGGCGAGGCCACCCGCTACGATGAGATGGCCAAGGCCCTCGGCGGCCACGGCGAGTTCGTGGACGACCCCGGCGACATCGGCTCCGCCATCGACCGCGCCTTCGTGAGCGGCAAGCCCGCCGTGGTCAACGTCCTCGTCGACCCGGCCTCCAACGTGGGCACAGGCTCCTACGTCATGTGACGAGCCCGGGAGCCTTCCCCTGCGGCTGCAATCAGCCGCGAAACCCGGACGGCAACCGTTAAATCTCCGCCGATGCCACCCCTGTGCGTCGACCGGGACCATGGGCGACCTCGACGTGATGAAGGCGAAGCTCTGCCTCGCGGGCGCGAGCGCCGTGGGGAAATCCAGCCTCATCCGGCGCTACGTCGTGAACGAATTCGACGACCACTACACGGCCACGGTCGGCACGAGGGTTTCCAAGAAGCAGGTCAGCGTCCCCGTGAAGGGCGAGGAGCCCGTCATGGTGAACCTCATGGTTTGGGACATCATGGGCCAGATGGGGTTCCGCGAGCTCCTCCAGGAACAGTACTTCCAAGGGGCCCAAGGGATCCTCGCGGTCGCGGACATCACGCGGCCCGAGACTCTGGACGACCTGTACGTCTGGATCGACCAGATTGACCGCATCGCGGGCGCAATCCCCATCGTCCTCGCGGTGAACAAGGTCGACCTGCCCAAGGAGACACACCTCCCCGAGGCGGACCTTCGCAAGTTCGCCCACGCCTTCGACTGCGAAATCGTGCGGACGTCCGCGAAGACGGGCGAGAACGTGGAAGAGGTGTTCTGGCGGCTTGCGCGCTTCGTGATCCGCAAGGCCCTGCCGCAGGCCTGACGTCCGCGGGCCGTCGGGGTACAATATGTTCGGTAGCCTTTTGACGCCACCTCCTGGATGACGCGGGTCCATGGCCGTCCGGATGCCGCGCGGCGCCTACCTGGCGGTCGGCCTGGGGATGAACCTCCTCCTCGGCACCGCGTACTCGTGGAGCGTCTTCCGGGCCGCCCTCATCGAGGAGTTCGGCAGCCGGGGCGCGGATGCGTTCACCGCGCTCCTCCCCTTCGCCGCGGCGATGGCCATGTTCTCCGTCGGGATGGTCTTCGCAGGACGCGCCGTGGACCGCTATGGGCCGCGGAGGGTCGCCGTCGCCGGCGTCACCGTGTTCGCGGCGGGCTACATGGCCTGCTCCCTCTTCGACCGCTCTCCCTGGCCCATCCCCACGCTCACCCTTCTCTACGGCGGCCTCGTCGGGCTGGGCACGGGCTTCGGGTACAACCCCACGATTACGACCGCGGTCCGGTGGTTCCCCGTGCGGAAGGGTCTCGCCTCGGGAATCGTCGTCATGGGCGTGGGCCTCTCGCCCGTGGTCACTGCGCCGCTCGCGGGGTACCTCATCTTCCGGTACGACGTGCCGACCACGTTCCTGCTCCTAGGCATCCTGTTCCTCGCGGTCCTCGTGCCGCTCGCCCTGCTGCTCCAGTTCCCGCCCCGCGGGTGGCAGCCGCCCGAGGATGTGGTGGCCAGGAGCCGCCGTGCCTGGAAGCCCGTGGCCGAGATCGGGCCGCGGGCCGTCCTTCGGTCCCGGATCTTCTGGACCGCGTGGGGGCTCTACGTCCTCGGCACGGCGGAGGGCTTCATGGTCATCGGGAACGCATACACGATCGCGAAGGAGATCGGCTTCGCGACGGACGCGGTGGCCACGTTTGCGGTCATGGTCCTCGCGTTGTTCAACAGCGGGGGCCGTCCCCTGTTCGGCCGGCTCGCGGACCGATGGTCGCCGAAGGAAGCGCTCCTTCTCATGTACGCCCTTCTCCTGGGAGCGATGGCCCTCCTGTCCGTCTCCAGCGGACTGGTGCCCGTGTTCCTGGGCATCGCCCTCACGGGCATCGTCTTCGGCGGCTTCCTGGCCGTGATGCCCGCCCTGTCGACCCTCTTCTTCGGCGAGCGGCATGCGGGCGTGAACTACGGGCTCCTGTTCACTGCCTTCGGTGTGGGGAACGTCGTCGCGCTCTTCGCGGGGGGATGGATCCGCGAGACCACGGGAGCGTTCGTCTCGGCCTTCTACATCGGCCTCGCGCTGAGCGCGGTGGGCCTCCTCCTGAGCTTGGAGGTACGGCCGCCGCGGAGCGTGTCTGCACCAGATTGAGGAACGGCCTACGGGGCGCCGAGGAGGTTCGAAATGGACGCGTACAGGAAGGACATCTCCGGGAGATTGCCCCCGCTGCAGTACAGGGTGCCGCTCGTGTAGGCGGTGAACACGACGCGCTCAATCCGCACCCGCCACAGCTCGTGAGGGTTCGAAAGCTCCCGGTCTTGAATGGCACCCCGTCGGATCAGCATCGCTCGCACCCTCGCCAGCGCCTCGGGCGACGCGTGCTTCCAGCTGCGTCCGTGCATCGGGAGGAGATTCGCGAGCGCACGTAAGAACGCATCCCGGTGGGCGCAATCCGGCGGGATTATGGCAAACCCCTTTACTACCGTCCGGGACGCATAGGTCCGCGGTCAGGAATCCGGGCCTGCGGGTGGTCCGTGGGCTCGGCCCAGAGCCGTGATCGGAGGTTGAGCGCGTGAAACGGATACACGGGATTGCGGTGGTGTTGTGCGTGGCGGCGGCCGTGGCCATCGTGGCCGCGGTCCCCCCGGCGAGCAGCTCGTCCGGGAAGACTCTGTTCGAGTTCGGCACCTTGGTCGGCGTGTCGGGTGCCTTCGTCGGATCGTCGATGCCCGTGCGGGGCATCGCGGGCGGCGGCTTTCCCTGGGTGCTCTCGGAAGGCAAGGCGAAGGTGACCTCCGGCGGCTCACTCCGGGTGGAGGTGGGAGGTCTGGTCATCGATCCCAGCAACGCCACGGCCCAGGCACGGGGCATCGCGGGAATCAACCCGCTCCCGTACTTCTTCGCCACGGTGAGCTGCTTGGACGCCACGGGCTCCGCGGTCAACATCAACTCCGCACCGGTCCCCGCGACGACCTCGGGCAACGCGGAGATCAAACAGAGCGTGGCCCTGCCCTCGACGTGCTTCGCGCCCATCGTCCTGGTTCGCGGTTCGGCCACAGGAAGCGCGGTCGGACCCTGGTTCGCGGTGTCCGGGTTCTAAGCCCGGACCCGCGTTTCCTCCTTTTCCCCACGGGAACCGCGAGAGGCACGGCTCCCTGCCGAGGCTCCACCGACCGTCACGGCAGAAGGTTGACTATCGCCCCTCCTTCCCCTCCGGGGAGCACCTTGAATTGCGAACACTGCGGGGCCGAGCTGCCCCAAGGCGCGAAGAGCTGCCCGGCCTGCGGGGCGGAGGTCGGCCTGCTGACGAAGACGGGCGACGTGGCCGAGCGGACGGGAGAGAAGACGGTCGAGGTCGGGAAGCAAGTGGGTAAGGGCGCCCTCCGACTCGGCGGGAAGGCTCTGTCGGGCGTGGGCCCGCTCGCGAAGAAGGCCGGGAAGTAGGTCAAGGAAGCGGGCGAGGAGAGGTAGACGCCGCCCCCGGAGCGAGAGGAAAGAGAGGAAGCCGCAGAGGGGAATTGAACCCCCGACCTGCGCCTCTTTGTCCCGGGTCCTTCCGGAGCCGGCGATACCAAGGCGCCGCTATACCACTAAGCCACTGCGGCAGCGCGCCGGACCAATGAGCGACGGTTACTTAATGATTCACTCCCCATGAATCCTGCCTGTGATTTGGAGCTCTAGATCCGATAGGCCTAAGGGTTCTGTGACGTGTGCGGGCGATAGTGTTCGTCGCCGCACGCTCGCAACGCACTCCGCTCCGCTCGGCTCCTCCCGTGCGCGTACCTGCAACGTCGGCCGCTCGCAGAGGGGACTCACCACGTCATGGCGGAGGGCACCGGGCCGGAACCGTACGGCCCTTGCCAGGGCCTCGTCCGAGGCCAAGGCGGATTTCAAGATATTCAGGCCTGCGTTGTGCTGACGGTCCATTTCCCAGTCGCACACTAGGCACACGAAGTCCTGGCCCACCCTATCTCGGCGCCGGACGCCACACACGGGGCAGGTCTTGGATGTCCATGCGGGATTGACCTCGATGACGAGCACGCCCGCGAGGGCGGCCTTGTACTCAATCTGACGATGGAGCTCGCCGCGGGGCCAGGACGAGAGACGACGGTTCATACGACGGGAACGGCTGCCAGCGCCGTGCAACGTCAGGTCCTCGAGGACGAGGGCCGCCTTCGCCGCCTTTGCGGCGCGTACGAGAGCCTTGCTGACCCGGTGGAGCCGCTGCTTCACGCGGTTCCGCTCTCGCCTTCCTTCCCTGCCCAGCAGATGCCGCTGCACCCGTCGATCGTGGGCCTTCTTCCTGCCCAGACGCCGGCGCCGGCGGAAGTGCGTCGCCTGCACCTCGCGCACGCCACCGAGGGGAATCGTAAGGAGTTGGGCCGACGTCCCCGCGGCTCCGACGCCGTCGAGGGAGTCCTCGTTCGTGTCCAGGGCGATCGCCGCCTTGGGCTCGTACGGCGTAGGCGCCTCCTTCCGGACGGTCACGGCGATGAGCTCCGGTGTGATGGTTAGAGAACCAAGACTCCATGACGGGTCCGACAAAAGAGACCGATGCCACTCCGCGAGGGGAGGTGAATATCCACATGTTGCCCCGCTCGGATTGGAATGCGCAGCCTACCCGTCGTCCGATCGAGCCGATAGGACTGGTTCTCCGCCTTCAGGAAGAGGCGGCGGACGTACGGGGTGTTCGTCTTCCTTCCTTTCCGCACGCGCCGGCGGTACGCCTTCAGGACGCCGAGGGCGACCTCGAAGGCACTCGGAATGTACTGTTTGTACACCTGGTGTTCGTCGGAGAGAGACTGATACGCCACTCTCTGTAGCCGCACCCGAGATCGAACATCCTCGCGTAGGGCGATGCGTATGGACCGGTTGACGATGAGTCGCAACTCCGCCAGCGATCCGAGAAGAGGAGCCGGGAGCATCCCAGACGGGAAGGAGAGGCTGCGGACTACGCGTGGAGCGCCCACGGGTGTCCACTTGGCGCGAGGTGGCTTGAGTTGTGCGGGAGGAGGGGAGTGAAAGTGACCTTAATGACCGTGGCCCTGGGAAATCGGCCGAACGATGTTCCGGGGAGGCGCAACGGCTGTGGAGCGACGTGGCCTCAGAGTACTCAAAGAGGCGAGAGGAACCCCTTCCCCAGCGCTTGCCACCGTTTGTTGGTCCTGCCCGCCTCGCGAGAATGTCCATACAACCCGACCGGAATCCTGATGGAGCCGCCCCAAGCTCTGCCGCCTCATGGAGCTGCAGACAGCTCTCCTAACCCGCCGCAGCGTGCGCGCCTTCACGGACAAGCCTGTGCCCGAGGCGCTCCTGCGGCAGCTCGTCGAGCTCGCGAACTGGGCTCCCTCCGCGGGGAACCTGCAGGCTCGCGACTTCATCGTCGTGCGAGACGCGGCCACCCGGAGTGCTCTCGCTCGAGCGGCGGATCAGGTGGAGCTAGCTCAGGCCGCGGCGGTCCTCGTGGTCTGCACGAACGCGCGCCGGATCGGCAAGTACGGCGTGCGAGGACGGGAACTCTTCTCCATCCAGGATGCCGCCGCGGCGACCCAGAACTTCCTGCTCGCGGCCCACGAGAGCGGACTCGGGGCCGTCTGGATGGGGTCCTTCGACGAGGAGGCGGTCCGCAAGATCCTCGGAATCCCCGGCTATGCGCGGCCGGTCGCCCTCGTGGCCGTTGGATGGCCTGCGGAGAACCCTCCACCGCCCAAGCGCCTCCCCTTGACCGAGGTCCTCCACAAGGAGCGCTGGTGACCCGCGGCGGAACGCTCAAGTAACGCCCGCTCCTTGGACGGCCGTCATGAAGGCGGCCCTCTCCTCCTTCGACCTCAAGGCCCTCGTCGCGGAATGGCAGGAGCTGGTCGGAGGGTACCTGGACAAGGCGTACCAGCGGGAGGACGAAGTCATCTTCCGGATCAACGTGCCCGGGCGGGACCGGGTCGAGCTGTACTCCAAGTCCGGGTCGTGGCTCTGCCTCCACGAGGTGGAGGAGAAGCCCGAGACGCCACCCGTGTTCGCGCAGACCCTGCGTCGTCTCCTGGACAACGCGCGGATCACCGCGGTGGAGCAACGGGGGTTCGATCGGATCGCCGTGTTCACCGTGGAGCATGCGGGCGAAACGCTGCGGATCGTCTTCGAGGTGTTCGGCAAGGGCAACCTGGTGGTCCTCCGCGGGGACACGACGGTGGCCTGCCTCAGCACCCAGAAGTACAAGGACCGCGCCGTGCGACCCGACGAGCCCTATGCCTTCCCGCCCTCGGACGTGGACCCGTTGGAGCTGGACCGCTCGGGATTCGGCACGACGATCCGCGGGGCCAAGGGGCAGGTCGTCCGCGTCCTCGCGAGCATCCTGAACCTGGGCGGGCAGTACGCGGAAGAGCTGTGCCTCCGCGCCGAGGTCGACAAGGACACGAAGGTGAAGGAACTCACGGACGCCCAGCTGGACGCCCTCTACACCGCGCTCAACAACGTCGTCGTGGCGATCGAGCAGGAAGGGAGACCCGCGGTCCTCCTGAAGGAAGGGCGCGCCGTGGACGCGACGCCCATCGATCTCGTCCAATACACGGGGGCCGAGCGCCAGGAGTTCCCCACGTTCAACACGGCCCTCTCCCACTATCTCGACATCGCGGAGCCCGCCGCCGCGGCAGCTGACGAAGTCGCCTCGAAGTATGAACGCCGCATCGCGCAGCAGGAGGAGACGCTCCAGGGACTGCGCGACGAGATCGTCCGGCACGAGGCCCAGGCGCTCTTCCTCTACGGTCACTACGCGGTCTTCGACGAGCTCCTCAGGGCCATCCGCGAGGGGAGGGATCCACCGGAGAATGCCCAAGTGAAAGCCGTCGACCGGAAGGCGCACACGGTCACCCTGGCCATCGCGGACTTCGATTCCCTGGTCCTCGAGTACGACAAGGACGTGACGGCCAACGCGCAGGCGTTCTACGAGAGGCGGCGCGAGGCCCAGCTCAAGGCCCAGCGCGTCCAGGAGGCCATCGAAACCACCCGCCGGGAGACGGAGGCGGCCCGGAAGAAGGCGGTCAAGGTGGCCAAGCGGCCCAAGGTGAAGGGCACGAAGGCCATGTGGTTCGATGCCTACCGGTGGACGATGTCCTCCGAAGGGTTCTTGATCCTCGGAGGCCGCGACGCGCGGACGAACGACCAGCTTGTTAAGAAGCACCTCAAGGAGGGAGACCGCTACGCCCACGCGGACCTCCATGGTGCACCGTCCACGGTGGTCAAGGAAGGGTCTAAGGCGGGCGAGCCCACGCTGCGGGAGGCCTGCGAGTTCGCCCTCGTGTACAGCAAGGCATGGTCCGCGGGGATCGCGAGCGGGAGCGCGTACTGGGTCCTGCCCGAACAGGTCTCCAAGCAGGCGGAGTCGGGCGAGTTCCTGCCGCGCGGGGCGTTCGTCATCCGCGGGAAGCGCAACTACCTTCACGACCTGCCCGTTCGGATGGGGCTGGGGGAAGCGGAAATCGAGGGGCGTCGAAAGATCATGGGCGGACCTGTGTCCGCCGTGGCCGCGCGGTCCTCGAAGTACGTCGTCTTGATTCCGGGGAAGGAGGACCGAGAACGCGTCGCGAAACGCCTCGCCGCGGCCTTCGAGGTGCCCATCGAGGAGATCGCGCGGATCCTGCCGCCGGGTGGCGTCGAGATCGCCGAGGCGGTCCGGGTGACCCTCTGACCGTGCGTTGTCGCACCCTGGTCCCCAGTTCCGTGTGGTCCGCCACGTTGTACAATAAGAAACAATAAAGGCCCCTCATCCGTTACCGGCCTCACCGGAACGTCGGGGTGTGAGGATGCATTCTGGTTCTCTTGTCGTGACCCTGCCCGAGGACGACCGTCCCACGAAATGGTACAACATCCAGGCCGACCTGCCCGAACCGCTCCCTCCGCCCAAGGACCCCGAGCAGGGCCCGTCCCGCGTCAAGGCGCTGCCCGACCTGCTCTTGGGCGAGTGCCTCCGCCAGGAGAACTCGACGGAGCGGTGGATCGACATCCCCGAGGAGGTCCAGGAGCTCTACGTCCAGGCGGGCCGCCCACGGCCGCTCATCCGCGCGCGGCGCCTCGAGCAGAAGCTGGGGACTCCCGCCCACCTCTACTACAAGGCGGAGTTCTACAGCCCCACAGGCAGCCACAAGGTGAACACGGCCCTGGCCCAGGCGTACTATGCGAAGAAGGAGGGATACGAGCGCCTCACGACGGAGACGGGGGCGGGCCAGTGGGGCACCGCACTCGCGTACGCCGCGAGCCTGTCCGGGCTGAAGACGACGATCTACTGGGTCCGCGCGGTCCACGACTGGAAGGCGCAGCGGCGTGCGTTCATGAAGCTCTACGGCGCGGAGGTGTACGCGTCCCCGAGCGACCACACGGCGACGGGCCGCGAGCTCCTGAAGCAGGACCCGAACCATCCGGGGTCCCTGGGCATCGCGGTCTCCGAGGGCCTCGAGGACGCGCGGGGGGACGACAAGGCGATCTACTGCCTCGGCTCCGTCCTGAACCACGTCCTGCTCCACCAGACGGTCATCGGCCTGGAGACGAAGCGGCAGTTCGAGCGCTTCGGCGAGTACCCGGACCTCATGGTCTCGTGCCTCGGCGGGGGATCCAACTTCGGCGGCTTCACCCTGCCCTTCTTCGCGGACGCCATCCACGGCAAGTCCATCAGGTTCATCGCGGCCCAGAGCCAGGCCGCGCCGAACCTCCAGGGCGAGTACCGCTACGACTTCGCGGACCACGCGGAGATCACCCCCCTGCTGAAGATGTACACGCTGGGCCACCACGCGGAGATGCACCCGATCCGCGGGGATGGCCTGCGGTACCACGGGGCCGCACCCATCCTCTCCCTCCTGCGCCACCTGGGTTACCTGGACACGGTCGCCTACCCCGCGGACGAGAAGCACGTGTTCGACCGCGCGCGGACGTTCGTCCAGACGGAGGGGTTCCTCCCCGCGCCGGAGAGCGCGTACAGCATCGCGTGCGCCATGGACGAGGCCTCCAAGTGCAAGGAGAGCGGCGAGACGAAGGTCATCGCCTTCAACATCAGCGGCCACGGCTTCATGGACATGGAAGGCTATGCGGACGTCCTCCGCCTCTGAGGCGGCCCGCCGCGCCGCACCCATATCACCTTTGCGGAGGCATCCCGACGGCCCTTACGCTAACTTGATAAGGGACATCCGCGTGAAAAAGGTCCCAAGGAATCGTGGGGTGTGGAACCATGGGAGCGCGTCTGCGCCTTCTCCTGCTCTTCGCGGCCCTGACCGCCGTGTTCGTCGTCTTCGGCTGGGCCATCGGATCCGTCTTCTTCGCCGACCCCGTCACGAGCATCGTCCTCTTCCTCTTCCTCGCGCTGGGCATGAACGTGATTAGCTACTTCCTTTCGGACCGGATGGTCCTGTGGTCCTACCGCGCGAAGAGGATCACGGAGGACCAGGCACCCGACCTCTTCCGCCTCATCCGGGAGGTGTCCCAGCAGGCGGGCATCCCCATGCCGCGGGTCGCAGTGATCCCGACCCAGACGCCGAACGCCTTCGCCACGGGCCGCAACCCGAAGCGGGCCGTCGTCGCGGTCACCCAGGGCATCCTGGGCATCCTGAGCGAGGACGAGCTACGGGGCGTCCTGGCCCATGAGGTCTCCCACGTGCGGAACCGGGACATCCTCGTGATGACGGTCGCCGCGACGATCGCGGGGGCCATCTCCTACCTGGCCCAAATCGCCATGTGGAACACGCTGCTCGGCGGGGGCCGCAACCGCAACTCCTCCGAGGGCACCATGATCCTCGCCATCGTCGGCATGATCCTGGCGCCCATCGCCGCCATGCTCGTCCAGCTCTCCATCAGCCGCAGCCGAGAGTACAAGGCGGACTACAGCGGCGCGAAGGCGATTGGCCAGCCACTGGCCCTCGCGTCCGCCCTGCAGAAGCTGGAGGTCGCGAACAAGCGCCGGCCCCTCCAGTTCGGGAGCCCGTCGTCCCAGGGCCTGTTCATCGTGAACCCATTCCGCGCGACGAGCTTCACGAGGCTGTTCAGCACCCATCCGCCCATCCAGGAGCGCATCAAGCGCCTGCAGGACCTGGCCCGTGGCGTGGACGACTACTGAGCCGACGGGGCTTCTGGGACGCGCGGCGAGGCGACGAGCACCGCGGACGCCACGCCAAAGGGTTCCACGGTGGCCTGGTGGATGACGGACCATCGGTCTTGGACCAGGAAATCCGGGAGGGAGACGGGGCGGCAGCCGCCGACGACCGTGGGATTCAGGTCGTGGACGGCGTCCCAGGTCCGGCACACGAGACGGGAGAGCCGGGTGCGCCCCCGCGTCAGGGAGACGAGACCCAGCAATCCGCCAGGCCGCAGGATACGGCGAGCTTCCTCCACCAGGACGGCCGCCTCGGACTCCGATAGCAGGTCGAGGACGTAGTTCAAGATGAACCGGTCCGCGGAAGCGCTCGGGACGTCCAGACGGACGCTCCCGTCCCTCCTCCGGACGGATGCGCCGTCCCCCCAGGGCGGAGGCGCTCACGGGCCAGCCGGACCATCTCTGGGCTCCCATCGAGCCCGAGGTACCGGGCGTCCGCAGGAAGATACTCGCCGAGAAGCTGCGCGGCAAGAGACCCCGTCCCTGAGCCGAACTCCACGACCGCGTGGGCCTGCGGGAACGCGCCATGCGGGATCAGGTCCTCGATGGCCGGGTTCTCGTAGAACGATCAAGTGTCCTGGCCTGCGCCGAGGCGGTCGTAGAACGACCTCGCTTCCTCGTGGGTGAGGATACGGTCATCCGAACTCGTGACCGACGTGGCGCCCCGCGCGCGAGTCCAAGTCGTGGATCCGGTCGCGCACGCCGAGGTTGGGCTCCAGGATCTCCCACTCCTCCAGATAGTTCCGGTCCTTGCAGACGACCGTCGCCCGGCCGTTCCGCAAGGTGCGAATCTGGAGGTTCAGGTCCCCGCCGCCCTCCGGGCCCTCGTACAGGGTGTAGAAGCCGAGGAAGTGCCCCACGATCTCCTCGAAGCCCTGCTGGGGGTAGAAGAAGCGGAAGCGGACGCGGTCCCCGGGATACAGGTCCATCTGGTCCAGGAGCTTGTCGTCGAGGATCTTGGCGTCCTTGAGGAGCTGCCGTTCCTCCGTGACGTCGTCGCGGGCCTCCGCCATAGTCGTCGCGAAGGCCAGAGCAGCCCTCCGACTTAAACCCGATGGCGGGTCAGAGGATGGGCAGGTACTTCTCCAGCTCGTAGTCCGTCACGTGGACGCGGTAGTCGTCCCAGTCCCTGCGCTTGACGTACAGCCAGTGGGGGAAGACGTGGGACCCGAGGGTCTCCCGCATGAGCTCGGACTTCTCGAACTCGTCCAGGGCCTCCTCCAGGCTTCCGGGGAGGGAGCCGATCCCGAGCTTCCGCCGCTCGGCGGACGTGAGGGCGTAGATGTCCGTCTCCACGGGCTCCGGCGGATCGAGCTTCTTCTGGATGCCCGCCAGGCCGGCGGCAATCATCACGGCGTACTGGAGGTACGGGTTTCCCGCGCAGTCCGGGTTGCGGACCTCCATCCGCGTCCGCATGCCGCGGCCCTGGGGGATTCGCACCATGGCGGACCGGTTCTTGTTGGCCCAGCAGATGTAGACGGGCGCCTCGTAGCCCGGGACCAGGCGCTTGTAGCTGTTCACCCAGGAGGCCAGGACGGCGCAGTCCTCCCGTGCGTGGGCCAGGACACCCGCGAGGTAGTGGAGCATGAGCTCGGACATCTCCCACTTGGCCGTGGGCTCGAAGAAGGCGTTCTCGCCCTCCGCGGTGATCAGGCTCTGGTGCACGTGCATCCCCGTTCCGTTCACGCCGAAGATGGGCTTGGGCATGAACGTCGCATGGAGGCCGTGCTCCAGGGCGACCGTGCGGATCAGGTGCTTGAGGAACAGCACGCGGTCCGCGGACGTCATGGCGTCCGCGTAGCGCAGGTCGAGCTCGTGCTGCCCGGGGGCCACCTCGTGATGGGTCGCCTCCACGTCGAAGCCCATCATGTTCCCGTAGAACGCGGACTGCTTCCGGACCATCTCCCCCGCGTCCACGGGCAGGTGCTCGAAGTACCGCCCGTTGTCGCTCGGCACGTTGGTCGGCCGGCCGTCGGGCCCGATCTTGAACAGGAAGAACTCGTACTCCGGCCCTGTGTGAGGCACGTAGCCCATGTCCCGGGCGCGCTTGACTACCCGCTCCAGGACGTACCGCGGATCGCCCGCGAACCGGTTCCCCTTGGAGTCGTAGATGTTGCACACGATCCCCGCGGTCTTCAGGTCACCGCTCGTCCAGGGAAACACGCGGAACGTCTCGGCCACGGGGTGCGCCCGCATGTCGCTCTCTTCGATCGTCGCATAGCCGACCACGCTCGAGCCATCGAAGACGACGCCCTCGTTGAACGCCCGCTCGAGCTTGGAGATCGGGATGGTGACCGTCTTCACGAACCCGACGAGGTCCATGAACATGATCTGGACGAACTGGACCTTCTCGCGCTTTGCCGTCTCCAAGACTTCCGTCTTCGGGTCGTCGTCGGCCATCCCCGTCCTCCCGGTGTTTCGACGCGCCATGGGTAGGCGGTCCATAAAGGTTCTGCATGACTCCGGCCTACTTCGGCGGACGATGGTGGACGATTCCGAACAGGGCGTACGAGGTGCCCCAGGCGTACAGGACGACCATGGCGAGCAGCAGGCCCAGGCCGGCCATGCTCACCAGCTCTCCGAGGTCAGCACCGCCCGCGAACGTCGCAGCGTAGGAAAGCACGACCAGCGCGAGACCCGCGTTGGCCAGGATGAAGTCCACGCGCGTCACGCGTCGAGAGATCCTCAAGCCCATGGACGTGAACGGCGGCAGGACCTCGTGGGTCACGCCGAAGATCTCGAACCCGGCGAAGCCGAAGAGGTTGATCCAACCGTGGGCGGGGACCCACCGCAGCGCGATGTCGGGAACGATGCCGAAGAGGCTCGCGAACGTCACTCCGAGGATGAGCCAGAGACCCGCCATGGCGCTGAACGCGGACGCGGGCCGCCGGTGCTCGCTGCGGCTCCACAGGTCCATCACGAGGACGGCAAACAGGACGGCCGCGATGGCCTCGAAGACGGCGGCCGCGGCGAAGACCGCCTCGGCGGAAGGGGAATCCAGGAAGGGCATGGTCAGGGCGACCAACGCGGGACCGGGCAGGGCCATGGCCGTAACCACCCCGGCGGCCCGCAGGTTCGGCACGGTGTCTGTGAACCGCGGAAACAGATGGAAGCCCACCCCGAACACCATGAGGAGGATGAAGCCCAACGTGTACAGGTGGAAGAAGGAGAACCAGTGGGCCGACGCGAAAGGGACGAGCGGCGCGTCGGAGGGCGAGGCCAGGAGGAACCCCACGGACGCCGCGATGAGGTAGAGCACGGCGGCGCTCGTCATGGGGATGCCCAGCACGTCCATGGCATGAAATTCGGGGTGCTTCCCCTGGGGGCGGACGGGAAGCTTCTCCGAGCGTAGGGTCATGAGGATCCAGAGGAGGAAGAGAAGCGTGCCGAGCAGCCAGAGCGCGAGACCGGCGGTCTCGAGGAAGGGGCTAACGAATGGACTGGCTAGGAGGAGAACCACGCCCGCGACGGAGACGGACACCTGGAGGAGCGCGCCTTGGCCGCTCCACAGTTCCCTTCCCGAGTACAAGGGGACGAACTGCTGGGCCATCCCCATGATCATGAGTCCGATGAACCCTAGGGCGGGAAGGTAGAGTTCCCAAGCCTGACCCGAGAGCGCTGCGGTGAGCGGGCCGTCCTCGACGAAGGCGGCCCAGGTCCGCACCAGGGAGGAGACAATCCAGAGAGCGAGGTAGGCCAGGCTGGCCACGATTGCGACTCGGATGGACGGATAGCGCGTGGTCTCATCCTCGGACCGGGCGCCCGGAGCCCCACACGGGCTCCGGCCGGGCCTCGCGGCTCGCATGACGCGTCAGGCTATTTCAGCCTGTCCCGAACGGGTTCGTGCCGGACGGGCTACGCGTCCATGTACCGGTAGAACTCGTAGGGCGACGGCCGGAGCGAGGTCTGCAGGTGCTCGTCCAACTTAATCTCCTCGTACTTCTCGAGGAAGTCCTGAGTGAACACTGTCTTCAGGAACATGTAGTCCGTCTGGAGGTGTTCCACGGATTCCTTGAGGGACCCCGGGAGCTCGCGCACGCCGAGCTGCTTCCGCTTGGAGGAGCTCAGATGGTACAGGTCCTCGTCCACGGGGTCGCCGGGGTCGAGCTTGCGCTTGATCCCGTCCAGGCCCGCGGACAGGCACGCCGCGAAGGCGAGGTAGGGGTTGCACGACGGGTCCGGCGTCCGGTACTCCAGGCGCTTGGCCGCCTCGATGCCCCGGTAGTACATGGGGATGCGGATGTTCGCGCTCCGGTTCCGCTTGGACCAGGCGATGAACACGGGGGCCTCGTAGCCCGGGACCAGACGGCGGTACGAGTTGGTCGTCGGGTTCGTGAAGGCGCACAGGGCGCGGGCGTGGTCCATGAGGCCGCCGATGTAGTAGCGGCAGGTCTGGCTGATCTCCGCGTACTCGTCGTCCGGGTCGTACATCCGGTTCTTACCCTTCGTCCAGACGGACTGGTGGACGTGCATCCCGCTTGCGTTGTCCCCGAAGATGGGTTTGGGCATGAACGTGGCCATCATCCCCATCTCGTGGGCGACCATCTTCATCACATACCGGTACGTGACGCAGGCGTCCGCCGTCGGGACGAGCTCGTTGTACCGCATGTCGATTTCGCACTGGCCCGCGGTGGCCACCTCGTGGTGGTGCGCGTCCAGGGTCATGCCGAAGTGGTCGATGAGGACGCGGCAGGCCTCGTTGCGGAAGTCCTGGAGGCTGTCCACGGGCGGAGCAGGGTAGTAGCCCTCCTTGAACCGCACGGGGAAGTCCTTGCCCCCGTTGTCGTGCCAGGGCGCTTCGCGGCTGATGATCTCGTACCCGGCGCCGGACCAGGGGTTCCGCGCATGGTCCGGGGTGGGTGTGAGCCGGATCCCGTCGAAGACGAAGAACTCAATCTCCGGCCCCCAGTACGTCGTGTCGTAGCCGGAATCCTTGGCGTACTGGACTGCCTTCTGGGCGATGTAGCGCGAGTCGCGCGTGAAGCGCTCGTACGTGCCGCCCTCGTACACGTCCACGATCATCCGCGCGGTCCGGTGCTCGCTGTTATACCAGGGCAGGACCGCGAACGTGGACGGGTCGGGCTTCATGACCATGTCCGACTCGTGAATCTCCTTGAACCCGCGAATCGAGGACCCGTCCAGCTTCCCCACGCCTCGTTTGAACTCGTCGGGACCAAGTGACGTCGAGGGAATCGTGATGTGTTGGAGTCCCCCGACGAGGTCCACGAACTGCAGATCGATCCAGCGGATCTTCTCCTCCCGGATCCGCTTCAGCACAAGCTCTACACCGTTGGCCTTCCTGGTCGCCATCCGCTTCCTCCCTCGGAATCCCCCCGGAGGGGCCTGGCCGGACGGAGGGTTCCGCCCTGCCTGGCCTATTGAAGGAAATGATACATATATAAACGATAACGCCATTCAACCGTACAATTGACCGGTCATCGCACGCTGGGTGATACAATGTCGCAGCAACGGGCCCTTCTTGCGGAGGATATCGAGCATTCGACCGATCCCGCCACTCCATTAGGAGAGCCTAAAAGTGGGGGGGAAACACGGTGACGCCCGCGGTCAAGCTGGATGAGTTGGACCTCCGCATCGTCGCCCTGTTGAACCAGGACGCGCGCAAGTCCTACCGGGACATCGCGCGGGAGATCCAGGCGAGCATCAGCACGGTCTCCAACCGGATCCGCAAGCTCGAGTCCGAGGGCGTGATCACGGGCTACGCACCGCTCATCGACGAGTCCAAGATCGGCTTTGATGTCCTGGCCATCGTCGGTGTGAAGATCCACAAGGGCAAGCTCCTCGAGGTGCAGCGGCGCATCGCGAAGGACGAGCGCGTGACCCACGTCTTCGACGTCACGGGCGAGTGGGATTCGATTCTCGTCGTGCGCCTCAAGAGCACCCGCGAGCTGGACGGGTTCATCAAGCGCCTCGGGTCCATGGAATACGTCGAGAACACGTACACCCAGGTCGTCCTGAACGTGGTCAAGGAGGAGCGCCGGGTCCTCCCCTGACCCCCGAGTAAAGGGAGTTCCTACGGAACCTATATCTCGCCAGAGCCCCCCATTCTACCCACCCGGAGTGGAGGGACATGGCAGGGTACCTGAACTTCGACCCGAACCGGAAGCTCGAGTTCGAGCCGGGGCGTCCCCTGGAGTTCAATCCGGGCCGGCCCTTGGAGTTCCTACCCAACCGCGAACTGGAGTTCCAACCGAACCGGGACCTTGGATTCGGTCACCGCGGAATCGTGTTCCGGGGGTATATCTGCCCCATTTGCGGAGCCCTAGTGGCCCCGGATGCGGCGAACTGCAATGAGTGCGGCGCCGTGTTCGAAGGCCCGCCCGCTCCGCCGCCTCCAACCCCGGCCACGCCGGCCGGAGGCCGCCGACGGGGAAGCTCGAAATCACCTCCGCCGACACCCAAGGCACCCGTCCCGCCCGTGAGGCCCGGCGCCTCGTACTGCTCGTACTGCGGCGTCCAGCTCCATGCGGGGGACACCTTCTGCTGGAACTGCGGCACCCGCGTCGCGGGGGGTACCGAGGCCGTGAAGCTGCCCGCGAGGAAGACGGAGCCCGTCACCCGGGAGTGGCGGCGCCCCGGGGAGCGTTGAGAACATGGCATGGTTGCTCGGCTTGAGCCCGTACACCTGGATCATGATCGCCTTCATCGTGTTGCTGTTCCTGGTCATGGCCCTGGGCGATATCGGGGGAATCGACTTCGACCACGACATCGGCGGGGGAGGCGACATCGACGGAGGCCTGAGCCCCCTCAGCCTGCCGATCATCGCGTCCTTCGGCGCGGCCTTCGGCGGATTCGGCACGATCTTCGAGTACCTGAAGTACGGCGAGGTCCTGACGCCCCTCCTGGCCGCCGCGTGCGCAGGGCTCGTGGGCGCCGGCATGTACGTCCTCATGCTCAACGTGTTCGTCAAGACCCAGGCGGAGACCAAGGTGGACCTGGAGACGTTGATGGGATACAAGGGCCAGGTCCTCGTCCCGATCCGTCCGGGTCAGCCGGGGCAGATCGTCGTGGTCACCGAGGCCCGCGGGCGGACGCTCCTGCAGGCCGTCTCCGACACGGAGATCACGACGGATGAGCACGTGGTCGTGGACAGCGTCGTAGGGAACTCGGTCAAGGTACACAAGGTGTGAGACGGAGAGGTGATCGTTGTGGCGGGAGAAGAAATTCTGAGCTTTGTGATCCTGGGAATCGTGATCGTCGTCTTTGCGGCCATCCTTCTGTACGCGAGCCGCTACAAGAAGGTGCCCCCGAACATGGCCATGGTCGTCTTCGGAAAGAAGCAGAAGGGGCGCGGGGGTCGTGGCTACCAGGTCCTTTCCGGAGGCGCCAAGCTCATCGTACCCATCGTCGAGTCCGTCGAGTGGCTGCGCCTGGATGTCCGTACGTTGGACCTCGTCGTCTCGGAGATCGTGACGGATGTCAAGCGGTCCGGCGCACGAATCAACATCAAAGCCGTGGCCCAGGTCAAGATCTCCTCGGACGAGGCGACGCTGAACACCGCGGCCGAGAACCTGCTCGGGAAGACGGAGCAGCAGGTCGACGAGATCGCCCTCAAGACGCTCGAGGGCCACGTCCGTGGGGTGTGCGCCACTCTGACCGTCGAAGAGGTCAACTCGGACCGGGACGCCATCGCGTCGAAGATCCTCGGCATGGCCGGCAATGACCTCCGGAACATGGGCATCGAGATCCGGTCCTTCGTGATCAAGGAGATCGAGGACGCGCAGGGCTACCTGACCGCGCTCGGCGTCAAGCGCACGGAGGAGGTCAAGCGCGATGCGCGCGTCGGCAAGGCCAACGCGAACCGTGAGGCCACCGTCGCGGAGGCCACCGCCGCCCAGGAGGCGGAGAAGGCGAACGCCCAGGCCGAGGCGAACGTCGCGCAGTACCACCGGGACCGGGACGTGATCAAGCAGCAGTCCGAGGCCACCGTGGAGCTGGAGCGGGCCAACAAGGAGATCGCCTTCCAGCTGCAGACCGCGAAGAGGAACCAGGAGCTCATCGTGGAGCAGCGGAAGATTGACATCCGCGCGAAGGAGCAGGAGGTCCTGGTCCAGCAGCAGGAGGTCCTGCGCCGGGAGCAGGAGCAGACCGCCGCGCAGGTCGTCCCCGCGAAGGCCGCGGCGGACGCCGTGGCCGCCCAGGCGGACGGGGAGAAGAGGAAGTTAATCATCACCGCGGAGGGCGAGAAGGAGCGCGCCATCCTCGTGGCCGAGGGGGAGCGCGAGCGCCTCGCCCGCACGGCGATGGGCGAGGCCGAACGGATCCGCCAGGAAGGGACGGCGGAGGCGGACATCATCCGGCTGAAGGGCGAGGCCCAGGCGTACGCGATCAAGGCCACCGGGCTCGCCGAGGCCACCGCGATGCAGGCGAAGGCCGAGGCCTGGGAGAAGTACGGCAAGGCCGCGGTCACCCAGCTCATCGTGGAGAAGCTGCCGGAGATCGTCCAGAACGCCGCGAAGTCCCTGGAGTCGACCCAGAAGCTCATCATCATGGGTGAGCGCGGGCCGTCCCAGCTCGTCGGAAGCGTCGTGGACATCGCCGCGACCGCCCCCGCGCTCGTGAAGGCCCTGACCGGGATGGACCTCTCCGAGCTAGCAGGCAAGCTGAAGGACATCACGAAGTGAGGGCGTGGCCACGCCCCGGGTCGAGTGGTCCCTCAACCGGGACCCCGACCTCCTTATTGAGATCTGGTCCACCGAAGCCTTGGTCGAGGCGGTCCTTGGGGCGCTGCTCGAGGACCCCGAGGCGATGAAGCGAGCGGTCTCCCTCCTGACCGCCGGAAGGAAGCCGAACGGGGGCGCCTAGAGCGTCATCACGACGACGTCTTTGACGGACCGCATGCCCTTGAAGGGCAGGATGAACCGGCCCTCGGGATCCGTCTTGAACTCCTTTCCACCCACATTCTCCGCAGGCAGCACAAGGACGTCCGATAGCTTGCCGCTCTTCGTGTTCACGATGAAATTGTCGATCGTCCCGAGGATCTGCCCGTCGTTGGTCATGACGGTCTTCCCCCGGAGCTCGGTTGCGAACTTCTTCATCCCATCACCCGCATCGGTGAGGGCCCTCCGCGGCCCCGCCGCGTCGGGATCCCATCCCTTTGTCTGACATACATCTGACGCGACCTATATGAGGCTTGTGTCAACGCCTGGCCGCGATGGACGTCAGCGCTCGACCTGCCATTCGCGGGGCGGCGGGGCGCGGACCATGGGTTGCCGCATGCTCTTGAGGAACGGCCAGACCCCGCCCACGATGCCCAGGACGACCGCGATCAGAAGGAACCACCAGCCGAGGGCGGCGCCCCAGCTCAGAGTCGTGCCGCCCACGACCACAGAGCCCCAGTATCCGGTGATCGCGGACCAGCGCGTGCTCAAGGCCGCGGCAGGCGGTGCCGTAAGGATCGGGTAGAGGAGGGCCACGAACGCGAAGACCACGACGACCAGGCCCGTGATCAAGAGACCGATCCCCGGAATGCCCTCGAACCACTTCAGCGAGTAGAGGGCGAACACGACGAGGAGGACGAGCAGGAACACCACGAGGAGGACGTAGGACGTCCCCATCGAATTGGCCAGCGCGGGTGCCACGAAGTTGGGTCGGGAGTACGACTGAATGACCGTGTCCGTCCAGACTCCGCCCTGGTAGGCGACCGAGGTGAGCGTGGTCCAACCGAACGTCGTGACCGTGTAGTCGCCGCCCCCGTCGTCTGCCGTGATCGACCAGAGAGGACTGGCCATGGCGAGGAGCGTGAAGACCACACCAAGGGCGAGGAACACCCGGGCCCACCCGAGCCCCAAGAACCTGTTCACGTAGGTCCTGACCGACTGTGCCGCGGACATATCCCCGGCAAGGTGTGTGGCGGATAAAAAAGGTACGACCAGGCGTTCACGCGCCCGTGCTCAGCGGTAGTACCCGAGGACCTCTTCCTTCTGCCGGCGGGCCGTGCCCCGTTCCATGGCCTTGCCCAGGTTCTCGTAGAACTTGACCGTCTCCTCGTCCAGGCTCGGCCGCACGACCTTCACGGCCTCCTGGAAATGGGAGAGGGTGACCTTCTTGGCATCCTTCTTCTCCCGCAAGGCGAGCATGGCGGCCTCCCGGCACAGGCCCTCGATGTCCGCGCCCGTGTACCCGTCGAGCTCCTCCGCGAGCTCGTCCAGATCGACGCTCTCCAGGGGCATGCTCTTCGTGTGGACCTTGAGAATCTCGAGACGCGCCGCCCGGTCGGGCGCGGGGACGAGCAGGATCCGGTCGAACCGGCCCGTGCGCAGGAGCGCGGGGTCGACCATGTCCGGGCGGTTCGTCGCGCCGACGACCACGACGCCCTCCAGGGTCTCTAGGCCGTCCATGGACGTGAGGAGCTGGTTCACCACGCGCTCGCTCACGCCGGAATCGTTGTCGAAACCGCGCCGGTGGGCGATCGCGTCCAGTTCGTCGAGGAACACGATGCAGGGGGCGACTTGCTTGGCCTTCTTGAAGATCGTCCGCACGGCCTTCTCCGACTCCCCGACCCACTTGGACATGACCTCGGGGCCCTTGATGGAGATGAAGTTCGCCTCGGACTCGTTGGCCACGGCCTTGGCCAGGAGGGTCTTGCCGGAACCGGGCGGACCATAGAGCAGGATGCCGCGGGGCGGCTTGATTCCCATCCGCTTGAAGGCCTCGGGGTCCTTCAGAGGCATCTCCACGGCCTCGCGCAGCTTGAGCTTCACGTCGCCCAGGCCGCCCACGTCGTTCCAGGAGATCTTGGGTATCTCCACGAGGACCTCGCGCATGGCGCTCGGCTCGACCTCCTTGAGCGCGTTCTTGAAGTCCTCGGGCAGGACCCGCATCTTCTCCAGGGTCTCCGCGGGAATGGGCTTCTCCAGATCGATATCGGGCAGGTAGCGGCGCAACGCCTTCATGGCCGCCTCCCGAGCGAGGGCCGCCAGGTCCGCGCCGACGAACCCGTGGGTCACGTCGGCGAGCTCCCCGAGCAGCTGGTCCCGTTCCTCCTCGACCCCCTCGATGGGCATGCCGCGGGTGTGAATCTGGAGGACCTCCTTCCGACCGTTGCGGTCGGGCACGCCAATCTCGATCTCCCGGTCGAAGCGGCCGGGACGGCGCAGCGCAGGATCGATCGCCTCGTCCCGGTTCGTCGCGCCGATGACAATGACCTGGCCACGCCCCGTGAGGCCGTCCATCAGGGTGAGGAGCTGCGCGACGACGCGGCGCTCGACCTCCCCGGTGACCTCCTCGCGCTTGGGCGCGATGGAATCAAGCTCGTCGATGAACAGGACGGAGGGCGCATTCTTCTGGGCTTCCTCGAACTTCTCCCGGAGCCGCTCCTCGCTCTGGCCGTAGTACTTGGACATGATCTCCGGGCCCTGGATGGAGTAGAAATTGGCCCCGGCCTCGTTGGCCACGGCCTTCGCGATCAGGGTCTTGCCCGTACCCGGAGGGCCGTAGAGGAGGACGCCCTTGGGCGGGTCGATGCCGAGTCGCTCGAAGAGCTCCGCGTGCTTCAGGGGGAGCTCGATCATCTCGCGGACCTTCATCAGCTCCTCCTTGAGGCCGCCGATGTCCTCGTAGGTGACCGTGGGGGTGAGGACCTCGCCCTCGCGGACGGGCTCCTCCTTCATCTCGACGATCGTGTCGTCGTTGATCTGGACGACGCCCTTGGGCGCCGTGTTGATGACCATGAAGGGCAGCGCGCCGCCCATGAGGGCGATGCCCGGAACGATGACCACGTCGCCCTTGTTCAGCGGGCGCTTGAGCAAGCCGCGCTTCACGAAGTTCTCGATGCCCTGCCCGAAGGAGATTTTGTGGCCCTCGCTGATGATCGGGGCGATGGTCACGCGCTCGGCCTGGAGGACCTCGGCCTTCCGCACCTCGACCTTGTCCCCGAGGCTCACGCCCACGTTCCGGCGGACGAGGCCGTCGATGCGGATGAGGCCCTTGCCCTCGTCCTCCTGCATGACGCGGAAGAGCTTCGCCGCGGTGGACTTCTTCCCCACGATCTGGATAATCTCGCCCACGTCGACGCCCAGGGCGAGACGCGTCTTCGTGTCGACGCGGGCACGGCCCAGGCCGACATCACTCTGCGGCGCTTCGGCGACCTTGAGAACGACCCTTTCGGGCACGGCCGTTCAAAATCCGGCCGGCTTATATCAACGTTGTGGGCGCTTTGTCAATGTTACGTCTGGAGAGAATGGAGCGCCGCATCACTCGTTCTGCACGCGGCGCTCCTTCACCTCGCTGGACTCGTGGACGACGAGCTCCTGCGCGACGACCGTGTCAATGCGGCAGTGGGGACCGATGCGGACGTCCTGACCCTGCACGTACGCCGCGGTGGTCCGAACGAGATCCACATCCTGGCCCACGATCCGGTCCACGGTGAGGTCCCCGCGGGATCGCAGGAAGCCGCCGGACACCCGGACGACGATGTCCTGGCCTTGGATCGTGCCGATCCGCGACGAACCGCCCAGCTCGATATCCACATCCTGCGCCTTGAGTTCCCCCCGGACCTGCACATTCCCGGCGGAGTGGAAGTCCTGTGCGGAGAGGCTGCCATCGACGCGGAGGGAACCGCTGGCCGAGACGTCCACGGCGTTCAGGTCCTTGGCTACCTCGAGGGCGCCGCTCACGTCCACATCCTCCGCGTGCAGGGACCCAGCGACCCGGCTCGAACCGGAGGACCGGAAGTCCACGCACCGCACGTCCCCGTCGAGGTCGCAGGACCCGGACACCCTCACTGTCTGGCACTCGAGGGGACCTTGGATTCGCCCGCTGCCCGCCACCTTGAACTCGACCGTCTTCACGGGGTTGCCCGATACGACGCCGGAGCCGACGATCCGGATCTCCTCGCCGCTGAGCTTCACCCCGACGCCGGAGAAATCCATGGACCGCATGGTCTCCGAGGTCGCACGGACGGACTCGCTCACGGCCCGCATGGACTCCTGGCTCGCGCGCAAGGCCTCGTCGGTCGCCCGCTGGACGGCCTCGTGGATGGAAGCGGTCAGGTCGGGACCGGGGGACGCGGCCTCCGGCTCCTCGGGCTCCGCGTCGTACCGGGCCTTGATGTCCAAGTAGGTCTTCTCCGAGATCTCTCCTCGGGCCAGGCGCTCTTCGAGGCGCTGCAGGATGTCCTTGCGCTTCATCGGGTCCACCGCGTAACCCGCGCCGTCTCGAAATACATTTCCTTCACGGCCATGCCACCTGCGGGGGAGGAGGCCCGAGCCGCCATCCTCCGGCGGGCGGGCGATCCACGCCGATGCAGGGCGTGGGACCTTCGGGACCGGGGAAGGGTCAGCGCATTCATGAGCAACTCCAGGATTCCTGCCGTCTTGGGCTGGTACATGGCACGAGACAGCCACGGGGCGTTACTTAGCCAAGCTCCGCGGACAAAAATAACATCCTAACCTGGGCGGACTTCATCGTCTCCCGCGAAGGAGAAATATCCCGACAACGGCCAGAAGAACGTTGAAGTACGCCCAGAGGCGTCGCGCCCTAGTCGATGCCCGAACCCCTCGAGCTCGTCCGAATCGCCTCCTCGGAGACCCGGCGACAGATCCTCCGCCTCCTCCAGCAGGGCTTCGACCATCCGGAGGACCTCGCGAAGAAGCTGAACATCCGGAGGACCTCCGTGGACAAGCAGCTCCTCGAGCTGTTCGAGTGGGGGTTGGTGGACCGGGCCGCGGTCTTCCCCCCGGACGGCCGTCCGCGGATCGTGTACCAGGTGACCCAGCGGGGGAAGGACCTGCTGGACCTCCTCGAGCGCGTGGTCAAGGAGTACCGGACCTCCTTCCGCGCGGACTACGACCGGGAGCTCGAGGCCCTGGAGGCCCGGCTGGCGGCGGGGGAGATCGCGGAGGAGATGTACTTCAAGAAGCGGAAGGAGCTCGACGCCCGGTACGCGTCAGTCCTCTGACCGCCGGTCCCGCCGACGTTGCCGTTGGATCGCCCCGTCCAAGGTGACCTCGCCGCGGGCCACCGCGTCCGCGAGCTCGGACGAGATGGTCACCTGCCCGCCGCTCTGCAGGCGGGAGCGGCGCTGGACCTCCCGGACCTCCCCCGGCGTGGGCCGGACCACGAACGGGGGATGCACCCGCACGCCCGGGGTCCGGGCGATGTCCACGGCGGCGTCCAGGTCGGGCTGCGGCGTGCGGTGCGTGGTGCCCGCCTCGTCCACGATCTCCACGCGCAGGCCGTCCTCGGCCAAGGAGTTCAGGATGCGGTTCCGGTTCGTCGGATCCCCGTGGCCCACCCGGACCCGCACCTGCCGCGCCGGGAACGTCCGGAGCGCGGTGCGGACCCGGTCGCCGACGGCCTCCGGGTTCGGGGCCAGGTATGTGTCCAGGACGTCACCGTCCCCCAGGACCGCGACCCCGGGCTCGTGACCCGGGTCCACGCCGATGAGCAGCTCCTGCCACTCCGTCTTGCCCTTCAGGAGCTGGAGGGCGCGGGCGATCGCGTTGTCCACATCCTGGACGCCGACCACATGGGCGAAGCGGATCCGCGGCACCTCGGCCGGGGACGTCAGCACGGCCCCGACCGTCTCCGGGATCCGACGGGAGAAGGACAGGCTGACGAAGGGAATCCCACGCCCCTTCAGCGCCGCGACGAGGTCGTGGTAGAGCCGGAAATCCTCCGTGAGGAGGCCGAGGACCTTGCGCACCGAGGCGCCAACGGGTTCGAGCGAGATAATCCTTCTCCGTTTGCGCGCAGACTGCCGCTGTTACCAGAAATGATTAGCAACCGTGACAACCAGGGCGGAAGCGATTCATATACGGTTCCGCCATCGAACCCTGGGGAGAAACGATCGTGCAGGCCACAACCTCTCAGAGTCCGGCGGTGCCCGAGCAGGCAGCGCCCGACCTCGATGCAAAGGGCTTGTTACTCCGAGACGCACTCGCTATTCTGACCGTGGTCGGCGCTCTGGTCGCCTTCTACGGGATGATCCGGCTCGTCTCCTACCTGTCCGGGATCCCGTTCCCCTAGGTTCCCCGAAACCGGTCGAACATCCCGCGGTGGACGTTCTCGTCTCCGTGTAGCTCGGCCAAGCGCTGGAGCAGGGCACGTTCCTCCGCGGACACCTTCTCCGGCGTTCGCACGACCGCCCGGACCAGCTGGTCCCCGCGGCCGCCTCCCCGGAGACCGGGCAGTCCCTTCCCCCGGAGACGGAGGATGGCATGGGACTGCGTCCCCGGCGGAATATGGAGCCGCGCAGATCCCTCCAAGGTCGGGATCTCGACCTCCGCACCGAGGACGGCTTGGGGGTACGTGATGGGGAGCGTCATGAGGACGTCCTGACCGTCCCGCTCGAACGTCTCGTGGGGTTGGACGTGGACGACCACGTAGAGGTCTCCGGGACGGCCACCCGGAGCGCCCGCCTCCCCGTGCCCACGGATCCGCAGCTGGAGGCCATCCGGCGCGCCCGCGGGAATCTCCACGGCCACGGTCCGGGTCTCCGTGATGCGGCCTGTCCCTTCGCAGCGGCGGCAGGGGGTCTCGGGCCATTGCCCCCGTCCCTGGCACTTGGGGCACGGACCAATCGTGACAAACTGGCTGTATCCGCGGCGCTGGGATCGGCTGACCTGGCCCCGTCCGTTGCAAGTCGTGCAGGTCACGAGCTTCCCGCCCTCCGCACCGCTCCCCTGGCAGGCGGGGCACGGGTGGGGGGCCCGGAGGCTCAACTCCTTGCGGGTGTCATGCAGGAGATCCTCCAGGCGCACCGCGGCGTCCACGCGCAGGGAACGGCCGGGCTGCGGGCCGCGCGGACGGCCCATGCCGCCGCCGAACAGATCCCCGAAGAGCCCGCCCCCGCCGAAGCCACTCCCGCCGAAGAACGCCTCGAAGAAGTCCCGGCCGAAGATGTCCTCGACGTCCGCAGCGTGGGTGAACCGGGTCCAGTCGAACCCTTCGCCACCCCAGACTTGCTGCTTCAGGCCCTCGGCACCGAACTGGTCGTAGATGCGGCGCTTCTCGTCGTCCGCGAGGACCTCGTAGGCCTCGGAGACCTCCTTGAACTTCTCCTCGGCCGCCTTGGGGTTGTCCTTGTTCAGGTCCGGATGGTACTTCTTGGCGAGCCTTCGGTAGGCTCGCTTGATCTCGTCCTTCGATGCCCCGCGAGGGACGCCGAGGATGTCGTAGTAGTCCGGTCCGGCCATACCGCGTTCTTCCGTCCACATACGCCGCGGCTACTTCACTTCTTGTCCACGTCTTCGAAGTTCGCGTCCACGACCCCGGGGTCATCCGAGCCGCCCGTCTCGCCCGACCCGCCCGACTCGCCGGTCGGCGGCGGCGCGGCGCTCGCCCCGGTCGCGCCCTTCTGGTACATCTCCACGCCGATCTTCTGGGTGGCCGTGTTCAGCTCCTCGACCGCGCGGCGCAACTGGGAGATGTCGTCCGAGGGCAGGACCTTGCGGAGGGCCTCGATCTTCTCTTGGACCTCCTTCTTCGTGGCCTCGGAGATGTTCGCACCCTGGTCCTTGAGCAGCTTCTCCGTCTCGTAAATCAGGGACTCGCCGTGGTTCCGCGCCTCGACCAGCTCCCGGCGGCGCCGGTCCTCCTCCGCATGGGACTGAGCGTCCCGGATGGCCTGGTCGATCTTGGACTGGTCCATCCGCTGGGGCGCCATGATCGTGAGCTTCTCGCTCTTGCCCGTCGCCTTGTCCGTCGCGGAGACGTTCAGGATGCCGTTCGCGTCGATGTCGAACGCGACCTCGATCTGCGGCACGTGACGCGGGGCGGGCGGGATTCCCTGAAGGTAGAACCTGCCCAGGCTGATGTTGTCCGCGGCCATGGACCTCTCCCCCTGGAGGACATGGACCTCGACGACGGTCTGGCCGTCCGCCGCGGTGGTGAAGATGTCGCTCTTCTTCGTCGGGATGGTCGTGTTCCGCTCGATGAGCTTGTGGAACACGCCGCCCTGGGTCTCCACGCCCAGGCTCAGGGGGGTGACGTCCAGGAGGACGATGTCCTTCACCTCGCCGCTCAGGACGGCGCCCTGGATCGCGGCGCCCAGCGCGACGCACTGCATGGGGTCGACGGTCCGTTCCGCGGGCCTCCCGAGGATGCGCTCGAAGCGCTCCCGGACCGCGGGCATGCGGGTCGGGCCGCCCACGAGGATAATGTGGTTCACGTCGGAGAAGGACCACTTCGCATCGTTGAACGCCTGGCGGATGGGGGATTCCAGCCGGGCCAGGACGGGCTCGATGAGCTGCTCCAGCTTGGACCGGGTCAGCTTCTTCTCCAGGTGCACGGGCTGTCCGGCCTTCTGGGCGATGAACGGCAGATTGACCGTCGTCTCCACGGCGCTCGTGAGCTCGATCTTGGCCTTCTCCGAGGCGTCGCGCAGGCGTTGGAGGGCCTGCTTGTCCGCAGACAGGTCGATCCCGTGCTCCGAGCGGAACTCGGAGACGAGCCACTGGATGACCGCGTTGTCCATGTCCATGCCGCCCAGCGCGGTGTCGCCCGAGGTCGAGGTGACCTCGAAGACGCCCTCGCCCATCTCCATGAGGGTGACGTCGAAGGTTCCGCCGCCCAGGTCGAGCACGGCGATCTTGCCCTCGCCCTTCTTGTCCAGGCCGTACGCGAGGGCGGCGGCCGTCGGCTCGTTCACGAGGCGGAGGACCTCCAGCCCGGCGATCTTCCCGGCGTCCTTCGTGGCCTGGCGCTGGTTGTCGTTGAAGTAGGCCGGCACAGTGATGACGGCCTGGGAGATCTTCTCGCCCAAGAACGCCTCCGCGTCCGTGCGGATCTTCCGTAGGATCATCGCGGAGATCTCGGGCGGAGTGTACTCCTTCCCGTCGATGCGGACCTTGTAGTCCGTCCCCATCTTCCGTTTGATCTGCATGATGGTCTTGTCGGGGTTGAGGACGGCCTGACGCTTGGCCGGCTCGCCCACGAGGATGCCGTCCTTCGTGAACGCCACGACGGACGGGAACATCTTCCCCCCGTAGGCGCTGCCTTCCGCGCTCGGGATGATCTTGGGCGTTCCAGCTTCCATGTACGCGGCCTCGGAGTTCGTGGTTCCGAGGTCGATGCCGATGATTTTACTCATGGGTTTCACCTCCGTTGTTGACGACCGTGACTTGAGCGGGACGCAGGATGTGATCCTGCAACCGGTATCCCTTCCGGACGACCTCCTTGACGAGCCCGTTCTCCAGGTCGGGATCGGGCAGCTGTTGGATGCAGTCGTGCACGTAAGGGTCGAACTTCTGGCCCTCCGCGGGGATCTCCTCGAGGCCCGCAGCGCGCAGGGCCTGGAGCATGTTGTCGCGGACCATGCGGACCCCCTTCGACTCCTCGCCGTCTAGGTGGGCGAGCGCGGCGTCGAAGTCGTCCAGCACGGGCAGGAGTCTCGCCAGGAGGGCCTCGTTGGCGAACTTAACCACGGCCTCCGTCTCCCGGGAGACGCGCTTGCGGTAGTTCTCGAAGTCGGCCTGCAGGTACTTCAGGCGGCTGAGCAGCTCCTCGTTCCTCTTGCGCTCCGCCTCGAGCTCCGACGACCCGGGGGCGACCGCGGGGGTCTCCGGGGCCTCTTCCGCCTCCGGGGCATCGGGCTTCAGCTTGGACGGCTCATGCACCATGGGCATCACCTCCCGAGCGCCGCGGGCGGTCCAGGGTCACATCCAGGACGCCGTTGCGGCACGTGGCCTTCGCGGACTCGGGATCCACGGGGGATGGGAGATCGATCTGCAGGCGGTAGGCGGGCGATCCGGTTCGCGATGCGACGACGGAGAGGCTCCGCTCGGTCGCCTCGAGGTCCACATCGTCCTTCAGGACTCCAGGGAGCTCCACGGTCACGTAGACGTGCCCGGGAGACACGGTGACCTCGGCCGCGGGGGTCCGCTCGGGCGGCAACTCGACCGTGGGCGCCGGGGGACCGAGGGCGGGTGGGGTGGAGCCGCGACGCGGGCCCGGAAGAGACCGCACGCGCCGCTTTCCGGCGGCACGGTCGGTCGTGTCGGGCGCTTCGCCCGAATCCGGGTCGGTGTCCTGGTTCATGGAGACCCCCGGGGGCCTCGGGGCCTCCCGTTCGGCCCCCTCAGAACTCTTCTCCGGCTCCGCCTTCGTCCCCTTCTCCGCCGGCACCGGGGCCCTTGCCGCCGGGCGCGCCGCCGGACTTGGATGCGATGACGTCGTCGATCCGGAGGACCATGACGGCCGCGTCCGTCGCGGAGCTGATGGCCTGGCTCCCGACGCGGATGGGCTCGAGCACGTTCTCCTTCTTCATGTCGGAGACCTTCCCGGTGAAGACGTTCACGCCGGCATTCTTGTTGCCCTTCTTGTGCTCCTTGCGGAGTTCGATGAGCATGTCGATGGGATCCAGCCCGGCGTTCTCCGAGAGGGTGCGCGGGACGGATTCCATGGCGTCCGCGAACGCCTCGATGGCGATCTGCTCGCGTCCGCCGACCGAGGAGGCCTGGTCACGCAGCCCGAGGGCGATCTCCGTGGCGCTGGATCCGCCGCCGGTGACGACCTTGCCGTCCTCGATGGCGACCGCCACGACGCTCGTGGAGTCCTCCAGGGACCGCTCGACCTCGTCGACCACGTGCTCCGTGCCGCCGCGGATCAGGATGGACACGGCCTTGGGGTTCTTGCATCCCGTGACGAAGCTCATGGAGTCGTCGCCAATCTTCTTCTCGTAGACGATCTTGGCGTAGCCCAGGTCGTCCTTGGCCAGCTCGTCGAGCTTGGTCACGATCTTGCCGCCCGTGGCCTTCGCGAGCTTCTCCATGTCGGACTTCTTGACCCGCCGCACGCCGTAGATGCCCTCCTTGGCGAGGTAGTGCTGGGCGAGGTCGTCGATGCCCTTCTGGCTGAACAGGACCGTGGCCCCGCTCTTCTTGACCGTCTCGACCATGCGCTTGAGCATGCCCTCCTCCTCGTTGAGGAAGGCCTGGAGCTGGGTGGGGTCCGTGATCTCGATCTTCGCGTCGATCTCCGTCTTCTTGACCTCGAGGGCCGCGTCGACCAGGGCGATCTTCGCGTTGTCAACCTCGGAGGGCATGCCGGGGTGCACGCGCTCCTTGTCCACGATGATGCCGTCCACCAACTCGGTGTCGGCGATGGAGCCGCCCTGCTTCTTGACGATCTGGATGTTGTCGTCGTCCACGAAGTACGAGCCGTCCGCGCGCTGCTCCGCGACCGTGGAGACGGCCTTCACGGAGATGTCCGAGAGGAGGCTCCTGTGGCCGCTGGCCGCTTTGGACGACATGGAGGTCATGGCGACCTTCTTGAGGGTGTCCGTGTCCTTGATGGAAATCTTGGTCGCGATCTTCTCAAGGATCTCGCGGGCCTTCTCGCTCGCGAGGCGGTAGCCCGAGGCGATGACCGTGGGGTGGATGTTCTGATCAATCAGGTCCTCGGCCTTCTTCAGCAGCTCGCCCGCGAGGATGACCGCGGTCGTGGTGCCGTCGCCGGCCTCCTCGTCCTGGGTCTTCGCGACCTCGACGAGCATCTTGGCGGCCGGGTGCTCGATGTCGATCTCCTTGAGGATCGTCACGCCGTCGTTCGTGATGACGACGTCGCCCAGGCTGTCCACGAGCATCTTGTCCATGCCCCGCGGACCGAGGGTCGATCGCACGGCATCCGCGACGGCCTTGGCGGCCGCGATGTTGTTGAACTGCGCTCCCTTCCCCCGCTCACGGCGGGTCCCTTCCTTCAAGACGAGGATTGGGGTACCTGCTGGCATCATGGTCTACATGCCTCCGAAGCCCACCGGACTCCTGTCCGGGGCTCCAGTCTATGTTGGGACTTCTATATAAGCATTCCTTAGGGCACGATCTTCGAGGACTGGTCGGCGACGGTGTCCGAGGGACATCCTAGGGAGCCACCGAGTTCGCAATCGCCACCATGTCTGCCTGGGGAAACGGAGAGACGATCGCGTAGTGGATCCCCAAAGCCCACCAGTGCAGCTGGTTTCCTGCCGAGAAGCCTGGGTTCCCGTTAATCGTCACCTTCGTAGCGGCCTGCTCCTTTACCACGGCCTCAATAATCGGCCCGGGGTCGGTGGCGGGCTCGTGGGTTTCTACAATGAAAAAGCCACCCGCACCAAGCAAATCGGCCATGGTCGTATTGTCGTCAAAGGGCACAGAGGAATAGATCAGATAAACAAGGCCACCCATCGGATAGGAAGGGTCAACCCTTACAGCGGTGTGGGCGAAGGCACGTGGAAGGTATGTCGGAACGCCGATCTGGAACGAGACCATACTCCGGGCGGTGTCAAGCGAGACGAACGTGCCGGGGAACGGGATGCTCAGGTTCCCCGTTCCTTGCGACGTAGAAGGCGGCTGAGCGGGTTGTCCGAAAAGCACAAACGCGCCGATGAGCGCGGTGAACATGATCAAGGCGAGAAGCCCTTTCAGGGTATCCGGAGCGCTAGACCTACGGTCTCCTCGCCTGCGCGCATTTCGAGCCGGATGTCGCATAGTCCGCTTGCCCCCTACGGATGCGTCCACGACGCCGTCTTGAATTCCTTGCTGCTGATTGGGGTGACGTAGTACGGATAGTCTTGGTACGTGGAGAGTGAAGCCCAGTCATACCAGTAAATGACGGTCCCGCCACGAATTCTCCCGTACTGCATCGACTTGAACCAACCGTTCATCTGATTCCCGTCGCCGTTTGCCTCTCCGACGGCATGCCCGTAGCCATAGCTGTAGCCGAAAGTGGTCGTCTTCACGAGACCGTTGTTGATGACGCCATTCCACTGTGAGGTCCCTGGGACATCGTAAATCTGGTAGGGATAGTCGGTTCCTGTGGATGGGAATCGATTTGTGATGGGAGTGCAACCGTACTGCCCGAATGCCTGTTGATCGGTGTACCAAGTGGGGAAGTACTGAAGGCCGCAGACGATGCCCCCGCCTTGATAGTAGCCAACTTCGAACCAGTCGCCATCGGGGAAGATGATTGCGATGAAGATTGCAGTAAAGTGGTTGACGTCCGAGGGGGTGTTGGCGTAGGTGGAAATCGAGCCGCTCACACCGTTACTCCAGTTGTTGTAGTAACCCCTAGCGTACCACCGCTCGCCTCCGGGAGCCGTGGCATATGCGGATGCGAGAACGAGGGCCATGGCCCCAAGGAAGATGACAGCATAAGAGACACGAACCAGCGTGGGCACGCAATCCCTCCGAGAAAGGCGAATTCATCCCATTCCGATAAGAATACTGCTCATACTCTATGTACGTGTCAAGGTTAACGGTTGCACGAGGTGTGCAAGAAGCCGACACTGGGACGGCGCGGGCGCCTGCCAACCGGCCCAGCCCACCGGTCGTCCATGGCGGCTCACTGGCCCTCATTCCGCGGAACCCATCCCATCCAATAGTTCTATTAGGGGCCAGGAAGTAGCACCGCCCCAATGGCGGAGCTCCTCGACGACTTGGCTCGGGCGGTCCAGCATGCCGTCGACACGCTCCGCGGGGACCCGGGTGAGATCCTGAGTCGAGGGGCCGATGGAGCGCCGAGCTCGCGCCTAGATCGGGTCGCCGAGGCCGCCGTCCTTGAGCGCCTCAAGACGAGCGAGGCTCGTGTCGACGTCCTCAGCGAGGAAGCGGGTTTCATCCATCGCGGCGGCGAATGCCTGCTGGTTCTAGATCCTGTCGACGGGACACATAATGCGCTTCGCGGCGTTCCCGCCTTCTCCGTGTCCCTCGCCCTCGGCCACGATCGCCTCTCTGGCATTGAGGAAGGGCTCGTGAGGGACCTGGTCAGCGGGGCGACGTACCACGCAGCCAAGGGAGAAGGGGCCACGCTCAACGGCAAGCCCATCCGCGTAAAACCGTTCGACCCGAGGGACACGCTCTTCAGTGTCTATCTGGGCACGAACGCGGAGCCAGACTCCGCCCGCGTCGCCGGCAAGGCCCGGAGGGTCCGCAACCTCGGGGCCGCGTCCCTGGACCTCTGCCTCGTCGCGCGTGGCGCGGCGGACGTCTATTACATGCACAGCCGGGAGCAGCGTCTCAAGCTCCGCGCGTGCGACATCGCCGCGGGCACGCTCATCGTCCGCGAGGCCGGAGGGCTGGTCCTCGACCTTGCCGGACGCGACCTGGATATTCCCCTCACAACCGACGCGCACACGGACCTCGTGGCCGTCGGCGACCGCAAGGCCTGGGAGGCCATCCAATGAAGTTCGGCATCACCGCGAACCCCCGCATCACAGACTCCCTCGACGCGACCCAGCGCATCCTGCGCTTCCTCGAGCCCAAGCACGAGGTCGCGCTGGAGACGGAGATTGCCAAGGACCTCGGCCGCAAGGGCGTGCCGCTGGCCCACATGAAGCCCGACGTGGTCCTCGCGATCGGCGGCGACGGAACCATCCTCCGCGCCCTCCAGCTGACGGACGCGCCCATCCTCGGCATCAACTCCGGATCCCTCGGCTTCCTCGCAGAGGTGTACGCGAAGGAGGTGGAGACCTTCCTGGGCCGCGTGGTGCGGAAGGATTACAAGACGGAGGACCGGCTGCGCCTCAAGGTCACCGTGGACGGCAAGCGGCTCTTCGACTGCCTGAACGAGGCCGTCGTCCACACGGCCCACGTCGCGAAAATCCGCCACTTCGACGTCCATCTGGACGGCGAGGCTGTGACCCAGGTCCGCGCGGACGCCGTCATCCTGGCGACGCCCACGGGATCCACGTCCTACTCCATGTCCGTCGGCGGGCCTATCGTGGACCCGCGTGTGGACGCGATCATCCTCACGGCCATCGCGCCGTTCAAACCTTCCTGCCGGCCCCACGTCTTCCCGGCGGCGAGCCAAGTCTCCGTGAGGCTCGTGAAGCCCCGGGAGTGCGTCCTAGTCATGGATGGTCAGCACGAGATGCCCCTCCAGGGGACCGAGGAGGTCATCGTCACCCGATCGGATCGCCCCGCGCGCTTCATCCGGTTCCGCGACGACTTCTACAAACGGTTCGAGGAGAAGATCTCCCGGCAGTGAGGATGCATGGCGAAGCGACCCGAGGCGATTACCCGGAAGCTGCTCCGGATGATCCTCGAGGCGTCGCGGGACATGTACCCCAACGAGTTCGGCGCGTTCCTGCGGGCCGAGGAGGGCGTCCTCGTGGAGCTCGTGATGATCCCGGGAACGGTCATGGGCCGGAGGCACGCCATCTTCCAGACGTGGTTGCTGCCCCCGAACATGAACGTCGTCGGCACCGTCCACTCCCACCCGAGCGGGAACTTCCATCCATCCGACGAGGACCGGAACCTGTTCAGCAACTTCAGCGGGCTCCACATCATCACGGGCTACCCCTACACGGAGGCCACGTGGGCCGCGTGGACGAACAAGGGGGAGCAGGTCCCGCTCAGGGTCGAGCCGTAGCCTGACGGCGGGCCACGACGTCCCGGTACACCTGGAGGACCTGGTCCGTCACGGCCTCCGTGGTGAACGAGGCGAGGACCTTCTCCCGTCCGCGCCGTCCCATCTCCTCCCGCAGGGCCGGATCCTCGAGGAGGCGGCGGATCTTCTCCGCCAAGTCCTGCGGGTTCACCGGGTCCGCCAGGAGGCCCTCTACGCCGTCCTCGATCACCTCGCGCACCCCGGGGATGTCCGCGACGACCACGGGCTTGCCCGTGGCCATGGCCTCGAGGGCCACGATCCCGAAGGCCTCGAGCCGGGAGACGCTGGGGAGGACGAAGATGTCACAGGCCGCGTACACCTTGGGGAGGTTCTCCTGGGAGATGCGACCCAGGAAGCGGATCCGGTCCTCCACGCCGAGACGATCCGCGAAGCGCTCCATGGACTCCAGATGGGTGCCCTCGCCCGCGACGAGGAACTGGACGCCGGGCAGATAGCGGGAGGCCTCGATGAAGTGCTCCACGCCCTTGTGGGCGACGATCCGTCCGACCAGGAGGACCACGGGGCGGTCCGGGGGGATTTTGAGCTTCTGCCGCACGGCCATCCCATCGATGCCCGGGTCGAACCGGTGGACGTCCACCGCGTTCGGGATGACAACGGGGCTGTGCCGCCAGACGGCGCGGCTCGTCGCGGCGTACGTCCGCGGGGTCACGCTGACTTGCCGGGCACGGCGCAGCGTGGACTCGCCCAGGCTCCGCCGGTACACGGTCTCGATCAGCGAGCCCACGGGCGACGGGATCTCCACGTCGCAGTGGTAGGTCAGGACCAAGGGCACGCCCCGGGCCTCGCAGGCGTCCGCGGCATAGTGCGCGCTGAGCGGCGGCGGCAGGTGGGCATGGACCACGTCCGCAGGCAGGCCGCGCAGGGCGCCCCGGATCCGCGGCGCGATGGGCGTGCGCATGACGACCATGCGCGGCTTCACGCGGATGACGTCGAAGCCGTCCAGGCTCTCGCGCTCGGGCGCGGAGGACGTGTGCCGCGTCGTGACCACGGTCACGTCGTGCCCGCGGGCCGCGAGCTCGCGGGAGAGACTCTGCACATGGCTCTCCACGCCGCCGAGGTGGGGGTAGAACCACGGGGCGACCTGGACGATGCGCAGGGGCCCACCTCAGAAGACCCGGCTGCGCGGGGCCACGTTCCCCCGCACGGACGCGCCGGGTCCGATGAACGTGCCCTCGCCGATGATCGTGCCCGCGTCGATGGACGCGTTGATCCCCACCTTGACGTCGTCCCCCATAATGACGCCGAGCTTGCGGAGGCCCGTGTCGACCTCCGCGCCGCGGAACATCACGCGGACGTTCGCCTCGTCCAGGCGCAGGTTGGCCACTTTGGTGCCCGCGCCCAGGTTGCACCGCTCCCCGAGGACACTGTCCCCGACGTAGTTCTCGTGGGACGCATGGGTCTCCGCCATGAGGATGCTGTTCTTCACCTCGCAGGCGTTGCCGACCTTCGCGCGCGGACCGATTGACGTGGACGGGCGGATGTAGCAGTTGGGTCCGACCTCCGCCCCCGCGCCGATGATGGTCGGCCCTTCGACGAGGGACCCGGGCCGCACGTGGGCGCCCTCCTCCACGAGGACCCCGCCCACGAGGCTCGCTCCTCCGTCGACCGTCCCGTGCACCGCGCCCTTCAGCGGTTTGAGGAGCGCCGCGTTGGCCCGGAGGAGATCCCAAGGCCTCCCGACGTCGAGCCACTCTCCGGGCAGGCGGAACCCGTGCACGTCCCGCTTCGCGATGAGGGAGCGGATGGTGTCCGTGATCTCGTACTCCCCGCGGGGCGACTTGGGGGTCGCGTCGATGAGAGGAAAGATGTCGGTGTCGAAGATGCAGATCCCCGCGTTGATCAGCTTGGACTTCGGCGTGCGCGGCTTCTCCTCCAGGCCCGTGACCCGGCCGTCATCCGTCTCCACGACGCCGAAAGGGCGCGGGTCCGCGACCTCGGCCAGGGCCATGACGGGGCCTCCCACTTTCCCGTGGTGCGCGACGAGATCCTTGAGCGCCTCGCCGGAGACGACCACGTCCCCGTTGATGCTCAGGAAGGCGCCGTCCACGTGGTGGCGCAGCTGGCCGATGGCATGGGCGGTACCGAGCCGCTCCGTCTGCTCCGCATAGTCGATCGTGAGGCCGAACGCGTCGCCGCGGCCGAAACGCTCCCGGATCCGGTGGCCCTGCCACCCGACGAGGAGGGTCACCTCCCGCACGCCCGCCTGGCGCACGGCCTCCAGGGTGTGTAGCAGGAAGGGCTTCCCCGCGACGGGGAGGAGCGGCTTCGGGAGGTTGGCGGTCAGGGGCCGCATCCGCGTGCCTTCGCCGGCCGCGAGAATGACCGCCTTCATGTGGCCGCGCCCTGCGCGCTCGATAGGACCGTGGCATATATCGCCTTTGCTCTGGCCTCGTCCCGCGATTCCGCGAGCACGCGAATCTTGGGCTCCGTCCCGGAGAAACGCACGAGCGCCCATCCGTCCTCCCAGGCGAGTCGCCAGCCGTCCACGCGGCTCACCTCGGCCCCGAGGCCCCGTACGGCGGCGTCCAGCTTCCCCTCGATGGCCGCGCGCCGCGCGCCCTCGTAGGCGAAGGCGCCCCGGAAGGTCGGGTAGCGGGGAATCGCCCGGATGGCGGCGGACAGGGAGCCCTCGGACGCCATCTTCACGAGCCGCGCGGCGGCGTAGACGCCGTCGGGACACAGGGTGGCCTTGGGGAAAATCCACGTCCCCGAAGGCTCGCCGCCGAAGTCCGCATTCTGCCGCTTGAGCTCGCCCGCCACGTAGACGTCGCCCACGCGGGTGCGGAAGACCTTGACATGGGGGAGCAGATCCTCGAGGACCATGGACGCGTCCACGGGCACGACCAGGGACCGCTTCACCTCCTCTTTCGCGAAGAGCACGAGTAGGGTGTCACCCCCGATGAAGGTCCCGTCGCGGTCCACCGCGACCATGCGGTCGCCATCCCCGTCGTGCGCGATGCCGAGGTCCGCTCCCACCTGGCGCACGGTGGACTTCAGGAGGCTCAGGTTCTCCTCGGTCGGCTCGGGCTCGCGGCCGGGGAAGTGCCCGTCGGGCTGCGCATTGATGGCGACCACATCGCATCCCATCTCCCGCAGGAGGAACGGCGTGATGGTCGTCGTGGCGCCGCAGGCGCAGTCAACCACGACGCGCAGCGTGACGCGGCCGATCTCCTCGAGAATGGCGTCCATGTGCTGGGCCACGAGGTCGTTGCGGACCGAGAACCGGCCCACGGCGTCCCAGGACGACGACCGGAAGCGGTCCGCGTCCAGGGCGGTCTCGATCTCCTCCTGCTGCCGCTCGTCGAAGGCCATGCCGTCCGGGTTCCAGAGCTTGATCCCGTTGTAGGGTGCCGGGTTATGGGAGGCGGTGATCTCCACGCCGCAGCCGTAGTCGGCCGCGCCTCGGGCGAGGGTGGGCGTGGACACGAGGCCCGCGTCGATGACGTCGCCGCCCGCGGCGAGGATCCCCGCGGTCAGCGCCGCGGTCAGCATGGGCCCCGTCGTGCGCGGGTCGCGACCCACGACGGCCGAATTGTACAGCTCCCCGAGGACCTGGCCGACCCGGAGGGCCAGCTCGGGCGTGACCTCGACGTTCGCGAGACCGCGGATTCCCGAGGAGCCAAAGCGAGGCATCGCCCAGGATAGCGAGGCGGAGATAGAAATCTCTTCGCGGCCCCGGGCGGCTCGGCCATGTTTTTTATTGAAAGGGTTATATAGTAACGTTCGGATGGCGAACCCGAGAGGTTCTCATCGGGCATCGGAGGGAACCGCATGGTCATGGAACCGATCAGCGTCGAATCCGCTATTGAGAAGGCGAAGAAGAAGGGGCTCAAGCCGGGGCGTGTCCGCGGCACGGAGGGCATCCAGTTCACCAAAGGCAGGAACAACCACATCCAGGTGATCTCCTGGGACCAGTTCCGGGAGACGCTCTCCAAGCGGCGGCTTCAGGTCTTTGAGTCGGGCGGATGGATGAAGATCATGAAGCGGGGCCGGTGACCCCGCCCCCCGAAACTATCACGTCGGCGACGAGCGGGCTCGGCCGCAGTACGGACAGACCTTCCAGTCCGGCAGCATGGCGCTTCCGCAGCCCGCGCAGGGCGTCGGGACCTCCGGCACCTGGGGCGGAGGCGTCCCCAGCGGCGCCCCGAGGGAGTACACGTACTGCCAGAACGCGAGCATGAGGTTCCGCGCGTCCGTCTCATACTCCGAGTAGGAAATCGCGCCGCCCACGACGGCCACGGGAAGGAACACGACTGCGGAGACGGCGCCGAGGACGAGGCCCTCATCCGTGACTTGGGCGTTCAGTGCGAGGTCCGCGTTGCAGCCATTCGGTGCCTCCGAGAGGACGAGCCAGAGCTCGCGCCGCAGGCCGATTCGGCTGTAGAACGACGTGCCGCTCAACGACGTGGGCGCGGTCTGCGTGAGCTGGAACCCCTGACGGGACCACCAGTCCCAGACCTTGGGCCAGAGGTCCGCGGGCTTCATGCCGGGAACGAAGTGCACCTCCCTCTTCTGGAACATGGCATCACCATCGGACGCCCGCAGATATGGAGTTATGCACGGCAGGCCGGAGCCGCGCGCCCTGCACGGCAACTTTATTACGACGCCGCAGATTGGCCCGGATTGCGCCGTGCGTGGGTTGCCAAGCTTGGTCAAAGGCGCAGGGCTCAGGATCCTGTCCCGTAGGGGTTCGCAGGTTCAAATCCTGCCCCACGCATCCCCCCGCCCGCCAGACGAGGGGGCGAACATACTCAGACGTTATGCATAATTGTGTACACTCAACCGGAAATGCCCGGGTGCGTATCACCGCCCCTTCTGGCCCCCCGTGACCCTCTTTGTACGTGGTCCTTATGAATCTTATAAAGCAGCCCCGGCGTCATGCGCCTGACATACGTCAGACAACTGATTTAGCTCTGACATTGAATTTTATGCGTACTTAACTACGATATATGAACCTCCGCCTAAGTACGAAACCTATTCATAGGTTCCGATCCATCCAGCTTCTGCCCAAGCGGATGGGGTTCTGCGGCGCCGACGTCCGAGAGGACGTAGGCCGCGACGAGGGCCGCAGACCTCACGTCCGGCCGTCGGCCGGGCGATGATCCGCTCGGGAGGTGGTCCCCTGCCGTCCCAGAAGTTCAGCCGGAAGTATCTGACCCGGCACAAAAAGAGCGCCCAGCTCTGGAAGCGTGCCACAAAGCTATCGCCCGGCGGTGTCGAGAGCAACATCCGCTTCTTCCGGCCGCACCCGTTCTTCGCGGACTACGGCGACGGCGGCTACATCTACGACGTGGACGGCAACAAGATCCTCGACTTCATGATGGGTTTTGGCGCGTTGTTCCTGGGCCACAACAACCGCGACATCGCCCTCGAGGTCATCAAGCAGCTCGAGTCCGGCTCCATGCTGGGCATCACGACGGAGCTCTTCCCCCAGTACATCCAGCAAATCCAAAAGGCCATGCCCTGGATGAAGAAGGTCCGCCTCTCCAACAGCGGGACGGAGGCCACCATGCACGCGATGCGCGTGGCGCGTGCCTACACGGGGAAAGACAAGATCGCCAAGGTCGAGGGCGCGTACCACGGGGCCAACGACTACGCCCTGATGAGCCTCGACATGGACACCCAGACGGCGCGGCGGATGAACGGGTACAAGCCCGTGACGTACGGGAAGGGGATCCCGAAGGTCATCGCGGACACCATGGCCGTGGTTCCCTACAATGACTTCGACACGACCGCGGAAATCCTGGAAGAGGGCGTGGACGAGATTGGCGGGTTCATCGTTGAACCGGTCCTCTGCGGCCCCGGCGTCATCGCGCCCAAGAACAACTACCTGAAGAAGATCCGCCAGCTCACGCGCAAGCTTGGCATCGTCCTGATCTTCGATGAGGTCCTCACGGGTTTCCGCCTCGCCTACGGGGGCGCCGCGGAGTACTACGACGTCCGCCCCGACATGGTCACCTTCGGCAAGATCGCGGGCGGGGGCTTCCAGTTGGCGGGACTTGGCGGCGAGGCCCAGATCATGGATGTCCTGGAGCCGGGCAAGGGCTGGCGCTCGGGTACGTTCCACGCGGGGACCTACAACGGCCACCCGGTCAGCGTGGCCGCGGGCCTCAAGGCCCTCCAGATCCTCGAAGCGCATCCCGAGTACTACGACCACGTGAACTCCCTGGGACGGCAGCTGTACGGAGGCCTGCAGGACCTCGCGGACGACCGCCGGCTCCCGGCCTGGGTCGAGTACGTGGGCTCCATCGGGAACGTCTACTTCACGACGAAGGACGAGATCCGGGACTTCCGCGACACGCTCACCGTGAACACGCGGCGCTGGTGGAACTGGTTCATCCACGCCCTTGGGAACAACGTCCTGTTCGGCATCCCGCAGGCCGCGGAGCGCGCCTTCGTCTGCACGGAGCACACGGAAGAGGACATCGAGTGGGCCCTGGAGGTCGCGGACAACGCCTTCGCCGCGGTGGCCAAGGAAGTCCGTCGGCAGAAGGCCCGCGCGCCAAGCGTCCAGCTCCAGGCGGTCAACGCCCAGGCCGCCGTGTACGGCGAGGCCCCCATCCCGCCCAGCGTCTGAGCCCTTCGGCGACCGCAGCGTGGGACGTGAACGGCCGAGCGGCCGCTGCGCGTTTCGCGGAGCGAAAGGGGAAAGGGGCCGCGTTCAAGCGGCCTTCTTCTCCACGGCCTTGAACGACACGTCCAGGATGTCGAGCCCTTCGTCCAGCGCGGCCTTGGGCATGTTCAGGGGCGGGAGCAGCCGGAGGACGTTGCCGTACCAGCCCGCGGACAGGAACAGGCCACCGCGGCCGCGGGCCTCCGCGATGATCGCCGCGGTCTCGTCGTTCGCGGGCGCCTTCGACTTCGGGTCCTTGACCAGCTCGATGGCCCGCATGGCCCCGAGCCCGCGGATGTCCCCAATCCAGACGTGGTCCTCCGCCATCTCGCGGAAGCGCTTCTCGATCATCTTCCCGAGCTCCGTCGCGTTGGCCAGGTTCTTCTGGATCAGGCCCAGGTTCGCGATCGCGGCGACGCAGGCCAGCGGGTTGCCGCCGAACGTGCCGCCGATGGAGCCGGGCACGGGGATGTCCATGAGGTCCGCGGGGCCCGAGACGGCGCTCAGAGGCAGGCCGCCGCCCAGGGCCTTGGCCGACGTGATCAGGTCGGGCGTCACGCCGAAGTGCTCCGTGGCCCAGAACTTCCCCGTGCGGCCCATGCCCGCCTGGACCTCGTCATCCACGAACAGGATGCCGTGGTCCTTCGTGATCTTCCGTAGGCCTTCCCAGTACTCCTTGGGCGGGACGACGAAGCCGCCCTCGCCCTGGACGGGCTCCGCGACGATGCACGCGGTCTTGTCCGCGGGCGCCTCCGCGCGGAAGAGGTCGTCGATGTACTGCAGGCAGGCCACGCCGCACTCCGGGTAGGAGAGCTTCATGGGGCAGCGGTAGCAGTACGCGAAGGGCACCTGGTACACGTGGGGCACGAAGGGCTCGAAGTTCACCTTGTAGGGCTGGTACTTCCCCGTCATGGTCAGGGTGAGCAGGGTCCGGCCGTGGAACGAGTTTTGGAAGGTGACCACGTTGGGCCGCCGGGTGACCGCGCGGCTGATCTTCACCGCATTCTCCACGGCCTCCGCGCCGCTGTTGAAGAACGCCGTCTTCCCCCGTTGGAACGGCAGGGTGGGCCGCAGGCGCTTGGAGAGCTCGATGTAGGGCTCGTAGTTCACGACCATGAAGCAGATGTGGAGGTACTTGTCCAGCTGGGCGCGCACGGCGTCCGTGACCGCGTCGGGCAGGTGTCCGGTGTTCAGGACCCCGATCCCGCCCGTGAAGTCCAGGTACTCCTTGCCGTCCACGTCGACAATCTTGTGACCCTTCGCGTGGTCGATGAAGACGGGCGTCCCCGTCCGCACGGACTTGGGGATGTACTCGTCGCGCTCCTTGAGCCGTTCCTCCGCACTCGGGCCTCTTCCAGGCATGGCGTCCACATCCTGCCGCGTCAGTTCAGCTTCCTCGTCGTCTCGGCGAACTCCGTGACGACGATCCCGCGGCCCTGGCTGTTCAGGTCCTTGAAGTAGGGGAGCGGGTCGAACGCGATCTCCGGAGGAATGGCGCCCGCCTGCTTAACCTTCTTCCTCAGGATCCACTGGGCCGCGATGGACGGAGGCACGCCCGTGTCGGCCGTCCCGCCGCCCACGTTCCACTTCTTGTGGGGCCACGTGGCCGCCTCGTAGCGGAGGGTGACGGGCTCCCCGTCCTTCTCGCCCCAGATCACGACGCGCTGGATGTCCAGGTCCTTCTCGGGCTCCTTGGGCTTCGGCAGGTCGTCGATGATGGTCGACGTGACGTCGTAGGGCCGTACCTTCTGGCCCTCGACCGTGTGTTCCTCGCGCTTCGCGAGGCCGAGCCGGACCATGGTCGCGATCGTGGACGTGAACTCGTGGGGGAACGCGACGATGAAGTCGAGCTCCTTGATCCCCTTCCCGACGGTCTGCGGCATGGTCGCCAGCTCGGAGTGGATCGTGTAGTACCCCTCGACCTTGCCCACGGGCGCCTGGAACTCGGAGACCTCGAGGCCCGTGAGCGCGGGGACGAACTTGATCTTCCCGTCCCGCAGGATCGGGGCGTCCATGGAGAACTCGTCGAAGATCGTGCGGACCGCGTAGGGGACGACGAACTTCCCGGGCTCTCCGCCCTCCACGGTGATCCCGCTGCTTCGGAGGATCATCTTGTGGACCTTCTCCAGCTTGCTCGCGCCGTACATGCCCATGACGTTCATCGTCCCCGGGGTCGAGCCGATCCCGAGGATGCACGTCACCCCGGCGTCCTTGGCCTGCTTGTCTAGCTTGTACTGCCGGAGGGTCTGATGATAGAGCCCACCCAGGTCGATGTAGTGGATGCCTGCTTTGATCGCAGTCTCCATGATGGGGACGTTCAGGTCGTACCAGGCACTGTTGATCACGCAATCCCAGTTCTCGAACTCCCGCTTGAGGGCGTCGTTGTCTCGCGCGTCCAGCTTCAACGGCACGGCACGATCGTCCTTCCAGACGTTGGCGAAGGCCTTCGCCTTGTCCAGGTTCCTTCCGGCAATCCCTACGCGCTGCACACCAGGGCTTTCGAGAAGATCGGGCACGGTGGACTGAGCCATCGCCCCGTATCCCCCCAGAATGAGCACTTTCATAGACTCCCTCGCAGACCCCCACGTCCGGAAGGTAGATAACGCCTTGTCCCGAGCGAGTCGGGTGGTATTTGCACAAAGTACATGGAGGCCATGTGCCCGCGCGGCCGCGGATCCTCAGACCTCCAGGGACCGGGTCACCGCGAGGATGGTGACCCCACCGAGGATGAACGCCACGCTGACCCCGATGGCCGGGGCGTAGCCGTAGAATTCCGCGACGAAGCCGCCCAGGAGGGGGCCCAGGATGGATCCGAACCCCTGGACCGCGTTGTAGGCGCCCATGGCCTCCGCGCGGCCGTCCTCGGGCGCGAGGTCGGACACCAAGGTCGAGCCGGAGACGTTGATCAGGGCCCAGCACAGGCCGACGCCCGCATGGAGCAGGAGGATGCCGACCAGGATGGCCGCCGGCGACAGGGACAGGAAGCCGATCGCCAGGAAGGCCGGGAAGAGGATCGTCCTCCCCAGGGAGGCGTACATCTGGGTCCTCCGGCCCCCGCGGTCGCGGACCCACCGCCCCACGCGCAGGTAGGCCGTGACGGACGCGGCCTGGCTCGCGATGTAGACCGCGAACACCTCGGGGTTCGAGAAGCCGTAGACCTGCTGGAGCAGGATCGGGAAGAAGCCGTAGAACGCAGTGAAGCCGCCGAACAGGAGCAGGACGCAGACCAGGTAGATCCGCAGGGACGGGGAGAATCGGGCCGTGCGGTGGTTGCGGAAGTCCAGGTAATGGAGCATCCGCATGGGCAGGAACTTCACCCGCTCGATGCGGAACAGGTTGTCCACGAGGTGGATCGACTTCCGGTCCAGGAACGTCTTGGGCTCCTTGAGCCACATCCCCGCGAGGAGACCGGAGAGCAGGCCGAGGGCCGCGCCGATGACGAAGAGCCCGCGCATGGCGTTCTCTCCGCTGACGAAGGCGGGGCCCAGGCTCAGCCAGACGCACCCGACGCTCAGGCCGGCGATGTAGCCCACGCCCGTGAGCTGGCTCATGCGCGCCAATCGGTTGGGCCACTGGTCGTGCGCGGTCGTCTCCATGACGAGGACCGCGCCCACGGGCGCGCTCGCGGCTCCCAGGAACCCGATCAGGAGGTTGGCCAGGTAGAACTCGGGCAGGTTGAAGCAGACGGCCATGGCCAGGAAGCTGATCGCGTTCCCGAGGAAGCCCAGGATGAGGAACGCCTTGCGCGCCTTGAGGCGGTCCGAAAGGGACCCCCAGAGGATGAAGGCGGGGACGGAGGCGATGCTGGTCGCCGCCGCGATGATGCCCACGTCCCCCAGGCTCGCCCCGAGGGCGTACGCGAACAGGGGGATCAGCGGGGACGTGGCGCCGCCCGCGATGCCCTGCGGTAGGTAACTGTAGAACCACTTCGACCCATTGCCCTGGGCCATCCCATCCCTGAATGCGGTATGGCGGGCGCCCATGGCCGGCTATTTGGCACTTTTGTAAGGGAGGGACCCCGCCGGGTTGTCAGAGGAGACCCGCGATGTTCAGCAGGATTTGGGCCGCGGCCACGAAGATGACCAGGATGAAGATCAGGGCCACGGAGCGCGTCTTGAGCTTGGCCAGCCCCAGGCGGGAGCCCAGGAGAGCGCCCACGAACACGAAGGGCATGAGGATGGGGATGAGGACGAACTCGTCGGGCCAGGTGAACACGGGCGAGCTGAGGTAGCGGCCGAACACGTAGAGGGAGAACCCGAGGGCCGCGGTCGGGACGATCAGGAGGGACGAGGTGCCGATGGCGACCCGCGTCTTCCGGCCCAGGAGCAAGAGGATCAGGGGTACGTTGAGGAGGCCGCCGCCGACCCCCGCGAGGCCCGAGAGGAAACCGGAGCCCACCATGGTCACCGTGGTCTCGCCGACCCGCTTCGGGGTCAGCTTGGAGTCGTCGTTCTCGTCCACGGGGCGCGCGTTCCGGACCCAGTCGCGGACCATGAGGGCGCCGAAGACGAACAGGATGACCACGAAGATGACCTTGAACGCGTCCTTGCTCACGAACCCGATGTGGGTATAGGTCCCCAGGACCGCGCCGATCAGGGTGCCGATGACCAGGGTGCGACCCAGCTTGAAGTCCACGAACCCTTTGCGGCGGTGGTTGATCGCGGAGGACGCCGCGGTCATCGTGGTCAGCGTGAGGGAGATGGGGGCGACGAGGAGGGGGTCCGACACGCCGGTGGCCAGGAGGATGGGGACGAACAGGAGGCCGCCGCCGAGCCCCAGGTTGGAGTAGATGAACGCCACCCCGAACATGAGGACGATCTGGAGGAGCAGGGTGGCGGGGTCGAGGATCATGGGGCCCGGCGAGCGCAGCCGGAGATAAATAGAATGCGCCGTTCGCGTTCGGGGAAGGCGAGCGGGAACCGCATGGTCCTCCTGGTGCGCTTCGGGGAGATTGCCCTCAAGAGCCGCTACGTGCGGCGCCACCTCAGGGACCGCCTCGTGGCGAACCTCCAGGATCTCTTCGCGATGGAGAACGTGGAGTGCGTCACGGAGGCGGACGAGGCCCGGATCTACGTCCACGTGGACGATCCTGCGAGGGCCAAGTCCATCCTCATGCGCGTCTTCGGCGTCGTGTCCATCAGCCCCGCCACGGAGGGCCACGGGGACCTGGAGACGATGAAGCGGCTCGCCGTGGAGGAGGCCCGGAGCGCCGGGGTGGCGGAGTCCACGTTCGCCATCCGCGCACGCCGCGTGGGCTCCCACCCGTTCACGAGCCAAGACCTCGCCAAGGAGATCGGCGGCGCGGTGCTCGACGCCTGCCCCGGGGCCAAGGTCAACCTAGGCGCGCCCGCGGTCGAGATCCACGTCGAGGTGCGGGAGAACCGCGGCTTTGTCTTCCGGGAGTTCTGGCCCGGCCCCGGTGGTCTCCCCCTGGGGAGCCAGGGACGCGCCCTGGCCGTGGTCGAAGGCGAAGCCGGGATGGTGGCCGCGTGGATGGCCATGAAGCGCGGCTGCCGCGTGGTCGTCGCGGCGCCGCCGGGATCCCATGAGGCCGACGTCCTGCGCGCCTGGGAGCCCGGGCTCAAGATGCTGGAGATGACGGGACCCGATCGCCTGGAGGAACTGGTCCGCATCGCGCGGGCGGGCGCGGTGTTCCTGGGCACTCGAGGTCCCGAGTTCGACCCCGCACGACGGCCCCAGGTGTCCGTGCCCGTCTTCGAGCCCGTGGTCGGGCTACCCGACGCGGAGGTGGCCTCGCTCGCGGCGCGGATCCGCGGGACGTGAGCGGCTCACTTGCCCTTGCGCTCGTGGGAGAGGATGCTCGGGCGCACGCGCTCCGCACCCTTGCCCTTGTACGTCAGACCGCGGCCCTTCTTCCCCGCGGACGTCAGGCCCCGGAAGGCGCGGCCCCGATTCGCAGGGTTGCAGATCCAGTTGATCTTGGGGTCGTTGCGGATGGCGGGGTGCTCCGGATCCACGAGGATGACCTCGTAGTACTTGTGCATCCCGTCCTCGCCGACCCAGTACGAGTTGAGAACCTCCAGGTTGGGGTAGTGGCGCGCCGTGCGCTCCTCCGCGATGCGCTGGATGGACTTGGCCATGGTGATCTTCATCAGACCGCGGCGCTTCGGATGGCGTCCGCCCATGGGACGGGGCCGGCGGCGGCCGCCCCGGCGCACGCGCGCGCGTACGACGACGTAGCCCTGCTTGGCGCGGTACCCGAGCTCGCGGGCGCGGTCAATCCGCGTGGGGTGTTCGAGTCGGGCGAACGCGGCTCCGCGCCGCCAGTCGACCATGCGCTGGAAGTGGGTCTGTTCGACCACGCCGCCTTTGGGCTTCTTCCAGGCCTGCTTCACATATCCATACAAGTTCCGCGGGCGGACGGGCTTCTTCTGCTCCTCCTCGCCCGCGATGCTGGGCTCCGGTTCCGGAGCCTTCTCTTCCTCGGCCATGGGTCAAACCCCCTGGATTTTCGGATTCGCCCGAAGGTACATCTCCCGACCAGGGTCGCTGAAAGCGCCGGACCAAGGAGGGGGGCGTATTAAACCGTTTGCCTGCGCCGGGCCGCTCCCCGACGCCCGTGGCCAGGATGTCCGTTGGCACCCCGTTCGTAGGACTGCCGGATGAGCTGGAACGCGGCGTCGACCTCGTCGCGGGTCCGGACGTCGAAGCGGCTCAGGAAGTAGTTCCATCCCTGGGTGGGCGGGGACGCCTGGGCCAACCGCGTCGGATCCTTCAGGTCCCGCTTCCGCGGCAGGATGAACACCTGGACGCGTTCCTGCAGGGGACGCATCTCCGCGAAGGTCCGTCCGTGGCGCGTGCTCCGCCAGCCGATCCAGTGCTCGCTGACCTTCTCCCGGATCCGGTCCCCGTGGGCGTGGCCCAGGGCCTGGATCTTCTTCCGGAACTCTCCGACGATCTCCCGCGACTCATCGCTCGTACGAACCAGCGCGTCTTCCATAGACCACCCCTCCCCGCGGCCCGGCGGGCCGTCGCATGAGGAAGAGGAACTTGAAGCCCCGGAGGAGGAAGTTGTATCGTCGAGCGTGGTGTTCCCACATGGGCGATGCGGACCGGTCGTGGTGCCGCAGGAGGACGACCGTGTCCAGGAACTCGAAGCGCGACGCGAGGACGGTCTGGAGACGGAAGCCCACCGGGGTGTAGGTGCCGCCCTTGTACTCGTCGCTGATGATCCAGGCGAGCACACCGCCAGGCCGCAGCACCCGTTGCGCCTCGTCCGCGACGCGGGCCATCTGCCGATAGAAGCGGCTGTCCTTGCAGGAGATTCGGCCGAGGCAACGGGGGTCGTCGCTGTAGACCAGGTTGTCCGAGTACGGGGAGTCGATCACCGCCAGGGTCGCGATCGCGTCGGGGAGGGGCCACGCCCGTGCGTCGGCGCGCACGATGTCCCGCCGCCGCGGCGCGAGATCGAGCGACACGGCCCGCCGCCCCAGGGAGCGGGCGACGTCCGCAATCGTTCCGCTGCCGGCCATGGGGTCCACCACGAGGTCGCCCGGCCGCGTGTACCGCCGGACCAGGTTCAGCGCGGCCAACGCCGGCGTCACCCCGTTGAACGTCGCATCGCCGTACCGCGCGGTCCCGGCTCCCTGGTCGGGGAAGTCCCACGCCGTGTAGGGCTCGAGGTCGGAGCACCCGAGCATGGCCCACGCCTCGGCGGAAACCAGGGCGTCCTCATGGACCATTTTCGAGGCGAGGGCCACGGGGATGGAAGACGACCCCCCTCCCTATGAACGGGTCCGCGAGGGGGAGTAGGGTGAAAGTGGTGATGTGCCTAGAAGGGTGCGAATCACGGGCGGCCGACGCGCAAGAAGCGACGCAGTCGGCGGAGGTCGGGATACGGCACGGTTCGGTCCTGGAGATGGAGAGCGGCGCACGCGTTCCCGAGGCCGAGCGCCTCGTCGGGCGTTCCGCCGGAGAGCTTGGCGAAGAGGTACCCGGCGTTGAAGACATCCCCGCACCCCGTCGGGTTGTCGATCGGCACGCGGAAGGCGGGTGCAGACTCGAGCTGGCCCTCGCGGAACCAGGTGGCTCCCTCGCCCGCCTGATGGAGCACGACCTCCTTCGTCCCCTGCTCCAGAATGCGCTCCGCGGCCCGGATCGGGTTGCGAGTCCCGGCCACGGCACAGATCTCCACCGCGTTTCCGAAGAACGTGTCCACGTGAGGCAGGCAGGACCGAACCGCCTCGACCCGCGGGCGGGGCCATCCCTCGGGATCCGTCGAGATGTCGAGGGAGGTACTGACGCCGGCGCGCTGCGCCCTCCGCAGGATCCGCGCCGTGGGGGCGCCCATCAGGCCCGTTGCCCACCAGAACCCGGCGCGGTGCACATGGGTCGCGGAGGCGAGGAGACCGGCAGGAACGTCCGCCTCGCGCAGCGCGGCGTTCGCCCCGAGAGCGGTGAGCAGGGACCGTCGGCCGTCCAGCCAGGTGAGCGCGACCGTGCTCCCCGTGGCCCGCTTCGGGTCGACGCGCAGATGCGCGTCCACCCCGTGCTCCTGGTAGGCCCGCCTGAGGAAGTCCGCGTGGGGGTCCTTCCCGACGGAGGCCACGAGGTGGGTCCGAATCCCGAGGGACGCCATCTGAAGCGCGAAGTTCGTAGCGTTGCCACCCGGCAGCGAGGAGAACGCGGAGACCTGGGCCTGCGCGTCGCCCGACGGGAGAGCCGGGATCGGCGGGGAGACGATGTCCACGATCGCGTCGCCCACTGCCAGGACGCGCGTGGGCTTCCGGGGCATGCCTACTCCTTCCACAGGCCCTGGCGCTTGAGCTCGTCGACCACGAGCTTGTACTCCGCGGGCTTGCCGCACTTCGGGCAAAAGAGGGAGCCGTGGGCGTCCCGCGTGACGTCGGTGCCCACCCAGCCGCAGAAGCGGCAAACCGCCTCCTCCCAGGAGGTCAGAAGAAGTCCTCCAGAGTGAGCTTCTTGTCCGTCTTCGGGGGCGCGGCCTTCTTCGGCTTCTCCACGAAGTTGTCGTGGAACAGGGTGGCCTGCTGCGTCCCGAGGTAGAGGGCCTTCTCGTCCCAGCCGTAGATTTCCGTCACGTAGGACAGGGTCTGCGCCAGGCGCTTGGCGTAGTACTCCCAGTCCGGGGTGGCCGTGAACGCCCGCCCGGACACGTAGGGCTCGACCTGCATGGGAGATCGCTTGGCGTCCACGACGATCCAAGAGACCTTCATGCCCGGGATGACGTCTTCCCCCATGGCCTTGAGCTTGTTCATGGCCTGGACGTTGGCCATGGACTCCGGGTTCGCGTAGCGGCTCTCCTCGCGGACCGTGCGCGAGATGACGAGGGGCTCCAGCGGATCACCCTCGTCCGGGAGGAAGTCCTGCGGAATCCGGCCCGCCTTGACGTCCAGGACGAATTCCTTCGCGAACTTGACCGCGCCGTCGATGTCCTTGTCCAGGATGAGGGAGAAGACGCGCTTCTGGGCCTCGCCCTGGAGGTTGAACGCGTCCGTCCGCCGGATCTCGTAGCCGCGGACGATGAGCTCCCCGGCGACGGGCCACGCGACCTTGGCCGCGTACCGCTTCTTCTTCCCGTGGCTGAAGAACGTCTCGAGCACGCGCTCGAAGTCCATGTTCACGCTGCCGTGGCTGAACCGCTCGGAGATCTGGCGTCCGAGCTTCTTCGTCTCCTCGAGGTCCTTCTGGGGCGACTCGAAGAACACGCTGTCCGTGTCCGCGTACAAGACCCGGATGCCCTCTCCCTCGAGCTGGTTGATGATGGACTTGATGTTCTCCCGCGCGAAGGCCGTGATGCTGGCGCCGATCTGCGGGTTCGTGAAGCGGTAGAACGAGGACGCGAGAACGCCGTAGAAGGCGTTCATGAGAATCTTGATCGCGAACTGGAGGCGGTCGTAGTACGCGTGCCTCTCCGGGTCCTTCTCCGTCTTCAGCTTGACCTTGACCTCCTTCCGCTGCCGCATCAAGTTGCCGAGGATCGTAGGAAGGAGGCCCACGCGCACGGACTTGTCCAGGAACCGCACGCCCGTCGGGCTCACCACGGTCCCCTTCTCGTTGAGCGTGGTGAAGCAGATGTTGTTCTCGATGATGATCGAGGGATACATGGACGTGAAGTCGAGGACCCCCACCCACTCGTACAGACCCGGATCCAGGCTGTGGACATAGCCGCCCTCGATGGGCGCCTCCCCCGAACCCGTGCGGGTCATCGGGACGCCGAAGTGGCCGCGGTCCGCCGCGCGAATCAGGATGGAGTCGATAAGCTGGGACGTTCGCCCGTTGAACACGTCGTCCACGGGCAGCTTGGACACGACCGCGATGTCCATGGACTTGTCCAGCTTGGCGACCTTCTCCAGGATCCGCAGGGCAAGCTCCGCGTCCTTCTTGCAGTACTCCATGACGCGGACCTTGTCCTTCTCCCATTCCTGGTCCATGTTGCGGCGGTCCACGTCGTGCTTGCCCTCGCCCAGGAGCCATTTGGCCACCGCGTCCAAGGTCTCCTGCTTGGGATGCAGCTCGACCTTCGTGGACCACCAGGCATCCGCGATGATTCGGCCGTGCGCGCGCCAGAAGCGCTCCCCGATGTTGCTAATCTGCATCCCGTCACGGGCCAGCGTGAGACCGGGAATGCCGTTCATCCGGGCGCGGGACTCCATGACGGGCAGGTCGTAGCCGTCGATGTTGTAGCCCGTGATCACGTCGGGGTCGAACTTCTCGACAAACGCCAGGAAGCCGCGGACGATGTCCCGCTCGGAACCGCTCAGGATGTCCGTCTGGAGTTCGCCTTTCTCCCGCCACGCCATCCCGAGGCAGAGGAGCTTCGGGTCCTTCATCGTGTTCTCGATGTCGAAGGAGAGGATCTTGAGGCGGGGGCTGAACGGTTCGATGGGTTCGAACCGCTCCGCCTTTACGACGAGCTCCGTGGTGTACTTGCCCTTCGTGGGCTCGCCGAAGACGCGGAAGCAGGAGGGGAGGTCGACGTCGAAGATGAAGCGGTGGGCGAAGGGGATGTCCGCGGCGAGGATTTCGCAGCCGAACTTCCGGCACCGCTCGCGGTACTCCGGCGTCTTCCAGGGATGGTGCATGAGGACCTTGCCGCATGCGTGCTTGACCCCTGCGACCTCGAGCTCCGCGTTCTCGATCCGGACGATCTCCGAGTCCCGCTGGAGCGCGGAGAGGAGCGCCTGGGTGGGCTCGATGCAGTAGAAGTAGGGGAGGAAGCCCCAGTACTCGATCGTGATGGACCGGTCCTCCTTCGTGCGGCCGAAGAGCTCGATCACGGGCTCCTCCTGGGGGCCCTCCCGGCGGTAGGAGGCCGTCAGCATGCGCACGTCCCACGATTCCGTCACGCCTCTCCCTCGTCGAACCCGTCCTTCCGGCCCAGGCTCGCCTCGAGCGAGCCACAGAGTGGCGGGAAGGTCATGTGCCAACGGTCGAGAGGGATAAGAACGTGTTGGGCTGCGGAGCGAATCGGCGGGAGGCGCGCGCGGAAAGCGACCTAGTCCGTCTCGCCCAGCGCCTTGTCCAGGTTGACCGCGGCGGCGATCAGCCCGAGGTGGGTGAACGCCTGGGGGAAGTTGCCCAGCGCCTCGCCGCGGCGTCCGATCTCCTCCGCATAGAGACCGAGGGAGTTCGCGTAGCCCAGCATGCGCTCGAAGAGGATCCGCGCCTCCTCGACCTCAGGCGGTCTGAGGTGGACCTGGTTGAATGTGCACGGACCGTCCGTGCCCTCCAAGACGAAGGAGGCGGATTCGCCCTCCTTGAGCCGGAAGTCGGCCCTCACGCCGGCTCCGGCCTTCTGAAGGGGCACGAGGCCCGCGAGGGTCAGGGTCAAGTTGGGGGCGAGGAACTGGGCGCCCGCCTCGTCCAGCTTCGTCTCATGGCTCCGGCGGGCGTAGTCGAAGGCGGGGAGGCACTCGAGCTCGAACGGAATCGTGCCCCGGACCGCCTCGACCTGGCGGATGATCCGGTGCCGCTGGACCTCGCCCTTCCCCTGGGCGATGGGCATGTAGTCCGTGACCTCCCCGACGCCCTCCCGCGTCAGGAAGCGCGTGATGAGGACGTTCGTGTCCGGGAGGTAGAACTGGTTCCGCGTCGCGTAGCTCTGCGTGCTAATCCGGAAGTGGCCGCCCTTCGAGCTGTCGAGGATGGCACCGAAGAGGCTCGCGGAGTCGAAGTAGGGATAGCAGTACCAGTCGATGGACCCGTCCACGCCCACGAGGGCGACCGTGTGGAGGTTCCCGATGATTCCGTAGTCTCGAAGTCGCTTGTAGGAATCCGCAGGGCGACCTCGTTTCGTCGTCTCTCGCGGCAAGCCGCTCAGCCCTCCGCTGCCCAGGCTGCCCAACCCCGCACCCTGGGAACCGCGAGGGAGGTCCCCGCCCCGTCCCGACCCTGCATCGGGGTTCGAGTCACATGCACCATCATGAACTTTTGTCGCCATTCTCCGGGGGCCACGGATCGTCAGGCCTTCGCGATGATCTTGATCACGTCGCCGTCCTTGACCGGATGATCCCGACCGACGACCATCTTGCTTCTTCCATCGATGGCTCGGATGAAGTGCTTCCCCAGGTCCGTGTGGACTTTGAAGGCAACATCCATGGCGGTGGACCCGCGCGGCACGAGGAACGCGTCGGGCAGCACGTTCCCCTTCTTGTCCGTCCAGTGCGTCTCGTCCTCCACGGGGAACACGACGATGAGGTCCAACAGCTTGAACACGGCCTCCTCGACGCAGGCCTGGACCCCGGTCGACCCGCGGGCCTCCAAGAAGGTCTTGATCTTCTCGAGCCCCTTGGCCTGCGGCGGGGAGAGCTTGGACGGATCCGAAATCTGGAACGAGGACGCGCCCGGCTCGTACGTCACGAGCCGCGCCTGGGCGGCCCGGCGCAACGCGAGCTCGAACTCCGCCGACGTAGGCACCGTGCGGTACCCTTCGACGCCCACCAGCGTCTCGAGGCGTTCCTTCGACGCGAGGTCCGCCTTGTTCGCGGCGAGGATCATGGGTTTGCCGATCTTGCGGAGACTGTGGGCGAGGTGGAACAGGTCCTCCGCGGTCCATCGGGCCATCTTGGCGTCCAGGGGCGTCTCGCGGAGGGCGAGGTGGATCTGAGCCTCCGTGAGACCGAGGCCCGTGAGGCGGTCGTACAGGACCTTCTCGGGGGGGACCTCCTCCAGGTCGGCATGGCGCGCCTCCTTCTCCCAGTTGCGGGAGAGGATGCCCGCGATCCAGTGCGCGAGCTCTTCCTCCAAGAAGCGGACGTCCTCCAGGGGGTCATGGGTCTCGGGCGGGACGACATTGCCCTCGAAGTCCGTGCCGCCCGTGGCGTCGATCACGTGCACGAGGGCGCTGGCCTGCCGCAGGTCGTCCAGGAATTTGTTCCCGAGGCCGCGGCCCTCGTGGGCTTTGGGGACGAGCCCCGCGACATCGAGCAGCTCCACGGGGATCAGGCGCACCCCGTCCTGGCAGGGGCTGTTGCTCGGCTTGCATGGAACGCCGAGATCCAAGTGGGGGCAGCGGTGGCGGACGTAGGCCATGCCGCGGTTGGGCTCGATCGTGGTGAATGGGTAGTTCGCAATCTGCGCGGGCGCCAGCGTGGCCGCCGCGAAGAACGTGGACTTGCCCACGTTCGGCTTCCCCACGACGCCGAGCTCCACGCGTGGGGAAAGGGCTCAAGTATCAAGTAGGTTCGCGGCCGCCGGCAGGGGGTCGTTCGCGAGCCTTTATGGGACCCTGACCGTCTCCCCTCCCACCCAGGTCTCGGGAGGCGGAACCCATGGAACGCGCGGTGATCCTGTGCGACGGCTACTTCGGCCAGAACACGGGGAAGACGGCGAACGGCCTCATCCGGTATTCCAAGCGCTACCAGATTGTGGGCGTCATCGACCACATGAAGGCCGGCCGTGACGCGGGCGAGGTCCTTGACGGCAAGGCGAACGGCATCCCCATCTTCAAAGACTTCCGGGAGGCCCTGGACAAGGGCCAGCCGGAGACGCTGGTCATCGGCGTGGCCACGTTCGGCGGGTACATCCCCAAGGAGTTCCGGCCCCTCATCCGGGAGGCCATCGAGCACGGCGTCAACGTCGCGGCAGGCCTCCATGAGTTCCTCCGCGACGACCCCGAGTTCGCCCGGCTCGCCGCGGAGCACGGGGTGCAGCTCATCGACGTCCGGCGGCCGCGGGACCTCCGGGAGGCCCAGCAGTTCAGCGACAAGTCCCGCAAGCTCCCGTGCCTGCGGATCCCCATCCTGGGCACGGACGGGGCCATCGGGAAGCGGACCACGGCGCTCCTCCTGACCGACGCCCTCAACGCGGCGGGCATCAAGACGACCTTCGTCGCCACGGGCCAGACGGGGCTGCTTCAGGGCTCGCCCTACGGCGTGCCGCTGGACGCGATCAAAGGGGACTTCATGGTCGGCGAGCTCGAGGCCGAGGTCGTCCGCGCGTACGAGGAGACGAAGCCGCAGGTGATCATCGTGGAAGGCCAGGGGAGCATCTCCCATCCCGCCTACGTGAGCGGCACACGGGCCATCGTCATGGCCTCCTTCCCGTCGGCCATCTTCATGATGCATGCGCCCGCCCGCAAGACGAGGAACTTCCGTCGCGACGTCGTCGCGTGGCCCATGCCGACGGTCCAAGAAGAGATCGATTGGCTCCAGTTCTTTGCGAAGATCGCGGGGGGCGGCAAGGTCTTCGCCATCGGCCTGAACCATGAGAACATGACCCGCGAGCAGGTCGAGCAGACCGTGAAGGAGTACGAGGCGAAGTACGGCCTCCCAACCGCCGATCCGCTGTGGCACGGATGCGGCAAGTTCGTGGACCGGATCAGGGCCATGCTATGAAGATCCCGAAGTCCCACCCGCGATACGCGTCCCTCGTGCGCCGAGAGAGGCTCGTCCAAGGATGGCGAGACGGCATCGTCGTTCCGGAGGGCCTGATCGCCCACGGACGCGGCGAGGCATTCGACTACCTCTTGGGCGAGGAAACGCCGGCGCCCGCGCTGGTCTCGGAGAAGACGGCGGCCGCGCTCCTGCTGACCGCGGACCACCCGGTCATCTCCGTGAACGGCAACGTGGCGGCCTTGGCCCCCAAGGAGACCGTCCGCCTAGCTCGTGCCGTCTCGGCTCGCCTCGAAGTCAACCTGTTCCACCGCACGGAGGCCCGAGTCGCGCGGATCGCGAAGGCGCTCCGGGCCGCGGGCGCTCGGGACGTCCTCGGCCCGCGACCCGACGCGCGCATCCCCGGGCTCGAGTCCAAGCGAGCGCTGTGCCACCGCGAAGGAATTTACTCGGCGGACGTGGTCCTCGTGCCGCTGGAGGATGGCGACCGCACGGAAGCTCTGGTCCGCATGGGTAAGAGGGTAATCAGCATCGACCTGAACCCCCTCTCCCGCACCTCCCAGCGGGCCAGTGTCCCCGTAGTCGACGAACTCACGCGAGCCCTTTCCAACATGGTGACATTTGCGAAGGAACTCCAGCATCATCCGGAGGAGGCACGCCGAATCGCCCGTGCGTACGACCGCGCGGGGAACCTGCGAGCCACGCTCAGCTTCCTAGCTTGGCGGTTGCGAAGTCTCCACGGCGGCCGCAACCGACGGCGCGGATCTAGGCGAAGTGATTCGGCTTCCACTTGATCGAGCAACCGTACGGCGGCGTCAGGGGTACGCGCGGGCTCTTCCCCGCGAGCAGGTCGTCCAGCGCGTCGCGCAGATACCGAAGGGTGACCGCGTTGGGATCCTTGTGGTTGTCGTCCAGCCGGCCGCGGTAGCGGATCACGCGGTCCTTGTCGAGCACGTAGAAGTCCGGCGTGGCCACGGGACCCCAGGCCTCCGCGACCTTCTGGCTCTCGTCCCGCAGGTAAGGGAAGTTGTACCCGTGCTCCTTCGCCCGCTCCACCATGTGGGCCAAGTCGTCCTCGGGGTACTTCGTCTCGTCGTTCGAGTTGATGCCCACGAGCACGACGCCCTTCGCGGCGTAATCCCGCTGCACCTCGACGAACCGCGCCTCCCACGCCTGGACGTAGGGGCAGTGGTTGCAGGTGAAGAACACGACCACGACGGGCTTGTCCTTGAACGAGGCCAGGGAGCGCGTCTTCCCGTCGATGCCGGGCAGGGAGAAGTCCGGCACCTTGGTTCCAGGGAGCAGACCGGGAATCCGGTTGAGGGTCAGGTCTTGCGGCATGCGAATCGCCCATCTCACGACCGTCCGTTCGCATAAGTCTTTGCGCAGGGCTTGTCGTTCCGCTCACGGGGGGCTGCACAAACTATTTGTGCGACCCCTTGGATGGACCATTCCCGTGACTTAGTGTGAAGTTTGTTGTCGTCACGGGAGGCGTTTTGTCGGGACTCGGGAAGGGAATCTCCACTTCCTCCATCGGGGTCCTGCTCAAGTCCAAGGGGCTCAAGGTTTCTCCGGTCAAGATCGACCCCTACCTGAACGTGGACGCGGGCACCATGAACCCGTACCAGCACGGGGAGGTCTTCGTCCTGGACGACGGGTCGGAGACCGATCTGGACCTGGGGAACTACGAGCGGTTCCTCGATGTGAACCTCGGGGGCGACCACAACATCACGACGGGCAAGGTGTACCGTGCGGTAATCGAGAAGGAGCGCCGCGGGGACTACCTCGGCCGGACCGTCCAGATCATCCCACACATCACGGACGAGATCAAGGCGCTGTTGCGCGCCGTGGGGGAGAAGGACCGCGCGGACATCGTTCTCATCGAGATGGGCGGGACCGTGGGGGACATCGAGGGGATGCCCTTCCTCGAGGCGGTCCGCCAGCTCGGCCAGGAGGTTGGCAAGGAGAACGTCCTGTACGTTCACACGACCCTGGTCCCCGTCATGGGCGCCGTGGGCGAGCAGAAGACGAAGCCGACCCAGCAGAGCGTGCGCGAGCTGCGGGCCTCCGGGATCCAGCCCAACGTGATCATCGCGCGCGGGGAGCGCTCCCTCGAGCCGGACGTGAAGAAGAAGATTGCGTTCTTCTCCGACGTCCCCGTAGAGGGCGTGATCAGCGCGCCCGACGCGTCGTCCATCTACGACGTGCCGCTCCTCTTCGACGGCCAGGGTCTCACGGAGTACATCCTGAAGACCCTCAACCTCCCGGTCAAGGAGGAGGACCTGAAGCAATGGAAGGCCATGCTGGAGCGCCTCAAGAACCCGGAGCGGGAGGTCACCATCGCCCTCGTGGGCAAGTACACGCACCTCAAGGACTCCTACATCAGCCACATCGAGGCGTTCCACCACGCGTCCGCCGCGTCGCGGATCAAGGTGAACCTCCGCTGGGTGGAGTCCATGGACATCGAGAAGAAGGGCGTGAAGATCCTGGAGGGCGCGGACGGGATCTTGGTGCCCGGCGGGTTCGGGGACCGCGGCATCGAGGGCAAGATCGCCGCCACCCGGTACGCCGCGGACCACGACATCCCGTTCCAGGGCGTCTGCCTCGGGTTCCAGCTCGCGACGGTCGGCTTCGCGCGGGAGACCCTGGGCCTCAAGGACGCGAACAGCTCCGAGTTCAATCCGAAGACGCCCTATCCGGTCGTCGACCTGCTGCCCGAGCAGCGGACGGTCAAGGACATGGGGGCCACCATGCGACTCGGCGCGCACGAGATCCTGCTCGAGGAGAACTCGAAGACTGCGAAGCTCTACGGAACCGCGACGATCTTCGAGCGGCACCGCCACAGGTACGAGATCAACCCGGACTTCATCCCCAAGCTCGAGGCCGCGGGCCTGAGGTACGTCGGCCGCTCGGACGGCGGCCGGAGGATGGAGGTCCTCGAACTCCAGGGCCATCCGTACTTCGTCGCGTCCCAGTTCCATCCCGAGCTCCGCTCGCGGCCGTTCCATCCATCCCCGATCCACCTCGGACTCGTGAAGGCTGCGGCCGGGAAGAAGTGAACCGCGCCATCCTGCGGCGCGCGGGCGCGACCCGGGGACAAAGCTTTAAGGACGGGCCCCTCCTTGGTCGTCTTCCATGTCGTCCCTCTCCTACGACCAGCTCCTCGCACGGGCGAAAAAGGCGCTGCCCGACGCCCTGAGCAGCGGGGAGCGGTTCTCGATCCCCTCGCCCGACATCGTGTACGAGGGCAAGACGACCATCCTGCGGAACTTCGAGGACATCGTCCAGGCCATCCGGCGCGACCCGGACATGGTCCTGACGTACCTCCTCCGGGAGCTGGGCACCGCAGGGACCATGGAAGGGCGCCGTGCCGTGTTCAAGAGCAAGGTCACGCCCATGGCCGTCGAGGAGCGCATCAAGTCCTACGTCGACGCGTACGTCCTCTGCCAGGAATGCGGGCGCCCGGACACGCGGCTGGTCAAGGAGGACCGCGTGGCCATGCTCGAGTGCGACGCGTGCGGCGCGCGCCGGCCCGTCAAGTCGGTCAAGAAGGCGGCCAAGGTCGAGGAAGCCCCGCTCGTGGAGGGCAAGGTCTACGAGATGATGATCCAGGACATCGGGAAGAAGGGCGACGGGATCGCCAAGCTGGACAAGTACATCATCTACGTGCCGGGCACCGCGAAGGGCGCCATCGTCAAGGTGTTCATCGAGAAGATCGCGGGCAGCGTCGCGTTCGGGCGGGTGCAGCGGGAGTAGGCGGCGCATGGAACGGGAGCTGCGGTCCATCGCGGTCATGGGCATCCTTCTCGCGGGGTCCCAGATCGCGGCACTCGCCATTGCGCCCCTGTTCGCCGGCGCAGGCATGACGGCCTTCCAGAACCCGAACGACATCTCCAACACGATCATCTACATCGTCATGATCCTCGTCTTCACCGCGGTCATCCTGCTCCTGGTGAAGTACCGCCGCCAGAACCTGGCTCGGTACCTCGTCCTCGGGTCCGTCTTCATCACGATCGCGTTCGTCCTGCTGCTCCCCCTGTACTACGGCATCTACTACCTGACCAGCTACTTCGTAGCCAACATCGACGACAACCTGGCGAACAACCTCGGCAACCTGGCGACCGTCCTCGCCTTCGCCCTCGGCGCGCTGGTGACCTGGGTGCTGGTCAAGTATCCGGACTGGTACGTGGTCGACGCGGTCGGCTTGGTCACCGCGGCGGGCGTCACGGCGATCCTCGGGATCTCCTTCGGCTGGTTCCCCGCGGCCCTCCTCCTGGTCGCCCTGGCCTGCTACGACGCCTGGGCCGTGTACCGGTCCAAGCACATGGTCACCCTGGCGGACGAGCTGACGAGTCAGCGCCTGCCCGTGCTGCTCGTCATCCCGAAGTCCGCCGGCTACAAGTTCTCCGAGCAACCGCGCCTCAAGGAATCCGTCGCAAAGGGCGAGGAGCGCGAGGCCATGTTCATCGGCCTCGGAGACCTGATCATCCCCGGCGTCATGAGCATCAGCGCCTGGGCGTCCCTCACGGACAGCTACGGGCTGCACCTGCCTGGGCTCACGCCGAGTCTGACCGTGGCCGTTGGCACGATCGTCGGGAGCCTGGTCGGCTTCTCCATCCTCATGCGGTATGTGCTGAAGGGGAACCCCCAGGCGGGCCTGCCCCTCCTGAACGGAGGCGCCCTAGCCGGGTTCTTCATCACGAACTTCCTCGTGTACGGCGCGTTCATCCCCCCCATCCCGCGGTTCTTCTGAGGCCCCTCGCGAGGCCGCAAGCGTCTTATAGCGCGGGAGGGTTGGGACGCCTCCCTTCGGTGTTCACCATGGCCCTGTGGCAAGGACGTTCCAAGAGGAAGCCCACGGGCGGGCGCTACCGCCCCCTGCGGAAGAAGCGCCGCCGCGAGATCTCCCGCGAGCAGCAGTTCGCCTTCATCGGCACCCCACGGATCAAGCTCTACCGCACGAAGGGCGGGAACCCCAAGGTCCGCGTACTCAAGGCGGAGTACGCGAACGTCCTCGATCCGCGCACCTCGACGACGAAGAAGGTCAAGATCGTCACGGTGAAGGAGAACACCTCGAACCCGCACTACGTGACGCGGAACATCATGACCCGAGGCGCGGTCGTCCAGACGGAGATCGGCCTTGCGAAGATTACATCGCGGCCGGGACAAGACGGCGTCATCAACGCGGTCCTCGTGACCGCGGAGAAGGCACCGTCGAGCTAGTCCTGGCGTCCCCTCAATCCCGTTCTGTTGTCTCGAACGAGCGAAGGCGAGTGTTTCTTTCAGAGGTAGAAGAGGATGGATCCCGCGGCCGTGGCGATGACCACCGCGGCGACCCACAAGGCGTCGGCCTGCGGGTTCCTCCGGCGACGCGCATGCTCCAGATGCAGCAGGCCGAGGGCTGCGACCGTGACAGGGATGAGGCCCAGGAGGGCCCCGAACACCAGGTTGGACGGGAGTTGGCTCCAGGCATTCACGCAGATCGCAGGACAGAGGCTGGTCCGACAGGCGGGCGACGGAGGGGCACAGGTCTGCCAGTGGAGACCCCAGGCGAACCCGAACGTGGCTGCGGTCGCCGCATCGATCGCGATGAAGAGCAGAAGGGGCCGGAGGCGCACGATCCGGAACTGGCATTCGACCCGATGGATGTTCCGGGTTCGTCAGGTTCCCGCCGCGCCAGTCACTCCGCGGACCTCGTGATGTTGACGTCCTTGATCAGGGCATAGGGCACGAAGTTCGGGATGCTGACCTCGCCCCACCACATCATCTGTTCCGTCGCGTCGCTCAGGGCGACCACGTTCTTCATCAGTCGGACGAGGTTGTCCGTGAGGCGGATGTCCTTCCAGGTCTCCACGACCTCACCCTTCCGGATGTGGAAGATCCCGTCCCGGGGGATCGTGCTCAGGTCCCCCCGGACGTAGGACTGGTACCGCGTGTACCAGGTGTTCGTCAGCCAGAGGCCGTCCTTGACCTCGGAGAAAATCTCGTCCTTGGACCAGTCCCCGGGCTTCACGAAGACGGCGTGGGGGTCGGGGGAAATGAGTCCGGCGTTCCCCGTGGTCCTCGCCTTGAAACGCTTGGCCGTGGACGTGTTGTGGAGGTACGTCTTCAGGATCCCTTTCCGGATGACGGCGGTCCGACGGGTCGGCACACCCTCCATGTCGAACTTCTTGCGAGCCAGGGACTCCTCCGAGCCGTCGTCCCACATGGTCACCGCAGGGGAGGCCACGCGCTTCCCGATCTTCTTGCCGAAGGGCGAGAATCCCGCCAGCACGGAGTAGGCGCTGGCCCGCCCCGCGACCTGGTCCGTGAGGGCGCCGAAGATGAGCGGGTCGAAGACGACCGTGTACCTGCCCTCCTTGCCGCCTTTCGGGTTCTTCGCGAGGGTGGCGATCCGACCCGCCTTGCGCCCCGCCTTCTCCGGGTCGAACTGGGAACGGCGGGAAGCGCAGGCGATGCCATGACCGCTCGACTCCAGGGAAACCAGCGCCCGGATGGACAGGTAGAGGCCCGCGCGGTGGTCGTGACCTTCCGCGCCATTGGACGTGGCGAGGAAGTGCTCGTCCTCGTAGCGCCAGAACGACCCCGCGCATTCCTCGGCGCCTTGCGCCGTGGCCCCGTTGATCGCGGCCTCCACGTAGTCCGAGCCGTCCTCCAAAGCCAGGACCTTCGGGTCCGGGCGGATGCGGCTGTACCTGAAAGGGCCCCTCGCAAGCCCCGCGTACTCCGGATTGCGCTGGGAAGCTTTCGCGACCTTCACGAGCCGCTCCAGGGAGGCGTCGATGTCCGTGAGATCCTTGAGTTCCGTGGCCACGACGCGCTTGTCGTGAACGAGGAAGACGGACGCGTACGACTCGCGCCACCGGTTGCTGATTACGGGCTCGTTCCGGCCGAAACGGATCTGGTAGGCGCGGTTCACGACGAGGTCCGCGACCGCGTCCTGGCATCCGAGCTGCCGGGCCTTCTTGACGATGCGGGCCGCCAGGTCTTCCATTCCATCACCTCAGGTACACGTTGCGCAGACGCATGGAGGGGCCGCCCAGGCTGGCGTCGAGCGCCTGCCCCGGGTCCGACTTGCCGCAGAACCCGCCCTCGAAGTCGAGGTCCTTGCCGACCGCATCGACGGCTGACCAGAACGTCGGCGTGGTCAGCTCGATGATCGTCCGCCGCACGGGGTGCTTGATCTCCCCGTTCTCGACCAGGTAGGCCTCCCGGCCTGCGTACTTCGCGTTGTACCGCTTGTCGTCGATGTTCCATTCCATGAACGATTTCATGTAGACGCCGAACTTGACCCCTTCCAGGAGCTCCTCGAGGCTGTGGTCCTTTGGCTCCACGAACGTGTTCGCCATGCGGACGATGGCCTCCACGTTGTAGTTAACCGCGCGCGAGGCGCCGTTGCTCCGCGTTGAGAAGGCGGATGCCGTCTCGCGGTTCTGGAGGAACTCGTGCACGCGGCCTTCCTTGTACAGGTACCGCCGGCGGGCGCGCACCCCCTCGTCGTCCGTGACGTAGTAGGCGATGGCGTGTTCCAGGGTCGGGTCGTCACAGACGTTGACCATCTCGGAGCCCACCTGCATGCCCAGGTCGTCCGGGCCGATGAACGACTTCCCGGCCTGACTGGCCTCCCGCCCCAGGACGCGGTCCGCCTCCGTGGGGTGGCCACACGACTCGTGGGCCGCGATCCCGGAGACCATGGGGGAGACGACGAGGTCCATCTTGCCCTCCGGGGACTTCTTCCCCTCCAGCAGGGAACGCTGCATAGACTGGGCCTCCTCCACGACGCGCTTCGTGAGGCCCCACTCCCGGATGCCCTCCCATCCGCCGGACCACCCGTAGTCCCGGTGGGTCTGTTCGGAGTCCGCCCCGCTCGCGACGGTGAGGAAGTACGTAACCCGGAGGCGCGGGCTGTAGGACCCGATCTGGGACCCCTCCGAATTGGCGAAGTACTTCGTGATCCGGTTGTCGGCCAGCTGGAAGAACCGCACGGGGACCTTGAAGCCCAGCTCCGTGATGGCCCGGTCCACCGCCTGGATCTCCTGGATCTTCTCTTCGACGGTCACGTCCGCGAGCTTGGTGCGCTCGGGGACGGACCAGTTCGTGGTGACCGCCTCCTCCTGGGCGAAGGTAATCGGCGTCGTGCGCCTCGAGGCCTTCGCGATCTTGACCGCGTCGTCGACGACGGCCTTCACGTCGGTCTTCGAGAGGCTGTTCGTCGCGGCGAAACCCAGGCTGCCCTTGGCCAAGACGCGGACGCCGATCCCCCGGTCCGCGCCGACGTAGAGGGCGTCCAGGGTGCCGTTCTTCAGGATGAACTGCTCCGGTTCCTGCCGCTCGAACCGCGCCTCGGCGTACGTCGCGCCGCGCTGACGCGCATATTCGACGGCGTAGTCCACGAGGTCTCGCTCCCCGTCCATGAGGCTTCGCCACCCGCGATGCGGGGGTGTAGGGCGGCCCGGCGATTAACCTTGCGGCGTCCGCGCGGGCGCGGGAAAGCCTTATGGCCGTGCGCCCCTTGGCTCCGTGCATGCCCAAGGGCAACCGGCCCATCGTCCTCTATCCGGCGTACTTCGACCTCGGTCGGTCCCGGGCCGCGGGCCGGCGCGTGGCCAAGAAGTGGGCGGTGGAGTCCCCCACGGTCGAGGAGATCGCGTCCGCGGCCAAGGCGCTCGGCCTCCAGCCCGAGGTGGATGCGGAGAAGGCCTTCCCGACCTCCCACTGGCGCCACGACGGCCGGGTCCTCGTCCGGGCGGACTACTTCAAGACCTCCATCCTGCAGAAGGTCGCCCAGCGAATCAAGCAGTCCCGCTCGGGCTAGCCCTCATCGGGCACGCGGTACACGTCCCAGCGGACCGCGCCCGCCTCCACGGCGTCGCGCACGCGCCGCTCCCTGGTCGTGAGGGCGGACCGACCGCTCTTCACCTCGAGGAAGACGATCTCCTGCACGTCTCCCTCGGCCAGGCCGTCGAAGACGATGTAATCCACGGGCGTCCCGAGGAACCGCAGGTCCGTCGGATCGTAGGGGAACTCGGGGAAGTGGGGGGCCAGTTTCTCCAGGACCTGGCCGCTCAGGGTCGACCGGCTCCGGTCCACGGAGTCCCGTCGGGCCTCGCGCTCCCGCTGCCGGAATCCCAGCTCGAGGGTGCGCTGGGTCACGGCCCGGCCCACGTAGAAGCCCACGCCGAGCCCGAAGGCGACCGCGACGAGGGCCAAGACCAAGGTGAGGAGGTCCACCATGCCCGCCGCGCAGGGTCCGCAAGGTCATGAACGCGCGGGGGAGGCGCGTGAAACAACTCGTCGGACGCGGTCAGTCGCGGTGATCCTGGAGCGTGCGCACGTCCTCGATGAGGCGCTTGCCCGCGGCCACCTCGTCCACGGAATGGATCACGGCGCCGAACTCCCGCAGGGTCGTCTCGACGGCCTCGTAGCTGATCGAATTGCCCTCGATGGTCACCTTGACCGTCTCCGTCTCCTGGTCCACCTCATCCAGGCTGCAGTTGACGCCTTCCACGCCCTTGAGCGCGCTGAGGCGCTGGGAGAGCTCGACCAAGGAGGGTCTGTGGGGCTTGAGCACGTCAAGGACGACGCGCTTGAGGTCGGTCACGCGGTAGACGCTCCGAGGGGTGAAGCCGATGGGGACGTTCGGTATTAAACGTTGTTGCGCTCTGTATCACGGGCCGGGCGACGGGCAGCCTGGCCGGCGTGGGTCGTCCTACCCGGTCGTGACCTCGGCGCCGCGGGCCGTGACGATCATGGTGTGCTCCGTCTGCGCGACAATCCCTGCGCCCACATCGAGGAGCGCGGGGTACGTCATGACCGCGCGCGTGCGGAGCAACTGGTTCAGCAGGGCGGGCGCCTTGGGGTTGAGGGCGTAGGCCCATCGCTCCGCGAACGGGAGGGTCTTGAACTCCGCGGCGAGCTGATTCAGGAACTCGGCGAGCTGGGCGTCCTTCGGGGGCTTCGCGCGGAGGACGCGGTAGATGTTCCCCGTGCGCGACCCGTCCACCTCGCCCGCTCCGGAGGAGGAGAAGGGCTCGATGGCCACGACGTCTCCCTCCTCGAGCGTGTCGTGTCCGTGGGCGATGTTCGGGACGCTCTTGCCCGCGTGGAGCACGTAACGCTCGATTGTGTGGCCCGTCAGATTGCGGATGGGCTTGTAGCCGTTCGCCTCGATGGCGCGACGGATGCCTTCGCCCAGGAGGCGCGTCTCCACGCCCGGCTGGACGGCCTCGATGGCCGTCTGCAGGGCGAGCTCGGAGGCGGAGATGAGCCGGGACCAGTTGCGCGTGCCCACCTCGACCGTGGCCGCGGTGTCCGCGATCCAGCCGTCCCGCTGCGCGCCCAGGTCGAGCTTGACCACGTTCCCCCGCCGGAACCGCAGGGCGTCGTCGTGGGTCGGCGAGTAGTGGGCCGCGACGTGGTCGATGGAGATGCAGGTCGGGAAGGCGGGCCGGAGGCCTCGCTTCCGCATGATCCCCTCGATCTCCTCCGCCACATCCAGGAGGAGGACGCCCTCGGCCACCATCTCCATGGCCCGCTCCTTGGCCTCTCTGGAGACGCGGCCCGCCTCGTGCAGCCAGGCGCGGACGTCGGGATCCATGTTCAGACCCTGGGCCGAACCGTGCCCGGTCTAAGGACCTTTGCCTTGGGACCGGACAAGTCGATCACGCTGGACTCCGCGCCGAGGAGCGTCGGCCCCCCGTCGATGTACAGGTCGACGCCGTCCCCGAGTTGGGCCTTCGCCTCGTCGCACGACGTGGGCGACGGTTGACCGTGGCGGTTCGCGCTCGTGGTCGTGATGGGGCCGAAGATCTTGGCCAGGAGCCGGGGGATCGGATGGTCGGGGACGCGGAGGCCCACCAGGCCCTGCCGGTTCACCAGGGCGGGCGGCGCCGCGGGCGTCGCTCGCAGGACCACGGTGTAGGGGCCGGGGAGGTTCTTGCGGCAGAAGTTCTCCGCCAGGGGCGTCCGCACTCCGAATCGGAAGACGTCCTCCACCTCGGGCACGGCCATGGAGAGGGCGCTCTCCCGCGGTCGCTGCTTGACCGCGTACACGCGCTCCACGGCCGTGGGCTGGAACGGATCCGCCGCGAGACCGTAGACCGTGTCCGTGGGATGGACCACGAGACCCCCCTTCGCGAGGCACTCCCGGATCCGGTCGATCGCGGAGGCGTCCAGCACATACTTCGTGCCAATGCAGACCGCGAGAATCGTGTCGGCCACGGCGTCGACAAAGGAGGCGGGGCTAAAGCCCTTTCCGACGTCAGCGGAACAGGAGGTAGTATTCCCCCGGCTTCAGCGGGGCGGGGGGGATGTACGAGTCCAGGTGCATCCCCTCCGCGCGGAGGAACCGCTCGATGGCGGCCCGCGTGAAGGGCGCGGATTCCGGCGAGGTCATGAGCTCGTCCGCCGGAAGGAACGCGGCCGCGCTCACCTCCAGGGCATCGGGGCGCGGCTCGCCGGACACGTACTCCATGCGAAAGATGAGGAACGTGTCGTTGACGTCCTGGGTCACCCGGTTGCGCATGCCGAGCAGGGGGCCGGCGCGGCCCACGACCCCCGTCTCCTCCTGGACCTCGCGCTCCAGGGTCATCAGGACGGACTCGTGGGGTTCCACGTACCCCGAGGGGATGGACCACAGGCCCTTGATCGTGCCGTACGTGCGCTTCACGACGAGGAGGCGGCCGTCGTGCACCAGGAACGCGCCCACGCCCACGGTGATGGGCAGGGTCGCCACGTTCAGGGCCATGGCGGGTCCAACGCGGGCCCCCAAGATGGCTTTTATCCCCGCACCCGCTACCCGCGGCGTTGGGTGGGCTCATGGCACGCAAGGTCACATTCTCGCCGCGGCGGTTCCTGCACAGAGTCTGGCAACTCGGCAACTTCGACGTCTCCCCGGACGGACGGCGGATCGCGTACTCCGCGAACAAGGGCGAGCAGTGGACGGTCTACGTGCGGGACCTGGCCGCGCGGCGGGAGCGCGTGCTCCTCCAGTCAGACCAGTCCGTGGTGAACCCGGAATTCTCCCCGGACGGACGATGGATCGCGGTCCAGTCGGACTTCGAGGGCGACGAGAATTTCAACATCTACGTCGTGCCGGTGAAGGGGGGCGAGGCCCGCAAGCTCACGGACACCCCCGCGGACAGCGCGAACCCCCGCTGGTCGCCGGACGGCACGAGGATCGCGTTCATCTCGAACCGAGACCGGGACCGGGAGAACGTGTTCGTCATGGACGCCGGCGGAGGCGAGGCGAAGCAGCTGACCGCCATGGACGACATCGTCAACGACGTCGCGTGGAGGCCCGACGGGCGATCCCTGGCGTTTGGCGCCGGCTTCGGGATCGGGGACTGGATCGGGCTCGTGGACCTCGACGGCCGCGTGGAACGCTTGACGGAGTTCCCGAGTTCGGAGAACTACCTCTCCGCAGACGTCGGCCGGCCTGCCCCGTGGTCCCCGGACGGGGGCCAGCTGGCGTTCGTGTCCAACGTCCACGACCAGCTAGACATCGGCGTGATCGACCTGGCGACTCGGGGCGTGCGGTGGGTCGTCCGGAACCGCTGGGACAAGACGCAGCCCCTGTGGTCCCCGGACGGCTCGCGCATCGCGTACCTAGAGAACCACGACGGCAACGTCCAGCTGCGTAGCATTGGGGTGAATGGGCGAGGCGTGAGGACGCACTCGCCCGCCGAGGGGACGGCCGCTCGGCCGGTCTGGCATCCCGACTCGGGGGGCCTGTTCTACGAGCACTCCACCTTCCTCAAGCCGTACGAGCTCCTCGCCCAGCGCGGCGCCCGCACCACGCGGATCGTCGCGGGGACCGCGGCCCCGCTTCCGCGGAACGAGATGGCCACGGGCAAGCTCGTGCGCTATCCCTCGTTCGACGGTCGGAAAATCCCGGCCTGGCTCTTTGTCCCTCCTCCCGCCCGGTCGCGCCATGCCGCCATCGTGGACCCCCACGGCGGCCCGGAGGCCCAGGTCCTCAACGAATGGGACGCGGGATACCAGTTCCTCGTGAGCCAGGGGTACACGGTCCTCGCGCCGAACTACCGCGGCGGGACGGGCTACGGGCGCGCCTGGAGGCGGATCAGCGACCACGACCTCGGCGGCGGGGACATGAAAGACGTCATCGAGGGCGGCCGCTGGCTCTTGGCGAAGAGGCACTGCCTTCCCGGGCGGTTGGGCATCGTGGGGATCAGCTACGGCGGGTACAGCGTGGCGCACTGCCTCGAACAGGCCCCGGACCTGTGGACCGTCGGCGTGAGCATCGTGGGCTACTTCAACTGGTTCACCGCCACGAAGAACGAGCGCGGCAACCTCCAGAAGTACGACCACGCCAAGATGGGGACCGCGGAGGCGGCCGCGGACCGGTTCCGGAAGTACTCCCCCATCTTCTACCTGGACCGCATCCGGGTTCCCGTCCTGTTCACGGGCGGCGCGCACGACCCCCGCTGCCCCGTCACGGAGGCGCGGAAGATGGTCGAGGACATGAGGGCCGCGGGGAAGACCGTGGACTACCTGGAGTTCCCCGACGAGGGGCACTGGCCGCGGAAGACCTCGAACCAGGTCCGGCTCTACGAGCGCACGCTCGCGTGGCTGGAGACGAACCTGCCCGACGCGTGACGGTCAGACGAGGGTCTTCACCGCGGCAAGGAAGCGGTCGACGACCTCGGGCTCCGCCTGGGTGCCCATGGTCCCGATCCGAATCGTCTTGCCGCGGAGCGGTCCGAGCCCGCCGGAGATGAAGATGTTATGCCGCTCCTGGAGGCCTCTCGCCAGGATGGACGGGTCGATTCCCGTGGGCGGCCGCATGCAGGTCACCGTGTTGGAGACCAGGTCCGGGGCGGCGATCGCCTCGAAGCCGAGTTGCCCGAGACCCTCCCGCAGGCGGGCCGCCGCTCGGGCATGGCGGTCGAAGCGCGCCTGGAGCCCCTCCTCCTTCACCAGGACGAGGGCGCGGTGGACCGCGTAGAACAGGTTGGAGGAGATCGTGGTGGGCGTGGGGTGCCACTCCCCCCACTCGCGCTGGTACTTGTCCCAGGTGAACAGGTTCAGGTACCAGCCGTCGACCGTCTTCGGATCCGCAGCCTCCCAGAGGGAGGGCGCGACCAGGATGGGGGAGATCCCCGCGGGGGCGGCGAGGCACTTCTGACTCGCGCTGAACGCCGCGTCGACCTGGAGCCGGCCGCCCGGGAAGGGGATCCCGCCGAGGGACGACACCGCGTCGACGAGGACGAACGCGTCCTTCGCGTGAGCCAGCTCGACGATCTCGTCCAGGGGATTCGTGAGTCCCGTCGACGTCTCGTTGTGGATGAAGGCCACGGCCTTCGCGGGCTTGGCGAGCGCCTTCCTCAGCTTCGCGACGTCGAACCCCGTGCCCCACTCCGAGGCGACGACGTCCACGCGAATGCGGTGGGTCGCGAGGACCTCGGCCGTGCGCTGTCCGAAGAAGCCGTTGTCCAGGACGACCACCCGGTCCCGGGGCCGCAGGAACGTGAACGCGAGGGACTCGAGGCCCGCGTGGCCCGGCCCGAACAGGGAGAAGACCTTGCCCTTCGGCGCCTCCCAGAGGAACCGCAGGAGGTCCTGGGTCTCGGCGAAGGCCTTGATCCAGGCGTCGCCGTAGTGCGGCAGCGCAGGCTTCCCGAGTTCCTCCTGGACGCGCGGATGGAGAGGGACCGGACCGGGAATGAGGAGGAGCCCCGTGTCCACGCTCCGCTAACGGGCAGGACGCTACTTCAACCTGTCCCGACACGTCGTGACACGCGAGCCCTCAGTCGCGGATGCCGTCCTCGGAGACCATGAACACGGCCTCGGCCTCGGGCAGGTTCGGCGAGTCGATCAGGCGCGCGATGCGCTTGCCCCCCTTCGACTTGCGGAGGTAGACACGGAAGGTCGCGCTGTGCCCGACGATGTGGCCCCCGATGGGGCGCGTGGGGTCGCCGAAGAACGCGTCCGGCTTCGCCGCCACCTGGTTCGTGACGTAGATCGCGGCGTTCTGGACGTCCCCGAAGCGCATGAGTTCGTGGATGTGCTTGTTCAGGAGCTGCTGGCGCTCCGCGAGCACGCCGCGGCCGATGTACTCCGCGCGGAAGTGGGCTGTGAGGGAGTCGATGACCACGAGGCGGACCGGGAAGTCCTTCGTCATCTCGTGGGCCTTCTCCATGAGGAGCATCTGGTGGTGGCTGTTGAACGCCCGCGCGACGTGGATGCGCTTCAGGATCGCCTCCGAATCGAGCTCGAGGGCCTCGGCCATCTGCCGCACCCGCTCAGGCCGGAACGTGGACTCCGTGTCGATCCAGACCGTGTCGCCGTCCAGACCGCCCTCGTCCTCGCCGCGGGTCACGTTCACCGCGAGCTGGTGGGCCAGCTGGCTGTTGTGCATGAACGTCGGCACGGTGCCGCCGACGAAGGCGTGGCCGTCGGGGACCACGAAGTCATAGACGTAGTCGTTGTAGGGCTCCTCTTTGATGGAGACGATTTCGTCCCAAGCCAGGGCGTGGATGTTCCGAATCTGGGGCAGGGCCAGTTCCATCGCCTTGATGCGCGCCTGGATGCGTTCACGAAGGGCCCGCCGCAGGGCTTCCACGCGGACGGGGTCCTTGGGTAGGCCCCGGAACAAGTAGTTGTTCGCCGCGGGCTTGGACAGCCCGAGGTCCGCGGTCACCTCGTTGAACGCGAAGGGGAGGAGCGTCACGAACTCCTTGAACTCCGCAGGGGAGAGGGAATCGAGGCGGTCGGCGATCTCCGAGGCCTTCTCGAGTCGGCGATAGCCGTCGAGGAACTCGGCCACAATCCGGCGGAACGTGACCTCGTTGATCGTCTTCCGGCCGTAGCTCGATCGCGTCAGAACGTGGTAGAAAGCGTCCACATCGTTGCGCGCCCGTCCCACAGGCTTGGAACGCCGTCCCGTGTTGCCGCCGAGCGTGTTCCGGTAGACGGTGGCCAGGTACTGCGGAATCCGAGTCGGATACCCATGGGACGAGTTGTTCGTCCGCGGCGGCGAGAACTTCTTGGTCAGCGCAGGAAGCTCCAAACCATCGCGGTCAAAGCCCACGACGTGGACGACGTAATAGGTGGTGCCTTCGTGGCTACGGGTCGACCGGGTGACCCGGACACCGAGGCGACCGAAGAGATATGCGAGATCGGTGGCCAGGCCCTCGCTCTTCGTCGTCGCATGGATGGTTACATCGACGGATCCATCTCCATCCCAATAGCCTGCGAGGAAATGTCTCACGACATCATCCGGCGCGACAAGAATGGCGGGAGGGACGCGCTTCGTCCCCGACCTTGCCCGAGCCAATTCACCGAGGAATTCGAGGGTGGGATTCCTGAACGAGACCACGCGAACGTTGGAACGGGAGCTGTGCCGACGCACTCGGGGCGAGTAGGCGAAGCGTCTCTCGATGTAGTGCTTGATCCACCCAATGATTCGACCGTCGGTGTTGCAGAGGCTTCTTCCGGATCCCTCCGCAACGTAGAGGCCCACGAAGTAGGCATCATCCGCGGACATCGAATCGGCCGGGGCCTCCGCCGCCCCGGGCAGTCCCTTCGGCGCCCCCACGGGGTCTCCCACTGCGAGTCTTGAGGCGGGAACCCATTGAACGCCCTCGTCGGGGACGGTCAGGAAGCGATGGGCGGCTGTGACCTCGAAGTCCGCGCCGCGAGATGTGCGAATACGCAGCAGCTTCGATGCGCGTTCACGGTACAGCGCGCTTGCACGAGTCCGCGCAAGACCGACGGAGGGCAATCCCAGGACTTGGACGGGGACGTCGCGAACCACAAATCCGTCCTCGAAGGGCTCTTCCCCATGGATTCCAGCGTACTTCTCGTAGACCTCGCCGATTGGTTCCAGGTGAGGATGAGAATCGTTGAAATAAAGGACCATGCTACGGAATGACACGCATTTTCCACTGCCAAATTCACCAAAGCATTCCGTGATCGCCTGGGTCTCGAGACCGCCGCCGAGGAGCTCGTCGAACGCCTTCGAGCAGGTCGTCAGCTTGGCGACGCTCTTCCGCCGCTCGAGGATGACGTCGCCCGTCTCGAAGCCGCCCACGTCGACCGCTTCGCGCGCGGCGGCGATGATCTTCTGCGCCACGTTGGCACCGATCTCCGTGGCCTCCGCGACCGAATCCGGGGTCGCGACCGCGAGGCTCATGAGATCCGTGTACCCGGCTTCCCGCAGTTTCTCGGCCGTCGCCGGGCCCACGCCGTTGAGGTCTTCCACCGCTTTCACTGAGGTGGCCACCTTGTCACCTTGCTTGTCATCCTTGGCCATACATAAGAGGGTAAGACGGGGGGGTGGGTGAAACTATCGCCTGGCCTTGTGTCGAAAGTACTCATCTGTTCGCCTCCACGGCCTCCTTGTAGACGAGCCGGATGAGGTTCCAGACGAGGAGCTTCAGGCCGAGCTCGAGACGCCGGAAGCCGTCGGAGACGGACCACAGCGTCGCCCCGAGGCGGCGCTTGATCGCCCCGTTGACGCCCTCGATCTTCGAGCGACGATGGTACATCTTGAGCCAGCCCCCCCGGTCCCGGAGGTACGCCGCGACCATCGTCCGATACGGCCGAGGGTCCACGCGGCGGCCGCCCTGCTTCCACGCCTTCCCGGTCGTCGTGACCTTCGGCCGGAGGTACGGCGTGCCGCCCTTCGCCGTCACGAGCCATGCGTTCTCCAGGGAGAGATACCCGGCGTCGGCGTACACGTCCTCGAGGCCGTGCAGATCCTCGAGCAGGCGTCCGAGCTGCGTCGTTTCGTGCACGCGGCTCTCCGTGAGCACGTACGACTGCACGGACAGCCACGTCACGTCCACGGCGAGGTGCGCCTTGACGAAGCACCGCCTCGCCTTCATGGAGATCGTCGACGAGAGCCAGATGAGCTTGGACGACCGCACGGCGAACCCGGTCGCGTCCACGGCGAGGCTCATCTGGCGAGACGAAAACGGCCGGCGAGCCTCCGGTTCAGCTCGCCCACGTAGGCCTCGGAGAGCTTCTCCAGGGTGCGCTGGATCGTCTTGAAGTCGGGCACCTCGTCCAGGCCGATCCCCCGGCGCACGCCCGGCGAGGCGCGGAGGAACGCCTCCGCATCGCGGTAGGGCATGCGCAGGTACTGCTTCAGGAGGACCGCTAGGACGAGGCCGCGCCCGTCGTAGGGCGGCCGGCCCATGACGTGACGCGGCCAGGGTTCGTCCATCCCGTCCACGAGCGCCTTCGCCTCCCGCAGGAACGCGAGGAGCTCCCGCTCCTTCGCCTTGTCGTACGCTTTCCAGTCGACCACGTGCACCCATCCCGTACGTGCAACGTCGTCAAGCGACTTACGACTATGGACACAAACCCCTATCGCTGACGATGCCCCGCGCTAATCCAATAAGGACCAGAATCGTTCCAAGAGAGACGCCACGACCTCGGGCGCCTCGGCCATCCAACAGTGATTGAGGTTGTCCAGTCGCAGGGTCCCCGCGCCCAGCCGCTCGGCCACACCCAAGGACATCGACTCGATTTCGGGGGGATCCGGCAACAGGAACACGAGACCCCGCGACCCGGCGGGACTCCGGGCGTCATCCCACCAGCCGGCGGCGACATTGGGGATCGCGGAGCGGTAGAAATCCAGGATACTTCGGCTCATGTCCTCGTCGTGCACGGCGCCGATCGTCTGTGCTAGGTCGCGCGGCACGCCAGCTCCCATCAGACGGGACGCCGTGCTGTTGGGGTCGTCGACGCGCGCCTCGCGGACGGCTCGAAGCATGGCTTCCCCGACGCCGGGAACCTGCAACCTGCGAACCCGATCGGGCCATGCGAACCGCGGATGGAAGATGGCCGCCACGTCGACGGTCCAGCTGCGCAGCGGGATGTCGAACGCCGATGCGATTCGCATCGTCAGTAACGCGCCGAGGTCGTGCCCCACGACATCGACGGGCGGGTCGACCCGCTCCAATGCCTCGCCGAGCCACTCCGCGTAGGCGTCTTTGGTCCCGGTGAATCCCTCCGGACGAGGCGCTCCGAACCCGGGCAGCGCGACGGCCGTGGCGTCTCGATCCAAGGCCTCGCGAAGAGGGTTCCAGACATCCTTCGTCTCGGGCAATCCGTGGACCAGGACCACGGTCACCGTGGCCGCCAAGGGGGCGTGCTACATAGAGGTTGGTGGACGAGCGCAGGGGCGGACACAGGACCGGCCCGGTGCGAGCCAACGCGGACTCATCCGCCGGCGCGTTCCGCCCCTCCTTGGGCCTCGAAGGCGCCGTCGCGTAGGCCGCTTCGCGCGCCATCCTGAGGCCACCCTTTTATCGTCGCGCGCCTTTGCGGCATCGCCCATGCCCGTCCGCCTCTCCTTCGACCGCGTCGCCGCCATCTATGACGAGACGCGCTCCCTGTCCCCCAAGGTCATATCCCATGTGCTCGGAATCCTCGTGGATCAGCTCCTGGGGAGGAGCGTCCTCGAGGTCGGCGTGGGCACGGGACGGTACGCGGTCCCGCTCCAGAAGAGCGGTCTCGACGTGGTGGGGGTGGACATCTCCCACAAGATGGTCGAGCTGGGCCTGGGAAAGGGCCTGCGGAACGTCGTCCTCGCGGACGGCGCACGACTGCCCTTCACGCCGCGCGCGTTCGACCTCTCCACATCGAACCACATGCTCCACCTGGTCCCCGACTGGCGGGAGGTTCTCCTCGAGCTCGCTCGCGTGACCCGGGACAGCTACTTCAGCATGATCGAGCGGTCGTCGCGGACCACGAACCTGCACCGGGAGTACGACCGCCTCGCGGCGGACGCGGGTTACAAATGGGTCGCCCCGGGTCTCCACGAGCGAGACCTGCCGGACATCCTGAAGCCGGACCTCGTCATGCCCGTGGGACCCTTCGAGGACGTGGTGCCCGCGGACCTCATCCTGGAGGAACTCGAGGCGCGCTCCTTCTCCTCCCAGTGGGGCACGCCGGAGGACGTCCACCGCCAGGTCATGCGCGAGCTCCGGCACCGCTGGAGTGGCCACGAGTTCAAGCACACGTACAGCCTGGAGATCACATTCTGGCGGGCCGAGCGTCTCGCGGAGCTCGCGAACAGACCGCCTCAGAAGTCGTGAGGCGCGCCGCCGAAGGCCACGAGGGCGTCTTTCTCGAGGAAGTGCAGCTTCCCCGGGACCACGAGGCAGTGCAACGGCGGGCCGAGATCGCGCTTCAGGAGATCGGCGACGCGGCCCGTCGTGATGCGCACGTCGGGCGAGCCCACGCGGCTCAGGACGCACACCAGGGTCCCGGGTCCGAAGCCGCGGGTCCGCTTCGACCGGGCCATGCCCAAGAGGGACTCCAGGGCCGCCTTGGGATCCAGGAACGTGCCGTCCTCGCGAAGATCCAGGAGGACGAGGGTGTGGAGTCCTGCGCGGCGGTTCTCCAGAATGGGATCCAGAGGACTGGTCACCTGGTGTCCGGGAGCGGGGAACGGGACCGTCGCGGTCCGGCCGAACTTGTACGCCTGGAGGCCGAGGGCGCCTGCCGCGGCTCCCAGGATGGATACGCCGTGAATCACCCGGGTGGGAATCCCCGCGGCCGCGGCGCGGAGGCGCAGGTCTACGTGGGTCGTCGCGACCATGGGATCGCCCGCCACGAGGAACGCCACCCGGTGGTCTTTCGCCGCATCGAGCACGTCCTTCCCGCCCTCCACCTGCTCCCTCGAAAGACGACGGACTGTCCGGCCCAGGAGACTTTCAATCGCCGCTGCCTTCGTGCCCAGCAAGGCCGACGTGTAGAACTCCGCGAACACGACATCCGCGGCGCGGGCCTCCTCGAGGCCGCGGAGGGTGATCCCTCTCTCGTCGTGCAGGCCGAGGCCGATGAAGATCAGCTCACCCATCCCGCGGCCGAACCGCCCGCGGGTCCATGAACCTTGGCCTCGGACGGCTTCGAAAGTTCTTCAACCGCCCCGCCCATGGCCGGCCCGTGCGATCCTGGTGCGTCGTCGTGCCTCGCGAGAGGGGCGAGGAGGTCCGACGTCGACTCAAGGAGCGCAACGTGCTGGAGAGGCACCTCAAGGTGGCGGAGGAAGCGGGCCACCTGTTCATCCCGACCCCGGAGCGAGTCGACGTGGGATGGCCCGCCACGGAGCGCGAGTTCGAAGAGGCCTTCTCCCCCATCCGCAGCTACAAGGACGTCGTCCGCGTGCCCGAGGAGCTTCGTCCGCAGCTCCCCTCCTCCTTCGACGTCGTGGGAGACATCGCGGTGCTCAAGATCCCCGGGCCCCTGGTCCCCCATCGCGCGGAGATCGGCCGGGCCATCCTGGCCTGGAACCGCACCCTGCGGGTCGTCGCCCAGGACCGCGGGGTCGCCGGGGAGTTCCGCGTCCGGGACGTTGAGATCATCGCCGGAGACCGCCGCACGACGACGGTCTGCACGGAGTTCGGCCTGCGGTACCATGTGGACGTGGCCCGGGCCTACTTCAGCCCCCGCCTGGGCAGCGAGCGGTTGCGGATCGCGGGCCAGGTGCGACCGGGGGAGACCGTGGCCGACCCGTTCGCAGGGGTGGGCCCCTACGCCATCCTGATCGCGAAGCGACGCCGGCCCGCGCGGGTCATCGCCGCGGACGCCAACCCGGTCGCGGTGGACCTCCTGCGCCGCAACACGGCCGCGAACCGGGCGGACCACGTCGAGGTGCGGGAAGGGGACGCTCGCGTCATCCTGAAGGAGACCGCGCCGCTGGACCGGATCATCTTGGACCTCCCCCACTCCGCCATGGAGTTCCTCCCCGACGCCCTCGCCGCCCTCCGGCCACAGGGCGTCCTCCACGTCTACGGTATCTTGGAGGACGCGGACCGCGAAGAGCGGGTCCAAGCCATCCGGAATGCGGTCCGGGACTCCGGTCGGAGCGTGAAGGGGATCCATCCGCACGTCGTGCGCGCGTACGCGCCGACCCAGCACCACGTGGCGTTCGACGTCACGGTCGGTCCAAGGTCACGCCGCGCTGGTTCTGCCAGGTCCCCGAGCGCTTCCCGTACGTCGCGGACGCGTCGGACTCGAGACGCAGGAAGACGATCTGGGCGAAGCGCTCGCCCAGGGGCAGCTCGAGGACGGCGTCGGAGGCGTTGAGGGCACCGAAGGTCAGGGTGCCTGAAAAGCCCGCGTCGATCATGCCGAACGACGCGAGGACGCCGCGGCGCGCCCAGGTGGTCCGGAGCCAGATCTGCGCCGCGATCCGGCGGCCCAGGGTCACCGTCTCCCGGGTGCTCACCGCGAAGCGCGTCATCGGAGGGATCCGAGCGACGCCCTCCCGGACCCGCAGATCCTTCGACGGAATGGCCACCTCCTCGACGCTCACGTCGTAGCCGTTCGGCGTCAGGTGGGCCTCGACGAACGGCTCGAGGACCAGCTCGCCCGCCGCCCGGGCGCGCACGATGTCCGCGTCGGACAGGACCGCCACGGCGCGCGGTATCCGGCGGACGTGTTAAAGCCTTTCAGACGAACCGTGATGAATAGAGAGGCCGAATACAGTCCCAAGCGTACTTACCCAACGCATTAGGACGTGGGACCATCCAATGGGAGTGGAGAGCAGAGGGTGTCCTCGGTCATCGTGGAGAAGCCCATCGACCCGCGTACCTGTGGGCACGAGGAGATCGAACAACTCGGCCATGATCGCGGAGCCGTGTTCCTCCGTTGTGCCACCTGCGGGAGCATCGTGATCAGCCACGGCGCCCACCGCTGGATCATCCGCCCCACGGACGATTCCGGGCCGCTCCCGTTCTGAGCCATTCTACAGCCGCCGCACGGCCGGAGGGACCTCGTCGAGCCGAGAGACCTCTGCATCGGCACGTTCCGCGTCGGACCGGGGTTCCTGGATCCGGTAGGCGGAGCATCGAAGACGGACGGTCCGCATGCCGACCGCCTTGGCGGGAACCACGTCGTTGTCGATCCGGTCCCCGACCATCACAGCCTCCCCGGGCGGGCAGCCGGCACGTTCCAGCGCCACGCGGTAGAGCGCGGGATCGGGCTTCGCCCGCCGGACCTCGTCCGAGAGGAGCACGAGTTCCGCACGCGCGGCGACGCCCGTGGCCTCCAGGTGGGACCGGACCGTCGCGGGTTGGTTGGCCAGGATGCCGACGTGGTGGTCCCGCCGCAAGTCATCGAGGACCTCCAGCGCCCCGGGGAGGAGCGGCTGGAGTTCGCCCGCGCGGTCGCGTGTGCGGCGCGAGACCTCGCGGAGGACGGAGCTCGCCTCGCCCTCGTCGGGGACCTGCTCCTGGACGAACGCGCGGGTGTACGCGGACACGTGGTCCCGAATGAGCACCTCGAGCCGGGACCGGAGCACGTCCAGGGGCACGGGATGCCCCCGTTGGCCGAGCACGTCCGCATAGGTCCGGCATAGGAAGTCGTGCCAGGGCGCCTCGTCCCACAGGGTGCCGCCCAGGTCGACGAAGACCCAGGAGACCATGGAGAGGGGCAGGACCCGTCGGCGGAAAAGCCTGCGGGAACGTACGGAACCTTTTAGGCCGGTGGCAGGGATGACGGACGCGGGGTTCGCATGGCGGATGCGGCAAGCGTGTGGGCACGCCGGTTCATCTGGACCGCCCTGATCCAGGGCACGATCATGTTCGGCCTCACGATGGTCCTCCTCGTCGTCGACATCGTCGCGTTCGTGTCGCCTAGCTCGGGCATCACGTCCCCCGAGTCCGTGATCGCCACGGGGTCCGCGGGCACGTGGTTCACGATCGGCTACCTCGGGTATCTCATCGTGCCCGTGGTCGGGACGGGACTGAGCGCCCTGTTCTACCACTACGTCGAGGTGGTCATGGGCCGGCCGTACAAGGGCGGCCTGAACACGCTCGCATGGGCCCACCTGATCCTCGGGAACATCGCGATCGGCGTCGCCCTCGCCCTCCTCATGTACGGCGGGTACTTCGGCGGCGCCGCCATGGTGCCCGTGGACCTGGGGGGAGGCGGCCAGAGCGCGGAGTGGGTCCACGCCAACATCCTGGGTGCACTCACGCCCCCCATCTCGACCTTGTTCCTCGTCGGTGCCCTGGGGCCGCTCCTCGGCGGCATCGGGTACGTCCGCGCGTTCCTGGCAAAGGCACCGGAGGCGGCGTCCGTCCCGAAGGTTTAAGGAAACCCTCCCATTCAGCGAGGGAAGAGGCCTGCCCATGGACTTCCGGCTCACGGACGAGCAGAAGCTGGTCCAAGCGACCGCGAGGGACTTCGTCGATCGCGAGATCCTCCCCCACAACCGGGAGTGGGAGGAGAAGGGCGAGATCCCCCGCTCCCTCTACGGCAAGATGGCGGAGCTCGGGTTCCTCGGGGCGCCTGTGCCGGAGACGTACGGCGGCGCGGGGATGGACTACGTGTCGTTCATGCTCCTCGTGGAGGAGATCAGCCGCGGCTCCTCGTCCGTGCGGACCACCGTGAGCGTGCAGACGTCCCTGTCCGAGACGTCCCTCATGTGGTTCGCGAACGAGGACCAGAAGCAGAAGTGGCTCGTCCCGCTGGCCAAGGGAGAGAAGCTGGGCGCGTGGGCCCTCACGGAGCCGGAGGCGGGGAGCGATGCCGCGAACCTCTCCACGACGTACCGCGAGGAAGGCGACGCGTACGTCCTGAACGGCCAGAAGCGGTTCATCTCCAACGGCAGCATCGCGGACTACGTCCAGGTGTATGCGCGGAAGCCCGGATCGAGGCGGCACGAGGGCCTGAGCCTCTTCCTGGTCCCCCAGGGGACGCCGGGGTTCACGGCCCCTCACGTCGAGTCGAAGAGCAAGTTGGGTCTCCGGGCCAGTCCCACGGCGGATCTGGCGTTCGAGGACTGCCGCATACCCAAGGAGAACCTCATCGGCACGGAGGGGAACGGCTGGGAGCAAGCCATGAAGACCCTGAACAGCGGACGCATCGGGATCGCCGCGGGCGCGGTCGGCGTGGCCCGGGCCGCCCTGGAGGCCGCCGTGAAGTACGTGAAGGAGAGGAAGGCGTTCGGCCGACCCATCGGGGACTTCCAGCTCGTCCGCGAGATGATCGCGCAGTCCGCCGTGGAGATCGATGCCGCGCGGCTGCTCACCCTCCGCGCGGCCCACCTGCGGGACCTCAGCCAGGACAACACCCTGGAGGTCTCCATGGCCAAGCTCTTCGGCGCGCAGATGGCGCAGCGCGTGACGGACTGGGCCATCCAGGTGCACGGCGGCTACGGGTTCAGCGGGGAGTTCGACGTGGAGCGGCTGTTCCGCGACGCACGCATCCTCGGCCTGTACGAAGGCACCAACGAGATCCAGAAGCTGGTCATCGCGGAGCGGATCCTGGGGCCCTCGTCCAAGAGGTGACCCGCCCGGCGCAAGGTTCAAACCGCCGCGGGACTTCGCCCGGACCGTGCCGCCGGCGGCCGACGCCACCTGCATCTTCTGCCAGATCGTCCGGCGAGAACTGCCCGCGAGCGTCTTGGCCGAGGACGACCGCACGATGGCGCTCCTGGACATCCGGCCCATCAACCCGGGCCACTTCCTCGTGATCCCGAAGGCTCACGCGGCCTGCCTCACCGACCTCCCGGCGGGCGAAGGCGCCCGGATCTTCGAGATGGCCCGCGCGCTCACCCCCGCCCTGTACAAAAGCGGCGTGAAGTGTGAGGGCGTGAACTTCCACCTCGCGGACGGCGGGGTGGCCGGACAGGAGATTCTCCACGTCCACCTGCACGTGTACCCGCGCTACGCGGGCGACGGGGTCGGTCTGCGGATGGGGCCGCGCTACGGAACGACGCCCAAGCGCGAGGAACTCGACCGGCTGGCCGCGGCCATCCGCGCCGCGAGGAATCAGGCCTGAGCCAGCCGCCGGCCGATCTCCGCGAGCTGGTCCGCGGCCAGGGACTTGGCGGCCGTGGGGAAGAGGCTCACCTTCTCCTTGCGAAAGTGGTCCCAGAGGAACTGGATGGTGAAGATGCCGTGGCGGTTCAGCTCCTGGATCGCGGGCCACGGGTCCCTCGTCGCATCGAGCTGGGACCGCGCCTCCTTGAACTTCGCGATCTCCCGGCGGATCTCCTCGTGCTCGTACGCGACCACGTTGACGAGCGTGCCGAAGCGGCCGATGGAGGCCTCCATGGGCGGCAGGACGATCGCGTCCTCGCGGGCGAAGTGCGGGAGGACGTCCTCCTCGAAGAAACGGATGGACTCGTCGAGCAGCTCGAGATTCGCCTCGTTCGCCTCACGGGTGTTCATCATCTCGTCGAGGACCGCCTCGAGCTCGTTCAGCTTCTCCAGGAACTCCTCGTGGTCGTCCAGCAGGGGCTGGAACGGGTCCGGGGACGCGGCCATCGGGCAATGCCAACCGCGCCCGGCGTAAAAGCCTGTCCGCTCACGGCGCGAACCGCGCGGGCGTGCGCGGGAACGGGACCGCGTCCCGGATGTGGTCGAGCTTGCAAATCCACTGGATGAGCCGCTCCATCCCCATCCCGAATCCCGCGTGCTGGACGCTGCCGTAGCGGCGGGAATCGAGGTACCAGTCGTAGGACTTCGGGTCCTCGCCCTGCTCCACGAGGGACTTCTTGATCACCTCGAGGTCCGTCTCACGCTCGCTGCCGCCGACGACCTCGCCGACGCCGTCGCCCGCGATGACGTCGAAGCCCAGGACCAGCTCGGGGTCTTTCGGGTCCTTCGCCTTGTAGAAGGCCTGGGACACGCGCGGGTAGTGCGTCACGACGACGGGCTTCGTCTTGCCCTCCGTGAGGGCGCGTTCCTCGAGCGTGCGGAGGTCCTTCCCCCACTCGAGCTCCATCCCCTTCGCCTTGAGCCGCTTCAGCGCCTCGTCGTACGTGATGCGCTCGAACGGGGGCTTGACCGCTTTCAGGAACTCGGGCGTGCGCCCCACGGCGACCACGTCGTCCGGGTGCTCTTCCGCGACGACCTGGCAGGCGTGGGAGATGACGCCCTCCGCGTGCTTGAGGACCTCGTCCATGCCGACCCAGGCCTGCCCCATCTCCGCGTGCCAGTACTCCGTCAGATGACGCGTGGTCCGGGACTTCTCCGCGCGGAACGACGGCCCGACGTAGTAGATCTTCTCCATGGCCAGGACGAGCGCTTCCGCGTAGAGCTGCCAGGACTGGGTGAGATACGCCTTCTTTCCGAAGTAATCGAGCTCGAAGAGCGTGGATCCGCCCTCGCTCCCCGCGGGGGTGATCATGGGCGGGGAGACCTCCCAGAACCCCCGGCCGCGGAAGTACTCGTGGACCGCCCTGAACGTACTGTCCCGGATCCGGAACATGGTCGTCATCTTCTGGGAGCGGACCCAGAGGTGACGCACGTCGAGGAGGAACTCTTCGCTCTGGTCCTCCTGGATGGGATACTTCTCGGCGAAGTGGACGACGTGGAAGTCGGACGCGCGGACCTCGACCCCGCCGGGGGCGCGCTTGTCCGCGACCACGGAGCCCTTCACGATGACGGACGACTCGATGAGGGCCTTCTCGGCCGCGGCGAAGGCCTCCGGCGGCACCTTGTCCCTCGCGATGGTGGTCTGGATGACGCCCGTGGCGTCCCGCAGGACGACGAAGGCCTTGCCGCCCATCGTGCGCGTGCGGTAGATCCAGCCTCGCAGCTCGACCGAAGCACCCGTGTGCTTGCCGTGCAGGATCTCCGCGATGGCCACCATGGCCCTCGGCCATTCCGGTCGCTCTAGATTACCCTTTCGCGCTCGGAGGCGAGCCCCACGCGTTCGCGCGCGGGCCGAGCGGCAAACGACGCGGCCGACGCCCGAGGGAAAAGGACATGAACCATCCGTGCGGTAAATCCTCCCCTTGCTGCGCGCCGCGACCCCTGCTGACCTAGAGGGCATCTACCGCATCGAGATCGCGTGCTTCAAGCAGCGTCGGTTCCGCCGTGACCACGTGGACTGGATCCTCCGCAACAATCGCGCGCTGACCCTGGTGGCGGATGCCGGCGGGCACTTCGACGGCGCCATCATGCTCCTCTTCGAGGGACAGGTCTGCCGGGTCCTGTCCGTGGCGACCATGCCCGAGGCGCGCCGGCACGGCCTCGGGACCGAGATGATGAAGGCCGCGGAGACGGAAGCCCGACGGCGCGGCTGCGCCCAGGTCCGCCTGGAAGTGAGTACTCGCAACTACGGCGCGATCGAGTTCTACCGCCGACTCGGGTACAAGACGGACGGCGTGCTGTACGGATACTATTCCTGGGGGGAGGACGCCTACAGCATGGTCTACGGGACTGGAGCAATCCGCGAGGAGACGTCCGCCGGAAGCCCAATCGATAATAAATAAACCGGAATAAATATAATTCGAGTGCGTGGAGACGGTTCGAGGGTTCGCTCGTTCTGCAAACGCTTAAGCCGAGGGGGACGATGTGCCGCGTTCGCAGACCACCATGTTGCCGGTTCCCACCAAGTTCTTCGTCACATCCGGGAGGGCCGTGTCCAAGGTCTCCGACCTGAACGCCTTCGATGAGGCCCTCCTGAATGCGGGCCTGTCCGAGCAGAACATCGTCTCCGTGTCCTCCGTCCTCCCCGTGGGCACCCGGCAGGTGCGGAAGCGCGAGCTGCCCATGGGGGCCATCACGTTCTGCGTGCTCGCTCAGCAGCGCGGGGGCGAGGGCGAGACGATCTCCGCAGGCATCGCGTATGGCTTCCGCGACGACGGCCTGGGCGGCTACGTGGCCGAGGGGCACATGCACGGCACGAAGAAGTCCCTCCAGGAAGTCCTCGAGTGGAAGATGGGCGAGATGGCCAAGATGCGGGGCATCAAGTTCCGCCGCCTCGAGTACAAGATCGAGGAGCTCAGCACGCCCATGGACCACTACGGCGCCTGCCTCGCCGCCGTCGTCTTCATGATCTGAGCCCATGTACGGCGTCGTCGTCTGCCCCCGGTGCAAGCGGGCGAAGGGCGTCGACCTGAAGCAGAAGACCACGGCATGCTCGTGCGGCTTCGAGATCCGGGTCGTCCCCGCCCGGGTACGGGCTCGGGCGTCCACCCCACGGGAGCTCGCGCCGCTGGTCGGACAGGTCAACGCGGAGCTGGCGGGGGGCGCCCAGGTGGTCGCCAAAGCCTTGGCCCCTCCGAAGAAGGCCAGACCCCGCGACGTCCACGCCCGCGTGATCGCGGCCGTCCCTAAGGAAGGGGACCGCGCCTCCAAGATCCGCGCCGCGGCGCGCGAGCTCACGAACGAGCTGGAGGTCTTCACGAAGGACGATTGGATCCGGGTGCTCGAGGGACTCGCCATCCCGGACCCCGAGGGCGCCCTGGCCGTCCTCCTGGACGCCAACGCGGTGTTCGAGCCCCGGGCGGGGTTCTACCGCGCGGTGGACCTCACTCCTTGACGCCGCGGGCGCGCCGCTTCTCCCGCCGCATCTCCCGCTGGACCTCCTCGGGGAGCGTGGCGGGCAGGACCGTCGTGTACACGTAGTGATAGACGAGCAGGGCGAAGGCGAGCGCCGTGGCCAGCGTGACGAACACGAGCACGTCCGGGACGTACGGCCCCGCGGCAAGGAACACGAACAGGAGCGCACCATGGGCGTACCGGATTCCGACGGCCTTCTCGAAGGACCGCCAGAGGTCGCCGCGAGACGCGCCGAAGCCGATGAGCGCCCCCGTGTCCGCGTTGATGACGGCCAGGTTGACCGAGTACAGCACGAGGACCATGAAGCCGACCACTTGGTAGAGCTGGGGCAGGGCGGTCCACACGACGGTGGCCACGACCGCGGTGGAGGAGGAGCCCACGCCGAGGGCCAGGCCGTAGAACGTCGTGTCGAACCGCTCGCGGTAGCCGCGGCGGTTCAGGTAGACGACCTTGAACAGCTCCTCCGTGAGCAGGATGGCGAGGAAGATGAGGATCGAGCTGACGAAGTCCACGCCGCCAATCAGCAGGCGGAGGTAGCTGACGAGGACCCCGAAGATCATCCCGACGGCGAAGCTGCCGAACAGCTTCCGGTCGTCGAATAGGCGGTACTGCGTGAAGGGGATGTCGAAGCGGCGGATGGACCACCAGAGGAACCCCAGGGCGGGCGCGATGCCCAGGATCAGGGCGACGCCGAAATCGATCTGGGTGACCGCCATGGAGTGCGGAACAAGACCCGGGAGCTACTTAAGCGGTCCCATGGACCGGTATCGCGCCTGAGACCCATAGGCGTGGTTTTATGGCCCGAGGGTCGGCATGGCCCGGACCGATGCCCGGGAAGACGGCCCGGGCCCTGTGTCCCGTCTGCCAGGAGCCGATGCCCCCGGACGAGACGGAGTGCGAGAACTGCGGGGCCTTCGTCATCGACGAGGCAGTCGTCCGCCTCTGCCGAGCCTTCGGCATCCCCCGGGAGAAGGCGCTCGCCCTGTTCGAGAAGGGCTTCCGCCACCCCACCCAGCTCAAGGACCGGAACGTGGACGACGTCCTCGAGCGCGGCGAGAACGGGCTCCTGTTCCTCTGCACGAACTGCGGCGGCTTCGTGGCCACGGGCGACCCCAAGTGTCCGCGGTGCGGCGCGGAGTTCGAGGCCGAGGAGGCCGAGCCGGCCGCGGAGAAGGACATCCTGGACATCGTCCTCTGCCCCATCTGCGGCGCGGACAACGATCCCTCGTGGAAGGAGTGCGAGATCTGCGGGGAGCCGCTGGGCGGGACCGAGGAGCCCCCTGGCGAGGCTCCCGCGACGCCGGCTTCCGCACCGGAATCGAGACCCATTGCGCGCCCTCTGGAAGCGGTGCCCGAGCCCCACGCCCTGGATCGGATCGATGACATTCTCGAGGAACTGGAGAAGCCCGTCGCGGCCAAGACGGGCCCCGCCGTGCGTCGCCGCCAGAGGATCCCCAAGGTTGCCAAGCCCCTCAGGACCCCGGAACGCCCTCCGCCCGTGCCAACGCCGCGATCGGAGTCCCCGAATTCCCCGAACCGCGCGCCCGTCGCCCCTCCTATGACATCGGCCCCGGTGAGGCCCACCCCGAGACGGACGATTCATCCCCTTCCGAAGCCCCTAGCCCCTTCGAAGCCTGCCGCCGCTCCCCAACCCGGACCCACCCGGGACCCGAAGAAAGACGCCCGGCCACCCGCGCGGCCGCCACCCGCCGTCCGCAGGACTCGACGGAAGGTCTGGAGTGCACCGCCCGCCGAGTTCACCGGCGGCATCACGGTGGCCGCCGCCGCGAGTCTGCTTCTCTCCCAGATCCTCTCCGAGGTGGCGATCGCCTGGGCCGTCGTCCTCGCCCTCCTCATCCTGGCCCTCTTCGTCCTCGTGGCGACCCTGTCGCAGCGGGAGATCCGGGTCGGAGGACTCGACGCGATGCTCCTCGCTGCGGGTGCCGGGCTGGGAGTGATCGCGCCCCTCGTCCCGAGCGGCGTGGCCTCCGTCGTCGCCGTCGGAGGCGCGGTGCCCTTGGCGTTGGCCACCCGGCGGATCCTGACGACCCGCGCGAGAGACCTCCTCGCCGTGGCCGCCGGGATCCCGCTCATGGCCTTCGGCGTGGCGGCGGCCAGCGGGTCCGCGTTCGCCTCGACCTCCGCTTGGATCCTGGGCGTCGTCGCGGTCATGCCTTGGCCCGCAGTTGTCGCCATGGTCGGGTTCCGCCAGCGGCACTCGTCCGTCGCGCTCCACCGCGAGCTGACCAAGGCGGAGCACCACCTGGAACGGGAGGACTACGCGGCCTCCGTGAAGGACTTCGACCGAGCCATCGCCGCGGGGGCCCAGGGCACCCCCGGGGCCGAGGTCCCCTGGTACGGCAAGGGCGCCAGCCTCATCCTCCTGGGCCGCTACGACGAGGCGCTGCGGGCCATCGACACGGCCCTGGACATGAACCCCCGCAACGAGGTCGCGTGGCTCAACAAGGGCAACGCCCTGTCGAAGATGGGGCGGCTCATCGACGCCCTCCGCTGCTTCAACGCAGCCCTCAAGGTCAACCCGCGGTACGAGGTCGCCTGGAACAACAAGGGGAACACCATGGCCCGTATGGGGCACTTCGAGGAGGCCCTCGCATGCTACGAGCGCGCCCTGGCGATCGACCCGGAGTACCGTGGCGCGTGGGTGAACAAGGGCTACGTCCTCACGAAGCTCGGCCGGTACGACGAGGCCACGTCGTGCGCGGACCGCGCCCTCCGCCTGAACGAGGGACCGCGGTCGAAGACCGCATGACGGCTTCGGTCTTCGACATGTGTTCCATTCCCTTAATAAGCCACGGAGGGCAACGGGTGAGACAGCCAACGACGGAGGTCACGTCGTGCAATCCATCGTGGACAAGGTGTCCCTCGACCGGCTGAAGGATCGCGAGCTCCAGGTGAGCTTCCTGTGCCCCTACTGCAAGTCGACGCGGATTTCCCTGGACGCGAGCCGCTCCATGGATTCCTGGAACGGCATCGACTGCCCCAAGTGCGACGCCCACATCCTTCTCGACAGCGTGAGCGTCGTGGTCATCAAGGACGCGTTGCCGCCCCGGGGCGCCTGATCACGCGGGTCCGGCCATGAGGGCCGCGAAGACCTTCGCGTCGGCGACCAGGTTGTCGACCTTGGCGTACTCGTTGACCGTGTGACCCGTCTCGTCCGTCGTGGACCAGACGACGCACGGGAAGCCTTCCTCCCGCAAGGGCCCCGCGACCGTGCCGCCCCCGATGCCCACGGGCTTCGCCCGTAGGTTGCGGACCCTCCGAAGGACCTCGAGCAGCTCCCGAACGATGGGCGCATCTGTCGCCGTGGGGGGACTCGATTCCTGGTTCGTGGCCTCCAGGACTACCTTGACACCGAAGGTCTGCGCGGTTTGGTCCGCCAGCGCCTGGACCGCAGCGACGACCTCCTTGGTCTTGTAGACGGGCAGGACGCGGCAGTCGAAGTAGAAGACGTCCTCGCCCGGAATCGTGTTCACGTTGGGGACGTTGGGCTCGTGCTTCGTCGGCTCGAACGTGGAGTTCCAGGGGCGGAACAGGGGGTCCGTGGCGCGGAACTTGCCCGGAAGGTTCGCGTCGATCGCGGTGGTCAGGAACGCCCCGGCGCGGTGGGCGTTGACCGCCTCGTTGGGCGTGCTCGCGTGGCCCTGCTTGCCCGTGACCGTGATCTTGAGCCAGAGGACGCTCTTCTCCGCGATCTCAACCTCGTCGCCCTCAGCCATGCCCCAATCCGGTACGACGAAGACGTCCTTGGGCTCGAACAGATCCTGCGTCAGGAGGTGCTTGGCACCGAACGTGCTGCCGGTCTCCTCATCGGAGACGAACGCGAAGCCGAGGGCGCGGCCAGGCTTCGTCTTGGACTTGAGGAGCGCCTGGTACGCCGAGAGGACGGAGACGAGGGCCTGTCCGTTGTCCTCCGTGCCGCGGCCGTATAGGCGGCCGTCGAAAACCTTGGGATCGAAGGGGTCGCACCGCCATCCCTTGGCCTCTCCCGGCGGGACAATGTCCATGTGGCAGAGGAACCACAGACGCGGCCCCTTACCGACTCGGGCCACGAGATTGGGTCGCTTGCCGCCGGGCAACCGTTTGTCCGGCGCGTCGAATCGCTCCACCTTGAGACCGAGATCTTTGATGAGATTCTGGACGAAGGCCGCCTTCTTGACTTCACCTTCGCCGCCGTTCGTCGGGCCGATGGCCGGAATACGGCACAGCTCCGTCAGGGTGGAGACCATGTTGTCCCGCATCTTGTTGATTCGGTCGAGGGTCTCGTCGATCCCCATCGAGGGCACTCATCGAGCGTCGCTCGATAAAGATTGCTCTGTACTACGCTCCACCGCTGAAGGATGCGGAGGGCTGCTTGAGGTCAAACTCGTTCCCGTCCGGATCGACGAAGGCGCAGAGCCATTCGCCCCAGTCCATCTTCTGCGGCGCGGAGAGGAACCGGACGCCCTGCCGTCGCATCCGCTCGTAGTCGGCATGGATGTCGTCCGTGAGGAACGTGATGCCCGTCGGCCCCGGCTCGGTCTTGCCGCCAAGTTCGCACAGGTGGACGCGCGTGAGGGGTCGACGGGGACCGAGCTCGATCCAGTGTCCGGGGTTCTCCGGCGTCCCTTGGACCTTGGGGTCGGGATTCGGGGCTTCGGGTCCGATATATGCAACGGGGAGACCGAGGACGTCGCCGTACCAGGCAATGCTCTTCCGTCCGTCGGAGACTGCGACCGCCACAGTGTCAATCCCTTGGATGGGCAAGTGACCACCGGGGGGACAGTCGTCAAGGCGATATCTAAAGGGAGAGGCTCTACCGCTCCGCCGCCCCACGTCCGTACATCTTCGCGAACCACTCCATGACCTCGTGGTCCGAGATGCGGTCGACCTCCTCGTGGACCGCGAGCTCGTTCTCCTCCTGCCACGCGTCGACGATGCGCCGGGCCTCGGGCTCGCCTTCGAACTCCGTGATCACGAACTCCGTCTTCCGGCGGCGCGCCTTGAAAGCCGCAATCATCTCCGTGCCGTCGAAGACCACGTAGCAGTAGCCGGAGTGGAACTTGTCCACGATGGCCTGCCGCAGGTACAGGAAGAGGTTGTCCATCGGCGTGAGGACGAACTTCCGGCGGAAGGAGAAGTCCTCGACGCGGTCCACGTCCTCCTTCAGGATCCAGTGGACCGTGCGCTCGCCGCGGGCCAGGAAGCCTTTCGTCAGCCACCCCTCCCGCTCGAACTCCCGCAGGCGCTGCCGCGTCTCGCCCATGTTGAACTCGAAGCGCGTGTATGCGGCCAGGGATTCCGCGGACGTCACGCCTAGGCTCCGGATGATGCGGCGCAGGACATCCTTGCGGGCCTCCTCCCGGGAGATCTTGAGGTCCGGCACGCTTCGGTAGCGGTTGCTCGCGTCCCGCGTGACGTGGTTCCCCTGGTAGAGCTTCTTCAGGGCGTCCGTCGTGGACGGATAGCTGAGGTCGGAGAGGGCGAGGAGCCGCTGGCGGGAGATGGGGCCCTCCCCGGACACGATCTTGAGCACGTGCTTCTCGTCCTTCGAGAGCTTGGAGGCCTTCGCGGCCTTGTACAGCCTCAGGTCGTCCTCGAGCAGGTAGGACCAGTACTCCGGGATGGCCAAGCCTTTCGCGAGGAGACCTTGGCGGTGCAATCGCTCGAGCGGCAGGAAGTCCTTCACCCGGAGTCGTGCGGCGTAGTCTGAACGGAGTCCGCCGAGCGCCTTGGCGGCCGCCAGGACGTCCGGGAAGCGGCCCTCCTCGCTCAGCCCTTGCTTGTCGAACGCGTACGCGAGGAGAGCGTCCGGGTCGAAATCCCGTGGGACGATGGGGCCATGCGCCAGGAAGTCGCCCAGGCGGACGAAGCCCGCTTTGGTCCACGCGGAGAGATCCTCGGCCTCGGGGACATCCTTCCCGAGGAACCGCGTCACGCGGAGGACGTCAACGCCCCGCACGGCGTGGTAGTCCATGAACCGCTGGAGCGCGGCGACCGCGGGCGCCAGCATGTCCGGGGCCACGAGGTCCAGCTCGCGGACCTCGACGCAGCCGCTCATCTCCCAGATCTCCGCCATCCCAGCCAAGTCGCCGTCCTGAACCAGCGGGTAGAACCAGCCCTCCCCGTAGCGGCTGGCGACCTGGGCCCAGAGGGGCTGGGTCCAGGGGTCCATGAGGGAGAGGACGCGCATGGGGTCCTTGGAGCCGTTCGCCTCGGCGGCTCGGAGCGCAGGCAGCTCCTCCGTGAGCACGTACATCTCCGTCTCGCCCTTGCCCGCGATGAGCACGCGCGTGGCGACGCCCTGCTCCTCCAGGCGGTCCAGGAGGGCCTCCAGGTCGTCCCACTCGAAGCGCGCCCACTCCCGGATCCCGGAGAAGGGCACGGGCCCGTACGCGGCGAGGAAGGACCGCACGAGCTGCTCCATCGCGTCCGGGATGACCTCGTTCGGAGGGTCGAAGGCCATGTACAGGTTCCGCGCGCTCCAGCCATCTCCCTGGAACTTGCGGATCACGTAGACGTCGTAGTCGAGGTGGTCCAGGGCCTCCTTGACCTTTTCCTTGTCCTCGCGCACGCGGGAGACGATGCCGTAGAGGTCCACGCCGTCCGTGGAGCGGATCGCCTCTAGAACCCGCTTCTCCAAATCGTTCAGCGGGGTGCGCGGGAACGCGGACAGGAAAAGCCTAACATCCTTGGATCGGACGTACCGCACGCGGCCGTTGAGGAAGCGGCCCTCCAGGATGTCGCCCTTCTTGCGCCGCTCGAGCCATTCCGCGTAGTCGAACCCGGGTGCGTGGTTCCACAGGTCCAGGATCATCCCGACCTCGAGGAACCGGTCGAAGTAGCCGTCGATCGTCCGGATGTCCATGAACTGCTTCTTCAGGAGGTAGGCCTTGTATTTCTCCTCGTCGAAGACCTCCCGCGTCTCCCCCTTGCGCTGGAGGTGCTGGAGGTCGCGGGTCATCATGTACTGGAACTCCTTGTCCACGAGGAAGTGGCCCGAGGTGACCAAGCTCTCCTTCTCCAGGTCGCGGAGGGTCTCCTCGACCAAGTCGGGCTCGAGGCCCATGGCCACGGCGAGCTCCTGCGCAGACTGCGGTCCGTCCGCCTCCAGGCGCTTGGTCAGAAGGCGGTCCAGGGACTCCTCGAACTTCGCGCGCTCCACCTCCCGCGGCATGTACGTGGTCTCCTCGACGCCCTTGCGGCCGACGAGGTACGCGCGCTCGAGCTTACGCAGGGCCTCGTTCAGGTCGTCCTTCCCGAGCTTCGTGAGGCGCGCGAGCTCCTTGTGCGTGCGCGGCTTCTCCTGGATGAGCTGGAGGATCTTCTCCTCCGGGGGATGCAGGCGCGAGCGCTGCGCGTAGACCGCGGCGTACGTGGGCACCAGGTCCTTCGGGGCCCAGTGCACGCCCTGGGGCGTCCAGACGCTCTCCACGACGCCCTCCTCCATGAACGCGCCGGACCACTTGCGCACGTCCGGGAACGACGCCGTGGCGTGCTCGAGGACGTTGCGGCCTTTCTGCTGGAGCAGGTTCGCATCCCCGATGCGGTCGAGGAAGGGGAGGATGTCCTCCTTGCGCGCGATGCGCGGCAGCTTCTTCCGGAAGTACTCCTGAACCTCGGAGGGCTGGAACTGGATCGCGGTGATCTGGTCCGCGGGCATCACGCGCTCGAGGACCTTGCGGTGCAGTTCGCGGAGGAGGGCGGACCGGTCCTCCATGAGGACCAGGTCGGAGACGCCTTGGAGGACGACGTTGTGGGCGAACGGAGATGGAAGGCCGCTGAAGTCCGTCTCGTGCACGGCGATCTTCCCCACCTCGATGTCCCGGAGGATCTCCTTGGCGTGGCCCAGGTCCATGACCTCGTGGAGGATCTCCGCGTACGTCTCCTTGATCACGGGGAAGTCCTCGATCTCGTGGAGCCAGTCGAGGACCCGCTGCGACCGGAGCTGCTGGCGACCGATGGAGACCTCGCGGCCCATGTAGTTCCGGAGGACCATGAAGGACCGCGTGGCGCAGTGTCGGAAGCGCTGCTTGAACAGCTCCGTGTTCTTGATCGCCCTCCGCAGGATGTCCTCCAGGTTCTCGCTGGAGACGAGCTCGACGAGACCCGCGATCTCGATCCGCTTCGGGACCGTGAGCATGAAGTTGTCGTCCGTCACGCTCACGCGGACGTTCGTGTGCTGCCGCTCCGTGACCGCGAACGCGTACGCGCGGCTCAGGGCGTCGTTCACGCGGCGCCCGAAGGGGAAGTGGAAGACGAGGTTCCGGTTGCCCTTCTCGTCGATGAAGCCCTCGATGAGGACGCGGGTGTCCGTGGGAAGCTCGGGGATCAGGGCGCGCTGCTCCTGCGTGTAGGACACGAGGGAGTTCGCGGAGCCCTCGTCCACGCGGTACTCCTGCGCGAGCCACTCCCGCGCCGCAGGTTCACCGTCCTGGTCGATCTTGGCCGCGAGGTCCCGCCGGAACTTCCCCACCTGCACGGAGAGATCGAAGGACCGCGGCAGCATCTCGCCGGTCCACGAGGGCACCGTGGGCCGACGGCCCGAGGCGTCCTTCACGTACACGGACGTGCCGCGGGCGCGGGCGAACTGGTACGTGCGGCCTCCGAGGACGAAGACGTCGCCCGGGCTCAGGTACTCCACGAACTTCTCGCTGAGCTCCCCGAGCGGCGTGCCCCGCTCGGAGTACACGTGGTACGTCCCCTCCTCGGGGATCGTGCCCACGTTTGTGTAGTAGATCATCCGGGTGCCTTTCTTCTTGCCGAAGCGGCCCTCGGCCTCGTCGAGCCAGATCTTCGCGAAGACCTTGATGTCCGGGTTGCGGGAGGAGAGGTAGTCCAGGACCGCGGAGAAGTCCTTCTTGGAGAGGTCATGGAAGGAGTAGGACCGCTTGACGACCTCGAACGCGTCGTCCGCGGCCCACCGCTGCTCCAGGGACATGGCCACGATGGCCTGGGCGAGGACGTCCAGGGGATTGTGGGGGATGTCCACGCGATCGATGCGGCCGTCGTACGCGGCCTTCGCGAGCGTCGCGCACTCCATGAGGTCCCACGGCTCGAAGGCGATCATGCGGCCCATGGCCGTCTCGCCGTACGCGTGGCCCGCGCGGCCGATCCGCTGCAGGCCCTTGGCCACGCTCTTGGGCGATCCGATCTGCACGACCAGGTCGATGTATCCGATGTCGATGCCCAGTTCGAGTGACGTGGACGAGACCGCGGCCTTGAGCTGACCGTTCTTCAGCTTCTGCTCCACATCCAGGCGCGTGTCCTTGGACAGGGAACCGTGGTGGGCTTCCAGGTCCTCCACGCCACGCTCCTTGAGTTTGAACGACACGTGCTCCGTCCCGCTCCGGGTGTTCGTGAAGACGAGCGTCGTGCGGTGCCGGTCGATCAGGTCGCTCAGGAGATCGTACATCCGCGCGTTGGCCACGTCCATGGGGACCGCGGTCATGTCCCGCACGGGGCACAGGACGGACAGGTCGAGGGACTTCCGCGTGTCCACCTCGACGATGTGCATGTCCCGGACCTTGCCGTCTTCGAAGCCCGCGAGGAACCTGGCCTCCTCCTCGATGGGGGCGATCGTCGCGCTCAGGCCGATCCGGACGAAGTTGCGGCCCGTCTGCTCTCGCAGCCGCTCCAGACCGACGGACAGGAGAGCGCCGCGCTTGGACGAGCAGAGTTCGTGGATCTCGTCGATGATGACCCATTCCACCTGGGAGAACGCCTCGCGGAACTTCGGGGTGCTCAGGATGATGGCCAGGCTCTCCGGGGTCGTGATGAAGATGTGCGGCGGCCGGCGGACCTGCTTCTGGCGCTCCTGGGCCGACGTGTCGCCGCTGCGGACGGCCACGCGGATCTCCGGCGCGGGCGCGCCTTCCTTGGCCGCCAGCTCCGCGATCTCGCGCAGCGGCTCCTCCAGGTTGCGGTTGATGTCGTTCGCGAGGGCCTTGAGCGGGGAGACGTAGAGGCAGTAGATGCGGCTCTCCAGCTCGCCGCGGAGCTGCTTCGCGTAGAGTTCGTTGATGATGGACAGGAAGGCGGTCAGGGTCTTGCCGCTCCCCGTGGGGGAGGAGACCAGGACGTTCTTCCGCGCGTGAATCAGGGGGACCGCGTACGACTGGGGCTCCGTGAGACCCTCGAACTTGGCCGTGAACCAGCCGCGCAGGAGGGGCTGGAGGAGAGCAAGGACCTCGTCCTTCGTGGCGGCCTTCTTCACCCTATGGAGCATGCCCTTTCCTCGTGGAATCGGCGGGAATCGCGAGGTATAGGAAGCGCCGTAAAAAAGGATTATGGAAACCGGCGCGAAACGCGAGCCAGCCACCGCCGTCTTCAGGACCGGACTTGGGCTACCCCGGAGACACACGACGGCGTTCGTGCGATGGGTGCACAAACGGTTTATACCACGTCTTCCTTGAATCGAAATCCAAGGGGAACGCGGAAGCCGCGGAAGGCGACACCATGACGGCAGACGTGGGCGCGACGGATCGGGGCATGAGCCGACGCAAGTTCCTGACTCTCGCGGGCGCGGGCGCCGTGTTCGGCGCTCTGGTCATTGCCGCGACCCGGCAGAAGGGCGTCCAGGGGATCCTGAAGGCCACCTCGACCAACCGCACGACGAACCAAGCCACCGCGGGGAAGACGATCATGACCAGCGGGAGCGCGCAGCCCGCGGGGCCGACGTTCCTCCAGAAACTCCTGAGTGGCAAGCTCTGAGAACCGCCCGTCTCCTGGCGACTCAGGCGTAGTCGTAGAATCCGTGGCCCGCCTTCTTCCCGAGCTTGCCCTCGTCGACCATGCGCCGGAGCAGGGGAGCGGGAGCGTACTTCTCGCTGCCGAGCCCCTTCCGCAGGACCTCCATGATGTTCAGGCACGTGTCGAGGCCGATGAAGTCTGCCAGCTCGAGGGGGCCCAGGGGATGGTTGGCCCCCAGCTTCATCACCGTGTCGATGGCCTCCTTCGTGGCGACGCCTTCCTGGAGGGCCAGGATGGCCTCGTTGATCATGGGCATAAGGACCCGGTTGGAGACGAAGCCCGGGGAGTCACGGGCCTCCACGGCCGTCTTGCCCATCCGGGCACACACTCCGAGGACGGTCTGAAGGGTCTCCTCACTCGTTTCCTTGCCGCGGACGACCTCCACGAGCCTCATCACGGGCACGGGGTTGAAGAAGTGCATCCCGAGGAAGCGATCGGCGCGCCGCGTCACGCTCGCGAGCTCGCCGATGCCAATGGAGGACGTGTTGCTCGCGAAGATCGCCGACGCGGGAGCGAGGCCATCCAGCTCGCGGAGGACGGACTTCTTCAGCTCGGGGTCCTCGGGCACGGCCTCGATGACGAGGTCGGCCTTGGCCGCGGCGGCCATGTCGAGGGTCCCCTGGATCCGGTTGCGCACCATGTCCGCGGCACTCCGGTCCATGGAGCCCTTCTCGACCGCGCGCGCGAGGCGGCCCTCGATCTTGGAAAGACCCCCCTGGACGAACCGGTCCTCGATGTCGCGCAGGATGACGTCGTAGCCCGACGTGGCGGCGACCTGCGCGATCCCGGCTCCCATCTGGCCCGCCCCGAGGACGGCGATGATCCGCACGGACATGGCGGTCCCAACACCGCACCCTGTTATGAGCGTATGGTCCGCCGGACCATCAGGGCCGCTCCAGGATCATGGCCATGGCGTTCCCGCCCCCCAGGCAGAGGGTCGCCAGGCCGCGCTTCGCGTTGCGGTCCTTCATCGCGTACGCCAGGGTGGTCAGGATTCGGGCGCCGCTGCAGCCCAGGGGATGGCCCAGGGCCACGGCGCCGCCGTTCACATTGAACTTGGCGTGGTCGATCCCGAGCTCCTTCATCACGGCCACGCTGGCCGCGGCGTACGCCTCGTTGTGCTCGATGAGGTCGAAGTCGTCAATCGTGAAGCCCGTCCTCTTGAGGATCTTCCGCACGGCGGGGATGGGCGCCTCCATGACCAGCTCGGGCTTGACGCCCGAGGTCACGTAGTCCACAATCCTTGCCAGGGGCTTCACACCGTGGCGGTCGGCCGCCTCCCGGGACAGCACGGCCATGGCGGACGCGCCGTCGCTGAGCTGGGACGCATTCCCCGCGGTCACCAGGCCGTGCTCGCGGAACACGGGCGCGAGCTTGGCCAGCTTCTCCATGGACGTGTCCTGCCGGATGCCCTCATCCAGGTCCACGCGGGGCTGGCCGGGCAGGTCCACGGGGAGGATCTCCTCCTTGAACTTCCCCTCGAGCGTGGCGTGGGCCGCACGGCGGTGGCTCTCCAGGGCGAACGCGTCCTGGTCCTCGCGGGTCACCTGGAACCGTTCTGAGACAATCTCCCCGGTCACGCCCATGTGGAACTGGTTGTACACTTCCCAGAGGCCGTCGTAGACCATGGCATCGAGGAACTGGACGTGGTTGTACCCGATCCCCCACCGGGCCTCCTTGACCAGATAGGGCGCGCGGCTCATGGACTCCATGCCCCCCGCGACCACGACCTCCTCGGATCCCGCCCGGATGGCGTCCGCCGCGATCGACACGCTCTTCATGCCGCTGGCACAGACCTTGTTCACGGTCACCGCGGCCACGCGGTCGGGAAGGCCGGCGTGCAACGCAGCCTGCCGCGCGGGGTTCTGGCCCAGCCCCGCCTGGATCACGTTCCCCAGGATGACCTCCTCGACGTCCGCGCCGACGAGCCCGGATCGCTTCACGGCCTCCGCCACGACGAGGCTCCCGAGCTTCACGGCCTCCACGTTGCGGAACGCGCGGCCGTACTTCCCGATGGGTGTGCGGCAGGCGCCTGCGATGACAACCTCGGTCACGGGGTCCCTCTCCGGATGGGGAGACAAGAACTTCGGATTCTATTTAACGTATTGTCGACACTGGACCCCGGGGCCCCTCCGGCTACGTGCACGATGCCTGTACGACGGCCGCTTATCCGCGCCCGGCGACCCTCCGGCGTCCCGTCCCGCGCGGTGCGCGGGCGAGGTGCGAACGATGGGTCTAGGAAGAACGATGCGGACGCGATGGGCGGCCCTCCTGGTGGTCGTCCTCGCGGCCAGTGCCGTGGGCGTGCTCACGCCCATGATCAGTAACACCGTGGATCGGGACGTCGTGGTGACGGGCCAGGCCATCACCCTGACCGTGGAGGGCGTGCCGACGACAATCGCCCCGGGCGGCCTGTTCCGGGTCGTGGCCACGCTGGCGAACAACGCGAACCGCCCCATCCCCGCGGTCCTGCGGATCGAGGCGCGGAACCCGAACAACACGATTCCCGACGAGGTGACCGTCTACTCGGGTTGCGGCGCCGAGGAGGTCGTCAGCTCGCGGACGTTGGACTACTACATCGGATGGAACGGCCCGCTCCTGGCGGCCAAGGGCGTCTCGTTCCCTGCGGGGACGCCCCTGAGCGCGGTGGAGGCGGCCGTCGGCTCGGCGGAGTATTGGCCCGCCGTGGTCCACGAAATCCAGGTGCGGGACCCCCTGGGCTACCGGTCCGTCATCGACCCGGGGACCAACGCCACGGCCGCGGTCCGCTCGTCGGGCTCGCTCCTCCTGAAGGTGTTCTCGTACTACGGCATGCTGACCCCGCTGTCCACGGGGGGAGAATGGACCCTGCGGATGCCCTTCTCCGACCATGTCGTCGCCTCGGGAGACGGTTCCCAGAACGGCTTCCTCATCGAGATCCACCCCCAGTCTCGAGGGAGCTTCGAGTTCAAGTTCTGGGCCGAGCGCCCGGACGGCCTCGGGATCCCGAGCCACCCCACCTACACCTGCGGGCCGCTGTGACGGCGGCCCGCCTCTCTTTTTTTTCCGCCGACGCGCGGCGGACCCTCCGACTCCGAAGGGCTGATGACCCAGGCGGTCATGCCCGGAGCCTGGACCGGAGCGTCTGGGAGGCTTCTTGGCGAGCGGGGACGGGGTCAGCCGCGACGGGAAGCTCATCTTCCTGGAGAAGACCGTGCGGACCGTGCCGTACGGGTTCCTGAGCGTGGCCTTCTCCCTGTACCTCGAGTACCTCGGTTTCTCGCTCGTTCAGATTGGCATCGTCCTGACGCTGACCATCCTCAGCAGCGCCCTCTACACCTTCGTGATCAGCTTCGTCGCGGATCGTATCGGGCGGCGCCGGACGCTCGTCTTCTTCGCGCTCACGGACTTCGTGGCGGGTGCGCTGCTCTTCAGTTCGACCACGTGGTGGGCTCCCGTCCTGGCGGGGATCGTGGGCAACATGACCGTCGGCGCGGGGGAGGTCGGGCCGTTCCTCTCCCTGGAGCAGGCGATGCTCCCGCGGACCTGCTCCACAGATCGCCGGACATTCGCGTTCAGCATCTACAACTTCGTGGGGTACGGCGCGTCCGCGATCGGGGCGGGGCTCGCGGGCCTCGCGTCCGTCCCGTCGCCCGAGCAGCTCCGGCCCTTCTTTCTGGGGTACCTGGCCTCCGGACTGCTCGGGGCCTTCCTGTACACGCGGCTGTCGAAGCAGGTGGAGACCGAGGGTGCGCCGAGGACGCGCGCGGTCCTCTCGCCGAAGTCCCGGCCCATCGTGTACCGCCTCTCCGCCCTGTTCGCCCTCGACTCGTTCGGAGGCGGCTTCATCGGCGGGAACATCCTGTCCCTGTACTTCGCGGACCGCTTCGGACTTCGCTTGGCCTCCCTAGGACTCATCTTCTTGGCCACGCAGGTCGTGACCGCGGTGTCGTTCTTCCTCGCGGCGCGGATCGCTCGGAGGATCGGCCTGCTCCGGACCATGGTCTTCAGCCACGTGCCTTCCAACGTGTTCCTCATCGCGGTGGCCTTCGCGCCGACGGCTTTGATCGCCGTGGCGCTCCTCCTGTGCCGCCAATCCCTCTCCCAGATGGACGTGCCCACGCGGCAGTCGTACGTCATGGCCATCGTGGACGAGCCGGACCGGACGCCCGCCGCCGGCTTCACGAGCACCACGAGGACGGTGACGTCCTCCATCAGCCCGTCCATCGCGGGCTACGCCCTCGAGAACCTCTGGATGGGCGTGCCTCTCGTGGCCGCCGGCACGCTGAAACTCCTCTACGACGGGCTCATCTACGTCAGCTTCCGTTCCGTCCATCCCCCGGAGGAGCGGGGGGGCGGCAAGTCCTGACGGAGCCACAGCCCGGGGCCCGCGAAGGCGCATCAGGCTTTTGTAGCCTACCGGCGGTCAGTGGCCCCGGAGGAGACCCAAGTGAAGTGGGTGACCAGAGAGAAGGCGAAGGTGGACCGGATTGCCTGCCCGTGGCTGATTTCGAGGTTCGTGGACCCGAAGGCCGAGTTCCTCTTCGTACCGAAGGAGAAGGTCCTCGAGATTGCGAAGGCCGAAGGAGCCATCCCGTTCGACGCGCCGGGCGCCGAGCTCCACCATTTCAAGGAAGGCGACGACGACCGCTGCAGCTTCGACGCAATCATCAGGAAGTATCGGCTCACGGACCCCGCGCTCCTCAACATGGCGGAGATCGTCCGCACCGCGGACGCGGCCCCTCACGCGCCGCGGCCTGAAGGCGCCGGCCTCGAGGCCTTGGCCCTCGGGTTCCGCGCGAACGCGAAGGACGACCACGACAACATGCGCCTCCAGTTCCCCGCGTACGACGCCCTGTACACGTACTGCAAGCTCTCCGTGGAGGGGAAGGGTAGACTCGAGCACGCCGTGCGATGACCCGCCCGAGCGGCCATCAGGAGAGGAGCCGCAGACTGCGCTCGAGGAGGGCGGCCTCCCGTTCCCCCAGGTCCTCGGGCGCGAAGGATACGATCAGGATGGCCCGGGACTGCAGGATCGTCTCATGGATCCGCTCGATGCAGAGGGCCGTGTCGCGGAACCCGTTGTTCGCCACGAGGTCGTGGAGGCCGTCCAGCAGGATGACCCCGTGCCCCTGGTTGTCGAACACGAACCGCTCGACCGTCCGCACGAGGGAGGCCAGGGCCGTGGGGTTGTGGAGGTCTTCTCCCGGGGAGAAGCTGAGTCCGATGATCCGCGCGCCCGAGACACCCAGCTCGCGGCGGACGAGGTCCCTCGAGCGGCCCGTGAGGACGAGGGAGGGAATCTTGAGGCCGGCGAGGGCCCGGAACAGGGATTGGCTGCGTTCGTGCCGGGATTCCTGGACCAGGTACGATTGACCTTCCTCGATGCCCGGTGGCGCGGCCGGACGGGGCAGCGTCGTCGGCGGCGCGGGTGCCCGGGCGATCTCCAACGTCCGGATGCGAGCCCGGAGCTCCTGGTCGTCGGGGTTCCGGCGGAGCGCCTCGTCGTAGGACCGCAGGGCGTCCTCGTTGCGGCTCATCTTGGCCAGCACGTCGCCGCGGACCATCCACACGTCCCAGTCCGTCGCGGCGACCTCCACGAGCAGGTCGAAGGAGGCCAGCGCGGCATCCAAGTCGCCCCGGGCCTGGAGGATCTGACCCCGGGCCAGGAGCGCGGCCGCGTTCCGAGGCTCCCTGTCCAGGACGACCTCCAGGTCGTCCAGGGCCTCCTGGGACTTCCCCGCCCGTCGCAAGGCGACCGCGCGGCCCAACCGCGCAGTGCGGTTGTCGGCCTCCGCCTCAAGAATCCGGTCGAACAGGGCGACGGCCTGTTTGTAATCGCCCCCCGCGCTCGCGGCGAACGCTTGGCGCAGGAGGGAACGAACCTCCGGCGGTGGCGACGGGGGAGGGACAGGGACCTCCGGCTCGACAGGTTCCCGAGGCTCCGGCTCGGGTTCCACGGGGGAGAGCCGGTCCACGGCGGCCTGGGCCGCGGCCCGCACCAGGTCGTCTTCGAGCGCAGAGGCCATCCGCTCGAGTTCGAGGCGAGCTCGCTTCCGCAGCCAGATCGCGTACTGCGGCGTCTCCGCGATTCGCTCCAGATCCTCGATCCTCGATTCGAGGCCCGCGCGGGCGAGTTCGGTCGGCGGAGCCACGGCATCCGCCTGGGGAACGGTACTGGCGGCCTCCATGTGGGGGCGCAGGGGAGAGGGGCCGAAGTACCCGCGCGCCCGGAGACCGTGACGGACCAGGAATCGCATCGCGGCGGAACGGTCCCCCCGGAACTCCTTGTCCGCGTACCGGTCGAGGGCTCCGAAGGTCACGTCGTCCCAGCCACTCGTGAGGACCTTCCGCCGCCTCGGACGGGCTGCGGCCGGGGCCTCGTCCTCGGGGACTTCCGCAGCGGCCACCTCGACGGCAGCGACGCCCCCCTCGCCCGCGTCGGTCACCACTGGGAGCCCCGGCGCCAGAGATGAAGAACCTTGGGCTCCGATTCCCCACGCCGCAAGACCAGGTTGGGTGTCGCGGCCATCCATGGCATCCTGGCTACCGAACGCGATGAGGTGGACCAGAGCCCCGTCCCAGACCGTGCACACGAGGGAGGAATCCTCCGCGACCCAGCTCGAAGGGGCCGCGCGGTGCAGCGGACGTTCCGCCAGTTGGGCGATGAATTCCCGGGCCGTGCGGAGGGCCCCCGCGGGGTCCAGCGACGCGGTCCAGGGTGGCCGGACCGCGGGTCGGGAGCCAAGAGGGCTGCGGCCGCGGGCCGCTTCCGCGGCGACCTTCCAGGCCTCCGGGCTGTCGTAGCATTCGACCGCGAAGACGCCGTGGCCATCAAGGATCACGACGCCGCACTGTCCGGGCTGGACCGTCCTCGTGGGCCCATTGACGTCCGACACGCTTCCCGGGGCAGGGTCGTCAGAGAGAGCGGCGAGGAGATCGTCGGATTCGGCGGGGGAGGGGGCGGGGGGGTCGCCCACAAGCTGGGCAACGGCGGCCCAGACTCGCCCCTGGTCGCGGGACAGGAGCGCACGACAGACCGCGTCCGGGGCCAAGCGTCGGTCGAGAAGAAGAGGGGCACCCACCACAAGGGCACAGGACGCGTGGACGCACTTCACTTCGATGGACGCGTCGGACCGTGGACCGAGGACGATGCCCGCGGTCGTGCCGCGGGACGCCGTGACGTCGCTGCGGAACAGCGTCCCGGGGGGAAGGAAGACGGCGAACGGGGCGTCGTTGCGTACGGTGAGCCGATCCAGCCGGCCAGGGTCCACGGCCGAGACCGCGTCCGACGCCTCCGCCGCGAGCACGCATCCGCGGGGCCGCGGAACGGTCCGGAGGAGGGGGAGGACCGCGACCGATCCGTCGTCCGAGAGTCGCGGCGCTCCGACCGTCAGCCCGTCGTCTCGGGCGAGCGCGTGCGCGAATCGCGCGAGGGGTGTTCCCCCATCTCGAGGCATCCCGGCCCTTCTTGAATTGGATCGACGAGCGGGATATCCACTATTTTAGCGTATCAATGTCAAACGACCCCGCGTTGACAAAGGCGGGCCGTGGGAAGAGGGAGCGGGCGCGAGGGGATTCGAACCCCTGTCGCCGGGTCCGAAGCCCGGCAGTCTGTCCAAACTAGCCTACGCGCCCGGCGGCCGAACCGCCCCTGCCGATAAAAGGGTTCCTTCCCAGGGCCGTCGGGCGGCTCAGTCGCCGATGAGCCTCTTGTACGCCGCGGCGTCCAGCAATTCGGCGGCTTCCTCGGGACGGCTCATCTCGAGCAGGACCATCCATCCCGCGCCGTACGGGTCCTTGTTCACCTGCTCCGGCGTGTCGTCGAGGACCTTGTTCACCTCGACCACCGTGCCGGTAAGGGGGGAGAAGATCTCGCTCACGGCCTTGACGGACTCCACGGTCCCGAGGACCTCGCCCCGGGCCACGGTCTTACCGACCGCGGGAAACTCCACGTAGACCACGTCGGTCAGCTCGCTCTGCGCGTGGTCCGTGATGCCCACCCGCGCGCGGTTCCCCTCGATCTTCGCCCACTCGTGGTCCTTCGTGTAGCGGAACTCCTCGGGTATCTTGGACACAGCGGCACCGGACGGCCACCAACTCCCCGACCCGATATGAGGGTTTCTGCCCGGGCCTAGCGGTTGGGGCCCTTCCAGTTGGCGCCCCAGGCTTGGTGGACGAAGATGTCCTCGCTCCGGATCTTGTGGATGTGGTGGGCGATGATCAAGATGGCCACGAGGGCGATCCCGCCCACGAAGAGGAGGAGGTAGACGGGGTTGGCCGCGATCGCTGAGAAGAACTCCGTAATCGTCGTCCCTAGGTCAGCCATGGCTCGACGCTTCGGCAAAGAGGTTTCCAGGGCCCCGGAAAAACCTTTCTCCGTGAAGCCCGGATTCGATAATCAATCGCTCCAGCTCCCCTTCCTGGAAGAGGTGATAATAGCGAGGGACGACGACGCCGTCGGGCAGGGTCCACGGGACCTCCACATCGCCGCGGACGTCCGCGGGCAGGTCCTTGCGCGCCTCGACGGCCCGTCGGAACCGAGGCTGGTCTAGGGCCCACACGCTGACGAACGCGCGGCCGCGCGCCGCGAGAACGCGGCGAATCTCGCGCAGCGCGCAGAGCCGTTCCTCCACGGACGGCAGATGGTGGAGCACGGCGACGCACAGCGCGGCGTCCATGGAGCCGCTCCGGACCGGCAGGGTGGTCGCCTCCCCCTGGACCCAACCGATGTGCGCGCCCCAGATCCGGCCGCGCGATCCGCGGCGGCCGATGAGGAGGAGGTTGCGTGCGAAGTCCACGGCGACGATGGGATGGCCTTCCGCGGCGAGCGTGCGGGCATGCCGGCCGTTGCCGCACCCCACGTCCACGATCCGGGCGTTCGAGGGAAGGGTCGTGGCGAACGAGAGGACCTCAGGCCAAGGCTCGGAGCGGGACGCCGCGAAGGGTTCCGCGATGCGCTCGTACGTCGCGCGCACGCGGGCCTTGGTCACCGCGGCCATCCAAACGACAGGGGCGAGGGATACGATAAAGCGCTCGCCTAGACCTCGAGCGCGATCCGATCGACCTCGGCGATGACGCGGCTCCGGATGTCGCGGAGGGCGGGCAGCGGTTCCTTGGGCTCGCCATGGTCGAGGTACTGGACGTACACGGGCTTCATGGCCGCGCCGCACGCCGGGCACCGGCTCACGCCGACCTCGTACGTGCCGTCCTTGGGGCAGCGGAGGGGCTCCTTCCGCCCGCCGAACTTCCCGCGCTTGGCCACGGGCCTGCCTTCGATCTCCACGATGTCGCAGGCGAAGTCGATCGTGGGGGCGTTGCTCAGGGACGTACCGATGCCGAAGCCGTCGGCTCCCGCGGCCAGGAGGGCGGGGATCGTCTTCTCGTCGATGTTCCCGGAGACGTAGATCTTCACGTCCTTGTGGCCGCGGACGTCGAGCTCCCATCGGATCTCGCGGACAATCTGGGGGAAGTTCCCGCGCCGCGACGAGGGCGTGTCCAGGCGGACGCCCGCCAGGTCCGGGATCTCCTCCAGGGCCAGGAGGGTCTCCGTCTTCTCGTCGTAGTACGTGTCCACGAGGGCGATCCGGGGAATCCTCTTCTCCATGTACTTCTGGACCGCATGGAAGGCTTCCCGCGACCCGCCCATGACGATGACGAGCGCGTGGGGCATCGTACCCATGGCCGGAAGTCCGAGAAGGGAGGAGCCCAGGGGCGTCGTGATCGCATCCAAGCCACCGACGTATACGGAACGCTCGATCAAGGGGGCGATCCCCGGATGCATGCGCCGCACGCCAAAGGAGAAGATCTGCTTGCCGTTGGCGAGCTTGCGAAGCCGCGCGGCCTTCGTCGCAATCCCGCTCGTCTGGCAGACGAGGCCGAGGAGGGGCGTCTCGTAGAGCGCCCAGTCGCCGTACGGGCCCTCGAGGGTCATCACGGGCAGCGGCACGCCCCGAGGCGTGCGCGGTTCGAACAGGGTACCTTCCGGCAGGGACCATAGGCTGACGTTCTTGCCCTCCAAGAGCCGGACGGCCTCCTCGACGCCCGCCAGGACGCCCCAGGGCCATCCGTTCGGCAGGCCGCCCGTCGTGACCTCCGCGTCGACGACCGTACGGTCCTTGCCCGCCTTCTTCAGGATGTCCAGGGTCCGCAGGAAGTAGACGTCCGTCGTCTTCCCCGTGCGGATCTCATCCTCCGTGGCGATGTAGAAGTCCCGGCCCCGGTCCGAGCCCGTCATGGTGTCGCGGCCGCTACTCCCTTGGAGTCTTATAGGTTTTGGTCACCGAATCTCGCCGGAAACGAGCCGCTCCCCATAGTCGGCCAGGATGTTTCCGGCTCGGACGGTCTCCGCCAGCGACACGCGCTCGTCCGGGATGTGGATCCGGGCGGTCTCTCCCGGCCCGAAGACCACGCACCGCGGGTTGTGCGGGGCGTACCACGCCATCTCCGTCGCGTAGGTGACCGCAACCACCTCCATGCCGGCCAAGCCGGCGAGCAGGCGGACGTGGGGCGCGTCGAAGGGCACGGCGGCCGCGGGGACCTCGTGGTACAGCTCCAGGGACACCTTCTCCCCGGCCGCGGCAAAGGCCCGATGGAGCACCGCGTCGACGTCCGCCTTCGACAACGTGGGAGGGTTGCGGCAGTCCAGATCGACGACGCAGGCGTCGGGGACGACGTTGGGGGCGACCCCACCCTGGATCGTGCCCACGTTCACGGTGATGTCCCGGAGCCCGTCCTGGGGGTGCGCGTAGGGCTCCAGGTGGGGCAGCGCGCGGGCCATCCGAAGGACCGCACTGTCCCCCAGATGGGGCATGCTGCCGTGGGCGCTGCGGCCGCGAATGGTCCCGCGGTACCAGAGGACCCCCTTCTCGCTCGCGATGACCTTGAGCCCCGTGGGCTCCGTGACCACGACGCTTGCGGCCTCCCGGACCACGGGAGAGGAGGCGAGCGCGATGGAGGCCTTCATCGTCGTCTCCTCGTCCGTGGTCAGGAACAGGGCGACGGGCTGCCCTCGGTCCAGGAGACGGCGCGCCGCGGCGAAGCAGGCCACGCAGCCCGCCTTCATGTCTGCCGCGCCGCGGCCGTACAGCCAGTCGCCCTCCCAGACTGCCTGGTCCTTGGTCCATCCGGACGCCACGGGGACCGTGTCCAGGTGGCCGTTCAGAAGAACGCCTCCCTTCCCGGACGAGGCTTCGATGGCATGCACGTCGCGGTGGATCGTCGGGCGGAGCCCGAGGTCCTCCATGGCCGCCTCGGCCGCGGACAGTATGGCGGGCATGTCCGCCTCCGTGACGGAGGGGATGCGTACGAACTCCTGCAGCAGTGTACGTACGTACTCGGTTTCGTTCATACGCCTCTCCGGTCGAGTTCGTTCTGGACAAGCACGATGGCCTGATCGGTATGCACTGCATGAGGTCCGAGTCCGAGGACGAGGGCATCTCGCGCGAGCACGGCACGCTCCTCCTCGGGGGCCAGATCCTGGTTGTCCGAGAGCACGAAGGTCGCGTCCGCGGGAACGGCGGTCGTGCGGATATCCTTGCCGCCTTGCCGGAGGTAGACGAAGGCGGGCCCGAGCCGGTCGAGCGCCTCCGGGAAGGTGGTCTTCGACGCGAGGATCCCCGGGGCGACCTCGTGCTCCACGCGCGAGCCGTGCTCCAGCGCCTTCCGGATCAGGGCCGCGTTGCTCCGCAGATCGGGCTGGTAGGAGCGCACCCGGTGGCCCAGGATCCGGACGAGCCGCGGCGGGTCCGGCGGTCCGAGGAGGAGCAGATCCGCCTCCGCGTCCCGGCGGATGTCGTGAGCCACGAGGAGGGCCGCATTGGCGGCGCTCAGGAGGATGTCCATGCGGCCCGCGGCGCCTGCTAGGTCGTCCAGGGAGAACTCGGGGGAGGTGACCGCGCGATGGCCCACGACGAGGAAGCGGCGCACGGCGCACGATACCGGAAGGGCCCCTTAAGGGTCACGGAGGGACCGGGATCTGGCCCGCGAACCCCATCGCGGCCATGCGGTTCACGACCTCGTGAAGCTTCTCGACGGACCAGTCGTCCTCGACGATCTTCTCGAACACGCCCTGGGTGACGAACGCGACCTCGGCCCGCCATGTCTTCCACGCCTGCGCGACAAGCTCCGGTTCGGGCCTCGCGCCGTCGAACGCTCCGTCCGGATCGGCGTCGGAGCAGAAGTGCGGCGGCGCATCCTGCCCGGCCATCACCCGCCGGAACCAGCTGCGCTCCACCTCGGCCATGTGGCGCACCAGGCCGAGCAGCGAGAGCGTCGCGGGTTCCACGGCGCGGCGGGCCAGGCCGGCGGCGTCCAGGCCGGGGCACTTCCACTCCAGCGTGTCACGCTGCCAGCGCAAGAAAGCGGTGATCGTGGCGCACTCGCCTGCCTGGGCCGGCGGGTCGGCCCGTGGATCGGCGCCGGGATCGATGAACATGTCAGCGAACTTGGGCATGCCCGCCATCATCGGCTATCCGTCCGCGACACCACTACAGGTTTCTGGTGGCGGCACCGCCGGCCCGGCGGTGTCCGCGGGCTACATCCCTGGGAGCAGTAGCCATGCGACCGTGGGCGGACGCGGACGACCATGATCGCGATCTAGCGTCGGAGCGTGGCTGCCGCCCTTCCACTGGTTGCTCACCGCTTCCGAGCAGGCGTTTAGTCGAAAACGTCAGCGATCTGACTGAACGAATTGGGACCTGTTCGAACCTGTATTTGACAGACGGCGGCCGGCGCGGCAAGGTAGTCGTCGCGTTCGGATACGCGGCAGCAGCGCCATTCCAGCGCTGCCGTTGATGCACCTTCACCGCGACGAGGAGGACGATCCCATGGGCCAGAAGACTGTCCGGTTCAGTGACCTGAGTGGTCAGCTCATCATGGAAAACGACGCACCTACCCGCATCGTGATCCATGAGCACCCCGAACTGGCGGACGGCCCGGTGGAGATCGAAGCCCTCACCGATGAGGCCCGGGCAATCGAGAAGGCAGCCATGCGGGTGGCCGTCGTCGATCTCTACTTCCCAGGCGACGAACATCCCCGCCGGGTGGCGATGGACGCCGGGGCCTTCGACCAGATGGCCAGCGGCACACCCATGAGCGAGCTTCTCATCACCGCCCGGCCGGCCAGACGCGCACCGCGGCCCGCGGCAGCGCCCTCAGCCCGTGGTGACCGCACGAACTACGCCACCATCGAGCATGCCGGCAAGCCGCACAAGGGCAAGACCACCGACGCGGAGAAGCAACTCGTCCGTGACCACCTCGACGAGATCAACGAGCGGCTGGCCGCACAGGGCATCCGGACTATCAGCCTCACCGACCCCGACCACGTCGAACGCTACGGCCTGGGGCAGCTCGCCAGCGAGCGGACTCCGGCATCCGCTGACCGCTGACGCCCAGAACTGTTGCGCGCAGGCCCGGGCCGACGCCGGTGTAGGGTGCTGCCCCGTGGCGATTGCTCCTGGTTTACCGTGTGGTGCCCGCGCGCAAACCAGGGCCGCCGTCGCCGAGGCGGCGCTTAGTCCGGCGCGGGGCGGCGGGCGCGGCGCGGCCCGGCGAGGCGCTCTGGGGCGTCAGCAGTACGGGAGCGCTAGCCGCCTACGACGGCTGGCCAGCCGGCCCACGGCGCGAATGGCTCTGGGCGTGCCCGCCAGCCCGGTCTCGCCGGATCTGGTGGCAGGCGGCGGGCTGCTGTGGGTGTCTACACTCCGCGGGCAGCTGATCATGATCGACCCGGCCACGGCCCGTGGACACCCTGGCCGCCGCGCCGCAAGGCCTGCCCGCTACCGCCGTCAACCGGCCAGATGTCTTAATCCTCGATCCCGACACAGGGGTATGGCAGTGGGCCACCACGGTGCCCGACGGCAGCCAGGTCGTCACCCCCCACGTGCGCCTCCTGCACTCCAGCGGCCTGCAAGACAGTTCCGCCGCGGTGGCGGGACCACCCGCCGCTACCCAGCGTGGGCAGGATTTGGGCCAGCGACCTCTGGGGATGAACCAAGACGGCAGCGTTCAACCGCGGAACCGGCCGGCATCCCAGCAGCGCTGCGGGTGCGGAGGAACACCCTCAGCCCGATCGCCCGCCGCCCTGGGGCCCAGCCAGCCGGTGACCCTGGTTTGCTAATGGAGCGCCCGCAACCACCGTGAACTGAGCAGTCCGGATTCGCCTGCACTCGCCGGCGGTCCTCCGCAAGTACGGCTACTCATAGGCAATGCGCTGACTGTGAGCGGAGAAAATGACACACAATCGTGAGAGCAGGCGCGGACATCGACGTCAATACGCAGCACGGGTGGCCGCGCAGATAATCGTGCTGGTGGCCGGAATGACGGCCAGCTTGGGGAGTAGCGGGACCGGCCTGGCGGTGGCCGCGTACTCCCGGACGTCTGCGAGCGCGGTGGCACCGGGGAACCGGATGGCTGTGGTGCTTGCGGCGGCGCGGGAGTTCGGCGTGCCCGCCCGTCTGCTGCTGGCGATTTCTTACAACGAGACACGGTGGGAACGCCTCGGCGATTCACCTGGTGTTGACGGCGGCTACGGGCTGATGAATCTGACTGCGAGGACGTTCCCCGCCCAGGACGGGCGTGGCGACCCGGCCCGCCCGGCTCCGCGGACCATCACACTTGCCAAGACCCATTACACGCTCAACGAGGCGGCGCGGTTGCTGCACGTTTCCGCGATGACGCTGAAGACCAACCAGCGGCAGAACGTCCGTGGCGCCGCCGCACTGCTGGCACGCTACGCGCGGAACCTTTCCGGGGGGACGCTGCCTGCTTCACTAGGCGGCTGGTATGGGGCGGTGGCTGAATTCAGCGGCGCCATGTACTCACAACCGGCACGGTCGTTCGCTGATGATGTGTTCCGCACGCTTGGCAAAGGGGCGTCGCTGACCACCACGGACCGGCAGGTCATGGATCTGCCGCCCACGCCGGGCCTGCATCCGGACCGTGCTCAGCTCAGCACGCTGGGCCTCAAGCCTGCCGCGGTGGCAGCCTCACCTGCTGTGGACTGCCCGCCAACCATCAGTTGCACCTTCCTGCCCGCCGCCTATGCGCAGGACGACCCCAATGATCCGTCCAACTATGGCAATTACGACACCGCGGGCCGGCCGTCCAGCATGCATGACCCGGCCGGCCAGCGGGCCAGCATGAACATCAAATACATCATCATTCATGACACCGAGGGCTCGTACGCCTCCGCCATCAGCACTTTCCAGAACCCAGCTTCTTATGTGAGTGCCAACTATGTGATCAAGTCCTCCAACGGCGCAGTCACTGAGATGGTCCGCCCGCACGACGTGTCCTGGGGCGCCGGCGACTGGTATGTCAATATGCATGCCATCAATATCGAAAACGAGGGCTTCGCGGCGCAGGGAAATACCTGGTACACCCCGGTCATGTACCGTGCAGATGCCGCTCTGGTCCGTTATCTCGCGGCCGAGTACGGCATACCGCTTGACCGCGCGCACATCCTTGGCCACGAGGACGTGCCTGGCCCAACCAATTCCTGGACCGCTGCGCAGCACTGGGATCCGGGCCCATTCTGGAACTGGAACCATTTCATGGCGCTCGTGCACGGGGTAAGCGACTCCGCTGAGCGGGCCCGTGGCGGTTCGGCCACTCGTGGCACCCATCATCTGGTGACGATAGACCCCACGTTTGCCGCTAACGAGCCCCCGGTGACTGCCTGCTCGGGCACCGGGTGCATCACCCTGCCGCGGCAGCCGGCCAACTTCGTTTACCTGCGCACCGGGCCAGGCGGCAGTCACCCACTGATCGGCGACCCGGTCCTGCATCCGGATGGCAGCCACGGCACTACTGTCGGCAGCGACTGGGGTGACAAGGCAGCGACCGGGGAAACATTCGTGTTCGCCGGGCAAAGTGGCAGCTGGACGGCTATCTGGTTCTCCGGCAGGAAAGCGTGGTTCTATAATCCATCCGGCACACGGCAAGCAGCCCTGTACAGAAGTGGCAAGGTGATTGCACCGAGGGCGGGGCTGACGTCGGTCCCGGTCTATGGTGCCGCCTATCCTGAGGCGTCAGCCTACCCATCAGCGGTACCTGTGACGCCGGTAGTCAAACTCGCTTACACCATTCACGCTGGGCAGGAATATCCCACGATTGGCGCGGTTCCCACCGACTACTACTACGCTGTGACAATCAGCTCCAGCATGCCGGATGATCATACGGTCGTCATCGGCAAGAAGGTCTATGACCAGATTTCCTTCAACCACCGGAGGTTCTTCGTCCGGGCCAGTGACGTGACCGTGAAGAGCCTGTCTTAACCAGCTGCGTTGCGCCAGTAATATCCCGCGGGCACTGAACGGACGGCAAGTCGCGGCGCCCCGGCCACAGAAACCGCCGGACATGACCGTCTTTGGCCACGATCCAGGCACAGTTCCGGCCCCGTGAACAACCTCCGCCTTAATGCCGGCTTGTCAAGAATGCTGGTCATGGGCGTGCTCGCCGGCACTGGATCCATTGTGCATGGGCGGCTGCCATCGCCGCGAAATCAGGCAGCACGTCGGGTATGCCCAGCAATGCCGGGCGGCGGCAGACCGCACGCTGACACGACATCGGCAATGCCGGTAATCCACTTATTAACGGCTATGTCGCGGGGCGAAGGGATGTAGTTTCCTCTTGTGGCCCGTGCTACGCCGTTCCCTGGACCAGCACCAGGTTGCCTGTGGAGGCGCGCCGCGGATCGCCATCGCCGCGACGTACTCCCCGGATGTGTACCAGCGCCTGGCGTGCTCGATGCTGGGAGACCTCAAGCACGACCACGCGCCGGGGCCGCCAGTCGCCCTCCAGCGTCTCCCAGTCGCCGCCGCGGACTAGAAACCGTCCCCCGTGCGGTTCGAGCGTGCCCGGGACGAGCGCCGCATACTCCCGGTACGCCTCCTGGCCGTGGACGTCGACATCGGCGATCACATACGCGGTCATCTGTTGCCCTTCTCCGGATGAGGCAGGCCAGGGCAGGCGTACGCGGATTGGGGGCGTCCAGACCTGTGATGCCTGTCATGGGATGGCCTAACGTGGCCGGATCAGCCCTGTGCCGGCAGCGCAAGCGCGCGCAGGCGGAGCGAAGGAGGACTCAGTGAGTTCTGGCAGCGAGGCGCGTGGCCGTTCACCCGGCAGGATGATCGCTGTTGCCGTCCTGGTGGTCGTCGCCGTCCTGGCGATCATCGCGGGCATCATGTATCTGGCTGAGCCAGCGAAGTCGCTGCCCAGCAGCCTCGGTA
>OFHG01000005.1_pt1 | contig 128452 bp, 115 predicted proteins | sample 1521931 | NCBI WGS metagenome assembly OFHG01 (sample SAMEA2468438, study PRJEB22500) | soil metagenome | biome: Glassland; feature: Farmland; material: Clay | place: Australia | collected 2013-01-31 | depth 0.55 m
GCTGTGGAGCCTTCCGAGAGTTTTCAGAACATCGTCGTTAAAAGACTGTACTCCCAGGCTCAATCTATTGATGCCCTCTTCCCGCAACAACGTCAGATGACTGCCTGAAACCGTATGGGGATTCGCTTCAACAGTATATTCGGCATCCCGCGAGATCTGAAAATACTCATGTAAGGCGGCGATGAGGTTCTCCAGCTGATCGGTGGAAAGCGCAGTCGGTGTCCCTCCTCCGATGTACACGCTGCCGAATGACCGGCCACTAAACGCACGCTGATAGATTGCGGCTTCGAGACGCAGGGCGGCAATATACTCATTCGCCTGCTCTAGGGTGTAGATAGTGGAATAAAAGCCACAGTAATGGCATTTTCCAACACAAAAAGGGACATGTATGTAAAGTGACAACATATTGATTAAGTTCGTTATACGATATACAACGAAGACAAAGCGGACCGACAACGGTGGGACTATATGCAACCCTTATGCCATTGACAGGAAGATGGGCTCTTTACGGTCTCGGGATCGTGATGATGAGCGAAGACTCATCGCAGTCGGGAAATTTGACGCAGTTGAGGCAATCTGACCATATTTTGTGCGGGAGTTCCTTCTTGTCGACATCGACAAAGCCCAGTTTTCTGAAAAACCCGTCCTGGTAGGTCAGCACGAAAACCCGCTCGACCTGAAGTTGCGCGGCTTCCGCCAGGCAGTGTTTCACCAGATCCGCGCCTATTCCCTGTTTCATCCTGTCCCGCCTGACAGCAAGCGAGCGGATCTCGGCAAGCCCGTCCCAGCTCACGTGGAGCGCACAGACGCCGACAAGCGAGCCGTTTTCTTCGAAAACATGAAAATCGCGCAAACATTCATAAAGCTCGTTAAGGCTGCGGGGAAGCATCTGGCCTGAGTCGGCAAACTGGTTAACGAGCGATTGGATCGCTTTCACATCTGTTATCTTCGCCTTCCGTATCATAGCAAAAACTACTATGTTAAACCGCCAAAGTCAATAAAAAACGTAATAGTAACAGGCCTTCGCTGGTCTTTTGCTTTGCCATTGAAAATAAAAAAACTTTCTGATAATATGTATTTGCTGTCCGTAGCCATGAAGGCTGTTAAAAAAGGGCTACGTGCTAACTTTTGGTCCGCCGGGGGAGATAGAGAACAATGAGAATTCTGAGGTATGGCAGTATAGTTGCCGTCGTGCTTTTAGCAGCTGCAATGGGGCTCATGAGCTGCTCGCGGGGGGGAAAGCTGGCATCGATTAGCGTAACTCCTGCCAATCCAACCATTGCTAAAGGAACAACGCAGCAGTTTAAGGCCTTGGCAATCTTTTCAGACGGCACCACGCTCGACTGGACTACAGCAGCGGCATGGAGTTCATCAGACTCCACTGCCGTGACCATCGGCCATTCCCTGGGCACCTATGGTCTTGCCACGACATTGGTCAGCGGCTCAACCTCGACCGGCACCTTTACCATTACGGCGACCGACATCGCAAATAATATCTCCGGTACGGCCACGCTTACCGTCAAGGACCCGATATCCATAACAATAACGCCAGCCAACCCATTCATGTCTGTCGGGACAAAACACCAGTTTAAAACCGAAGCATTATTAGACTTGGCATCAGACAGTACAACTACAATTACTCAAGATTTGACGTCATCGCCGACAATAAGCTGGAGTGTAGATAATTCTGCGGATCTTACAACTGCTACCACCAGCAGCGCTGGTCTGATCACAGCAGGTACCACAGCCGGTTCAGTAACCATTACAGCATTCTATCTTTACTCATCACTAACTGCCACAACCGCGCTTACCGTCACCGACACTTCGCTCGATTCCATTACGTTGGATCCAGTCAATACAACCATTCCTCAAGGGACAATGCAGCAATTTACAGCTCATGGAACGTTCAAAGACAGTACGACAGCGGATATGACGTCATCGGTGACCTGGCACTCATCAAATACCCATGTTGCAACTATCGACGCCACAGGTCTTGCCACCGCAGGCACCACCACCAGCGCAACCACCATTAGTGCAACCGACCCGATAACAGGCATTTCGAAAAGCACGATATTATATGTGACACCTTAGACATCATACGCATGTATGGACACACTCAGAATGATAGTGTCCGGAAAATCCTTCGCTCGTCAGCGTATGCTTGACATGCATCGCCTACATCTTACATCTTAACAAAAGGGCTCTTGACTTTAAGAGTATGATTGGAGTATATTTTAAACAAAGGTAAACGGGCATCAAAGTTTCTTTGAAGGCGGATACAGGAATTATGATGTTTGAAAAATTTACGGAACGAGGAAGAAAAGTAATTGTCTACGCCCGGGAAGAGGCCGAGCGCCTGCAGAACGATTATCTGGGCACGGAACACATCCTGCTCGGAACGCTGCGGGAAGAGGACGGCATACCGGTCTCGGTGCTCCGCAAAATGGGGATTGACGTCGACCAGATCCGCATGGAGGTGGAGCGAAACCTTCCCTCAAGCGGCAATACCCTCACCTTCGGAGACATCCCCTTTACCCCGCGCGCAAAGAAAGTCCTCGAATATGCGGTTGAAGAGGCCCGTCTCCTCGGCCACAACTATATCGGCAGCGAACATCTCCTCCTCGGGCTCATCCGCGAAGAGGAAGGCATCGGCGGCAAGATCCTCCGCAGCTTCGGCGTAAACCTGCTGGGGTCGCGGCAACTCGTGATCAATTATCTGCGCCGAGCGGCGACCCAGGTAAGCGCAAAGAAAAGCCCGACACCAGCCTTGGACGAGTTCAGCAGAGATCTTACGCTTCTCGCCAAGAGCGGCAAGCTCGATCCGGTGATCGGCCGCGACCACGAAATAGACCGGCTCCTTCAGATCCTTTCCCGCAGGACCAAGAACAACCCCGTCATTATCGGCGAGCCCGGCATCGGCAAAACCGCGATCGTCGAGGGCCTTGCACAGCGGATCATCAACAGCGATGTTCCGGAGAATGTCCTGAACCGGCGTGTCGTGTCCCTCGACCTTGGCGCCCTCATTGCGGGCACCAAGTATCGAGGCCAGTTCGAAGAGCGTCTCAAGATTGTGATGAAGGAGATCGTCCAGGCCGACAACATCATCCTCTTCATCGACGAGCTCCATACGCTGGTCGGCGCCGGTGCCGCTGAAGGTTCCATCGACGCGTCGAGCATGCTCAAGCCCGCCTTGGCACGCGGAGAAATCCAGTGCATCGGCGCAACCACGCTCGATGAATTCCGGAAGCACATCGAAAAGGACGGCGCTCTCAAGCGCCGGTTCCAGCCCATTTACGTGCAGCCGCCGACCCTTGAAGAGACCATCAACATCATTAAGGGCCTCCGTCCTAAATATGAGTCGCACCATAAGATCAGGATAACTGATGAAGCCGTCATAGCCGCGGCCCGGCTTTCCGACCGCTACATCACGGACCGGTATCTGCCCGACAAGGCAATCGACGTCATCGACGAGGCAGGCGCCAAGGCAAAGCTCAACCGTTATACCTACCCGTCTGAGATGAAATCGATCGAGAAAAAACTTAAAAAACTCGAGCAGGAGAAAAACCTCTTCTCCCGCATCAAGGATTACGTTCGGGTGGAGTCCATCCACGAAGAGGAAGACCGTCTGCGAGAAACCCTCAACGGGATCCATAAGGAATGGAAAGATACGCAGGAAAAGAACATCCCCGAGGTCGGCGAAGAAGAAGTGGCCGTGATCGTGTCGCATATCACAGGCATCCCGCTCTCGCGGCTCGAGGAGAAAGAGGCCTCTCGCCTCCTCCGCATGGAAGATGAACTGCATAAGCGGATCGTCGGCCAGAACGATGCCATCGCCGCCGTATCGCGCGCGATCAGGCGAGCGCGCGTCGGTCTTAAGACACGCAAGCAGCCGATCGGCTCGTTCATTTTTCTCGGCCCCACCGGCGTGGGGAAAACGGAGCTTGCCCGGTCGCTCGCCATGTTCCTTTTTGACAGCGAAGACGCTCTTATTCGCGTGGACATGTCGGAGTACATGGAAAAATTCAGTTCCTCACGGCTCGTCGGATCGCCTCCGGGCTACGTGGGGTATGACGATGGCGGACAGTTGACCGAAAAGATCAGGCGCAGGCCTTATTCAGTGGTGCTCTTCGATGAAATCGAAAAAGCCCATCCCGACATTTTCAACATGCTCCTCCAGGTACTCGACGACGGGTTCATGACCGACAGCTTCGGCAGGAGAGTCGACTTCCGGAATACCGTTATTATCATGACCTCCAACCTCGGGGCGCGGATGATCGACAAGGATACGGCGCTTGGTTTCCAGAAAGACAGTTCTAAGACGCAATATGATAAGATGAAGGACAACGTCACCTCAGAGCTTAAGCGGTCGTTTAACCCCGAGTTCCTGAACCGGATCGACGAAGTGGTCGTCTTCCACCCGCTTACCAGGGAGCATCTCATAAAGATAATCGATATGCTCGTGGAAGATCTGAACACCCAGATGATGGTGGATCGGAGCATCCATCTCGACGTTGCGCAGGAAGTAAAGGAGTGGCTCATCCAGGAGAACTTCCAGCCCACCTACGGCGCCAGGCCTATGCGCCGGGCCGTGCAAAAATATCTCGCTGACCCACTTTCGGAAGAGATTCTGAGAGGCAGGTTCAAGGATGTCCACAAGGTACTCGTTACGTTTAAGAACGGAGCCGTCGAGTTTCAGGAAGAAGAGGCCGTGCTCCTGGCAAAAGTCTGACCGGGGCGGAAATTGAAATGGTTTAGGGGGCAACAAGGGAGCTATCCTCTTGTTGCCTTTTTATTGTAGTTCGTCAAGATCGCTACACCGCAGAGTCCCTATGCTTTCCCAGGAAGTTCTTCCGAAACATCATTTCCCCTGCAAAATCTATTTCAATCGCGCAACAAATGCCAGCGCAGCGGCAATTTCCTGGGCAGGCGTTCCTGAACCGTCACCAAGCATATACACATTGCCCCTTGAAGACCGGCTGAGATATACCTGACTGTCCGGGAAGCGAAGCGTCTTAAACGACATTCCTTCAGGTACAACATAAGCTCGGGCGGCCGGATCATATTCCCTTTCGAGCACCACGAAGTCGTTCAGAAACGGTATCACCGAGCCTACCTGCTGCATAAGCTCATTTTTCGTCAGGAGTGATGATGAAGAACACGAGGCAACGAGCGTGCTCATTCCTTTTGGAGCCACGGATAGGTCGTCTTGTGCGCTGACCGAGAGAGTGAAAAGGTCCTCCATCCGGGAATAGTCGGCCAGGCAGAGGACACAGTGCAGCATCCCGGTCGGAACAACGTCATTGCGAATGCCGAGAAAGAGCTTTCTGCCCTGTTTCTGCCGTTCCGTATTCAACAGCACTACACCCGCATCCGCCCCCCCCTGGGGCGACGTGGACGAGGACACTGTTCCCATCCCGTCTCCCAGTGTAATCTCGGAAAACGGCGTCCGATATTGGATCTCACCTTTGTTTTTCAGGATCACATCAACCATCTGCTCGACTAATTTTTTAAAACCGTCGTGGATCACAAACGGAGCTGTGTCGCACAGCGTAATAAGGGAAGTCAGGGAGAGATCATCGGCGCGCCGACGAAAGAAAAAAAAGGACTGCACATCAAGGAAGGCCGTAAATTCGCGGCTGAAATGATAACGACGGATGAATCCGACGGCGGTTTTCCGTCTCAGCAGAAATGCTGAAATACGGCTCTTGGCGCCTTTGATCACTTCAGCTCTCAGATCACGGTAGAATCTTGCAATCCTATCGAACTCATGTGCGAATTCTCTTCTGAGCTCATCCAGCGTCTCACTATGCTCGGCGTAGACGGTCACTCTTCGGTCCGGTAGCGCCACCTGATAACAGGGGGAGCAAAGCGAGGCATTCAATGCGATCCCGAGACGTTCGCCGAGCTTTTGGATTGTACCATCTCGTTCGAACCCAAAGGAGAGGTGCGGACCCGGAGAAAACACAAAACCATCCTCTCTGTATACGTCCAGGACTCCGCCTGCGGAATCGCCAGGATCGAGGACGATGACTTTTCTGCCCTGTCTCGCAGCAAGCGCTGCAGCGGCGAGTCCGCCGAGACCCGCACCGACCACTGCTAATTCATATTTCGGCACGCTTCCTCTCCTCTAAAATAAAAAAGGAAATAGGTCATCTCAGAGAGTTTCCTATTTCCTAGCCAGCACGGTCATGGTTTTCTATGGGACTATTTGGTCTTGGCTTTTTCCCGCATAGCCTCTTTATGAGACAATCGTATCTTGCCCTGCCGGTCGATCTCGAGCACCTTGACGAGAACCTCGTCTCCTTCCTTGAGTGCATCGGTCACTTTCTCAAGCCGTTGGTCGGAGATCTGGGAAATGTGCAGCAGCCCATCGGTACCGGGGAATATCTCCACAAAGGCCCCGAAATCCATGATTTTTCTCACCTTGCCCATGTACAGTTTGCCAACCTCAGCATCCTGTACGATGCCCCGGATGATCTCCTTCGCTTTGTTTGCTGCGGCCTCGTCCGACGACGCGATGTTGATCACTCCGCTGTCTTCGATATCTATTTTGGCGCCCGTCTGCTCCACGATGCTGCGGATCACCTTGCCGCCGCTGCCGATCACGTCCTTGATTTTGTCCGGATTGATCTGCATGGTGATAATGCGCGGCGCAAAGGGATTCAGGTTCTTTCTCGGCGCCGCCAGGGCCTCAAGCATTTTGCCGAGGATGTACAACCGGCCGGCTTTTGCCTGTTGGAGGGCCGTGCGCATGACATCAATCGTTATCCCTTCGATCTTCATGTCCATCTGGAGGGCGGTAATACCGGTACTCGTCCCTGTTACCTTGAAATCCATATCGCCGAGATGGTCTTCGAGACCGAGAATATCGGACAGGATAATGACTTTATCGCCATCCTTGATGAGCCCCATGGCGATACCGGCCACCGGAGCCTTAATCGGCACTCCTGCGTCCATGAGCGAAAGCGTCCCCCCGCAGACAGTGGCCATCGATGATGAACCGTTTGATTCAAGGATATCCGACACGAGTCTAATAGTGTACGGGAACTCCAATTTCGCCGGGAGCATCGGCTTGAGTGCCCGCTCAGCAAGAGCACCATGTCCTACTTCCCTTCTGCCCGGTCCCCGGAGGGGTTTGGTCTCCCCCACGCTGAACGGCGGGAAATTATAGTGGAGCATGAACGTCTTATAGTACTCGCCTTCCAGAGAATCTATCCGCTGTTCATCCTCGGACGTTCCGAGGGTCGTCACAACCAGTGCCTGCGTTTCGCCTCGCGTGAAGAGCGCTGAGCCGTGTGTCCGCGGAAGCATGCCGACTACCGAACTGATCGATCGAATCTGGTCCGGTTTTCTTCCATCAGCGCGTATATTCTTTTCAAGGATTATTTTACGCACTTCATCCTTTTCAATATTGAAAAAGATCGTAGCTATCTGGCGACCCCGCGTGGGGTCGTCTTCCTTCTTCAGCTTCTGTTTGATGTCGTCGAGCAGGACATCGAGAGTTTTCTGACGTTCCATCTTGTTCGGGATGACGATGGCGGTCAGCAATCGATCCATGGCCAGCGACGCCACTTCCCCGGCAAGGGCTTTGTCGATCTCGACGGTCTTCACAACGCGCTTGGGCTTTCCGACCTTGACAGCAAGATCGTTCTGCAAACCTACGATCTTCTTGATCTCGCGGTGGGCAATCTCGAGGGCCTCAAGCATCTGGTCTTCGGTCAACTCATTGGCCCCACCCTCGACCATCATGATTGCTTCGGCAGTGCCTGCCACGACCAGGTTGAGCCGCGTGGTCTCGAGCTCCTTGTGGCCTGGATTGATGGCAAACTTCCCGTCGATATATCCGACCCGCACGGCCCCGATGGGACCCTTGAAGGGGATATCGGATATCGCGAGAGCAGCTGACGACGTGATCATCCCCATGAGGTCCATGGAGCTCTCGTCTCCGATCGAAAGCACGGAAGCGATGATCTGTGTATCGTAATAGTATCCATCGGGGAACAGCGGCCTGATCGGACGGTCGATGAGACGGGATGTTAGTATCTCCTTTTCGCTCTGGCGACCCTCCCGCTTGAAAAAACCGCCGGGGATCCTGCCGGCGGCGTATGCTTTTTCCTGATAATCCACCGTCAGCGGGAGAAAGTCGACGTTTTCCCGTTCTACCTTTGAAGCAACGGCCGTTGACAGGACTACGGTATCACCGTACCGTGCAACGACAGCTCCGTTTGCCTGTTTGGCCATTAACCCGGTCTCAAGTATCAGCCGCCTGCCGCCTATTTCTGTTTCTACCGTTGTTGCCATGAAACCTCACTTTTCCGTTATGTTGATTGTAATGTTACTTTCGTATGCCGAGCTGCTCAATGACCTGACGATAGCGATTCAGATCGTTTTTCTTCAGATAATCCAAGTGACGACGCCGCTGGCCGACCATCTTCAGGAGACCTCTCCGTGAATGATTATCGTGCTTGTGCGCCTGCAGATGCTCCGTCAGATGAGTTATGCGCCCGCTCAGAAGCGCTATCTGCACTTCCGGTGAGCCTGTATCTGATGGGTGCCTGCGATACGTATTGATCAGACCTGTTTTCTGTTCCTTGTCCATTCAACCGTTCCTCCTTTCCTAAAGCATTTCCAAAACGAGATAAAATATCATAATTTCAGAATGTTGTAAAGTATTTTATTCATGCATTTCAAGAAAAAACAAGTTCCGGCCTGATTTCCCCTTTTTCGGCCCTCGCCAGAGCCAGGAACCTCCCGGAAGGACTATAGATACGTACAGGCGTCACGTTTATGCCCGCCATGTCGCCCTGACAGGGGATCCTGTTTCCGTGCACGAGCCTGCCTGCATCGGTCTCATCCAACGTCACCGCAGGAAATTCAGCAAGCGCCTCATCCACGGGGACCAGGACCTGGCCAAGGGCACCGGCAGCTGCTAAATCTGCGAGCGCGTAGAGGGTGACCGCATGGTCAGTGCTGAAACGGCCGGAGCGGGTCCTCTCCAGGCTCGTAAGGTGGGCACCGGGACCGAGGGTTTCACCCAGGTCCGCGCAGAGAGTCCGGATATATACTCCTCGGGAGCACTTGACGGTAAGGCTTACAAAGGGATCTTCATAGGCCGTAAGTTCGATACCGAAGATCGTGATCTGCCGGGGTTTGAGCGGTTCCGCCTTCCCCTGCCGCGCCAGCTTGTATGATGCGACCCCTTTGACTTTTATCGCAGAATACGCAGGCGGTTGCTGCATGATTGTGCCGATAAAACCCTGCAGAGCATGGAGCAGCTGTGAACGGTCCGGCGGGCTATATGGCCGCGTTTCGAGAACCCTGCCTTGTGCGTCAAGGGTATCGGTGGTCACGCCCAGACGCATGACTGCCTTATATTCTTTTTCTCCCGCCTCGAGATATTGCGCGATCCTCGTTGCCTTGCCCATGCAGAGGACGAGAACTCCCGTGGCGAGCGGATCAAGCGTGCCGGTGTGGCCGACCCGCTTTTCCCTGGTAATCCGGCGTACGGCCCGCACGACATCATGCGAGGTCATACCCGATGGTTTGTTGATGTTAAGGACGCCGTCCATGAATCGTAGCGCTTCCCAGCTGCGTGTCAATGGCCGTGCTCACTGCGTCGATAACCCGCCTTTTGATGTCGTCAAGTGTGCCGTCCAACACGCTTCCGGCGGCGTTCTTATGTCCGCCGCCGCCGAGCGACTGTGCCAGGCCGGAGAGATCGATCCTCCCCTTGGAACGGAGACTTATCTTGTACTGCGAGGCCGCCGTTTGCCTGAACAGGATGGCGACTTCCACGCCTTTCGTGGACCGGACAAAGTTGATAAAATTTTCGGTATCCTCGGAAGACGCGCCGAACCGTTGGAAGAGCTCCTCGGTCACCACTACCCAGGCGATTTTTCCGTCCTCGCTGCGTTCCATACCGGTCAGGACATTGCCGAGCAGCTTTATTCGCCGGTAGGCAAAGGACTCATACACATTCTCGCTAACAAGCCAGGGGTCGGCGCCTGCTTCAATGAGTTCCGCAGCGATCCGCATGCTCTTCGGCGTGGTATTCGAATACCGGAAGGAGCCTGTATCTGTAAAGATCGCGGTGTACAGGCAGAGAGCGATGTCGCGGTCCATTGCGACGCCGAGCTGTTTAATGAGATTGTAGACCATCTCTCCCGTCGCCGACGCCGAGGGATCGAGCCAGGTCAGAGGCCACTCGGCGGGATTGGTAATGTGATGATCGATATTTATGCGAACATCCGCAGGACAGTTCACGTCGTCAAACAATCCGGTGCGGGGGGGGTCGGCATCAAGGACCGCGACCGCGTCGTGCCTGCCCTCCACCGTGCTCCCGGTTTTGATCCTGGACGAGGCCGGCAAAAAACGGTAGATCTCGGGGACGGGGTCGATGTTCTGCGCCACGACCGTCTTATTCAACTTTTCGAGGGCGAGCATGAGCGCGATCTGTGAACCAAGCGCGTCCCCGTCGGGATTCTTGTGCACCGAGATCAGTATGCGTTCACATCTCCGCAACGCAGCTATGATGTCGTCAGACTCACTCATCCCCGGCGTCTTTCTTGTCTTTTTTTTCTTCGATAGTGCGCAAAAGCTCCATGATATGCGCCCCCTGTTCCACGGTGGCGTCAAAACGGAACAGGAGTTCAGGCACGAACCTCATCCGCATGCGCTTGCCGAGTTCCGAGCGGATAAACGGCGTGGCGCTCTTCAAACCTTTGAGCGAAGCTTCTTTGTCTCCCCCATAAACGCTTACGAAGACTTTAGCGTTTCGCAGGTCGTCGGTCACCTCGACATCGGTTACGGTGACAAAACCTATCCTGGGGTCCTTTATCTTGCGCATGAGAATATCGGCGATCTCCTGTTTCATCTGATCGCTGATTCGTTCTGCTCGTTTGAATGTCGGCTTTGACATGGGAATGACCGGGGCTACGGGGAACAAGAGGACAGCTCATTCGCCTGTCTCTGCTGTACTCCGCTGTCACCCTCTTGTATCCTTCAAATTATTTCTATGTGATAATCCAGCAGGCTCAGCTCGGGCACGGCACGGACCATGTTCAGCACATGGTCAATGGTCTGGTTGAGGTGGGATTTATCGTTGCTCACGGCGGCTACAGCGAGGGACGCCTTCTGCCAGAGATCGTTATCCGCGACCTCAGCGACCGAAACATTAAACTTGTTCCGTATCCTGTCTTTCAGACTGCGCAGCGATTGTCTCTTGGTTTTCAGCGACCCGCTGTCAGGAACATGCATTTCGATTGTACACACGGCGATGAACATATCAGTTACAGAAAATCCTAAATTCTCATAAACAAATTCGAAGTCGAAAATTGAGAATTAGTTACTAAAGAGTCAAATTCTTCTCAAAATGAAAAGAATATTTTGCACAAAGTCGCAAAGACAAGGAAAAATCATTTTGGTTTTAAAACCCAAACTTAAAGGTTTTCTGGGCGTCCTTTGCATGCACCTGTTTACCGGTGCGGCAGTGCGAAGCAGGTCGGCTTTGCATGAGACGACCTTTATCTTCGACCTTTACAGCTTTGCCGCAACCTTCTCGATCACGTAAGCCTCGATGACATCTCCGACTTTGATATCGTTGAAATTCTCCACCCCGAGGCCGCACTCGTAGCCTGCCTGCACTTCGCGCACGTCGTCCTTGAACCTCTTGAGCGAGTGAAGCTTTCCTTCATAAATGAGCACGTTGTCCCGGAGCACCCGCACGCCGTCGGACTGCCTCGTCATGACACCATCAAGGACGTATGATCCCGCGATGGTGCCGACCTTCGACACGTGGAACGTCTGGCGAACTTCTGCGCGGCCGAGCACCTTTTCCTTAAGGGTCGGTTCGAGCAGTCCTTCCATGGCCGCCTTGATATCATCGATCGCATTGTAGATGATATTGTAGAGCCTGATGTCGACACCTTCGCGCTGCGCGAGTTCGGTGCCTTTTGGCTCCGGCCGGACATTAAAGCCGATGATAATGGCGTTCGAGGCAGCGGCAAGCATGACATCGGTCTCCGTTATCGCGCCCACCGAGCTGTGGATCACCTTGAGCTTCACCGCGGCGGTCGAAAGCTTTTCAAGCGAATCCACGATGGCCCCGGCCGATCCCGATACGTCCGCCTTGATAACGATGTTGAGTTCCTTCACCATGCCTTCCTGGATCTGGGCATGGAGATCTTCAAGCGTGACCTTCTTCATCGAGGCCATTTCAGAGGACCGCTGTTTGGCCTGCCGGAGCTCGGCTATCTGCCTGGCCTTGCGTTCTTCTTCGAGCACCACAAAACGTTCGCCTGCAAGGGGAACGCTGGAAAAACCGATGACTTCGGCAGGCATGGACGGTCCGGCGCTCTCTACTCGGGCTCCCTTATCGTTAATGAGCGCCCGCACCTTCCCGAACTGGGCTCCGGTCACAAAAAAATCGCCCACCTTCAGGCTGCCTGACTGGACCAGCACCGTTGCGACCGGGCCACGGCCCTTGTCCAGCTTTGCCTCGATGACCGTACCACGTGCCATCTTGTTGGGATTCGCCTTCAGTTCAAGCACGTCCGCCTGAATAAGGATCATCTCGAGGAGGTGTTCCAGACCGATCTTTTTCTTGGCCGACACCTCACAGAATATGGTCTGGCCTCCCCACTCTTCGGGAGTCAGCTCAAACTCCGCAAGTTCCTGTTTGACCCGGTCTGGCTTGGCCTCGGGTTTGTCGATTTTATTAATGGCTACGATGATCGGCACCCCTGCCGCCTTGGCATGGCTGACCGCCTCTCTTGTTTGAGGCATAACGCCGTCGTCGGCGGCAACAACGAGGATGACGATATCGGTCACCTGTGCTCCCCGCGCGCGCATGGCGGTAAATGCTGCGTGTCCGGGCGTATCAAGAAAGGTAATGTCCCTTCCCTTGAGGCTCACCTGGTAAGCGCCGATATGCTGCGTAATGCCTCCGGCCTCTTTCGAAACGACATTCGTCTCGCGGATCGAGTCCAGCAGCGACGTCTTGCCGTGGTCCACATGTCCCATGATCGTGACCACCGGCGGCCGCGCCAGCATGGCCTCGGCTTCATCGGTCTTCTCCTCGAGAACATCCTCGGCAGATTCAATGCTGGTAACCTCTACCTTGACTCCGTACTCATCGGCCAGGAGCACGGCCGCGTCCATGTCCATAGCCTGGTTCTGAGTAGCCATGACGCCCATAGTCATGAGTTTTTTGATCACGTCGCCGACTTTCTGGCCTATGACCTCGGCAAACTCTTTTATGGTACAGCCTTCCTGTATCTTAACGACCTTTCTCCGGGGTTTCGTGATCTCAGCGATGTCGGTCTGCGGAGCATGCCGTTCGTCTTTTTTGTGCGGTCTCTTGCCGACAGGAAGTGTTTTGAGGTCAGGAAGTTTTTTGAACGTCGGCTTTTCCCGGAACTCGCGCTCCTGCTTCTGCTCAAATTCCGTTTTCTTCTGCCACTTTTTCTTAGATCCCTTGCCCGGCGCAGGAACCAGGGATGGCGGCACTTGGGACGGCTCAAGCACGGGAGAGCCGAAGGTCGGTCTCCCGCCGAACGGACGCGCCCCCGGACGCTGACCTGGGCCGCCCGGTCTCTGGAAGCCCGACTGGGGTCGACCTGCAGGCGCCTGACCAGGCCGCATCGGTTGTGCCGGACGCTGTGTTTGAACGGCCGCGGACGGCTGCGCCGTTTGAACGGGCGCAGCAGCGGTTACGGGTGCAGTGGTCACTGCTTCAGGTTCGACAGGCTGGGCCTGTTTTGCCTTACCTGCCGGCGGAATGACCGGAGGCGCGGGAATCACCGGCTTGGGCAGCGGCGGCGGTATGACTTTCGGTTTGGTTCCAGGTTTTTCAAGCGTTGAAGAAAACTTTCCTATCAGCGCCGCCGCTTTTTTCAGCCGCTCTTCCTTGAAAATAACCGCTTCCGCCGCGGGATCTTTTTCTTTTTTGACTTTCTCTTTTTCTTTTTCCTTGCGGACAGCCTTCAGCTTTTCTATCAGGGATTTGGTCTCTTTGTCATCAAGACCGCTGGACGGAGTTTTCTCCTTGATCCCCATTTTTTCGAGCACCGAAATGAGGTCTTTGCTCTCCATTCCCATTTTTTTTGCCAGTTCATGCACCCTGATCACGGTCATAAAAACGTGTACCCCCAAAAGTTTGCTGCAAGATATGTAATTTTACTCTACTTGTTGATATTTATCAAGCTTTTTAATCTTTGCGTCTCTTTCCACACCGCATCGGCGAACCCTTTGTCTTCAAATGCGACCACTCCCACCAGTTCGCGATTGAGGATCCTGCCGAGTTCATCCCGTGTGAAAAGTGTTGTCTGGGGCAGAGAAGCAGCACCCTGGTTCGTCACCTTCTCTTTTGTCCCATCAGAGATATCACGCGCATAGAGAATCATCTCCACACGGCCCTTCTCCAAGGCGTCATTGACAGCGGAATAACCGGCTGCCAGCTTGCCGGCCCGTGCGGCCATGGAAACAAGGGATTTCACCTTCTCCGTAATGGTCGCGTCTAGCTCGGCGATGAAGGCTTCGACACCCGGAGGCCTGACTTTAAGATGCAGGGCCCGGGACAAGTTCCCTCTGTCCAACGCCTTTTTTATGCAATCCGGCCGCGGGCACACGTAGGCGGCCCGGCCAGGGAGCTTCTCGCGGTAGTCGATAACGGCCCCGTCGGGACCGGCGACGACACGCACCACTTCATTTTTATTAAAAACACCCCGGCATCCAACACAGGTCCGTTCCGGTTGATGGCTCATGGCATGCACCTGCGCCGCAGCCGTTTACTTTCCCCCCCGCGCGCGCGCGGACAGAAGAATCTTCTGGGCGGTCTTCTCGCCGATGCCCGGAACGGCAAGGATTTCCTCATCGGACATTGCTGCGATCTTTTCGATCGTGTCGTAGCCAGCCTGCTTCAGCTGCTCCGCAGTCTTGGGCCCCACGCCCTCGATGCTCGTAAGATCGTCACCTTCCGGTGCGTCGCTCGCCGCAGCTTCGGCCGCATTCGCTTCCGCTTCAAGGGTTTCAGCCGCCACGGTCTCCTCGGCCATCTTGCGGGTCTCCTCGACGATGGCTGCCTCGATCTCCTGCTCGCGTTCTTTCTGGCGCTCCTGATCATACTCGGATTCGCTCAGGATATCAATTTTCCAACCCGTCAACTTGGCGGCGAGCCGCACGTTCTGCCCCTTCTTGCCGATCGCAAGCGACAGTTGGGTATCGGCCACCACGGCCAGTGCCGAACGGTCCTCCTCGGTCACCCCCACCTTTTCCACGACCGCCGGGCTCAGAGCTTTGGCAATAAAGATACGCGGGTCCTCAGACCAGGGTATGATATCTATTTTCTCGCCGTGGAGTTCCCGAACCACAGCCTGCACGCGGGAGCCTTTCATGCCGACGCAGGCGCCCACCGGGTCGACCTGGGATTCCTTCGACTTCACGGCAATCTTGGTACGGTCGCCCGCTTCACGGACCACGCCTTTGACTTCTACGATGTTTTCGTAGATCTCAGGCACTTCCATTTCAAAGAGCCGGGCGACAAAATCCGGATGTGCACGGGAAAGCACCACCTGCGGGCCTTTGGAGGTGTCCCTCACCTCAAGCACGTAGGCCCTGACACGGTCGCCCCTGCGGTAGCTTTCCCGCTGGACCTGCTCGCGGGCGGGCAGCACCGCCTCGGTCTTGCCCAGGTCAATGTAGTAGGCGCCCTTCTCGTGCCGGAGCACAATGCCATTCACGAGCTGGCCGATCTTGTCGTTGAATTCCTTAAAAATCACGTCCCGCTCAGCCTCGCGCACTTTCTGCACAATGACCTGGCGGGCGGTCTGGGCGGCAATCCGGCCGAACCCGTGGAACTCCACCTGGAGCGGCACTTCCCCGTCCATCTGGGCATCGGGGTAGAGTTCGACGGCTTCCTCGAGTGTTATTTCCTCATCCGGGTTCGCGACCACGGGCACGACCTTCTTATAGGCGTACATAATAATGTCGCCCCGCTTGGGGTCGATCTGCACGGCGATCCGCTGGGCGCCGTACTTCTTCTTGGCGGCGCTCACAAGGGCCGACTCAACAGCCTCGATAACCATTTCCTTTGATATTCCCTTTTCCTTGCTGATCTGGTCTATCACATGAATCAATTCCTGACTCATACGTCTATCTCCTCCTGAAAATAAATGAACAGGCTTAGGCAACCTGAACTGTTCAAAACTAAAATTCAACTTCAAGCGAGGCAAGAGCGATGTTACTGAGCGGGATATTGATAACCTGCCCTTCACCTACCTCGATTTGTACGATCGTTCCGACGATTCCCTGCAACCTGCCCCGGAATACTTTTTCCCGCTCAATCGGCTGATACGTCTTGATCCTGATGGCGCTCCCCGCAAACCGTATAAAGTGCTCCGGCTTTGAGAGCGTCCGGTCAAGGCCAGGTGACGAGACCTCGAGCGTATAGGCGTGCGGAATGATGTCTTCAACGTCCAGCGCGGCGCTTAAGTCCCTGCTCACCATCTCGCAGTCCTTCAGCGTCACACCCCCGCCGATCTCACGGTCGATATAGACCCTGAGAAGCCATTTCGGCCCCTGTTTCTGAAATTCCAGGTCCCACAGATCCAGCCCCATGGACTCGAGAATCGGATCAAGGAGCTGCCGTATCTGTTCCACGGCTTCGGACATTACATCCCCCAAATAAAAAGAGTGGGCAAAAGATGCCCACTCTCAAAGGAATTTCCCAGAGTGTTAGGTACTTTGTAACATACAGGAGGCAGGAATGCAAGGAAAAAGTTAGCACTCTGGTAAAAGTCTCTGCCATGCATTTTATTTTGTAACGAGCCGCAGCACAGGTCTTGGAGTCATCAACCTGAACCTCTACCTGAATCAAAACTTGGCCTCGCTCCGGACGTGGATATTGAAGCTCAAGCCGCGTCGTTCATCCGCGTTGTCTCTGCCAAAAGGATTACTTCCAAATTGTCGGTGGCAGGTCCCCTACCTTCGCGCTCCGATACCATTCAAGGAATAGCGATGCTTCTGCCGAACCCTCGGCCGGGGCCCATTGCGCAAGGTTGTTCTCCGCGATCGGCTTGTACGGTCCCTGCTTGATCTCAAAGACAACCGTCCCGGATTCGAGCGAAACAGGGGCATGCCAGGTATTCAGAGGAAATTCCAGGACCGTTATTGGGCCGCCTGCCTTAAGCACCGTGCGTTCCAGGACTTTGCCTTTTTCATCGAAAATAGTTGGCGCCAGCGACCCGCGCAGGATAACGAGGATTTCCCAGGTTTCCGGATCGGAGTGACGGTGAGGGCGGACATAGGTCCCCGGCTCCATGGCGATACAAAGACGCTGCACCGGGTCGTTCAACTCGGGATGAAGATTATGATGCGCCCGCTGCCGGGGAGCTTCTTTTGCTTTTCGGGTGAGAGAATCCAGTAATGTGCCGTCTATCTGTTTCATGAAAGCTCCTTCATCTGTCGAACAACATGTTTTTATTTCGCCATCTCTCGCAGCGTCTCCTCCAGCTCCTTCAGGTACTTCCCGTATCCTGCCCAGTCCTCTTTGCGTAGCGCCTCCCGCGCCTTTCTGAGCTGCTCCAGCGCCCGGGAGCCCAGTTGCCTCGGCTGTTCTTTGACTGCGGCCGTCCCCTCCTGCGTCATCCTCATGCTCGGCAGCAAGCCGGTAAAGAGCCTCTGGAGCGCAGCCTCGAGTGTTTCCTCCATGACCACTTCGTTGCCATAGGCCACGATGACCCTGCGTAGCTCCGGCAGGCCCCCCTTGTCCGTGGCCACAAGGTAGAGCGGCTGCACATAGATGAGCGAGTCCTCGATGGGGATGATCAAAAGGCTTCCCCGGATCACATCGGAGCCGTGCTGGCCCCAGAGCGTGAGCTGTTGCGAGATATAGGAGTCCTGGTCGATGCGGGCGTCGATCTGGCGCGGCCCGAAGACCAAGCGGTCCCGCGGGAAGGTATAGACAGTGACCTTGCCGTAGTTCTCGCCGTCGCTTCGCGCTGCCATCCAGGCAGCCAGGTTGTCCCGCTTCGACGGCGTAAAGGGAAGGAGCAGGATGAATTCTTCCCCTGTGTGCCCGGGGAGCTTCGTAATGAGGTAATAGGGATCCATGGTCTTTTCGCGGTAGGACGGGATTTCCCAGAGGTCTTCCTTGTTGTAGAATACCGATGGGTCGGTCATATGGAAGGTCGAAAACATCCTCGCCTGTATCTTGAGGAGCCCCCGAGGATAGCGGATATGTCTCCGGAGGTCTACGGGCATCTCCGCAATCGGCTTAAAGAGCGTCGGGAAAATAGCGGCGTAGGTCTTTGTCAGGATGTCCTGAGTATCTACGACATAGAAAGAGACCGTGCCGTCATACGCGTCCACGAGCACCTTGAGGGAATTGCGAATATAGTTGGTCCCTCCCTGCATGGGTTTCGAATAGGGAAGGTTCCCCGAGTGCGAGTAAGCGTCGATGATCCAGTACAACCGCCCGTTATCGCCGATCACGAGGTACGGATCAGGGTCGTAGGCGAAGAACGGCGCGATCTCCTCCACCCGCTTCATTATCCTCCGGTTATAGAGGATCCGGCTTTCGTTCGTCACATCGCTCGACAGGACAATCTTGAAATTCCCGAAGTATGCGGCATAGAGGAGGCGCGACAGAGCGGAGGAGAGCCGGACGCCGCCCTTGCCCGTGTAAACGCTGTAGACGTTCCCCTCGGTCGTGGGATAGCTGAACTCTTTCGTTTTCGTGTTTACGATAACATAATCGTTCGGGCTCTCGCCGTAGTAGATCTCGGGACGCGTCACCTGCGGCCCCGCGCTCGAGACCGGCGGGATGTCTTTAATGTAGAATTCCGGCAGGCCTTCTTTGGTGATGCCGCTCACCGGCCCCATGGCCAGGCCGAAGCCGTGAGTGAAGACGAGCCGCTCATTGATCCATGACTTCTCCGGCAGGTCCGCGTAGGAAAGCTCGCGCGGGGAGAGCATGACCTGAAGGTAGTCGCCGTTCACGGTGTAGCGGTCGTTGTCCACGTCACTGAAGTGGTAGTAGGTCCGGATCTGCTGAAGTTGGGAGTAGGTTTTGAGGAGAGGCTCCTCGTCCCAAAGCCTGATGTTCTGGATCGTGGACAGGTTCTTCCGGATATCGGTGAAGGTGAGTTGTTTGTTCGCGGCAAAGGGCTGCAGTTCCACGTTCTCCAGGCCATAGCCGTACCGGGTGAACTTGATGTGGTTCGCGATGAAGGGCCGCTCCAGGACGATCTCATTCGGCGAGACCTTGAAGCTCTGGACGGTCGAAGGATAGATTTGAAGCCCCAGGAAGTAAACGCCGAAGAGCACGCCCAACAGGGCGAGCAGCATTACCAGGGAGCGCCGCGCCGCGAAAACAGGCACGATGATCGCGACAAGGGCGGAGAGGGCGGCCATGACCGAAAGCATGATCAGGCGGGCGTGCACGTCGGTGTACGACGCCCCATACAGCACACCATGCTCCGTAAAGAGCAGGCCGTAGCGGTCGAGCATGAAGCTCAGGGACAGGCTTAAAAGAAAGAGCGATACGAGGATGCCGAGATGGCGCTTCACCGATGGTTCAATGGTGAAAAGCTTCCCGATGATCACGATGCCCCCGCGGAGAAAATACAGGGGCACGGTCAGGAGCGCCGCGACCGCGATAAGAGTACGCCCTGCGTCGTTCAACTTGTCGATGAGGGGATACATGAAGAGATAGAACGAGATATCTCTGTTGAAGAGCGGGTCGGCGAGGCCAGCGGGCACGCTGTTCATGAAAAGGAGCGCCTGCTCCCAGTACGTTGTCCCAATCGGGTAGGCGAGTACAAAGGCAAAAAGGGACACGAAGAGAGAGATCCATCCCAGCACCCGATCGAGATCGAGGTTTTGCAACTGCGGCGCCCGCTCCCACAAGGAATGAAGTCCCGCAAGAGCGTAGGCGCGCCGGGTGGCAATGCGGAGGTTGATGAAGATGACGAGAAAAGCCGCGGTGCCGAAGGCAAACCCGGTGAAGAGCTTTGCCTGGAAGGTCTTCGTGAACACAGCTTCATACCCTACCTCGCGGAAGAACAGCCAGTCCGCCATGAAAGCGACGAACCCGCGCGATCCCATAAGAAGGACGAACACCGCGATCAGGGCGGTGATAAGAAGTCTGTTGCCTGTCTTTATCTTATTCATCGTGTTCTCCTTCTTGTATTGGTTATCGCAGAGAGCATCCCGCGGCGCCTGGCCTTTACGAAAATCCTTGCGGCCGCAGCATAAGAATGCCATGATGATAACTGTAGCTGATTTTTTTGGAAGTGGCAAGGAAAAGAAACAGACGGAAAAAGGCCATTCTTCAAACAGGTGACGGCAGCATGAGACCTCTCGCACGAAGACGAAATAAAACCGAAGAGAAACAAACCTTGCCCTGATTCTGAACCTCCCGTATAAAGCTGCGGGCCTGAATCGTATTATGGCTACACGTCACTCCTTGTCAAAACAAAGCGTGGTATCGTCTATCACTACGCTGTCACAAAATTCCGTGATCTTGCCCTCCGGGACGCCCATGCTCCGGAGCACCCCGATAAAACGCCTGCGCTGGAACACTGCAATAACGGTCGTCCCTGCCTTAAGCGCCGTTTCCACGGCGTAACGATACGCTTTATCACCGGTACACGCGGCGATAAACGAGCCCTGCGCAGAGCGTTTGACCGAAACAGCAGTCGCACCGTGCTTCATTTTCCGCGCCTGTTCGAGCTGAACAGTCTCCTGCAACAGCATGAGGTTAAAGATCGCATCGTTTAGGTCACCGGGTTTGTCCAGATATTTTTCCAGCCCGTATTTTTTTGCAAGCTCAGCGGCGGTTTCCATAGGTACTCCTTAAGACGGTATCGTTCAGGATGAACGGCAAGGTTTTATCAAGTGTCACGAGAATAGTACTGCGGACGCGTAAAATCAAGGCCAATGTGAGCGGGTTTGAAAATCAAGAAACGCCACCGCAGTTACCGGGCACCAGCTGGTCTGGAGAGGCTTCGTCCCCCTATGCCGGCGAGGAATGGACCGCCTTTTTTTCTTCACTCTTGGACCGTTTTTTGGTATAAATGCTTATTCTTTTGTGCGCTGAGGAGACCTCAAATTCGTGACTGAACGGAAAGAAGGCAGGGAAAGAGGGGTACAGCGATATTTCATGGCAACACAGCGCACCTCTTCTGTGGGCGTCATCGCCTTCGACCGGCTCTCGCAGAAGGAGCACATCGTGCGGATCGTTAACCTCAGCGTGATCGGCGTGGGAATCGAGTCAAGCGAACCCATCGAGCCAGGTTTGGTCTGTTTCAAGGAGCGGGTGAGCGGCCATAAGTTCGGTGTTGTCACCTGGTGCCGGGCGGGAGGCGACACGTACCAGGCGGGCATCAATTTCACAAACCTGCCCCATGATAAGGAGCAATACCTCCTGAAACAGGTAAAGCAGTCTCGTCCCCATAAACCGCTCCTCGATCCTGAAAATATCATTGCAGCGCTGCTTGAATCCATCAAAGAGCAAACGAACGCGTAACGTTTTTCCCTTCCTGCCTGGTCTTTTTATTGCAAAAAAATCGTGTTTATCACAAGGGTCAACAAAAGGTTATCGCCACGGCGCGATGCGCTCAGGAAACTTATGACCCATGGGGGGCCGTGCGGGAAAGTAAGCACACAGGGAATCGTTGATTTACTTCGCCAGGGTTCGGCTCTCCGGAACGGGAAACAAGGACAGCAGCGGGCGCTATTTGTTCAACAACACTGCCGCCTCTTTGGCAAAATAGGTAAGGATCATATCAGCGCCGGCGCGCTTCATCGCGATAAGAGATTCCATCATGGCGCGTTCCCCGTCGATCCAGCCCATCTTTGCCGCGGCCTTGATCATGGAGAACTCGCCGCTCACGTTGTAGGCAGCGACGGGAAGGTTATACTGCTGACGAACCTGATAGATGATGTCTAAATACGCGAGTGCGGGCTTCACCATTACGATGTCCGCACCTTCGTCGATGTCCAGGGCCACTTCGCGCAGGGCCTCGCGGCTGTTCGGCGCGTCCATCTGGTAGGAGCGCCGGTCGCCGAACTGCGGCGTGGACTCTGCCGCCTCGCGGAACGGGCCGTAAAAACTCGACGCGTACTTGGCGGCATAGGACATGATCGGCGTATCATGGAAGCCGTGGCCGTCGAGGGTGTCGCGGATGGCCCCCACCCTGCCGTCCATCATGTCCGAGGGCGCGACCATGTCCGCGCCCGCTTTGGCGTGGGAGAGCGCTTCTTTGGCCAAAAGCTCGAGGGTGGCGTCGTTCTGGACCACGCCGTTCTTGATCACGCCGCAGTGGCCGTGACTCGTGTACTCGCAGAGGCAGACGTCGGTTATCACAATGAGCTCGGGAAGCTTGTTCTTGATGGCCTTGATCGCGTGCTGAACAATGCCCTCGTCCGAGTATGCCTCGCTGCCCACCTCATCCTTGCTCTCGGGAATGCCGAAGAGAAGGACTGCGGGTATCCCAAGGCCCTTCACTTCTTCGCAGTCCTTCACAATATTGTCGATGGACTGCTGAAAGTTCCCGGGCATGGAGCCGATCTCTTTTTTGACGCCTTTTCCGTGAGTCACGAAAAGGGGGTAGATGAAATCGTCGGAAGAGAGCTTCGTCTCCCTGACCATGCGCCGTATATTCTCATTGGACCGCAGCCTTCTCGGCCGGTACACAGGTTGGAACATCGAATCTCCTCAAAGAATCAAGTCGGACCACAAATGAACACGTTTAGAGAAATCACTCCGCAATCCGTATTCCGCAATTGAATTAGCTGCACCCGCACCCGCCGGCACCGCATCCCCCGCCGCCGCTTTTGGGCTTGGACTCTTCCGTGCCGCAGCCGCAGCTGCCGCCCGCCGGAGCGCCGTTCGGGAACCCGATGACGAAGCCCTCGCCTCGCTCGTCGCTGATGAATCCCAGTTCGGCCCCGTCCAGGGTCTTGGCTGTTGATTCGTCAACGTACAGTTTGGCGCCGTTCTGTTCGACCACAGTATCTCCGTCGCCCGCCTTGTCGTCGATCATGATCTCGTACGAAGGTCCGCAGCATCCGCCGCCCGCCGTTGCGACGCGCAGGCCGTGGTTCGGCACGCCTTCCGCCTTGAGGATCTCCTTGATCTTGTCTACAGCAACATCTGAAATGGTTATCATGAAATCTCCTTTTTCTTCTGCCACGAAAGCCCAAGGGTTTTCTTCGTGTTTTGGTGTCTTTGCGGCGGCAAAGAGTTAATGCTTTTTCTTAAAATACTCCACCATAGCCTCAACCAGCGCGGGAATGGTATATTCCTTCGGCATGATGTCTATCTTCATGCCGTACGCTTCCGCCGTCCTCGCCGTCACCGGCCCGATGCAGGCCACGACAACGCCGTCTAACAACGCTTTATACTCTTTTTGGCCGAGTATTTCAACAAAATTGTTCACCGTGGACGAGCTCGTAAAGGTGACTCCGGCGATCTTTTTCTCCTCAAAGAGCTTTTTAGCTCGCTCCACGTCGGCCGTGGGTTTTACGTTCTCGTACGCGGTCGCGACCGTGACCAGTGCCCCGAGCTCACGGAGCTTGTCCGGGATGAGCTCGCGCGCCACCTTTGCCCGAGGAATTAAAAATTTCAGTCCTTTCACCTTCACCCCGCCGAGGGCGGAAAGGACTCCCTCAGCCTTGAATTCCGCGGGAACCAGGTCGGGTCTTATCCCGTATGATTCCAGGGCTTCAGCGGTCTTCGGCCCCACCGCGCAAATATCGACGCCCTTCAGCGTGCGAAGATCCTTGCCGAGGCCGCGGAGACGTTCCATGAAAAACCTGACCGCGTTCGCGCTCGTAAAGATGGTCCAGTTGTACGATTCTATCGCTGTGACGGCCTTGTCGAGTTCGTCCCAGCTCGCGGGCGGGACCACGTCGATGGTAGGAAACTCGATGGTCGTTGCCCCGAGATCGATAAGTCTCTCGGAGAAGACGCTTGCCTGGTTCCGTGAGCGCGTTACCACAATACGCTTGCCGAAAAGCGGTTTGGACTCGTACCAGTTAAGCTTATTTCGAAGCTTGACAACCTCGCCTACGACGATGATGGCGGGCGGGCCGAGTTTCGCCTCATTCACGCTCAGAACGATGTTTTTTAGCGTGCCGGTCACGACTCGCTGGTCCGTGCGCGTGCCCCACTGGATAAGCGCCACCGGTGTTTCCGGGTCCCTGCCGTTTTTGACAAGATTGTCCACGATGTTCTGGAGGTTCTTCATGCCCATGAAGAACACGAGCGTGCCGATGCCGGTCGCGATCTTGTCCCAGTGGACTTTCGATTCCGGCTTGGTCGGGTCTTCATGGCCTGTAACGAAAGCAACGCTTGCCGTGTGCTCCCGGTGGGTCAGCGGGATGCCGGCATAGGTCGGAACCGACGTGGCCGCGGTCACGCCGGGAATGATCTCGAACGGGATGTTGTTGTCCGCAAGCTCTTCGGCCTCTTCTCCTCCCCTGCCGAAGATGAAGGGGTCCCCGCCTTTCAGGCGCGCGACGAGCTTTCCCTCCCGCGCCTTCTTGACGATGAGGCTGTTGATCTCTTCCTGCGGGAGCGTGTGTCTGCTTCCCTGCTTGCCCACGTAAATGAGCTCCGCGTCAGGACGACGCTGGTCCAGCAGGCGCTCGTTGGCGAGATAATCGTAAATGATCACGTCGGCCCGCTTGACGCACGCGAGGCCCTTGACCGTGATCAAACCGGGATCGCCAGGCCCCGCGCCGATTAAATATACTTTTCCGATGGATTGAAACATGGTTATGATGGGTTCACCACGGAGACACGGAGATAAAAATCATTTGCACTGGCGGAAACTGACAAAACCGTGAAGGATCATGATAGGATAATGAATTTCCATAGATCGACCGGAAATATCAGCGCCGAAAGTCTTTCCTCCGCCCGCACCCAGCTCCTCCGAGTGCTTAGCGCGAGTGCAGGTGTGCCTCCGTGTCTTAGTGGTTGATTCTTAATTATTTTCCAACAAGTTGTTTCCGCTGAAGTCGGTCATGTTGCCGTAGACTTCCCGCAGGATCACGTCTGCGCCCTGAGACAGAAGCTTCTCGGCAAGGGTAACACCCAGCTTTTCAGCCTTGTCCGGAGCGCCCTCGATGGCGTCCTTGATGATTCGCTTTCCGTCAACGCTGCCCACGAGGCCGGTAAGGTGCAGATCCCCGTTCTTCATTTCGCCGTAGCAGGCGATCGGGACCTGGCATCCGCCCTCGAGCCGCCGGAGAAGCGCTCGCTCGCCCGTCACGCAGGTGCGGGTGTCGGCATGGTTAAAGAACCCAATGAGGTCGTTCAGCTCCCTGTCATCCACCCGGCATTCGATGCCGAGTGCGCCCTGGCCGATCGCGGGCAGGCTGATCTCCGGGGCAATATACTCCGAAACGTTTTCCGCGAGCCCGAGACGTTTGACACCCGCCGCAGCAAGGATGATGGCATCGTACTGTCCTTCCTTGAGTTTCCGCAACCGCGTGTCCACGTTGCCGCGGAGTTGATGGATCACAAAATCGGGCCGGACGCTCATGAGCTGTGCCTGGCGCCGTAAGCTGCTCGTGCCCACGTTCGCGCCCTTGGGGAGGTCCTTAAACTTCACCTTGTTCCGGGTAAGCAGGGCGTCCCGAGGGTCCTCTCGCTTCGTGATGCACGACAGATGGAGCCCTTCGGGGAAGAAGGTCGGCACGTCCTTCATGCTGTGGACCGCGATGTCGATCTCGCCCGCCAGCATGGCTTCCTCGATTTCCTTTACAAAGAGCCCCTTGCCGCCTACCTTGGCGAGCGGCACGTCCAGTATCTTGTCTCCCGTGGTCTTGATCTTGGTGAGAGCCACGGCCGTGCCGGGGTATTTTTTCTCAAGCTCCGACTTCACCCATTCCGCCTGCCAAAGCGCAAGCGCACTCGCGCGGGTACCGATCCTGATCTGTTTTCTCAATGAAAGACTCCTCTAAAATATTTTCGGCCGCGGATTAACGCAGATGAACAGCGAAAAAAATCCTGTCTTTTTTTCATTCCGCAATTGATTATATCAGCGGCATTTGCTCTTCGATCCAGAGCCCTGCTCCGGTACCGCGGAATCATTCGACTCAGCCGCCCTCTCATGGCCGGGCCGTTTCAATTCCTTGTCCAGGTTAAAGAGCCTTCGCGCGATGGAGATGGTATTATCGCCTGCCCCCGGCATAGAGGCCGCCTGCTTCAGGACCACGAGGGGAGCATGGAGCAGCTTGTTCACAATAGCCTGGGACATGGCCTCCACGGCCCGCTTCTGGTCATCGGTTATGCCGTTCAAGGAGCCGAGGGTCTTGTCCAGTTCACGCCTCCGGACGTCCTCAACTTTTTCACGAAGGTCCACAATGGTCGGTACGGCATCAAGGGCGCGCTCCCACTGGAGATAGGTTTCCACCTCCAGGGTCACGAGCTCCTCCGCCCTCGCGGCTTCCTTTGCCCTGCCCTCGGTGTTGACGTCGACCTTGCTTTGGAGGTCGTCTATGTCATAAAGGTACGCGCTATCAACCTTGTCCACCTCGGGGTCGATGTTCCTCGGGTTCGAGATGTCGATCATGAAGATGGGTTTGTGGCGCCGCTCCTTGAGTGCCCGGCTGACCATGTCGCGCTTGACAACATAGTTCGGCGCGCCCGTCGCGCAAATCAGGATGTCGACCATCACCAGCGAGTCGGGAAAATGTTCGAACCTGATAGCATCGCCCTTGAACTCCTTGGCGAGCTCTTCGGCGCGTTCGAAGGTGCGGTTAGCGACCATGATGTTCCTCACACCGTTGCCCAAGAGGTGCTGGGCGGCCAGTTCGGCCATCTCGCCGGCGCCCAAGAGCATCACCGTTTTGCCCACGAGGTCGCCGAAGATCTTCTTTGCCAGCTCCACGGCGGCGGAGCTGATGGACACCGCCCCTTCGGCAAGCCTGGTCTCGGTGCGAACCCGTTTTGCCACGGAGATGGCTTTCTTGATGAGCTTATTGAGAATCGTGCTGGTGGTCTTGGTCTTGAGGGCGATATCGAAGGCGTCCTTGAGCTGACCCAGGATCTGCGCCTCTCCTACCACCATGGAGTCGAGGCTCGAGGCCACCCGGAAGGTGTGGCGCACGCCCTGCGCATCGGGATAGACGTACAGGGACCTCTCCAATGCTTCCCGCGAGAGGCCGTGGTAATCGGAGATGAACTGCTTGATACGGTCGATGCCTTGGGCGCTGTCCTGCACCGAAGCGTAGATTTCCACGCGGTTGCACGTGGACATGATGAGACTTTCCCGGATCCCCTCATAGGTCATAAGTTTCCTGAGCGCATCGGGAAGCGTGTTCTCAGGGAAATTGAGCTTCTCACGCACCTCGATCGGCGCTGTTTTATGGCTGAGACCGACTACGATAATTCCCATGCTTAGGTCACCTTAAAACGTATGCTTCCCAACGTTCACGCGGCTTACTACAAAGAAGCTGATCAGGACAAACACAAACCCGAGAATCGAGAGGAAGGCCATCTTTCTTCCACGCCACCCGATCGTCCGGAGGTGCAGGAGGATCAGGTAGATCGCCCACGTGATGAGCGACCAGGTCTCTTTCGGGTCCCAGCTCCAGTACGTGCCCCAGGCGCTGTTCGCCCATATAGAACCGGTAAGCATGCCGATAGTGAACAAGGGCCATCCGAGGGTCAGCGCCTTGTAACCCAGGGTGTCCATGATGTCGAGCGACGGCAGGCGGTGGAAGATGGCCCCCAGCCGCCTGGCCTTAAGCTGGCGTTCCTGAATCAGGTACATAACCGAAACGATAAAAGCAAACGCAAAGGCCGCGTCTCCCAGAACCGCGAAGCTCGTATGCACGCCGAGCCACCCGCTCTTGAGCACGGGGTTGAGCTCTTTGATGTCGCCGGTGACGATAAATGCGGGCACCATGAGGACGATGACAAGAGGAAGCATGAACGAGCCGAGCGCTGGGATCCTGAACCGGTATTCCATGATCAGGAACACGAGCATGATCCCCAGTCCGAAAAAGTTTGCGGCTTCGAAGAAATTCGTCGCCGGGATGCGTCCGGACTCCGCCCACCGGAACGAAAAATAGGCAAGATGGAGCATGAAGCCCCCGAAGGCGGCCCAGAACGACGCCGAGGCAACCCGCTTCATTTCAGGCTTTATGAAGTACGTGACATACCCGACGCCGGAGAGGAGGTAGACTCCCATCGCGGCCTCAAAAAAGATAATATTCATTAAGCCGTTCCTTGATAATAGTTTGATGTATAAGACTTTTTATAATACTTTTTAACCGCTGTCAAAGTCAAGGGAAAAGTCTATTTTGCCGCTGAGAACGCAGAGTTTCCGGTTCCGCAGGGGGCGGAGTGCGCCGCCCAGAGCGTTTATAGCCCTTTGCACTCCGTGATTTTTTTCCCGTTACCTTTCCTGATGAAGTTTGCCGTCCGCCATCCTGAACACGCGGTCGGCGCGTATGGCAAGCCTGTCGTTGTGCGTTACGATCACGAATGTTATGCCTCTCTCCTTGTTGATCTTCTGCAGAAGCTCGTGGACCGTCTCCCCGGTATGGGTATCGAGGTTCCCGGTGGGCTCGTCCGCCAATACGGCATCGGGGCTCAGCACAAGCGCCCGCGCCACGGCGACCCGTTGCTGCTCACCGCCCGAAAGTTCGCCCGGCCGGTGAAGGACCCTGTTGCCGAGCCCCACGTCGGCCAAGACCTTCGACGCGGTCTCGGCCGCGGCCCGTTGGTCGGTGCCCCGGACAAGCGCCGGCATCATCACATTCTCGAGTGCGGAAAACTCCGGCAACAGGTGGTGAAACTGGAACACAAAGCCAACATGCTCGTTACGGAACCGGGCAAGACTGTCGCTGTCCAGGCCGAAGACGTCGATGTCCCGGTAAAAAACCCTGCCGGACGTGGGACGGTCAAGCCCTCCCAGGATATGGAGGAGGGTGCTCTTGCCCGCGCCCGACGCACCCACAATGGCCAGCATCTCACCCTTGCGGATATCGAGATCGATGTCACCCAGCACCTGGAGCGCGACGGGACCGCTCATGAAGGACTTACGGAGCCGCTCAATATGGATAAGGGGCTGTGTTATTTCTTTTCTCCCGTCTTCTCTCCCGGTTTGACGGTGTCGATCACCTTTTCCACCGTTTTACCGGTGCTGGAAGCCTTCTCCTCCATCTTCTGCTTGACGGTCTCCGCCTGGTTCCCGACTCCGTTCATCCATCTGCCGGCAGACCGAAGCAGGTTCCCGCCGCCCAAGAGAATAAATACGACAACGAGGAGTGTAAGAAATATCAGCGTCAGCAAATACCTTTTGAATGTTCCACCCTTCTTTGCCATGAGACCCTCCTTGTTAGTATGCAATGGATGAGGAATGCCCGTTCGCTTCGCTCGCGAGGACGACGGGCGCGATCTTTAATGCCTTTTCTTCTCTCGTCTATCGTCTGTCATCACTTATGTCCCTACTCGTACCTCAGCACTTCCACCGGGTCCTGCTTCGCCGCCTGCCACGACGGATAGAGCGTGGCGAGAAAGCTGATCCCCATCGCCGTCACGCATATAAAAAGGATATCAAGCCAGGTGATCGAAAGCGGCAGGTGACTCACCTGATACACATCTTTCGGCAGGGAGATCACGCCCGTACGGGTAATGGCGGCAACGGCCCCGTAGCCGATGAGGGCGCCAAGCACTGTCCCCACGGACCCGATCACCAGTCCTGCGAACATGAAAATGCGCATGATGCTCCGGGAAGGAGCGCCCATCGATTTGAGAATGGCTATCTCGCGGCTTTTTTCCATCACGATCATCGTGAGCGTGCCGACAATATTGAAGGACGCGACGATGATGATGACAACCAGGATGAGGGACATGCCGATCTTTTCAAGCTTGAGCGCGGAAAAAAAGTTCTTGTTCATCTCGATCCAGTTTCTCGTGTAATAAGGATACCCGACGGCCGTGCGGATCTCATCCGCTATCCTGTCGGCATGATAGATCTCGTCCACCCGCCCCTCGATACCGCTCACCCGGCCGGGCATATCGAAGAACTTCTGGGCCTCTGGCAGCGAAATATACGCGAAGCCCGTATTGTAATCGTACATGCCGGCGTCGAAGATGCCGACAAGTTCGAACTTCCTCATCTTGGGGACCATGCCTATGGCCGTTTCTTCGCCGATCGGATTTACCATCGTGATCGTATCGCCGAGCGCGGCGCCGAACTTGCGCGCGAGATCCACGCCGATGACGATGCCCGGCAGCTTTTTCCCCGGCGCATCGAGATCGCGAAGCGACCCCTCAATAGTGTTTTTCTCCAGGCTCGTCACCTTGCCTTCGGTCTTTGGGTCGATCCCCCGCACCACGACGCCCTGCACGCGGTCCCTGCTCGTGAGCATAGCCTGGCTGATGGTAAACGGCGTTGTGGCGACGACATGGGGGACCCGGTCGATCTTTTCCTGCAGCGTTTTCTCATCCTTGACGCCGACGCCGCTGTACTCCATAACGACGATATGCGGTATGGCGGAGAGGATCTTGTCGCGGAAGTAGCCCTGGAACCCGGTCATGACAGAAAGCGTGATGATGGAAGTCGCCACGCCGATAACGACGCCGGCGATGGAGATAAAGGTGTTAAGCGACACGGTGCCGTAGCGTTTTTTGGTCTTCAGATAGCGAAGACTGACGAATATTTCATAGGGGGTTTTCATGATCACACAATCGAGTTTCGGGTTTATGGTTTATAGTTAACAACAAACTATAAACTCGAAACGGTGAATTGATTTACTGTTTCTCCTTCTTCATCTGAGGGAACAGGATCACGTCGCGGATGGAGGCCGAGCCGGTCAGAAGCATCACGAGCCGGTCGATGCCGATCCCCTCGCCCGCTGCCGGCGGCATGCCGTATTCGAGGGCGCGGATGAAGTCTTCGTCCATCTGGTGAGCTTCTTCATCGCCTGCCGCGCGCTCCGCGACCTGTTTGAGAAAACGCTCCTTCTGGTCCACGGGGTCGTTCAACTCGGAAAAGGCGTTCGCAAGCTCCCTGCCCGCGACAAACAGCTCGAAGCGTTCCACAAAATCTGGGTTATCATCACGCTTCTTCGACAGCGGCGAGATGTCCGTGGGATAGTCCGTAATGAACGTGGGCTGGATCAATTTCGTTTCGACCACTGCCTCGAAAATCTCGTTCAGAAGCTTTCCAAGCGGTTCTCCGCCTTTCAGGCCCGCCCCGAGTTTCAAGGCGTAATCCCGGGCATTCCCCGCGTTCGTGAGAACTTCCTCCGGCACCCCCGCCTCACGCAGCGAATTGATATAGGTGGTCCTCTTCCACGGCGCCGCAAGATTTATCGAATGGCCTTCGTATGTTACTTCGGTCTTTCCCAGGACTTCACCGGCCACGGTGCTGATCATCTGTTCGGTCATGTCCATGAGGTCCCGGTAGTCCGCATAGGCCGTGTAGAATTCGAGCATGGTGAATTCAGGATTGTGCCGCGTGGATATGCCTTCGTTACGAAAATTTCGGTTGATCTCGTAGACCCGCTCAAAGCCGCCTACCAGAAGCCGTTTAAGGTAGAGCTCAGGCGCAATGCGGAGGTAGAGGTCCATGTCGAGGGCGTTGTGGTGGGTCTTAAACGGCTTGGCCGTGGCCCCGCCCGGGATAGTCTGCATCATCGGGGTCTCGACTTCCAGATAGCCCCGCGCGTTCAAAAAGCCGCGGATGGCCTGAACGATCTTCGTGCGGAGCACGAAGACGTTCTTGACTTCGGGATTGACGATCAGGTCCACATACCGCTGGCGGTAGCGAAGCTCCACATCGGTAAGGCCGTGCCACTTTTCCGGCAGCGGGCGCAGAGACTTGGAGAGAAGCGTAAATTCTTCAACCTCGATCGTCAGTTCGTTCGTTCTTGTGCGGAACAGGAAGCCCTTGGCGCCGATGAAATCGCCGATATCGAGTTTTTTGAAAAGCGCGTACCGGTCATCGCCAAGGGAGTTCTTCTGAACATAGAGCTGGACCCTGCCGGAACCGTCCTGGAGGTGGCTGAAACCCGCTTTGCCGAAGCTGCGCATCGCCACCATCCGACCTGCTACGGTAACTTCTATCCGCTCTTTTTCAAGATCTTCCTTGCTCGCGTTCCCGTACTGCTCAATCAGACCCTGCGCGGAAGCCGACACGTCGAACCTGCCAGCATAGGGCTTTATCCCCATCGCGCTGAACTCAGCCAGCTTCTTGAACCGCTGCTGGATCAGCTCGTTGTAGTCTTCCATGGAAATCCCTTTCACACCTTCAGCCGCCACGCACGCGGAGTTCACGAGGTTCGTGTAATGATCTTCTCTGCTCTCCGGCGTTAATCCGTGTCGCCTTGAGGCGCTTACGTTTGGCCACCCGTGGTTTCGCAATTCTTAACCAAGGCGGATTATACTGATTCGGTATGAGACCTGTCAAGAATAAACGGTCAACCCGCCAGCATGCGGAGCACTTCGAGATATTTCTCGCTCGTTTTCTTCACCACGTCATCAGGCAGCACTGGCGCGGGCGGCTTCTGGTTCCAGGAAAGAGAGAGGAGATAATCACGGACGAACTGTTTGTCAAAGCTCTTTTGTGCGATTCCCACCGCATATTCGCTCCTGGGCCAGAACCGGGAGGAATCGGGCGTGAGCACTTCGTCGATCAGGATGACTTCACCGTTGTATATTCCGAATTCGAGTTTGGTGTCGGCGATGATGATGCCCTTCGGTTCGGCGATCTCACACGCCTTTTTATAAACGGCGAGCGTAGAGGCCTTTATCTTGCTTGCCGTCTCCTTGCCCACTAGTTTGACGACGGTGTCGAAATCGATGTTCACGTCATGTTCACCGACTTCCTCCTTCGTAGAGGGAGTGAAGATCGGCTCAGAAAGACGCGACGCCTCGGTCAGTCCCGGGGGGAGCTTGATACCGCTTACCGATCCGGTCGATCGATACTCTTTTAATCCCGAACCGGTCAGATAGCCCCGGACAATGCATTCCACCGGGAGCGGCTGCGACTTCCTGACGAGCATGCTCCTGCCTTCGAGCAGCGCGGCATGAGGCCTGCAAGAAGCCGGAAAATCCTTCACATCCGTCGAAATCATATGGTTGCGGACTATTTTTTCGGTCTGCGTAAACCAGAACTTCGATATTTGGGTAAGAACCCTGCCCTTTTCCGGGACAGCGTTCGGGAGCACCACGTCGAAGGCGGAGATCCTGTCCGTAGCCACGATCAGGAGCGTATCGCCGAGGTCGTAGATATCGCGCACTTTACCCCGTTTCGGCGGCTTTAATCCTGCAAAGTTCGTCTCAAGCACCAGCGGTGTTTTCATTATCTCCTCTTTCCTGATTTTCCTGCTCATGGTTCTCCGGCGACAGCTTAAGTATCCTGACACGAGCGATGCGATTCTTCCTCAGCCGGAGCACAGTAAACATGAGGTTGTTATGGCGTATCTGATCGCCCTCCACGGGAAGCCTGCCGAAGAGGCCGAGCACGAAACCGCCGATGGTCTCGAACTCGTCCTCGGGGAGATTCATGCCAAGACGCTCATTCACTTTCCCGATATCCGTCCTCCCGTCCACGATATACCGGTTCGCCGCGATCTCTTCGATCTCGCGCAGCACCTTTTCCTGTTCGTCCCGGATGTCACCGACGATCTCTTCGATGAGATCTTCCATAGTAACAAGCCCGTCGGTCCCTCCATATTCGTCCATGACGAGCGCCAGATGAACGCGCTTTTCCCGCATCTCTTTGAGCAGCACGCTCACATTCTTGTTCGGCGGAACGATGTAGGGCCTGCGGAGCACGCTGCCCAGTTGGACCGGCTTCTGTGCCATATGAAGCGGTAATATGTCCTTCAGATACACCACGCCGATGATATTGTCGATCGTTTCCGCATACACGGGCAAGCGCGAGAACCCTTTCTCATTCATAATACGAAGGATCTCATCGAGAGTGGTCCCCATGTCGACCGCTACGATGTCGGTCCGGGGGACCATGACTTCCTTCACCACCGTGTCGGTAAACTTGAACACGCTGTGGATCAGATCCTCCTCAGACGGCTCAAAAACCCCGCTCTTACGTCCTTCGCGAATGAGGTACTTGACCTCATCTTCAGAGATAAGAGGCGATTCCTGTGGCTCGGTGACCTTGAAGAAGCGCAAGACGAGGTTATTCGAAGTAGTGAGCAGGCGCAGGATGATCCTGAAAACCTTCGAGAGGAAATCTATGGGGGCCGACGTCATGAACGCGATCCGTTCGGAATAGCGGAGCGCCAGGGACTTCGGCACCAACTCGCCAGCCACGAGGGTGACGTACGCGATCATCGTCACCACAATCCCCACGGCGATGGGCTCAGCGCCCTTACGGATAAACTCGATGGGAACTTCGCTTAAAAACGGTTTGATGCGTTCGATGGCGATCACGCCGCCGAGGGTTGAGGCCAGGGTCCCTACCAGGGTAACGCCGATCTGCACGGCAGCCAGGAACCGCTCCGGCTCCTCCTGCAATTTCTGCACGCGTTTGGCCGTGGAACTCCCGGTCTTGACGAGATGCCGTACGCGGCTTTTACGCAGCGAAACGAGGGCAATCTCGGAGGCTGAGAAAAATCCGTTTATGATGATCAATGAAAAAATAAGGAAAATGTCGATGAGCCACATAAGCGAAGCGAGATAAGAGCCTCTATCTCAGGACCTGAAACCGTACTCCTTCCACCGCTCGTCCACCTTGCGCTGAATCTGCGGATCCATCTTGATTTCATCCGGCCAGGGGCGCATGAAACCTTCACCCGGCCCCTTGCGCGTCGCATCAATCCCCATCTTGCCGCCGAACCCCATCTGCGGGCAGGAGTGGTCGAGGATATCAAGCGGCCCGTCGGCGATTACCACGTCGCGCTGCGGGTCCACGTGGTTCATGACCTTCCAGGTCACTTCGGAGTAATCATGGATGTCCACGTCCTCATCGCAGACGATGACGAACTTGGAGAGCATGAGCATACCCGTGCCCCAGATCGTGTTGATAACCTTCTTGCCGTGTCCCGGATAACGCTTTTTGATCTTGACGATCACGTTGTTGTGGAAAACGCCTTCGACGGGCATATCCATGTCCAGGATGTCGGGCGCCACCATCTGGAGAAGCGGGAGGAATATCCGCTCCGTGGCCTTGCCGAGGTAAGCGTCTTCCTGCGGCGGACGGCCGACGAGGGTGGCGGGGTAAATGGCGTCTTTCCGGTGGGTGATTGCCGTAATGTGAAATACCGGGTATTCCGCCGCTTCAGAATAATATCCTGTATGGTCCCCGAACGGCCCTTCTAGCCTGCGCTCGCCTGGATCGACAAAGCCCTCGAGAACAAATTCGGCTTCCGCCGGCACCCGCACGTCCACGGTCTTGCACGGGACGACTTCAAGCGGCCGCTTTCTCAAAAAACCGGCGAATATAAATTCCCCTATGGCCGGCGGGAGCGGCGCCGTCGATGCATAAATAATGGCCGGGTCGCCGCCGATCGCCACGGCGATTTCCATGCGCTTTCCTGCGGCTTCATAGTGCTGGTAGTGGCGCGCTCCGTCCTTGTGCTTGTGCCAGTGCATACCCGTGGTCTGATGATCGTAGACCTGCATTCGGTACATGCCGACGTTCGTGATTTTCGTCACCGGATCGACGCTGCAGACCATGGGAAGCGTGATAAACCGCCCGCCGTCAGCAGGCCAGCACCTGAGAACGGGAAGCTTCGAAAGGTCCACATGTTCTCCCGTGAGCACGATCTCCTGGCACGGTGCCTTTTTAACGGTCTTGGGGAAAAAATTGGCAAGATCCGCGAGCTTCGGCAACATCTGCAACTTGTCCATGATGCCTGCGCCGGGTCCCGGAAACAGGCTGGCGGGATCGACGATGTCTTTGATACGCCGGCCGATCTCGTCAAGACTTTCTACCTCGAGCGCCGAACAGATGCGCTTCAGGGAGCCGAAGGCGTTGGCGAGAACCGGGAATGCCGAGCCCTTCACGCGCTCAAACAGAAGGGCCTTGTTCTCCACCCCCTTCTGCTTCGAGACCCGATCAGTGACCTCTGCAATCTCGAGTTCGGCATCCACCTCAGCCTTTATCCTGATGAGTTCGCCCTGCTTTTCCAGAAGAGCGATAAAATCCCTTATATTTTCATATGCCATAGGTTTAAAATTGTAGCGGAATTAAGCCGGATTTGCAATGAAAAAACTTCCCGGAGAGGGCTACGAAAATTCGTATTTTTGCAGGCGGTGCCTGAAAGACCGGAATGAAAGGCCCAGGAGTTTTGCTGCTTCGGTCTTCACTCCGCCGGTCTTATCGAGCGCTTTTTGGAGAAGGGCTTTTTCGGCGTTTTCGAGCAACGCCTCGAGATTGAGCCCAGCCTCGGGGATTTCCAAGGGAATGAGTTCCGCGCCAGGTTGCAAATTTTTTACCGCATCCGACACGTGCTCAAGACCGATGGTGTCATCGGATGACAGGATCATGAGCCGTTCGATGGTATTTTCGAGCTCGCGGACATTGCCGGCCCAACGGCAGCTCATGAGCATCTTCAGGGCCTCGGGAGTGATTTTCTTTTGATCCTTTCCAGATAAAAACTTGTTCAGAAAAAAATCAACAAGTACGGGTATATCTTCTCTCCGGTCTCGAAGCGCAGGAAGATGGATCTGTATCACGTTCAGACGGTAAAAAAGGTCTTCCCGGAAGGCGCCTTTCGAGACTTCTGCCAGAAGATCCTGGTTGCTCGCCGCGATCACCCGGACATCCACTTTAATCTCGGTTGTGCCCCCCAGCCGCATAAACTCCCGCTCCTGGAGCACGCGCAGCAATTTGATCTGCAGTGCCGGAGTAGTCGCGCTTATCTCGTCGAGGAAAATAGTACCGCTGTTCGCCGCTTCGAAAAGCCCCTGCTTGTTCGCCGCTGCGCCGGTAAATGCCCCTTTCATGTAGCCGAAGAGCTCGCTTTCAAGCAGTGTCTCGGGCAAGGCGCCGCAGTTGACCGTAACAAAGGGCCTGTCTTTTCTCGTACTGTTAAAATGGACGGCCCTCGCCACAAGTTCTTTGCCCGTCCCGCTTTCCCCCGTAATGAGCACCGTACTCCTCGTATCGGCGACCTGGCGAATGAGCGAAAAAACCTTCTGCATAGCTTCGCTCTTGCCGATGAAGTTCTCGAACCCCGCCCGCGACTCGATTTCTCTCCGGAGAAGGATATTCTCTTTTCTGAGGTGCCCCTTTTCGAGCGCCTTCTGGATAATGAGTTTTATCTCGTCTACCTTGAACGGTTTGGTAATGTAATCGTAAGCGCCGAGTTTCATGGCCTCTACGGCGGTCTCCGCCGTCGCATAGGCGGTGACCATGATCACAATGGTCTCGGAAGATACCTCTTTGACGGTCTTCAGCACATCGATACCATTCAGCCCCGGCATTTTCACATCGCTGATTACCAGGTCGAATATCTCCGTTTGAACGGCCTTGAGAGCATCGCTGCCGTTTTCAGCAGCCACGACGTCATAGCCCTCTTTTTTAAGCATGATCGAGAGAAAATCCCGCATGCCCTGTTCATCATCAATAACGAGAATTTTGCTCATAGCCCTGATAGCATTACGTAATGATCCGATGCCTGGTCCCTGCGTTCACAATCTCCGGGTGCGGGGAGTCTTCTGTCAGGGGGATCAGGATTCGAAATTTCGTGCCTTTTCCTTTCTCCGCTTCCACAGCGATGGTGCCGCCATGGTCTTCAACGATACGGTAGGCGATCGCAAGCCCCAGGCCCGTCCCGCCGATCTTGGTCGTAAAAAACGGATCGAATATTTTAGCCAGATGTTCAGGGGCAATGCCCTGACCGGCATCGGTTATTACGATCTCACACCAGGCTGAGCCACTATCATCGTGAAAAAAAGGATTTGCGTTGATCGTCATCTCTCCGCCATCCGGCATTGCCTGGCACGAGTTGATCAGGAGATTCCAGAACACCTGGCGCATACGCCGGGCATCTCCTCGCATGGCTATCATCCGGTCTATATTGCAGTTGATGCGGATACCATCAACGAACTCTTTGCTGTTCTTTAAAAGAATAATTGTTTCATCGATCACGGAGGAGAGGACGATCTGATCGTTTTGAGTGTTTTTTGGCCTCGCGTACTCCAGAAAATCGGTGATGATGGCATTGAGACGATCGGTCTCACGTACCACGATATCCATGAGATGCTTGTTGTCGCCTTTGAGGTCGAGTTCCCCCTGAAGGACCTGGATCGAACCACTCAACGAAGCAAGCGGGTTTCTTATCTCATGTGCAATGCCGGCCGCCAGGCTTCCCACCGTTGCGAGCCGCTCCTGCCTCCGGACCTGTTCCTCCATGTGCACCATCTTGGTGATGTCCTGGAAAATAAGAATGATGCCCCGGACATCGTCCTTTTCGTCCTTGAGCAGGGAAGTTGCCATCCCGAGTATCGCTGTATTGCCGTCTTTTTTTATTATTTGCCCGTCAAAACGAAACGGTTTCTCTTTCGAATTCTCGGGGGGGGCATAGAGCCCCTTGATGCTGTTCCCGAAAACGTCCTGGAGACGATCTCTGATCTCGGCGTAGCGGTAGCCCGTTATAAGTTCTGCAGCCGGATTCCATGAAGTAATATGGCCGTCGAGATCCATCGTGAGGATGCCGCTCCCGATGCTTTTCAAAATATGCTCCTGGAGAGCACGGAGATCATTAAAATCCATGCTCTTCTCTCGCAGTTCCTGGCGCGTTTTACGGAGCCGCTCGGAGAGATAGCCGCTCAAAAGAGCTATCGTATAAAAGGATAGAATGTTGATGAAAACCAGATAGAGCACCTGCATTGCGGAAAAGTTCATGCTCCGAACAAAAAAGAGAACATTGTAATACTGCATATCCAGCATACCGCCATACAGGATGCTGGCAAGTGAAGCGGCAAGGTATCCTCCCCGCCGATAAAGGATGATGCTTGCCGAAATGATTGTCAGATGATAAAGAGGCGAAAAGCCGCTGTCGATGCCGCCGGTGAGGTAAACAAGAAATGTTACGAGAAAGATATCGCCTGCGATCTGAAGATAGGCGAAAAACGAGACATTATTTATTTTTTGCAGCAGGTACCAATAGACGCCCGTCAGGAAATAAACAAAGAGAACAAAATAATAAAGGAAAATCGTACGAAACGGATATATTCTATATTCATGCTGAAAAAAAATTAACGTCCCGAGCAGAAAAGTGACCAGAACCATCCTGCTCGCCATCAGCCGTTTTACCCTGACACGATATTCCCCTTTTGAAAACTCTGATATCATGGGCACTATTTAATAGCCGACCCCATCTGGAAGATAGGCATATACATGGCTACGATCACAAAGCCGACGGTAGTGCCTAAAAAGATCATGAGCATCGGCTCAAGCAGGGAGGTTAATGTTGCTACTGCGCTATCAACCTCATCATCGTAAAAATCCGCTATCTTTCCGAGCATATTGTCAAGCGCACCCGTGGCTTCTCCGACTGAAATCATTTGAGTAACCATGGGGGGGAAGACCTTGGACTTACTGAGCGGCTCCGCAAGGGTCTTTCCTTCGCTCACACTCTGCCGGGTCATAACAACAGCTTCCTCGACAATTTTGTTGCCTGCTGTGCGCGCAACAATCAACAACCCCTCCATAATAGGCACACCGCTGGCCATCAAAGTACCGAGCGTACGCGTAAACTTGGCAACTGAAACTTTTCGTATCAAGTCGCCCATTACCGGTATTTTCAGGGCAAGGGCATCAGTCACCTGTAAACCTTTTAATGTTTTTCTCCACTGCTTCACACTAATAATGGAACCCACGAAGGCAATTAAAAGGATGAGCCCTCCCCAGCCCTTCAGAAAATTGCTGAACGCGATAACAATGCGGGTAGGCAAAGGCAGTGCCTGACCCGCTTCAGCAAACATGGCTGCCAGCATGGGGACCACAATAACCAATAAAAGGGCCACCACAGCAACGGCAACAAAAAGAATGACCGCCGGGTAGATCATGGCAGATTTAATCTGTCTTTTTATCTTTGCAAACTTTTCCATATATGTGGCCAACCTCTGGAGAATCGTGTCCAGGATACCGCCTGCTTCGCCCGCCGCCACCATATTAACATAGAGGTTATCGAAGACCTTGGGGTGCTTCTTAAGTGCATCCGCAAAGGTAGACCCGCTTTCAACATCGGTCCTTACCTGGACCATGGTCTTTGCAAGGGTCGGGTTCTCTGTCTGAGACCCGAGGATATCAAGACATTGCACGAGCGGCAAGCCTGCATCGATCATGGTGGCGAGTTGGCGGGTAAGAATAACGATATGCTGATCTTTGACCTTCGGCGCCCCAAAACTTATTTTTATTTGCATCGCTTTTGCGGAGACATTTACGGGAGAGATATTCTGTTTTTGGAGAAGCGCAAAGACCTCTTCCTTGCTGTTGGCCGAAAGCTCACCTTTCTGGACCGTTCCTTGACGTGTTTTGCCTTCCCAGATAAATACTGTTGCCATATTCACCTCGCAAATAACTGCAATGATTTATCGGTATTCCTTTTGTACAGTTTGGCTGCTTGCGAGCCCCGATCTTCCGATCATCTGGATGAGTTCCTCGGCAACCGAAGACCTGCCGATGCAATCTTCATAGGAAATTTGTTTTTTTACATACAGGTCATACAGCGACTGATTGAGCGTCTGCATGCCGAACTTGGACTGGCCGGTCTGCATTGTCGAATAAATCTGGTGGACTTTGTCTTCGCGAATAAGGTTTCGGATGGCGGGGTTCGGCACCAGAATCTCCATTGCAAGCACGCGCCCGCCGCCGACCTTCGGTATCAGCGTTTGGGACATGATGCCCTCGAGGACGAACGACAGCTGCGCCCGCACTTGCGATTGCTGGTGGGGCGGGAACACGTCGATAATACGGTTCATGGTCTGGGCGGCCGAATTGGTATGCAGGGTTGCAAACGTCAGGTGGCCGGTTTCGGCGATCGTTAGAGCCGCTTCAATAGTCTCGAGGTCGCGCATTTCGCCCACCAGCACCACGTCGGGGTCCTGGCGCAGGATATATTTAAGCGCATCCTTGAACGACTTGGTGTCGGCATTTACTTCCCTCTGGTTTACCAGGCATTTCTTATGCGGGTGGAGATATTCTATCGGGTCTTCGACCGTTATAATGTGTTCCTGCCGTTCAGCGTTAATCTTGTCGATCATCGATGCCAGCGTTGTGGACTTGCCGCTTCCCGTGGGCCCGGTGACGAGGATAAGCCCCCTCGGCTTCTTGCACAGATCTGAAACGATTTGCGGCAGGCCGAGTTCCTGGAATGTCTTTATTTTAAACGGGATGGTCCTGATGGCCGCGGCCACGGCCCCGCGCTGCATGAAGATATTCGCACGGAAGCGGGACAGGTTCTTGACGCCGAAGGAGAGATCGAGCTCGTTATTCTCCTCGTACTTATGCTTCTGCGCGTCGGTAAGGATGCTGTAGCACAGGTCTTTGGTCTGAGTTCCCGTAAGCGCCTCCAGTCCGGGAATCGGTTTCATCTTGCCGTCGACCCGGATGGACGGTGCGATGCCCGTCGTAATATGGAGATCGGACGCTCCTTTTTCTATCATATACTTAAGCAGATCATGAAGACTGGCCATGTGGTGGGGACCCCTTTTCTTGAACTGACATTCTCATCCTGAGTTATCCGGCCAGATTGTCCGGGAATGTATTTTCCACTACTTCTGCGAGCGACGTCATGCCGGCTTTCACTTTCAGCAGCCCGCTCGCTCGGAGCGTTTTCATTCCTCCGGCAATGGCCAGCTTTTTAATATCAAAGACCGAAGCCCCCTGCAGGATCAATTCCTTTATTTCATCTTTGATCGGCATCACCTCGTAGAGCGCGACCCTGCCCTTATATCCGGTCTTATTGCAGACATCGCAGCCCGTGCCCTTGTAGCTTACAACCGTAGGGGCCTCTTCCGGCGTGAATCCTGCATCGATAAAGACTTGGGCCGGAAGTTTCTCCGGTTGTTTGCAGTTCTTGCAGGCCCTGCGCACGAGCCGCTGAGCAACGATCAGAATCACTGACGAAGACACGAGGAACGGTTCAACACCCATATTGAGCATGCGGTTGATCGTGCTCGGCGCGTCGTTAGTATGGAGGGTTGTGAGCACAAGATGCCCGGTGAGCGCGGCCTTGACCCCGATCTCCGCAGTTTCATAGTCTCGAGTCTCTCCCACCATGATGATATCCGGATCCTGGCGAAGAAAAGAGCGCAGCGCGGCGGCAAAGTTAAGGCCGATCTCGTCCTTCATCTGCACCTGGTTGATTCCCATCAGGTTGAACTCAACCGGGTCCTCGGCGGTCATGATATTTTCGGAATCCGTGTTCAGTTCAGAGAGCGCTGAATACAGGGTCGTTGTCTTTCCGCTTCCCGTAGGGCCCGTCACCAGGACCATTCCGAAGGGCCTGCCCAGGGCATCTTTAAAATCCTTGAGCTGGTCCTCATCGAACCCAAGCTTCGTCATGTCGAGCTGCAGGTTCGACTTGTCGAGCAGCCGCATGACAACCTTTTCGCCGAAGAGGGTGGGAATGACGGAAACCCGGAAGTCCATGACCTTGTTTTTACCCATCTTCATCTTTATCCTGCCGTCCTGGGGAAGACGGCGCTCGGCGATATCGAGCGACGCCATGATCTTGCAGCGGGAAATGATGGCATTCCTGATCTTGAGCGGAAGTCCCATCACGGTATTCAGAACTCCGTCAAGGCGGTACCTGACCCTGAACTTTTTTTCGTACGGCTCGATATGGATATCACTCACCCCCATATTTGCCGCTCGGAGCAGAATTCCGTTCACAAGCTTCACGATCGGCGCCTCTACCTCGGTGGATAGCTGGTCAAGGCCTTGTTCCTCCACGACTTCGAGATTATCGACGGCACCATGGACGAGGTTGTCGAAGTCTTCAACGTCCACAACTCCGCCTGTGTCGATATCATCAACAAAGGAATCCACGGCATTTTCATCTAAAGCATAGTCTTTTGCATCAAGGCTGAATTTTTTTTCTTGCACTGTCGCGGCCGCGCTCCCGCCCCCTTTAGCTGCAACGAGAGATTTTATGCTGCCGTAATATCTTTTGATAGCGTCGATGATCGCGCCCTCAGTGGCAACCACGGCTTCGACGTTGTAGCCGGTCATGAACTTGATATCATCGATAGCGAAAATATTGGAGGGGTCCACCATGGCGATGGTGATCGTGGCGCCTGCCCGGTTGATCGGCATGATCCGGTATTTCTGGGCGACATCAGCAGGAATGTGTTTGATCACGGCGGGGTTGATTTCGAATTTGCTCAGGTCTACATAGGGGACGCCATACTGCTTTCTCAGAAAAATTATAAGTTTTTCTTTCGGCACAAAACACAGCTTTACCAGCAGGGATCCCAGGCGCCCGCCTTCGTTCTTTTGAGCACTGAGCGCCTTTTTGAGTTGTTCGTCTGTAATCAGGCCAGACGACACCAGCATGGCGCCGAGCCTTCCCGACATGGCCATAAGGAACTCCTTGAGAAAAGTCTAAAGGTAGCTAATATTACTGTAATAGTGCCAATATGTCAAGAACAGACCGGGTGCTCTTGACCGCCCTGCTCACGAGATGCCGATCTGCCTCATAAGCGCGCTTTTCATGACGGGAACCGGAGCTTTTTTCCCGGTCCATATCTCGAAGGCAATCACCCCCTGGAACAGTAGCATGCCGAGACCGGCCAGTCTTTTTGCTTTTCGGGCTTTCGCAGCCCTGAGAAACGGCGTTTCCGGCGGATTATAGACCAGATCACAGACCAAGTGATGTTTGTGAATGCAGTCAGCGGGCAGCGGCAGCGGATCACTTCTCTTTAAACCGATCGGCGTGGCGTTGATCAGGCATCCGGCCCCTGCGGCGTAAGCGGGGAGCGCCTCGCGGGTTATTGTTTCTGCGTCAACGCCGGTCTTATCTTTGATGTCCTGTGCGAGGATGCCCGCTTTCTGCGTATCAATATCGCAAATAATAATTTTTTCGGCGCCGGCAAGTGCAAGACTGAACCCGACTGCCCGGGCAGCGCCGCCTGATCCGATAAAAAGAAATTTCTTTCCGCGAGGGTTAAATTTAGCCTGTTCCTTAAGAGAACGCAAAAACCCCCTGCCGTCAGTGTTGTGACCGATGAGCCTCCCCTCCTTCACTTCTATGGTATTGACCGCACCGATAAGCCGCGCCTCTTCGGAGAGATCATCGAGGAGAGGAATGATCTTCTGCTTGTGGGGCACCGTGATATTCAAACCGCAGAGACCGAGAGGGATTAATGCCTTTGCCGCATCGACGAGGCGCCCGGGATGAACGGCAAACGGCACATAACACGCATCCATGCCCAGTTTTTTAAATGCCGCGTTATGCATTCCCGGAGAAAAGGTGTGTTCTACCGGATATCCGAATATTCCGAATATCTTCGTCTTTCCCGAAATCATTGTTTGCCCCTCCTTCTTCCGCGCAACACCGAGACCAGATCCCCGAAGCCATCCACCCTGAAAACCTTCGTTTTCAGATGTCGCTCCAGTTCTTCAATACTCATGTCGTCGAGGAATACATCCTCGTCTTCCTTCAGCGCGCTTGACGGGATCAGCACCAGGTCACCGAGCAGTTTTCCTCTGAGCGCATATAGAATATCCCCGCCGGTCAATAACCCCGTTACCGTGACGGAAGGGCCGAAAAATCTGTTTTTCACGGTGATCTGCTGCACCGCTGCCCCTTTAATTCTTCGAAGACGCTTCAGAACGTTGCTCAGGATTTTGCTGAATGAAACGCCGGTAATCACCGTTGCCCTGACCGGGGGCACCGTTGCGGGAAGGCGGGTGCGGGAGACCTCTCGCATAAAGGCCGCGACCAGCCCCACTCCGTTCTCGATCTGGGGAAAATCCTCGTACAAGGAAGCAGGCGGAATTTGCTCGTTCGCTTTAATGTAGAATTCGTCGGAAGCGAAAACGAGACGGGTTCCGAACCGCCTTTTAGACATCCTCGCAAGCGGCTCGATACAATCGAGCACTGCACGCGCTTCCTGTCGCGTAAAAGTTCTGAGCGGGAACAAGCCTTTCCTGAACTTCGTAATCCCGACGGGGACGACCGCAATAGAGCAGACTGCCGGGAAAAGCCCGGCGAGATCGGCAATCGTTTGCTTCAGGCGTTCATCATCGTTTACCCCCGGACATAAAACGACCTGTGTATGCATCTTGATCCCGCCCGCGGCCAGCCGATTCAAGCTCTCCAGGATATCAGGGGCTTTACAATTGCGCAGCATGGAGGCCCGGAGGCCGGGGTCGGTCGTGTGAACGGAAATATAGAGGGGGCTCAGCCGCAGCCTGAATATCCGCTCCCAGTCGGATTCGGAAAGCGCGCCGAGGGTTATGAAATTTCCGTGCAAAAAAGAAGCGCGGACATCATCGTCTTTTACATATAACGTTTTACGGCAGCCGGGAGGCATCTGATCGACGAAGCAAAAAATGCACTTATTTTTACATCGCTTGATGCGCAGCGGGGTAAACTCAAGCCCCAGGTTATCGTCTGGTCCCTTGCTGACCCTTAATTTTATTATGCTGCCGTTCTTTTTTTGTACTGCAAGAGAAAGCTGCTCATCGGCCGCGAAAAATCTGAAATCGATAACATCATGAATTTCTTCCCCGTTTATCGAAACGACCGCGTCTCCCGGTTTCAATCCCAGCCGCGCCGCCGTACTCTCCGGCAGGACATTGACAATCTCAAGCAATCATCCGCTCCTCTTGGACGCGAACATGTAATCGACATAGCCGATAATCTGCGTCTTCGCCTCATCGGAAACCTGTCTGTATTTTCTCAGTACCTGTATCTCGTCGGAACTCACGATTTTCTCGAGATAGTTGCACTGCTCTTCTGAAAGCGGAAATTTTCGTTTCCCCCTCCTGAATTTAGACTGTGCGGGGGAAAGAAAATAGCCTTTCACCTCAGCGGGGACTTTCTCCTGGTGCGCTGACAGGATCAAGACCGACTTGTCCAAGCCCAGTTTGTTTGCAATCATCATGAGAGTCTTGTCCTTCGGGATATGTCCCTTATTAATAGTGACCCGAAGGAGCTCCGGGCTTATCCCGAGGACCTTTGACGCATCTTTCAGGTTACGAAAACCTTTTTTTTCAAGCGCCTGTCTGATCATATCGGATATTTTCATTATGGTTTGCCTCCATCAATATACATTATACATTGCCAGCACACGAATTTTCTTTTCGTAATTGCCTTGATCCACGCTTCTCTTGCCGAATTCGCCCGCTATCGCTCACTTCAGAGTTGAGTCCCTGGAGAAACGGAAGCTCGATTCTTAGGGTTGAACGTTATCGTCTTCGCTCGCTGTCGCTTATTCCAGAATTCAATGCTAGCCGACCATCTTGATGCCGCTCAAAACGTACTGTATGCCGGATGCCAGCGTGACGCCGGCCGTGGTCCACTGCAGAATAGCCATGATCCTTGTTTCAATCCCATAGCTCATCAGTACCAGTGATAGCATCACCACGACAAGCTGCATTACTGTCGTCAGTTTGCCGATCAAAGTCGGCCGGATCTTGAGCTTATGGGTCATGGCATAAATGATCAGACTGCCCATGACAAGAATCGCATCTCTGCTCACCACAATGATGACCAGCCATACCGGCAACTTGCCGAGAAGTACCAGGGTTAGAAAAGCCGACAGGATAAGTAGCTTGTCGGCCATAGGATCAAGGAACGCGCCAAGCTCCGTCTTCTTTCCCGTAAGTCGAGCGATCATGCCGTCGAGCGCGTCGGTTACGCCGGCCGCCACAAAGACCAGGAGGGCCTCCCGGTAGTAGCCGTAGATCATGAGGTTTATAAAAAATGGAATCAGTATCACCCTGAAGAGAGTGACATAGTTGGGCAGGTTCACGGCCAACCCCATCATGAAGATAAACAATAAATGTGGCCATATAATAACATATTTACTTGTATAGTCAACCTTTTTCTTTTTGGTCTTCTGGGATTCTCGCACTCCGGACCTAGCGGGCAGACGGGACTGAGCCACCAACAGAAATTGCTGCGCGGCTTTCAATGGTACTATCGATTCAGAACCTCGCGGACGGTCTGTACTAAGATGTTCAGTGTGAAAGGTTTTTTAATATAGCGCATGTGACGTGCCGAGATCCCATAAAGGGCAATAACTTCATCCGGGTATCCAGACATGAAAATAATTTTAATCCCTGGATGCCAGGATAAAATGACCCGGGTAAGCTCCGCCCCGTCCATTTTTGGCATAACCACGTCTAGCAGAAGCACATCGATTGCATTGGGAGAATCAGCAATTTGTCTCAGGGCCTCTACTCCGTCTCTCGCTTTAAGAACATGAAACCCCGGCGTGCTAAACGTATCGGCGATAAGCTGACAAATAACGGGGTCATCATCCACAACAAGTATGTTTATCGATTTATCAGTCATGAGAGCAACCCTCACGCGAAGTCAACTGGCGGTTTCCCGCAAAGGGCCCATTATGATGAAAGCAAGGAGGGACCTTGACCAAGGGGGTATTCGGAAAGAAAACCGATTCATAATGAGCAGATAATATTTTAATTATTTTTTTAAAGGAAATTGGCGCTTGCTTCTTCTTGAAGCGCCTGGCTCTATTTCTGTAAATTAGCCTTGAGGTGATAAAAACCTCATCAATTGTGGATAAAGTGGAGCCGGCGAGTGGGATTGAACCACCGACCTGCTGATTACGAATCAGCTGCTCTACCACTGAGCTACGCCGGCATTAAACAGATTACGGTTGGCTGCGGGAGACCGTTGTTTATACAATAATTCAGCTTAGTATGTCAAGGTTATTTTGCGTTCTGTTCTTGCTGTTCTTGCGCGAATGTCGGACGGTAAGCCAGTGGCCGCAATGCTTTTTTTCTGAAGTATCGGCGGTCATGGAGGCCGAGAAGAGCCATGGGATAAAAACTAACTGCAGTTTGTCGGCATTATACATCAAGTCTGCTCGAGATTTTTTTGCGGAAACTGGCCGCACACTCCGTAAAACAGCGCAAGGACATACGAGCGTACGCGCCGGAATAACAACCGGCATTCGAAGAAAGGTCTGCTGCCTTCTTGAGCTGCTTCAGTGACGTCTTCCGCTCTCGATCCAATCAACTCACGAAGCCGGGGGAATTGTGGGAATGGGCGCCCTTCGGATAGTGAGGATGGTTCGGATTCTCCGCTACTCTACCGATGGCCTCCAGCACTGCGGTTTCAACCATAAGCCACGGAGAACCGGGTTCTGTTTTTTCATCCTTGTCGACGTAATAGTGAGGAGGCAAATAGTTCAAGGCTATGGCCGCGATGTCGTTTATGCACCTCGGGCAGGAACAGACAGTGGAATATCGTTCTTTTAAAAATCTGTCCCTGACGACCGTGACGCGTTCATAGTTTGCATTTTTTACACTAAAATCCATAGTCCCCTCATAAAATCCATTTTATCATAAAAAAAACTTTTGTGCAAAAAATATCAAGCAGTAGCTGATAAACAGGCAACTGTATTAATAATTGATTAAACCTGTTATTCAGTGAAAATCAACAAAAATACCGAGCGATAGTGAGCATTGTGCATGGAGTTCGGCTGACCTCGCTTCGGTTAGACCACAAGCTTTTTATCCCATTGTTTTTTATTAATGATTGGTTTATACTCGCCCGAACATGAAGACAACCGGCAATGAAAACATCCCTCATAAGCCTGACCTCTATATCATAGACGGAAATTCCTATATCTACCGCGCTTTTTATGCGATCAGGAACCTGTCCACATCCTCCGGTCTGCCCACCAACGCAGTGTTCGGCTTCGCAAACATGCTCCTGAAAGTAATCAAGGAAAAATCGCCGGATATGGTCGCTATCGCCTTTGACCCGAAGGGCCCCACCCGCAGGCATACCGAGTTTCAAGACTATAAGGCACACCGGCCGCCCATGCCCCGGGACCTCGTTCCGCAGATACCCTATATCCACAAGCTCGTCGAGGCCTTCCGCATCCCGGTCTTCATCCAGGAGGGCCAGGAGGCGGACGACATGATTGCCACGCTCGCGCGCAAGGCCGAGTCAGCCGGCGTGGGGGTCACGATCGTCACGGGCGACAAGGACCTCCTCCAGCTCGTCGGCCCCAACATCAAAGTCTATGACACGCTCAAGGAGAAAGTCTACGGGCCCGAAGACGTCGAGGAGCGGTTCGGCGTGCCGCCGGAACGCATGGTCGAGATCATGGGCCTGATGGGAGACGCGTCTGATAATATACCGGGCGTGCCCGGGATCGGCGAGAAAACCGCCCGAACGCTCATCCAGAAACATGGGACCATAGAAACCCTGCTTGCACACGCGCACGAGATCACCAGGCCCAAGCTCCGGCAGTCGCTCATGGAGAATGCGCATCTGGCGCGCCTAAGCCGCGAACTTGCCCGGCTTCACGACGACGTACCGATCCGGGTTGATTACGATGCTTTAAAGGCCAAGGAGCCGGATAACCCCGCGCTCCTTGCGCTTCTGCGCACCCTCGAGTTCCCTTCCCTGCTTAAATATGTGACGCAGGAGCCAGAGAAAGAAAAGCACTACGTTACCGTGCTCGAGGAAGCACAGTTGCAAAACCTGATACGCGCTCTTTCAACGACTGAGGAATTCTGCTTCGATACGGAGACCACGTCCCGCGATGCCATGCTGGCCGGCCTTGTAGGGGTATCCTTTTCCCTGAAACCCCACGAAGCATTTTACCTCCCGCTCGGCCACGCCTACCTGAACGCGCCGGAGCAGATCGACCTTGAACACGCTCTGGCAGCGCTCAAGCCCGTTTTCGCAAACCCCGCAATCAGGAAGATCGGCCAGAACATGAAGTACGATCTGCTCGTGCTGGGCCATTACGGTATAGAGGTAAAAGGCATTTATTTCGACACCATGATCGCTTCCTATCTCCTGAATCCGGGCAGGCCCTCGCACAGTCTCGACGCCCTGGCACTCGAATTTTTGAACTACAAAACTACGACGTACTCAGACGTGACAGGCTCCGGCAAGAAACAGATCGGTTTTCACGAAGTCGACATCAAGACAGCCACGGATTATTCGGGCGAGGACGCCGACATCACGCTCAGGCTTAAACAGCTCCTGGCGCCCGGACTCAAGGAGCAGAGCCTCGAAAAGCTCTTCCGCGACATCGAGATGCCGCTCATGGAAGTCCTCGTGGATATGGAACGGACAGGAGTAAAGATCAACGCCGGGTTCCTGGCAGCGTTGTCGAAACGACTCGAAAAAGAGACTGCTAAAATCATTAAAACCATTTATGAGCTCGCCGGAGCCGAGTTTAATATCAACTCGACGAAGCAACTCGCGGACATCCTGTTCGTGAAACTCCAGCTCATGCCGACCAAAAGGACCAAGACGGGCTTTTCCACCAACGTCGATGTACTCGAGGAACTGGCGCATCTTCATCCCCTGCCCGCGGAGATACTGAAATACCGCACGCTCGCGAAGCTCAAGTCGACGTACATCGACGCGCTTCCTGCCATGATCAATCCGAAGACCGGCAGGCTCCATACCTCGTTCAACCAAACCGTGACCGCCACCGGCAGGCTGTCAAGCAGCGACCCCAACCTCCAGAACATCCCCATCCGCACCGGCGTGGGAAGGGAAATCAGGCAGGCGTTTATTGCCGAGAGCGGGGCAAGTCTCCTCTCCGCCGATTACTCGCAGATCGAACTCCGCGTGCTCGCGCACATGAGCGCTGACCCTGGCCTCATCCAGACCTTTATCGAGGACCAGGACGTGCATACACGCACGGCGTCGGAGATCTTCGGACTCCCCCCCGACGAAATCACGCCCGAGATGCGGCGCAAGGCAAAGGCCGTGAACTTCGGCATCGTCTACGGCATCTCCGCCTTCGGGCTGGCCCAGGACATCGGCGTATCGAACTCCGAGGCAAAGCGCTACATCGACAGCTATTTCTCCCGCTATCCCAAGGTTCGCGAATTTATCGATTCAACCGTACGGGACGCCAGAATAAACGGCTATGTCACGACGCTCTTCGGCAGGCGGCGATTTATCCCCGAGCTCTCATCGTCGGTAGTTGCGGTAAGAAATTTCGGCGAGCGCACTGCGGTGAACACTCCCATTCAGGGTTCGGCTGCCGACCTGATCAAGCTTGCGATGATTCAGATTCAGCGCCGGCTTTACCGGGAACAGCTGCGATCGAAGATGATTTTACAGGTGCATGATGAACTGGTGTTTGAGGTACCCGATGACGAAATCGAACTCATGAAAAAGCTCGTTCAAGATGAAATGGAAGGCGTGGTAACGCTCGCCGTGCCTGTCCGCGTGGACATGGGCGTGGGCAAGAATTGGGATGAAGCGCATTGATGCTGCAGAGAACGGAGAACAACGGGCAAAGCGCGGAATCTTCCTGTCCCTCATGATCTCTGCTCTATGCGCTTTACAGTCCCTACTTGAACTCAAACCGGTACTTGATGTCCGCTCCCGTATTCCCCAGTTCGTTCCGCTCGCCCACAAGGGAAAAATGTTTATCCAGGATATACTCTATGCGGAAAATCTGCTCAGGCGTGGTCGCTCCCACATTTGAAGAATAGGTGACATAAACTCTATCCTGGACGATCTCCTTTCCCACCGTCACCCGGGGTACGGAGGTGTCGCTTTTGCTCACATAGGGGTCGACCTGGAAACGGTCGAGCCCGGTCAGGGTTCTCGCACGGCTCTCGAACATGTCCTGGAATTGGCCGGTGGCGAAGGAGGCCGCCTCGCTCATGCCCACGTCGGATTCTCTGCCTTTCAGCTCGGTGCTGGTTTTCCCGAGCGCAAGGAGCGACAGGATATCCGAATCCGGCAACGGCGGATCCGACAGGAGCGTCACAACAGCACGCTCTGCGGTCCCGGATATTGCCAGCCGGATGCGATAATCTCGCACCTGGACCTCCGCCTGGATGTCCAGGACGGGATTTATGCGGTTCGGGTCCACGAAGTCCGCAGACGCGTGAAGGATCTGGAATTCGTTTCTCCGGATGTACACCACGCCCTTCCGTGCCTCGACCCTGCCCAGCAGTTGCGGCTGGTTCACCGTGCCGCGGAGGAACATATCCACGTCCAGAGGTATTTTGGCAAGGTTGTTCTGGAGCAGAATGCTGTCCGTGCCGTGAAACCGTATGTTGATCTGCGTATCTCCGATCCAGGCGACTTCCGTCTTTTTTTTCTGATACAGCCCTTTCCCGATATCAACGAGCATGCTCTTCCACTCCACCCGTTTGTCGTACAGGGCGCGCTTGATCGTCACATCGCCGGTCAGGGACTGCTCGGAGGCATTGCCGTCATAATAGAGATCGCCGGAAAGAGTTGAGGTGAGGCCCTCCGGATAGCGCACTGTCACGTTCTCGAATGCCGTCTGAAACGAAAAATCCTTGAGGCCAAGACCGGTAAGCTGCGCCCAACCTGATGCGCCCAGGGTGCCGCCCCCCGCTTCTCCGGTAAGGGAATCAACTACGATTCTGCTCTCGCCGAAGGTGAGTTTTCCCTGCAATGCTGAAAATTTCTGCGGGATGTCCTTAATCTTGACCTCTCCCTTATTGATACGAAGTTCGCCCGCCACCTCGGGCTTGTTCCATGCGTCTTTTACTGTCAGCTTCACCTCGGCGGTCCCGTCTGCGTGCTCGACTTCGCGATACAGTATCCGGAGAAGCGAAAGATGCGCAGTGCCCGTAAACGACAAGTCCAAATCCTTCATAATCCTGGCGCCTCCGGTGACCGCGATCTTCGTGTTAGGGCCTGTAAAATTAAGCGCCGCGATGTTGAGGCGGCCCCCCTGGACGGTAACCGCCGCCACGCCGTCATTATCGATTCGGTAATCTCCCATCACGAGAGCCAGTTTCCTGAAGGATGCGGCGCCGGAAATCGTGGAAAGGCTCGTGCCGTTGCCCCGCGCTGACAGATTGCCGTCGGCAATCAAACGAACGCTGCCGAGGAAATCTTTTTTCCCGAGCGCGAGAAAAGGATCAATGGCATCTGAATTTACCGTCGCCTGCACGCTCCACCCGTAGGGTTTGCTCAGACCCAGCCGGGCCGTTATGGCCGCGCGGTTTTCAGCAAGCTGCGTTCTGCAGATAAGCGCACCGTCGCCGATCTCAAGCTTTGCCATGAGACTGCCGAGAGCGGTTTGATTGTAGAGGAACTCATCCATATCAAACGATGCCTTCACGCGGGGGTGCGAGAAGTTCCCTGATGAGTCGATGCTGAGGTTGAAGTGTCCGTCAACGGGCATGCCCGCCAGATGATCGACTTCAGCGAGTTTAACGCCGCTGCTTTCAATATGCGCAGAATAACTGCCGTCAAAACCGATCCATCCGACGCCCTGCACGGTGCCGCTCCCTTTGGTCAACTGAACGTGAGGAAAGGAGATTTTGTCCCTGGTGAGAGAAGCGGTGATGGCGCCTCGATTAAAAGTTTCTCCGTAAGCGCTGCCCGATTCGATTGCGAGTCGGCCGCTCCCGGTAAAGTCTTGCGAGGTGCCATTGAACATCAATTCCCCGGTGGACGGCAGACGAAGCGGGATCGGCTTGTAAAAGAGGGCCACGATGTTTCCCACTTCCGAATGGATGACCTTGAGGCTGGCTGCAAAGAGCGGCGTCCCGTTCGTGAGATCAACGGACCCGTCGAACACATAGCGGGATGCCTGCTGATGGATATCCGTTGACAGGAGACTGACCTTTTTGTCGCGATACTCAATCCTTCCTTCAGCTTTTTCGAACACGACACCGCGAACGGTCAAGGGTCCTGCCGATAAAATGCCGTGAAAAAGGGGAGCATTGAAAGCGCCGGTGAGGTACCCTTTCACGCCGATCCTTCCTTCAAACGGAAGCAACGTCAGGAATGAGAGTGTCCGGCCTTGGTCATCGGACTCGACCGTTAGTGCCGCATCGAAACCACGTTGCGGGTCTGCCCTCCCCGCGATCTGAGCCGACAGGTCGCCGGCCAAGATATCAAAGCGTTTTATATCCAGTCCCCGCTCACTGTAGCCGAAAACCGCATTGATGTTGTCGACGAAAATGCTCTCGTTGCCGCGGCTAAGTTTCCATTTCTTCCCGGCGAGGATCACATTTTTCTTGCCGTAGCCGAATGACAGAGCCGCATCCTGCAGCTGCATTCCGTGATAAAAAATACCGGTGAAACTGAGCGTTCCCTCCACAGCGGGATCAGCGACCTTCCCCCGGATGGTGGCCGAAGCCTCTATATGCGGTCCGCGTTCTTTTTTGACGGGTTTCAGAAATCTGGTAAACCTGCCCAGGGTCTGCGGGCCAGACCTGATTTTGAGCCGGAGGTTCAGGGGCATATTCGGCAGAGATCCTATGTCTCCGGAAAGCGAAATTGACGAGTCGCCGGTCGTAAGCTCCGTAGAATCCAGACGAAACCTGCCGTTATCGTACCGGATAGACGCCTTCAAACCACCAGATAACTCCGGATATTCTGGGCCAGAAACGTGGAGAGCAGAATTTTTAAGCGATACCTTCATGCTGTTGCCAGCCGGGTTGACCGTCGTGCTCACCTGAAGCTGCGATACTTCCACATGCGTCGACGTCATACGGTCATCAAAAGTAATCCTGCCGTGGCTTACGGTAACGATGCGCAGGATAAATCGGAAGTCCGACGGGCCCTCGGCCTGCATACGGCCTATGTTTGTTCTTATCCGGTCGATGATCGGAGTAATATTAAGCGTACCATCTTGCCTCCGCTCAACAAAGATGCGGGGTTCAAGAATTGTAATCGAGTCCAGTCTGAGCTTTTTAAAGATAAGCGGCAGCGGATCAATATACACCTCGATCTTACGAATGGCTGCAGCCTGCCTTCCTTGCTCGTCAAGCAGAGAAATATCCCGAGCTTCGAGATACATGGGTATGAAATTTGCCCGCACCCAGCCAATCTCTATATCGCTGCCGAGCACCGTTTTGAGACGTTCAACGACCAGGGGCCTGATTCGCAGTGCAAAAGAATCGCTCTGAACATAGAACTCGGTCGCCGCGAGTAGAACAATAACGACAAGTGATATGATGATAAAAAACTTCTTCATAAAAAAACGTCCAAACTCTTGGACACGCATTTACACGGATGATTAAAGAGTATTCCTACTCAATCACTTTGAATATCGTTTCCTTGATCTTTTGGAGCCTACCGCTGTCGGTGATCTTCTGGCGCAGCAGGTCCGTCACGTAGAAGGAATCCATGACCCGCACCCCTTCAGTCACGATCTTGGCTGAACCGATGTCGAGGTTGAGGTCGTACAGGGTCTTCGTCACCCGGTACAGGAATCCAACCATGTCTCGTGCTGTAATATCGATGATGGTAAACGAGTCCGACGTTTCGTTATCGAACTCCACGGAGGGAGTCAGGGCAACCGGGGGCTGCCTCACGGATATATATAAACCCGGTTCAGGGGGCCTACTCTTGCTCATGAGCGCCTTCCTGAGCTCGCTCCGCACGCTCTCCCATGCGTCATCATAACCATAGATATTCCCGTCAGGATCGGTAACCTGGAAGGTGTCGATCATCACGCCGGTCTTTGAAGTATAGACCTGCGCCCGAAGAATGTTCAGGTTTTTTGCCGCAATCGTGCCGGCGGTCCGGTAAAACATGCCGTAGGCATCGTAAGCGCAGACAGTAAGCTCGGTGTAGCCCTTCTCGGGATAGTGGCGATACTGGATCACGAGCTGTTCATCGGGGAGCCGTTTCATCATCCCTATATGGTCTATCACCTTATGTAGGGAAGTATACAGTATATACTGCTCGGGCATGGCCACGAGGAACGAATCGATATCTTGTTGAGGAAACAGCCCCTGTGCTGCGCTCCTGATCCTCACCGACGCCGCGATCAACCGCGCCTGTTCTTCCTCCACGGCCTGAGCGCTCGTTTCGAGATAATTGAGGGTTTTTAAATAAAGATCCTGAAGAAGGACGGCCTTCCACTGCGTCCACGCGGTGGCATTCACCGCCGAGATGTCCGCGTACGTGAGCAAGTAGAGCATGGCAAGGTTATCGCGGTCCCTCACCACCCTGGAAAAATCCGAGATTACCCTCCTGTCGCTCAGTTCCCTGCGCTGGGACAAGCTCGACATGAGGAGGTGGTTTCGAATAAGGAACACCACCCGATCACGGTCCTCGCCGACAATACCAAGCCTGTCGAGAATCTGTTCCGCCACCTCGCCCCCGTGGCGCTCGTGATCGGCCCGATAAGCCTTGCCCAAATCGTGCAGCAGGACCGCGAGATTCAATATCCACCGTTTTTTGATCCCCTTAAAAGCATCACGCAGCGACGTGAGTGCGGGAAATTGTCCTGACCACAGACCCTGGAGCTGCCGGATGGCGAGCAAAATATGCTCATCAACCGTGTACAGGTGATAATAGTCGTGACGGGCCAGCGCCTGGACGGCCCTGAACTCCGGCAAATAGCGGCCGAGAAAGCGCACGTTCTTCATAAGCTCGAGCGTTTCAGAAAGATTGTCCGGGTTGTTCAGGATGGAGAGAAAGGCAGCGGAGGCAGCGGGATCACACCGTCCGTCGTCTCCGATCCGGCATTCGCGAATCATGGCTTTAAGCCTGTCGGAAAAAACCGCGTGACGCGACTGCGCGATCCCGAAGGCGGTCATGATGTATGCCGGACCGCCTCCACAGTCGCTTTCCGATGGCACAAGGGTCCTGCCGATAAGGGAGAAGGGGCCCAGGGACACCGTCCGCTCGAACCAGCGGCGCGCGGGTTTTGGGAGCACTGCCTCGGCGACAAGGTGCAAAAACTCCCTGATGTTTCTTGCATGGAGGAAGTAGGCTTTCATGAACCGTTCCACGGCAAGCAAGTGCGCCGAGTCCCGGTAATTGAAATCCTTTGCCGCTCGTTCCTGGAGATCGAAAGTGAGGTGGTCGTTTTTGCGGCCGGAGAGGTAATGAATCTCATTCCGTACGGTCCAGAGAAAGTTCCGGGATCGCAGCACTACCTTGAATTGCCCTTCGGTGATAACGCCCAGTCTGACGAGTTCTCCCACCGACGCGACCTTGAAGTGGACGCAGGCGATCCAGAATGCGGTATGAAAATCTCTGAGCCCGCCGGTTCCTTCCTTGACATTCGGCTCACGGAGGTAGATAGAGCCGCCGTACTTCCGGCGCATCGCGCTCCGCTCGGTTATTTTTTCGTTGATAAAGGCAGAGGCCTTCCAGTAGAAGACCTCGCTGTGCATGAGCTTGAGGAATGTCTGGTACAAGGCAAGGTCACCGGCGATCAGGCGGGATTCGATAAGAGACGTTCGGATCCTTATGTCCTGCCGCGCGAGCGACACACACTCTTTCCCGCTCCGCACACTGTAGCCGACATCAAGGCCTGCATCCCAGAGCAAGTAGAGGAGCTCCGGCGCACGCTTGCGGTCCGTCTCGTCCCTGCAGAGGAACATGATGTCGATATCGGAATGAGGGTTCAGTTCTCCCCTGCCGTACCCGCCGACCGCGACAAGCGCCGGCATGGGAGCGGTCGCCGCGAGACGGTGATGAGCCTCGCGAAGGGTCCGGTCGATGAGAGCCGTGCGCCGCTGCACCACCTCGTTGCCGGGCGCGCCGGCAAAGTGCGACTCCCTGATGACGGCATTTTCTTCGTCGAGAAACGCCTTAAGGCTGCCGTTAAAAGTTGTTAAAAATTGTCGGGTTAAAGATTTCACAGTAGTCTAACTGACGGGATGAGAAACAATATCGAAACACGGGATCTCAGAGCTGTCCCTTGAAAGACAGCCGCAGGGAACGCGGTATTGAGTCAATGCCGCGCCTCGGGGACCATTTCTTTCACGCCCTTAAAGCTTATTGCCTTGATTTCGTCCATGGTAAGCATAAAGCTGCCGAAACCCGCCTCTCCATAACACCGGGAGTCCGCATCGACATCGACCACGGTCTCGCTTCCATCCACAAGATGCGCGGTAACGCGTACCTTTTTCTCCTTCTTCTCTCCCACCGTCAATTCCTTGATCCGGTCGAACGGCAGATTCACCTCGGCCAACCCCAGGTATCCCGAAAAACGGATCCTCCCCTCCCAGCTGAACTTCTCGCCGGTGATCTTGTTGCCCGACGCGTCGGTCACGACGACGGTGAAATTCTTGTCAACTCGCGGCGCCCGTTCGAACCCTCCGCCCTTACCTCCCATGGCAGTGAGCAAAACAAATAGGGACAACACAAAAACCAGGGATGAAGCTCTCTTCAACATGGTCGAACTCCTTTCGGATTCACGGGGTAATTGATAGCAGGATCGATAAATAAGATTACCATATTGACCTCGTGCTTTCAAGAAAAAAGCTTGCCCCGTGGCATCGATGATATTATACTGACGAACATCAGCCTTACAGGGGGCAGCATTCCCGCGAAGACGATATCTGCCATTGCCGGTGCCACGGGGACGGATTTTCGTAACATTACTCCGGACGTGATGAGGTATATGAAATGACCGATAATTTGAAAAAGCTCGTCGACCTTATGGCCACCCTCCGCGGGCCCGGCGGCTGCCCATGGGACCGCAAGCAGACCGCGGAATCGCTCAAGCCTTTTCTGATCGAGGAGTGCTACGAGGTGGTCGACGCCCTGGACGAGAACAATCCGGACAAGGTAAAGGAAGAATTAGGAGACCTCCTGTTCCAGATCATCTTTCACGCGCGCATCGCCGAGGAAAGGGGCGAGTTCACCATCCGGGACGTCATTACAACCAATGTCGAAAAGATGATCCGCCGCCATCCCCATGTGTTCGGGGAGGAGAAGCTCACGACCGACAAGGAGGTCCTCGCCAACTGGGAGGAGATCAAAAAAAAGGAAAAGGGCTACGAAGATCGGCAGTCCATCCTCGAAGGCGTGCCCCGGAGCATGCCCTCGCTCATCAGAGCGCACCGGCTCCAGGAGCGGGCCGCGCGCGTGGGGTTCGACTGGAAGCATCTGAACGAAACCCTGCCGAAGCTCGATGAAGAAATAGAGGAATTCAAGGAGTCGCTCAAGACCGAAAACGCCGCCAAGATCGAGGAAGAGTTGGGCGACATCTTCTTCATGCTTGTAAACATCTCCCGATTCCTGGACGTGGACCCCGAGGAGGCGCTCCGAAAGACCATCGGAAAGTTCATCCATCGGTTTCGGTACATCGAAGAAAGCGCAGCCAACGCAGGCAAATCGTTAAATGATATGACGCTCGATGAGATGGAAAATTTGTGGCAGGAAGCGAAAGGGGAATAAATCCGTTATGGCGATGTAATTGCGATCTGTAGATGTTGTATGAAGTAGCTGATGTAACAGCGCTCCAGCCTATCGTCACGGTCTGATTGCCCTGCTACCGCGCCGACCCATCATCGCAGCGACTACGGGAGGACTGGACGGGACAAAACTACTGCTGCCTCCGCCGCATCCTCCACACGTGGAAATAAGGGATTCTGTCACGAGGAGAAAACAGAAAAGGCCTACTCTGTGCAAATCGGGAATCCGTTTCATAAATGCACTAACGATATTCTACGACGGTCTTGCCTTTACTGTCTTTTTTCACCGGATGTTCCTGTTCAGACGTTGGATTTGGATATGGCGAACGTTTGTAAAACTCCGTCGCGCGATCTTACCGGCAGCTCCTCTGCCACGCTTGCCTTTCCGCTTGCCACCAAAATAGGTTTCATCAATCAATATGGCCGGACAGCTGATCGGTGAGAAAGTCACCCTTAACGGCCTTTCTGATCTTGACGAGCATTTGCCTGGCAACCTTGTACGTTACCGGATCTCATCCTTCAACTGATTGCCAAAAATTCCAACTTTGAAGAGGCTAATGGTACAAATCCATTTGGATATAGGCGTCCTGGTCTTCTCAAAGATTGTGCCCGAGGTTTCCGTAAACTTGTATTTACAGCTTCCACGCTTGTGTTTAAAGCTATCTTTCTTTCCCAGCTGCCTGATAGGCATCTACAAAACGTACTAGAAAAAAAGCGTCAACTTCTGCATACCGCACAGCGGTGTAAGAAATCTGATTCCGGCGGCTCTTATTTCCCCCGCTTCGGCAAATGAATGGCCATCCCGTGAACGTCTTCCGCCGCTTCCATCATCGCTTCTGCAAGCGTGGGATGGGCATGTACCATGTTCCCGAGGTCTCTTGCCGTAGCGCCAATTTTCATGGCCAGCGCGCCTTCGTGGATCATGTCCGTGGCGTGCGCGCCGCAGATATGAACGCCCAGAACCTTATCGGAGGCCTCGTCGGCGATTATCTTCACCAGGCCGGTAATTTCTCCCATGGCGTGCGCCTTGCCCAGCGCCCGGTACGGGAACCGGCCGACCCGGACCTTGATCCCCTTTTCGACCGCGTCTTTCTCTCTCAGTCCCACGCTGCCAATCTCCGGCATGGTGAATATCCCGGAGGGAACGACGGTATAATCCATCTTCTCATCGCCGCCCAGAGCGTTCTCCACCGCCACCAGCCCCTGGCGCGAGGCCACGTGCGCAAGCAGGATTTTGCCGGTAACGTCGCCGATCGCGTAGATGCCGGAAACGTCCGTCTCCATTTTTTCATTTACGGCTATCTCGCCCCGCTTGCCCCTGTTCAGGCCGACGGCTTCGAGACCGATGTTTTCGGAGTTCATACTGCGGCCGATGGACACGAGGATGGCATCGGTCCTGATCTTTTGTCCGTTGCTGAGGGACACGGCCATCATGTCCTCTGCGTCCTTCTCCACCCTCTCGACTTTTACGTTCGCCATAAGCTTGATCCCGGCTTTCTTGAACTCACGCTCGATCAGGCCGGACATCTCCTCGTCTTCGGTCGACAACGCACGTGGCATCATCTCGACCATTGTCACTTCAACGCCGAAGGTTCGATAAATAAACGCGAATTCAGAGCCGATCACTCCCGCACCGATGATGAGGAGGCTCTTCGGAACCCTCTTGAGCTGCACCGCATCATCGCTCGTCATGACGCTCTCCCCGTCAAATGGGATTCCGGGTATTTTCGCCGGTCTCGACCCGGTAGCGATAATGACCCTGTCTGATTTCACATCCATCGTCGTGCCGTCCTGCTGGACGACCCGGACCATGTCCGGCGAGAGCAGCGAGCCGCGACCCTCTATCAAGGAGACCCCCCAGCTTTTGAACAGGCCCTTGATTCCCTTCACCTGGGTTGAAACGACCTTGTCCTTGCGCTCCCTGATCCTCGAAAGGTTGTACGAAACAACGCCGGCGACCTCAAGTCCGAATTCCGCAGCCCGTCGTGCGTGCACGAGCGCCTCCGCCGAGGCGATCAGGGTCTTGGTTGGGATACAGCCACGATTCAGGCAGGTGCCGCCCACTTCAGCGTTTTCCACGACAGTCACCTGGGCTCCTTTCTGAGCCGCGCGAATCGCCGCCACGTACCCTCCGGGTCCTGCGCCTATGATTGTAAGTTTGACAGCCATACCATGCTCCTTAAGAAATGACGTTATTGATCTCCGAGTAGCCAGCGTACCGGTAGTGGGAAGGGACCAGGAGGTTCTTCATGGATAAAGGGACACATCCTGTTCGGTTTTTTCCCTTCAATGATCTTTGACAGCAGGATCTCCGAGGCGAAGAACGCGGCTTTTTCTGAAATAAAAAGGGAGAGTCAGTTGCTCTCCCTCACGCGGACGTTGTCTATGCATTGCATCTTGGGCCGCATCTTCAATTATATTCTGGCTACTTTCCCTCTTCTTCTTTCAAAAACTTTTCATATTCCGCCTTGCTCATGAGGTCATTCAACTCAGAGGGATCGTTCATGTCAAGCGCAACAAGCCATCCGTTTCCATACGGGTCTTCATTTATAATTTCAGGGGAATCAGCAAGGTCCTCGTTCACCTCGACAATCGTACCTGATACCGGGCTGACCACGGGAGAGGTCGCCTTGGTGGACTCGATTTCGGACAATTCGGAATCGGCATCGACTTCCGTATCGATCTCCGGGAGGTCTACATAGACGATATCCCCAAGCTGTTGCTGCGCATAATCGCTGATGCCGATCGTCGCTCTCTTTCCTTCTACGCGCACCCATGCATGTTCTCTATGATACTTTATGTCATCAGGATTCATGTGTGTGTCACCTCCAATAATAATATACCAAGTTCATCATGTCGATATGTTAAAGAGTGAATTTGTTTTTAGCTTAAGCGCAGTATTTTGTCAAGCAAAAAAATTAATACGACCGTGAGCGTAAAAAAGGGATGCAGAAATCGCATCCCTTCATGAATTACTATTCAAGCACTGGCGCCAAGCAAGATAGATTATGGGCAAATTCAACCGCGCGTGTTGCTAAGCTCCAACCGTTTCCCGGACTTTTCCGGAAGTCTGTTTCTTGATACCGGAGGCTATCTGCACCATCTCTATCGCTTTCTTCGGGCATCGTGCTTCGCACATCCGGCAGCCGATACATTTATTCTGGTCGACGACATGCACTGACCTCACTTCGCCGGAGATAGCGCTCACCGGACAGACCTTTTCGCAGACGTCGATTCCCGCGCACTTCGCCGGATCGATGTATGCTTTGAGGCGCGCCGGAATATAATCTTTGATGGCGTTTGTTGGGCACTTTTTGACGCATAGGCCGCACACGATGCACTTGCTGTGGTCAATCCGCGCAAGATTATTGTCAATCGCAATGGCGTTCACCGGACAGGTCCGCACGCAGATGCCGCAGGCAATGCAGCCCACCTGGCATTTTTTCTTGACGTCAACCCCCTTGTCCCTGCTGTGACAACTGATGACGACCGCTTTGGCCGTCGGTGCGAGTTCGATCACCTGCTTGGGGCAGGCAGCCACACATTTGCCGCAGGCCGTGCATTTTTCCGGATTAATGAGCGGCAGGTTGTCCGCGCTCATAGTAATCGCATCAAAGGGGCAGGCGCGCATGCAGGTCCCGTATCCCAGACAGCCGTATTCGCAGGATTTGTCTCCGCCGGCCGCCAGCACCGCAGCGGCGCAGTCCTGCACTCCGGTATAGATGAATTTCCTCTGGGAGAGCGACGTCCCGCCCTGGCAGAAGACCCTGGCGATCTTCGGGTCCACCTTCTCGGCCTTCTTACCCGTAATAACGGCGATCTTCTCAGCAACGGGGGCTTTGCCGGGAGCGCACATGCTCACCGCCACGTCGGGGTTTCCCACGACCGCCTCGGCGTACCCCATGCAGCCCGCGAATCCGCAGGCCCCGCAGTTGGCGCCGGGCAGGGTTTCGCGCACCTGCTCGACCTTCGGGTCTACTTTGACCACGAAGCGGGCCGCCACAATGGCGAGCGCGATCCCGAAGGCGATACCGAGAGCGGCCAGCACGATCAGCGTCGTATACACGGTGGACAGGGGGACATACCCGGTTGCCTCCGCCGCTCCGCCCGCTTCGGCAAGCAGGACCAGCTTGTTTGCGATCAAGTGCATCGCATGGGAGAAAATCTGTGCAAGGATATTCGTCATTTGTTCATACATGGTTTTGTACCTTCATGATTTATTCGCCACTGAACCGCCAAGACACTGGAATCAACCACTTCATCTTCGTGCCTTCGTGCCTTCGTGGCTAGAATTATACTTTACAGCGTAATCATTCCCGAGAATCCCAAAAACGCCAAGGCGATCAGTCCCGTCAGGACAAATGAAATGGGAAGCCCTTGGAATGACTTGGGCACTTCGGCAAGTTCGAGTTTTTCCCGGATGCTGGCCATAATGATAAGCGCAAGACTGAAGCCCAGGCCGGAGCCAAGGCCAAGCGCCATGCTTTCGAACAGGCTGTAATTTTCATCAGCGTTTATGAGTGGCACAGCCAGGATGATACAATTCGTCACGATCAATGCCAGGTAAATGCCTAGTTTATAATACAACGCAGGTGCGATTTTCTTCATGATCGTATCCGCACCCTGGACAAAAGCGGCGACCGTCCCGATGAAGACCACAATCTTCAGAAAATCGAGATGAAACGGGATTAAAACATAGGTATAGATGACCCAGTTGAGGACCGCCTGGATGAACATGACCGCCGTAAAAGTAAAGCTCATCCCGATCGCGGTCTCCATTCTTTTTGTCACGCCGAAGAATATGCAGAGCCCGAGGTACCGGGAAAACACAAAATTGTTAATGAGTGCCGATGCGATAAAGATGGTCAGGACATGCTGCCACATGAAATCCTCCCGGGTAAAAACGAGAATCTAATAGCGAAATCCGAAAGAATGAGAATTTCGAGATTCGATATTAGGTTTTTTTTAATGCCCCCCGCTGCTTGCTCCCGTACCGCCGAAAAATTTCCTGTCGATCCAGTTAAGCCAGCCCATCATAAGTCCCACGGCAAAGAATCCGCCCGTCGGCATAATCATGATGAGGATCGGTTTGACCGCCTTGCCGTCCGCCATCAGGAACTGGTGGCCCCACAGAGATCCCTTGCCGAGGAACTCCCTGAATACGCCCAGCATCACCAGAGCAAGGAGAAAACCCATCCCCATTCCCACCCCGTCCACAAAGGACGGCAGGAGTTTGTTCTTGCTCGCGAACATCTCCGCCCGGGAAAGGATAATGGCAAAGGCGACGATGAGCATGATGTAGAGACCCATTTCCTTGTATACCGCTCTTTGATACGCAGACATTACCTGGTCGGTCACCGTGACCCAGGTGGCGGTGATGAACACATATGAGGGAATGCGGACCCTTGGATGGATAAAGTTCCTGAGAAGGGAAACCGTCACGTTCGTCATGGTCATGACGAACAGTACCGCGACACCCATGAGAAACCCGTTTTTCACCCCGCTGGTAACGGCCACCGCCGGGCAGAGGGAGAGCGCAAGCCTGAAGACCGGGTTCTCGCCAAAGATGCCGTTTTTGAAAAGCGTCACCAAACTGACGTTATTGCTCACTTCGTCACCTCCTGCGCGGCTTTTCTTACGCCGGCTCCGTACTTGTCAATGAGCATCTGTACGGCGTCTTTGACGCCGTTCGTCACGCCGCGGCTGGAATAGGTGGCGCCGGATACGGCCTGAATGTTTTCCTTGGTCTCACCCTTGACCAGAACGATCTGGGAAAGCGCCTTACCCTTAAACTGGTCGAGAAAGCTTTTTTCCAGGACCTGGTCGCCGAGACCGGGTGTCTCATTCATGGCCAGGACCTTGACGTCCCTGATCTTCATGTCGGGAGAAAGCGAAACGAGCATTTTTATGAAACTTGAATAGCCCTTGCCAGCGGTTTCCGCGATGGATGCAACCGTTTTCCCGCTCGCGGTCGCCTGATAATACTCGTAGGGTTTGTTGTTGATGGTCCAAGTACCCGCCACCTTGATGGGATCCGTGGCATCGGGCGCCATCTCTTTCAGGGCCTCTTCCTTTTCCTTCTTCTCCGCCTGAAACCGGACGGGATTGGCCTGTCGGTAGGTAAGGCCCATGACGACGCCAGCCGCAACGAAAATCACTACAAGGGGCATGGTTATCTTGAAGATATCCTTCATTTCTTCACCGCCTTTGCCTCGGCCTTCCCGAACACGGGGCTTTTCATCGCCCGGTCAAGAAGCGGCGCGAAGCAGTTCATGAGGAGGATCGCGAACATTACGCCCTCGGGATAGCCCCCCTTCAACCGTATCAGAGCCGTCAGCGCGCCGGCGCAGATGCCGAACACGATCTGTGCGTTCCTTATCGATGGGCCGGTGACGTAATCGGTGGCCATGAAAAAGGCCCCGAGGATCAGTCCGCCCGACATCATATGGAGAACAGGATCGCCGGTCATGAGGCCATCTTTGCCGCCGAAGACCCAGGTGAGAATGCCGACCGTGGCGATGAACGGGAGAGGAATGTGCCACGTAATGTACCGCTTCATCAGGAGGAACGCCGCGCCGAGCAGTAGCGCGATGACCGAGGTCTCGCCGAGGGACCCCGCCCGGTTCCCAAGAAGCAGGTCCCGGTACAACGCTCCCTGGGTATGGTATATTTCCAGGAGCCTGGACATCCCTTCCTCCTTCAGGATGACAAGCGGCGTTGCCGTGGTCTTGGCGTCGATTGCCATGAACGATGTCACCGGCGCAACAAAGGTGGTCATGATCTTTGCGAAGCTCACGAGGACAAATGCGCGTCCTACGAGGGCCGGGTTGAAGATGTTGTAGCCGAGTCCTCCGAAGAGGTGTTTGGCGATCATGATGGCAACGATGGAGCCGATGAATGGAATGTACAACGGCGCATTGGCGGGAAGATTCATGGCGAGGAGAAGGCCCGTCAGGAACGCGCTCCCGTCCGAAAGCGTCACGGGTTTCCTGAGCAGCCGCTGCATCCCGGCCTCCGCCAGGAGAGACGTTATCAGACAGACAAGAATGACGCTGATGGCCGGCATACCGAAGTAATACACTGACATGAGCGTTGCCGGCAAAAGCGCGCCGCTCACGGTCCACATGATCTTGGCCGTGCTCTCTACGTCGTGCATGTGGGGCCCGATCGAAACAATCAGTTTCGGCGGTTCTTTTGGCTGTGCCTGTACGGATGCTTCCATTCGTTTAACCCTCGATAGTCAAATATTGGGATGTCAGCCGTTCAGAATTTGCTCTACTTGTACTCTGAACTTTGCACTTTGAATTTAATTTTTCTTTTTCAACAGTTCTTTCTTCGCTTTTTTCACCCATTGAACCATGGGCCTGTTGGCAGGGCAAACAAAGGTGCAGGAACCGCACTCGAAGCAGTCCATCAGGTTGTAGTCTTTCGCGTCCTGGTAATGGCCCTTCTCGATGTACAGCCCGATGTAGGAGGGCTGGAGTTTCATGGGACAGGCGTCGATGCACCTGCCGCAGCGAATGCAGGGCCCATAGGGCTTGGTGCTCACCTCGCTCTTCGGCAGGACGGTAATGCCTGAGGTGCCCTTGATGACCGGTACGTCAAGCGTATACTGGCTCATGCCCATCATGGGCCCGCCTGCAATCACCTTGGCTGCCGCATCGGTGAGCCCGCCCGCTGCCTCGATAAGCTCGGAAAAAGGCGTCCCGATTCTGGCCAAAAAATTCTTCGGCTCCTTGACGCCCCTCCCGGTCACCGTTACATAGCGCTCGACGAGCGGCCTGCCGTAGCGGACCGCATTATAGATCGCTTCGGCCGTACCCACGTTCTGGACCACCACGCGCACATCCATGGGCAGAGAGCCCGCGGGGACGGTCCTGCCGGCAATGGCTTTAATAAGCATTTTTTCCGCGCCCTGCGGGTACTTCACCTTGACCGGCCATACCTTGACTTCAGGGGATCCGGCTGCCGCCTTGGTCATGGTTTCAATAGCGTCGGGCTTGTTGGCTTCTATACCGATATAGCCCTTCTCAACCCCGAGGATCCTCATAAGAATCTTAAGTCCGTTGATTATCTCCTTCGGCCGTTCAAGCATGAGGCGATGGTCCGAAGTCAGGTAGGGCTCGCACTCGGCACCGTTCAGTATCACCACGTCGATCGGCTTCTCTTTCGGCGGGGCGAGCTTCACGTGCGTGGGGAACGGTGCCCCGCCCCTGCCCACGAGTGCTGCGTCCTGGGTGATCTTCTTTAGTTCCTCGGGGCTCAGGAGATTGTAGTCGGGATTTTCCTTCAGACCCGTTACCCACTCATCCTTGCCGTCGCTCTCGATCACAACAGCCGTGATATTCACGCCGAGCGAATGCGGAAAACTCCCTAAAGCGACCACCTTGCCGGAGATCGAGGCATGGACCGGCGCGGAAACAAAGCCGGTGGTTTCACCGATCTTCTCTCCTTTTTTAACTTCCTGTCCTATGACGACAAGCGGTTTGGTGGGTGCTCCGATATGCTGACTTAAGGGGATGACAACTCTCTTAGGGATTGCAGCGGGGACGGTCGGTTTGTGTGCTGAGAGATTCTTGTTGCCGGCGGGATGCACACCCCCGCTGAACGTATCGTGCGCCTTTATTGTTGTGGCTTCCATTCTGTCTCACCTGCCATATGTTATAAACATCGTAATTATAACTTGAGAATTTCTAAAAGCCGCAAAGTTTATAGCAGAATGACGCAAAAGTGTCAAGCAATTTTTTGTCAACAACTCTGCGCGTGCGTATCTTAGCGTTCCAATTTCGCAACATGTGCTATTATCTCAGCGCTTCACCGCCGATTACTATACAGTTCATGGTTGTTCGATGTGTTTGATGCGGAAAGGGGAGAGAGCGGAAGATGTCTGCTTTCTCCCCCTTCTTCGTGGGCTTTTCTTTGCTAGGCCAACTGGGAAAGATGTCGTTGATGAAATACGGAAAGTCCGGCTTATGCTACCTGGACCACTTCCTTTACCGCAGGGACTTCCTGCTTCAACATTTTTTCAACACCCATCTTGAGCGTCATGGTGGACATGGGGCAGGACCCGCAAGCGCCTTTGAGCCTCACTTTTACGACCCCGTTCTCTTCAACACTCACCAACTCAATGTCACCACCGTCCCTCTGGAGGGCCGGCCGTACCTTTTTAAGTGCCTCTATAACTTGTTCTTTCATGTTGTCTCTCCTGACTCGGGAATTTTTAATGGTTTATTATACACCCTTTTTACTCCTTTTTACAGTTTTTTTCTCTGATAGGGGTCATAATCGAGATTCCTTGCGGGCATGAGCGTCGGAGTAACGGGCGCGCCGGTCTTCTTTATTGTTGATAACAACCTCTAACAGGGTAAACCGCCCCATAGAGAGACAAGGCAACCTTGCGGTTCTAAGAGCCTATATTTTCTGTTGTCACTAAGGACAATATCTGCTAAATTATTCCCGAGGTTTTGGAACGATGAATTATTTGATTATCGGCGCCGGTGGGTTTGTGGGCGCGATCACCCGGTATATTTTGGCAGTCTGGATCGGCGAGCGCTGGGGCAGGAGTTTTCCGCTCGGCACTTTTATCATTAACGTAACCGGCAGTTTCCTCATCGGATTGCTCATGACCTTGATGGCGGAACGGTTCACGGAAAACCCCCAGTGGCGCTTATTGCTCGTCGTTGGTTTCCTCGGAGCATATACGACGTTCTCTTCTTTCGAGTACGAGACCGGAGCGCTCCTAAAGGATGGCGAGTGGCTCTTCGCCAGCATTAATGTGATCGGGAGCGTGTTCGTCGGTTTTATAGCGCTCAAACTCGGAGAAATCATCGCGAAGAGCATTTAGAGGAGATAGTCATGGTCAAAAGCGGCCCGGCAAAAAAGCTTACCATCTATGTTGACGAGGCGGACAAATTCCACGCCAAACCGGTCTATGAGGTCCTGCTGGATATCTTTTATAAAAGGAAGATTGCCGGAGCGAGCGTTTTCCGCGGCATCGAGGGGTATGGAAGCGACGGCGTATTTCATACCGCGAAAATACTGGAACTCTCGACCTCGCTCCCGGTCAAGATCGAGGTCGTGGATTCTGAAGAAATGATCAACGATGTTTTGGAAGATGTCACTTCGATCGTCGAAAAAGGGCTCATTGAAGTGAGCGACACGAATGTCATCAAGTGCTGCGTAAGAAGCACGTAGCCACGAGCTCTGCATGAGCATTCGATTTTTGGACACTCAACTGCTTCTCCTCATCAATCGCGGCACTGCAAACACTCTGTTTGACATTCTTATGCCTGCTCTCTCCGGGCGCGGGTATCTCCTGGCGATCCCCTTTTTACTCGCCATGATCCTGAGGGGAGCGCGTCAACAGGACAAAAAGGGGGAAACGTTCTTCGCTGCCGCGGTCTGGACGCTTCTCATCGCCTGCTGTGCCGTGCTCTTTGCTGAATGGGCGGAATATTTTCTGAAACATGCCATCGCACGGATACGACCCTGCCAGACAATTGAAGGACTCCGGCTCATAACGGCCTGTCCCTCATCATACTCCATGCCTTCGGGCCACGCCATAAGCTCATTTGCTTTTGCCATGCCGCTCTTTTTTCTGACGCGGGAGTATATTGCGCTGACCTGGCGTCTGTATCCGCTGGTCCTGGCGTCGCTCATCGCCTTTTCGAGAATATATCTCGGAGTGCACTATCCCAGCGATGTGGTGGTTGGGGGGATTATGGGATCTGCCATCGGGCTGGCACTGTCGGCCTTGTATCAGATGATAAGAGCAGAAGAGATCATGATGCGGAAGAAGTGACTCCTGACTTTACGATTTCATTCCGCACTCCGCACTCCGAATTCCGCACTCGAAACTATTCTTTCCATCCGTGGTTGCCGATGAGCGGCACGAACACACACGGGATGCTTCTCTGTGTTACGGTTCCTTCAGCGGTCTTGATCACCTTCAGCAGCGACTGCCCGAACCGCTCTCCCACGGGAATCACCATCCTGCCGCCGTCCTTCAACTGCTCTACGAGCGGCGCCGGTATTTCGGGCGCTCCGGCCGTGACCATGACGGCGTCAAAAGGCGCCATTTCCTTCCAGCCGTAGGTGCCGTCGTAAACCTTGATCGCCACGTTCCGGTATCCCAGCCGGTCAAGTGTGGACCTGGCCTTTTCCGCGATCGTCTTGATGCGTTCCACGGTATAGACCTTGCTGCACAACTCGGCAAGGACAGCCGCCTGGTAGCCCGACCCCGTGCCGATCTCGAGCACTCGCTCGGCGCCCGTGAGCCCAAGAAGCTCGGTCATGAGCGCGACCATGTAGGGCTGGGACATGGTCTGGCCCTCGCCGATCGGGAGGGCATTGTCGGCATAGGCTATACCGCGGATGGCCTCGGGCAGGAACTCATGGCGCGGCACCTTGCGCATGGCAGCAAGCACGCGCTCATCTCTTACGCCGCGCCCGACGATCTGCTCATCCACCATGCGGCGGCATTCCGCCTCATAGTTCGTCACTCCCCGCTCCTGCGTACGGTCGATGGCATATAGGACATCTTTTCAAGCGGTTTCAGTTTATCGAAAGAAGCATAATCGGTAAAATCGAGATGGAGAGGTGTAACGGAGACCATCTTGCGGTCGACGGCATCGAGGTCGGTCCCTTCTTCCCGCTCCCAGTCCGGCTCTCCCCCGCCGATCCAGTAGTATTTCTTGCCGCGGGGGTCGACGCGCTCCACCGTCATTTGATGGTAAATGCGTTTGCCCAGCCGGGTGATAAGTGTGCCTTGAATCTCGGACAGCGAAAGGTTCGGAACATTGATATTAAGGAGGGTTCCTTGCGGCATCCCCTCTCCGAATATCCGGGCTGCTGTACAAAATGCCACCTCGGCGGCTTCGGCAAACCGGAAATCCTCGCGGGCCGCTAGCGAAACAGCGAAGGACGGGATCCCGAGCAAGGTGCCCTCGATAGCTCCTGCCACGGTCCCTGAATAGGTTACATCGTCCCCCAGGTTTGGTCCCTTATTGATGCCCGAGACCACAAGTCTCGGCGCTTCCTTAAGCAGCCCCTTCACGGCGATATTCACGCAGTCCGTGGGCGTGCCGTTGACACTGTACACGGATTCCTTTATTTCCTCGATGAGGAGCGGGCGGTGAAGGGTCATGGAATGGCCTGCAGCGCTCCGTTCTCTGTCAGGGGCCACAATCACGACCTCATCGAGCTCGCGAAGCCGTTTGGCGAGTGTTTGAATACCAGGGGAATAAACCCCGTCGTCGTTGGTTACGAGAATCATACGGAATACGCCGTGCAAGGCTAAAAAATAGCCCCTCCGGACGGAACCTACTTTTTCTTTTTCAGCTCGGCCTCGATTGTCTGCTCAAGCTCCGGGAAGCTCCGAACCTGCATGATTTTCCCGTTTATAAAGAGCGTCGGCGTTCCCCGAACCTCGGCCCTCGCTCCTTCATTCATGTCTCTGTTAATAAGACCCTGCAATGCCGGATCGTTCATGTCCCGGTTGAAGGTATCCATATTGAGTTTCAGGTCTTTGGCGATATTTTGTATCGTTGCATCACTCAGACTGCTTTGTGATTCAAACAGCTTATGATGGAACTCCCAGAATTTTCCCTGCCGGTTTGCCGCCAGGGCTGCCATCGCGGCTTTGTCGGCAAAAGGATGCATCTGAAGCGGAAAGTTCTTGAATACGATTTTGATGTCTTTTTTGTATTTCTCCAGCAACTGCTGGAGTACCGGCTCAATCCGGGCGCAGTATGGTCATTGGTAGTCGCTGAACACCGCCAGCGTGACCGGCGCGTTCTTAGCGCCTTCAAACGGCAGGCCCTCGAAGGAGAAATGCTGAATAACATCCAGTTGAATGATCTTGATGGTTTTTTTCGTGCTGCTGGACGCGATCAGGGTGCGTTCCGGCACCGAATACGTCAAATGGTCAAACGCCTTATCAATGGGGATATGTCTTATTAACTGGTCATCCTGGGAATAGACAAGGATTTCCCCCTCGGTAAGTACAAAAAGCCATTTCCCGTCGACCGACGAAGCAATGTCCCGGGGTGCAGCTTCGAGGTTCAGCTGTTTCTTCAGGGTCCACTCTATTTCAGCGGGTGCCTCCCGGGGAATAACAAGGGCTAACAAAAAGAGGGCCGCAATTGCTTTTATCATACCTTTTCTCAAACGATGTTCCTCCTTATCATGAAATAATTACGGGTACGTCAAAAAAACAAGCCCGGAGGGTGTCCGGGCCTGTGAAAAATGGTCGGGGCGAGCCGATTTGAACGGCCGACCACTCGCACCCCAAGCGAGTACGCTACCAGACTGCGCCACGCCCCGATTATGAACAACAAATAAATCCCAAAACTTCAAAATTCAATTTGAACTTCGAGCATTGACATTTAAAATTTACTTAAGCATCTGCAGTATTTCCTTGAGTTCCTTTTTTGCCGATTCTATTATGACCGCGATATCCTGATCCCCTTTTCCGTTCAGCTTCTTTCGGGCCCCGGATATCGTATATCCTTCCTTGTAAAGCAGGTCCTTTATTTGGAGAATGTGCTGTAAATCTTTTTTTTTGTAAAGGCGCTGTCCCGACCTGCCCTTGTCCGGTCTGAGCTGCGGGAATTCGGTTTCCCAATAGCGAAGCACATAAGGCTCCAACCCCGTGAGCCGGCTTACTTCACCGATCCGGTAAAAAAGCTTACTCGGCGGTTGTGGGGGCTTCAATGACATGCTCTTTGAAAATCATGCTGGGCCTGAAACTGACGACTTTCCTCGGGGTGATTTCTATTTCCTGGCCTGTCTTGGGATTGCGGCCTTTTCTCGAGTTCTTTTTCCTGACCACGAAGTTTCCGAAACCGGAAAGCTTCACGGTTTCACCCTGCTTCAGTGTCTCCTTGATTAAATCCAGAATCATCTCTACCAGCTCTTCTGCGTCCTGCTTCGGAAGGCCGACTTTGTCAAAAACCTCCGAGATGATATCTGCCTTAGTCATAGACACCTCCTCTACGGTGCATACTATATGCATAAGCATTTCAAATGTCAAGGCAAATTTCTTCTATGACCCTGAAATCACGATGATATATATCGAGAACCAGTGATGATAACCTAAAGTGCGTATTTGACAAGAGCCCGCATTACGGTTAACATTACGAAATAATTTTACGTGACTTTACGATTGCAGGAAGAGTTCGGAGATAACGTCTTCGTAGTACATCTGGTATGATACAAAAGCTGGTTAAACTGACGATTCTTATCGTATGGCTCGCGATGCTCGGCCTGCTGATCGAGCGAACCTACCTGAGGCCCTCAACGGTCATCGCGCTCGACGCGATTACGGAAGAAGGCGTGCGCACGGGGGACGAGTGGGCCGGCATCTATCAGCAGGGCCGGAAGATCGGGTACGCGCACACCAGCGTGATGCGCGAAGCGGACACCTACCACCTGCTTGAAGAGGCCGAACTCAACCTCCTCGTCCTGGGCCAGGTGCAGCATGTCAAGACCGTTACCAACAGCTACACGACTAAAAACTTTCTGTTGAAGTACTTCAACTTCATCATGAAGTCCGCGACGAGTTCCATGGAGATCAAGGGCGCGGTGGTCGGCAATAAGCTTGTCCTTGACCTTCTTACGGCAGGGCAGATGCGAAAGGAACGTATTCCCCTGAAAGTGCCTCCCTACCTCGCTCTGAACATCAAGCCCGCCCTCGTTCTCCTGGGCCTGGAGCCGGGCAAAAAATACCGATTTTCCCTGTTTAATCCCGCTACGATGAGCACGGAGGATGTCTCCATATCCGTTGAAGCAAAGGAACGCATCAAGGTCGGCGACACGGAGCAGGCCGTCTATAAATTAAAAGAAAGTTCCCAGGGCATGGAAGCCTTTTCCTGGATCACGGAAGACGGAGACACGATCAAGGAGGAAAGCCCGCTCGGGTGCGTGCTCTTGAAAGATACCATGGCCGAGGCCGTAAAGCCCGATACGCAGGGCCCCGCGGTGGACATCATCTCTCTCGTGATGATCCCGTCAAACCACGTCGACAATCCCGCCCAAACGCGATACCTTAAAGCGAAGCTCGCGGGCGCACCGATGCAGGGGTTCGAGCTTGAAGGGGACCGGCAGACCTTCAACGGCAGGACCGTCGAAGTGCGCGTTCACGATGAGACAGCTGCATACCGTCTGCCGTATGCGGGAAAAGACCGGAGTTCATCGCTCCAGGCCACGGTTCTGATCCAAAGCGATGACAAAAGGATAAAAGATCAATCCGCAAAGATCCTGTCTGGAGAAAAAGACGCGCGCAAAGCGGCAAAAAAATTGAACGAATGGGTGTACAATTCAATAGAAAAAAAGCCGGTCGTGAGCATACCGAGCGCCCTTGAAGTCCTGAGCCAGCACGTGGGAGATTGCAATGAGCATACCACGCTCTATACGGCGCTCGCGCGCGCTGCCGGCATACCAACGCGCATGGCAGCCGGCATCGTGTACCTGCGGGACGGGTTTTACTACCACGCGTGGCCCGAAGTCTGGCTTGGACAGTGGACTGCCATCGACCCCACGTTTAATCAATTCCCCGCCGACGCCACCCACATCCGGTTCGTCGCGGGGAACATCGATCGTCAGTCTGATATACTGAAACTCGTTGGAAAGTTGAAGGTGGAAGTTCTGGAATACAGGTGAAATGCGGAGTGCGGAATAAAAAAATCGTCATTCCAGAATGACTCCATCAGGAGTCCAACGACTTTGTTTTTCCACGATCATTCGCGTGAATTCTCGGCTAAAAAATATGATCAAGCTCGTCAACCTCACAAAGCTTTACGGCAAGTTCACTGCCGTGAACGGCATCAACCTCGAAGTGGCCCAAGGGGAAGTCTTCGGTTTCCTCGGGCCGAACGGCGCCGGCAAGACCACGACCATCAAGATGATGGCCGGCCTGCTCCAGCCCACGAACGGTGCCGCGCTCATCGGCGGGTATGACGTCCACCAGGAGCCGCTCAAGGCAAAGTTCATCACCGGTTTCATTCCGGACCGGCCCTTCCTGTACGAAAAGCTCACGGCAGCGGAATTCATGCACTTCATTGCAAAGCTCTACGATGTGGAGGACCCGAAGAAACGGATCAGCGAGCTTCTCGGTCTCTTCGGATTAAGCGAATGGGCTGATGAACTGGCCGAGAACTTCTCTCACGGCATGAAACAGCGGCTGGTCATGGCCTCATCCCTGCTCCACAAACCCCGGGTCCTCATTGTGGACGAGCCCATGGTGGGACTCGATCCGCGCGGCGCACGGCTCGTCAAGGACATCTTCAAAGACCTCGCATCAAACGGCGTGACCGTCTTCATGTCCACGCACACCCTCGAGATCGTAGAACAGATGTGCACGCGTGTTGCGATCATAAATAAAGGCGACGTCATTGCCGAGGGCAGCGTCGAGGACCTCGCCCGCATGGCCCGCATGCCGAACAGTCATCTGGAGCCGATATTCCTCAGACTGACGGGAGGAGATGAGGCCGTATGAAGAGCGTCGGAAATCCCAAATTATCAACAGCAAATCTCAAATAATAAGGTGCTTATATGCTCCTTCTCCTCAGCCCGCGTTATAACGCAATCAGGAACCGCCTGACCCGTCTTGCCCCCGGCGATGGTCTGAAGACGACCGTGCTGGGACTGCTTGGCCTCGCTTTCTGGGCTTTCCTGTTCGGCATCTCATTCAAGGTCCTCACCTATTTCAGGACCATTGAAGGGCTCGGCGATCTGTTGGCGCTCAGGCTGCTGTCGATGGTACTCTTGACCCTTTTTTCCATTCTCGTTTTCAGTAACATCGTCACGTCGCTATCGACCTTCTACCTCTCGGGAGAGCTCGATCTCCTGCTTTCCGCGCCGGTAAAGATAGAAACCATATATCGGACGAAATTTATCGAGACTATTGTCGATTCTTCCTGGATGACGCTCATCTACGGTCTCCCGGTCTTCATCGCCTATGGCGCCGTGTTCAAGGCTTCGCCGGCATACTATCTGGGGCTGATCCTCACGATCGTTCCCTTTTTAATCATCCCGGCGGGAATCGGCATCACGGCGACCATGCTGCTCGTGAATGCCTTTCCCGCGCGCAGGGCAAAGGACATCCTCGTTCTCCTGGGCCTTTTGTCCTTCGTGGTCTTGTATATCCTGTTCCGGATGCTCCAGCCCGAGAAACTCGTAGACCCCGACACGTTCCCGACGCTCGTGCAATATCTCACTGCCCTGCGCGGCCCGGTGTCTCCGCTTCTACCGAGCTCCTGGGCAACAGAGACGCTCTCGCCGTTCCTGCGCGGGAGCAAAGGAGAAATGAAGTTCTATCTCCTCATGCTCTGGAGCACCGCCGGCGCCGGCATCGTGATCGGCGAATGGGTCTGCGGAAGGATTTACTACCCAGGCTGGTCCCGCTCGCAGGAAGGCAAAAAATCGCCGATCTCGCGCTCACGCGCTGCAGATGCGTTTTTCAAACTGGCGTCCCTTCCCTTTCAGGGTAAGATGCGCGCCATTGTGCTCAAGGACATAAAGCTCTTCTTCCGCGACACGTCCCAGTGGTCCCAGCTCTTTCTTCTGTTTGCGCTTATGGTCGTTTATATCTACAGCTTCAAGCTCCTGCCTTTGGAACGCGCGGCCATGCCGAGCTTTTATCTCCAGAACCTGATCGCTTTTTTGAACCTCGGTATGGTCGGGTTCGTTATCTCGGCAGTTGCCGTCCGGTTCGTGTTCCCTGCCGTAAGCCTCGAGGGAGCATCGTTCTGGATCATCCGCTCTGCGCCGCTTTCGATCAGTGATTTCCTGTGGGCAAAGTTTTGGAGCAGCCTGCTCCCCCTCCTCGTGCTCGCCGAAGCGCTTATCGTTCTCTCGAATACGCTCCTCAAGGTAACTCCTTTCATGATGGGACTCGGCATCGCCACGGTCTTTATGATGACCTTCGGCATTACCTCGCTCGGTGTGGGCCTTGGCGCCACATTCCCCAAATTCAAGCATGAGAACGTGGCCCAGATCCCGACGGGTTTCGGAGGCATCGTCTACATGCTCATGACCATGCTCTTTATCGGCGTTGTGATCATCATAGAGGCCTGGCCGGTATATCGCATATTTGCGGCCCAGACGTTCGGCGGACATATATCGTTATCCGGGTGGGTTTTGATAGCGGCCTCATTCATCCTGGTTGTGACCGTCAATATTCTGGCGATGTTTTTACCGATGAATAGAGGCCTGAAACGTCTTAAACAGCGGGAAATATAGAGACCAGACACCACAATATATTGTATGCGCTATTAAAATCAATACCTTACCTTGTTATTTTTCGCTTTACAAACTTCGTTTCTTATGATATAAACCCAACTAACCAAGGCATTAAAAACTTCCCTTCATCCATTTGAATTTTGAACGTTAAATTTTGAATCTTTCTTTCCTGAACCAGGGAGGCCTATGCAGCTTAAAACCCTCGAAATGATCGGCTTTAAATCCTTCTGTGACAAAACAACGGTCACCTTTCAGCCCGGCGTCACTGCTGTAGTGGGTCCGAACGGGTGCGGCAAAAGCAATATCTCCGACGCCATCCGCTGGGTGCTGGGCGAGCAAAGCGCAAAGCATCTCCGCGGGGACAAGATGGAAGATGTGATCTTCAACGGGAGCGAGAGCCGCAAACCTCTGGGCATGGCGGAAGTCACTCTGAGACTTACGAATATCGGAGGAAGCCTTTCATCCGAGTTCGGGCAGTACAGCGAGATCGAGATCACCCGCCGGCTTTACCGCTCAGGCGAGAGCGAATACCTCATCAACAAGATCCCCTGCCGCCTCAAGGACATCCGCGACCTCATGATGGACGCCGGCGTCGGCGCAAAGATCCACGCCATTATCGAACAGGAAAAAGTGGATCATATCCTCTCGTCGAAACCGCAGGACCGCCGGTTTTTGTTCGAGGAAGTGGCCGGCGTGATGAAGTACAAGGCGCGGCGGCAGGAGGCGCTCTCCAAGCTCGAATCGACCCAGCAGAACCAGCTGCGCGTGAACGATATCATCACCGAGGTCAAGCGCCAGGTCAATTCCCTCGACCGCCAGGCAAAAAAAGCCGAGCGCTTCCAGAAACTCCGGGCTGAAATGAAAGACCTCGATTTGAGGCTCGCCTCGGTCGATTATACAAACCTCGGGATTGAGTGGACAAGCTCGTCTGAAGTGTTCAAAAAACTTGAGGACGAAATAACGGAGCTGCACAGGTCCCTCGGCAGAATAGAGTCAACCATCGAAGAAACCAGGGCTGACGCCCTGTCTGCCGAGCACGAGCTTTCAACGCTCCAGCACAAAATCCACGAAACCGAGACCGCGCTCAGCCGCGCCGAACATCGCGTGGAAATGTCCAAAAGCCAGATCGCATCGCTCTCCGAGCAGCGCAGCCGCGACCTTGCCGACCGGGAGTATCTGAAACAGGAAACAACGCGTGTGACCGAACAGAAGGCAGGACACGAGGAAGAGTCCCGGCTGCTGATAACGTCGATCACGGAGAAGAACGCCGTACTCAGTGACCGGAGCGCAGACCTCGATGCCCTGTCCCGGGCGCTCAGAGAAAAGGAGCTTTCGCTCGAGGAGACCAGGACCGGGATCCTGAACGCGATGACGGCCCAGGCGGCGGAGAAGGGCAAAATATCCAACCTTCAGTCGAGGATCTCACAGATAGACGAACAGGACGCGCGGGCAATGACGGAAAAGCAGGACATGGAACGGAAACTTCAGGAATTCACGTCTCTTCTCGCGGTCAAAGAGCGCGAGCTTGCGGAAATAGCGGAACGAAAAAACGCGGCGCAGGAAGAGCGCGTGCAGGTCGCCGAGCGGCTGGAGAAGGCGCTTGCGAAGAAAAAATCGCTCGAAAACGACATCCACAAAACCAGGAACCTGCTCGCCGGCCAGAACTCCCGCCTTCGCTCCCTGATCGAGCTGGAGCAGAGCCTCGAAGGCTATCAAAAGGGAGTGAGAACCGTCATGTCCGCGCGCAAGGAAGCTTCGGCGGAAGAACATTTGGGAACCATTCACGGCCTCGTGGCGGACATGATCGAGACCGAACCGCAGTACGAGGTCGCGATCGAGGCCGTGCTCGGCGACCGGCTCCAGTACGTGGTCGTGGGTTCCCAGCATGATTCTCTCAAAGCCATCGACTATCTCAAGACCAGAAGCGGCGGACGGAGCACCTTCGTGCCCAGGACCCCGCGGGAGGTCAAATCCGAGCCCTTTGTAAAGAACGGACACCCCGGCGTCATCGGCTCGGCGCTCAACATCGTACGCTATCAGGATAGCTACAGCAACGTGGCCCACTATCTGCTGGGCGATGTGGTCGTTGTGGACACCATGGATACCGCCCTTTACTTGTGGCAAAAAAACGGTTTCAACAAGACCGTCGTCACCCTGTCCGGCGAGATCGTCGACCCCTGGGGCGCGGTGACGGGCGGCGCAGTTGAAGCCGTCGGCGCCGGCATGCTCACGAAGCGCCGCGAGATCAAGGACCTGGAGCACGAAGTGGCCGATCTGACCGTGGCGATCGCAAAACTCGAGGCGGAACTGACGTCCGTCGATGCCGCCGTGGAGTCGGACACCAAGATCGAGACAGAGCTCGCGCACCAGATCCACCGCATGGAGATCGAGTTCGTAAACGGGGGAAAAGATTGTGATACCGTCAGGGACGAGATCGGCCGCGCCGGCGAGCGCATCAGGACGCTCGATGCCGAGGCGGGTGAACGCTCAGCGCTGCGGCAGGAACTGAATGCCGGTATCAAGAATGCCACGGATGTCCTGCAGGGTCTGGAAACCGGGCATACGAACGCCCAGGCAAGTAGCGAGACGCTGCAGGCCGAGCTCTCGCGGAAGAAGGAAGAGCTGGAAAGCTCGCGCGCGGTGATCACCGAAATCAAGATGGAGATTACCGCGCTCCAGGAAAAGCAGGCAGCAGCCGCCAGAAATGTTGATGCCCTCATTCGTACGGAAACGGAATTGAGCGAACGGCTTGCGAAGCGCGAGGCTGAGATCACGGGCATCGTGTCCAAGCTCGCCGAACTTGAATCGGCAATTGCCGACGCCGAGACCGAGATCAAGGACCATATCGAAATTCTCGATGCTGAACGCCGCGTCCTTGTCTCAAAACAGGAGGCGCACTCCGTAAAAGCTCAAGTGCTCCAGACCGCCGAGGAACAGGCCCGGGTGGTCCGCCATGACATTGAGACCGCTCAAAAACAGCTCTCTGCCAACGAGGTCAGGCGCACCGAACTCCGCATGAAGATCGAGCACCTGAAAGACACCATGTGGACCACCTATCACGCCGAATTGGAAACCGTTGTCCAGGAGCTCGGACAGTTCGAAATTAATACCGAAGATTCGAAGGTTCGCCTCGACGAGCTGCGTCAGAAGATCGACCAGATGGGCCCGATCAATGTCGATGCGCTCCAGGAATACAACGAGCTAAAAGAACGCTACGACCTTCTCTCTTCGCAGCAGAACGATATCAACGAATCGATCAACAACCTCAAGGCCACCATCGCGAAGCTCGACGGCGAGACCAAGGAGCTCTTCATCGAGGCCTTCAACGCCATCCAGGAGAAATTCAAAGAGGTCTTCGCCCTTCTCTTCGGGGGCGGCAGGGCCGAGCTCGTACTCCTCGACGAGTCGAACATCCTCGAATCGGGCATTGAGATCATCGCCCAGCCCGGAGGCAAGAAGTTCCAGAGCATTACTCTCCTGTCCGGCGGCGAGCGTGCGCTCACGGCCATTGCCCTGCTCTTCGCGGCGTTCCTCGTGAAGCCAAGCCCCTTCTGCATGCTTGACGAGGTCGATGCTCCGCTCGATGAGGCGAATGTGACACGCTTCACCCGGCTCATCCGCGAGATGAGCAACCACTCGCAGTTCATTACCATTACCCACAACAAGCGGACCATGGAGATGGCCGACGCGCTCTACGGCATCACCATGGAAGAACCCGGCTGTTCCCGCGTGGTGTCGGTCAAGCTGCGCGAACCGGCCATGGCGTAATCCTCAATTCTCGCTTTTCATAATGCATTCCTGCGGCGCATGGATAGAGCTGTCTCCCCCATGATCGGGAAGACCCTTCCTTATGTCTCTTTTCGCCATTGTTCTGCTGTTTCTATTGCCCTTCACCGAACAGAGCGAGACGAGTTCGGCCGCAGCGGATGATGAAAAGCCCTCCGTCCCCGCCGACCAGTTTAAACGATTCGAGGTCGTGTTCGAGTCGGGCGGCCTTCTGTAACGGACCTCAAATTCCTCGTCGCGCTCACCAAAACGCAGATCTCACACGTCGGCGAAAAAACCAAAGCTGAAATTTCCCAGACGCTGCCTGCTCTCACGCGCAGCTCTTCTGCCGCGCTCCCGGTGTTCGAGGGAAGCGTGAACCCATGCCGTACCTCGGCGTGCACCTCAAGCACAGCGAGCGGGATTTCTATAACAACGCCTTTGGATTCTATGTTCCTGAAAGCAAAGAAATCACCGGTAACGGCTACGGCGGATATCTGTTCAGCGCGGGCGATTTAACACATCAGAAACAACACCCCGATCCGTGACCATTGGAAGGAATTTGAATGGAAGATGAAGGGAGACCGGAAATCCCCGGTCAAGAAGCCGAACATCGAGTTCTAAGCATCACCGCTTCCCCTTGTCAGTCGACAGCACGATCTGCTCTTGCGTGATGGAATCCAAGGAAACCGTGCTGACATCGTATTCGGGAAAAGGAAGACCGGGAAGTGCGGTCATTTCCTGGATCGCCTGTTCCTTGCCCGGCGAGCAGACAATTGCCCTGATCTCGCCGCCCTGTTTCACGACGGTGATCTGATCGATCGCCTGATCGGACTTGTCCGGCGGCGTTTCTTCCAGCCGGTTCATATCCTCTTGCAATTTTTTATCGAGGGTGGTCCATATGGTCCGACCGCCCCGATATATCGCGCGGTCCCCGAATAGTCTGACCAGTATCTGCTCAAGGGCGTGCTGGTAGGGGGGCCTTCCGTTCGCTGCCTTAAGGGCTGAGAAATCGAACCTGCCGGAGTTATCCTGTCTGAGGTCAAGAGGAGACTGTACTGCCGCGTCATAAACCTCATGCGTAATCAGCTTTGCCTGGAGCATGTTGGAAAGAACTCGTTCCTGGCGGTCTCTTGCCCTGCCCGGTCTTTTGAATGGATTGAAATAGTGAGGGTTCGGGAGCATGCCGGCAAGCAGAGCTGCCTCGGCCGCTGTCAGCTCTTCGGCGTGCTTGTCGAAATAAAAGCGGCTTGCCGCTTCAATGCCGTAGATATTATCACCCCACTCGACTTCGTTCATATAGATTTCCAGAATCTTCCGTTTGGTGAGCAAATCTTCAGCCTTCCGGGCCAGAACATACTCGCGGAGTTTGCGGCTGATGGTCTTTTCACGGGTAAGGAGGACATTCTTGATCATCTGCTGAGTGATGGTGCTCCCCCCGCGCGCAAACCGCCGCTTCTGCACATCGTGAACGAGCGCATCCCAGGTCGCCTTGTAGTTGATGCCGCTGTGCTCAAAGAACGTATCGTCCTCCGCGGTCACCACCGCGTGGACGACGATTTCGGGAAGGGAGGACACGGGGACCCATATTCTGAACTTGCGGTCGCAATACTCCGTGAGGACCTTGCCGTCACGGTCCAGGACTTCGGTGGCGGCGGTAGGACGGTAGTGTTTCAGGATTGACACATTGGGAAGATTGGAAAGGGCACGGGCCACCCAGAGTGCAAGTATGAGAGCACAGAGCGCGAAGATACCGAGCCCCGCAAGAATGAATTTTTTCATGGCAAGCATTTACCGCAATGATCACGAAAAGCAGCAAGGAATGTCGCAGAAGCTTTATTGTTGATCAATCATGTTACCGATGGCTTTTAAATTCTCGGGTACGGACCAGTTTGCCGGCCCAATCACCTTGTATCGAACTATGCCGTTTCGGTCAAGAATGTACGTTTCGGGAAGCTTGAACGTGCCGTAGGATTTGGCAACCGACCCTCCGGGATTCAGCAACACGGGCAGGGTCAGTCTGTTTCTTTGCATAAAGGAAGTCACCGCTTCCGCCCCCCCTTCATCCACGTTCACGGCGAGAAGCTCGAAGTCCTTGCCAAGGAAACTGCGGTAAACACGCTCAAGGGTCGGAATCTCTTCAACGCACGGCGGACACCACGTGGCCCAGAAATGCACCATCACGATCTTCCCGCGAAAATCGGACAGGCTTATCTGTTTTCCGTCTACGGTCGAAAGCCGGAATTCGGGCGCCTGGTCCCCTTCCCGGATGATCTTTGCGCCCCGAGGCCCTTCCTTCGCGAGAAAAAAAAACAAAAGCAGACCTGCAGCAACGATGACCATCGACAATATGATCCACTGTTTAGCTGCACTGCCGATACCCGTTCTTGATCGCTGATTCATCTTCGTCACTCAATCTGTAGTACGTTCAAATTGTGTCACCCGCGAGTTTCCCAGCACAGGCACCGGAGATTATACCTTTTTTCATGCCATAGAGCAAGCCATTTCAGGATTGTGGTAGGGAATAATGGACAGGTATGGCTCTAACGCGCTTAACCGAACGTTAAGGAATGACGTTTTCTTACGATGGTACGAGATGATCCATATGCATATGGATACAGGATGAAATGGGCTTTCATAGCCGTAGATAAATACGGAAATGATTATTCACTGTCCCTGCCGTCAACGCCAGGATTTAATTGAACACCTTTTGGAGGCAGGATCCGCACCTTTTTAAAACCTTTCGACATTATCCCCTTCATAATCAAAAACCGTTTTACTTGCCACGCCCTTCTCCTCTTCCCTCTATGTCTTATCATGCCTTTGTGGTAAAATGCTCTTATGGAAACCAAGAAAGCCATAATCCCGGTCAAAGGCATGACCTGCGTCAACTGCGCCGCTGCCATCCAGAAGGACATCTCAAAGCTCGCGGGCGTTATGAGCGCGAACGTTAATTACGCGAACGAGAAGGCTGTTATCGAGTTCGACCCTGCCGCCATTGGGCTGGATAAGTTCGTCTCGAGCATCAAAGACTCGGGCTATCAGGCAGTCACGGAAACAGTCACGATTCCGATCATCGACCTGGATGTTTCGCGCGTGTCGGAGCTGGAGAAAACCGTAGCGGCGATCGACGGAATACTCAAGATACGGGTGAACGCCACTGCCGGCACTGTTGAACTGGAGTATATCCCCGGCCAGATCGGCATGCGCGATATCCGAAGGACGATCGAAAAGGCCGGCTTCCGGCTTCCCCAGCAGGTCGAAGGCCGCTCAGCGATCGATATCGAAAAAGAAGCGCGTGCGAAAGAGCTTGCCGAACTTCGTACGAAGCTTATTGCCAGCGCCGTCCTCTCGGCCCTCGTACTCATCGGCAGTTTTCAGGACATGCTGCCCGTCGCGGCCGTTGTCCCCCGGCAAACCATGTGGATCATCCTGTTCCTACTGACTTCGCCGGTCCAGTTCTGGGCCGGCAGACATTTTTACCAGAACGCCTGGGCATCGCTCAAGCACGGCAGCACGAACATGAATACCCTCGTGGTCGTCGGCACCTCGGCGGCGTACGGATACAGTACGGTTCTCACGTTCTTCCCATCCGCCCTGGGCCACTACGCAAGTCACGGAGGGGCGTACTTCGACACCTCAGCGGTCATCATAACCCTTATTCTCTTCGGCAAGTACCTCGAAGCACGGGCAAAATCACGGGCCGGCGAGGCCATCAAAAAACTCATGGGACTCCAGCCGCGCACGGCGCGGGTCATGCGCGAGGGCCATGAACAGGACATCCCGATCGAGGACGTGGAATCCGGGGATCTCCTTATCGTGCGGCCCGGAGAAAAAATATCCGTAGACGGCGTCATCCGAAGCGGCTACTCAACGATTGACGAGTCCATGCTTACCGGCGAGAGCCTTCCGGTAGACAAGAAGATCGGGGACCCGGTCATCGGAGCTACCATCAACAAGACCGGAACGTTCACCTTCGAGGCCACCAAGGTCGGCAAGGACACGATGCTCTCCCAGATCATCCGCATGGTGCAGGAAGCACAGGGCTCCAAGGCGCCGATCCAGCGTCTCGCGGACTATATTTCGAGCATTTTCGTGCCCGCTGTCATCAGCATCGGGGTTATAACCTTCGGCTTCTGGTACGTATTCGGTCCCGCGGAAACAAGGTTTACCTTCGCGCTCGTCAACTTCATCGCTGTCCTCATCATCGCCTGTCCATGCGCCATGGGCCTGGCGACACCCACGGCGATCATGGTCGGAACCGGAAAAGGCGCGGAACATGGCATCTTGTTCAAGAATGCCGAAAGCCTCGAACGGGCGCAAAAGATCGATACGATCGTGCTCGACAAGACCGGCACGCTCACACGCGGCGAGTTCCGGGTCACGGACATCATTGGAAACGGCATGAGCGAACGCGATATTTTATTCTTTGCCGGCTCGGCGGAGAAAGGATCGGAGCATCCGCTCGGCGAAGCGATCGTCCGCGCCGCGCTTGATAAAGGCATCCCGTTCGATCAGTCCGACGAATTTGAGGCACTTCCCGGTCACGGCATCCATACGAAAGTAAATGGCAAGGACGTGCTGCTCGGGAATGGACTCCTCATGAAGGACAGCCGCATTTCAATCGAAAAGCTGGAAGGCCCTGCTGACGCGCTTTCAACACATGGCAAAACGCCCATGTTCGTGGCAATCGACGGGAAGGTCGCAGGCATTATCGCCGTGGCCGACACGCTCAAGGAACATTCCATGGAGGCCGTTAAGAACCTGAAAGCGCTCGGTCTCGAGGTCGCAATGCTGACGGGAGACAACCGGCGCACGGCACAGGCTATCGCCGACGAGCTCGGCATCACCCGCGTCCTTGCCGAGGTGCTTCCCCAGGACAAGATGGAGACAGTAAGGGTCCTGCAGGCCGAGGGCCGCATCGTGGCCATGGTCGGCGACGGTATCAACGACGCCCCCGCGCTTACCCAGGCGGACGTGGGTATCGCCATCGGGACCGGCACGGATGTCGCGATTGAGGCCTCGGACGTCACCCTGATCAAGGACGATCTCCGCGTCGTAGCCTCGGCAATGCGGCTTTCACGCCGGACCATGAAGACCATCAAAATGAACCTGTTCTGGGCCTTTTTCTACAACGTGATCGGGATTCCCATTGCCGCGGGCGTTCTCTTCCCGCTCTTAGGTTCCAAGGGGCTCTTGAACCCCATGTACGCCTCGGCAGCCATGGCGTTCAGTTCGGTCAGCGTAGTCTCAAACTCGCTGAGGCTGAGAAGATTTAACTGAACGGTATTTTTACCACGGAGGCACTGAGACACGGAGGAAAACATTAAAGCACTAAATCTCAAGCACCAAATAGCAAAAGAGCTCCAAATATAAATATTCGAATTTGAGTATTGTTGAATTTTGGAATTTTATCTGGGATTCGCGACTTGAGTTTTTAAATTTTGCCGTCCTTCGTGTCTCTGTGGTCATTTTCGGTCCTCGAACATGAAATTCATCGCCGATGTCATGCTGGGCAGGCTTGCAAAGCGTCTGCGGCTCCTGGGATACGATGTCCTCTATGACCGCACACTCGACGACAATGAGATCATCAGCCTCTCCCTCGAACAGGACCGCATCATTCTCACGCGGGACACCGCTCTTGCTGCACGGCCCCTCGCAACAAACCGCTTGTTTATCACGAACGATGACATGCGGGAACAACTGCGCCAAGTACTGGCCGCGTTTCCGAACGGCGGGCGTTACCGCCCCCTCACCCGTTGTTCTGAATGCAATGAACCGCTAGTTACAATTTCCCGGGAAGACGTACTGGATCTTGTGCCGGCTTATGTGCATGAAACACGCGACGCTTTTTTGCAATGCCCGGCCTGTGGAAGAGTGTATTGGAGCGGGACGCACGTACGCAGGATGAAGTTGGCGAAAGGGGACAAAAGAGGGATTAGCCCGCAGCGAAGCTGATCGGGCATCGCCGGCTTCGTAGCCGGACGGAGGACGGAGGGCGCCGCCGTGACAATCGACTTACCGCGCAGGAAGCGCCCCGGGTGCAAGCGCTGGCGACAACGGGGGAGACGAGGGCGTCGACGTTTGGCCGGATTTTAACGATTTATGAGGTAGGGTTTGTTGTTCTTTGGTCAGCGTCCGCACTTTTTGCTCCTGTTGTCCTTGTTGGACCCACTGGGGCTCTGCAGCCGGCTTCATCGGTTTGACCTGTCCCACTGGAACCGGCTGATTCACAATGCCGGCACGGGTGATGGCGAGGTCCCTGACAACGGTCTCTCTCGTCCCGTTCACAGACAGGTCTACGCCGTTCAGGACAAGTTTTAAAGCTTCGACGCGTCCATAACTGAGCAAGAACCTTTCGTCGGCGCTCCATGTGAGACTTTCCCCCCGTTTGAGCACGGCCTTTTTCTCCGGGCTGTCATCTGTTCTGACCAGGAGCCAAGTATCTTCGAGCGCAATGACTTCAAGATAGAGTTTTTCAGTTTGTACGCCCCCCTGAACCGACGCGGTTTCACGAGACAAAACAGGCGGGACGACAGAACCAGCCGGCTGCTGAATATCTTTTGAGGACCTGGGGGACAAAGACGTGAACAAAAAAATAAGGATCGATACGATGAGCACGGCGCCCCATACAAAGGGCTCAAGGGAAGTTCCCTTCGGAACATGATGTTCGCCGGGCAAAACGGCATAGTCTTCGCTCGGCGGGGGCGGCATGAAAGAAGGCGCCAGGTTGGGTTTGAGTTCCGCGTATTTCTTCATGACCTCGGATTCATCGAGCTTTAAAAAACGCCCGTAATTCTTCAGAAAACCCTTAACGAACACTTCACCGGGAAGTTTCGAAAAATCTTCATTTTCCAGGGCCCTCAGATATTGGATGCTGATACGGGTCTGCTGTGCCGCATCACGTAAATCTATATCCATGGCCAAACGTGCGTTGAGCAAATACTGCCCTAATGTCCCCATTGCGATCACCTCAGGGTTTGAATATAGTCTTTTGCCTTCCGTGCGATTTCACTCCCCGGAGCGAGTTTAGACGTCTTTTTAAACTCAGCGAGAGCGGCCTGTTTCTTGCCGTCTTTTAAGAGAGCAAGCGCTAAACTGTACCGCAAATTTGCATTTTGAGGCGACAGCCCCACCCCTTCCTGAAACTCGTTCAGCGCCTCTTTCGTTCTCCCGGCCTCGAACAGGGCCATGCCTAACTCATAGATAATAAAATCCTGATTTGCGTACCGCTTTGCCTCACGATAGGCCTCCACCGCCTTGTCGTAGTTTTTTTGCGTCATATACAAGCGCCCGATATTAAGGTACGGCAGGTGAGGGGTAGGATAGAGCTTGTTTTCCAGGGCTTTCTTGAAGCACTTAAGCGCATCTTTCCATTTTTGCTGCCGGGAATACACTGTCCCGAGAGCGTTGTATGCATCGGAATATTCAGAATCTCTGTCAATGGCCTCTCTGTAATATTTTACAGCGTCTTCCAGCCTTCCCTGGTCAGCGGTGATAATGCCGAGCATATAGTAGGACTGCTTGTAGTTATCGTCGGATTGAAGGGAACGGTTAAATTCAACCGAGGCCAGTTCGTAGTTCTTTGCCTGATAATACGACACTCCCTTCATGTAATACCCTTCTGCCATCTTGGCCTTGTCCATCGTGGGTACCGTTGTAGTTGCACACCCCGTGAGGATAAGAATCATAATGATGGAAAATCGCTTCATAAATAACACTCCTTTCAAAACGAGGCCAACAGGCGCGCAAGTGCCTCTTTGTCCCTGCTCGTGACGCCGGCGGACCTGAGGGTATCTTTTTTGAGCGGTTGTTTCGGTTCTCTTACAATGCCGGCCTTTACAGCCTGTTTCATTACGTCATCCGCAGACTGGCTCGACACAACCGCTGGTTTTCTCTGAGGTTGAGACAGTACCCGTGACTGCACAGGCGCCTGGACCTTCGATTGTTCGGAGGGAGCAGGTGCTGGTTCCGGCATCGACTGCGCTGCAGGTTCAGGCCGCAGTACAGGAGACTGCAGGACTGGTGAAATTTTTTCTGTTGGCGCGGACGGCACTGCCGGCACGGGCTGAGGTGCAGGGGCCGGCTGGACTGAAACGGCATTTTCTGTTGGGGCAAGCGGCGCCGCAGGCGCAGAAACGGGCTGCGCATCGGAAGTCGGTTGAGCAACAGGCGCTGATTGTTCTACTGGCGGGGGTTGATCAACACCTGCATCTGCCGGTTGCTCGGCTACTGGCCTCTTGGTAGAAAAAATGTCCTGTTCATCTATCCAGCGGTCTTTTTCCAAATCGGACATTTTCGCGAGACCTAATTCATCCAGCATCACGCCCATGTCCTCGGCAAAACTGAGCGCCTCGCTCTCTATCTCGGGAAGCTGGCTTTCGGAGAAGGGATTCGCGGAGTGGCTGTAATACAGCTTCCGGTCGGTACGAAGGATATAGAGCCCGATGTACGACAAATACCTGCCGTCTTCCCGGAAAAAGAAAACGTAGCTTTTCGCGTCCTCAGCGCTCAGCTCCGGCGTAGCAACCTGATGAATGTTCATTGAAAAGAACACCTTGTACAGGTCCCGCTCTTTGATTTTCAAATCAGTTATTTTGGTATCGATGGTAAACATAATTGAGATGTCGGTTCTAATTACAAAGCTCTAAATTCTAAACGTTTAGAATCTCGATATTCGATATGGGATTTGCGTTGCGTTATATGTCTTCAAAGTGCGTCAGGCGCTTAAACTCCCCGTATCTTCCTTCTATCTCCTTGTAGTCGAGACTTCTGAGCCGGTCGAGGCTGAAAGCCTCTACGTTCAAGGATGCCATGACGCTGCCGAAAATAACGGCCTTTCTCATACTCTCTTCGGAAAAGTTCAGGGTGCTGGCAAGGTAGCCCATGAAGCCTCCCGCGAACGTGTCCCCCGCACCCGTGGGATCGAATACCGACTCCAGGGGATACGCGGGCGCGCTGAAAACGCTGTGGCCGTTGAACATAAGCGCGCCATAACTCCCCTGTTTCACGACGATCGTCTTCGGTCCCAGGGCCTGCACGATCTTTGCGGCTTTGACCAGACTGGCCTCGCCGGCAAGCTGCCTGATTTCCGCTTCATTGATGGTCAGCAGGTCTACTTCCTTCAGCGTTCGTTTAAGAGCATCAAGCTTGCTCGATATCCAGTAGTTCATCGTATCGCAGGCGACCAGTTTAGGTCTTGTAACCTGCTTGAGGACATCCAGCTGTATCTCAGGGTCAACGTTTGCCAGAAATACGACATCGGTATTCTTGTAGTCGTCGACAATTGCCGGTTTGAACGTCGCCAAAACGTTCAGGTGCGTGGCGAGCGTATGGGCCTCATTCAGATCATAGCCGTACTCGCCTTTCCACCGGAAGGTTTCGCCCTTCTGGACTTCAAGACCGCGCGTGTCGATGTTCTTGCTCTTAAGAAACCGTATGTGTTCCTTCGGGAAGTCCTCGCCTATTACGGCTACCAGACGGACATCCGTGAAATAACTGGCAGAGGTGGAAAAATAGGTCGCTGAACCGCCGAGTGCGTTATCGACATTTCCAAAGGGTGTCTTGACCGAATCGAGCGCTACGGTACCGACGACGAGCAAACTCACGTAAAGAAAACCTCCACAAGCCGAATTTTTTTAACCGCAGAGGACACGGAGAACGACCGAGAAGATATTAATTTCTGGATTTAGACCTCGAAGGTTACCGCTGCGATCTCCGCGGTAAATTTATTTTTTCTTCATGTACTTTCCAATGATCGGGGCTAAATCCTTCTTCGTCTTTGACGGGATCAGGCTCTCCGGCGTCATGATCGTATTCCGGAGCGCATCTCCGCACGCGCAGTCCCGGAATCCGGTCAGCATGCGCACGGCCTCGCGAATCATGGACTTCGACGTCTCTATGTTATGTTTCATGACAGCGAGTACCGCCTCGACGGTCACCGCCTCTTCACTATGGTGCCAGCAGTCGTAGTCCGTTGCCAGGGCGATCGTGCTGTAGCAGATTTCCGCCTCGCGAGCGAGCCTGGCCTCCGTTGCGTTCGTCATGCCGATCACGTCCACGTCCCATTTCCGGTAGGTGAGCGACTCGGCCTTCGTCGAGAACTGCGGCCCTTCCATGCAGAGATAGGTCCCGCTCCGGTGGATTGCGGCCCCGACCCGCCCCCCCGCCTCGATCAGGGTCTTGCAAAGGTCGGCACAGACAGGATCGGCCATACCCACATGTGCGACGACGCCGTTGCCGAAAAAAGTGCCCCGCCGGTGTTTTGTATGGTCGTAGAACTGGTCCGGGACCACGATGTCGCCCGGCTTGATCTCTTCTTTCATGCTCCCCACGGCGCTGACCGAGATGATGCGCTCGACGCCGAGCTTTTTCATGCCGAAGATGTTTGCCCGGTAATTGATGTCCGTGGGAAGGATGCGGTGACCGCGGCCGTGTCGCGGCAGAAACGCTACCCGTTTGCCGTGAAGAGTGCCGATGATGTAATCATCCGAGGGTTTGCCGAAGGGCGTTGCGACCTTCGCGGTCTTGATCTGCGTCAGCCCGTCAATTTCGTATAAACCGCTGCCGCCGATTACGCCGATGCTTATCTTGTCTGTCTTCGCACTCCGCTTCGCCATATGCCTGTATGCCGATCTTTAAAAAAAATACCCGGAGACCGCTGAGGTCGCAGAAAAAAGTTTTTCCCGCACGGAACCTCTGCGTACTCCGCCGTGAATATTTGCTTTCCGTTACCTCTGCGCCGGTTGCTCCTGTTCGGTTTTCTTCACTTCCACCGCCTCCAGGATTTCCACCGGTTTTTCCGGAATGATGGTGGAGATGGCGTGTTTATATACGAGCTGCTGATTTTCCTGTTTCATGAGAATGACGAAGTTGTCGAAACCCTTGATAGTTCCCGTGAGCCGTGCGCCATTCACAAGATACATGGTCACCGGAATCTTTTCCTTGCGCATCTGGTTTAAGAACATGTCCTGCAGATTCGCCTGCGACTTTCCCATCCACCCCTCCGTGAAGCAGCCACGAAAACAGCAATGTCTGCCCCGTTTCCAAACCAAATATTTTTTTGATTTTATACCAACTTATTTGAAATTTCAACGTTTTTCTTTATACGCTCGACGATTTCCCCATTTTTCGAGAGGCCGGTAATGTCCACCCAGATAGCCTCGGGTTCGCGCCGGAACCAGGTGAACTGACGCTTGGCATAACGTTTGGTATCGCGTTTGATCAGGCCCACCGCTTCATCCCGTGACGTCTTTCCAAGAAAATAGTCGAAGAAGTGCTTGTACCCAAGCCCCTGCAGGGAGGAACTATCCGGATTGTACCCCCGTTTCATCAGCGCCCTCACCTCCGCTTCAAGCCCCTCATCGAGCATCTGGTCCACGCGCCGCTCGATCCTGGAATAGAGTTCGCTCCTGCTTCGTACGAGAAAGAGCAGACGAAAGGCATAAAGCCTGTCCTTAAATCCGTGTTCGCGCTGATAATCGGATAGTTTCCGATCTCTGAGGTAAAAAACCTCAAGTGCCCTGACCGTGCGCCGAAGATCGTTCGGATGTATCTTAATCGCTGCCTCGGGGTCTACTTTTACGAGGTCTGAATAGAGTGTGCCTGGTTCGCCCTCGGACTCCCTCAGGAGGAGACGCTCGCGCAGCTCGAGGTCTGCTGGCGGGCCGTGGAAAAGACCGCGCATGAGAGCGCGGATATAGAGCCCGCTGCCTCCCACCACAAGGGGAACTCCGCCGGATGAGATAATCCCGTCAATAGCCGAACATGCGTCCCTCAGGTAGTCGCCTACACTATACGGCTGGTCCGGCTCCACGATGTCGATCATATGGTGATAGACGAGCTTTTGCTGTTCCTTGGTGGGTTTGGCCGTACCGATGTCCATACCCCGGTAAATCTGCATGGAGTCGGCGCTCACGATCTCCGCCCCGAGCTCCTGGGCCAGGAGGATGGAGGTATCGGTCTTGCCCACGGCCGTCGGCCCGGCAATAATAAGGACAGGTTTTTTATTGGCCATAATGGAAGGAACGGTCCGTGTTTAAAATATAATACACGATGCTGAGGTTTTAATCAATAAAGACGAGGAGGGCCTGTTTCAGAAACGGTCTCTTCAGTGTCTTCACGAAATCAGTCAATCGACTTGTGGAGCTTCACCGGGTGTGCCTTCTTTCGAACCTTCATGTTAAGCAGCTCCACAGCAACAGAGAATGCCATGGCAAAATAAATGTAGCCCTTCGGGACGTGGAGCCCGAAGCCATCTGCGATCAGGGTGACGCCAATAAGGACAAGAAAGCTCAGGGCGAGCATCTTGATGGTGGGATGCCTGTCGACAAAAGCGCCGATAGCGCCGGCTGAAAACATCATCACGATCACGGCAATGATGATGGCAATGATCATCACCGCGACCTCGTTCGCCAATCCAACGGCCGTAATCACGGAATCGAGCGAGAAAACGATGTCGAGGATTGCGATCTGCGCCAGAACGGCGCCGAACCCGGCAACCGCCTTCCCCGTTTTTTCTCCGACCGCGCCTTCGAGACTGTCATGAATTTCAATGGTGCTTTTCCAGAGCAAAAACAGGCCGCCGGAGATCAAAATGAGGTCCCGAACGGAAATTTCCCGGGAAAAGGCGGTGAAGAGCGGCGTCGTCAGCTTCATCACCCACACAATGGACAGCAGCAGGGCGATACGGGTGAGCATGGCGAGCCCAAGCCCCAGAACTCGCGCCTTGTTCTGCCGCTGTTTCGGCAGTTTGCCAACGAGAATGGAAATAAAGATGATATTATCGACACCGAGTACGATCTCCAGCACCGTAAGCGTCAGGAGCGCAAGCCACGCCTGCGGGTCAGTAAGCCATGCCATAGGGCGTCCTCATCGTTGCAATGCAAGGTCTCACTATCCTAAATCCGTTTGAACATTTTTTTTATTTCTTCCGATGAAAACCGTACCACGGTGGGCCTGCCGTGCGGGCAGGTATGCGGCATACGGCACTTGAAGAGATCGTCAAGAAGCTTCTCCATCTCCCGGATATCGAGCTTCCGATGGACTTTGATTGCCGGGTGACAGGCCATGACGCTGAGTAGCCCGTCACGCAACTCGTGCATCTTCCCGCTCTTCCCGTGAATGTTTATTTCATCGAGGATGTCGAGGAGCAGCCGTTTATAGTCCGTGCCGGCAAGAAGCGACGGCATGGCCTTGATCACGAAAGTGCCCATCCCGAAGTCTTCCACGATAATACCAAGCTTATTAAGATCAGACATGTGTTCTGACAGGAGAACACTTTGGGCAGGGCCGAGTTCCACCGGCAAAGGAATGAGCAGATTTTGAAGGGGCATCGTTCCGGCCCCGTACTGGTCCTGAAGTTTCTCAAAAAGCACCCGTTCATGCGCTGCATGCTGGTCTATGATCGCCATGCCCGCCCGGGACTGAGCAATGATAAAAGAATCATGGACCTGGGCAAGAGGCGATAAATAAAAATCGGGCGCCGATGCGGCGGGACCGGTCGTCCGCGACGAGTTCTGCGGCCAAGACGTAAAGCCCTCTTCGTTTTGCAGGTCGGCGGATCTCAGGTCGTTTTTTCGGCGGCCAAACAGGACGGAGGACTGTCTTGAGCCCGCCAGGCCGCTCCGCGCCGACTCAGTCTGGAGATAATCCGAGAGTGCCTCTTTCACGCCGTCGGGGTGATACTCGGAACTCGTCCCTTCCCTTTGTTCGGGCATTCCCTGAGCGCGCAGTCCTTCCCTGATCACGTCCCGGACAAGATCGTGGACCTGCGACTGGTTTCGAAACCGCACTTCAGCTTTGGTCGGGTGCACGTTCACATCCACAAGGGCCGGATCGATCTCAATAAAGACGAAGCCGACCGGATGGCGATCGCGCATGAGCATATCGCCGTACGCGGCATAGAGCGCATGGGTGAGCGAAGGGTTCTTTACCGCGCGGCGATTTACGTAGAAATCCTGGTAGGTCTTGTCTGCACGCGTAAAACCGGGGCGCCCGAGAAGACCCTGTATCCGAACCGTATCTCTCCCGCCTGTAAACTGTATCAGGTTTTCGGCAATCTCGCTTCCGTATAATTGGAACGCCCGCTCCTTCACGTTCGATGAGGCCGGCAGATCAAGCACCGTTTTTTTGTTATTCGTGAGCTTGAATCCGATGGAGGGACGGGCCATGGCCTGGCGTGACACGGCGGTCAGGATATGGGAAAACTCGGTCGCGGGGCTTTTCAGGAACTTGAGCCTCGCCGGCGTGTTGAAGAACACATGACTGATTTCGAGAGATGTGCCTTGGGAGGCGGCCGCATCGGACACCGCGTTGACAACGCCGCCCTCGATCTCGACCATCACGCCCGATGATGCTCCCCGTTCTGCCGTAAGCATCCTGACCTGAGCAACAGAGGCGATACTCGAGAGTGCTTCACCGCGAAAGCCCATGGTGCGGATAGCTTCAAGGTCCGAATCGCCGGATATTTTGCTCGTTGCATGTCGTTCGAACGCAAGCCGCGCGTCGTTTTTCGACATGCCGCTGCCATTGTCCGTGATTCGGATAAGACGCCTGCCGGCATCTTGGGTGTCGATATGGATCTCGGTCGCGCCTGCGTCAATCGCGTTCTCGATCAGCTCCTTGACCACCGACGCCGGACGTTCCACCACTTCTCCGGCGGCAATTTTGTTGATTACATGGTCAGGGAGTATTTTTATTTTTTCAGACATACCGGAACGGTTCTCATCGGCCATCATGTCGCGCGTATAACTTGATAGGGATCATCTCACTGCTCGGCAAGTTTAAGCTGATCGCCTTCAATGAAACGAAAAGAAAAAAAACATGGCAGCCAGAAGAAGCTTCGCCATTCTGTTGCACTATCGCCATGCCGCCATGTTCCTGTGTTCCTGATGTCTTCTGTCTCGGGGATATCGCAATCATCAAACCCGCTCATCTCTTATCGAAGCTTTGCCTTCTTCTGGTCGGCCACCACGACGACAACCATGGCATCGGGATGAAGGTACTTTTTCGCTACTCGTCGGATGTCTTCCCTGGTAACGGCGTTGATCAGGGCGGGATATCGCGCCGGGTAATCCAGCCCCAAATTATAGATCTCGATGGCAGTGAGCATGCCGGCAATCTTGGCCGAAGTGTCCATGCGCAACGGGAAACTGCCGGTAAGATACGCCTTGGCATCGGCCAGTTCCTTCTCAGAGACAAGATCGTTCTGTATCCTGCGAATCTCCTTGAAGGTCTCGCTGATCACGTCGTTCGCCGATTCATTCTTGGTCTGAATGCCTACTTCGAATATGCCGGTTTCCTTCAGAGACGCGAACGAACTGTGAACGTCATATGCCAGACCCTTGTTGTCCCGGATATTGTCCATCAGCCGCGAGGAGAAACCTCCCCCGCCGAGAATATAATTCATGATCGAGACGGCGTAAAAATCGGGGTTCTCGCGGCTTATGCCGATATGTCCCATCACGATATTCGCCTGCGTGATGCTCTTGTCGATCTTCCGCATGCTCGTTGTATCGATGATCGGTGGGGCAACCGGCGGCGGGAGAGGCTGGTCGTATTGTTTCCAGCCGTTAAAATATTCATTCAGGAGCGAGACGACCTCTTTTTCATTCACGTCGCCCACAACCGCAATAATCGTATCGTTCGGATGGTAGCGAGCCTTGTAAAAATCGACAATATCCTGCCTCGTGAGCTTCGGCAGATAAGCCGCTATGTCATCGCCCGTCACGCCGTACGCATGCCCGCCGTACACGGCTTTATTGAAGGCCTCGCTTGCAACAATTTTCGGCTCCTCTTTCTGACGCTGGATCTCGGCAAGGGTTGACTTGACCTTTCGGTCGATTTCTTTCTGGTCAAAGACCGGGTTCATGATCACATCCGACAGAAGATCGAATCCCGTTCGGATGTCCTTCTTGAGAACCCTGAGGCTTGCCGCAGCAAAATCGTCTCCTCCCCCGGTCGCGAGAGAGCCGCCGATAAAGTCAATATCGCTGCTGATCTGGTTCGCGGTACGTCTCGTCGTCCCCTGAGTAAGCAACGCTGCCGTGATCGCGGCAAGCCCCGGCTTGTCCCCCGCTGCGGCCGTGTTCCCGGCCTTGATCGCCATGCTCACCGTGACCATGGGGATGTCATGTTTCTCGGCGAGCAGGAGGACCATGCCGTTATCAAGTTGTATGCGCTTGCCGAGCGGCTCTGCGGCTGGAACAGCAGCGGGAATTGCAGCCAAAAACAGAAAGATAACAACAATGAATTTTGTAAACCTCATGATAGTCGCCTCGTTAAATTTGATGGTTCCTAAAAAGCATTTCTGCCGTCATTGCGAGGAATGGAGCGGCGAAAGGACTTGCCCGATAGCCCGTTAGTTTTTATCTTTCATCGGGATAAGTATCCCGACCGTCCTGTTGTCTTCGGAAAAATACTGTCTCGCGACACGCTGTACGTCTTCTTTGGTGACCGCGCGGATGTTGTCCACGTATTTCTCGAGCAGGTTCCAGTTCGCCACGGTCTCGAACTGACCCAGGAGCATGGCCTGGTAAAAAACCGAATCCTGTCCCATAATGAAGGAAGCTTCGATCTGGTTCTTCGCCTTCTGGAGTTCTTCGTCCGTAACGGGCGCGGTTTTCAGCTTCTCGATTTCCGCGTACAGCGCCTGCTCTACTTCGCCGGTGCTCTTGCCTGGCATCACGCCCGCGTAGATGTAGAACAGGTTCGGGTCGTTGGTGATATCATCGTAATCGCCTCCGGCGTAGAGAGCCAGCTGTTTGTCATAGACCAGAGATTTGTACAACCGCGAGCTCTTACCCGACGAAAGGATGCCTTGAAGGACTTCAAGAGCGTAGGAGTCCGGATGTTTGATATCCGGCGTATGGTACCCTGCAAAGACTGCCGGGAGCTCGGCCTGTTTCTTTACGATTATCCTGCGTTCACCGAGTTGTTTCGGCTCGATTGCCGCGACCCTGGGCGCTGCCGGTCCGCGAGGGATCCTGCCGAAGTATTTTTCAATTTGGGGATACAGCTTCCCGGTATTGAAATCGCCGACCACGACAATGGTTGCATTGTTCGGCGCATAATACATGCGGTAATGATTGTAGAGCTCATCGCGGGTAATATTGCCGATATCAGCCATCCAGCCGATCACGGGCCACTCATAGGGGTGAGCGATGAATGCCGCCGCGGTCATCTCTTCAACCATGGTCGCGGTCGGGTCGTCGTCCGTCCTCATGCGGCGTTCCTCCATCACGACCTTGCGTTCAGGTTCGAACTCGTTGGGGTCGATGAGCAGATTCTGCATCCGGTCGGACTCGAGATCGAGCGAGATCGCGATGCGATCGGCCGCGAACGTCTCGAAATAGGCGGTGTAGTCCTTGGCGGTAAAAGCGTTGTCATTCCCCCCGTTCCGCTGCACAGTCTGGGAAAAGGTCTTCGGTCCGTGCTTCTTGGTGCCCTTGAACATCATATGTTCGAGCAGGTGCGACATCCCCGTGGTCCCGAGCTTCTCGTTCCGCGAGCCGACCTTGTACCAGACCTGAAAGGTTACCACCGGCGCCTTGTGCTCTTCCTTGAGCAGCACCTTCAGCCCGTTCGGCAGCACCTTCTCCGTGACCCGCATGTCCTGAGCGAAGGATAGTGCGGCAAACAGGACCAAGAAAACACCCAAGACAATTGTTCGAACAATTTTATTCATGTCATCTTTCTCCGATTTTCAATTCCGTAATCCACATTCCAAAATCCGCAATTACCTGGCCCCGGTATGCCCGAATCCGCCCGTGCCCCGCGCGGTTTCGGATAGCACGTCCACTTTTTCGAATCGTGCTCTCTCAGTCTTTGCAAAGACAAGTTGGGCAATGCGGTCCCCGCGACGGACCGGAAATGGCGTCTCGCTGAAATTGAACAGGATAACGCCTATTTCTCCACGGTAGTCCGCGTCGATGGTGCCCGGGGCGTTCAGCATGCCGATACCGTGCTTGAGCGCCAGGCCGCTCCGGGGCCGCACCTGTCCCTCATACTCCTCCGGGATGGCGATGGCGATTCCCGTCGGCACGAGCTTCCACGCTCCGGCATCAATGACCGTTTCAGTTTCCACTGCAGCGTAGAGGTCTACGCCCGCGGAATGTTCGGTCTGATAGTGAGGGATTGGAAGCCCGTCGGAATTCTTGAGTTGCATTATACGAACAACGAGATGATCATGCATTGTTTATTATTTACCGCAGAGCATGCAGGGTCCGCAGAGGCAACATCCTTAAATTAGAAGCTTCGAACCGTGAGCTATTTTCTCAGCGTGCTCGGCGATCTCCGCGGTTAATCCTCTTTATATTTCCAGCACCGAATCAGGTACATCAGCCCTGCTCAACGGTCCGAGGATGGTCAGGGAAAGGTTCTCCCGGCTGAAAAGCTGCTGCGCCAGGCGTTGCACCTGTTCGGCGGTGACCTTCTCTACGCCCTTGATGATGTCGTCCATGGACAGATATTTGCCGTAGTAAATCTCCTGCCGCGCAATCCTGCTCATGTGACTGCTGCTGCTTTCGAGAGAGAGAACGAGGCTTCCCTTGATCTGGTTTTTCACCCTCGCTTCCTCTGCAGGCGTAATCCCTTCTTCCTTGATTTTAACAAACTCCTTAAGAACAAGCCGCGCCACTTCAAGGGCATTCGACGGATCAGTTCCCGCGTACACCGTAAGCAGTCCCGTATCGCGGTAGGACGTCACATAGGAGTAAATGGAGTAGGCAAGCGCGTTCTGTTCGCGTATTTCCTGGAACAGGCGCGAGCTCATGCTATTGCCGAGCACGGTATTGAGCGCCGATATTACATAACGGTCTTCATGGGTGTAGTTCAGGCCCTTGCAGCCGATGCAGAGCTGGACCTGTTCGAGTTGCTTTTTCTTTACCAACACTGCCCGAGTGAACGCCGGCGTACCTTCTTGTTTAAGGATACCGGCCCTCGAAAGCTTCCCGAAACTCATGTTCAGGAGCTCGATCAGCCGGGCATGTTCGAAATTGCCGGCCACGGAGATCACGATCTCTTTCGGGCTGTAGTAGTTGTCGATATAGGTTATGATGTTCTTGTGTTTAAGCGACTTGATGGTATCTTTGGTCCCCAGGATGGGACGGCCGAGCGAATTGTCGGGCCACACCGTGCTGGTAAAGAGCTCGTGGATGTAGTCGTCAGGCGTATCCTCCACCCCTTTGATCTCTTCAAGGATGACTTTTCGCTCCTTCTCCATTTCCGCGGGGTCAAACTTGGAACCAAGGAGAATATCGGAGAGAATATCGATGGCCACCGGCAGGTGCTCATCCACCACCTTTGCGTAATAGGTGGTAGTTTCCTGGGAAGTGAAGGCATTCATCTCGCCGCCGATGGAATCCATCTCGATCGCAATGTCCTTGGCGGTCCGTTTCTGTGTGCCCTTAAAAAAAAGATGCTCGATGAAGTGCGATATACCGCCAATTTCCGGCGGCTCATGCCGGGAACCCACCTTCACCCACACACCGATTGATACGGAGCGTGACTTCGGCAGCGTTTCGGACACGACCCGTATGCCGTTCGAGAGGGTGTCTTTTCTATACATGCGTTATTTCTCTTTCTGGTTCTGGTTTCCGCCGTGATGCTGCCCTGCGCGTTCCTGGACGATTTTCTGAGCCAGGTGGCTCGGGACGTCTTCATAGCCGTAATATTCCATGGAGTACATCCCCCTGCCGCTCGTAAGAGAGTTGAGCGTCGGAGCGTAGGTAAGCATTTCGGACATCGGGACCAGAGCTTTTATCGTCTGCCCGTTCGCCTGGGGGACAACCCCCTGTACTTTGCCGCGCCGCGAGTTCAGGTCTCCGATCACGGCGCCGAGGGTATCATCGGGCGCGATTACCTCGACGCTCATAATGGGCTCGAGAAGGACAGGCCGGGCTGATTCCATGGCTTTCTTGAAGGCCATGGACGCGGCGACTTTGAACGCCATCTCGGACGAGTCCACCGTGTGATAGGAGCCGTCGTAGAGTCCGACCCTGATGTCCACGACGGGATATCCGGCGAGGACGCCTTCATGCATGGCCTCGGCCACGCCCTTTGCAACTGCGGGTATGTACTGCCGGGGAATCACGCCGCCCACGATCCGGTCGACAAACTCGACCCCGCTGCCTCGGGGCAGCGGCTCGATCTCAAGCCACGCGTCGCCGTACTGGCCGTGGCCGCCGGTCTGTTTTTTGTACTTGCCCTGTGCGCTGGCCTTGGCCCTGATGGTTTCCTTGTACGGGACCTTCGGGGTCTTCATCTTCACGTCCACGCCGAATTTCCGTTTGAGCTTTTCAAGTGTCACCTCGAGATGCACCTGGCCCATGCCCGAGAGGATCATTTCCTTGGTCTGGTCGTCAAAGGCGAATCTGAGCGTGGGGTCCTCGTCGAGAAGTTTGTGCAGCCCCGAACTTACCTTATCTTCGTCTCCCCGCGACTTTGGCTCGATGGCAAAAGACATTACCGGATCGACGAAATGCGCAAAATCGAAAACGATCGGCTGGGCTTCGGCGCACAGGGTGTCACCGGTCAGCGTCTCCTTGAGCTTGGCCACGGCGCCGATGTGGCCCGCGGAAAGGGACTGCGCCGAGACCTGTTTTTTCCCCTGGATATGGAACAAGGAGCCGATTTTTTCTTTGACTTGTTTGGTTGAATTGTAAACGATGGAGTCCGACTTAAGCGTTCCGGAAAAAACCCGTACCAGAGAAAGTTTGCCGGCAAAAGGGTCAATGACGGTCTTGAAAACGAGCGCCGCAAGGGGTTCCTCGGGACTGGGCTTGCGCGCGATCTCCTGTTCGCTCTTTGGATCCTTGCCTTTGACCGCAACGATCCCGGCGCGTTCGACCGGTGACGGCAAGCACATGACCACGGCATCCATGAGCTGTTGGATGCCCATGTTCCCGACCGGCGAACCGCACAGGACCGGCAAGAGGCCGCCGCCCAGGGTGCCATGCTTGAGCCCGGCGATCAGATCGTCGTGGGAGAGGTCGCCCTTATCCAAATATTTTTCGAGCAGGCCGTCTTCGGTCTCGGCGATCTGTTCAACAAGCTTTTTCCGGTACGCGGCAGCGTCCTGCTTCATGTTATCGGGGATTTCTTTTTCCTCCACCTTGCCGCTGCCGTCCTTGGCAAAGTAAAGCGCCTTCATCTTGACGAGATCGAGAACGCCCGAAAAATTCTCTTCGAGGCCGATGGGGAGCTGAAGAATGAGAGAGCCTTTGCAAAAATATTTTTCCATGTCGCCCACAGCACGGAAAAAATCAGCGCGCTCCTTGTCAAGTTTGCTTACAAAGGCGATGCGGGGTATTTCGTAATCACAGGCGAATTTGTAGATCTTTTCGGTCTCAGCTTTTACGCCGGAGAGAGCGGACACGATAACGATGGCGCCGTCAACGGCGCGGAGTGTGCCTTTTGTCTCTTCGAGGAAGTTGATATAACCCGGAGTGTCGATAATATTGATACGCACGCCCTTCCAGTCGACGAATCCCAGCGCCGCGGTAATGGTGATTTTCCTCGATATCTCCTCGGGCTCATGCATGAACACCGACGTGTCGTTGTCGACGCTGCCCTGAAGGTCAACTGCGCCTCCGGCGAAGAGCATCGCGTCGGCAAGCGATGTCTTGCCCGCGGCGCCGTGTGACAGGATGGCGATATTGCGGGTTTCCTTGACGTCAGTATTCTTCATAAGACACTCCTTCGTGAACGGATTTTGTATATCTTATGAGCTACCAGATCTCGGACTTTATCTTCCCTGCCTGTTTGATCAGTACATCCACGACGGCCTCATTGAAAATATTGGTGTCCTTGCGGATTTCCTCATCCACCATGTTCTCGTAATATTTTTTGCCTTCCGAAAGTTCTTCCGTCAGGACCTCGAAAAGACTGTCCTTTTCTATTCCCTCTTTGACTTTTGCCTGGTTGTACAACAAAATGTCCGAGAGAATGGTCCGTGCGAGCCTCTTTGCTTCATCGGGAGTTTTAATCAATCTCATAGGGGGGCTTCCCTCGCGCTGAGCTAGAACTTCCTCAGGAAAGTATCTCGACAATAACTGGTTTATACTGCTGGGTTTTTTCGACCTTTTTATTATACGCTCGTATGAAGATAAAAGAAACAAGCAGGCATGCCGTTCCCGCGATAAAGGCCCAGAGGTCGGAATTCGCTCCAGCCCCGTACTTCACAGCCAGGTTCTTGGCGACAATGGCCCCGCCGACGAACGCGGCCATGGGGAGGCCGTAAAGAACGAGGGAGGCCTTGAGGTAGAGTTGAGGGGCAACGACCACTTTGACTTTTTGTCCCTTTTTTGCGCCGAGCGGATTTACGGCCTCCATGAACTCCTGGTCCCCGGGATGGCAAACCCCCGACGAGGCGCACTTCTCGCAAGCGCTCTTCGTCAGAATCGCAACTCTTGCGATATCACCCTCCACTTCAGTAACGATGCCTTCTTCTTCAATCATGATAAAACCTCAAGCCCTATTAACCACAGCAACGTCAAGACACCCTGTTAAGATGATCCTCTTTATTTCTTCGCGACTTGGTGACTTGATGGCTGAACCTGTTTTCTTTTTGAAGTTTGTTTCGCTCTTCGCAAAAGCTTGTATTCGATACTGTCTACAAGCGCCTGCCAACTTGCCTCTATCACGTTTTCCGACACGCCGACAGTACCCCACTTGTTTTTCCCGTCCCCGGACTCGATGAGCACCCGCACCCGGGCGGCCGTACCCTCGGCGGCAGTCAGCACCCGCACTTTATAGTCAAGCAGCCGTACATTCTCGAGGCCCCTGCCGGGAAAGTACTTCGGCAGCACCGTGCGGAGCGCTTTGTCCAGGGCATTCACGGGGCCGTTGCCCCAGGCAGCAGTATGCTCGACATTCCCTCCGACCTCAACGGTGACGGTGGCCTCGCTTACGGGGTGAGGGTCAATCTTGCGTTTTTCAGTCAGGATACGATAATCGATCCGGTCGAATATTTTAAAGACCGATTCATAACTATGGCCTGCACGCAGCATGAGCAGTTCGAGAGATCCTTCAGCTCCCTCGAACTCGTAGCCCTAGTTCTCGAGCTCTTTGACCTTCCTGAGGATCACGCCCAACTCAGGTCTGTTCTTGGTGAGCGGAATGCCCAGCTCAGCAGCCTTCTGGAGAATATTGCTCCTCCCCGCCATATCGGAGACCAGGATGCGACGTCTGTTTCCGACCAGTTCAGGCATGATATGCTCATAGGTCAGTGAGCTCTTGGCCATGGCATCGACATGGATGCCGCCCTTGTGCGCAAAGGCACTGTCGCCGACATAGGGCTGCCGCTTGCGATGCGGCAAGTTTGCAAGCTCATCTACGTAGCGGGAAAGGTCGCGAAGCCGGGTGAGGTTGTCGGCGGAAACACTGTCAATCCCCAGTTTGAGATTGAGAGTCGGGATCAGGGAGCAGAGGTTTGCGTTCCCGCACCGCTCGCCGTAACCATTGACCGTGCCGTGGACCTGGATTGCACCCATCCTGACGGCTGACAGAGAGTTCGCGACAGCAAGCTCCGCGTCATTGTGCGCATGGATCCCAAAAGGGGTTGCGACCATTTTCCTCACCTGCGCGATTATCTCTTCGACCTCGTGCGGCAGGGTGCCGCCGTTGGTATCGCACAGTACAAGACAATCCGCGCCCGCGGCCTCCGCAGCGAGAATTGTCTCACAGGCATAATCGGGATTGGTCTTGTATCCGTCAAAAAAGTGCTCAGCGTCATACACCACCTCATCCATGTGCTTTTTGAGGAAGGCCACGGATTCTTCGATCATATCAAGATTCTCGGCAAGCGTGGTCTTGAGCGCCTTGAGCACGTGCAGGTCCCAGGTTTTGCCAAAGATCGTGGCAACGGGCGCACCGGACAACACCAGCGCCTTCATGTTCGGGTCATCGGCAACCTTCAGTTTGGCGCGGCGGGTCGATCCGAAGGCCGCAAGCTTCGCCTTCTTCAGTTTAACGCGGCGCATCTCTTTGAAGAACTCCACATCACGCGGGTTCGATCCCGGCCAGCCGCCCTCGATATAATGAACGCCGAACTGGTCGAGCTTCCGTGCTATACGGATCTTATCCTCGACCGAAAAGTTAACATCCTCGGCCTGCGACCCGTCGCGGAGCGTCGTGTCATATAATTGTACTTTTGGTTTCATGCTGTTCTGTTGACTATCTTTCGCTCTTCCGGCTGTATCCATTGCGACTTCAGATACGGATTGGAAAATTCTTTTTGCATCCCGTTTCTATTTCGCAATCGCAATCTGCAATCCGCGATTTCAAGCCGCTTTGTCCATTTCGAACGTCTCATGCAGCACCCGGACGGCAAGCTCGGTGTACTTGGCGTCGATCACGACAGAGATCTTGATCTCCGACGTGCTGATCATCATGATATTGATCCCCTCCTTGGCCATGGCGGAGAACATCCTGGCGGCTACGCCCGAATGGGAGCGCATACCCACGCCGACGATCGATATCTTGGCGATGTCCTCCTTCAGGGCAACGCCTTTGGCGCCTATATCGGCGACAACCTTCTGCATGAGTTCCATGATCTTCCGGGAATCCGTCTTCGGTACGGTAAAGGACATGTCCGTGAGACCGCCCTCGCCGATATTCTGGATGATCATGTCAACGATAATGTTGTTGTTCGATATTTCATTGAATATTTTCGCGGCTACGCCAGGCTTGTCCGGCACACCGGTTACCGTCACCTTTACCTGGTTCTTGTCGTATGCCACGCCGGACACTACCACCTTCTCCATGTCGGAATCCTCCTTGGTCACGAGGGTCCCCGGGTTGTCGTTGAAACTCGAGAGCACCCGTACCGGAACATTGTATTTTTTTGCGAACTCGACGGAGCGGGTCTGGAGCACCTTGGCGCCGAGACTCGCCAATTCAAGCATCTCGTCATAAGAAATCTTATCGAGCTTCCTGGCCTGCGGAACCATGTTCGGGTCCGTCGTATACACGCCGTCCACGTCCGTATAAATGTCGCAGAGGTCTGCCTTGAGCGCAGCCGCAACTGCCACGGCTGAAAGGTCCGACCCTCCGCGGCCCAGCGTCGTCACATCGGACTGCTCATTGATGCCCTGGAATCCGGCGACCACGGCGATTTTCCCTTCCTTGATCGCCTGCTTGACCCGTTCACCGGAGATCTTTTCAATCCGCGCCTTGGTATGCACGCTGTCCGAAACAATCCCCGCCTGCCTGCCGGTATAAGACTGCGCCTTGTGCCCGAGCGACTGGATCGCCATGGTCAGAAGAGCGATGGTCACGCGCTCGCCCGTGGACACCAGCATATCCATTTCCCGGGGGTCCGGGTTCTCACTCACCTGGTTGGCAAGATTGATCAGTTTGTCCGTTTCGCCGCTCATGGCCGAAAGGACCACCACCACATCATGGCCTTCTTCCTTGGCGCGAACGACACGCTTTGCCACGTTCTTGATCCGCTCCGGGTTTCCCACCGACGTACCGCCGTACTTTTGAACGATCAGCACACTACTCCTCCATAAAAAAATTATTTACCATGGAGAACAGCAAAATATCAAAACTCAAATTACCAATCCCAGATAAATTTCAAAATTCGACACTCAAATTAAATTATTATTTTGTAGCTTATTTGTCGTTTGGTGCCTGAGATCTGGTGTTTTAATGTTTTCCTCCGTGTCTCCGTGTCTCCGCGGTTAAATCCGATTCACCGCTTCAAAAAATAATCCATCAGGGTATGCCCTTCCTTGAATACCAGCGCATCCCTGCGGTCCGCAACTTTTTCATCGTACGAAACGGGATCGCCCCTGCGCTCCTTTTTGTTGTCGTAGATGACGAACGGCACGGGATCCGCCGAATGCGTTCTGATTTCGATCGGTGTAGGGTGGTCCGGGAGAGCCAGGATACGGTATTCGTCGAACTGCTTCATACCGTGGACAATATTACCGACCACGAATTCGTCAAAATCCTCTATGGCCTTGATCTTGTTCTTAAGATCACCCGTATGGCCTGCTTCGTCCGGCGCCTCGATATGAACATACACGATATCCTTTGTCTTGAGCGCCCAGAGCGCGTGCTCGGCCTTGCCCACGTAGTTCGTGTCGAGCCAACCCGTTGCACCGGGCACGTTGATCACCTCGAACCCGGCGTAAATGCCGATGCCTTTGGTGAGGTCAACCGCCGAGATCATAGCGCCTTCAAGGCCGTACTTTTCCCGGAAGGTCGGCATGCTTGGTCTTTTCCCCTGCCCCCATAGCCAGATACTGTTCGCGGGACGTTTGCCGTTTTCAAGTCTAGCCTTATTTACGGGGTGAGCCATGAGAATATCGATCGACGCCTCCATCAGGGTATTGAGGGTCTCGTCGCCTTCCCCCCGCGGAACATAGTCCTGGATATCCTTGTCCTGGATATCGTGAGGAGGCGCGCACTCGATCTTGTCCTTCCCGCCCTTCCAGACCATCAGGTGACGATAACTTACCCCGGGGTAGAAACGGATGCGATCGGAACCGAGTTTACTGTCGATTTCTTCTATGAGCAGACGCGCCTCTTCCGTGGTAATGTGGCCGGCGCTGAAATCTTCCATGATCGCATGCCGTCCCTTGATGCCGGTTGCGGACTTCCCGCCGCTGATTCTGAGTGTGACCAGATTGCAGCGGAAAGCCACATCATCAGGCCCCAGATCCACGCCGATGCTTGCCGCCTCAAGCGGAGAACGGCCGGTATAGTATTTTCTCGGGTCATAACCCATGACCGTCAGATTGGCCACATCGCTGCCGGGCGGAAAACCATCGGGCACCGTGTGTACCATCCCGACCTGTCCCAGGGTCGCGAGCTGGTCAAGGTTTGGCGTCCTTGCCGCCTGCAGGCATGTTTTGCCTCCCAGTTCAGCATGCGGTCTGTCAGCCATCCCGTCGCCAAGTAAAATTATAAACTTCATGGAATTGAAAAAGGGAAATGGAAAATTTCAAAATTTAAATTATCAAAGTTCAATATGCGATGCCTTTCCTTTGAGGGGCCGATTATGAACTGACAACATCGCCTTCCACGGCTTCGACTTTTACCCCGCGTTCTTTAAGATACTTGATGCCTTCCTCGAGTTTTTTTTCCGCGCCTTCGAGCTCAAGCACCACCTCGCCAACGCTCTCGGTGACTTTGGCGCGGCGAATATTCGGCATCACGTCGAACTTTTTTGCCATGGTGAAGACCACGGGTTCTTTAATCAGTTCCTGCGGAAATGTCAGCTTGACTCTCTTCGTTGCCATATTCCCTCCTTGGGATATTCACCGCAGAACGCGGAGATGAAGCAGTTGCGGCTTTCCGTTTGCAGTTTATTCTAACTCGAAACCTGAAACTCAAACGCGAAACGGCTTTTTACTTTTTTTCAGCCTGCTCAGCGGCAGAAAGGCATTGCCCGCGGCCGCCGGCTATGGCCGGTACGATCGAGACGTTGTCGCCGTCTTTCAGCGTGGTTTCCTCCTTGTTCACGAAGCGGATGTCTTCTTCGTTCACGTAGATATTGATGAACCGTCGGATCTTCCCTCCGTCCGACAACCGTTCTTTCATGCCGGGATAGTCCTTTTCGAGGGCATCTACGAGTTCGAGAACGTTTTTCGCGCTGCACTCCACCTCGCCCTTGCCGTTTGTGAGTTTCTGCAAGGGAGTTGGTATTCGCACTTTCACCGCCATGTATCGTTCCTCCTGAAATTCATTATAACTGAAATACCGACGTAGCGACAGTTCTTTACGGGAAAATATATATTATGAAGACCCGGTATCGTTCAGTTCTCCGCAGCTCCGTGGCCGGACTAGCTGATCTTCTTCAGCAGTTCCTCGAACGCCTCGATATTCGGCTTAATCGGCGTCGGTTTGCGAAGATGGTCAACAACCGCCTCGGTGGTCTTGAGCCCGTTGCCGGTGATGCAGATCACGAGCGTCTCGTCCTTCGATATCCTGCCCGATTCCACGAGCTTTTTGGCGGCGGACACGGTCACGCCGCCTGCCGTCTCGGCAAACACGCCTTCGGTCTCGGCAAGAAGCTTTATCGAGTCCACAATCTCCTGGTCTGAAGAATCGGCGCCGTACCCGCCCGTGTCACGCGTGACTTTGCTCGCATAGTATCCGTCGGCCGGGTTCCCGATGGCAAGCGACTTGGCGATCGTCCTGGGCTTTACCGGCCTGATGACATCGCTCCCCTCCTTGATCGCCGTGGTGATCGGATTGCAACCCGTGGCCTGGGCCGCAAACACCCTGGTCTTGACCGGAGGCACGAACCCGAGCTTTTCCAGCTCCTTAAAGGACTTCCATATCTTCGTCATGAGCGACCCGCTGGCGTTGGGCACCACAATGTTGTGCGGCGTCTTCCAGCCGAGCTGTTCAGCGACCTCGAACCCGAGGGACTTGGAACCCTCGCCATAGAATGGCCGGATATTGATATTCACAAAGGCCCATTGGTACTTGTTCGCGACCTCGGAGCAGAGTCGGTTCACCTCGTCGTAGTTGCCGTCCACGGTCACGAGGTGCGGTCGGTAAATAAGCGAGTTGATGGTCTTCGAAAGTTCGAGGTCCGACGGCGTAAAGATAAAACGCTTCATGCCCGCCCGGGCCGCCTGGGCCGCAACGGAATTCGCCAGGTTGCCCGTTGACGCGCACGCCACGGTATCGAACCCGAACTCCCTTGCCTTGGTGATGGCCACAGCCACGACGCGGTCCTTGAACGACAGCGTCGGGTGGTTCACCGAATCGTCCTTGATGTAAATTTCCTTCACGCCCCATGCCCTGGCCAGGTTTTTGGCTTTCATAAGAGGAGTGAAACCGGAATCGAACCCCGTAACCGGATCGCCGTCGATCGGCAGGAGCTCGCGGTACCGCCACATATTGTGCGGACGCGACTCGATCTTCTGCCGTGTCATGTCCTTCTTGATCCGCTCGTAATCGTAGGCGACCTCAAGCGGTCCGAAGCAGAACTCACACACGTAAATGGGCTCAATCTTATACTCTCTGCCGCACTCTATGCACCGCAAGCCTTTCACATACGTCATGCTTCAGCGCCCCTCCGAAACAACAGTGACCGGTACTTCCGTAATCTGACCCTCAACAATGGTGAACCCGCGCGAGGCGGGCTTCTTCCTGTCCAACAGCGTTACGATCAGATACACCGCCTCGGGATAATACGCCAGACTTACATCCGTTGCCGAAGGGTATGCCTGGCTTCCCGTATGCGAGTGGTAGATGCCTACCAGGTTCAGCCCGGCCTGCCGCATCTCCTTCATCACCCGGAACTGCTCTTGCGGCTCCATGACGTAGAAGCTGGGACTGGGCTCCGCGTTCTTCATCAAATATATCTTTTCGACCGTGCCGTTGTGCCCGGCCAGGATGCCGCAGGCTTCGTTGGGATACTCATCCCGGCAGTGTTTCAGTATACGTTCATAATCGGTCCCGGTTATCTTCAGCACCGAAAGGCCTTTCATCAGTTCACAGATCAAGGGCCAAGGGACGTGGGGCAAGGCATGATCCTTTTTCGCCTTGCTCCTCACGCCTGATGATTTTTCAATGGCTCATCGAACAGAACCACTCGTAATCGATCAGTTCCGTAATCGTAGGCTTTTCCCCGCAGACCGGACATTCCCTGTTCCGGGGCACCTTGACTGTACGGAAGCTCATTTCCAGCGCGTTCCACAGCAAGAGCCTGCCCTTGAGGGGCTCGCCGATGCCGAGTATGGCTTTGACGACTTCAGTCGCCTGGATAGTCCCGATCACGCCCGTCACCACGCCGAGGATGCCCGCTTCCTGGCAGGACGGCACCATACCCGGCGGAGGAGGAACCTCGAACAGACATCGGTAACATGGCCCCTGGCCCGGGTATATGGTCATTACCTGTCCCTCGAACCGGAAAACCGCGGCGCTCACGAGCGTCTTTCCGAGCATGACGCAGGCGTCGTTCACGAGATACCTCGTCGGGAAATTGTCGCTGCCGTCAACGACAATGTCGTAGTCCTTGATGATGTCCTTGATGTTCGCGGACGTGAGCCGCTCCTTATGGGTAACGACCGTTACATCATGGTTCAGCGTCTCGTAGGTCTCCTTCGCCGAGTCCGCCTTGAACACCCCGATCCTGCCCGTATTGTGGGCAATCTGGCGCTGGAGGTTCGATATCTCCACGCGGTCATTGTCGATCACGCCGATCGTGCCCACCCCTGCCGCGGCAAGATAGTACCCTACCGGAGAGCCAAGGCCTCCGGCGCCCACGAGTACGACCCTGGCGCTCAAGAGCTTCTCCTGCCCGTCGCCCCCGACTTCGGGCAACAGGATATGCCTGCTGTAACGCAATATCTGGTCTTCGGTAAATTCCATGGTTACCCTCGTGAAAGGTGAAACGTAAAAAGTGAATGGTTGCAGCGCCGTGTTTTACATTTTACATTTCACGTTTCACTTTTCACGCCTTCTTTTTTTCCCTGTCCTTTCTGACAAAGATATGCCATTCCTTCTCGCCCGTTTGCTCGATTTTTAAGACCTTCTGCCCTTCATTCTCCATGCTCTTCGGCACATTCTCAACGGCAGGCTTATGATCAAGAATAATCTCAAGCACCTCGCCGACGTCCATTTTCTCGATAGCGAGTTTGGAACGAACGAAGGTATATGGGCAGACCTGGCCCTTGATATCTATTGTCTTATCAACTTTTATTTCGTCGGCCATGGAGCACCTCATTTCGGATGGCGATTGCGGATTGCGCAATAAAATCAATTCTGGATTTTTTGCTCTTAAATCTGCATTCCACAATCCGCCTGCACCCAGCGATTACGAGTGCTCCGCGCGAGTGCGGGACGAAATCCGCAATTATCCGACTCTTCCCTCTTCTACTCTGATGACGACGGTGGAGCCGGCCACGCAGTCCATGGTATTGATCTCGGCGAGCGCTTTGCGCACGTCGCGCTCGATTGCTTCGTGGCTCATCATCACGACCGGTACAGCCTCATCCACCTTGCGTCCTTTCTGAATCATGGAGGAAATGCTGATATTGTTCTTCCCGAGCACGCCGGTGATGCGCGACATAACGCCCGGCTTGTCGAGCGCGGAGAACCGAAGATAGTAGCAGGACGTAATATCGTCCATCTTGCGGATCTTGAGCGGCTTGCGTTCCCGAAAGGCAGTGACCGGTGACCGGTCCTTGCAGCCCGCCAGGATGTCCCTGCCGATATTCATAATGTCGCTTACGACCGCGCTTCCCGTGGGCATGTCTCCAGCGCCTCTGCCGTAAAACATCGTGGAACCGACCGCGTCGCCGACCACCGAAAGCGCGTTGAACACGCCGTCGACGGTGGAGAGGGGATAACTCTCCGGCAGCATGGTGGGGTGCACCCGCGCCTCGATCTCCCCGTTCGTCATCTTGGTGATAGCGAGGAGCTTGATCTTATAGCCGAGGTCTCTCGCGAAATCGATATCGAGCGGAGTGATCTTCGAGATGCCCTCGGTATAGATATCGTCGAACTTGACCGGTGTCCCGAAGGCGAGCATCGTGAGGACCGCAAGTTTGTGCGCCGAATCGATGCCCTCGATGTCGAAGGTGGGATCTGCTTCCGCATACCCCTTGGTCTGGGCTTCTTTCAATACTTCGTCAAACTTCCTGCCGGCGCTCGTCATGAGCGTCAGGATGTAGTTGCAGGTGCCGTTGACAATGCCGTAGATGGACTTGATATTGTTCGCGGCCAGCCCGCTCTTGATGGCTGCAAGGATCGGGATTCCGCCCGCGACGGATGCCTCATATCCCACCGTGACGCCGGCCTTCTCCGCTGCGGAGTATATTTCCTCTCCGTGCACTGCCAAAAGCGCCTTGTTCGCGGTCACCACGTGCTTCCTGTTCCTGATCGCCTCGAGAATAAACTCTTTGGCAGGCCTGTACCCGCCGATGAGTTCCACGACGACGTCGATGTCAGGGTCGCCGATAATATCCTTTGCATCGGTCGTGAGCTTCACCTGGCCCAGCTTGATGCCCCGGTCCCGTTTGATATCGAGGTCCGATATCTTCCTGAGCACGACGGGAGCGCCGAGCCGCCGCTTGATGATGTCAGCGTTCTCGGTGAGGATGCGCGCAGATCCGGCGCCTACGGTGCCGAAGCCGATAATGCCGACGTTGATTGATTTCTTCGATGTCATCTCTACCGCCTAAAATTTGTTGCATTCTGGAGTGCGCGCTTCGATCTCCGGAGCAATCACGATTGCGAAGACGGAGGGCGGCAGTCGCATGATTCTGCTGAGCCGCCCAGGCGCCAATAACCTTATTTTTTCAAAGAATTAATTCACCTAACAGCGCAATTTCAAAAGTAAAATTGATAATAAAACAGTATCGCAGTTTTGTCAATAAAAAACACTCGAACGCTCCGGTGCCTGCGCATTACTCCCGGGAAGCGTGAACACGGTTTGGTACGACGACGCGGCGGAACCTGTGCAGGTCGAAAAGGTGATGATAAGGACCAGTTCCCGGCTGGAACAGGACTACCAGGCACCTCGGCGCCACGTCCGTCTTCGCCGGCCCGAAATGAACGAGGGACCCGTCGAGGATTTTCCAGCCTCGTTAACGATCGATGCGCCCTCCGTGCTTTGCAGGCTGAAACTAGGCTCTTCAAAAAATCTTTCCAACGTGTGCAAAGCCGGCATTGAATCGCACCAGCGCTTCTCTCTCGCGGGGCAGGGCCAATTTCCATTTGATTTTTCATAGTGATTATGCTACGGTTAACAGCATGATTACCGGCGACATTCTTGCTGACTCTCACAAATATATCATGAACACCTACGGCAGGCAGCCTCTTGTGCTGATTAAAGGCCGGGGCGCAAAAGTTTACGACTCAGACGGCAGGGAGTATTTGGATTTCGTTTCCGGCGTGGCCGTGAACAATCTCGGCCATTGCCACCCTCGGGTGGTCGTTGCGCTCCAGAAACAGGCCCAGAGGCTGATGCACGTGTCAAACCACTACCACAACGAGCCGCAGATCAACCTTGCAAAGGCGCTGGTCAAGAATTCTTTCGCCGGCAAGGCGTTTTTCTGCAATTCGGGCACCGAGGCCGTCGAGGCCGCCATCAAGCTCGCGCGACGCTACAGCCGGGAGGTCTTAAAACAAGACCGGTACGAAATCATCACCATGCACGGCTCGTTTCATGGCCGGACCATGGGCGCCCTTTCGGCCACGGCTCAGGAAAAAATCCATAAATCCTTTGAACCCCTCGTCGAGGGGTTCCGGTACGTGCCGTTCAACGACGCGAAAGCCGTCGAAGAGGCGGTAAACGAACGGACCTGCGCCGTGCTGGTCGAACCGATACAGGGTGAAGGCGGTGTGAACGTGCCTTCTGAAGGATATTTGAAAGCGCTCCGGGATATCTGTGATCACCACGACATCCTGCTTATGATCGATGAAGTACAGACCGGCATGGGACGGACCGGAAAGCTCTTTGCCTATGAGCATGACGGCATCACGCCCGACGCGGCAGCGCTCGCCAAGGGGCTCGGCGCCGGTATGGCCATCGGGGCATTGATCGCTACGGACAAAGCTTCCCAGGCCTTCACGCCTGGCTCGCACGGTTCCACCTTCGGCGGCAACCCGCTCGCCTGCGCGGCAGCTCTGGCTGCTCTCGACGCCCTGCTCGAAGACAATATCATCATCCAGGCCGTGGACCAGCTCAGCAGGCACTTCATGGGGGGGCTCTCCGCGCTGAAGAAGAAATACGGCTTCGTGAAGGACGTGCGGGGCAAGGGCCTGCTTATCGGAATGGAGCTTGACTTCGCGGGCAAAGACATTGTCACCTCCTGTATCAAGGAAGGTTTTCTCATCAACTGCACGATGGATCGAGTGCTGCGGTTCATGCCGCCGCTCATCATCGTCGAGGAAGAGATTGACCGGCTTCTTGATGCCCTCGACGCGCTATTCGCGAAACACTGATCGCCCGCGTTTTTGGCAAGCACCATAGGCGGCTGAGACTTGAGCCGCCTCTTAATTTTTGATACCGCTCGTATAAACCGGAGAACGAATGAAAAAAGACCTGCTCGCCATTTCAGACCTTACCTCCAGGGAGATCGATGATATCCTCAGGCTTTCCGCGTCCTTGAAAAAGCTGCAGAAGCAGGGCAGGACGCGCCAGCCGCTCAAAGGCAAATCTCTCGGCATGATCTTTGAGAAGTCGTCGACGAGAACGCGGGTGTCCTTCGAGGTCGGCATGTACCAGCTCGGCGGCCAGGCCCTGTTCCTGTCCGCAAACGACCTCCAGATCGGCCGCGGCGAGCCCATTGCCGACACAGCACGGACCCTCTCGCGGTACCTCGACGGCATCATGATCCGCACGTTTGCCCAGGCCACGGTGGAGGAACTGGCGCGCCATGCCTCGATACCGGTGATCAACGGCCTGACCGACCTCCATCACCCCTGTCAGGCGCTGGCCGACCTTTTTACGATCAAGGAAAAACGCGGCAAGCTCAAAGGGTTGAAGTTCTCCTACGTCGGCGACGGGAACAATATGGCCCACTCGCTCATTGAGGCCTGCGTTAAAACGGGAATGCACGTTTCTCTTGCCTGCCCTCCGGGGTACGAGCCCGATGCAGGTATCATGCGTGAGGCGAAGTTGGCGGCGGCCCGGACCGGCGCTGAAGTGCGGCTATCGAACGATCCCGGAAAAGCCGTCGCCGACGCGGACATCGTGTATACAGACGTATGGGCGAGCATGGGCCAGGAGAGCGAACACGCCAGGCGCGTGAACGCTTTCCGGGGATACCAGGTCGACGCGAAACTGATGAAGATGGCAGATCCGAAGGCCCTCGTGATGCACTGCCTGCCGGCGCACCGGGGCGAGGAGATATCTGCCGAGGTGATTGACGGGCCGCAATCAGCGATTTTCGACCAGGCGGAGAATCGGCTTCATACGCAGAAAGCGGTGCTCGAGATACTGATGGCGTAATAAATTGAAGGTCCTGTGTTTTGCATCCCCGCAGAGTTTCAGCGTAAAAAAATGACGTGAAGACTTATAAAATTTAACGGCAATAAGTCTCAAATTGTAATCTCACACTGACAAACCTCCAAAAATGTGTTATAAAATTAGAGGGCGCTCTGGTGCATAACACAATGGAGGTATATGCATGAAACCTTTAATCGGCATCACCATGAATTTAGAGGTGCAACCTGCCAGGAATGTAAACATCCTCGATCAGGATTACGGTAAGGCCGTGGCGCAAGCCGGCGGGATCCCGGTCCCGGTCCTTGGTATCGAAGCAACGATTCCCGACCTTGTCAAACATATCGACGGGTTTCTGTTCAGCGGCGGCGACGACGTCCACCCCCGTTTTTACAAGGAAAAACCGCTTGTCAAAGCGCGGATGAGCCCGTCTCCCGATGCACGCACCAAGTTCGAGATAAAATTGTTCAAGGCCGTGGTAAAGGAAAAGAAACCCGTGCTCGCCATTTGCCATGGCGCGCAGCTTGTAAACATTGCTCTGGGCGGCACCCTGTATCAGGATATTTCCTTGCAGATACCCAGAGTTCTCAAGCACGGTCCTGCAAAATCGGGTGACAAGGTGTTTCACACCGTCAATATTTTCGAGGGCACCAAAATTTGCCACATCATGGGAGACTGCAGGCCGACCGGCGATTGCTGTATCAAGGTACGGAGCTCACATCACCAGAGCATCAAGAACCCCGGCAGGGGTCTGAGACTCTCGGCGGTATCGCCCGACGGCGTGTTCGAGGGACTGGAATCCCGTTCCAAAAACCATTTCCTCATTGCCGTACAGTGGCATCCGGAAAAAACGATCGATGATCGATATACCAGGAAACTCTTCGAGGCATTTGTCAGCGCGTCAAAAAAATAATCCCCGCAAAAAAGCAGGGGCAGGGTCTTTTTCACTCTGGTACGTCATTCTCCTGATTTTTGTCTTCCTATCCAGCACAAGTTGCCATACGTCAGACAACGGACGTCCCCCGGGCTACCTGTACCTCCGGCTCAGCAGCAACCCTACCACGCTCGACCCTGCGTTGATAACCGATGTTATCGGCGGCGGCATTGCCGCAAAAATCTTTAACGGCCTCGTCCGTTTCAACGAAAACCTCGACGTTGTCCCCGACCTCGCAAGGTCCTGGAGGCTTGCGCCGGACCAGTTGACCTATACGTTCCATCTCCGGCGTGACATCCGGTTCAGTAACAATAGGAAAGTCACGGCGGAGGACGTGCGTTATTCCTTCGAGCGTGTGCTGACGCCGGGGACTAAAGCCCCGCTCACCTGGGTCCTCGACAAGATCGAAGGGGCCGGTGCTTTTCTTGCGGGTAAGGCAACGCGCATATCGGGTATCAGGGTCGAGAACGACCACACGCTCGTACTCAAGCTCGAAAAACCGTTCGGCCCCTTCCTCTCGCTCCTCGCCATGACCACAGCGTATGTCGTTCCCCGGGAAGAAGTTGAGCGGCTCGGACAGGACTTCGGCACCCATCCTGTCGGCAGCGGCCCCTATGTGCTCACTGAATGGAAACACGGCCAGCATATTATGCTCACGGCCCGGGAAGATTACTTTGAAGGGAGGCCGAAACTGAACGGCATTTACTATCGAGTCATTCCCGAAGACCTCACCGCGGTCATAGAATTCGAGACCGCCCGGCTCGACGTACTCCTGATTCCTTCATCCGAGTACCGGCGTTACACCGCCGATCCCGCATGGCGCGACCTTGTATACGGCAAGCCGGGATTGAACAGCTACTACATCGGCCTTAATTGCACGCGGCGGCCATTTAACGATATTCGCGTGCGCCGGGCCGTCAACCTTGCGATTGACCGGCAGCATATTCTGGACACGGTTTTTGAAAAGCGCGGAGTATTGGCTGCGGGACCCATTCCCCCGGGACTGTGGAAGGACAGCGCGTGGTCCCGTCTGCCGGAGGGATACGGCTATGACCCAAAAAAGGCGAAAGAACTCATTCGGGAAGCGGGCGCGCAAGGCTCAACGATCAAGATCTACATCTCCGCGGAACCTGAGGTGCTCGACATCGTCGAGGTCGTTCAAAGTTATCTTGCCCAAGTGGGAATCAAAGCCGAAATTACGCAACTGGACTGGAGCGCTTTTAAGCACGCCGTGAATGAAGGCGAACCGGACGCCTTCTGGCTGTCGTGGTGGGCGGACTACCCCGATCCGGATAACTTCCTTTTTCCCCTGTTCCATTCGGCAAGCGTCGGTCCCGGCGGAAATCGCACGCGCTGCCTTGATCCCGGACTCGACCGTTTGATCGAGACAGCGCAAGGCACCATGAACGACCGGCAGCGATATCGTCTCTACCACCAAGCTGAGGACCGCATCGTAAAGAACGCGCCGTGGATATTCATGTGGCACAAGGCCGACTACTTCGTCATCCACCCGTGGGTCAAGGATTTCAGGATCTATCCCATCTATTCCATCGACAAAGGCCTGGATATTACGGTCAAGCGCTGACCGCCGTTGTAAACATCATCCCGACCTTTTGTTGCGGCACTATAAGCTCCCTCACCGCGCGCAAAATAATTTTTTTGACTTTTTTAACAGTGTCTGCCCTTATGCCACCTTTTGTTTTTTCTCCGGTTCCCATTCATGAGCCGATTTCTTGACCTTGGCTATCATTTCGGGTGTAAACTCCTTGATCCCGTGGGCTTCCCTGGCATGGACAGCCGCGCCGTCAGCAATCAGTTCTTCGGTCATGGCTATATACCGCCAGGTGCATGCCGGTTCCATATTGCAGTTGTACTCCTTCAAAACGAGGTCCGCCGCTGCTGCGGCATCGGCTGCAGTAGGAGTCACAAAAAGGTTTTTTATCTTTCCCAGCATATCGGGTCCAACCTCTTTTACACTATGAACGTCCCGCAAATGAATGGCCACCGTATCGGCCAGCAGTTCATCGGTCCGCGCAATGTGCTTCCAAGTGCACTTATTTCCCAGGTTTTCGCATCTGAATTCTCTCATGGGACACCTCCTTAACTGTAGTTATACATGAAACCTGTCTTATGATAATTATATCACGCTTACGTTTTAAATTTATTTTGTGCCGTTTTTCGGCTCTGATGACAAGCCCGATTCCCTTATTTATCATAAAGAACGGAGTTTACAAAGGACTGATTGCAAAGCCAAACAAAAATGCCGGTTGACGATAGTCAACCGGCACTAGAACAGATACAACAAAAGTCGTAAGAGATGTCTAGTTCATTCCTCCGTAAGAGTGAAGGCCAGAAAGAACAAGGTTGACGCCAAGATAGGTGAAAATCACGGCCAGGAACCCTACCGCGGAAATCACGGCCATTTGGCTGCCCTTCCATCCGCGTACGTACCGGGCATGAAGGTATATGGCATAGATAAACCAGGTGATGAGCGACCAGGTCTCCTTCGGGTCCCAGCCCCAATAGGTGCCCCACGCGCTGTTGGCCCAGACCGCTCCGGTAATGATGCCGGCGGTCAAAAGCGGAAAACCGATGGCGATCATCCGGTAGGTCACGTCGTCAAGCTGGTTCAGCGGGGGCATATACTGCTTGAGAAAGCCCTTGAGACGCATGCCCTGGGACCAAATGATGAATAACAGAAACAGGACTACAGCCCAGCTGATGAAAACGATTGGCGTAGAGGAGTTGACAAAAGTCGCTTCGAACATATGCTTTTTGAACGACTCACCGGCCGCAAGGTGTTGAAACGAGATGAGGTAAAGATAATCGATTCCCATGGCCGCAAGCATCCCGATCGCCAGCGTCACGCAGAAGGACCAGAACACAAAAACCTGGGGCTTATGCTTTCCCCCGGCCGTGATCAGGAAGATGAACCAGGCGAGAACCAGCGCCCCAAGCCCAAGCCAGAAAGCCGTCTTCATCCCCTGACTTGCCATGATATAGCCGAGGGGGACCAGTATGAGGAGCGCGACGACGCCATAGATCAGGTTGGAGAAAGATCCGCGCTCCTCGGTGTCCATGAGGAGATAAATCATACTGATGGCAAAGGCGACACCGAACGCCGCATACCCGAGGAAACTGATGAGCACATGGTAGAACAGCAAGTTGCTTTTGAGCGCCGGGACCAGAGGAGTAATCTCGGAGCTGATGCCCGCCACATTGATGAATGCGAGCGCGAGAAACGCAACCGGCATGACAAAGGCGCCGAAGACCCTGGTCTTGTACTTGAGCTCAATGATCAGGTAGATGAGCACCGTGCTCCAGGTGAAGAAAACGAGGGACTCATAGAGGTTGGACAGCGGAATCCTGCCGATGTCCGCGCCCATAAGGTAGGATTCCCTCCACCGCAGCAGCAGCGCTGCGGTCTGGATAGCGAAGCCGATGTAAGTAACGACAGAAGCCGTCCTGCCGATGCCATTCTTCTTGAAGGCCAGGTAGCTGATATAAAGGACCATGGCCGCCAGATATGATAACGTGGCGATATTAAAGAGTAAGGAGCTATCCATCAATCATTTCCTCCCAGAAATTACTTCAAATCACTTCGCGATTTCATCGACGATCCTGTTGAACTCGCGCTCGAAGCCGAGCCTGTTCCGGTTGCCGGACCCCGCCACGGTGATCACGGTCTGCCCATTATGGTCCCGGAGTCGCACCCAAAGCTTTTTGTGAGAACCGAAGAATGCAATGAGCGGCCCGATGCAAAGCAGGATAAAACCGGTATAAACCACCCACACACCCGGGTCCTTGGTGACCTGGAGGCCGGTGTAGCGGGCTCCCCATAACTCCACGAACCGTATGACGTAATTCTCAGGCATGTCGGGTTCCCCAGCCTCGTGCTTCATGACGAAGGTTTTAAAGAGCGGCTTTGGTCCCTTGCTCACTTCAAGTTCAACAGTAGGGTTGACGAATTCATCGTTATCGGTATGATAGAATGAGATCTGTCCCGTAGCAGGGTCCCTCACGCCGTAAGGCGCAAAGTTCAGGACCTTGATCGTCCGGTCAATGGAACGGACATACTGCGATTGTCCCGGCTCCATGGCTATCGTCTCACCTTCCGACGGATTATTCTTCTGAACTATTTTCAGAATGACCTTTCCTGGTGCGCCGGGGATGGTCCCGTAGCTGGACTGGTAGAAGGTAACGCCATGGTAGGTCAGAGGGTCGTTGACCCGGATGCGCTTGTCAAGGATCTTTTGTTTGTTCAGATCGTAGACGCTCAGCGTGCTGTGATATTCCGAAGGCATGCCCGTAGGTATTCCCGCAGCGTTCGTGTAATAATCCACGTCGAAATTGTCGCAGTATACGTAATATCCCAGGGGCATTGCCGGCACGCCGCCCTCCTCAGCACTGGGGATAATCGGGCTTTTCGCGAACCCCAGCGCGGCTATAATCCGGTCCCACATGGGCTCGTTGCGGAGATAAACAACGTCCGACGCTCTGCCCTCGGGCAGGTTCAGGAACGCCTTGAACCCGAAAAAGGCGCCGATCAAGGCGCCGATAAAAACCAGCAGGATGCTGATATGGGTGATGTATACGCCAAAACGGCTGTAAACCCCTTTTTGCGTGATGAGCTGCGCCGTCCCCCCCGCACGGGACTCGATGAAGCGGTACCCGTGCGCCGCGAGCGTCTTGGCCGCGCGTTCTCCGGCCTTGTCCATGCCGCCCTTGAAGGTCATCTCTTTTTTGAAGGGCAGGGCCTTCAGGCCCTCTTCCTCGACAGGTTTAAGCGGCGCGGTGACGATCTTCCAGGTGTGGGGAAAGCGGTCAAGGGTGCAGACCGTAAGATTCGCGGTGAGCAGAAAGAGAAGGGAAACGAACCACCAGGTGTGGTACATATCGAAGAACCCGAAAGTCTCGAAAAGATTTACCGTGGTCTGGCTGTACTCCCGCAGATACCGCTCCGGTGCCTCGTTCTGCGCGATAATCGTACCGATGACCGATACGATCGCCAGAATGATGAGCAGCACCACGGCAAGCTTGACGGAGGAGAGAAATTTCCATATCTTATCCGAGATAATTTCAACCAATCCCTTTTGATTTTCCAACCTGTCCTCCCAACATGCTGATAAATGTCCCGCTAAACTAACATAACGGCACGAGCGCTGTCAAGGTGTTTGTGCCCATTCCAGGCTCTCGGAGTGCGGAACTGACGTTGCCGAGGGAGTGGGGAGTAAGGGGAAAACTGCGGTGAGGGACGCCCGTTCAGGGCTATGTCTGGTCATATCATTTATGTATGACTTTTTCAGCGCATAATGATCATGCCGCGAGAGACCCCGGAATTGTAAACTTCTAACGGAAACCGGCTGCCTCCTCCCGGGAGGAAGTTGCTATTCCTCATCGAGCAGTTTATATCCAAGCCTCACGATGCTGTCTTTTGATATCTTGACCAGCGTCTCCCTCGCGATCTTTGAAGCTTCAAAATTGATTTCTATTTTTCCATTCTCTAGGTCGATTGAAGCCACGCCCGCCATGCCGCCGATAAAGCGCGCCGAGCGCGAGGGAGCAATCAGCGCTCAGCTCTTTCGGCACGCTCAATGCTATTGTGTTCATGGGCGCCGCCTTCTCGTGCCGTTCGGATGCTCAATCCTTGCCGGCCGGAATAAAAATGTCCACGCTGGTCCCCTTTCCCAGACTGCTTCCTATTTCCACTGCGCCGTTCATCATAGTGATCATCTTTTTCACGATCACGAGGCCGAGGCCGGTGCCGGTGGACTTGGACGTATGAAACGGCTTGAAAAGATCCTTCAGCCGGTCTTCGGGTATCCCCTGTCCGTTATCGTGCACGCGGATTCGCGCCATGTCCCCGGCCCGTGATGCGCTGATCGTGATCTTTGGGTTTTCTACTCCGTTGAGCGCGTCCGCGGCATTGGTAAATAAATTCAGCAGGACCTGCTGGAGCACCCGGGGGTCGGCGTAAACCTGTTGCGCATCCACGACGGTATCGATGGTAATGCCTTTTTTTTCGAAGTCCTCATTCACGAGGCCTGCAAATTTTTCCAGAAAGTCGGCCAGCGCCACGTTCTGGAGGTCGGGCTTCTCGTAAAGATTGAAGCTCCTGAGACTCCGGAGCAGATATTCGACCTTTTCGCAGCTACTCAGGGCGCGGTCGACATATTTTTCGATGGTCGCCTTGTCGATGGTTTCGAGCTTCGCCTTGAGCAGGCTGAGGTTCATGATCACCGCGTTGACCGGGTTGCCGATCTCGTGCCGCACCCCCGAAAATATATAGCCGATGTTGTTCATGGTGTCGACGGCCTGGGCGATAGACTCCAGCCTGAGCTTCTCCGTAATGTCCCGTTTGATGAATACATAGTTGACGATCTCGCCCGACGGCGCCTTTATCGGAGCATAGGTGCATTCTTCCTCGTACAGGGTTCCGTCCTTCCTCTTGCCGGTGAGGCGACCGCTCCAGGGCTCGTCCCGCTTCATGGCCTCCTGCACGCTTTGTGAGAACGGTCCGGAGTGTATACCGCCGTCGAGAATGTTGAACGCCTGCCCGTCGATTTCTCTCCGGGAATAGCCCGTGATCTTCTCGAAGGCGGGGTTTACATATCGAATGGTCCCGCGGGGGTCGGTGATGACAACGGCATCGACGGCTGACTCGACCGCGGCGGCGAGACGGTTGCGCTCCTCCTCCGCCCGCTTTCGCTCCCGGCGAACCTCCGCCTCGCGGATTTCACGCTCCACAGCGGCGACGAGTCTCGTCAGGTTTCCTTTCAGGATATAATCGTGCGCCCCCGCCCTCATCGCTTCGACAGCGATGTCCTCGCCGATGTTGCCCGAGACAATAATGAACGGAAGATCAAGACCGCTCTCCTTCAGCACAGCCAGGGCGTCCCGGCCGTTGAACTTAGGCATGACGTAGTCAGAAGTGACCACGTCCCACTCCCGCCGCTCAAGCGCCTCTTTCATGGACTCGCGCGTTTCCACGCGCGCGAAGTCAGGCTCGTAGCCGCTCTTGCGCAGCTCCATCAGCAAAAGCAGCGTGTCCTCCTCAGAATCCTCGACGATCAGTATTTTGAGAGGCTTAGGCATATTATCCGATTAATGATTTTGGATTTCGCATTTTAAACCGGCAATCCGCAATGAGATCACGGTCCTTCATTCAAAAGCAGCCAGTAGAGCCCGAGCTGCCTTACCGCTTCCGTAAACTGGTTGAAGTCCACGGGTTTGCGCACGTAGCTGTTCGCGCCGAGGCTGTAGCTGCCGATCCGATCCTTGTCTTCGCTCGACGTCGTAAGGATGACCACCGGAAGGAGCCTCGTCTTCTCGTCCGCCCGTATCCGCTGCAAAACTTCGAGACCGTCCACCTTGGGCATTTTCAGATCGAGCAGGATTACCTGCGGTTTCTGATTGACGTCCCGGCCCGCGTACTTGCCCGTGCCGAAGAGATACTCGAGCGCCTCGGCCCCGTCCCGCGCAACCACGACCTCGTTCAGGACATTGGCCTTCTTAAGCGCCCGCATCGTAAGCTTGACGTCGTCCGGGTTGTCTTCAACCAGCAAAATCACCTTGTTCGTCATGAACACGCTCCTTTATCCTATGAATATTTTAGTTGTAAAAATTGAGACATCAGCACGAGGTCTCGTTGCGCATCTCACCGCTATTGTAGCGATTTTACCGGACATGTCAAAAGCTTTTTACAGCTTAAGACAGCGTAAAGTAGAACGCCGCTCCCTTCCCCACCTCGCCTTCCGCCCATACCCGGCCGCCATGGCGATGGATGATGCGCTGGACCGTGGCGAGGCCGATTCCCAGGCCGGGAAAGTCGGCAGTGCCGTGCAGGCGCTGAAAGGCGGTAAAAAGCTTGTTTGCATAGGCCATGTCGAACCCCGAGCCGTTGTCCCGAACGAAATAAGCCGTCCTGCCCTCCGCTTTTGTTATGCCGAATTCGATGCGCGCCGCGCCGCGTTTTCCGGTAAACTTCCACGCATTGGCAAAAAGGTTGTCTATGACCGCCCGCAGCATCACGGGGTCTCCCTTGACCATCGCGCCGCTGGCGATGATGAACTCCGCCCGCCGTTCGGGCTCCGACTTTCTCAGCTCCTCAGCAGCATTCCTCGCAAGCGAGCTGAGGTCCACCGAGGCCCGCCTGACCTCTCCGCGTGTCAAGCGGGAGAGATTCAGCAGCGCGTCGATAAGTTGCCCCATTTTAAGGGCGCCAGCGCGCACGCGCTGGAGGTAGTCCTTTCCGGTTTCATCCAGCTCGTCCCCGTAGTCTTCAAGCAACGCAAGACTGAAGCCGTCGATGCCCCGGAGCGGCGTCCGGAGGTCATGGGACACGGAGTACGCGAAGGCTTCCAGTTCCTTGTTGGAGGCTTCGAGCTGGGCCGTCCGTTCGATCACACGCGCTTCCAGCTCCCGGTTAAGCTTCCTGATTTCGTCCTCAGCCTTCTTTCGTTCGGTGATGTCGCGGGCCGCGGCAAAGACCCCGATGACCTTTCCGGCTTCGTCGCGATACACCGCGGCGTTATACAGGACCGGCGTGATATAGCCATCCTTGCGCCTGATCTCGAGCGCGAAGTCCATCACCGAACCTTCCTGGAAGACCCGCCGGTACCCTGCCCGCGCTTTCTCAGGCTCCGTGAAATAATCCGAAAAATCGGTCCCGATCAGCTCCTGGCGGGAGCGGCCCGTCGCCTTCTCCGTCGCAAGGTTCACGTCGGTGATCTTTCCGTTCGCGTCGATGGTCACCAGCGGGTCGAGACTCGCTTCTAGCAGGCTGCGGTTGTAAGCGTTCGCCAGCTTTAATTTTTCCTCAGCCTGCTTGCGCTCGACGATTTTCCAGACTGAATCCATCAAGAGCGTCATTTGGCTGATGTCCCGGTCGGTGTACTCTGCGGGCCGGTTGGCAAAGCCCACGACCGCGACGATGCGCCCTTCGCTGAAAACGGGGACGCTGAAGAAGCGCAACAATGGAGCGTGGCCTTCCGGATAGCCTTTTTTCAGGGGATGAGGAGCGGAAAAATCATTTACAATGATGGGTTTGCGTTGCCTGACCACTTCGCCCCAGATGCCGGTTTTTTCAAGCTGGTAATCCGTCTGCGGATTGGCGATGGTACATTCGCTCATGACTTCCTTTGACCACGCGTGAAGGACAAAATCCTGTGTATCTTCTCGATAGAAATAGAGATAGCCGAACTTACTCTTGGAAAGTGCAATCGCCTCGTCAAGCGCAAAGTCCAGCAAATCCCGCATTGACGCCGCCGGATATTGTGAAATTCGTAAAATACATTTGTTGCGCGCCTCGTCAAGCTTTTCGAGATCTTCCGCCCGCTTGCGTTCGGTAACGTCACGGGCCGCGGCAAACACTCCAATGACATTCCCGGCTTCATTGCGGTACACCGCGGCATTGTACAGTACCGGCGTAACATGCCCGTCCCGTCGCCGGATCTCGAGCGCATAGTCCATGACAAAACCTTTTTCGAACACCTGTTGATACCCGGTCTTGGCCTGCTCCGGCTCCGTGAAATATTCGGAAAAATCGGTCCCGATAAGCTCTTCGCGGGAGCGGCCCGTTACCCTTTCCGTAGCAACGTTCACGTCGGTGATCTTGCCTCCCGCGTCGATGGTCACCAGGGGATCGAGGCTCGCTTCCAGCAGGCTCCGGTTGTAGGCGTTCGCCAGCTTCAGGACCTCCTCCGCCTCTTTACGCTCGACCACGGCTATTTCCAGTTCACGCGTCCGCTCCTGGATTCGTTGATCAATCGCGTCCGTCATCGTATCAAAAACCCGGGAAAGCGACCCAATCTCGTCCTGTGCCGACGTTCCGACCCGATGACTCATATCGCCCGCGGCTATGGCCTCGGCTCCTTTTTGCAGAGAAACAATGGGGCCGGTGATCGTTCTGACGATCGCAAGCGCCGCGAACGCCCCGAGGAACACAATGCTGATGCCGACGAAAATAATGATGGTTTGCAGTTCCCGGACAGGCGCAAATACTTCCGATGCATCTATCTTCGTAACGAGTCCCCACCGCAAAAAGGGAATATAGCGCCAGGCGGCAAGCACCTCCTCGCCGTGATAGTCATAGGTAATGCCGGACCCGCTTTCTCCCATCACCGCTTTTATTGCCGGCACCGCTATTTTTTCGCGAAGATCGACGGCCTTCTTCAACGCCGCGTCGGGGTCGTGCCGCAGGGGGCTCAGGAATATCGTCTTGCCCCCCTCCTTTTTCGCTATCAACGCCTCACCGGTTTTCCCAAGGCCGGTAGTGTCCTGGATAAACGCATAAATGGACTTCATGTCGATCTCGATGACGACCTCGCCGACGAAGGCGCCCCTCAGGTCCCGCACCGGGGCCACGCCGTACATTTCGAATTGGTTGCCGGATGCTTCGCTGACGAATACATCGGTAAAATAGACGCCTTTCCTGCCTTCTTCGAACGCCCTCCTGTCCGGGAAGTCCTTGCGCAGTTGCGTGGCAGCGTGCCGGACATTACTGACGTAAACAATTTTGCCACTCGCATCCGTAAGCATAACATCAAGATATCCCGATGCTTCCTGAAACGTCTTGATCTGTTCGTCGAGCATTTTTTTTGCATTCCTATACTCCGGATCGGCCATGCCCTTCGTATGCCCGCTTAGGACAGGCAAGTTGCGTCTGATGTTATAATAGTCCTGCGCCGACCTGATGTCCGCCTCTCGTTCTTGAAAAAACGTCTCGATCTTGTCCTTCTTCAAATCGGCGATAGTGCCCAACTGGGCGATACGAACCGTCTGCAAAATGTTTCTCGCCCGTGAAAAAACGATCACCCCGAACAGCACCAGGGGAACGAGCGTAAACGCAATGAACAGGATGACAAGTTTTTTCTTAAGAGTCATGGTTTAAATCCTTTTAAAAATCCCGGCCTTTCGTTTAACCACATGCGTGATTAAACTGCTTATACCCATTTTTCCAGTTCGCTCCGTATATTCTGAGTAAATTGGCCCAGGTCCACGGACTTGTTCAGAAAACTGTTCGCCCCGCTTTGATAGGACGCTTCTCTGTCCGACTCAAGGTCCGAATGCGTAACAATGATAACAGGGAGGGGGCAAAGGCGCTGGTCAGCTCGGATCGCGCGAAGCACGTCCAGACCGTCCATGCCCGGCATCTTCAGATCGAGCAGGACCAGGGCCGGGAGCTCTGTCCCGTCGCGGAGGAACGCAAGGCCTTCCGTGCCGCTCAAGGCAAATTCGGTCCGGATATTTTGGCCGAGCTTGGACAGAACCATCTTCGTCAGCAAAATGTCGTCTTCA
>OFHG01000006.1_pt1 | contig 116583 bp, 119 predicted proteins | sample 1521931 | NCBI WGS metagenome assembly OFHG01 (sample SAMEA2468438, study PRJEB22500) | soil metagenome | biome: Glassland; feature: Farmland; material: Clay | place: Australia | collected 2013-01-31 | depth 0.55 m
CGCGGACCCAGGACCGCCAGCAGATGCGTGAGCAGGATCGGACGCGGACCCAGGACCGCCAGCAGATGCGTGAGCAGGATCGGACGCGGACCCAGGAGCAGGACCAAACACAGACTCAGGACCGCGAGCAACAGTCGCAATAAAGCCGGCGGCGGCGGCACCCACGGGTGCCGCCGTCCATGAAGTCGACCATGCAACGCCTCTACCAAGCCAGCAATCTGCCGGAAGCCTACCTGCTACAGGGGCTTCTGCAACAGGCGGGTATCGAGGTGATGATACTCAATGAAAATGCCCAGGGCGCCTTGGGCGAGATCCCGTTTACCCACGCCTATCCGGAATTGTGGCTGGCCACGCCCAAGCTGTTCACCGAAGCCATGGCCATTATCGCCGGTTACGAAACCAATAGTACCGCTCCGCGCCGCTGCCCCTATTGCGGCGAAGAAAACCCGCAAACCTTCGAGATATGCTGGCATTGCGCCAGGCAATTCGATTAACCCCGTGTCGGTGTCACTCGTCGTGGACAACGCCACGCACGATATACCCACCGGATTTTTCCTCGCGCTCCAGCTGCAAGAGCTGCCTGGCAGCCATATCCTCCAGCAGTTTGCTGAATGATCGAAAACCATAATAAGATTCGTTGAACCCCGGTTTGCGCCGTTTCAATGCCTGCTTGACCATTGAACTCCAGATCGTCTCCTCCTCGCCTCGCTCTGCAAACAGCGCCTCCACTGTTTCCAGCACCATATCGAACGCCTCCTGGCTCTTGTCCTCCTCTTCGCGCACGGCACTCCGAGCTTCACTCGCCTTTTTTGCGGTCGACTTCTTCCGTCCGCGTGATTTTTTCTTCTCCTCTTCGCGCACCAGATCGTCGTAGAAGATGAACTCATCGCAATTGGCAATCAGCAGATCGGAAGTAGATTTCTTCACGCCGACGCCAATAACTACCTTGTTATTCTCACGCAGCTTGGAAACCAATGGCGAAAAATCGGAATCGCCACTGATGATGACGAAGGTCGTCACATGCGCCTTGGTGTAGCAAAGGTCGAGCGCATCAACCACCATACGGATATCGGCGGAATTTTTTCCCGACTGGCGCACGTGCGGTATCTCGATGAGTTCGAAGGATGCCTCGTGCATCGGCGCCTTGAAATCCTTGTACCGCTCCCAATCGCAATAGGCCTTCTTTACGACGATATTCCCTTTTAGAAGCAGGCGCTCCAGCACGCGGTTGATATCGAATTTGTCATACTTCGCATCGCGCACTCCGAGAGCAACGTTCTCGAAATCGCAGAATAGCGCCATATTTTGCGTTGGTACCAATGTATTCATGCTGTTGTTCCTTGTCGTAGACCTGTTCGGCGGATCGTCACCAATACGAATTGCGTCATGCAACGTCGCGATAGTGAAGTGCGAGCCATATGGTCGGCTGTTGCGTGGACGTCCATTCGACACGATGGCGCTGGTGGGCAGGTATATTCAGGCTATCGCCGGCGCGCAGCACTACGATCTCGCGCTCTCCTTCTATGTGCAAACCGGCGCTACCCGCGAGGACCATGATCCATTCGTGTTCGGCTTGGTCGTACCATACGCCGTCCGGCGACGCCTGGCCGTATGAGATGATGCGCTCCAAACGCGCGTTACCGATCTCAACCAGTGTCTCCATGAGTTCCCGTGCTTGTGTCGGCGGCACCTGGCCGAGCAGGTTGCGTAAAGGCATAATCCGTTCCTGTCATTCTCCACTGTTACCAACAGTCTAGCGCCGCACCGCCGCTAATGGGAAAGGAAAAGCCTGCACCCGGCCGGCTTTCCCAGCGATCAATATGATCGGCCGCTATTCACCGCCGCCCTCATGGGCGGTGGCCGGAGCGGCCGCAGGGTCGGCGGAAGGCGAGGCAGCCGGAGGCGCATTGGGCGCACGGACGGACCCGGCGACCGGAGCGGCTGGTGCAGCAGTGGGCGCAGCAACGGGGGTACTGGCCTGCTCTTTCTTACCGCATCCATAGACCGACACCGCCAGCACAGCGGTCAGGATAATGGCGACGTTACGCATACCTAAGATTTCCTCTAATTCAAGAGAGATGGTTTGGGGCTGGACCTGAAACACATGTCCGGATAAGGCATCGGACGCGGTGTATCGTTCTGATTTTATCGTCGCTTGAATATGGATTTTCAGAAGGCCGGTGGTATATATATTTTCCTATAATTATCATTACTTTAACAACAAAACAGCTTATGATGGACCGGCAATACATGATATCTTTTTGCGTTTTCCCATGTCGAATCCGGCCGCCACAATGACATTCTCCGATGTCAAATAAATGTCAAGTCCCGTTCCGCCGCGGTTCCGGCAGGGCGGTGGCTCAGCGTAGCCATCACCGAAGCGGGGCGCATAGCCATCAAAGCGCCCATGCTGCATGGGCAGCCGGCCGGCGCGGTTCGCCGCTGTATGGCCGTCACGGTGATACCATAGCGCGGACACCCTTTCCTGCCGCTACCACGACCGGAGGTTCACGAGTTGATGTCGGAGAACAACATGGCGCGCATTAAAATCTACAGCACGGGCACGTGCCCTATCTGCGAAAAGACCAAGACGCTTCTGGCCAAATGGGGCATCGCCTACGACGAGGCCCGCATCGATCTCGATCGCGCACTGCTGCGCGAATTCAGCGAAATCACCAACGGTGCACGTACCGTACCGCAACTTACCGTCGATGGCCGTTGGATCGGTGGGTTTAATGAGCTTACCGAACTGCATATGGAAGGTGAACTCGACGATATGATGGAGGAATAGCACGTGCAATACGGTGACTCCGGCGCGGCATCCGCCGCCATCGATTGGAACACTACTCATGCCGCGCTTTGGCGCCATCACCGGCAAATGCTGCGTGCGGTACGCGATTTGGATCCGATAGCGCTGCATGCATTGGTCGGCATCGACGGACAAAAAGATGCGCTACAGCGCAACACCGAGCGATTCCTCGCGCGTCTGCCCGCCAATAATGCCTTGCTGTGGGGGGCCCGCGGCACCGGCAAATCGTCGCTCATCAAGGCCATACTCAATACTTACGCCGAACGCGGTCTGCGTCTGATCGAAGTCGACAAGGATGACTTGCTCTATCTTCCGGAAATTATCGACGATGTCCGTGACCTGCCGCAGCGCTTCGTTATTTTTTGCGACGACCTGTCGTTCGAAGCCGGTGAACGCACGTACAAATCACTAAAGAGCGTATTGGAGGGGTCGATTGAACAGCCGCCGAATAACGTGCTGATCTATGCAACGTCAAATCGGCGTCATCTGTTGCCTGAATCCATGGAAGACAACCGCAACAGCCATCTGGTTGAGGGCGAATTACACTATGCCGATGCGATCGAGGAAAAGATATCGCTGTCGGATCGATTCGGCCTGTGGCTGTCGTTCTATCCGTCCAATCAGGACAATTATCTCGCCGTTGTCGACAGCTACTTTGCCGACTACAAGGGCGACCTTGCGCTGCTGCACGCCGAAGCCATACGTTTCGCGCAGACGCGCGGCGGTACCCGCAGCGGCCGCACGGCGAAACAGTTCTATAACCATTTCTGGGAAAAGCAACAACCATCCTGAACGAATCCGGAACCGGCGTTCATCGTGGCCGCGGCACGCACCGGGGCATACGGCACCCCGGCCCGGCCCATGCGCCGGCTTATCAATATTCGATTTGGACGCCGAGTTCGATGGTACGACCGGGCGGCAACTGATAGTAGGCGCTGGCGGCCATCGAGTTGCTGGAGATAAATGAAAACAGGCGCTTGCGTATGAGTCGCATGCCGCCTCTCGACTCCATCGGCAGCAGCGTATTGCGTCCCAGGTAATAAGTCACGTTATCCGGCTCTATTTCGTCGACCAAATTGAAGTCGTGACACAGTCGAATGGCAACCGGAATATTCGGCGTCTGCATAAAACCGTAACGCACGTACATGCGGTAAAATCCCGAACCGAGCGATTCCACCGTCAGGCGTCGCGAGGCCGGCACGCGCGGCACCTCTTCCGTCATTGCCGTCAAAATGATCGCTGTACGATGCAATACCTGGTTCAGTTTGAGATGGTGCAACAACGGCACCGGAGCGCCGTCGCCGCCACCGGAAAGGAATACGGCGGTCCCAGGAATGCGCAAAACACCGCTGTCGCGAATGTCGGTGACCAACCGTGACAATGACAACGAGCGTTCCCGTATGCGCGCTTCCAGCAGGTCGTGGCCACGGCGCCAGGTGAGCATCAAGAACAGCACCGAACCACCGACCGTGAGTGGCAGCCAACCACCGTCCGCTACCTTGTACAGGTTGGCGCCGAGAAACGTGCCGTCCACTACCAGGAAAAGCAGCGACAATCCAACGACGATCAACGGATGCCAGCGCCAGCGCCGCCACATTACGAAAAACACCAATACAGTGGTAATGACCATGGTAAGGCTGACCGCGACGCCGTATGCCGCCGTCAAGGCGGTCGACGAGCCGAAACCGATCACCAACGTGATTGTCGCCACCATCAGCGCCCAATTCACTTTGGGGATGTAGATCTGGCCAATCTCTTCCGCCGACGTCTGCACGATGGCAATACGGGGACTATAGCCCAACTGCACCGCTTGGCGCGTCAGCGAAAACGCGCCCGAAATCACCGCCTGCGAGGCGATGACCGTCACTACCGTCGCCAGCGCCACCATCGGATAAACCGCCCAACCGGGTACCAGATTGTAGAATGGATGTACCGCCTCATTCGGGTGCGACAGCACCACCGCGCCCTGGCCGAAATAGTTCAGCAACAGCGCGGGCAACACCAGTGCGAACCAGCCCAGGCGGATCGGAGCGACACCGAAATGGCCCATATCCGCATAGAGTGCCTCGCCGCCGGTCACCACCAGAAACACTCCGCCCAGCACCAGATAGCCCGTGTGGCCGTTGGACAGCAGAAAATGGATCGCATGCAGCGGATTCAGCGCCTGCAGTACGGTGGGATTGTCGAGAATGGCATGAACACCCATCACCGCCAGTATCACGAACCAAAACACCATAATCGGACCGAACACCCGACCGACCTTTTCCGTTCCCCGCTGCTGAAAAGCGAACAACGCTATCAGCACGACGATGGTCAGTGGGATCACCGTGGGTTGCAGGGCCGGCGTTGCTACTGCCAGACCTTCGACGGCGCTCAGCACGGAGATGGCGGGAGTGATCATGCCGTCGCCGTAAAGCAGCGCGGCGCCGAAGATGCCGAGCGTCACCACTATCACGCAACTCCAGCCGGTACGGCTCCGGCATGGATCGAGCAACGCCAGCAGGGCGAGTATTCCGCCTTCGCCACGGTTGTCCGCCCGCATCACGAACAGCAGGTACTTGATGGAGATGACGACGATTAACGCCCAGAAGATCAGCGACAGCACGCCGAGAACGTTTTCGTGTGTCACTGCCAACGGGGTATCGCCGAAGAAACAGGCGCGCAACGCATAAAGCGGACTGGTGCCGATGTCGCCATAGACGACACCGAGCGCCGTTAGACCAATCCCAAACAACCGGCGCAACGAGTCTTCAGTTTTACCGGTGGTCGTTTCGTTATTGCCGACCGCGGTTGTGGGAATCACATCAGGTTGCGCCATGGCCCCCGCGCAAACCGTTTCCACAAAATGTCACGGCATTGCCCTCATCTTTCCGGAGGCGGCAACCATGTCCATTCGGTTCGCTACGCCCGATTTCGGCTACCCGCCTCATGTGCAGGGGCTGCATTGTGGTCCAGACGCTGCACGGACACAACCCTCCACCACCGTTAGGTATAGCCCGTGGGTCAGCGGCGGAAATCCGCACTATGTTGGCGCGGCGTATCGTCAATGACTGTCAACGTAAAAAATACGTTACGCCCCGCCCATTCCCGGCATCCCCGGCACGGGTTTGAATATACTCGTCGGCACAGGAAGTTGACGCCATTCGGGACGACTCAGCCGGCAACCTGATCGCGTCCCTGATGCTTGGCGCGATACAGCGCAGCGTCCACGGCATTGAGTAGCGACGTGCCGTCCATATCCGGCTGCATCTCAGCGACGCCGATGGACACCCTGACCTGCGGCAACCGCACCCCGCCGGCGGCCATCATCGGGGTATCCCCCACGGCCATCCGCAAACGGTCGGCAATCTGCAACGCCTCCTCCAGGGTCGTCGACGGCAACACCGCGACGAACTCGTCGCCACCGAAGCGGGCCGCCGTGTCGTTGGGGCGCAAATTCTCTTGCAACGTGCGCGCCACCATGCTCAGCACCTCATCGCCGGTCAGATGTCCATAGGTATCGTTTAACGGCTTGAAGTTGTCCAAATCGACCATCAGCAACGACAATACGTCACCATCGTGACGCGCGCGCCCCATGACGCGATCCAGGGTCTGTTGCAGCCAACGGCGATTGTGCAGGCCGGTCAGTGCGTCGACCAGCGCATTGTGTTTCCATTCGCGCTGGGACTCCATGGCGCCCACGATCTTGTGGTTGTCGGACCGGACCCGACCGGCGAGGATATGCAGCAGGTTACGCGCGACTCCGTGCGAATTATTGATCAGCGACCACAGCGTCTGTCGCTCAATAACGAGCAAACGGCTGGGCTGGGTTGCGACCACGTAGGCCGAGGCATGGTCGCTCTGGATGGTAGACATTTCGCCGACACACTCCCCCGCACCAAGAGTCACCAACGGCGGCGTTTGCAGCGATTCCAGGTGTACCTGCAATTGGCCTTCGAGAATGAGGAAGACATGGTGATTCCACTGCCCCGGCTGTAGCAGTATTTCATCGGAGGGGATGCGGAGTTCCGCCATCTGGTCGAGATACCCCGCAATGGCATCCACGGCCACCCCGTGAAACAAGCGCATGGTGGGCAAGATATCTTTGTCGCGAAAATCGCTCGACATACGCTCCGCGACCATGCCAGTCCCCTCTTCTTCTTCAGCCGGGACGCGCCATTGCGCTCACACCGGCCCACCCGGCAGACACCGACCCCTATGGCGCAACCGACTCTCTGTTCAATGAATGATAGACCGTTTCCCGTTTCTCTATGGCAGGCTATTCGCGCCCGGCCTTGCTCCGTTCCTCGCGGTCGCGCCGCGGCCCCCCAGGGCGATTTTTTTCCTCTTTGCTGAACACGAAACGCCCAAACAGGACGCAGCCCTTCATTCCCGGGTCGCACGGCAGGTTGTTGATCCGCAGGCAAACGCCATTGGATTCGTGAGGACAGCCCCATCCACTCATCGCTCTAACTCCTCAGCCCTCGTCGCGCTCAGTCGTGTGCGATCACGGCCGGTTCAAACTCACATATCCAGCGCCTCCGGAGGCGCCACTTTCATCACTTCTTCAATCGTAGTCAACCCGTTGGCCACTTTCTGCGCACCGTTCAGGCGCAACGGGCGCATCCCTTCGGCGATCGCCTGCCGCCGCAGTTGCCCGATATCGCAGTCGGCGGTGATAAGACGCTTCAGCGTCGTCGTCAGCGGCATCATCTCGTAGATCCCGACCCGCCCCATAAAGCCGGTTTGACGGCACTCGAGGCAACCGACCGGATGGTTCACCATCGCCGGCATGTTGGTCTTCCACGGCGCGATGAACGATTGCCACAGGTCTTCGTCGATCGGACCGCGTTGCTTGCAGTGGGGGCAGAGCGTCCGCACCAGTCGCTGCCCCAACACCCCGAGCAATGAAGCCTTGATCAGGTAGGGAGGGATACCGACCTCCAGCAGACGCGTCACGGCCGAGGGGGCATCGTTGGTATGCAGCGTGGAAAACACCAAGTGACCGGTGAGCGCGGCCTGTACCGCCATTTCCGCCGTTTCACGATCGCGGATCTCGCCGACCATAATGATGTCTGGGTCCTGGCGCAGCAGGGTGCGCACGCCCGTGGCGAAATCGAGGCCGATATTGTGCTGTACCTGCATCTGGTTGAAATTCGGTTCAACCAGTTCAATCGGATCCTCCACGGTGCAGACATTGACCTCCGGCGTGGCCAGCTCCTTCAACGTGGTGTACAGGGTGGTGGTCTTGCCGGAGCCGGTCGGCCCGGTGACCAGGATGATGCCGTTGGGGTTGCCGATCAGCCGCTGCCACTGCTCGGTCTCGTTGGTCGAAAAACCCAGCGCCTGATAGTCCTTCACCAGCACGTCCGGATCGAAGATGCGCATCACCAGTTTCTCGCCGAACGCGGTCGGCATGGTCGACAGACGCAGTTCCACTTCATTGCCCTGAGCGCTGCGCGTCTTGAGGCGCCCGTCCTGCGGCCGGCGCTTTTCCGATACGTCCATGCGGCCGAGGATCTTGATGCGGCTGGTGATGGCGGTGGCCACCGCCGCGGGGACCTGATAAACCATATGCATCACCCCATCGATACGGAAGCGGACGATGGTGTATTCGCGCCGCGGTTCGATGTGGATGTCGCTGGCACGCTGGCTATAGGCGTACTGCAACAGCCAGTCGACGATATTGACGATGTGCTGATCGTCGGCATCCAGCTTGCCGGCGCGCCCCAGTTCCATCAGCTGTTCCAGATTCTGCGCCGCGGACGACTGTCCGGCGGGGTTGTCGGTGGCGGCGGCGCGCACCGAATTGGATAGACTGTAGAACTCCAGCAAATAGCGTTCGATCTGTTCCGGGTCGCCCATCACCCGCTCGATGCGCTTGCCGAGGATCTGAGCCAGCTCACGCTCCCATTCGCGTTCGTACGGCTCCGCGGTGGCAATGACCACCTCGTCCTTGCGCACCTCCACCGCAAGAATGTTGAAGCGGCGTGCGTAGGCATAGGACATCACCCCCGTCACCGCCGGCACATCTATCTTGAGCGGGTCGATGCGATACAGCGGCAACCCCACCCTGTCGGCCAACCACTGCGTCAGCACCGGCAGGTCGAGTACATGTTGCGGAGACTTGGCGTTGGGCCATTTGTGGTGCGCGATAACAATCAGCGGGTGTTTTTTGCGGTCATCGCCGCTGACCACCGCCTTCAGCATCTTGCCGCGTTCAGTCTCCACCATCCCATCGGCGATGAGATCGTCCACGATCTGCGCCAGTTCCAGACGCCGTTCCTTGGGTAGAGCCTTGGCCATAGTCGCTCCCGTCGCGATTGAGAATGGTTAGCTGGTGAGGCGAGCGCCGTCAGGCGAACTCACCCAAAGGACGATAACAAAAAACGTACTCGCCAGCGCCCACATCAACCACCAGCGCCCCGCCGCGGCTGGCCGCATAATCAACATAGCCCGGCGTGCTGCAATGCTTGCGGCATTCATTGACACCGGCCGGTGATTCGATGTCGCGCGCCCGGTCGTACCACGACAGCAGTATCGGCTCCGCCAGCAGGGTCGCCGCCGCGCCGTCCGCCAGCCGCTTGGCCCGAGCGAACGACAGCGCGGAACCGCTCCACTCGATACGCAGCCTATCCATCCGCAACGGTCCCCGGCTCTTTGACAATCCACGGCAACGAGCTATTTTTACGGTATATTCTTGACATAAACAGTCAACTTTTGGCCGGCATTCAATTCTGTTATTGAAGCACGTCGGCCACACGAGGAGGAGGCCGTCATGAAACAGATCAATGTCAATGTACAGGGGCTCCCGCTGGACTATCAAATGGCCGACAATATCGCCCGCTCCGTTGCGGGGATGCTGGAGCACGAACCCACCGTCGTTGCCTGGCACGACGGCATTGAACACCGCATGTCGCCGGTCATCGAGGGCGCGGACGTCGCCCAGCGCTGGCACGATTACGGCGAGACTCACGGCGGCGACTTCAGCGTCAGCGTCAACGGCGACTACGATTTCGTCTTCGCCGACAGTTCCAACTTCGAAAAGCTGGAGGAGGGACCGTATATCTCCCTGCGCGACGACGCTGGCCACGAGTATCTGTGTCTGCCGGAAAACCTACGCGACCGCCACCATCCCGACGCGACCGCCTGCCTGCAGATAGACGACACGTCCATTAGCGCCCTGCATGAGGGCTAGCGACCTGCACCGACGCACCACTCGACGGGTTCCGGCGGGGGTCATGACGTAGCCGTCGGCCAAGCGTGTCCAGGCTCTCGTGAAGTCGCCGCCGGACATCCGAGTCGCCGCCGACGACACCCGGACGCAGGACAACTATGCGCTGCGCGCGTCCCCGGTACGTCCTGCGGTTTTGGACCTATCGGTCCTCGCCACATTGAATCAACGGCGCATCGGGTGCCCTTGCAGGTTGCCTCCGGCAACCCGCCCGGGCTCTGCGCCTGCCCGCGGGCTCCTCGGCTCCTGCCTCGTTCGGGGCGTTGAAAGGCCACCCATCGGCGGCGCGGTCGGTGCGCGCGACATCCAAATACACCTCCGCACGCTGCCATTGGACCGACGCCCCCATTATAATCCTCGATTAGTGCCATGCATCGGATGGCAGTTAAGGTATCCCCATGAACGTTGTCATCAGGATTCGGCGCAAGCGGCTGCCGTTCGCAGCCCAACCATTGCCGGCCGCCGCAGTGGCGCCGGCGCCGTTCGACGAGCGCTGCGTCAACCACCCGCAAAGGCACGCCCTATGAAAGTCCGCTTCGCCCAACTCGCGATTGGCCAGCGTTTTACCCACCACGGCGAGACGCTCACCAAAATCAATTCGCTGATTGCGCGCAACGAAGGCAGCAACAAGCAGCAACTGGTGCCGCGCTCCACCCTGGTCACGGTCTTGGAACCGGCGCATGAGACCGTCGACGGCATTCCCACCTGGGGCCAGGTCCGTGACGCCTTCGAGCGCTATTACGCCGCCAGCGTCAGCTGCGTGGAGAGCGTCGCCGGGGCAGACGACGGCACGGAACAACAGGCCATACAGACGCTGGCGCAGGCGCGCCGACGCTTTCTCGACGCCCTACCGGACTGACGCGGCGCGTCCATTTGCACCCGCGATTGCGCCGCGCTAGGATGCTGCGGTCCCGTTCGCGGGTACACACAACCTAAACACACTTATTCTCAGGGCAGGGTGCAATTCCCGACCGGCGGTAACCCCTAGCAGCATCGGGGGGAGCCCGCGAGCGCCCGTCGCAAGACGGGGTCAGCAGATCCGGTGCAAAACCGGGGCCGACGGTAACAGTCCGGATGGAAGAGGATAAGACAGTTGCCGGTCCCGACTGTCGCGTCGGCGCCGCATCTCCTGTCGCCCGGCGTTTTTTGACGCCTGCCAATTCCTGTTATTGCCCTGATTCTGGCGAGCTGAAAGGAGCTGACCATGAATCAGAACAGCAAAGGCCACACCTCATTGCTGCAACGCTTCGGCGATCCGCGGCTGCGCGTCGAACACGCCCTCACTGCACTGCGGGACGGCGGCGGCGTGCTGCTGGTGGACGACGAAGACCGTGAAAACGAAGGCGATCTCATCTACGCCGCAGAGCACATCACCAGCGCCCAGATGGCGCTGATGATCCGCGAGTGCAGCGGCATCGTCTGCCTCTGCCTACCCGACGACACCGTGCGCCGTCTGCAACTGCCGATGATGGTCGGCGACAACACCAGCCGCAACGGCACCGCGTTCACCGTCTCCATCGAGGCCAGGGAAGGGGTCACCACCGGCGTTTCGGCGGCCGACCGGGTCACCACCATCCGCACAGCCATAAACGAGGAGTGTCGGCCCGAAGATCTGGCCCGTCCCGGCCACGTCTTTCCGCTGCGCGCCCAGCCCGGCGGCGTCTTCAGCCGCCGCGGCCACACCGAGGGTACCGTGGACCTGATGCGCCTGGCCGGTCTGGCGCCGGCGGGCGTGTTGTGTGAACTGACCAACATCGACGGCACCATGGCGCGGCTGCCGGAGATCGTGGCCTTCGCCGAACGGCACGGGATGCCGGTATTGAGCATTGAGGATCTGGCGGCCTACCGCCGGGCACTACTGTTGGAAAAAACCGGCTGACGGACCGACGGGGGCGCAGTATCGACTGCGCCCCGTCACCAGCCTACCTAAAATCAAATAAAATAATTATTTCAATGCCTTACAAGACAACCTTAAACCATGACCACGGCCACGGCGATCCCCCTCCTAGCGCCGGCGCTGAAACCGTGCCGCGCCGACACCACAAAAGACGGCAAAGTCATTGAGTTGCCATAAGAATTTCTTGGTACTACAAAGATTATTGTCGTATAGTGACTGCGCTGCGGCGTAGCGCGGCGGTAGTTCAGTTTAGGGTGTTCCCGTTCGCGGCATCTCCCAAACCCCTCCGCCCACAGCCTGCATGCGACACTACTAGTTCATTGTTTTTGAGGTATAGATTGAAATGGCTACTGGCACTGTGAAATGGTTTAACGAGTCCAAGGGTTTTGGCTTCATCTCCCAGGACAACGGCGGCGAAGACGTGTTCGTGCACTTCAGCGCCATCCAGGGTTCCGGCTTCAAAACCCTGGCCGAAGGACAGAAGGTGTCCTTTGACCTGCAAAAAGGCCCGAAGGGTCCGCAGGCCAGCAACGTCGTTGCCCAGTAAGTAGCGTTCGTTCTCGACGCTGAAGACCCCGCCGCAAGGCGGGGTCTTCGTTTATACGCCGGGCGGCCTCTGCACCTCCCCGCCGGCGCTGCCGTCCGCCACAGGTCGGTAATCGAATGCCAATGGCGCGCGCAACAATCGAACCTTGCCGCCGTTGCCAGGCTCGTCGCAATCGTAGCGGCGCCGCGCAATCATTCCCCGGTCGCTGAACCCGGGCACCCCGGCACGGGGCGCTACGGAACCATTCCAACCAGTTTGAAGCGGCCATTCTCCACGACGCTGGTAACGTCGCGAAAGTGGGCGCGCGCGATCCGTTCGATAGGGATAAAGGCGTTGGTGACGAAGAGCGCCATGCCGTCGTTCGCCGTGAGGCGCCGCGCCGCCGCAACAAATCGTTCGCTCAGATCCCGCTCGACCCCGAAACCCTGGTGGAACGGCGGATTGCACAGCACCAAATCGAAGCGCTCGTCGATCCCCCCACCGCAATCGGCGGCGCGTACCTCGGCCACAGCTCCCTGCGCCACCATATTGCGGGCGCAGGCCGCCACCGCCGCGGCGTTATTATCGGAAGCGACGATGCGCCGCGGCGCAAACAACCGCTGAGCATGCACCGCCAGGTAGCCGTAGCCGCAGCCGAGGTCGCAGACGCTCCGCGGCGTGCGTGTCCCCGTCAACGCCGCCAGATGCCGCACCAGCAGAGCGCTCCCCTCATCCACTTTGTCCCAACCGTAGAGACCCGGCTTGCTGAAGAACACAAGATCGTCCTCGCGCACCACCGGCCGCAGCAGCGGGTATCTCTTGTCGTCGAGAGGCGCCGCCGTTGCCGAGCCGCGCGTGATCACCGCAAGATAGGCGGCGCCCGTCTTCTTGTAATGCAGCTCGCCGCCCAGACAGCGGGCGGCATGTTGCGCATAGCTCTTGATGCCCTGCTGCTTGCCGCCGCTCAGCAGCAAGCGGCCGCCCGGCGCCAGCCGCTCGGCGGCGGCGTTCACCACGTGATGCACCACCGGCTTTTCCTTGGCGAGGCGCAGGAACACCGCATCCAGCCCCTGTTCCGGCCAAGGCGAGAAATCGAAATCGGAGAAGTGCGCACCCCAACCGGCGGCCCCCATCGCCTGAGCGACATCGACCCGGTTGCTGAGCACGGCCACGGCGGAGTTGGGGGCAATCGTCTCGGCGCCGACGCCGTGTTCGTCCAGCACCCACAGTGCCGGCGCGCGCTGCGCGGCGATCAGCGGCAACAGCAGAGCAAGGACGGAATCGGCGCTCATCGCAACACCTCGATCTCGTTTGCCGACAGCGCGCGGTATTGACCCGGTTCCAGCTCCGAGTCCAGCACCACGCCGCCGATGGCCTCGCGGTGCAGCGCCGTCACATGGTTGCCCAGTGCCGCGAACATGCGCTTGACCTGGTGATAGCGTCCCTCGCGCAGGATCACACGCACCACGGTAGGCGATTCCGCCTCCAGCTCCGCGGGAAGCGTCGGCCGCGTCTCGCCGCGCAACAACAAGCCGCTGCGAAAACGAGCCGCGGCCTCGTCCGTCAACGATTCGGCCAGCGCAACGCGGTAGCGCTTGCCCTGATGACGCCGCGGCGCCGTGATGCCGTGCGACCAGCGGCCATCGTCGCTCAGCAGCACCAAGCCGGTGGTATCGATGTCGAGCCGGCCCACGGGATGCAGCAGGTCACGGTGCGGCTCGTCCAGCAGCGCCAACACGGTGGGGTGACGGGCATCTTCGGTGGCGCTGACAACGCCGGCGGGTTTGTTGAGCATAAAATAGCGGAAACCGGGCACCGCCAGCGGGCGGCCCTCAAGCTCCACGCGACTGCTCCCGTCCACCGCAGTGCCGACCGCCGTCACCACACTGCCGTCCACGCTGACCGCACCGCGGCGCAGCAGCCGCCGCACCTCGCTGCGCGATAGCCCGCTGCTCCGGCTGACGAAACGATCCAGACGCACCGCTACGCACCGGCGCCGACGCGCGCCCCGGCAGCGTATAAAGTGTATGAAGCTCGGACCATCGCAATGCAACCCGTCGCTGATAGGTGAAGCCCGCGGCGCCCCATGGTGGGCGCCCGTAGGATGGCGGGAGATTACCACGAATCCGCCGCGCACCATGGCGACCGCAGCATTTTGTGCGGCATTGCGCAGTCGTCAGACCGCCGTCTACCCGTATAATGAGGACTGACGTTACAGCCAGTTCGAAATTCGAAAACAAAGAATCTTAAACACAGGCCGCGGATATTATATGGTCTAAAGCGGCCACTTCGGGTTTTGCCATGCATCCCCGTACACCCGTCTCTTCCGCGGTTGAGGCTTTTTGCTTTTGAATTTTGAGATAGCTCCCAATTACGACGGTGTCCCATGGAATTCAAAGATTACCTGCGCGTTCTCGCCGGCAACGACGGCTCCGACCTCTACCTCAGCACCGGTGCTCCGCCCTGCGCCAAATTCCACGGCACCCTCAAGCCGCTCGACAAGATACCGCTCAAACCGGGCGAGGTACGCGCCATCGCCGAGGCGGTGATGAACGAGGAGCAGCGCCACGCGTTCGAGCATGCGATGGAGATGAATCTCGCCATCTCCGAGTCCGGCGTCGGCCGTTTTCGCGTCAACATTTTCAAGCAGCGCAACGAAGTGTCGATGGTGGTACGCAACATCAAAACCGAAATCCCGCGCATGACCGACCTCGACCTGCCGTCGATCCTGGCCGAGGTGATCATGGTCAAGCGTGGTCTGATCCTGTTCGTCGGCGGCACCGGCTCCGGCAAATCCACCTCACTGGCGGCGCTGATCGACCACCGCAACGCCAACAGCCCCAACGGCGGCCACATCATCACCATCGAAGATCCCATCGAGTTCATCCACCCGCACAAGCGCTGTATCGTCAACCAGCGCGAGGTAGGCGTGGACACCATCTCCTTCGAGGAAGCCCTGAAGAACACCTTGCGCCAGGCACCCGACGTGATCCTGATCGGCGAGATCCGCGACCGCGAAACCATGGAGCACGCCCTCGCCTTCGCCGAAACCGGCCACCTGGCCATCTCCACCCTGCACGCCAACAACTCCAACCAGGCGCTGGACCGCATCATCAACTTCTTCCCGGAGGAGCGCCGCCCGCAGTTGCTGCAGGATATCTCTTCCAATCTGCGCGCCTTCGTCTCGCAGCGTCTGGTCCCCACCGTCGACGGCAAGCGCAAAGCGGCGGTGGAAATACTGCTCGGCTCACCCACCATCCAGGAGTTGATCAAGCGCGGCGAAATGAGCGGCATCAAGGAGGTGATGGAGAAGTCGGAACCCATCGGCATGCAAACCTTCGACGGCGCGCTGTTCAAGCTCTACAAAGCGGGCAATATCACCCTCGATGAGGCGCTCAAGAACGCCGACTCCCCCAACAACCTGCGCCTGCGCATCAGCCTGAGCGAAAAGGGCGAGGCTGCCGTTCACAGCGTCGGCAGCGGGTCCGACGGCATTAATCTCAGCCTGGAGACGGTCGACGAGGAACAGGGGGAGGAACAACTCCCGACCAGCGGCGAAGCGAAGTTCGCGCTGCCGGACGAGTAGCCCCCACGGCATACCCCTGTCGTTGCTGCGGCACAAGGAGGTGCGGCAGCCCAGGCCGCTTGGCGCCCCCGCCACGGCATCCCCGCCGTGTCGCACACCCGGACGAAGTAAGCGGACACTTCGCCCATCATCTTTATCCGCCTCCGTGCCCCATCCATTCTTGACTACTTTGGTATGTATTCCTATTTTTATTTGATATAGGCCTTATGTGGAGTACTCCTCCAGGAGGTTCCAATGAAGCGGCGACTCTATTTTCTATTCCCCGACGAGGTGCACGCGCGCCACGCCGTCGACACCATGCTCGACGAAATCGGCATTGACGCACACCATATCCACGCACTGACCCGCAACGAAAACGGCATTGCCCGCCTGCCCCGACCGACTACACGGCAGAAGAACAATACCGCCGCACATACTGAAACCTGGTTGTGGAACGGCAACCTCGTGCTGTTTGCCCTGGCACTGCTGCTGTTCGTGTTCGCCTTGGTGCAGGGTGCGGGCGGCTGGGCCATAGTGCTGCTGGCGCTGATGGTGGCCTCCTTTGTTGCCGGCTTCCTGTTCACCAGTCGGGTGCCGCGGGTCCATCTCGACCAATTCCGCGATGCACTTGCCCACGGCGAGATCCTGATCATGCTCGACGTGCCGCGGGCACGAGTGAAAGAGGTGGAAGACTACATGCACCGGCGTCACCCCGAAGCGGTGGTCGGCGGCGTCAGTTGGAACGTCGACGCCTTCGGCCTGTGAGCAAGACGCAGGAGAGAGCACCATGGAACACAAGGTCACGCTGCTGATGAGCGAATTCGTCACCCACGACGTCAAACGTTTCGTGGTGACGCGGCCGGCAGGGCTCGACTACCGCCCGGGTCAGGGCGTGGAACTGGCGGTCGACGAGCCCGGATGGCGCGACAAGGGGCGCCCCTTCACGCCTACCTCGTTGCTCGATGACGGCGTACTCGAGTTCACCATCAAACGCTATCCCGACCATTTGGGAGTAACCGACAAGCTGCACACTTTGGCGGCGGGAACATCGCTGCTGATGTCGGCGCCGTTCGGCGCCATCCAATATCAGGGGCGCGGCACCTTCATCGCCGCCGGTGCCGGTATCACGCCGTTTCTGGCGATCCTGCGCGAACTGGCAGTTGGCGACAAACTGGACGGCCAGCGGCTGATCTTCAGCAACAAGACGCCCGCCGACGTGATCTGCGGCGCAGAGTTGGTGCACTATCTCGGCGACCGCTGCCTGCTGCTGTGCACCCGCGAAAACGACTGTCACTGCGGCTCCGCACGTGTCGACAAGGAGTTTCTGCAACGGCAAATTGGCGACTTCGGCCAGCACTTCTATGTCTGCGGCCCGCCGCCGTTCGTGCGCACGGTCAACGCCGCGCTCACCGATCTGGGGGCGACGCCGAGCGCGCTGGTATTCGACAAGTGACGATGCGGTCGCGGCCGCGAGGAGCGCTTAACCATGAACAGAGGATACGTAATCCTGGCGGCGACGGCCCTGCTTGTCATCGCTCAAGTCGTCGTCGCGGCGCCGACAATCCACTACGCCATCGACCAGACCGTGATCAAGATGCAGCTGGCCCCCGGCGTCTCGCCGGACGATGCCGCACAAGCCCTGCAGTCGAAGGCGATCGACCTCAACATGAAACTGGTCGCCCACGAACCGCTGTCGAAACAGCTGGCGGCGATGGGCATCAAATCGGGACGTCTCGACATCTTCCAGTTCTGCAACCCGGCCGATGCCCACGCCATGGTGCTCTACGATCCGGTGTTCGCCGCCTACATGCCGTGCCGCATCGCCCTGGTGGAGGACAATCAGGGCAAATACTGGCTGGAGATGATCAACCTCAACATGTTGATCGATAACACCCGGCTGCCGCCGAAGCAGAAGGCCATCGCCAACCGCATCAACCATATGCTGCTGACCATCATGAAGGCCGGGGTCAACGGCGACTTCTGATGAAGCCGCCGCCGGCGTCAGCGGTGTTTGCCCGTCTGCGTCGTCTCCCGCCGCACCGTGTCGGCCGAGGGGCCATAGCCCCCGAGGTGCGGTGCAGTCATGTCGATGAAGCTCCGATGGTGGGACGATGCATGGCGCAGATTGTTGTAGACCATGATCTTCGCGTAGTCCTCGATCACGACCCATACCAGGCAGTAGATCCAGATCATTCCGATATAGCTCCACGGTATCGGCGTGATCAGGAAGCCGAATCCGGCAATCAGCGCAGCGACGGTCTGCGTCCCGAGGATGGCGAACAGCAGCAGCGGAGCCGGATACGGCCGGGTCAGCATCGGACGTTTGGTGCGCGCCACGAACAAGGTCAGATGTCCCGCGACCGACAGCTTGAGGAAGATGATGGTCTGCAGCTGCGCCAGCCCCACCCCCATGACGCTCTTGGCCAAATACAGCAGCAGGAAGGTCTCGGCCACGCCAATCAGGCCGAGCACCGTGGCCAGGGTCAGCACATGATGCATCTGCCAGCGCACCGGTTTGGGATCCAGCCAGGTATTGTCCTTGGCGATGGCCATGATCGGGATGTCGTTGAGCAGCGCCAACATGATGATCATGATCGCGGTCATCGGATAGAAGTTGTAGGCCAGCATCGCCAGCACCATGAACAGCATGATGCGCACCGTCTCGATGACCCGGTAGATGGCGTAGGAGTTCATGCGCTCGAAGATACGCCGCGCCTCCTCCACCGCGCTAACGATGGTCGACAGGCCCGGCGCGGTCAGGATCAGGGCGGCCGCCGCGCGTGCCGCGTCGGTGGCGCCGCTGACGGCGATGCCGACATCGGCCTGCTTGAGGGCGGGGGCATCGTTGACGCCGTCGCCGGTCATTGCCACCAGGTGGCCGCGCTCCTGCAGCGCCTTGACGATGGCATATTTGTGTTCGGGAAAGACCTGGGCGAAACCGTCGGCGTTTTCGATACGTTCGGCGACATTGGAGAGATGCCCTTGCGACGCCGCCTCGGCCAACAGGTCGCCGGCCAGGTGAATGTCGGTACCGAGATCGAGCTGTCCGGCGATCTCACGGGCGATGGCGACATTGTCGCCGGTGACCATCTTCACCTCGATGCCGTGTTCCACAGCATGGCGGATGGTGTCGCGGGAATCCTCGCGCGGCGGGTCGGACAACGGCAGGATGCCGAGAAACTGCCAGTTGCCTGCGGCGTCGGTACGCGCCACCCCGAGGGTGCGAAAACCTTTGACGGCAAGATCATGAATGATCTTGTCGGCACGACCGGTTTCGGCTTCGGAGGTGAAAGCAAGCTCCAGGATGACCTGCGGCGCCCCCTTGGTGACCTTAAAGGTCTGGCCGTCGGCCCCGGCGATCTCCGCCTCGGTGCGCTTGCTGACCGGATCGAAGGGCACGAATCGGCCTTGGGTATAGGCGTCCAGCATTTTCGCATCGCGCAGCCCGCCGATCACCGCGAGGTCGATGGCGTCCCCGTCCTCGGCCTTGGAGGCGAGCGACGCCGCCAGGATCACATCCTGGGCATCGGCCGCGTCGAACACCTCGGGCTCCCCCAGGGTAAGCTTGTTCTGGGTCAGCGTGCCGGTCTTGTCCGAGCAGAGCACGTCGATGCCGGCCATCTCCTCGATGGACTGCAGGCGCGACACGATGGCCTTCATCTTCGATAGCGCCAGCGCCCCCACCGCCATGGTCACCGACAGCACCGCCGGCATCGCCACCGGGATGGAGGCCACGGTGAGGATCAGGGCAAACTGCACCAGCTCCAGCCAGGGCATCCCGCGGTGCAACTGCACGATGGTCAGCAGCGCGATCAGCCCCAGGCTCAGGTAGATCAGGTAGTCGCCGATGGCCAGCACCGCCTTCTGGAAGTGGGAGGCGGCCCCCGCCTTCTGCACCAGCTTCGCCGTGCGTCCGAAGAAGGTGTTGGAACCGGTGCCCGTCACCAGGGCCACCATCTCTCCCTGTTTGGCCACCGAACCGGAGTAGACCACCTGTCCAGCCTTCTTGTCCTGGGGTAGCGACTCGCCGGTCAGGGCGGACTGATCCACCGACAGGTATTCGCCTTCCAGCAACTTGGCATCCGCCGGGATGATGTCCCCCAGGCGCAGGCGCACGATGTCGCCGGGCACCAGTTCGGCGGCATCGATCTCGCCCCACCGTCCGTCACGCAGCACCCGCGCCTTGAGCGCCAGCTGATTCTTGAGCGCGTCGAGTGCATTGGCGGCCTTGAACTCCTGCCAGAAACCGACCACGGCGTTGAACACCAGCAGCACCATAATGATGACGAAGTCGTCCCAGTGACGCACCAAGGCCGACAACACGGCCGCCACTTCGATCATCCAGGGGATTGGTCCCCAGAAATAAGCAAAGAACTTGACCAGCGGACTGACCTTCTTTTCCTCCAGCGCATTGCGACCGACCTGCGCCAAGCGCGCCCGCACCTCATCGCTACCGAGCCCCTGCGCGGTACTCTCCAACTGGCGGAAGATATCCTCCCTATCGAGCTGTTCAACCTTCTCCGTATCGATGCTTTGAATCATGGCGCGGTTCCTTTTGTGCGACCCTGTTATGTCCCGACAAGGCAGTGAACTGTAAATATCGGCGCCCAGCGGCGGACAAAGTGAACGTCATCAGCTGTGTCATGCGCAGATCCGCGTGCTCTTAGCATCGCGTCACGCCGTGGTTACCAAGCTAGCGCAGCCGTAACTCGGCCAGGCCCGAAACCGGAACATGCCCCGTCAGAATGCGTGTGTCGAGCGGCCACCCGACGAGGAATATTTCCGAACGAAATAAGGGTTCCTTACCGTTGCGATCGACATTAAGGAACCGGCAGCGATAGTACATGTCCCATGTTTACAAAGTGGCGCATGATTCACTTCGCCGCAAGTCACACCCGACATCACACACATTAATGGACTTCCGGAGACAAACGGCCGCCGCGTGCGATAGACGCCTCTCCCCTCCCCAGGGGCAACGTCCAAAACCGCTATGTTCAGCGTGACAGACACCCGTCCCGCGCGCCTCATTATCCTCCCCCCGTCGACCTGATATAACGGGATTGCCGGGGGGCACTACCCTACCCGGAGGGGGTCATCTCGGCCTGGCGCCGAAGGCCGCCGCGGCACTGGCCCGCCGCCTTTGCTGCAATTTCTCACCATCCCTCTTGACAATGTTGCTGCGCCGCAGAAAATGCGCATCCAGAAACCCATTACATCCAGACTGGCGACTACGCAGGAAAATGAGATGAACGACAGCACGCTATGGTACGGCTACCTCGAAGCAGGCGACAGAAGTTCCGCCGTGGCCATCGACAAAAAGCTCGCGACCGGCGACCCGACGACGGTCTACATGTTCAACCTGAAGCGGGGCGAAATCATCGAATACAAGCGCGCCATCGTGGAGCCGAAGCTGCGCGAACTGGGCGGCAACGAGCAGGAAACCCTCGGCGAGCTCAAGAGCGGCTACCGCAAGGCGCGCAGTGACTTCCAGCCGCGCGGGGAGCGCACCAGCAACATCCCCGAGCGCGGCCGCGCCGCAACGGCGAAGCCGGTCCAGCCGGTACCCGAGCTCGAGCCGGATGACGACTACGCCGACGAACCCCTCCTCGACGACGACGACGCGGACGACTAGCGGCACCGGGGTGCATCCCCCGTGGGACACCCCGCCCGACCGGCAACCGAACCACGGCGCCCCGCCAACGTCAACCGGCATACCCAACAACATTAGTCGGCCATAATTAAGCCGCCCCCTGCCGCCTATTTCCCCAGGTACGGCAGGCCATTTGTTTACAGCGGGATAGTAACGTGCTGAACTATGTCCCCCATAATTTTGGCGGCAGATTTATGAATCACACCTTTGAGCCCTTCGAGCAAGGCATCGCACGCGTCTCGCGCCGGCTACCGGGTATGCCGCGGGAGATGGTGATACTGACCCGTCTGTTTTTCTTCACCTTCAGCTGCGTCAACGACGACCTCAACCGTTTCCTCGCCGACCACGGCGTCAACACCACCACTTCGCTGGCGCTGGCGATGATCTACGGCAGTACGGACAACCGGGTGAATCCCTGCGAACTGAGCGCCGCCCTCAATTCGTCGCGCACCAACGTCACCCGCCTGATCGACGAATTGGAGAAACAGGGCTGGGTCGAACGCAATGTCTCCCCCAGCGACCGGCGCCGCATCGATCTCTCGCTCACCCCGAGCGGTGTCGCGTTGGTGGAACAGTACCTCCCCCGGCAGTGGGACCATATACGCTCCCTGTGGGACGACTTCGACGCCGCCGAACGAGCCACGCTGGAGCGGCTATTACGCAAACTGCTGACGCATGTGAACGCCCCGCAGCCCGATACCGACGGCGCCTCCACTCCAACCCATCGAGAGCACGAATGAACACTCCGAATCCCGCAAATGTCATGGCCGTCCCCAACGGCAAGCGCCGCCGCGCGCTGCTGCTGCTCGGCGCGTTATTCGTGACGGCGGCTATCGCCTATGGCATCTGGTGGGCGCTGGCCGGGCAATATCAAGTGGATACCGACGACGCCTACGTCAGCGGCAACCTGATCCAGGTGACGCCGCGCATCTCCGGTACGGTAGTGGCGGTGGCGGTGGACAACACCGATCGGGTCGACGCCGGCCAGGTGCTGGTGCGGCTGGACGATACCGACGCCCGCGTGGCGTTGCAGGACGCCACCGCCGGCCTCGCCCAGACGGTGCGTCAGGTACGCCAGCTGTTCGAGGCGGTGAAACAGGATCAGGCGACGGTGGTATTGCAACAGGCCGAGTTGAAACAGGCCCGGCAGGATCTCAAGCGGCGCCTCGGCCTGCTGGCCGCCCATAGCATCTCCGACGAAGAGGTGGCCCACGCCCGCACCACCGTGGACACCACGGCGGCCCAACTGAGCCTGGCGCAATCGAAACTGGCGGCCGCCCGCGCGGAGGTGGCCGGGGTGACGGTCGCCACCCACCCGGCGGTACGGCAGGCCGAGGCGCGCCTGCGCGACGCCTACCTCGCTCTGCAACGCTGCGTGATACGCGCCCCGGTGCGCGGTTTCGTCGCCATGCGCAGCGTGCAGCTGGGCGAACAGGTGACGCCCGGCAACGCGCTGATGGCGGTGGTGCCACTCGAACGGCTGTGGGTCGACGCCAACGTGAAGGAGGATCAGCTGGACCATCTGCGCATCGGCCAACCGGTCGTCATGCACTCCGACAGCTTCGGCGACGACGTCACCTTCCACGGTCGGCTGGTGGGACTGGCGGCCGGCACCGGCAGCGCCTTCGCGCTGCTGCCACCGCAGAACGCCAGCGGCAACTGGATCAAGATCGTGCAGCGGCTGCCGGTGCGGGTGAGCCTCGAGCCGCAGGAGCTGGCGGCGCATCCGCTGCGCGTCGGCCTGTCGATGAACGTCACCATCGACACCCACGAGCGTCACGGCGCGGTCTTGAGCAAGGCCACGCCGAATACCCCGGCCCGCTACGTCACCGACATCTATGCGGCGGAACTGAATCGGGTCAACACCCTGATCCAGTGCGTGGTCGACGGCAACGACAGCGACACGGCAACGGCGGCGGCCGCCAAGCCCGGGAAGTGCTGATACCATGCAGGAGACACCACCGCCGCTGCACGGATCGGCGCTCGCGCTGCTGACCCTGTCGCTGTCGCTGGGCACCTTCATGCAGGTGCTCGACACCTCCATCGCCAACGTCTCGATCCCGGCCATCGCCGGCGATCTGGCGGTGAGCGCGAATCAAGGGACTTGGGTCATCACCTCGTTCGCGGTGAGCAACGCCATCTTTCTGCCGCTCACCGGCTGGCTGGCCAAGCGCTTCGGCGAGGTACGCCTGTTCGTATTGGCGACGCTGCTGTTCTCGGTCGCCTCCTGGATGTGCGGGCTCGCCCCCAATCTGCCGGTGCTGGTCGCCTTCCGCGCCCTGCAAGGCGCGGTGGCCGGACCGATGATCCCCCTCTCCCAGAGTCTGCTGCTGGGCTCCTATCCCAAGGAGAAAAAGGGACTGGCGCTGGCGCTGTGGTCGATGACCGTGGTGGTGGCGCCGATCACCGGTCCGATCCTGGGCGGCTGGATCACCGACAACATCAGCTGGCCGTGGATCTTCTACATCAACGTCCCGGTCGGCATCCTTTCCGCCTTCCTCACCTGGCGCATCCTCAAGACGCGCGAAAGCGAGATTGAGAAAAAACCGATCGACATCGTGGGACTGGTGCTGCTGGTAGTGGGCGTGGGGTCTCTGCAGGTGATGCTGGACAAGGGCAACGACCTCGACTGGTTCGGCTCCACCCAAATCGTGCTGCTCGGCCTCACTTCGCTGATATGTCTAAGCGCCCTGGTGATCTGGGAACTGACCGACAAACATCCGGTGATCGATCTGCACCTGTTCGCCAACCGCAACTTCACCGTCGGCACCATCACCATCAGTATCGGCTACATGGTGTTCTTCGGCACCATGGTGCTGTTGCCGCTATGGCTCCAGACCAGTATGGGCTACACCGCCACCTGGGCCGGCCTCGCCGCCGCCCCCATCGGCATCGTGCCGGTACTGCTCTCCGCCACCGTGGGACGCAACCTGCACAAGATCGATCTGCGCATTTGGGCGACCTTCGCCTTTGCCGTGTTCGCCCTCACCTCGTTCTGGCAGGGCAGCTTCAATACCGACGTCGACTACTGGCATCTGGTGGGACCGCGCTTTGCTACGGGCTTCGGCATGGTCACCTTCTTCGTGCCGCTGACCGCGCTGATCCTCACCGACATCCCGCCGCGCATGATGGCCAGCGCCACCGGCCTCGCCAACTTCGTCCGCATCCTCGCCGGCAGCCTCGGCACCTCCGCCACCATTGCGCTGTGGGATCATCGTACGACCCTGCACTACAGCCAGTTGGCGGAGCAGATCAACATCTATTCCCCCGCCACTGAACACGCCCTGAGCGGCATCGGCGCCATGGGCCTGCACGGCCCCTCCGCCCTCGCCCTGCTCGCCCACGGCGTCGAAAGCCAGGCCGTCATGCTCGGCACCAACGACATCTTCTGGCTCTCGGGTGTGATCTTCGCCGCCTTGATGGGAATGGTGTGGTTCGCCCACGGCACGCGCCACGGCAGCGCCGTGGTTGCCGGCGGCGCACACTGAAGGAACCAGGGGCGAGGTACGAGGTGCCAGGTACGAGGGAATGAGTTCGCTATGCGAGCGCTAAATCAAGCTAGCGTGCGCATAGCGCACGCCTTCCCTCGCCCCTTCGTTTCTCGACCCTCGTACCTTGTTTACCGGTTTACCCGGCGTTCCAGTTCACCAGATGGAAGTAGGCGGTGCCCAGCACCACCAGGCCGAAGGCGATGCGGTACCAGGCGAAGGCGGTGAAGTCGTGGTGCGCGATGTAGCGCAGCAGGCCGCGCACGGCGAAGAAGGCGCTGATGAAGGCGAAGACGAAACCGACGCCGATCACCTCCAGGTCATGCACATGCAGCATCGCCCGGTGCTTGTAGAGATCGTAAAAGGTCGCCGCGAACATGGTGGGGATGGCGAGGAAGAAAGAGAACTCCGTCGCCGCCTTGCGCGACAGGCCGAAGAACAGGCCGCCGATGATGGTCGCGCCCGAACGGGAGGTGCCGGGGATCAGCGCCAGCGCCTGGGCACAGCCGACCTTGAGCGCATCGCGCCAATCCATGTCGTCCACCCGCTGCACCGTGATGCGGTGCTGGCGCCGCTCCGCCCACAGGATCAGCAGGCCGCCGATGATGAAGGCCAGCGCCACCGGCACCGGTTTGAACAGATAGTGCTTGATCTCCTTGATGAACAGCACCCCGAGGATCGCCGCAGGCATGAAGGCGATGATCAGGTTGAAGGTGAAGCGCTGCGCATCGGTGCGGTGCGGCAGGTTGCGCACCACGTCGCTTATCTTGGCCCGGTACTCCCAGCACACCGCCAGGATGGCGCCGAGCTGGATCACGATCTCGAACACTTGCGCCGTCGGACCGTCGAAGTGGAGCAGGTCGCCCGCCAGGATCAGATGGCCGGTACTGGAGATCGGCAGGAATTCGGTGATGCCCTCGACGACGCCGAGCACAAGCGCTTTGAGCAAAAGAACGATATCCATGGAGCGGCCCCTGAAAAAGATGCCGCACTATACCAAAAAGTGCGCAGCCTGGCCCGCCGTCGGACAATACGCGCCCACCGAACCGAGCGAACGCGTTATGCATCGCGCAGAAAACACAAGCCCCGCCATAGCGGGGCTTGTGGCACCGTATCGTACGGTATCACTCCACGCTGCCGAACGAGCGATCGGCGTGAAAAGCTGGGGCCGGTAGGCCCGCGATACGGCTGCCCTGAGTCACCGGGCCGCCCGGAAACAGCTGGTAGAGCCTCCGCCTTGCAGTACGATCGCATAGCTCATCCGCCAATTCGCGCACCAGCACCCGTCCTGAACTGGCCTGGCCGCGGGTCACCAGCCGCCGACGCAGGTAGTGCAGCACCACCCAATGAGCCGGCGTCAGCTCAATATCCTCCTCCCGCGCCAACCGCAGCGCGATCAGGCGGTTCCACACCGGCAGTTCGCCTAGAAATTCGCTGGGGCAGCGTTCGGTGATCCGTTCGTTCAACATCCGCCCGTCATAAGGCATCTGTAGCATCGTCCTCACCTCCTCGCGAATATAGAGATCAAGCCATTCTCCTGCATACCTAAGCATAGTCCTGGAGAATGCACCGAACAGGATTCCGGCAATGCGGAATCCCATACGCAGAACACAAGAATACACAAAGGCATCGACGCAGAGGATGCAAGCAGAAAAGAGGAGGCGCAGAGCTTGCGTGCCCGCAAAATATTTCCTTCCTCCGCGGTGAAATTCTCCGTCCAGAACGGGTGGCTGAACTCGCCGGCGCAACGACCTATGGATTTTCCGGCGCCTTCGGTACGCTCGGTGTTTGCCGGTCATCCCTTGGCTACGACACCGGCCTTACGCATCTCCCTCCGAACCTTGCTCCCCGCCCAGCCGCCCCAATATCAACCGAATATCCTCCAAGGAGAAACGCCCATGACCCTGGAAAAAGCGCGAGAACTTATCGCCGTGCAGTGCCACCTGGCCGGCGGCTACAACCGCAACGGCGTACGCCTGATACTCGGCGAGGTCCATCGCGACCACGGTCAAGCCGCCGTCGATCGGCTGATCCGCGACTTCGATCTGCAAGCGATCTTCGGCATCACGCAGGGCAGCGACTTTTCCCAGTTCGGCTGTTGAGGGAAAAAGGATTCGCCGCGAAGGACGCAAAGTAAGCGCATGGAAAGTGGGCAACTGCAGAACCACTGAGTTCACCGCAAGTCAGGTGAAGTGAATTGTTGCAGCACATTACTTTGCCAACTTGGCAAGAAACGATAGATCGACATAATGCTCGCAACATGGACACTCACCCAAATTTCTCCTAGAAAAACGTATCGGTCGCCCTTTTTTGCTCTTGGACTATTTTAATTTTAAATCAATATGTTATTTGTTATCGCGGAGGGTAATTTGGGTGGGTGTCCGGGTAAGCACTAAGCACGTTATCAATACCTGAGCCATAGAGCCTCCCGACAGACGCTATCAATTTGATATCAAATCTAGGTAGGGAATCGGCTGAAATCAAGAGGATATTTGGCGACAGGTGGACTGCCCGTTCGCCCATTGATGCAGGCCCGATAAAGCGAAGTGCTATCGGGCAGCCATGCCGGACACCGCTGCGCTATGTCCGGTCTGCGGCGACTCACTCATCGCCAAGCCCGGCGGTCAATTCCCCGAACAACGCCGCCAGCCTGCCGTAATGGGCCTCTTCGGAAAACAACTCGTCGGCGCGGGTCTTGCCGGCCGCCGCGAGGCGCGCGCGTAGCGCCGTGTCGTCGATCAGCCGCTTCAACTGCGAAGCCAGCGCCCCGCCATCCTCGGGCGGAAACAGCAGGCCGGACTGTCCATCCTCGATGATCTCCGGCACGCCGCCCGCGTCGGTGCCGATGACGGCGACGCCGGCGCGCATCGCCTCCGCCAACACCAGCCCGAAGGTCTCCATGCGGGTGGTCAGCGCCAGCACGTCAAAGGCCGGCATCACGCCTTGGGGATTGGGATGCGGGCCGGGAAAACGGATCGCCTGTGCCAACCCCAATGCCGCGACCTTCCGCCGCAGCCCCTCCAGGTAGGCCGCGTCCATCGCCGGACCGATGATCTGCGCCTCCACCGGCAACCCATCTTCACGCAGGCGCCGCACCGCCTCGACGATCAGGTGCTGCCCCTTCTGCTCTTCGATGCGGGCCACCGAGCCGATCAGAAAAATGTTGTCGTCATCTGTTCCCATCTCTGCGCGCAGTGAACGGCGCGATGCCGTATCGGACAGCTGCGGGGCCGGTACGCCGTAATAGAGCAGTTGAATGTGCTCCGCCGGCATCGGCAGGAAGGCGACGGCCTGCTGGCGCAGCTTTTCGGTGATGGAGAGGAAGCGGTCGACGTGGCGGTAGAGAAAGCGGTGATAGAAATCCTTCTTGGCGCGGGTCAACGCCATCTGCCGCGTATAGACCAAACGCACCGGTCGCCGCGCCCAACGCTTACCCAACACCGCCAGCAGCAGGTCGTCGCCCCAGTGCATGTGCACGATGTCGATGTCCTGTTCGTCGATGATCCGCGCCAGGCGCCGCGCCTCGCGCAGCGGCAGGCGGCGACTGCGCCGCTGGAGGTCGATCGGCTCGAAGCCGCTCTGCCGCAACCGTCCGGCCAGAAAATTCTCACCACCGACCACATTGATGCATTGATGACCGAGACGGGTCAGCCAACGGCTGCTCTTGTCCACGTATAGTTCCAGCCCGCCGACGCCGGGCGAGCAACACAACTCAAGGATACGCACGCTCAGCTCCTTTCGGTCCCGCTGCGGTAATGAAACAGCACCTTGGCGTATTTGACGAAGGCGTGAACACCGGAGAGAACACCGACCACCAACCCCGCCAGCCCGTCGCGAAATCCACCCTTGAACAGATAGACCCGCATAAAGGTCCACAGCCCATGGCCCAGGGGCGACAAGAGGCCAACCCGCTTGCCCTTGGCGACGATCTCGCGGGCGCCGATCTCGGTGAAGTTGTCGAGGGTGCGCAGGTGGGCGGAGATACTGTCGAATGAATAGTGCAGGATGTCGCCATCGAGGTCGGCAACGGCGACGCCCTCATCCATGACCACGCGATCATGGGGATTGACGCCGCCCCAACGCGCCGCGTGCTTGTTGAACAGGCGCACCTTGCGGTCAGGATACCAGCAGTGATTGAGCCAGCGGTAGACGTAGAAGGTCTTGCGCGCCATGCGGTAGACGGTGCGTTCGCGCAGTTCTTCTTTGATCGCCAGAATCGCCTCGCGCAGTTGCGGCGACAGCCGTTCGTCGCAATCGAGGCTCAGTATCCAGTCGTGGCCCGCCTTGCTCACCGCCAGGTTCTTCTGTTCCACATGGCCGAGGAATTTCTGATGGAATATCTTGTCGGTGTAGCGGCCTGCGATCTCGACCGTCTGGTCGCTGCTCAGCGAGTCCACCACGACGATCTCCTCAACCACCCCGTGCAGGCTCTGCAGGCACTCCTCGATCTTCCGCTCCTCGTTGAACGAGATGATGCAGGCGCTAATCTTCGGCATGATGGTGCTTACCCAAATAAGCGTTCCGAATGGGTACTCAGCTCGGAACTTTCAGTTAGTGTCTCGTGGGAGCCCGGCTGCGCCGGGCGATAGCCCCGGATTCGACCATCGCCCGATGAATCGGGCTCCCACGATGACGGTGGCACCCGCAGTTGTGGGTGCCCGGCTGTGCCGGGCGATGGCCCCCGATTCGACCATCGCCCGATGAATCGGGCTCCCACGAGGGAGGCGACACCCGCAGGTTCCTCCCGGACTTCCAGGTTCCCGCGCCAGCTGGCTACCCATTCGGAACTTTCATTTAGCTGGGTACCCATTCGGAACTTTTATTTAGCAGTTTATCCAGAGCCAACCGCACGCTTGCCGGTGCAATCCCGGTCAGGCATGGCGTGTCGCCGATGGGACAGTTGCGTTTGAAACAGGGGCTGCAATCGAGGCCACGGTAGACGATCGCCGCCGACGATGTAAGCGGCGGCGTATATTGCGGTGACGACGAACCGTAAATGGCGACCAGCGGAATACCGACCGCAGCCGCCACGTGCATCAAACCAGAATCGTTGCTGACCGCAGCCGCGGCCAGAGACAGCAGATCGATGGTATCTTCCAGCCGCGTATGCCCGCACAGATTGATCACCCCCGCATTGTCGGCACCGACCGATTCACCGTCGCGCCGCTCCTTGGCGGAACCGAGTACCCACACCTGATAGCCGTCCTCGACCAGCAGCCGTGCCAGTTCGCGATAATACTGCAGCGGCCAGCGTTTGGCCGGGCCGTACTCGGCGCCCGGCATAAACGCGATCACCGGACGCTTTGTGTCGAGATTGAGCGAGTGCAGCAGAGCATCGCGCTTGGCGGGATCAACGTGCAGTCTCGGCTGCGGCAGAGTCTGCGGTAGCGACTCGCCCTGCGTCAGCCCGAGATTGACGTAGCGTTGCGCCACCTGCGGCAGCGCCGCCTTGTCCAGCGCGCGGATATCGTTGATAAGCCCATAGCGCAGCTCGCCGCGATAGCCGGTGCGGCGCGGAATCGCGGCGAAGAACGGCACCAGCGCCGCCTTGAGCGAACGCGGCAGGACGACGGCCTGGTCGTAGGATTTGGAGCGCAGCGCGCGTCCCAGCCGCCAACGCGGCAACAGACCGAACTGGCCGTGTGTGGTGGGCAGCACCACCGGACAGCGCACCTCCGGCATGCGCGCCAGCAGCGGCAGCGACCACGACGGCGCCAACACGTCGACCGCGGAAACATCGCCGCGTTGCTTGAGGGTGATGAACAGGCTCTGTGCCATCACCATGTCGCCCACCCAGGCCGGGCCTACCACCAGTACGCGCATGGGATCCTGTTTGGTTATCCAAAGATCAATCTAACCACGGGGAACACGGGGCGCACGGGGATATGCAATGAGATTTACTGCGGCGATCCAGATAGCGGGTATCTGTGCACAGCATTCATCAATTTCCCCGTGTCCCACGTGTTCCCCGTGGTTAAGCTTTTTTACCCCGCACCGATGCGCTGCACCAGTTCGACATTATCGCGCAGGTGCTGGGGATTGATGGTGCCGACGATGACGCTGTGCACCGCCGGCTGGGCGAAGACGAAACGCAGCGCCGCCTCGACGCCGCCGCCGCCGACGGCCGCATCGGCATGACCGCTCTGCAACCCCTTCTTGATCATGACGCCCTTGTTCAGTTCGGCGGCCCGTTGCAGCACCGGCAGCTCGTCGGTGTAGGTGGGATTGTAGGTCGCCATCACCACGTCCATATTCTCCACACACCAGAGCCCGCCGGCCACCGTCTTGGTCGACATGCCGACGGCGCGCAGCAGCCCCTCGCGCTTGAGCTGCTGCAAGGTCTCGCACACCTCTTCGCGTTCGATGATCGCCATGTCGTCGCCGTGGGAATGCACCAGCATCACGTCGATGTAGTCGCGGCCAAGCCGCTTGAGCGAACGCTCCACGCTGCGGCGCGTGTAAGCGGCGGAAAAGTCGAAGGACGATTGACCATTTTCGAATATCTCGCCCACCTTGCCGACGATGACCCAGTCGTTCTTGTGCGGCAGCAACTGGCCCAGCCGCTCCTCGGAGTTGCCGTAGGCAGGCGCGGTATCGAGGGTGTTGATGCCGAGATCCCAGGCCAGCGCCAGCAGTTCGCGCACTGCCTGGTCGTCGGGGATATTGAAACCGGCCGGATACTTTACCTGCTGGTCACGGCCGATCTTCACGGTGCCCAGTCCCAGCGGACTCACCTTGATGCCGGTCGAACCCAGCGTCCTCAACTCCATCGTTCGTCCTCCTGCCACGGCAGCAGCGCATAGCCGGGGAATGCACACGCCGGCAACGCACCCGCTTCGGCGCCAGGCACAATGTTCTCTGTCTGCAACATCTGCAGTACCTGCGCCGCCAGCCGCGGCGCAAAGGCCAGCTTGGTCGGCCACGTGGTCAGCACGCCGCCTGCGCTGTGCACATAGGCATCGTCGGGGCGGCGGCCGTCGGCCACCAGCGGCTCGGCGCGATCGATATCGAGAGTGGCGAACTGGCATCGGGCGAAATCGATCCACGGCAGCAGTGCCGTCAGCTCTGCCCGTGCCGCCGCGATCTGTTCTTCATCGCTGCGTTTCACCCCGGATTCCGACAGCTCGCCGCCGAGGTACCACACCACCTTGCCTTGCGCGTCGTAATGGGTGGTGATGGTGACGCGCGGATTGGTGCTGGCGCCCAGGCAATGCGCATAAACGCCCTCGGGCAGCGCGCCGCGCACCATCACCATCTTCAACGGCCGGGTCTGCATCGCCGGGGCGCCGTGACCGAGCATGTGCAGCAGCGCGGCATTGCCGCGGCCGGCGGTCAGCACCAGACGACGGGCGTGGAGTTCAACGTTGTCCGGCAACGGAATGACAAAGCGATCGCCCTGGGTGGCGATAGGCGCATCGGCGGCGACGCGGCAGATGGCATCACGCTGCGGTTCGGCCAGCGCGTGGATAAGCGAAGCGGTATCGAGCACCGGTTCTTCGAGCTGATAGACCTGGCCGCGAAAACCACGATCACGGAATACCGTCGGATAGTTCTGCGGATCGAGCGTACCGACCCGGCTCTTCATCATCTTGCTGGCGAAGAAGCCGGCCATACGCGAGGTGATGCTGGCGGTCGACCAGAGATATTGATGCGGCGACATCAGCCGCACCTGACGCAGATCCACTTCACCGCGGCCCGCCATGCAGTCGCGCCACAGGCCGGGCATCGCCGCGATCGCCTCGCTCGCGGCGCTCACGTTGCCGGTCAACGCATACTTGGTGCCGCCGTGGATGATGCCCTGGGCATAACGCGTTTGCCCCGCGCCCAAGGCCTGCGACTCCAACAGAATCGCCTGATAACCCGCGGCGCGCAGCCGCGCCAGCAACCACAGGCCGGCGACGCCGCCGCCGAAGATCACCACGTCGGCCTGGTAGGTGGTTTCGGTCATGGACTCAACCTAACTTCCATCAATTGTCTCGCGCCAAGCCGCCAAGAGTGCCAAGAAAGAACGGCCAAGTGCTCACTCACCGATCGGCACCCGCGTGTTTGGCGTAAATGGACATTCCTTGACGGTTTTCGCAACTTAAAGGGCATAAACGCCTTGGCGAGATCAAATTCATATGCAGTTCAGTCGCCCTTCGCGGTGGAGCGGATTGCCTTGATCAGGCCGGTGGTGGAACAGTTATCCACGTACTCCATCACCAGTACCTGGCCGCCGGACTCGCGCACGCAGTCGCCGCCGGGGATGTTGGCGGGGTCGTTGTCGCCGCCCTTGACCAGGATGTCCGGCTTGACCATGCAGATCAGCCGCGCCGGCGTGTCCTCGTAGAACGGCACCACCCAGTCGACGCAGCCGAGCGCCGCCAGTACGAACATGCGCCGTTCCATGGTATTCACCGGCCGCTCTTCGCCCTTGAGCCGTTTCACCGAGGCGTCGTCGTTGACCGCGACGATCAGCCGGTCGCCCAGCTTGCGCGCCTGTTGCAGGTAGGTGACGTGGCCGGCATGCAGGATGTCGAAGCAGCCGTTGGTCATCACCACCGTCTCGCCGTGGGCTTTGGCCTCCAGCACCAGCGCCTCCAGGTGGTCCTCGTCGACCATGCCGCGGGCCACCTCGTCCTGATCGCGCAGCGCCCGGCCCAGCTCCTGCACCGTGACGGTGGCGGTGCCGAGCTTGCCCACCGCCACGCCGGCGGCCACATTGGCCAGGGCGGTCGCGTCGGCCAAGTCCCGGCCGGCGGCGAGGGCCGCCGCCAGGGTTGAAATCACGGTATCGCCGGCGCCGGTGACGTCGAACACCTCGCGCGCCCGCGTCGGCAGGTGCAGCGGCGGGTGGCCGTCGCGCAGCAGGGTCATGCCGCGCTCGCTGCGGGTGATCAGCAGCGCCTCCAGCGCCAGCTCACGGCGCAGCGACTCGCCCTTGGCGACCAGGTCGTCCTCGCCGTGGCAGCGCCCGGCCACCGCCTCGAATTCATTCAGGTTCGGGGTCATCAGCGTAGCGCCGCGGTAGCGGGAAAAGTCGGTACCCTTGGGGTCGACCAGCACCGGTTTACCCGCGGCACGCGCCGCCGCGATCAACTCCTGTACCGCACGCAATGTTCCCTTACCGTAGTCGGAAAGCACCACCGCATCGGCGGCGGCCAATCGCGCGCGGAAGTCGGCCAGCAGTTCCGCCGGGTCGTGGCCCTGGAAGCCGTCCTCGAAATCGCAGCGGATCAGCTGCTGATGGCGGCTCATCACGCGCAGCTTGGTGATGGTCGAATAGCCCTCGAGGCGCTGGAAGTGGCATTCGACCCCCTCCGATTCGAGGCGCCGCCGCAACACGTCGCCGGCCTCGTCCCGGCCGGTGAGGCCGAGCAGCGAGACGCGCCCGCCGAGCACCGCGACATTGAGCGCCACATTGCCGGCGCCGCCGGGCCGCTCCTCCGCCTCGCCCACGTGCACCACCGGCACCGGCGCTTCGGGCGAGATGCGCGAGGTGTCGCCGTGCCAGTAGCGATCCAGCATCAGGTCGCCCAGCGCGAGCACATGGCCGGCGGCGAAATCGGGTATGCGTAACTTCATAACTGTGAGCTCAAAAATCGTAACGCGGCAACGGGGCGGCGGGATGGATCACTGCGTCCGACCGGCTTCGCCGCTGTGCATGGCGCCGGCCGGCGCGGTCACTTGCCGTCCTTGAGAACGTAGCGCGCGCTGCAATAGGGACAGATCGCCTCGCCGCTCTCCTCGATAGGGAGAAATACGCGAGGATGGGAGTTCCACAAGCTACTGCCCTCCAGCGGACAGTGCAGCGGCAGATCGGCACGCGTCACCTCGTAGTAACGCTGCGTATTCGATGTTCTGTTGGCTACGGCATCAGCACTCATCGTTTCCTCCCTTCGGTATAGCGGCTCAACCCACGGTGGTCAGCCATTCGGGATGTTCGCTGCGGCGCCCGTGCACCTGGTCGAAATACATGGTCTGCAACCGCTCGGTGATCGGTCCGCGCCGGCCGATGCCGATGGCGCGGCCGTCGACCTCGCGGATCGGCGTCACCTCGGCGGCGGTGCCGGTAAAGAATGCCTCGTCGGCGACGTAGACTTCGTCGCGGGTGATACGCTTCTCCTTGACCGGCACGCCGATCTCGGCGGCCAACTGGAAGATGGTGTTGCGGGTGATGCCGTCCAGCGCGGAGGTGAGGTCGGGCGTGTAGATGATGCCGTCGCGGACGATGAAGATGTTCTCGCCGGAGCCTTCGGCCACGTAGCCTTCGTTGTCCAACAACATCGCCTCGTCGACGCCGCAGCTGATCGCCTCGCGCAGCGCCAGCATCGAGTTCATGTAGTTGCCGTTGGCCTTGGCCTTGCACATGGTGATGTTGACGTGGTGACGAGTGAAGGAGGAGGTGCGTACGCGGATGCCCTTTTCCATGCCTTCGGCGCCGAGATAGGCTCCCCAGGTCCAGGCCGCCACCATCACGTGTACCTTGAGGTTGTCGGCGCGCAGCCCCATTCCTTCGGAGCCGTAGAAGCACATCGGGCGGATATAGGCCGACTCCAGCTTGTTGTCGCGCACCACGGCAAGCTGCGCCTCGTTGATGGTCACCTTGTCGAAGGGCATCGGCATCATCAGGATGTGGGCGGAACGGAACAGCCGGTCGGTGTGCTCCGAAAGGCGGAAGATCGCCGTGCCCTGATCGGCCTTGTAGGCGCGCACGCCCTCGAACACGCCCATGCCGTAGTGCAGGGTGTGGGTCAATACGTGGGTCTTGGCTTCGCGCCAGGGGACCATTTCGCCATCCAGCCAAATCACGCCATCGCGGTCAGACATCGACATCTGTCGTTCTCCTAAAAACCTCGGTCAAGTGCCAAATCAAGTGTCCATCAGCGCGCGCCAGATACGCAGCACGCCGGCGCGGTAATCCGTAAATTCGTCCGCAGCCGCCAACGCCGGCCGCTGCTGCAGGGTAAGCCTGTGCAGCCGGGCCCGGTAGGCACGGTAGGCGTCGCTCAACAGGGCGGCATCGGGCTGCGCCAGCAGACCGGCATCGGCCAGGCGCTGCAACAACCGGATGTTGTCGGTAAAATCGAGCAGTGCGGGATGCTCGCGGGCCCATGCCAGAACGGCATATTGCACCATAAATTCAATGTCCGCGATACCACCGGGTGCCTGCTTCAGGTCGAACTGCGACGCATCGCCCTTGGCCAGCTGGCCGCGCATGCGCTCGCGCATCTCGCGCACCTCGCGGCGCAGCGACGCGCGCTCGCGCGGCTGCGTTAATACTGTGCGCCGCACCGTGTCGAACGCCGCCCCCAGCGCCGGGTCGCCGGCGACGAAGCGGGCCCGCACCAGCGCCTGATGTTCCCAGGTCCAAGCCTCGTCGCGCTGGTAGAGGTCGAAGGCCGTCATGCTGCTGACCATCAGGCCGGAGGCGCCGCTGGGGCGCAGGCGGGTATCCACCTCGTAGAGAATCCCGGCGGGGGTGCGGGCAGTGAGGATATGGATGATGCGCTGCGCCAGCCGGGCGTAGAACACGGCGTTGTCCACCGGGCGCTCGCCGTCGGTGGCGTGGCCCTGGCCGGCGTCGCTGTGCAGGAACACGATGTCCAGATCGGAGCCGTAGCCCAGCTCGATCCCGCCCAGCTTGCCGTAGGCGATAATGGCGAAGCCGGGGTCGCAGGCGTCGGGTACGCTACAGCCGGGGCGGCCGTGGCGGGCAATCAGGTGGCCCCAGGCGAGGGTCAGCGACTCGTTCAACAACACCTCGGCGATGTCGGTGAGGTGGTCGCTCACTACCATCAGGGGCACCGCCTCCATCACGTCGGCAGCGGCCACCCGCAACGTGTTGGCCTGCTTGAAGTGGCGCAGCGCCTCCATCTGCGCCTCCAGATCCTCCGGGTCCAGATTCAGCAGGCGCTGGCGCAGTTCCTGCTCCAGCTCGGCGCGGGCGGGCGGCGCGTAGAGGGTGCGCGGGTCGAGCAATTCGTCCAGCAGCAGCGGATAGCGCGCCAGTTGGTTGGCGATCCAGGGGCTGGCCCCGCACAGGCGCACCAGCTGCGACAGCGCCATCGGGTTCTCCACCAGCAACGCCAGGTAGGCACTGCGCCGGGCAATGGCCTCGACCACCGTCAGTACCCGTGCCAGGGTCGGGTCGGGCCGGTCGCTGCCGCCGGCGGCACCGAGCAGCAGCGGCATCAGGTGGTTCATGCGGGTGCGGCCCTGGGTGCCGAGGCCGAGGTAGGCACGGCCCTGGCGCACCTGCTGCACCTGGCGGTAGACCTCCTCCGTTGCCTCATAACCGGCGCCGGCCAGCGCCGCGCAGGCCTGCTCCCGATCCAGGTTGCCTTGCCATACACCGACCAGATCCAGGCTGTCGGACTGGGCGTGCTCGGTCTGCGGCGCCGCGAACACCTGCTCGAAATGCTGGTGCACCGTCGCCATGTGGCCGCGCAATACCGGCTCGAAGGCGGACCAGTCGGCAAAGCCCATGGAATAAGCCAGACGCGCACGTCCGAACTCGTCCTGCGGCAGGGCGTGGGTCTGGCGGTCGGCAACTTCCTGCAACCGATGCTCGGTGGTGCGCAGGAAGCGGTAAGAGACGGTCAGCTCGTCCACCACGAAATCGGGCAACCAGCCGGACTCGCGCAGCGTCTGCAACACCGCCAGGATCGGCCGCGCCCGCAGCGCCGGTTCGCGTCCGCCGCGGATCAGCTGGAACGCCTGGCCGATGAACTCCACCTCGCGGATACCGCCGGGGCCCAGTTTGACGTTGTCGGCCATCCCTTTGCGCTGTACCTCGCGATGGATCATCGCCTTCATCTCGCGCAGCGACTGGAAGGCGCCGAAATCCACGTAGCGGCGGTAGACGAAGGGGCACAGCAGCGCCATCAACTGGTCGCCGGCCTGCCGCTCCCCCGCCACCACCCGCGCCTTGATCATGGCGTAGCGTTCCCATTCGCGGCCGTGGACCTGGTAATAGTCCTCCAGTCCATCGAAGGAGAGGGCCAGGGCGCTGGCCTCGCCGAACGGGCGCAGACGGGTATCGACCCGGAACACGTAGCCGTCGCCGGTGATGTTGCTCAGCGCATTGCCCAGACGCTGGGCGAGGCGAATGAAGAACTCCTGGTGCGAGATGCTGCGCGGTCCTCCCTGGGTCTCCCCCTCTTGCGCGTAGGCATAGATCAGGTCGACGTCGGAGGAGAAGTTGAGTTCGCCCGCCCCCAGCTTGCCCATTCCCAGCACGATCAGTTGTTGCGGCTGGCCGGCGCTGTCGAGCGGCGTTCCCCACTGCTCGCAGTGCCAACCGTAGAGCCGTTGCAGCGCCAATGCGATGCAGGCGTCGGCGAGTGCCGACAGCTCCGCCGTGACTTCGTCAAGATCGCTGTGTCCGGCCAGGTCGCGCCAGGCGATGCGGATCATCTCGCGCCGGCGGAAACGGCGCAGCTGCCGTTGCAGCTGGACTTCATCCGTGACCTCCGCCAGCAACGACCGGAGTCGCTCAGCATAGGTGAAAGGGGGATAGCGGCGCTGCAGATCGCCGCTGGCATAAAGCTCCGGCAGCAATTGCGGCTGATGGCGACAGCCGTCGGCGACAAAGTCGCTGCACGCCCAGACCCGCACCAGCTCCGGCATCCATTGCGGCGGCAACGCGGCGGCGGCAGCGGTTTGTGCAATGGCGTCGCGCTGCGGTTCGAGCCGCTTCGCCAGCAGAGGGGGTAACAACGACAGGAGTTGGTCCGGGGTCACGCGCGGGTCCAATCAACGTAAAAACTTGATTGTACCAGCCCGACCGGGCGAGGCGGCGTACTCGTCGCGCGAAAAAACCAGGGGCCAAAGGCCCCAGGCACGAGTGGGGAAAAGACCCCCGCAACAACGTACGGCCCACAACGGAGAGGCATACCGTACGTCCAAGCAGACGTTGGCAACAGCCCAAAGACCACATCAAATGCGCGGACTCTGGTCCTTGGCGCTGTTTACCTACGCCGATAAGACGCGCCGCCGCACCGATTTATTCCCTGGAAATTCCATACGTTTTCACTAATAATCGATGCAAACGACGCATCAGACGTCGTTGCATCAATAACAACAATAAAACCAATAACTACATCGCTAGAAACGAGTGGAGGAGAACATGGGTCTATTGGGGTTGTTTTGTCGCAGCCGCGAATTCAATCAGCGGCTGGAACATAATCGGCCGCGTCTCTACCGGGTGGCCTATTCGTGGTGCCACAACACCCACTTGGCAGATGATCTGGTACAGGAAACGATGTTGCAGGCGATGAAGAGTGCGGCCAATCTGCGCAACTTCGAAGCCATTGACAGCTGGCTGTTCAGTATCCTCACCAACTGCTGGCGCGGTCACCTGCGCAGCCGCCGCGATTTGGTGGAATTCGATGAAGGCGAATTCCACAGCGACAGCAATCCGGAGCGGTCGCACCAGGAGTTGGAGACCGTTCACCGGGTACGCAGTGCGGTGGCACAGCTGTCCATGGGGCAGCGCGAAGTGGTGACGCTGGTCGATCTCGAAGGCTTCAGTTATGCCGAAGTGGCCGAGATACTCGGCATCCCCATCGGTACGGTGATGAGCCGGCTGTGCCGTGCGCGCCAGGCATTGAAGGAGCGGTTGCTGGAAGCGGCCGCCACGGTAACAGCGCCGCCACGGGAATTGGCTCTCGTGAGGGTAAAATGAACAAGCGGCACATTTCTGACGAGCAGTTGAACGCCTTCGTCGACGATGAGCTTGGTTCGGAAGAGAAGGAGCAGATATTTCTGGTCCTCAACAACGACCAAGTATTGAATCGTTCCGTGTGCGAAACGCGCAAGCTGCAGGATATGCTGCGCTATGCCTATCGCGAACCGCCATCATCGCCGCCGCCTGCAATGCGGCCGCGCCGCCGCGCGCGGCTGACCGACGCGGTCGCCGCCTCGTTACTGCTGCTATGCGGTGCGTTGATCGGCTGGTTTTCACATAGCCACGACGTTACCGTCAAGCACGCAGTTTACCTGCACGAAGACATGGATGCGTTCCAGACGGTGCAGCTGCTGTCGGCCCGGGGGCAACAGCAAAACGTCATCCTGCATATCACCACCGCAGACCCCAACAAATTGCATTACGCGCTCACCGAAGTCGATGACCTGTTGCGCAGTTCCAAACGGCGCGGCGTCCCCATCAGGGTCGAAGTGGTCGCCAACGGCAACGGGCTGGCGCTGTTGCGCGCCAAAGTATCGCCCTATCCACGGCTGACTGAGGAGCTGATTCACAATTACAACAATCTCACGATCATGGCCTGCGCCAACGCCCTGGCGCAGCTCAAGCGCGAGGGAGTCGATACCAGGCTGCTGCCCAATGTCAGCACCACCAAGTCGGCGCTGGAACGGGTGGTGGAACGACTGCAGGAAGGTTGGCTTTACATCAAGGTGTAAGGGCGGTCCATTCGAACCGCAGGCAACCATCCGACGGCAAAGCCGATTACGGGAATTTCATACGGAAGCCCAACCAGGAAAAATGCCCCGCCGGCAAACCGGCGGGGCATTTTTTTTGACGCAGTGCCGCTGCTTTATCTAGTACATCATCGTCAACTGCAGTGCCAAGCGGTCCTTAATCGATGCCAGACCGTTATGCAGATTGGTGAGCGGCGTGACCAGCGGCCCAGACGTCGGGATGGCATCCAGCGCCTTGTCGTTACGCATCGCATAATCGAAGGTGACGCGCGTTCTGGCATTGATATGGTAGACCACCCCGAGGGTCGTGGTGGTAAAGCGTGCCGTATCGTACTGGTGCGAGGTCGAACGGTTGTACTGATCGTAACGCGCGTCCAGTTCCCAGCGTGTATTCGGCACGTAATAGCCGGCATCGACGTACCAGCCGTTGGCCTTGCCATCGAGATCCTGGAGCGCGGCCGGCGTACCAAAACCGAAATTGGGCTTATTGGGTCCCTGGAAGATCATGCCCTTACCCTGCATGTACTCCGTGCCCAGACGCCAATTGCCTCGGCGATAGCGCATACCGATACCCTGGCGTATGCGGTCGTGGGTCACGGGGTTGTAAGTGTTGTCGTCGCTCAAGTCCACCCGGCGCTTGCCGGTCTGCTGCCAGATGAAGAATTTCACGCCCTGCTGCAGAGGCCCCTTGCCGCTGAACACCTTTTCCGACGCCCAGTAGAGATACTCTTCCGGCCCATCGGCAATGCTGTCCTGCACCTGCAGTCCGTTGCCATTACCGATCATCACCGCGTAGCTGTGGGTCCACCCGTTGGCGTGGAAGCTATCGAACACCTCCATGCCTAGGTCGCGCGCCGCGCCGAACGACGAGGTCCACTGTGCCTCAGTCGGCGTCACCTTTCCATCGCCATTACCATGATTATCTGTGGCACTGGTACTGGTCTGTACACCTCTGGGGAAACGCTCCAGCATCATCTGGCTCGACACATCGGTAAAGTTGATGTAGTCCATGCCTATGATGCCCTGCAACAACTCTTCCGGCCCCGGCGTTTTGAACAAACCGGTACGAATGCGCGCACCTGGAATGCTGTTGACCGTGACGCTCGCATCCATCAACCGCACCGGCGTCCGTTGCCCGTAGGGCCCGCCATCGGTCGCCGCGTTGGTACCAAACTCGACGTTGAGCAGGTAATTGACGCTGTCGTCGATCGGAAAGGCCAGCCCGCGCACGCCGAGCATGGCCCGCATCAGCTGGAACTGCTCCTGCTTCTGGAAGTTCGGGGCAATCAGCGTCGGCTCGGGGGCCGTATTGGAAGCGATGGCGGCGGCGCTGTCAGAGCTGGTGTCCGCCTGATAGGTCGGCTGTAACACGCCAAAAATACGCGCCGGCGCACCCGCCCCGGCGGGCTCCGTTCCCTGCAACATCAGCCAGTCCGTCGCCGACGCCGTGCCGGCGCCGAGCAGGCCGCCGATGCAGCATGACGCGACACAGGCATTTTTCAATAATTTGTACGACATAGCTCCTCCCACCTTTTCATAAAAGGCTCTAGTTATTGTGTTTACGGCTTGTCCAACACATAGCCTTGGTGCACCAGGTCGACGATGCGCACGATTCCGCCGGGCACGATGGTCGCAACCGGGTTGATCTTAGGTGCATGACCCAGTTGTTTGGTGAAACTGTGGATGGTGTTGCCGCAGGCGGAAAAACGCACGCCGTTCTGCGCCAACATGTCGACACGGTCTTTGTTCGCATTGTTGGCGAACAGCAGACGCAGGCCGGGACCAAAGGCCACCACTTCGACGTCCACGCGGTCGGGGCCGTAGTGGTTCAGCAGGTTCTGCGCCACGTTAAGCACCAGATTCTGTTTGGCCGGAGACAGGTTGCTTATCTGCAGCACGACCTTGGTGTCAGCAAAGGGTTTATCCATCGCCGGAGCGGCGGTCGACGCCGTTGCATAGAGCAAGGAACACAACAGTGCCAACCTTGCCACGAGTTTTAAAGCGTACATATCTGTTTCCTCCCGAAATCCCAAGCGATATAGCGCGCCCGGCTTCCTGCCGGGAACACACCTCTTGTGGCCACGGGGAGCAGACGGCCCCTATAACGGCTTTATTCCGCTATCCACGGTGAAATACGGATGGGAATATTTCGCGGGCGAGAAGCGTCAATTACAAGGTGTGGAGGAGATTCAAACAACTATAAATAGTGGGGGCGTAGTGGATATGGCTATATTCATACGGCTTTGTCGTAGCCGGGAGCTCCGGCAGAAATTGGAGGAGAGTCGGCCGCATCTGTTTCGCGTCGCCTATGCCTGGTGTCACGATTCGTCGATCGCGGATGACCTGGCGCAGGAGACCTTGTCGAAGGCATTGCGCCTGATCAACCAGTTGCGCGATCCGGAGGCACTGTATGCCTGGCTGTTCCGGATACTGAACAACTGCTGGCATGATCATCTGCGCAAACGGCGCGACATGGTGGAGTTTGATGAAAACGAATTCGTTCATCCGACGACACCGGAATCACTGGTGGCGCAGCAGCAAAAAGTCCGCCAGGTGCGCGACGCGATCGCAAATCTGTCGGTCAATCAACGACAGGTGGTTACACTGGTCGACCTCGAAGGTTTCAGCTATACCGAGGTCGCGGCGATCCTCGAGATTCCGGTGGGGACGGTAATGAGTCGCTTGTGTCGGGCGCGGCGCGCCCTGGTCGATTTGCTGACTCCTCACGATGCGGAACTCAATAGTGAGAAGAGGCGGATCAGGAGAGTGAAATGAACCGAGATCATGCGTTTTCTGAAGAGGCGATCAACTCCTTCGTCGACAATCAGCTGACGACGGAAGAGAAGGTTCGGTTTTACCAGGAGTTGGAACAGGACAGTGAGGTAGCACAATACGCCTGCCGCCTGCGCAATCTGCGGGAAATGGTGCAGGATGCGTATAGCCCCTCTGCATTACCGCCGCCGTCGTCACGGCGACGGCAGCGCAAGAAGCTGAGTTGTTACGGAATGGCTGCAGCGTTGTTGATGTTTGTGGTCGGCGCCTGCGTCGGCTGGTTGTCGCGCGGCGGCCTGCCCGAACAACACACGGCAGTCGCTACACCGGCTAGTTGGAATGTGCCCATAGCTCGCGCCCACAACGTGCTGTTGCATATCAGCGACGATGAGCCGCAGCATTTCCGTACGGCCATGGCCGAAGCGAAGCAGATGCTGGCGCGCGCGCGCGCGCAAGGGGTGGCACTTCATCTGGAGATACTGACCAACGACAAGGGCCTGGATTTGTTGCGAACGAGTCTCTCGCCATACCGGCAGGAGATCGCACAGCTGGCCCGACGCTATCCGAACGTCACCTTTCTCGCCTGCGGCAAGACGCTGCAGCACTTGAGGGAACGCGGCGTCCACTACCGGCTGTTACCCCAGGTCAAGGTGGTTCCATCGGCACTGGATGAAATAGTCCAACGCATGGAGAGCGGCTGGGTCTACGTGCGGGTTTAGCGACTCAGGGTATTCGCCTGCATCGGGCAAGAACCCGAGCGAGCCTGCCGCACCCAACAGGGCCGTCTGCGGCACACAATAAAAAAGCCCCGCTGTCGCCAGCGGGGCTTTTTCGTGCAGCGCTTGTGCGACAGGGTTTACATCATACCCATGTCGCCCATGCCACCCATACCGCCCATGCCGCCCATATCCGGCGCGGCCGACTCGTCCTTCGGCAGCTCGGCAACCATGGCCTCGGTGGTGATCATCAGACCCGCCACGGAGGCGGCGTTCTGCAGTGCGGAACGGGTCACCTTGGTCGGGTCGAGGATGCCCATCTCGATCATGTCGCCGAAATCGCCATTGCCGGCGTTGTAGCCGAAGTTGCCCTTCCCTTCCTTCACCTTGTTGACGATGACGGAGGGTTCGTCGCCGGCATTGGCCACGATCTGACGCAGCGGCTCTTCCATCGCACGGCGCGCGATGCTGATGCCGACATCCTGCTCGTGGTTGTCGCCTTGCAGCGACTTGACCGCATCCAGGGCACGGATCAGCGCAACGCCGCCGCCGGGGACCACGCCCTCTTCCACCGCCGCGCGGGTGGCGTGCAGGGCGTCTTCGACGCGCGCCTTCTTCTCCTTCATCTCGACCTCGGTCGCGGCACCGACCTTGATCACCGCAACGCCGCCGGCCAGCTTGGCCATACGCTCCTGCAGCTTCTCGCGGTCGTAGTCGGAGGAGGTCTCCTCGATCTGCGAACGGATCTGCTCGACCCGGGCCTTGATGTCCTCGACCTTGCCGGCACCGTCGATGATGGTGGTGTTTTCCTTGGCCACCACGATCTTCTTGGCGGTGCCCAGGTCGTTCAGGGTTGCCTTCTCCAGCGACAGGCCGACCTCTTCGGAGATCACCTGACCGCCGGTGAGGATGGCGATGTCCTGCAGCATCGCCTTACGGCGATCGCCGAAGCCCGGCGCCTTGACGGCGGCGACCTTGACGATGCCGCGGATGGAGTTGACCACCAGGGTGGCCAGCGCCTCGCCTTCCACGTCCTCGGAGATGATCAGCAGCGGCCTGCTGGCCTTGGCCACCCCTTCCAGCACCGGCAGCAACTCGCGGATGTTGGAGATCTTCTTGTCGTGGATCAGGATGTAGGGATTCTCCAACTCCGCCGTCATGGTCTGCTGGTTGTTGACGAAGTACGGCGAAAGGTAGCCGCGATCGAACTGCATGCCCTCGACCACGTCCAGCTCATTGTCGAAGCCGGAACCGTCCTCGACGGTGATGACACCTTCCTTGCCCACCTTGTCCATCGCGCTGGCGATGATCTGGCCGATGGAGTCGTCGGAGTTGGCGGAGATGGTGCCGACCTGGGCGATGGCCTTGCTGTCGGTGCAGGGCTTGGACAGCCTCTTCAGCTCTTCCACCGCCACGGCCACGGCCTTGTCAATGCCGCGCTTCAGATCCATCGGGTTCATGCCGGCGGCAACCGACTTCATGCCTTCGATGACGATGGCCTGGGCCAGCACGGTGGCGGTAGTGGTGCCGTCACCGGCGACATCGGAAGTCTTGGAGGAGACCTCTTTCACCATCTGCGCGCCCATATTCTCGAACCTGTCTTTCAGCTCGATCTCCTTGGCCACGGAGACGCCGTCCTTGGTGATGGTCGGGGCGCCGAAGCTCTTCTCCAGAACCACGTTGCGGCCCTTCGGACCCAGGGTCACCTTGACGGCATTGGCCAGGATATTGACGCCACGCACCATGCCTTGGCGGGCGGAATCACCAAACCGAACTTCTTTTGCGCTCATATCTATTCTTCCTCTGCTAATTCGTTGTTTTCGGGTGAGATTGGCGGAGATCCGGGCGCTTAGCCCTCGATCACGCCCATCAGGTCTTCTTCGCGCATGACCAACAGGGTCTCGCCTTCGACCTTCACCTCGGTACCGGCATACTTGCCGAACAGCACCACGTCGCCGGCCTTCACATCTAGCGGTCGCACGTCGCCGTTCTCCAGGAGCTTGCCCTTGCCCACGGCAACGACTTCGCCCTGGATCGGCTTTTCGGTGGCACTGTCGGGGATCACGATGCCGCCCGCGGACATGCGCTCCTCTTCCTTGCGGCGAACGATCACACGATCATGCAGGGGACGAATTTTCATTCTTGCAAATCCTCTTTTAAGCTGATGATTTTTCAATGAAATAGCCGCTTCCTTAGGGTTGCGGCCGAGCCTATGCGGCGAGTTATTAGCACTCGCCGCTGGTGAGTGCTAATAATAATGGCGAGTCTCGGTTAGTCAAGGGGTGCAGCGGCCGGCGGCCGCCAATAAACCCGATAGCCCGGCACCATTGGCCTGTTTTCCGCCTCCCCAGCCATCATCCGGCCCCCGTCAGGTGACGAGGGCATGCCTGTCCGCAAAACGGGACCACCGCGCGCCCAATGAGTTGACGATAGCGACGCAACATGATTCCATTCCTGCGTGCGTCGATGGAAACAATCCCGGCAGCGCTTCCTCGGCGCCAGTTATCGTATCGACACGATACCGGTTCAAACTGGCGCGCACGACTGAATCACGGCCAACCCACCAAAGGAGATGCGATAGATGTCCCATTTGCACTGGGAACCCAGCCTGGATACGGACATCGATAGCATTGATACCCAGCACCGTCGCATAGTTGCCTACATCAATCAGCTCCACGACGCGATTTTGAACGAGGAACGCGCGGCAGTAGGGCAAATTCTCGATCAACTGATCGATTACACCATTACGCATTTCACGTTCGAAGAACGCCTGATGGAAAAGGCTGGGTATAGTCATCTCGCCGCCCACAAGACGGTGCACAACTCTTTCAAGAGCGGCGTCGCATCCTATAAACGGCGTTTCGACAACGGCGAGGACATCGCCAAGCAGCTACGTTCCGGCCTGTGCGTCTGGCTGATCGATCACATCAAACGGGAAGACGGCGCTTACGTGGGCGTCGTCAAAGCCCACTTGGGCAGCGAGTAGTCTATTCGACCAGTGAATACCGCCGGTCGTTTAGACAAGCTGCATGGTCCTTCGATTATGGCGCGGGAGTCCTTCCCCGCGGGGTAGCGCTCACAGCATCGGCGAACGGCTTCTTTCAGTCGTCTTCGCGCTTGAAATCGCCTTCGATGACGTTGGGATCATGGCCATGCGCGCGCGATGGAGGCGTCTGCACCACCACCGGGCGCACCAAGCCGCGCCGTAGCACGAACCAGATCACGGCCCGGCGTACCGGCGGAATCAGCCCGAGGAAACCTAACGCGTCAGTGAGAAAGCCGGGCGTGAGCAGCAGCGCGCCGGCGACCAGGATCACCACGCCCTCCAGCATCGGCATAGTCGGCAGCTCGCCCCGCGCCAACAGGGTCTGCACCCGCGCCAACGCCGCCAGCCCCTGGTGGCGCATCAGCTGCGCCCCGAGCACGGCGGTAAATACCACCAGCGCGACAGTGGGAATGACGCCGATCAGCGCCCCCACCTTGATCAGGAGATAGACCTCGATCAGGGGAATGAAGAGCAGCAGCAGGAATAAAAGACGAAACAGGGGCATCTCTAGAACAACGTGCAGGAAGCGGTCGATGAGCCATTATGCCCCAAACACCCCCTGCGGCGCACATTCGGGGGATTAATGCGGAAACAGGCCAAATTCGCTATCTTGCGCCCATGAAGCACTATCTCGTGATCAATACCTGCCCCGACCTGGCAACGGCGCAGCGGTTGGCTGAAATTGTGGTCGGCGGAAAGTTCGCCGCGTGCGTCAACGTCGTGCCGGGGGTGCAGTCGATCTACGCGTGGAACGGGGCACTGCAGCACGATCAGGAGTGCCTGCTCTACATCAAGACGCGAGCCGACCGCTATGCCGCGTTGGAGGAGGCGCTGCGGCGCCACCACCCGTATGAACTGCCGGAGATCATCGCGGTCCCAATCGAGAGCGGTCTGCCCGCCTACCTCGCCTGGGTCGACCAACAAACGGAAGAGTAGGGAATGAGAAAACAACTCAGACAATGGTTCATCCTGCTGGCGATCGCGCTGTCGCTATTCGGCCCACAGGCCAGGGCCGACGACCAGCCTCTTCCCGCCGACCAGGCCTTTCGTCTCACCGTCACCGCGCCCGGCGCCGACACGCTGCGCGCCCAATGGGTCATCGCCAAGAACTACTACCTATATAAGAGCAAGTTCCGCTTCACCAGCGCCAGCCCCGGCATGAGGTTGGGCGAAGCCGCATTCCCGTCGGCGCAGATCAAACAAGATCCGAACTTCGGCCGGCTCGAGGTCTATCACAACCGGGTGACCATCGACATTCCGCTGCGCCGCGGCGCAGGCGCCGGGACGACGATGACGCTGAACGTCACCTACCAGGGCTGCGCCGAAGTGCTGGGGGTGTGCTACCCGCCGCAGCACCGAAGCGTCAAGGTGACGCTGCCCGCGGCGGCCCCGACACCCGCCACAACAACGACCGGCAACCGCCCGCAACGGTTGAACAAGGCCCTGGCGCAGTTCAATCAGAATTTCGGCGGCGACAACAGCGGAGACAGCGAGATCCTGCCGGTGGACCAGGCCTTCCGCTTCGATGCCGCCATCAACGGCGACGTAATCAGCGCCAACTGGCAGATTGCGCCCGGCACCTACCTCTATCGCGACAAGGTACAGTTCGGCCTCGCAGACGCGCAGGGCGTCCGTATCGGCGCCTACACATTGCCGCCGGGCGAGGACAAGTACGAACAGGTATTGCAGAAACACGAGCGGATCTTTCGTAACCGGCTGGCAGTGCAGCTGCCGCTGACCGTCACCAATCCGGCAACCAAACAGGTCACGCTGTTGGTCAGTTACCAGGGCTGCTCCGCAGCGAGCGGCGTCTGCTATCCGCCGGTGCAGAAGCGGGTGGTGCTGACATTGGGCGCCGCAACGACCACCGCCGTCCCTGCGACAGCGGCGGCGGCCACCGCTGCCGCCTCGGACAGCGGCGCCACCACCAACGAAGCGCGCTTCCTCAACATTCTGTCCCACGGCAACCTGCTGACGGTGGTACTGGCGGCCCTGGCCGCAGGCCTGCTGATGGCCTTCACCGCCTGCGTCTATCCGATGATCCCGATCCTCTCCAGCATCATCGTCGGCCAGGGTGAGAAGACCAGTGTGGCCAGAAGCTTCGGCCTGTCGCTGGTCTATGTACTGGCGGTGGCGGTGACCTTCGGCGTAGTGGGCGGCATCACGGCCCTGGCCGGCGGCGGCGTCGGCATCCAGGCATCGTTCCAGAGCCCGTGGCTGCTGCTGCCGTTCGCCGCGCTGTTCGTGATCCTGGCGTTGGCGATGTTCGGCTTCTACGACATCCAGATGCCCAGCGCGCTGCAAAGCCGCCTCAATGCGCTGAGCAACCGCCAGCGCGGCGGCACGCTGATCGGCGTGGCGCTCATGGGCGTGTTCTCGGCGCTGATCGTCGGTCCCTGCGGTGGCCCGTTCCTGATTGGCGCCCTCGGCTACGCCGCCTCCAACGGCAAACTGGCCGACGGCTTCCTGGCCCTGTTCAGTCTGGGCCTCGGCATGGGGCTGCCGTTGCTGCTGGTCGGTCTCGGCGGCGGCGCGCTGCTGCCGCGCGCCGGCGGCTGGATGAGCACGGTGAAAGCCGTGGCCGGAGTGATCCTGTTGAGCGTCACCATCATCTTCCTGGAACGGCTACCGGCCTTGATCCCGCCGGGGGTTACGATGCTGCTGTGGAGCACCTTATTCATTGTTTCCGCCGTCTACATGGGCGCACTGGAATCGATCGCCGCCGGCGCCAGCGGCTGGCGGCGGCTGTGGAAGGGACTGGGTATCGTGCTGCTGATCTACGGAACGGTGGTGCTGCTGGGCAGCATCAGCGGCGGCGTCAGCGTCACCGACCCGCTGCACGGTTCGCGCCTGCTGGGCAGCGCCGTGTCGGAATCGGGCGGCGCGGCCGGCGGCGCTGCGACGGCGGCGCGGCCTCTGCCGTTCAAGCGCATCAGCTCAGTCGCCGACCTACAGCGCGAGCTGGCGGCCGCCAAGGCGGCGGGCAAACCGGTAATGCTCGACTTCTACGCCGACTGGTGCGGCTACTGCAAGGATTACGAGGCCTATGTCTTCCCCAACCAGGCGGTCCAGCAAAGCCTGGCGGGCGTCGTACTGCTGCAGGCGAACGTAACGGCGCAGAATGACGCCGACCGCAAACTGATGGAAAAGGTGGGAGTGTTCCTGCCGCCCGCCATCCTGTTCTTCGACCGGAACGGACATGAAGTGCGCAGCGACCGGGTCATCGGCTACATGGACCCGGCCGCATTCCAGGCGCAGGTGCGTCGCGCCCTGGCCCAGTGAACCGTCTCGTGCGCCGCCGCTTGTTCGCCTCGCTGCTGCTGTTGAGCACCGGCCTGCTGCTGGTTGCATGCAGCAAGCACGCCGAATCCGACAGCGTCGTGGCAAGCTCGGCACCGTCGGTGCTCGCGACCGGAGAGGCGTTCCCCGACCTCAATGGTAAGCTGCAACCGTTGGCGCAATGGAAAGGAAGGGTGGTGCTGCTCAACTTCTGGGCGCCGTGGTGTCCACCGTGCCGCAAGGAGATCCCCGACCTGGTGAAACTACAGGCGAAATACGCAAACCGCGGCTTCACCGTCGTCGGCATCGCCATCGATACGGCCGACAACACCCAGGCATTCACCGACCAGCAGTTCGACCTCAACTACCCCATTTTGGTAGGCGGCGAAAAAGGGATTGAACTGGCAAAAAGGCTCGGCAATACGGTCGGCGTACTGCCCTACAGCGTCATCCTCGACCGCCGGGGAGAGGTGCTCTATACCCACCGCAGCGAGATCGATCCAGCACGGGTGGAGCAGATACTACGCCCCATCATGTGACGGGCGTCACGGCTTTATTTGGCGCCATCATGACAGGAACGGTGGTGAATTTGCGTCATCTCTCCTTCCTAGACAAACCCACGCCCTTCGTGCACAATCTCCCGCCGTATGTCGCTCATTCTGCGGGAGCAATCCCACCCGCGCGTGGGAACTTGCGGACAACCACCGAGATCTGACGGCAAAATAATAATATCTCGACGATACCGCACGTTAGGGGAGTTCCATGGCGAAACTGCTGGTTATAAACGGTCCCAACCTCAATCTGCTGGGGACGCGCGAACCCCAACACTACGGCCGCACCACCCTGGCCGAGATCGACGCCCGACTGACCGAATTGGCGGCCGGGGCCGGCCACACGCTGGAGAACTTCCAGAGCAACGCCGAACATGGGCTGGTGGAGCGGATCCACCGCGCCCGCGACGAAGATGTCGCCTTCATCATCATCAATCCGGCCGCCTTCACCCACACCAGCGTCGCATTGCGCGACGCGCTGGCGGCGGTAGCGATCCCGTTTATCGAGGTACACCTCTCCAACGTGCACGCCCGTGAGCCGTTCCGCAAACATTCCTATCTGTCGGACATTGCCCGCGGCGTCATTAGTGGACTGGGACCACTGGGTTACGAACTGGCGCTCACTGCGGCGCTGCAACAAATTTCTGCGAACAACAACTGAATAGGACACACCACGATGGACATTCGCAAGGTCAAGAAACTCATCGAGCTGCTGGAGGAGTCCGGCATCGCCGAGATCGAGATCCACGAGGGCGAAGAATCGGTACGCATCAGCCGCTACAGCCAGAACGTTGCCCCGACGGTCGCAGTCGCCGCCCCGGCAGCGGCGGTAGCCGCGGCCCCCGCCGCCGTCGCGCCGGCCGCCGAAGCCAAGGCAGAGGAGATCAGCGGTCATGCCGTCACCTCCCCCATCGTCGGCGCCTTCTACCGCTCGCCGTCGCCCAACGCCAAGGCCTTTGTCGAGGTCGGCTCACGCGTCAATGTCGGCGACACCCTGTGCATCATCGAAGCGATGAAAATAATGAACCAAATCGAGGCAGACAAGGCCGGCGCCGTCAAGGCCATCCTGGTGGAAAACGGCGAGCCGGTGGAATTCGGCCAACCGCTGTTCATCATCGAATAATCACGCCGCACGCGAGCAACCAACCTCTTATGTTCGACAAAATCGTTATTGCCAATCGCGGCGAAATCGCACTACGCATCCTGCGCGCCTGCCGCGAAATGGGCATCAAAACCGTGGCGGTCCACTCCACCGCCGATCGTGACCTCAAGCATGTGCGACTGGCCGACGAGTCGGTCTGCATCGGTCCCCCACCCTCCGCCCAGAGCTATCTCAACGTACCGGCGCTGATCAGCGCGGCGGAGGTAACCGACGCCGAAGCGATCCATCCCGGTTACGGCTTCCTGTCCGAAAACGCCGACTTTGCCGAACGGGTGGAGCAGAGTGGTTTCGCCTTCATCGGACCGCGCGCCGACACCATCCGCCTGATGGGCGACAAGGTCTCCGCCAAGGACGCCATGATCCAGTCCGGCGTACCCACCGTGCCCGGTTCCGGCGGCGCCCTGCCCGATGACCCGGACGAGTGCATCCGCATCGGCCGCGAGGTCGGCTATCCGGTCATCATCAAGGCCGCGGGCGGCGGCGGCGGCCGCGGCATGCGCGTGGTGCACTCCGAAGCCCACCTGCTCAACTCCATTTCGCTCACCCGCGCCGAGGCCGGCTCCGCCTTCGGCAACGACGTGGTGTACATGGAGAAGTACCTGGAAAATCCGCGTCACGTGGAGATCCAGGTGCTGTCCGACACCCACGGCAACGCCATCTACCTGGGCGAGCGCGACTGCTCCATGCAGCGCCGTCACCAAAAGGTAATCGAAGAGGCCCCGGCCCCCGGCATTACTGAAGAACAACGCCGCACGATCGGCGAACGTTGCGCCCGTGCCTGTCAGGAGATCGGCTACCGCGGCGCCGGCACCTTCGAATTCCTGTACGAAAACGGCGAGTTCTACTTCATCGAAATGAACACCCGTGTCCAGGTGGAACACCCGGTCACGGAAATGATCACCGGCGTGGACATCGTCAAGGAACAGATCCTCATCGCCGCCGGCGAACCGCTCTCCTACCGGCAGGAAGACATCACGCTGCGTGGCCACGCCGTCGAGTGCCGCATCAACGCCGAGGATCCGAACAACTTCATGCCCTCGCCCGGCACCATCAGCCAGGTGCACTTTGCTGGCGGCCCCGGCGTACGTATCGACAGCCATATCTACAGCGGTTACAAGGTTCCGCCCTATTACGACTCGATGATCGGCAAATTGATCACCTGGGGCGAGGACCGCGAATCGGCGCTGGCGCGTATGCACACGGCGCTGAGCGAGATGGTCATCGAGGGGATCAAGACCAACATCCCGCTGCATCAGGAACTGGTGCGCGACACCGCCTTCCGGGCCGGCGGCACCAACATCCACTATCTGGAAAAGAAGCTGGGCTTGTAGCCACTCGCACCCGATGGCGCCGCTGCATGGCGGCAGCGGCGCCATATTCCTCTCGCGCAGAACGGTTCGAGCGCGGACACCCCCCGTCGGTTGCGGTATCATTCCCCGCATTCCCGTCGAACGGTTCCACCCATGTCCTGGCTACAACTGATTTTCGAAACCGACGCCGACAGCGCGCCGTCTCTCTCCGACCTGCTGAGCGAGGCCGGCGCCCTGGCGGTGACCCTGGAGGACGACGCCGATCAACCGCTGTACGAGCCGCCGCCCGGCGCCACGCCGCTGTGGCAGGCCACCCGCGTCGTGGCCCTGTTCGAGCAGGGCCACGACATGAACGCAATCCTCGCCGCGGTCGCCGCCGCCTGGGCGCCGCGGGAACTCCCCGCCTGGCGCCTGGAAGAGTTGGAAGATCGGGAGTGGAGCCGCGAATGGATGGATACTTTCCGGCCCATGAGGTTCGGCGAACGCCTCTGGATCGTGCCGAGCTGGAGCGAAGCGCCCGCGGCGGAAGCGGTCAATATCCTGCTCGATCCCGGCCTCGCCTTCGGCACAGGTACCCACCCCACCACGCGCCTGTGCCTGGAGTGGCTCGATCAGAATGACCCGGCCGACGCCCGGGTCGTGGACTACGGCTGCGGCTCCGGCGTCCTCGCCATCGCTGCCGCCAAGCTTGGCGCCGACCGCGTTTGGGCCGTGGACAACGACCCGCAGGCGCTGCTGGCGACGTGCGACAACGCGGCCCGCAATGACGTGCAGGAACGCATCGTCACGGCTCTTCCGGAGCATCTGCCCGAGGCGCGCTGCGACGTGCTGATCGCCAACATCCTGGCGGAACCGCTGATCGCCCTGGCGCCGCGCTTCGCCCTGCTGGTGCGACCCGAGGGACGGCTTGTGCTCTCCGGCATTCTGCCCGATCAGGCGACGGCGGTATTAAGCGCTTACAGTGACTGGTTCGAGATGGCGCCGGTCGTCGAATGCGATGGTTGGGTGCGCTTGGAAGGGCGGCGAAAATAAGCTAACGTGTCGAGAATTTGCGGGCCGCGGGCATGTCTCCGCCGCCGGGCAAAATGAACAGGAAAGGGCACCGACAACCATGTTAACCCAGTGCCCGCAATGCAAGACCGTATTCCGTCTGCGCGCAGAGCAGCTCAGCGCCGCCGGGGGTAAGGTGCGTTGCGGTCAATGCCACAGCGTCTTCGACGCCAGCCACCACCTGGTCGAGCAGCCGTCCCCGAAACCGGTGCCTGCAGAGGCACCCGTCCCGCCGCGCGCCCCCGCGGACAAAGCCCCTTCCCCAACTTTCGCTCCGGTGGTGCCTGAGCCGGTGGTGCCTGAGCCGGTCCGGAGCATCGCAACCGATCGCGGTGACCCCGCGGCGGAAATGGATGACCTCTCGATCCAGTTGGATCAGCTGTTCAGCGACATCGACCAGAGCACGGTGCGCTCCGCAGCCGAACCCGCAGCCTCGCCGGGCGCGCTTGCCGGAGGAGGCGGTGAGGCCTTCGGCGCAGTCCAGATCGAAACCTTGCTGACCTCGGAGGCCGGCCCCGAGGAGTCGGAGCTGCCCTGGCATCACGAAGAGGCGACGACAACCTTCGACAGCGTCGCACCGATCGCTGACGCCGGCGCCGCCCCGGACCCGTCCGAATTGGCAATCGATGACGGAGATGACGATATTGCGGAATTCGACCTACCCGAACCCGAACTCACGACGGCGCAACCCATTTTCAAAGAGCGGGCCGCCGCGCCTACGCTACCGCCGACATTCGGCGACATCGCCGTGCAAAGCCGTGTCAGCGGCTGGGCCACCCTGGGCTGGTCACTCGGTATCCTGTTGCTGCTGGCGGCCCTGTTCGGCCAATACGCCTACCTCAACAGCACCGATCTGGTGCGTTATGCCCAGCTGCGACCGGCGCTGGAGCAACTGTGCCGCTATAGCGGCTGCGCCATTCCGCCGCGACGTGACGTCAAGGACATCACCCTGCTGGAGCGCGACATCCGTTCCAGCGACAAATACCAAGGCGTGCTGATCATCACCGCCACACTGGTCAACCGCGCCCCGTTCGCCCAGCCCTACCCCGACGTAAAGGTGGCCATGCACGATGTGGACGGCAACGTGGTGGCGTCGCGGCTATTCCATCCCAACGAGTACCTGGCCGGCGGCGACCGACATTCGTCGTTTGCGGCGCAGGCGACGGCGCAACTTGAATTGCGGGTGGCTGACCCGGGACCGGCGGCGGTCGGTTTCGAATTCACATTTTATTGAGCCGGGGAGCGGCTTCGCTTTGTACGCCGACGAGGCCTGGGGTATGATTTGCGGTTCCCGTTTTACACCTGTTTTCAAGCGATGCAGATCGGACCTTACAAGTTGCTCAACAATCTGGTGCTCGCGCCGATGGCGGGTGTCACTGACCGGCCGTTCCGCCAATTGTGCAAGCAGTTGGGGGCCGGCATGGCGGTATCGGAGATGGTGTCGTCCAACTCCCTGTTGTGGGGCAGCGAAAAGACCAAACGCCGCGCCGACCACGACGGCGAGGTGGAACCGCGCAACGTCCAGATCATGGGAGCCGACCCGCAGCTGATGGCCGCCGCCGCCCGCTACAACGTGGACAACGGCGCCCAGATCATCGACATCAATATGGGTTGCCCGGCCAAGAAGGTGTGCAATGTGATGGCCGGCTCGGCGCTGCTGCGCGACGAAGCGTTGGTGCAGCGCATTCTGGAGGCCGTGGTGGGTGCCATCCCCGAGGTGCCGGTCACCCTCAAATTCCGCACCGGCTGGGACCGCGACCACAAGAACGGCGTCGCCATCGCCCGTATCGCCGAGGCGGTGGGCATGCAGTCGCTGGCGATCCACGGCCGCACCCGCGCCGACGGCTACAGCGGCGAGGCGGAGTACGACACCATCGCCGCCATCAAGGCCTCGGTACGCATCCCGGTCATCGCCAACGGCGACATCACCTCGCCGGAAAAGGCCCGGCATGTGCTCGACCGTACCGGCGCCGACGGCCTGATGATCGGCCGTGCCGCCCAGGGCCGTCCATGGATCTTCCGCGAGATCGCCCACTTCCTGACGACGGGCGAGAAATTGCCCGAACCGACAGCGCAGGAAGTACGCGACATCCTGCTCGGGCACCTGCACAATCTTTACGCCTTCTACGGCGAATACACCGGCGTGCGCATGGCACGCAAACACATCTCCTGGTACAGCAAGGGCCAGCGCCACGGCGCCGCCTTCCGCCAGGAAGTCAACCGCGTGGAGAACGCGGAACAACAAATGGCAATGGTCAAGGCTTTTTTTGACTGCACCACAATAGGGGGGGAGCTGGCGGCATGAACGAAACCAGCGTGGCGAGCGGCGCTATTCCGCTGAACGGCATGGTGCGCAACGCATTACAACAATATTTCCGGGATCTCAACGGCCACGAGCCGAACGACCTTTACCAGTTGCTGCTGACCGAGGTGGAACGGCCGCTGCTGGAGACCGTCATGCACTACGCAGGCGGCAACCAGACCCGCGCCGCCCAGGCCCTCGGCATCAACCGCGGCACCCTGCGCAAAAAGCTCAAGCAGTACGGCCTGGACAACTAAACAAGATTAGAACCACGGGGGACACGGAGCGGGGGAATTCTGCTCATCATGCATCCCCGTGTTCCCCGTGGTTAATTGCTTTATTGCCTTTATCGAGGAACAACCATGAACAAGATCGAACGCGCGCTGCTCAGCGTCTCCGACAAGAGCGGCATCGTGGAATTCGCCCGGGCGCTGACCGAACAGGGCGTCGAACTGCTCTCCACCGGCGGCACCGCCAAACTGCTGGCGCAGAACGGCCTCAAGGTGATCGAGGTCTCCGACTACACCGGCTTTCCGGAGATGATGGACGGCCGGGTAAAGACCCTGCACCCGAAGATCCACGGCGGCATCCTCGGCCGGCGCGGCACCGACGACGCGGTGATGGCGCAGTACGGCATCGGCGGCATCGACCTCATCGTGGTCAACCTTTATCCATTCGAGCAGACCGTGGCCAAGCCCGACTGTTCCCTTGAGGATGCCATCGAGAACATCGACATCGGCGGCCCCACCATGCTGCGCGCCGCCGCCAAGAACCACAAGGACGTCACCGTGGTGGTCGACGCCGCCGACTACGCCACGGTGCTGGAGGAGATGAAGGCCAACGACGGCGCCACCCGTCACGCCACCCGCTTCTCGCTGGCGATCAAGGTGTACGAACACACGGCGCGCTACGACGGCGCCATCGCCAATTACTTCGGTCGCCTGGTCGACGGCGAGAAAACCGCGTTTCCGCGCACCGTCAACCTGCAGTTCGTCAAGGCGCAGGAGATGCGCTACGGCGAGAACCCGCACCAGCAGGCGGCGTTCTACGTCGAGCACCGTCCCGAGGCCGGCAACCTGGCCAGCGCCCGCCAACTGCAGGGCAAGGAGCTCTCCTACAACAACATCGGCGACACCGACGCAGCGCTGGAGTGCGTGAAGCAGTTTGCCGAGGCGCCCGCCTGCGTCATCGTCAAGCACGCCAACCCCTGCGGCGTCGCCTACGGCAGCAACCTACTGGAGGCCTACGACCGCGCCCATCAGACCGACCCCGAGTCGGCCTTCGGCGGCATCATCGCCTTCAACGGCGAGCTGGACGCCGCTACCGCCAAGGCCATCGTCGAACGCCAGTTCGTCGAGGTGATCATCGCCCCCACCGTCTCCGCCGCGGCGATCGAGGTGGTGGCGGCGAAGAAGAACGTGCGTCTGCTCGAATGCGGCCAGTGGCCGGAGCAACCGGCTCCGCGCCTCGACTACAAGAAAGTCACCGGCGGTCTGCTGGTACAGGATGCGGACCTCGTCCTCGCCAACGAGTTGAAGGTGGTAAGCAAGCGCCAACCTACGCCGAAGGAGATGGAGGACCTGCTGTTCGCCTGGCGTATCGCCAAGTTCGTCAAATCCAACGCCATCGTCTACGCCCGCGACAAGATGTCCATCGGCGTCGGCGCCGGCCAGATGAGCCGTGTCAATTCGGCGCGCATCGCCGGCATCAAGGCCGCGCACGCCGGGCTCGAGGTGAAGGGCTCGGTGATGGCCTCCGACGCCTTCTTCCCGTTCCGCGACGGCATCGACTCGGCCGCCGCCGCCGGCATCGCGGCGGTGATTCAGCCGGGCGGTTCGATGCGCGACGAGGAGGTGATCGCCGCCGCCGACGAACATGGCATGGCCATGGTGTTCACCGGCATGCGCCACTTCCGTCACTGAGCCGGACTGCCGTCCCGGTGACGAGGCCGCTCATTCCCCCTAAGCAGGCTATGTCATTTGCCGCAATATTTGGTAGCATCTGCCTAATAACCATTGCTGGCCAATGGGTTATTGCACTGCACACACAATAGCCGCGGCATCACCGCGGCAACGGCGAGCACCCCATCCGGGCGAGGACATAAAACCGTCACCTGAGTATGGGATAACGCCCAGCATCAAGGGAGAGGTGAGCTATGTTTTACTTTGTCTGGGAATCGAGCCTGGAGACGGGCATCGATATCATCGATACGCAACATCGGCGTATCGTCGACTACATCAATCAGCTGCACGTGGCGATCTCCGATAAGGATCGCAACGAAGTCGAGCGCATCCTCAATCAGATGATCGACTACACCATCACTCACTTCACCTTCGAAGAGAGCCTGATGGAAAAGGCGGGCTATGCGCACGTCGGCGCCCATAAAGCGGTGCACGAAGCCTTTACCAATCGTATCGCCTCCTACAAGCAGCGCTTCGACAACGGCGAGGACATCGCCAAGAAGCTGCTGTCCGACCTGCGCATCTGGCTCACCAACCACATCAAGCACGAGGACGGCGATTATTCGGGCGTCGTCAAGGAACACCTGCGCCGCGACATCGACAAGGGCTGGCTGTCGAAAACCCTGGGCCGCCTGTTCGGTAACGCCTGACTCGACTCATCCCTCGTCCGCCTCACTCCGCGCCGCACCCATTATTGTGCGGTGCGGACAGGTTCGCAGACTTGACGATGCTGAAACGGTCGCTGACCGTGCCGCCGGCAAGATCCAGCAGCAGCGAGCCGCGCTGATGGCGCTACACCGCCGCCGCTGCGGTAGGTACCGTACTCGGTGCCGACCGCAGAAGTAATAGCGGGTCGACGGCTGCAGACGGCCCAGTCGCACCACATATCCCATACGCGCGGCGCACTCGCCTGCCGAGTGCTCCAGCCGCCCCGGCACCATGGCCGTAGCGCACCAGCCCATCTCCTGACGGCCGCTTTGCCAACGCACGGTGACGCCATTGGGTGTCATAACCTGCAGATAGGGCGCGCTGCCCGCCGTAACGGGCTCTGCCAGGCAACCTCGATCGGCCGGCCGGCGCCCCCCGCCAGCAGGAATATGACCGAACCCACGGCAGCGCGGCACAGCCAATGGAAAAATAATGGCAATTTCACGGGAACTCCTGGCGCCAGTGTGGGGTCTTTAGCAAAGGCATGGCCGTTTCCGGTCCTATGATATAATCCCGACAGAATTTCTAACCCGCGCGCCGTCCGGGCAGCGTAGAGAACAATTTAATGACCAAAATCCCCCGCCTGCTCCGCTTTCTGCTTGCCACTATCGTCATCTACCTGGTCGCCTTTTCGGTGTTGCGTCTCGGCTTTCTCTGGTATTTTCACCAGGATACCCACGGTATCAGCACCAAGGAGTTGCTGTACTCCCTTTATCTCGGTGTGAAGTTCGACCTGCGTCTGACGCTGATCATGCTGCTGCCGATCTTCCTGCTTGGCTGGATCAGTTGGCTCAGCCCGTTCAAAAGTCGTGGCGCCAAGAACTTGTGGATAGGTTACCTGTCGGTAGTGACGGCGGGGGTACTGCTGTTCTATTTCTTCAATTTCGGCTGGTTCGCCTATCTCAAGACGGATATGGGCATCGGCGTACTGCGTTTCCTCGGCGACTTGCGTGACTCGACAGGTATGGTATGGGAAACCTATCCGGTGGTGACCCTGACGCTGCTGCTGATTGTGCTGGTCACCGCCTTCGGTTACCTGCTGCATCGCATGATCCGATTCTGCAGCACCCGGTCAACGCCGGCCTACCGCTGGAAGGGCAAGACCGTCACCGCCGTGCTCACTTTCTTCCTAGTGCTGTTCGGTCTCTACGGCAAGTGGGGCTGGTACCCGCTGCGCTGGAGTGATGCCTTTGCCATGTCCCACAACTTCAGCGGCCAGCTGGCCATCAACCCGGTGATCTACTTCGTCGACACCGTGCGTGCCGGCGTTGGGGTCAAGGTCAAACCGGCCGAGGTCCGCAAATACTACGGCATGATGTCCAACTATCTGGGGGTGGATCATCCGAACCCGCAGACGCTCAACTTCGAGCGCACCGCCAGCCTGGCCAAGCCGTTGGGCAAGAACCTCAACGTGGTCGTCGTCATCATGGAGTCGTTCGCCTCCTACAAGTCGGACCTTGCGGACAACCCGCTGCATACGACCCCCAACATGGACCGGCTGGCCCACGAAGGTTATTTCTTCAAGAATTATTATGACCCGACCCCCGGCACCGCCCGTTCGGTATTCGCCACCGTCACCGGCATCCCTGATGTGGCGGACAACTGGACCTCCACCCGCAACCCGCGCGTCATCAACCAGCAGGTCATCGCCAACGGCTACAAGGGCTATGACAAGTACTATTTCATCGGCGGCAGCGCCAGCTGGGGCAATATTCGCGGTCTGCTCGGCCACAACATCCATGGTATCCATATCATGGAGGAGAAAGACTACAGCGCACCACGCATGGATGTCTGGGGCATTTCGGATCTCGATCTGTTCCGCGAAGCGAACAAACGTTTCGAGAAGAAGAAAAAGCCGTTTTTCGCCATCATCCAGCTCGCGGGCAATCATCGTCCCTACAATATCCCGCCCGACGCCAAAAAGTCTGGTTTCAAATATGAGCACCCGCCGATGGCGCAACTCAAACGCTACGGTTTCCATTCTGAAGAAGAGTTCAACTCTTTCCGTTTTATGGACTTCTGTGTAGGCCAGTTCATCGAGATGGCGACCGAGGCTGGCTATGCCAAAAATACGGTCTTCGCGTTCTACGGCGATCACGGCCTGCCTTTCTTCTATCAGGCGGTAAACGCCCCGTTGGCCGACCAGCAACTTGGTTTTGTTCACAACCGGGTACCACTGGTCATCTACAGCCCGCGGATCAAAAACCCCCAGACCTTTAACGAGGTGGCGGGAGAGGAAGACATCATGGCGACCATGGCCGGATTGTCAGGCCAGACCTATGTCAACACCACCCTGGGGCGAGACCTGTTCGATCCGCGCTTCGGCAAAAACCGCTATGCGTTCAAGATCGTCCATCAGCGCCATCCTCTGATTGGCATGATCGGTAACAAGTTCTACTTCCAGATGCATCCGGACGGCAGCGACAAACACCTGTTCCTGCTGCACAGCCCCGATCCGAAGCAGGACGTCAGCAAGCAGTACCCGAAGGTGTTCGCCAAGATGCATGCGCTCCTCCGCGGCTACTACGAAACTGCGGTCTACATGCTGTACAACAACAAACCGCTGCCGGGCGACAAGTAAGCGCCAACCAACCAAACCACGGGGCCACCAGGGACCAACACCCTGGCGGCCCCGTGGCGTTTCATGCCGCCCGCCTTTTCACCCTCCCCCGTCGATTTGAGTAAAATGCCCCCTTTGCCCAACTCTGGAAGGAACGGTCAATGAAGGTACTGGTAATCGGCAGCGGCGGACGCGAGCATGCACTGGCCTGGAAGGCGGCCCAGTCGGCCGGCGTGACCACGGTTTATGTCGCGCCGGGCAACGCCGGCACCGCCCGCGAGGCGAAGCTGGAGAACGTCGCCATCGCAGTGGACGATATCCCGGCTCTGGTGGCCTTTGCCCGCGATCACGCCGTGGATCTGACCATTGTCGGGCCCGAGGCGCCGCTGGTGCTGGGCGTGGTCGACGCCTTTCAGGCGGCCGGTCTGCGCTGTTTCGGCCCCACCAAGGCGGCGGCCCAGCTGGAGGGCTCCAAGGCATTCACCAAGGACTTCCTGGCCCGTCACCGCATCCCCACCGCCGCCTACGGCAACTTCACCGATATCGATCAGGCCCTCGCCTATGTGCGCATCCAGGGCGCCCCCATCGTCATCAAGGCCGACGGCCTGGCCGCCGGCAAGGGCGTGATCGTCGCCATGACCCTGGCCGAAGCCGAGTCCGCAGTGCGCGACATGCTGGCGGGCAACGCCTTCGGCGCCGCGGGCCACCGGGTCGTGGTGGAGGAATTCCTGCAAGGAGAGGAGGCCAGCTTCATCGTCATGGCGGACGGCGAACACGTGCTGCCCATGGCCACCAGTCAGGACCACAAGCGCGTCGGCGACGGCGACACCGGCCCCAACACCGGCGGCATGGGGGCCTATTCGCCCGCCCCGGTGGTCACGCCGGCGGTCCATCAACGCATCATGGACGAGGTGATCCGGCCCACCGTGCGCGGCATGGCCGCCGAGGGCCACCCCTACACCGGTTTCCTCTATGCGGGACTGATGATCGGCGCCGACGGCGTCCCCAAGGTGATCGAATACAACTGCCGTTTCGGCGACCCGGAAACCCAGCCGATCATGATGCGCCTGCGCTCCGATCTGGTCGCCCTGTGCCAGGCAGCCCTCGACGGCCGGCTGGACCGGTGCGAGACCGACTGGGACCCGCGCCCGGCCGTGGGGGTGGTGTTGGCGGCCCGAGGCTATCCCGGCGACTACCGCAAGGGCGACGTCATCGACGGCCTCGATGCGGCCGACGATGCCGACAGTAGGGTCTTCCACGCCGGCACCGCCCTGCGTGACGGGCAGGTGGTCAGCGCCGGCGGCCGGGTGCTGTGCGCCACCGCCCTGGGCCACAGCGTCACCCAAGCCCAGGCCGCCGCCTACCGGCTGGCGGCTCGGGTCCGCTGCGACAGCCTGTTTTACCGCACGGATATCGCCTACCGCGCCATCGCCCGGGAAACGCAATAACGGGGGACAAACGGGCTGACCGGGGAAACACGACCCCGCCATCTGGCGCTCGACCCCATGATTTTCGTATTATGGTCGGATTCTTGTCGGAAAAAACCATTACAACGAAGCGGTGAGGCAGCCGTAAGCGACGGATACAAGAAAGATTTCCAGCTATTTTTACTTTTGCTAAGGAGCACACAACATGTCCGAGAAGCACCCAGTGATCGCGGTCACCGGTTCCTCCGGTGCCGGCACGACCACGGTCAAGAACGCCTTCGAACACATCTTCCACCGCGAAGGGCTCAAGCCTCTGGTGGTCGAAGGCGACTCGTACCACAAGTACGACCGTGCCTCCATGAAGACCGCCATGGACGAGGCCGCCAAGAAGGGCAACGACCACTTCAGCCACTTCGGTCCCGAAGCCAACCACTTCGACCTGCTGGCCGAGACCTTCGCCACCTACGGCCGCACCGGCAAATGCAAGCGCCGCTACTACATCCACAGCGACGCCGAAGCGGTGGACCACAACAAACGCCTCAACGCCAGCTACAAGGCCGGTGAATTCACCCCCTGGGAGACCATCTCCGACAAGACCGACCTGCTGTTCTACGAAGGGCTGCACGGCGGCGCCGTGGACGGCAAGGTCGACGTGGCCCAGCACACCGACCTGCTGATCGGCGTGGTGCCCATCGTCAACCTGGAGTGGATCCAGAAGATCCACCGCGACAACGCCCAGCGCGGCTACTCCGCCGAGGCGATCGTCGACACCATCCTGCGTCGCATGCCGGACTACGTGAACTACATCACCCCGCAGTTCTCCCGTACCGACATCAATTTCCAGCGCGTGCCGACGGTGGACACCTCCAACCCGTTCATCGCCCGCGACATCCCGACACCGGACGAGAGCTTCGTGGTGATCCGCTTCCACGACCCGAAGAAGTTCAACGTCGACTTCCCCTACCTGCTGTCGATGATCCACGACTCCTTCATGTCGCGCCGCAATGTCATCGTCGTCCCCGGCGGCAAGATGGGCTTCGCCATGGAAGTCATTCTCGCCCCCATCATCCACCGCATGATGGAGAAGAGCAGCACGGCGAAGGGCAAGGGCGCGAAGTAGGCGTCATCCCAGCATCGCATGTGAAACAGGCCCGCAACAGCGGGCCTGTTTCTTTTTCGCGCTGTTGCATAACGACGCCGCATGCACGCTCGGCGTGCCGCCGGCGACATAGTTGGCTATCATGTCATCACAACCGGCGGTGACGCCGCCCCACTTCGACAGAAGGTATGCCCACCATGGTCACAGCGATCATCCTGTTCAACGTCGACCGCCGCAGGATCAACGACATTGCCGAGCAGCTGGCAAGCATGGAAGAGATATCGGAAGTCTATTCGGTCAGCGGCAACTACGATCTGGTCGCCATCGTGCGGGTGAACAACAATGATGATTTGGCGGCATTGGTCACCGGCCGCCTGGTGAAGATCGACGGCATCGAGAAAACCGACACCATGCTCGCGTTCAAGGCCTACTCCCGCCACGACCTCGATGCGATGTTTTCGGTCTGAGCACGCAACGCGCCGTCGGCATCGTACGATTCAACCACCGGCCAATTCGCCGAACAGGTCGTGTTCGCCGGCAGCCGTTATCGTAACCCGCACCAACTGCCCTGCCTCCAGCCCCGCACTCTTTTCGATGATCACCGTGCCGTCGATCTCCGGCGCATCGGCGCTGCCGCGGCCATAGGCCTCGTCCTCACCGACCTCGTCCACCAACACCGTTAGCGTCCTGCCCACCTTGTCCTGCAACTTGTCGGCGCTGATCGCCGTCTGCAATTCCATGAAGCGTTCCAACCGCTCCTCTTTCAACTCTTCCGACACCGGATTCGGCAATGCATTGGCGGCGGCGCCTGCCACCGGCGAATAGGCGAAGGCACCGACGCGATCCAGCCGCGCCTCCTCGATGAAGGCCAGCAGTTGCTCGAAATCCTCGTCGGTCTCGCCGGGAAAACCGACGATGAAAGTGGAACGCAGCGTCAGGTCGGGACATGTGGCGCGCCACTGTTCGATGCGTTGCAGCGTGTTTTCGATATTGCCGGGACGGCGCATCGCCTTGAGGATACTTGGGCTGGCATGCTGCAGCGGCACATCGAGATAGGGCAGGATCACACCCTCTGCCATCAACTCGACCAGTTCGTCCACGTGCGGATAGGGATAGACGTAGTGCAGCCGTACCCAGGCGCCGAGCGAACCGAGTTGGCGCGCCAGTTCAGTGACGCGCGTCTTCACCGGGCGCCCCTGCCAGAAACCGGTGCGGTATTTAAGGTCCACGCCGTAGGCGGCGGTATCCTGCGCCACGATCAGCAGCTCCCTCACGCCGGCACCCACCAGCTTCTCCGCCTCCTTCAGCACATCGCCCGCCGGCCGGCTCATCAGGTCGCCGCGCATCGACGGGATGATGCAGAAGGTGCAGCGCTGATTGCAGCCTTCGGCGATCTTGATGTAGGCGTAGTGGCGCGGCGTCAGCTTGATCCCGCCCGGCGGCACCAGATCGCTGTAGGGGTCATGGTGCGGCGGCAGGTGGCTGTGCACCGCATCCATCACCTGTTGCAGCGAGTCGGGACCGGTCACCGCCAGCACCTGCGGGTGGGCGTTGCGGATCACCTGCTCCTTGGCGCCGAGACAACCTGTGACGATGACGCGGCCGTTCTCCGCCAGCGCCTCGCCGATGGTCTCCAGCGACTCCTCCACCGCGGCATCGATGAAGCCGCAGGTATTCACCACCACCAGGTCGGCATCGTCGTAGGTCGGCACGATGCGGTAGCCCTCGGCGCGCAAATGGGTCAGGATGCGCTCGGAATCGACCGTCGCCTTGGGACAGCCGAGGGAGATGAAACCGACTTTGGGAATGGGCTTGCTCATGGGAATGATTGGCTCCAATGGAAGTCCTATTTTAGCAGGAGCACGTCCACGCCGTCGTCAGGAGGACGGCATGCAACACCGCAAACCGGGGCAAACCGAGATCAAGGTCAGCACCATCTGTCTCGGGACCATGACCATCGGCGAACACAACAGCGAGACCGAAGGTCATCAGCGACTGGCTATGCCGTCGCCCGCGGCGTCAACTTCATCGACACCGCCGAGTTCTACACCATCCCGCCGCGCGCCGAGACCCACGGCGCGACCGAAACCATCACCGGCGCCCCCAGGAACAGTTCAAGAACAATATCGATAACGTCAGGGCGAAGCTATCGGCGCAGATCGCGGCGCAGCCGAATCCTAGCCCCTACGGCGGCTTTACTGCGGTTCCGGTTAGCATATAAACTCGGCCCACAGGAGATGGCATTCCTCCTTGTAACCGCCCTCGGGGCTGATGATGCCTGTAGAACCGCTATCCCGGCGACGGGTGGCGCAGGCTGTCGGCTCGTCCCTGGTTCCCCCGCCTGCGCTGTCCCGGCCGCCCAATTGAAGATGAGGCACGGTATGGGATTTTTGGCTTGGCTTTCGGTCTTTGTCGGCGCAGGCATCGGCGCTTCGATCCGCTGGTGGTTGAGCATCGGCCTCAATCACCTGTTCCCCACGCTGCCACCCGGCACACTGGCCGCCAATCTGCTCGGCGGCTATCTTATCGGTGTCGCGATCACGTGGTTCTCGCTCAACACCGCAACGCCGCCGGAACTGCGGCTGTTGCTGGTGACCGGCATGCTCGGCGGACTCACCACCTTCTCCACCTTTTCCGGCGAGGTGGTGACCCTGTTGGCACGTGGCCAGTATGCATGGGGTGTCGGAGAGGCCATGATTCATCTGCTCGGTTCTCTGAGCTGCACCTTCCTCGGAATGCAGTCGGTGCGACTGTTGGCAAAAATGTAATAGGGGAATAGCACAATGCAACAACAAGAAGGCCTCTGCCTCAGCTTTTACGTCCACGAAAACCGCCGCCACCAGCATCGTCTGGTCTACGAATGGCTGCTGGAACAGGCCGAGGGGCTGGGCATCCACGGCGGTTCGGCGCTGCGCGCCATCGCCGGTTTCGGCCGCCACGGCGTGCTGCACGAGGACCACTTCTTCGAACTGGCCGGCGACCTGCCGGTGGTGGTGAAGTTCGTGGTCAGCGCCGAGGAGGCGGACCAACTGATGGCACTGGCACAGCAGAGCGGCTTGTCACTGTTCTTTACCAAAACCCCGGTACAGTTCGGGATCATCAACGGCGTTTGACCGCCGGCCCCTCGCCGGCCCGAAAAGGAGATCAATCCATGTCACGTCAGATCCAATCCATCGACGCCTTCGAGATCCTCGACTCGCGCGGCAATCCCACCCTGCGGGTGACCGTTCGTCTGGCCGACGGCAGCTGCGGCACCGCCTCCATCCCTTCCGGAGCCTCCACCGGCGAGAATGAGGCGGTGGAACTGCGCGATGGCGACACAGGCCGCTACGGCGGCAAAGGGGTGCTGCGGGCGGTATCCCATGTGCGCAATATCATCGCCCCCGAACTGGTGGGGCACAATGCCCAGGCTCAGGCCGAAGTGGACCGTCTGATGATCCAGCTGGACGGCACCCCGAACAAGGGACGGCTGGGCGCGAATGCGCTGCTCGGCGTGTCGCAGGCGGTGGCGCGGGCGGCGGCCCAGTCCTGCGGCCTACCGCTCTACGCCTACCTGGGCGGCGGCGGCGCCACGCGCCTGCCGGTACCGATGATGAACGTCCTCAACGGCGGCAAACATGCCGACTCCAGCCTCGACTTCCAGGAATTCATGATCTTCCCCATCGGCGCCCCGACCTTTTCCGAAGCGTTGCGTTACGGCGCCGAAACGTTCCACGCTTTGAAACGGCTGCTCGGCAAAAAAGGCTACGCCACCTCCGTCGGCGACGAAGGCGGTTTTGCGCCGCAGCTCACCAAGGGCAACGAGGAGGCATGTGAGCTGATCGTCGAGGCCATCGACGCCGCGGGTTACACACCCGGCAAGGATATCGCCATCGCCCTCGACCCGGCGGCCAGCTCGTTCTACGACAGCGGCCGCTATCGTCTCAGCCGCAGCGGCCAGGGCGACAAGAGCGCCGCCGAAATGACCGAGCTCTACCGCACGTGGATCGACCGTTTCCCCATCGTCTCCATCGAGGACGGTCTGGCGGAAAACGACTGGGAAGGTTTCCGCGAGCATACGGCAGCGCTGGGCGATCGCATTCAGATCGTCGGCGACGATATCTTCGTCACCAACACCCGGTTTATCGCCCGCGGCATCCGGGAAGGCAGCAGCAATGCCGTATTGATCAAGCTCAACCAGATCGGCACCGTGACCGAAACCATCGAAGCGATAGAGCTGTGCCGTCAGGCCGGTTGGGGCTTCGTCATTTCGCACCGCTCCGGCGAGACTGAGGACACCTTCATGGCCGATTTTGCCGTGGCCATGGGCGGCGGCCAGATCAAGACCGGCTCGGTCTGCCGCTCGGAACGCATCGCCAAATACAACCGGCTGCTGGAGATCGAGCGCGAACTGGGCGGTGCGGCGCGGTTCTACTCGCCCTTTGCCCACTGATTGGCGCCGGGATCCACATGAACTGCATCTTCTGCAGCATCGCCTCGGGCAGCACACCGGCCGACATCGTTTATCAGGACGACGAAGTGGTGGCGTTTCGCGACATCCACCCGCAGGCGCCGACGCACATTCTGTTGATCCCGCGCCGCCACATCGCCACCGTGAACGATCTGGATGCCGACGATATGCACCTCGCCGGCCGGCTGATCCTCACGGCCAAACGCGTCGCGGCAGAATTGAGTTTCGCCGAAAACGGCTACCGTCTGGTAATGAACACCAATCGCGACGGAGGCCAGACCGTCTTCCATATCCATCTGCACCTGCTCGCCGGCCGCCACTGCCACTGGCCGCCCGGCTAAACTCGAACCCGGAACCATAAGGTGACGCCATGAAACCCGAACTGATCAGCTTCAAACTCTGCCCCTTCGTGCAACGCTCGGTCATCGTCCTGCTGGAAAAGGAGGCGCCGTTCGACATCACCTATATCGATCTGAGCAACCCGCCGGACTGGTTCAAGGCGATTTCACCGATGGGAAAGGTACCGGTACTCAAGGTGGACGACACCGTGCTATTCGAGTCGGCCGTGATCATGGAGTATCTGGATGAGGTGAATCCGCCGACACTGCATCCGCAGAACCCGTTGCGCAAGGCGCAAAACCGCGCCTGGATCGAATTTTCATCAACCCTGTTCTTCTGTCAGTACAACCTCACCATGACGGCCAAGGACGAGGCGGAGTTCAACCGCCAGTGCGACGAGATGCGCGCCAAACTGGCCCAGGTGGAGTCACAACTGGCGGGGCCCTATTTCAACGGCACCGACCTCTCTCTGGCGGACGCAGCGTTTGCACCGCTGTTCATGCGCCTCAGCCTGCTGGAGGGATGGCACGCCATTGGATTGTACGATGGCCTGCCGAAGGTGAAGGCGTGGGCCGAAGCGCTGCTTTCCCGGCCGGCGGTACGGGGTTCGGTGGTACCGGAATTTGCCGATCTCTACCGCAGCCATATCGGCAATGCCGGCTGTTACGGTTCGACCGTATTTGGCGCGGGTTAGCCGGCCAGAAGGCGAGGGTTCCCGCGGGCGGCGGGCGTAGTGCAGAAGGGGTAAAACCCGCGGTCCGGCGGGAGCAGGCAGACCTGTGGTGCGGACGGGGTTGCCCGCTCTCTTTCCGGCACCCCGGTTACAGCTCGATCCCGCCGAGCTTCTGGGCGACCCGCTCCCTGTCCCAACGCACGCCCAGGTAGATCCCCAGTGCAAACAGCACGATCAGGCCCAGTGCGTAGTAGAGCCAGCCGAATCCGCCCTGCTTGGTCTGCAGGCGTGCGGTCAATGCGTCCTTCGCCTGTTGTAGCTTGGCGTTTTGCTGCTGCAGGCCGGCGATCTGCGCAGACAGCTGTGTCGTATCGGCGCCGGCGGCCTTCAGCTTCGCCAACTCCGCCTGCAGTTGATCGCGCTGCTGCGTCATGGCTGCCAGTTGTTGGCGCGGCGGCAGCTCAGTGGTGGTATAGGTATCGTTAATCCAGCCCACAACCCCGTCGGGAGTGCGTATCTGCATGTAGCCGTCCTGGCGCGTGAGCACCGTCACCAGCGTACCCGAGGTGATCACCGCCAGCGGCGCCTCGGTGGAATTCGGTTCCGAGCGCACCCCGACGCGCAGGATGTCGTTGATGTACACCGTGTCTGCCGCCAGCGCGGTACCGCAGGTGAACACCAATAACAGAAGCAGGGCCATTCGCATCTTCATCATCCCTTATCGTTGTTCTTAGCCTTACCCATGCCATGGGACTCAACCTTTTCATCATACGTGTTACTTATGCCTTCTGTCACCCGCCCCCGCTGTCGGCGGCCATGGAGCCGCCGCCAATACGCGCCCGACACAGGGGCCATGGACACAGTACCCGTCGTGAATGCGAAACAAGGCCCCGTGGAGGGCGCACTGAATCATATCCCGCTCCAGCGTTAGAAATTGGTCAGGTTGCCAGTTGAGCGGCGCCCCGCTGTGAGGACAGCGGTTGCGGTAGCCGTAACAGCCTCCATCATGACGTACCACGAAGCAGGCGACGGCGTTACCCTCCACCGCCAGTTCAAATTCGCGGCATTCACCATCGGCTAAGGGTGCTGCTCCCTGGTTCATGACGCGTGCAGTATCCGGAACCAGAGCGGCAGGGTCATCATGCTGCCGGCCGTCGACACGGTCACCGCCATGGCGTAGAGACTGGTATCGAGGTTGTATCGGTCGCACAGGACGATGCCCAGCACCATACTCGGCATGGCCGCCTCCAATACCACTGCGACCAACATGGAGCCGTGCAGGCCGATGATCCCGGCGACCCCCCAAATCACCAAGGGCGTCAACAGCAGTTGGATGATCACGATCGGGATCAGCAACGGGATCTGACGGCGCCAGCTCCCGGCCCAGCGCAGTCCGAGACCAATGGAGAACAGCATCAGCGGGACCACGCCGCCGCCCAGCATCTGCAACAGCGAGCTGACGATGTGGGGCTGCCGCCAGCGCAGGACGTTGAGCGTAATGCCGGCCGCCGCCGCCCACAGCGGCGGCACCCGCAGCAGTGCCAGAACCGGGTGACCCTTCTGCTCGATCCCGCCATAGTGTGCAGCCAAGGCAATACCGAAAGAAAGCAGCAACGGGGTGCAGGCAAACAGATCGTATTGAATGGCGACACTGCGCGCCCACGGCCCCAGTGCCGACTCCAACACCGGCAACCCGAGATAGGTGGCATTGGGAAAAGCCGCGGCCAGCAGCAGCGCCCCCACCACCATGTTGGGCTGCTTACTGCGGCGGAACAGCAGCCATGCAGCGAGGATCCCGACGCCGACACCCGCCGCGGCGGCAAGCGCAATACGCACGGAATTCAGCCCCATGGGCGCGCGCCACAGCACCAGCAGAACCAAGGCCGGCAGCAACAGTACGTAGACTACGCCGGTCAGGCTGCGTCTGAGCGTTTCGGCATCCAGCCCCAGCGGCGCGGTGACGCGCCAAATCACCCCGCAGATGATCAGCGCTCCGGCCTGAAGTATTACGTCGAACATGGAGATTCTCCGCCACGCCGCTCGTCGAGCGGGGCTGTGCGCCAACTATCCGCCGATATGCACCACGCACCGTCGCCGTCCCCGCTGCCGGCGATGCTCCCACAGGTAGATACCCTGCCAGGTTCCGAGCGCCAGGCAGCCGCCGACGATGGGAATGGAGAGGCTCACCGCAGTCAGTGCCGCCTTGATGTGGGACGGCATGTCGTCCGCACCCTCCAGGGTGTGCGTATAAAGGCCATCGTTCTCCGGCACCAAGCGGTTCATCCAGCGTTCCAGATCGTGTCGCGCACTGGGATCGGCATTCTCCTGAATCAGCAGGCTGGCCGACGTGTGCTGCAAAAAGAGGGTACACAGACCCTCCTGGCGCTGCGACTGCCGCACCACTGTCGCCACCTGTCCGGTGATGTCATGCAGTCCCTGCGCCGCGACATCGACACTGATTTCGGCAATCACATCATACCTCGGTTCGCTCATTCGCTAAGTGCGCATCCTATCATTTTCGCCATCGTCGCCGACAACCCGGCGCACCCTGGGAGAACCCTTCCGGCTGCGCCGATCGTATGTCGATGATCGCATTGAGCCCGCAAGCGGAGAAATTTCATTCCAGAAGGCGTCCGACTGGAAAAAAAGGGGGTTTTGACCGCTTTTCCGCTTGTCTTTTCCAAAAGACCGCTTCAAAATCTTTCGCCGACGACAACTCTTCTACGAGTTGTTCCAACACGGACCAAGGGAGATACTAAATGGCTGTTAAGAAGAAGAGCGCTGCAAAAAAATCTGTGAAGGCCGCCCCGAAAAAGGCCGCCCCCAAGGTCGCCCCCAAGGCCGCTGCACCGGTGAAGGCGATCGCTGCCAAACAGACCAAGACCCAGATCATGGCCGCCATAGCTGATGCGACCGGCCTGCCCAAGAAGGATGTCGGTGCGGTATTCACCACTATGGCCGGGATGGTCGAAGCTCACATGAAAAGGAACGGTTCCGGTGAATTCACCATCCCGGAAGTCGGTGTGAAGATTCGTCGCCACAAAAAACCCGCCACCAAGGCACGCAAGATGATCTCCCCATTCACGGGCGAACAGATCACGGTCAAGGCCAAACCGGCCCGCAACTCCATCAAGCTGACCGCGCTGAAAGGACTGAAGGAAGTCGTCGCCTAAGCGACTTTTTCCCGCCCTACCAAAGGGCCGGTTCCGCCGGCCCTTTTTTCGGCAGCACGATTACCAATCCAGCGAGTCCGACAGCCGACCGGCGTACCGTTAAGCAGCGTGCCTGCATTGCGCCAACCGCTCCGCCACCATCCCGCCAAATAGTCCGACATCCACACCGGCACCATTCCGGCGTCGCGTGCGCCGAGCAACGCTTCGCTGCCGCCGTCACCTGCCAACAGAATCCGGTCGCCGATACATCGAGCCGCAGCAAGCCTTCCCGCTGGATTTCCGGCTGCGGTTTGCGTCAACCGCACTCGTAACTGAATAGCGCCGCATCACATAGGGGCGCCAACGGCGAGCTCGGCTAAGTCACGACCTCGCCACTGGAGGCGTTGGATACCAGCGCCAGAGGCAGCCCGCGGCGTCGGCGTATCCGTTACCTCTGCCTCGACGCTGAGCAGCGCGTGGTCTTAGCGGCGTTGCCGCTCAACCGCCGCCTCGGCAATCGCCCTCTCCGCTATCGCCGGCTCCACGGCGGGGCCAAGGTACGAAGGCCGTCGAGATGGGCCATAGGCGGCGTGATGTCGTGCAAATCGCCGAAACACGCCCTGTTCGGCGTCCCACGCCGCGGCGACGCGCCCGAAACCGAGGCCCGATTGAGCGGCCTATGAAGCAGATCGAAGCCAATGGCCCGAAAGGGGGATTTATCGGGTATTGAAATTGCTAATGGTTTGCGCCAGTTATTTGCTTCCCGCGAATTGAAAAACCGCGTGATTTGCTTTATTCGTATGGGTACCAGGGTACAACAACCCCACGCTGGAGGAGTCTCATGCACCATAACCACAATCCATTGTCCCACGGTCGTCTGGACGGCGGCATCACCTACCATCGCCCGCCGCAGCGCCTGCCGGAACGGGTGACGGCCGAAAGCCACGCCGTCGATGTCATGACCGACTTCACCAAGGTGGCCGCCATGACCATCGGCCCCTGCGCCAGTCTCGACGACGCCAACCAACGCATGATCGCGTCCGCCGTGCGTCTGCTGTTCGTCATCGGACGCGACAACGACATCGTCGGTATCATCACCGCCACCGACATCATGGGCGAGCGCCCGATGACGTACCTGCAACAGGTGGGCGGCAAGCGCGAGGACATCTTCGTGCGCGACATCATGACCGTGCAGGAGCAACTGGACGTCCTGTCAATGCAGGACGTCAACCGCGCCACCGTCGGCGACATCGTCGAAACCATGAAACGTGTGGGGCGTCAGCACGCCCTGGTGGTGGAACAGAACGACGACGGCAAACAGATCGTGCGTGGCCTGTTCTCCACCAAGCAGATCAGCAAGCAGCTGGGGATCACCATTCACACGACCGAAATTGCCAAGACCTTCGCCGAACTGGAAGCCGCCCTGAATGCCGCGTAAAACCGACGCCACCAGGAAAAAGGGGTTGCATGCGCAACCCCTTTTTTTATCCGGCGACCGCGCCGCCGTCAGAAATGGTGCACGATGCCGAAGCTGACCGCGTTGACGTCGAACTTGTCGTCCAATACCAGACCGGCATCGACATACTTCTGGTTCGCCAGATAGCGCACATATTCGGCGCGCAGCGCGGTACTCCGGCTGCCGTACAGTTCGATTCCAACGCCGTAGCTGGAGCCGCTGATCGTCTTGGTATGCGTGACGGCACCGAGTTCGCCCTTGACGTTGACGGCGGCAAAGCCGCCCAGCGCATACACCACGACCTTGCCCTCATCCAAGGGCAGATTCAGGCGCCCATAAGCAGCCGTCACTTCCCGTGCCATGAGGCTGAGGCCGTTGGCATCTCTATCCGAATCACCCTGGCCGCCGCGTACCTCGACGGCGAGGTACGGCCCCAGGTCGACACCCAGTATGCCCATATAACCGTGGGTATTATAACTGTGACTGAGTAAGCCAGTGCGCTCGAAATCAAAGCTGGTGGCGGTCAGGCCAACATACCAGGCCGGCCGCCCGCCTTCGGCGGCGTAGGCGGCCGAGGTGCTGCCCAAGGCCAGCAACAACAACAGAATATTGCGAAATTTCATGATCGCTCCCCTAGATCGTAGTTATCGTCCCGAACGGTGTCCCGCCAATCCTCTTCGCCAAAGCCTCAGAACAACAGTTTCATGCCCAGGTTCAGATTATCATCAATGACGTAAGTGCCTTTGTTTTTGAACTTCGTCTCAACGTGACGATATCCGACATAAACGAAGGCCTGCGTCAGCAGTTGGTAATCCGCGGTAACACGCCATTCGGTGTACTCTTCGCTGTCGAGGGTACTGGTAATCTTCGGAGCATAGAATATCTGGCCGCCGATGCCGATACGGTTGATGGGCGAGAAGCGGACGTGGCCGCCGAAGGCCAGATCGAGCGCATTACCGGGCTTGGTATCGGCGTAGATCAGACGCCCGCCCAAACCGATATCGAAGGTGCCCGCATTGCTCCAGTTCTGGCCGGCCACCTGCAAGCCTACATGTATCAGATTATCGGATTCGCCCGGATTCTTGGCGTAGAGGTAACCGCCGTCCAGTTGCAAGCCGCGCGCCGGCGCACCCAGTGCGGTCGCATAGGTCACGCGCAACGCGTTGTCGTGAATGTTCATATCGAGCGAATCGGCCATGGCCTGCGCCGCCAGAGATATACCGAGCAATACACCACACAAACGCCAAATCATAGTGCAGACTCTCCGTGTTGTTCGTTGGTTACCCATTCGTGCGCAGCGGCGCTACTATTCGCCGCTAATAGTAACGGGAAACCGTCGGCATTACACCTGTTTCCGCGGATATCCATGATTTTTGCGGCAGGCACAACCATAGTATTAGAAGTCACACACGATTCCCTATAATGACTTCAAGCAAATGGACTTTTAACGACCATGCCCCGTCGCCTGCGCCGTACCGTTATCGTCGTCGCCATCATCGTTGCCGCAGCGCTCGTGGTATGGCGTGCGACACGGCCGAAGCCCGTGGCGGTCACCGCCGTCGAAGTGCAACCGGGGCTGGTGGAAGCGACCGTCGCCAACACCCGGGCCGGCACCGTGAAGGCGTGCCGGCGCGCACGGATGGCGCCCTCGCAGGGCGGCCAGGTGGCGGAGCTGCGCGTGCACAAGGGCGATCACGTCAAGGCCGGCGAGATACTGCTCGAACTCTGGAACGACGATTTGAAGGCGGCGGTCGCCCTGGCACAGAGCCAGACGAAGGTGGCCGCCGCCCAGGCCGATCAGAGCTGTACCACCGCGGCCGCAAGCATGCGCGAGGCGCGGCGAATACAAAAGCTGCACCGCCAGGGACTCGCCTCCGAAGACCAGGCGGATAGCGCCACCTCCGCCGCCCAGGCCAACGCCGCCGCCTGTGCCGCGGCCCGCGCCAACACCGAAGCCAGCCGCGACCGCGTTCGCCTCGATCAGGCGCAACTGACGCGAACCATATTGCGTGCCCCCTTCGACGGTATCGTGGCCGAAACCACGGGTGAGGTGGGCGAATACGTGACGCCGTCGCCGCCCGGCATTCCGACACCGCCCGCCATCGATCTCGTCGACAACAGCTGCCTCTACGTCAGCGCTCCCATCGACGAAGTGGACGCGCCGCGCATCCGTAAAGGCATGCCCGCCCGTATCCTGCTCGACGCCTTCGGCAATCACACCTTCGCCGGCCACGTGCGCAGCATCGCGCCCTACGTGCAGGATGTGGAGAAGCAGGCACGCACGGTGGAGATCGAGGTACAGTTCGACAACCCCAAAGAGGCCGCGAACCTGATGGCCGGTTACAGCGCCGACGCCGAGGTGATCCTCTCCAGTCGCGACCATGTACTGCGGATCCCGACCGAAGCGCTGATCGAGAACAATCACGTGCTGGTGTTCGATCCCGCTACCCGGAAACTGCAGTCGCGGCGCGTCGAAACCGGCCTGTCCAACTGGCAATACACCGAGATCACCGGCGGACTGCACGCGGGCGAACAGGTGGTCACCTCGGTCGATCGCGAAGGGGTCAAGGCCGGTGCGAGCGCCATCATCGAGACGGCCAAGGCCCGGCCATGATCCGGCTCGAAGGGATCGAGCGCGTATTCGATGTCGGCGGGCAGCAGGTACACGCGCTGCATCAGATCGATCTCAGCGTCGGCCGCGGCGACTATGTCTCCATCATGGGACCTTCCGGCTCCGGCAAATCGACCCTGCTCAATATCGTCGGCCTGCTCGATCGCCCCAATCAGGGGCGCTACCTGTTCGAGGAGAACGACGTCACCGCCCTCTCCGACGACCAGCAGGCGCAGGTGCGGCGCGAGCGCATCGGTTTCGTATTTCAATTTTTTCATCTGGTGCCGCGCCTGACGGCTGCTGAGAACATCGAACTGCCGCTGGTGCTGGCAGGCATACCGCCGGAGCAGCGCCGACCCAAGGTCGAGGCGACGCTCCGGGCCTACGGCCTGGCGCAACGCGCCCACCACCGTCCCGAACAACTCTCCGGCGGCCAGCGGCAGCGGGTCGCCATCGGTCGCGCCACCATCATGGAACCGGGACTGCTGCTGGCCGACGAGCCCACCGGCAATCTCGATCGCGCCTCCGGTCATGAAGTGGTGGATCTGCTGGAGCAGCTCAACGGGCGCGGCATCACCCTGGTAGTGGTCACCCACGATCCGGAACTGGGACAGCGTGCACGGCGCCAGTTGCACATGGTCGACGGTGCCATCGTCAGCGACAGGGACGGCACTACATGACCGCTGAAGATGGTCTGCGCTACGCCTTTACCTCGCTGCGCGGGGCGCGCCTGCGCAGCGGTCTGATGCTGCTGGCCATGGCTATCGGCGTCGCCGCGGTGGTGGTGCTGTCCGGGCTGGGCGAAGGGGCGCGCCGCTACGTGGTCGGTGAATTCGCCGCGCTGGGCAGCCACCTGCTGATCGTCCTGCCCGGCCGCAACGAAACCACCGGCGGCGCCCCGCCGATGGTGAGCGAAACTCCGCGCGACCTCACCGTGGACGACGCCGAGGCGCTCAAGCGCAACCGCAGCGTCCGCCGGGTGGCGCCGGTCAGCGTCGGCTCGGCGGTGGTTTCCCATCAGGGATTGCAGCGTGAGGTGGCGATCATGGGCACCACCCACGCGATGTACCAAGTGCGCCACTTCGACATGAGTCAGGGCGGTTTCCTGCCGCCGGGCGACATCTTTCATCCGCAGCCGGTATGCGTGCTCGGCGCCAAGCTGCGGCGCGAACTGTTCGGCAACGAACCGGTACTGGGCGCCTACGTGCGCATCGGCGACCGCCGCTTCCGCGTCGTCGGCGTGCTGCGCGAACAGGGGCAGTCGCTGGGGATGAACACCGACGACCTCGCCATCATCCCGGTCACCTCCGCCCAGGCGCTGTTCAACTCCTATTCGCTGTTCCGCATCCTGGTCGAGGCGAAGTCGCGTGACGCCATCGCCCCGGCACAGCGCGCCATCGTCGACATCATCAAGGCGCGCCACGAAGGGGAGGAGGACGTCACCGTGATCACCCAGGAGTCGATGCTCGCCACCTTCGATCGCATCCTCGGCGCCCTCACCCTCACCGTCACCGGCATCGCCGCCATCAGCCTGGTGGTCGCCGGGGTGCTGATCATGAACGTGATGCTGGTGGCGGTATCCCAACGCACCGCCGAGATCGGCCTGCTCAAGGCCCTGGGCGCGCCCGCCACAACCATTTTGCGGTTGTTCCTCACCGAGGCGGCGCTGCTGTCGCTGCTCGGCGCCGCCATCGGCCTGGGGGTGGGCGCAGCGAGCAACTGGGTGTTGCGCCTCATCTACCCCAGCCTGCCGTTCCACGCCCCCGACTGGGCCGTCGCCGCGGCGGTCCTGGTGGCCCTCGGCACCGGCCTGCTGTTCGGCGTACTACCGGCGCGCCGCGCCGCCCGTCTCAACCCGGTCGCCGCGCTGGCCCGAAGATGAAGGGGACGAGATACAAGGTGCGAGATGCGAGGGCATGTGCCCGCATAGCGGGCGATCTGAAACAATGGTGCGCGCAGCGCACGCCCTCCCTCGACCCTAGCATCTCGTCCCTCGCCCCAGGTTTTTCCTCGTGACAACGCGCGACTTCCTGCGGCTGACGGTGGGGTCGGTGGTGGACCAACGGCTGCGTTCGTTTCTCACCGCCCTCGGCATCGGTATCGGCGTCGCGGCGGTGGTACTGCTTACCGCCATCGGCGCGGGCATCCACAAGTTCGTGCTCACCGAGTTCACCCAATTCGGCACCAACCTCATCGCCGTCAATCCGGGACGCACCACCACCTACGGCGCGGCCGTCGGTGTGTTCGGCAGCACCCGTCCGCTCACCATCGAGGACGCCGAGGCCCTGAAGCGGCTGCCCCATGTGCGCGGGGTCGAGCCGATCGTCGCCGGCAACGCGCGGGTCGAAGCCAACGATCACCAGCGCCGCACCAACGTCTACGGCGTCGGTCCCGTCTTCCCGCAAGTGTTCAGCTTCAAGGTGGGTATCGGCCGTTTCCTGCCGGCCGACAACCCGCGCTCGCCGCGCGCCTTCGCGGTACTGGGCAGCAAGCTGCGCCAGGAACTGTTCGGCGACAGCAACCCTCTAGGCCGGCGCATCCGCGTCGGCGGCGACCAGTACCGCATCATCGGCGTGATGGCGGAGAAGGGCCGGGTGCTCGGCTTCGACATCGACGACACCGTCTACATCCCCACCGGCAAGGCGCTGGAGCTGTTCAATCGCGACAGCCTGTTCGAGGTGGACATCCTCTACCAGGCCGATGCCAAGGTGGACGAGATCGTCGCCGGCATCAAACGCATTCTCAGTGCGCGCCACGGCCGCGAGGACTACACCATCACCACCCAGCAGCAGATGCTCGACGTGCTCGGCTCGGTGCTGGACGTTCTCACCTTCGCCGTCGGCGCCCTCGGCGGCATCTCGCTGCTGGTGGGCGGCGTCGGCATCTTCACCATCATGACCATCGCGGTACGCGAGCGGACGCCGGAGATCGGACTGTTGCGCGCCCTGGGCGCGGAACGGCGCCAAGTATTGCTGCTGTTCCTCGGCGAGGCGACGGTGCTGGCCGCCCTCGGCGGCTGCGCCGGCCTCACCCTGGGCGTCGGCACGGCCTGGCTGCTCAAGCTCACGGTCCCTGCGCTGCCGGTCCACATCAGCTGGTCCTACGTCGTGGCGGCCGAGCTGCTGGCGGCGGTGGTCGGCATGACCGCCGGCGTATGGCCGGCGCGCCACGCCGCCCGCCTCGACCCGGTGGAGGCGTTGCGCACCGAGTAGGCGCACTGGACGCCGCCGGGCCAACGGCCCAAGATTAGGTCGACACTCACAGATAAAAAACGTGGACGCCACCATGGACAACAACAACAACGAACCGCTATGCGGCGGCCAGCAGGAGGTTGCCGTGCGTGCCCTGTTCGTGGGCGAACGCATCGATCTGCGCGCACTGGAACACACCGACCGCGCGGTCCCGTCGCCGCTCACCATCCGCGCCGGCCACCGCGGCTGCGCGGTCCTGTTCCGCTACGGCGCCGTGGTGCTGTTCGGGATGGAGCCGATGGAGGAGGTTTCGTTCCTGAAACAGTTGGAACCGCTGATCGCCGCGCCGTTCGCCAAGGTGGAAACCGAACAGACCCGGATACAGGTGATCGAGGGAAGCCTTGAGGGTCTCGCCGCCGGGGCGGTGGTATTGCCGCAGCTCAGCACCGAGCGGGTGCAGCTGGTGGCGGAGATCCTGGCCAAGAGCGTGGCGCTGGCCTATTACGAAAGCCACGTCGCCTCGGTATTCGACCGCGTCGAACCACTCGCCACCGAGCTGCAGAAACGGGGCCGCAGCAGCCAGCGCAGCCGCGAGCTGTTGCAGTACATAGGCGACTCGCTGCGCATCCAGTACCGCACCATCGGCCGCGCCGAGATCGTCGATAAACCCGAACTGCTGTGGGAGCACCCCGAACTGGAACGCTTCTTCCACCGCCTCAGCGACGAATACGAACTCAATGAGCGGCAGCGGGCACTGGACAGCAAGCTCACCCTGATCGCCGGCACGGCGGAGACACTGCTCGACCTGCTGCATAACCGCCGCAGCCTGCGCGTCGAGTGGTACATCACCATCCTCATCGTGGTGGAGATCCTGCTCAGCCTGTACCAGCTGTTCCTGCATCATTGATGCGGCGTCCGATAGGCTCGGATCGCCGTTCCATCGACGACTCCGGCCGGCGGCTCCGCCGGCCCATCCCGGTGGTTGATGCGGGCCAAGGGGTAAGCCGCGGTTGCTCGTCGCGGGCCGTTGAACCTATCGCGCGACGCCCGACACAGAAAGCCCCGCAGAGCGGGGCCTTCTGTGTGCAGGGAGACGCAAAAACTCAGGCGGCCTTCTTACCCGTCCATGCCTTGTAGCCGTCCATGACCTTGCCGAAGCCGTCGGCATAGCCGGCTTCGTAGCCCTCGGTCACATACTGCTGACCACGGCGCGGATTATGCAGATAGCCGCAGGCCCAACCATCGAGATACTGCTTGTCCACTCCCGTCTTTTCCATCGTGTCCAGCATGTTGTAGTAAGTGGTGTCCATGGTGCCTCCTGAAATACCTTGAGTGTGGTGAGATCAATCGCTGTTGCCGCCCGCAGGACGGCTCATGCGATTAACATAGTATTTCAGTCTACAATTTCAACCATTCGCCACCCGTGGTCTTTGGCGAGCCGCGGCGCGCAGCGGCCGGTCAGTGCAACAACAGGTCCAGCTGCTTTTCGCCCACCGGCCCCAGGATCACCTTCACCAGGGTGTCGCCCTCCACCAGCACCAGGGTCGGCGTGGCGCGAATGGCAAAGCGCTGGGCCACCCCGCCCTGCTGCATCACGTCCACCTTCACCACGTTGCCGTAACGTTCGGCCATCCGTTCCACCAGCGGCGTCAAGGTGCGGCAGGGTCCGCACTGCTGGCTGTAGAAATAGAACAGCAGCTTGGCCTTGTCGCGCTGCTCCGGCGCCAGCAGGTCGTCATAGGCCGGCGCGCTGCCGCCCTGCATGCGCTTGGAGCTGAGCCAGATATAGAGCGGGAAGGCCATGAACAGCAGCAGCACGGCGATGAGGACAAACGGCAGGTATTCCATGGCATAGCCTCGCTGGGGGACGGGATGAGTATCGCCGCGTCGGCGCACCGGGGTTGCCTGACGCGGTCATATGCGTATGCTAGTCGCATGCAACGGCTGCGGAAACCTCTTCTGTTCATGGTGCTGGCGGCACCCGTCATGGGTTTGACCGCCTGTTCCACCTCCGACCTCCTGCACGTGGCGATCAGCCGCGACCCGTCGGCGGCGCTGGCCCACTTCGCCAGCTACAAGGCGCGCAGCTACGAAGAAAATCCCATGCGTCTGGTGCATGATCTGCAACAGGCGCAGCGCAACTACCGCAAACTGGAGAACATACTGTCGGGCAAGGTCAGCGCCCAATGGGGCCGCCGCGAGGTGCTGACGCCGGGCAACAAGCGCTACGTCAAATACACCCAGAACTACATGAGCCGCGCCGTGGTCCAGTTCGACACCGGACGGGTCACCGTCGAAACCCTGGACGCCGCCCATCCGCAGCAAAGTCTGAAAAACGCCATTGTCACCACCCTGCTGACCCCGAACGACCCGCGCGCCGTCGACCTCTACTCCGACAAGACCATCGCGCTCACCGGCCGCCCCTACCTCTACGGTCTAGTCGAGGATGAGCACGGCCGCGCCATCGGCACACCGGCCGCGGCCGAGGGTTACGCCGACTACCTGCTGCAGCACGCGGAACAGATGCGCACCGCACAAACCGATCACGGCGCCAAACAGGTGCACTACGTGCAGCTCGCCATGGTCAGCGACTATGAAAACCGCGAGGCGCAACAATATGCGCCGATGGTGGACAGATATTCCAGCAAATACGGCATCAGCAAGAGCCTGGTATTCGCAGTGATCAAGACCGAGAGCAATTTCAATCCCTTTGCCGTGAGCAGCGCTCCCGCCTACGGTTTGATGCAACTGGTGCCCGAGACGGCGGGGCGCGAAGCCTATGCACTGACCCAGGGCGAGAGCCGCACCCCCGGCAAGGATTACCTGTTCAACGCCCAAAACAACATCGAACTGGGCACCGCCTATCTGCACATCATCGAACAGCGTTATCTGGGCGACATCCAGAATCCCCTGAACCGCGAATACTGCACCATCGCCGCCTATAACGGCGGTGCCGGAGGCGTATTGAATTTCTTCTCGAAGGATCGCGGTGCGGCGCCCGACGTGATCAACCGCCTGACACCGGCCCAGGTCTACCACAAGTTGGTCTACGACTACCCGCGCGCCGAAACACGGCACTACGTGGTCAAGGTACTCGACGCCCGGCGCGATTTCATCAAGAGCTGAATCCTGCCGAATCCCTGACGACCGAACACCGCATAAAAGTTTTCTCGCCAAGACGCCAAGATCGCCAAGGTGTGATTAAGACCCATATCGAAGACGACGCTCCAATACACATAGCGGTGCTTTTTCTTGGCGCACTTTGCGTCTTGGCGAGATCACAATTCTTTTCCAGCCTGAAATCATCAGACCCATCAGGACGACTGACAGCCCTCGCTCAGCCGCGCCAGCGCCGTACCCGTCCCACGTCGAGATGGACGAAACGAGAATGGGGATAGTAGCCGACGCCGCCGTCGTGCAGGCGGTAGGCTGCATGACGCAGCTGCTCAAGCTGGCCATGGGGCAGGCGCACGTCGATCGCCTCCCCCACCATGTGCAGGCTGTGTTTAGCGACACCGCTACCGCGTTCACGCAGCATCGCATTGGTCGCCGGTGAGCGGTAACCGGAAACCACTTCGAACGGCTGCCTCAGATCCAACCGTTGCTGCAAATCGAATAACAGATCCAGCAGCGCGGTCGCCATCGGCCGCTCCTCGTTGCTGTAGTGATCGCGCAGAATATGGTTGACTGCGGCCAGCTCCTGCGGCAGATAACGGCCGTCCTGCCAGTAGGTGGTACGCAGCGACTCGCCGGTGTGAAGGTTGTAGAAGGCGAGGCTGCGCTCCCCGGTCCGGGCCAGCACCGGCGCCACCGCCAGCGCCAGCGCCAGCGCCGTACCGACGCCCCACGACAGAAACCGGCGGCGCTCGGGTAAGGGCAAAACAATCGGGTTGTGCTCTGACGTCATGACCGCATTTCAAACTTTGTGTTGTCTCGCTATGCCAGGAGATCAGGAGATGGCGAAATCTCCCGACACCACGTGAATCATCATCCTATCGGTCGTTGGCGGACGTTGCGGCGACCTCAGTCGCATTTCCCTGCCACGCCTGCAGCAGGTGCTGGTCACGGCCGTAGATGTCGTCGCGCAGCTCCAGAGTGCCGTACTGATCGACCCACGCCGTCATGTAGGTGAGATAGACCGGCAACGGCCGCGGCAACGGCACCTTTACCGGCTTGCCCTGGTCGATCAGGTGGGTGATGGTATCGTGATTCCACTGCTGCGGGTCGGCCAGGACATACTGGGCCAGATCGATGGGGTGCTCCAGGCGGATGCAACCGGAACTGAAGGCGCGCACGGTGCGCTCGAACAGCCAGCGATGCGGCGTGTCGTGCAGATAGATACCGTAGCGGTTGGGCAGCATGAACTTGATCCGCCCCAGCGCGTTGTGCGGTCCCGGTTGCTGGCGCAGGGTGTCGGGAAAGGTGTCAGGGTCCACCTTGGACCAGTCGATGGCGGACGGGTCCACCTCGATGCCGTCCCCCTGGAGACTGCTGAATACCTTCAATCCTTCGCGCTCAAGATAGCTGGGGTCCCGCCGCAGCCGCGGCAGGATGTCGTCGCGGAACACGGTGGGCGGTACGTACCAATAGGGATTGATCACCAGCGAGGTCATCGTGGCGCTGAATATCGGCGTCTGGCGGTAGTTGCGGCCGACGATCACGCGCATGCGCAGCGCAGGCTGCTGATGATCGATCACTTGCAGTTCGAAACCGGCCATGTTGACCATGATGAAGCGGGCCGGTTCGTGCCGCGGCAGCCAGCGCCAGCGTTCCATATTGATCTCGACCTGGGCGATGCGGGCGGCGACCGGGACATTCAGCGCCGCCAGGGTGGTGTCGCCGACCGTTCCGTCGGCCTTGATGCCGTGACGCTGCTGAAAATGCTGCACCGCCCGCAGCAGCGGCGTATCGAACAGTTGCGGCGTCGCCGTTTGATCCTGGTCCGCCGCCAGATCGCCGGTCAGCAACAAGCGGCGGCGCAACTCCATCACTCGTACGCTGCGCACGCCCGGACGCAAGACCGGGCCGGCAACGATGTTTGGCCAGCCGCCCTGTGCCGCCACCGCCAGGTAGCGCTGTAAGGCCGTGCGCAACCGTACATAGCCGTCATGCGTCGGCGGCATCGTCGCCAGCGTCGGGCCTACGGTGTGGGTCGCCAGGGCATGTTCCAGAGCAGTCACCGCATCATAACGGTGGTAGGGAATGAACCAGTCCTGGCTGAGGGCATGCGGGTCGATACGACCGCTGTAGGCGTTACGGCTGTAAAGCAGAAAGGTATCGGTGAGCAGCAGGTCGAGCTGCGCCAGTTGCTGCGGGTCGCCGCTGGCGCCGGAGAGCAGCTTGTCGACGGCGGCGAGCGGATAGTCACTGACCGGCAACCCCTCGGCGTCGGCACGATGCACCACCCGCATCAGGTCACCCGTCTCCAGAAAGATACCGTCGCGATCGAACCAGGCCGGGCGAAAATCGCGGTTCGCATAAAAGCTGCTGACCTCGTCCGGCAGCGCCAGCCGTTCGCCGTCGACCCAGCTGCCGTTGCTGCCGGTCAGGATATAGCGGATGGCGTCGGTCGCCTGCTCCATCGTGGTCGGGCTGGCAGGCCACTGCTGCGGCGCCGCCTGCAGCGCCGGCATTGCCAACAGCAACAGCACTGCCAGACCCGATTTAATCTTCAAAAAACAACGCATACGGACGTTGCAACTCAGCGGCCAGTTGGGCCGGCGAAAAATTGCGCACCTTGCGCAACAGTTCCTGCCCCGCGAAATAGACGATCAGGGTCGGTACCGAAAACACGCCGCACTGTGCCGCCACCTCAGGTACGGCGACGCTGTCCACCTCGGCCAGCACCAGGCGCGGAAAATCGCGGCGCAGCGCTGCGAATACCCTGGGTTTGAGTACGCTGCAAACGGCGCAGTCGGGAGCGCTGAAGTAGACGGCCACTGCATGCTGCTGCTGCAGGAATGGAACGTAGGCGGCGACGGAGTTGAGAGAAACGGACATAGAGGTCGCATGATAGCCCGATACCGGCTCACGGCCAAACCGCGACCACGGACCGTTTTTGACGCATCCATCCCGCGGGAGGATAATGACCAGAATCCTAGCATGAGCATCAACTATTGTCCGACTACAGCCAACAAGACCGGGAACAGCTGGCCGTCCTGGTGATGGGTGTGCTGAACGACTGGAATATCCGCGAAGAGTATCAACTTGCCCTGCTCGGCCTGCCCGAGACCACAGCCGGCCGTGAACTGACCAAGTTCAGCCGCGGTAAGGCGCTGCCCGACGACGAGCAGCTGCTGCAACGCGTGGTGCATCTGCTCGGCATCCAGCAGGCGCTGGGCGTCGTCTATCCGCTCAACGCCCGCATGGCCGGTTTCTGGCTCACCACCGCCAACCGCTTCTTCACCAACACACCGATGACGGTGATGTTGGAGGAAGGGGTGAGCGGCATGGATCGGGTCTGGCGCCACCTCGACTGCACCCGAAACTGGGAGTAATCAGGCGACGGCCGCGGGGCTATAATGCCGCTCCTTCGCCAGCCGCTGCAGCCCGCCATGCCCCTCCACACCCTCATCGCCTTCCTGTTTGTGGTCGGACTCGGCGCCTATGTCCAGACCGTCACCGGCTTCGCCCTGGGCCTGATCGTGATGGGCGGCATTACCACCTTCGGCGTGGCGCCGGTCGCCTTCACCGCCGTGGTCATCAGCTTTACCGCACTCACCACCAACGTGTTGGCACTGCATCGCGCTCTGCACCTGGTCGACCGGCGCGCGGTCGTCTTTACCTTGCTCGGGATGATGCCTGCGGTCTACATCGGCGTAATACTGCTGGATCGGCTGCACAGCATGTCAGTGGAGGGTTTGCGCACCCTGCTCGGGGGCGTGATCCTGGGCGGCGGCATACTGCTCGCCTTGCGCCCCCAGCCACGTCCACGCCGCGCCGCCGCCTGGTACGACAGCGCGGTCGGCATCGCCGGGGGCCTGCTCGCCGGCCTGTTTGCCATCGGCGGTCCGCCGCTGGTGTTCCATTTCTATCGCCAGCCGCTAGCGCTGGCGACCATCCGTGCCACCTTGTTGACCGTCTTTGCTGTGGCGACGGCCAGCCGGCTGGTCTATGTCGAGTTGCAGGGCGGCATCGACACGGCGATGCTCGAAGTCAGTGCGCTCTGCCTGCCGGTGGTGTTCATTGCCACCCGCCTGGGACGACGCTACCCGCCGCCGCTGCCGGAATTGGCCATGCGCCGCCTCGCCTTCATCCTGCTCGGTGTCATCGGCCTCAGCCTGCTGGCGCGGTGAAGCGTTGCGGGAACGGCATGCCGTTCCCGCCCCTCTCGCACCCGCAGGGCATCAAGTACCCACCGCATAAGTCCTGCCCTGGACAAAAAAAGCCGGGACATGCCCGGCTCTCTTCATACCATCGCGCGAGCGTTAGCGGTGCCCGACCCAGGGCGCTCCGGCCAGCTTGTTCTTGATCATGTCGGAATAGACCTGCGCCTCTTCACGCGACGAAAAACCGGTCACCCGCACCCGATACCAGATACGTCCGTTCATCGTCACCTTTTCCACCGCGATGTTCTTGATGCCCTCATGCCGCAACCGTGCCGATTCGCTCTGCGCCGCCTTAGCGTCGGTCAGCGACGCCACGTTCACCACCCAGGCACCCGACGCGGCCAGAGTACGTTTTTTGGCGGGTTGCGCGGCTTTGGCCTTAGCCGGCGGCTTGGCTTTGACGGGTTGCTGCACGGCGGTCGCAGCTGCCGACTTTTCGCTGGGCGCCCTCTGCTGTGCAATCAACTGCGCCCGCAGTGACGCCACCGATTTGTCGAGGTCGTCGAGACGGGTGTTCAACGCACTCATCACCTGTTCGTTGCCACCCGCATGGCCCGTCGATGTGGTAACGGTCGACGCCAGGGTATTGAGGCGCTGATTGATGCGCGCCAACTCCGCGTCGAGTTGGGGGCTGAGAGCGGCCGCCGACGGTTGTCCCATCCGGCCCATATCGGCCTTCAGCTCGGCGACCTGGCTGTGCAGGCTCACGGCGAACCATCCCACCACCGCGGCGATGACCAGCGAAAACAGCGCTACGCCGATCGTTGAAACATCGAGTTTCTTGCCCACTTCCGTCTCCTCTTCTTCGTCGGCAATCAATGCATCGTGCGCCGCCTGATAATCGGCCGCGTCATGGGAAGAATCATCCACGGCATCAAATAGATCGGGCGTACTGCGGGGAGCCGCCGAGACCTCAGGCGCCGCTTCATAGTGTACGTCCAAGTCGGAGACATACTCGTCGAGGGCATCCGCCCCCACCTCGTCGGCAACGTGGTCTACGTCGAGATCGAGCTCCTCCGGCGCGTCCATCGCTGCGGCTTCCACAATATCCTCGGCACCCAGCTCCGGCACCGGTTCGTCCATCGACACATCCAACTCGTGCAGCTCGTCGCCGCCGGCAAACGCCGGTGCCGTCGACGCGGCGCTGCCGAATTCTTCCACCTGCGGATCTGCTGAGGCGCCTTCCCCGCCGCTCTGGCCGAATTCGTTCAGAAAGGCATCGAGATCGGCCAGCTCTTCGTCGCCGCTCTCGGAGGAGGCAGGTCGTGCGCTATCGTCGCCCAATACGTCGCTGAAATCGGCCAGCAGGTCATCATCGTTTTGGTCGTGGTTCGGATCCTGCTTCTCGCTCATCGTGCCCTCGTGTTCTCTCCATCGGCCAGCGCCGGTCGCCCCTGCGATGTTGTCATATTAGCGCAGACTAGCAACAGCAGTGCCGGGTGGCAAACAATGGCGACGGGGATCAGCCGCAGCCGTCATCGTCGCGCCGCATCAACGCCGGACCCAGCTCGTCCCACGCTCTGCGACCGAACACCAGAACCGGGATGAACAAAGTGGCCAGCGGCGCCAGCGCAATCAACCGCTGGTAGAGCGACAATGTGGCCGGCGCCAACAGCCATAACAGGGTAAACGCCGCGGCCAGAATAATCGCCAGCAGACCGAGGTAGATGACGGCGAAGGGGCGGTGGGGAAACTTCCACGGCGCGCACAGCAGCAGATAAGTCGCACCGGCCCCCAGGAACAGCAGCGCTGCCAGCGCCGCGGCATAACGCTGCTGCAGTGTCGCCATCACCAGCAGCGGCAGCAGCCACGACAAACCACCCGCGCCGCCGCCGAACCACGCCAGCCGGCGGCCGCGTGCCGCAGCGGTCGTTGTCCGTTGTGCGCCGGCCGGCGCCCGGTACGACATCGCTCAGCCCTGCGCACCGGTCGTCGCGAGATCACGGACGCCGCCGCGCCGCTGCTGCGTCCGGCGCAACCATCCCAACGCCGCCAGGACGATCGCGATACACGGGATGACGCCGAGATTGACGGCCCGCCAGCCGAAACGGTATTGCAGCGCACCGGCGGACAACACCGCCAACGTCGACACGCCGAACACGACGAAGTCGTTGAGCGCCTGCACCTTGGCCTGCTCATTGCGCCGATAACCGACGGTCAGCAGGCTGGTCGCGCCGATAAAGAGAAAATTCCAGCCAACGCCCAGACACAGCAGCGCGAGCCAAAAATGGCGCACGCTGGTGCCGAGCAGATTGACCGTCACGCATCCCGCCATCAACAACGCGCCGGCCAGCATCACGCGCCAGACACCGAAACGGTGAATCAGCCGGCCGGTGACGAACGACGGCACGAACATCCCCAACACGTGCCACTCGATGACGAAGGCGGTGTCATCGTAGCGGTGCGCATAACTGTGCATGGCCAGCGGCGCCGCGGTCATGATCAGCGCCATCATGCCGTAACCCAGCGCCCCCGCAATCATCGCCACCGGAACGGCCGGCTGGCGCAGGATAACGATTAACGGCCGCCCGTCGCCGCCGTCCACCGCGGCCGCGCGCGGAATGTCGAGCCGGAACATCAGCAGAAAACAGAGCACATAGAGCGCGGCCAGCGCCACATAGCCACCGGCAAACTCCACGCCGGGCAACAGCTGCGAACCCCAGCGCGCCAGATTCGGGCCGATGACGGCCGCCGCCACACCGCCGGCCAGCACATACGAGACCGCGCGCGCACGAAACTCCAGCGTCGCCGCATCGACTGCGGCAAAACGAAAATAGTTACCGAACCCGGTGAAGACCCCGATCAGCGCGGTCGCCAGGCAAAACAGCTCGAAGCTGCGACCGACGATGGCGTAGGTCGCCAGCACGGCGCCGGCAACGGCAACGGTACTCGCCAATACGAAGCCGTTACGACGCCCAATGCGCTCCATCAGCAGCGAGGCGGGGATCGTGGTCGCGACGGAAGCCCCCATCTGCAACGCCAGCGGCAGGGTCGCCAACGCCTTGTCGGATGCCAGCCGACTGCCCAACAAGGCGGCGGTGGCAAACAGCAATACCGTCCCCGACATCATTACCGCCTGACCGAGCGCAAGCAGAAGCACGTTGCCCTTCATCCGACTCGAAATCACCACATACCCCGTAGCTGAATTGCGTCCGCCGTCGCTCCGACGTCCGCTGCCCCGAAAAGACCGTTAACTTTACTACGAAATTCATATCCGATGGCGCCGACATAGCCCATTTTCCGGATACCGGTTATGCTAACCGTCCTCGAATTCAGCTGTCCTCACTATCGCCGTCATGGACACCATCAATTACGAATATCGCTTCGCCTTCGCTGATGAGCGCGAGGAGGTTTTTCAGATCCAGTTGGATCGCGTCACCCTCGCACCGCGCGAGGCGTTGCCGCCGGTACTGCCCGAGTGGACCCGTTTGGAATTCAAACAGTGCGAAGGCTGCACGCTGCCCTACGGCTCCTACAGCCATTGCCCGCTGGCCGCACACATCTCGCCGGTGGTCGAACTGCTCAGCGATGTGGTCTCCATCGACGAAACCGAGGTAACGGTAATCCTCGACAATCGCACCGTCACGCGCAGCGCCACCGCACAGGAAGGCATCAGCTCGCTGATGGGCATCATCATCGCCACCAGCGGTTGCCCTTTCACCGAATTCTTCAAACCGATGGCACGCTTCCACCTGCCGTTCGCCGATACCGAAGAGACCTTCTACCGCGCCGCCAGCATGTACATGCTGGCGCAATACTATCGCTGGCACGACAATCTGTCCGCCGACCTCGAGATGAAGGGGCTGCAGCGCTTCTACGAGCAGGTGGCCAAGGTCAACAAGGGTATGGCGGCGCGCATCCGCTCGACCCGGCGCGAGGACGGCACCGTCAACGCCATCGTGCTGCTCGATATGTTCGTCCGCGGGATGCCCGACGGTATCGAGTCCATCCTCGACGAACTCAAGCCGCTGTTCGCACCCTACCTGGTAGACAAGCACATCGTTTAGCCCCTCTCGCAGAGTCAACCGCAAGACAGCTTCAACGCGATGACGGCGGAAGTTACAGCGCCGCCCGGCTACGGGACCGATAGGTTTGCTTTAAACTTCCCGGACGGAAGTCCACTGACAGCAACGGAGCAAACATGCAGGACTACGCCTTTACCATGGAACTGGCGGTGCGCGACTACGAGTGCGACATCCAGGGCATCGTCAACAACGCGGTCTACCAAAACTATCTGGAGCACGTACGGCACGAGTATCTCAGCTCGATCGGCATCGACTTCGCCGACTACGCCGCGCGCGGCATCAACCTGGTGGTGGTCCGCATCGAGATCGACTACAGGCTTCCGCTGAAACCGGGCGACCGTTTCCTGGTGGGGCTGGACATGGTGCGCGAATCGCGTACACGGCTGAGCTTCATGCAGGATATCTATCGCCAGCCGGACCACAAGCCGGTACTCAAGGCCAAGGTGATCGGAACCGCCCTCAATGGACGCGGCCGTCCGCAGATCCCCGACGAGCTGCAACGGATCATCGACAGCCTGCAGCACCGCACCGACAGCGACCGCTGAACCCGGCACCCGCTCTTGCAATATTTTGCAACACGTTGTTACAAAAGAAAATTTTTACGCTTCTCGCTAAATTTCGCTGCCCGCCGGCCGATAATCGGTTCAGCGGCGCTCGCGACAGCTTCACGTGCCATCTATCCGCGGCCGGTGACCTCCCGAGCGCAACATCCACGACAACCAGTGATACCTCGTAAGGAGGCCCCATGTCAGTCAGCACCATCGGCAGCAATTCCATATGGAGCGGCCCGCAGGCGGCCGGCAACGCTTCGGTTTCGGGCACCGGCAGCGACGGTGACGGTGACGGCAGCGGTGCCGGCGGTGCAGGCCGCATCTCCGGCGGCCAACCGCAAGGGTTGATGCAAGACATCATGCAGACGTTCAACCAACTTGGGTTGGCCACCGCCAATAGCGCCGGCACTGGCAACAGCGGCGCCGCCGCGACCAGCAACAATGGCGTTCATCAAGCCATGCACTCCTTCATGCACAGTCTGTTTCAGGCCCTGCAGCAGTCCGGCGCCAGCGGCCAGAGCAGCGCCTCGGGACAGGACAGTGATGGCGACAACGATGGCAGTGGCGGCACCGCCACCGCCTCGGCAGGCGGAGGCTACGGCGATATGGCGACCAAGTTGCAGAATCTGTTGCAGTCACTCAACGGCAACAGCACGACGTCAAGCGGCAGCGGAACGAGTCAGAACGGCGCGTTGAGTACCCTGAGTTCCAGCTTTCAGAATCTGGTACAGGCACTGGGAACCAGCAACAACGGCGCCAGCGGAAATAGCGGCGTAACGCTGCAGACCTTTCTGCAGGATATGGTGCAGAACCTGGGTAATTCACAAAGCTCCGGCATGCTCCAGCCCGCCGGTAACATCGTCAGGACGGTCGCCTGATAAGGGACGGCGCACGCATGCGACGGCCGACGTCGCATGCGTGCCGCTTAAGCGGCCATCGGCAGGGTGACGCACGCCTCCAGGCCTCCACCGTCGCGATTGCGCAGGCATACGTCTCCACCGTGCAGCTTGGCGATACGGGCGACGATGGCGAGCCCCAGGCCGGTACCTCCCCCGCCGCTGCGCGACGGCTCGAGGCGGGTGAAAGGCTGCAACATCGCCTCCAGCCGCTCCTGAGGGATGCCGGGTCCGCGATCCAACACCCGCAATACCGCCATGTTCCCCTCCAGGGCGGTTTCGATCTCGATTGCGCCGCCGCCATACTGCAGTGCGTTATCCGCCAGATTGGTCACCAACCGCTGCATTGCGGTCAGCCGTAACGGTAGCGCAGGCAAGGTCCGCAAACGCGTCGTCACTTGGGCTCCGAGACGGTGATAACGTTCCACTACGGCGCTGACGATGCGGTTGAGATCGCCGTCGGCGTTCACTGCCTCGCCCTCGTCATCGCGCACATAGGCGAGGAACTGTTCCACGACCGCATCGATATCTTCGATGTCCTGCACCATGCCGTCATGAACCCCATCATCGATCTGGTCGGCCACCATCTCGATGCCGAGACGCAGCCGCGCCAGCGGGGTGCGCAAATCATGGGAGACGCTGGCCAGCAACAGCACACGATCCGCATCCAGCGTATGCAGATCGGCCGCCATTTGATTGAATGCCCGGCTCAGGGCGCTGATTTCGGCCGCGCCACTTTCCCTCAGCGGCGGCGGTGCCGCCCCTTTACCCACCAGCGAAGCCGCCGCCGTCAGTCGGCGCAACGGCCGGTTGATGCGCCAGGCCAGGGCGAAGGCGGCCGTCACCGCCAGCAGCGCCATCAGCACAGCGACACCGATCCACTGCCACGGCAGCGGGTGTTCGTGGGGTGGCCGCGGCAGCATCAGCCAATAGACCCCGGGGCCATTGCGTACCTTGATCCAGAGACGTCCCGGCGCCAGTCGCAGTTCGGTCGGATAGCCCAGCCGCGCCGACAGCAACGACATGAGTCGCCGCCCTACCGTATCCTGCGCGATCGCGCCCGGTGCAGCACGCCCGCTGTCGGGCAGCAATTGCAGGTAATCGCCGTGCCGCAATCGCTCCATATAAGCCGGTTGATCATCTCCGTCGATGGCGTTGAGCGATGCGGTGACGGTCTGAATCTGGGCGATCAGCAGATTGGCCAGACGGATGGGCAAGTGGTCGTTGTTGTAGTAGCGGAACAACACCAGCGCACCGGCCTGGCTCAGCACCAGGACCGCAAGAATCAGGAGTGCCGTGCGGCCAAACAGCGACGCCGGCACCAGCCTCATGCGTTGGTCCCGTCCGGCACGAACACGTAGCCGTGGCCCCACACCGTCTGGATGTGATGCGGTCGTCCGGGATTTTCTTCGATCAACCTGCGTAGGCGGGAAATCTGCACATCGATGCTGCGATCGAGCGCGTCGTGCTCGCGACCGCGGGCCAGATCCAGCAACCGCTCGCGCGACAACGGCTGATGGGCATGGCTGACCAGAACCCGCAACAGGGAGAACTCCCCGGTGGTAAGCGGAATGTGGTCGCCATCGACGGTGGTGAGTTGACGCGACGTGAGGTCCAGCCGGAAGCGACCGAACGCCACCAACTCGCCGCCGGGTACCGGCGCCCCCGGCAGCTGCGTCGGCTGACGCCGCCGCAGTACCGCATGGATACGTGCCACCAGTTCGCGGGGGTTGAATGGCTTGGGCAGATAGTCGTCGGCTCCCGACTCCAGGCCCACGATGCGGTCGATATCGTCGCCCTTGGCGGTCAGCATGATGATCGGAACGTCATTGCCTGCCGCCCGCAACTGGCGACAGGCGTGCAACCCGTCCTCGCCGGGCAACATCAGATCAAGGATGATCAAATCGACCTGTTGCCCTTCCAGCAAGGCACGCATCTGTCCGGCGTTTTCAACGGTATGTACCGAAAACCCCTGCGCCGCGAGATATTGATTGAGCAACTCCCGCAATCGCTGGTCGTCGTCCACTACCAGAATGTTCGGTACCTGTTCCGTATTCCTCTCCTCACCTGCGCATGTGACAGAGCGCCACCTTCATCGCCGTCACTCAGTACGGGTCATAACTGAATTTTTGTCCGCCGACGGTTGCCTCATACATCAGGCCGCCTTTCTCCATAGTGAAGATGGCGACACCGTGACTGTAGTCGGCGTTGGCCGCCGCACCGGCAGTCACCGCCACCGCGGAAGCCTGGGCACCCAACTCAAAATTGCCCTTCTTGAAATTGTCCAGCGTCCGCCTGTCCTTAAAAAAGATGATCTCGCTATAGGCCTGACCGCCCAACTGAAAACCGATGGTGAGCTGCGCCAAACTGGTGGAGCCGATCGCCCTGCCGCGCAGGAACACCACACCGCTGCCGTAGGCCCCGCCGATGCCTATACCGCCTTTGCCGACCGTCGGAAACACGGCATAGCCGTAGGCCCGTTCGAAAAAGGCCTTCAGTTTCGGATCCTTCCGTTTGAACTTGAGGACGCTTTGGCGCGCCTCATGCACGGCGTTGGCATCCCAACCGGCATATGCCGTGTCGACGCTGCCTGCGATAATACAAATAACCATAAAAAAAGATGTTACCAACTGTTTCATGCCCCCCCCTTTTTCGCCTCATGTTACCGGTAGACCGCTGTTATCCCGCAGAATTTAGTGTAGCTGCACGCGCGGCCACAGCGACGCAGCGACGCAGCGACGAACCGACAGGGGGATATGGCGGCCCGCCAATGCTAGCGCGGCCGCCATGACGAGGAGGCGATCAGCGGCGCGCTTTGGCCAACAGCCGCAACATTTCGAGGTAGAGCCAGACCAGGGTGACCAGCAGCGCAAAGGCGCCGTACCACTCCATGTACTTGGGGGCGCCCTGCGCCGCAGCCCGTTGGATGGAATCGAAATCAAGCACCAGATTGAACGCGGCGATGCCGACCACCAGCAGGCTGAAGCCGATACCGACGGGACCGCTACCGTAGATAAAACCGATGTGATGCCCGAACAAGCCCATCACCAGATCGACCATATACAGCAGGAAAATGGCGCCGGTCGCGGCAACCACGCCCATACGGAATTTTTCCGTCACCCGGATCAGGCCGCTGCGGTAGGCGACCAGCATGCAGGCCAGGGTACCGAAAGTGAGACCCACCGCCTGGATTGCGATCCCGGGGTACTTGACCTCATAAAACGCTGAGATGCCGCCGATGAAAAGCCCTTCCAGTACCGCATAAACCGGTGCCGTGTACGCCACCAGCCTTTTGACGAACATGGTGAGCAGGGCGACGCCGAAACCGCCGAGGGCGCCGATCATGATCAGCGGCGTCACCGCGGCCGCGTCATGGTAGAGAAAGAAACGATTCCAGACCCACATGGCCGAGAGGAAGGTGATTCCCAACAGCATGGCGGTCTTGTTGACCGTGCCCTGCACGGTCATCGTCCTGCCATCGGCGACCCGTAGCCCTTCGAACGCCCTCGCACTGAGGGTCGGATTTCCTGAACGCATGTCCTGCTCCTATTGTTGGCCGGTTGTTGTTGATGCCGGTGCGACCGCGCACGGCGCACTGTTGTCACTCGATTCAGAAACGACCGATCTTGACCAATCGATCCCGCCAGAACTCATTATGCAGCGACGCATAACTCACCCGCTGACCGTGTGCCGGCGCATGGATGAAACGGCCATGTCCGATGTAGAGACCGACGTGGGAAGGCAAACCACGGAATCGGAAGAACAGAATATCCCCTGCCTCCAGATCGTCGGGCGACACCCGGCGGCTGTCGTCGAACTGGCCCGCCGTGGTGCGCGGAATACGGTAACCGGCACGGGCATAGGCATAATAAACCAGACCGCTGCAATCGAATCCGTTATGCGGCGAGGAACCGCCATAGTGATACGGTATACCCAGCAGATGCCGCGCCACCGTCACCACGTGGGGATGTCCCTGCGCATAGCCGTCGCTGACCTGCGGCGGCGTCAGACTGCAGCCGCCGAGCAGCAAGGCAAACGCCAAGATCCCCAGACGGCTCGGACCGTAAAGGCTCCCTAAAATGGAATGCGGTGGCCGCGCTCCAGGCAATGTTCCGTCCTCTGCAGCTATAGACCTTCCGCAATAGTATCTGGTTCACCGCCAAGAACAAACCCTGTCGCTCAACAGGAGTCGCTCGGTTCGGGTGCGACGGCGGACGCCGTTGCACCGCCCTGACGCAACAGCGCAGCGCTAAGCGCCGTTCTGCGGTGCGCCGCGACGGCACGGAATATGCCTTATCGCCGTGGGTTCACCAATATTTCACCATCACCCGGCTGAGATTCCATGGCAAAGAGAGAAGTCATAACACGGTTAAGGAAGGCAAAAACGGCACATATCCGCTGGCGCGGTTATGCCCAGGCGCTGATCGCCGGCGTGCCGTTGGACGAAGATCGCATCCCCATCGCTCATACCGACTGCGAATTCGGACGCTGGTACTACGGCGCCGGGCAGACGCTGCAGGTGTTTCCCCAATTCCATGCGATCGCTGCACCGCACGAGCAGCTGCATCTGGTCTACATGCAGATAGTCAAGCAGCTGTTCGAATCGGAACGGGGCGGCCTGCTGGCTCGGTTGCTTGGCCGCCGCAGCAGCGCGGCGGCGGCGAAGAGCGACCGGATCCAGCAGCTGCTCGATCAGTTGCTACAGGTATCGGAACAGTTGATGGGACCTATCGAGACGCTGGAACAAGCGGTGGCGGCCAGCGACGATGATGTCATCGCCGCGTTGCTGTAATCCCTCCGCAGGAGACAGTTTCAGCCGACCAGCTCCCGCACCCGTGCACAGATGGCGTTATGCGAGATGCCATAACGCTCCAGCAGTTCGTCCGGTTTGCCGGAGTGGGGTTCATCGCGTACCGCCAGCGAGTGCACCGCCACCCCCGGCGCTACCGCCGCCGCCACGGCATCGCCGATCCCGCCCTGCGGCCAATGGTCTTCCACCACCAGCAGGCCGCCCGTCTCGCTGCCGGCGCGGTTCAGCGTCTTCGCATCGAGCGGTTTGACCGAGTAGAGATCGATGACACGCACCGCGATGCCCTCCTGCTGCAGGGTAGCGTAGGCGCGTAGCGTCTCATGCAGGGTGATCCCCGCCGCCACCACGGTCAGACGATCCGCGGCCGACGATCGCAGCACCTTGCTGCCCCCCGCCGGGAACTGTTCCTCGCTACCGTAGAGGACCGGCGTAGCGGCGCGCGTGGTGCGCAGGTAGACGATTCCCTCGGTGCTCAGCGCCTGCGCCGTCAGCCGTTCGGCACTGACTGCGTCGGAGGGATAGAACACCGTACTGCCGCGCACCGCCCGCATCATCGCGATATCCTCCAACCCCATCTGCGAGGCACCGTCGGGGCCGATGGAAATGCCGGCATGGCTGCCGCACAGCACGAGGTGTTTTGGCCGTGAATGACCGGCCATGCGGATGAAGTCAAAGGCGCGGCTGAGAAAGCAGGCAAAAGTGGCGGCCACCGCGCTCTTGCCGCTGGCCGCAAGACCGAGTGCCGTACCGACCATGTTCTGCTCAGCGATATAGCCCTGAAAGAAACGTTCGGGATAGGCCTTGCCGAAGTATTCGGTGTAAGTGGAGTTGCCCACATCACCGTCGAGTACCACCAGTTCGGGGTGGTCGGCACCGAGCTTGCGCAGGGCGTTGCCGAAAGCCTTGCGGGTGGCCACCGGCTTGTCCGGCGCGTAGTCGGGCGCCGCTATCGCGACCGACCGCGGCGGCGCCGCTGGTTCCGCACCGACGCGGCGCGGTGTCACCGGCAGGACAACATCGGGACCGGCCAGTTCGGCCAGTGCCAGATCCCGCTGCGCCGGGTCGAGGGGTTTGCCGTGCCACCCCTCCGCCCCTTGCAGGAACGATACGCCCTTGCCCTTTTCGGTACGGGCGATGATGGCGATAGGCCGGCCGTGGTCGCGCTCGGCCAGCGCATCGACAATCGCGCCCATGTCGTGACCGTCGATCTCGGTGGTGTGCCAGCCAAAGGCCTCGAAACGGCGGGCGAACACGCCGGTGTCGTGGCGATAAGGAGTCGGCCCGCTCTGGCCGAGGGCGTTGACGTCGACGATGGCCACCACATTGGTGAGTCGCTGCAGCGCGGCAAACTGCGCCGCCTCCCACACGGAACCCTCGGAACACTCGCCGTCGCCGAGCAGGCAGAAGACGCGGGCGTCGATGCCGTCGAGGCGATTGGCCAGCGCAACGCCGTTGGCGGCTGCCAGTCCCTGCCCGAGAGAACCGGTAGCGACGCGCACCCACGGATTGGCCGGCGTCGGATGGCCTTCCAGGGTGCTGTGCAGTTGCCGCAGTGTCATCGGATCCTCGTCGATGGCCTCTGCCTCGGACAGCACGGCCCACAGCATGGGTGCGGCGTGTCCCTTGGAGAGAATGAAGCTGTCGACATTGCGCGCAACCGGTGCTGCCGGATCCCAGCGCATCTCGTGGAAAAACAGCGCGGCCACGATATCGGCGCAGGACATACACGAAGTGGGGTGACCGGAACCGGCTGCGGTGGTCATTTGAATCACGCGCCGCCGCAGCTTGTTGGCCAGTGTTACGAGACTGTTGCGTAATTCGCCGGAAACGACGTCGTGAGGTTGTGAATGCGGAACGCTCATGGCTGCCTCCATCCTGCTTCTCGCCACCAGATCGATTCAGCCGAGTCTTCGCGAATTGCGAGTGGTGAAGTAGGTTATTGGTCTACCCCAACGATAGACCCCAAGGACACCAGATCAAGCGCACACGGCCGCGAAAAGACAAAAAACGCCCGCCTTCACGCCAAGTTCACACAGACATCACCGTCAGCGGCGCGCACACGGTATGCGGCGCAAATGATTCGCATTTGTTGCCGGCCGAAACGGCGGCGGCGCGACCGCGCCGATAAAATCCCACACAACCATTCCGCCCTTGTGATTTTCCACTATGCTTCGTGCTAGCAATAGGTTCCCGCACGAAACAATAGGGGAGGATAACAATATGTCCGTGATCCGCGACGATACCGCCTTCAAACAGGCAATCGATGCACTGCCGACGGCACGGCAACGCGCGCTGGGCGCACGCTTCGTCCGCCGGCTGGCGGACCTTTCCGACGACTATCGCCTGAAGCAGGCACTGGAATGCGCGGAACGCGGCACCCCCCCCTCCGACGCCGAGCTACTCAGCTACTACCGTGCCGCCCGCAGCGTCGAGGTGGAAACCTATACCGCCTGTGGCCACAACGTCGACTGGCGTGCGATGGCAACGCACTATGTCGCCAGAGCCATCGCCGCCTGCGTGGCACCGGAAGCGACCCTGGTGCCGGGCATCGACGTGCCCGCCTACGACGCCGCCATGGCCGCGCGCATGGCCAAGAACTGCGAACGGCTGGCCAAAGGCGACGAGGGCGAGTGCCGCGAAATGGAATTTCAATACGACATCATCAACGAATTTCTGGAACTCTCCTAGCACTCCGCCGCAGAATGGGAAGGTGCATGTTGCACGCGGCTGAACACCTGCCCGCAGGGCGTTACAGCCGTCTACGCCTCGTGAAATATCTGGATACGGCCGCGCCCGGCGTGTTTCGCCTGATACATCGCCTGATCGGCGCGGCGCAACAGAGCGTCGGCGTCCACGTCACCACCGGTGTACAACGCGATACCGATGCTGGCCGCCACCGATATCTCGACACCGCCGCCGGGAAGCCGTATCGCTTCGCTTAACGCGTCGCCCACCCGCGCCAGGATGGCGTTGCACTCCTCCATATCACGCACCTCAGGCAGCAGGATCACGAACTCGTCCCCGCCGAGACGGGCGACGGTATCGGTGGCGCGCAACACGGAGGTGATGCGCTGCGCGGTTTCCACCAAGAGGTGATCGCCGATATCGTGGCCGTGGAGATCGTTCACCGGTTTGAAATTATCCAGGTCGAGATAAGCCACCACCATCAGGCGGCCGGAACGCTGCGCATGCGCCAGCGCCTGGCGCATGCGATCCGCCAGCAAAATGCGGTTGGGCAGGCCGGTCAGCGCATCGTAGTGGGCCAGCCGTTCCAGCGCCGCTTCCTGTTGTTTCATCACGCTGATGTCGGTGTATACGGCGACAAAGCGCGAAATGCTTCCGGTCTCGTCGTAGATCGCCGATACATTGAGCAACGAAGGATATTCGCTGCCGTCCTTGCGCCGCACCACAATCTCGCCGCCCCAGTGGCCGTATTCCTTTATCGCCGACCACATGGCGCGATAAAAGTGCGGCATACGCCAACGTGAGCGCAACAACCGGATCGTTTTGCCGACCACCTCATCCCTGGCATAGCCGCTGCTGCGCAGGAATGCGGCGTTAACATCGAGAATGTGGCCGTGATTGTTTACCAGGACGATCGCCTCCTGGGTGTTCTGAAATACGCCGGCGGCAAGCTGCAACGCCTGTTCCGCGCGCTTGCGTTCGGCAATATCGCTGCCGATGGTCACCAGATACTCGGCCTCGCCTCCATCATTGCGCAACAGCGTGTTGGTCCAGTCGAGCAGCTGGGTCGTGCCGTTGCGATGCACCCAGCAGTTTTCGTAGCGGGTCACGGATGCGCCCCGCCATATTCCTTCGAACATCCGCTGTACGCCGGCTGCTTGTTCCTCGGCCAGGAAATTCTTCCAAAAAAACGGCTGGCCCCTCACTTCGGCGAACGAATAGCCCGAGTAGTGTTCGGCGGCGCGGTTGAAGCGCACAATTATCCCATCAGCATCGATTACCACAATGACGCTCCCGACGTTTTCAAAAACGGCGTTGACAAAATCCCGCTCGCGCCGCAAGGCTTCCTGGGCCTGGATGCGTTCGGTGATGTCATGGATGATCGAATAAAGATAAGTGCGGTCGCCGACCGTCACCGGTCCCGAATGGACCTCGACGTTGCGCATCTCACCTGAGGCGATCCGATGAATGAATTGATTGTGAAGACGGTGTGTCGCCTCCGCCTCTCGTAGCGCTGCCATCACCGCTTCCTGCGGCAGGGTATTGATGTCGGCGATGGTAAGTTGCAACAACCGCTCGCGCGGATAACCATAAAACGCCACCGCCGCCGGATTGGCGTCGACGATGCGTCCGTCGACGGGTTCGATCACCAGCTTGATCGCCTGATTGACTTCGAACAGCTGGCGATAGCGCACTTCGCTCGCCTGAAGCGCGTCATGCTGGCGACGACGCTCCAGCACGATGCCGATGATCGAAGCGCCAACCTCCAGCATCTTGCGGTGAAAACCCGACGGCAACCGATGCTCAAAACTTGAGAGGGCGAAGGTACCGACGATGGCACCGCCTGCGCCGCGTATCGGCATCGACCAACACGTCTTCAGATCGAAATCGATAGCGAGTTGACGCAGGTCTTCCCAGCGCGGATCGTTCAGCGTGTCACCGACGAATATGGGCTCCTGGCGATAGATGACATTGCCGCAGGAACCGGCGGCAGGACCGGGACGCAGGCCGTTAAGCCGCGCAATGCCCGCGGGTGGAATGCTGGGTGCGGCATAGACGTTGAGCAGGCCTCGTTCGTCCAGCAGCATCACCGATGCGACCGCATTGGGCAGCAGCTGTTCTTCGAGCCGGCAAATCTGTTCGATGACGTCGCGGTGACTGTGACCGAGGGCGACCGCTTCCAGAATCGTCTGTTGCAGCTCCAACAGACGCTCCTGCTCTGCCGCATCCAGCCCTTTGTAATCGGTCACGTCGCGAGCATGTGAGGAAAGCAGCTCTGAGTCAGCCATTCAACGCGCCCCCGGTACCCCCGGCTAATTGTTCGGCATCGTCCGCAGCGCGTCCATGCATGGTTGGCGAAGAATTCAGAGACGATGCAATTTCATTGTAGTAAACCCCGTGTAGTGCGCGCCATAAAACTCATCCTGCTGTAAACGCGCACTCCTGAGTTTACTAATACGGTCGGCGCATGCATGCGGATTTTTTTCGGGACAGTTTTCCCAAAGCACTTCGGACACACATCGGATCGAAGCGTCGATTCATCGCGTTGCCGCCACGGCCATCACCGGTCCGGCTCAATTCCGCAGCGTTGCGCTCAGCCTTGACCGGCAGTACCATAGGCGCCGCCGCGGCGCGGCAACAAACAAGATAAACAGCAACGCCGACACAGGAGTACCGTTTGTTGAAGAAATTGCTTACCTACTACCTGCCCTTCGACGAGGAGATGAACTTTCAACTGCTGTGGGTGTGGCAGAACGCCAAGTATTACGCCTATCGCAACGCCATCGCCTGCGTCGCCTTCACCGGCCTCGCCATCGGGGCCAACGGCGATAGTATCCCGGTCGCCAGCGCGGTCGCATTGGGCTGCGGTGTCGTGACCACCTTCTTCGCAACGGTATTCACGGTGGCGGCGCTCGACCCGCGCGGACGCTGACAAGGATTTGCACGGCGCCCCCCGGCGCCGGTCGCCTACCGGCGATATTCCCCGAAGAGGATCTAACCGCGATATTCGCCGGGTATCTTACCTGGCACGCCTTCGGCGCGATGGGATTCATCGCGCCGAAGGCGCTCCTGCAAACCGGCGGTTTGCCGTTTGGACCCTAGTGAGCCACCACGGCCGCCGGCGCTGAGCGGGACGCAGGTGTCACGGCAACCGGTGACGCGGGCGTCGCGGCAGCGGCAGGCGCCGACGCCTCGGTCAATTGGTAATAGGTACTCTCCCTGCCGTCGCTGCGCGGCTTATAGTGCATCAGGAAATTACCCTTGGGCGAACCGTCGGCAAACGCGCTGTGGTACCACAGGAACTTGACCACCGGCCGCGTCTTGTTGCGAGCAGCGGCGTCGGACCAATGCTGGTATTCGATGCGGTAGATGGCCGAATAGATCACCGCACGCCCCATGCCGTCATGGCAGTGGATCAGCACCGGGTAGGCGTCCTTGTTGTCCATCACGGCAAAAAACTTTTTCAGCGTCTCCGCGGTCGGCACCTGGCCCGAAGGAATGCTGATGTGGCGCGCGCCGGGCACCTTCGCGACCTCGATCGCCTCGGCCTTGATCTCGTCGGACGTGGTGTAGCCGGAGACATGATGTTCGCCCGGCCTGCGCAGATCGATGACGGTTTTGATGTGGTACTTGTCCAGGTAGCTGTCGATCTTGTCGGGCGGCATCGCTGCCGACTTGTACACCTTTCCCGGCGCAATGGCTTCGAAGCGGTAATTGAAAACGACCTGCCACAGATAACCCGCCACGAACACGACGAACGCCAGTCCGAGCAGCTTGAAGAAATTCTTTACCATATGTCCCCGCTATCCATGTTGTGGCCGCGACGGCCCAAAACCCGATGTTACCACGCCGCGCCGTCAGCGCCGATGACGCAACAACGGCGTTAATCACACGTCTGTTGCAGGGATATGACCGCGCATACCGGCGGCGGTTCGCGGCATCGCATTCTCTTTGTGCGGCGCATGCCCGCCCTATCGCCGCTGCGGGCCGGCCCGCCTGTTTGAAGGCTCAGCCGCCGAACACCACGCCGCCGGGGTGAAACTGCGGTGGCGCCGACACGCCGCGCGCACCGGGCCACAGATAGAGGGCATCGGCCTTGATCAGCGCAAAGCGGTAGGGCACCTCGCCCACCTTGCCCGTCAACACCTTTTCCACCGTGCCGCTGAGGGTGATGTGGCGGTCCGGCGCATAGTCGTTCGCCTCCAGATAATGGGGATAGCGGGCAAGGAAACGCCCCTGGGCGAGGCGATCGTAACCGGACGCCGCGAGCTGTCCAGCGGGTAGGAGAGAGTATCTCCAGCTCCGTATAATGAGGCCGGTTGCGGGTGACGACGATCACCCCGCCCCCCCACCACGCGCGTCGCCGTGTAGTCGGAGGCGGCCACGGTGGCAGGGGTCAAGTGCGAATCCACATTACGGGTATCGAAGTGCCGCCCGCCGGCGCAACCTGCCGGCAACAGCGACATCGTCGAAATCGTCGAAATCGTCGAAATCAACGCCATACGCGTCACGCCCATCGCCTCTCCAGACCCACGCGCCAGCGGGATCGACGATCACCGTCCGTACGGGAACCATGGGTCGTAATAGGGCCAGGGAGAAACAGCAGGATAGTAATAGTACGGTTCACGCATCGGGGCCAGACGCTTCGGCCACAGATAGTAGCCGGACGCCTGCACCACCGGAAACGAATAATCGTATTCGCCAATCTTGCGCCGCTCGACGCCGCTCACCTTGCCGACCACGGTAAAATCACGCCCCTTGGCGTACACCACCGGGTCGATGAACGCCTTGATGTAGGCGAGAAATCGCCCGGCGGTAGTATCGACCTCCTCGGGGCGCGCGACGTCGGACAGGGGCCGCGATACCACCGCCACAATACTGCCGTCGGCCTTGTTCTCCACACCGGCGATGACGCCGCCCCAGCGCACCACGGTGCCGGCAAAACGCTGCGGCGTCGCGCGCACCTCGGCCGGACTCGGTCCCTGTTCCGGCGCACTGCGGATCGGCAGCGGAATCGAGGCACAACCGGCCAGCCATAACGCGGCCAGCAGCGCCGCCACCGGTCCGCGCCACCTACCTGCCAATCTCTGCCGCTCACCGTCCATACCCTTCCTCGCCGCAAACGCCAGGGGCGTCTACCGCTTAGGACTATAGAGCAGGGCAATAGTGCCCGGCGGACCTCCGAAATCAGCGGGTCGACAACCAGCTCACCCCGGCCAGAATGAACGCAGGCACCACCACCCCGGCCTGATGGGTATAACCGGCACGCACCAGCGTCACCTCGATGACCATCACCAGTGCGACGAAGCCGAGATTCAGCCAGTCGCCGAACAGGGTTTTGAAAAGGGCCTTCATGACACCGCCTCCGCGACGCAGCGCCGCCGCAACACCGTGGCGACGCTAAGGCCGCCCAGCAGATAGAAACCGACCAGCGCCGGCAGGCTCCAGTCGCCCAGTGCCCAGGCTGTGGCGCCGCCCAGCGCTTCGATGGTCCAGAAGGTGCCGAAGGCGACGATCATGGCGCCGACCACGAACTTGATGGCGTTCTCCGGCACCCGCCGCAGCGGCGCGCGCACCAGCATGCCGACCGCCGCCACCACCAACAAGGCCAGCAGCGCGGCGCCGGCGGCCACCGCCGGGTGATGGCCTTTCATGCCGAGGGCCACCACGATCAGCCACACCTCCAGTCCCTCCAGGAACACCCCCTTGAAGGCGATCAACCAGGCGCCGTGGCGGTCGCCGCGCTCCAGTTCGTGGCGGGTCTCCTCGAACTCCGCCTCTTCGTCGTGCAGCGCCTTGAGACCGGCCTGCCGCGCCACCGCCTTGGCCAGCCAGCGCACGCCGAACAGCAGCAGAAACACGCCGATGAACAGTTGCAGCCAGTGCATATCCACGCCGAGCCGGAGCACGCCGCCGGTGGCGGCGGTCATCGCCCCCAGCACCAGCAGCGCGGCCGCGGCGGCGCCCGCCGCGCGGCCCCAGCCGATGCTCATGCTGACGGCCAGCACGATGGTGAAGGCCTCCACCCACTCCACCGTGGCGGCGAGGTAAGTCGCCAGGAAGATGCCCCAATCAGACATTGTCGTTTGCTCCTTTCACTGTTGGATAGATAAAGATGTGTTCCGAATCGATATGCAGCAGCGCATCCGGACCGGCGGGCGGCGCCGCCTCCACGCTGCACAGCGGTTCGGCGCTGCCGGCGATGCGCCAGTAGGCGCGGTAGCTGCCGGCCTCGAAGGCGCAGTGCAGCAGTTCCGCCGGCACCCCCTCGCTGTGGCGACGCACGCCGGAGGGGCGCACCAGCACGATGCCCTGCTCGCCCTCCGTCACCCCCATCGGCGTCGCGGCATGGAAGCGGCCTCCGAGGTCGATGCCGAGCCGCCCCTGCTCGCGGCGCAACGACGCGCTGAAACCGCCGTGGGCGCCGATGAAGCGCGCCACCCGCGCCGTCGCCGGCTGCGCGTACAGCGCCTCCGGCGACGCCGCCTGGGTGAGGCGGCCGTGCTCCAGCACGATCACCCGGTCCGCCAGCCGCCAGGCATCCACCGGATCGTGGCTGACGAACAGTGCGCCGGCGCCGTAGTCGCGGGTGAGGCTGCGGATCTCCAGGCGCAGCCGTTCGCGGGTGTCCACGTCCAGACTCGACAGCGGTTCGTCCAGCAGCAGCAGGTCCGGCTTGGCCGCCAGCGCGCGCGCGATCCCCACCCGCTGCTGCTGGCCGCCGGAGAGGCGCTGCGGACGCTGGCCCGCCAGGTCGGCGACGCCGACCCGCTCCAGCAGTTCCAGCGCCGCCTGGCGCCGAGCCGGGGCGCGGTGCGGAATAGCGGCCAGCACGTTTTCCAGGCAGTTGAGGTGCGGCCACAGGGCGTAGTCCTGAAACACCATGCCCAGGCGGCGCCGCTCCGGCGGCAGCCACACGCCGTCGGCCGGCACGTCGACCGGCTGCGAGCGCAGTCGGATGACGCCGCGGTCGGCACGCTCCAGGCCACCCACCAACCGCAGCAATGTGGTCTTGCCGGAACCCGAACCGCCGATGAGCACCACGAACTCGCCGGCTTGCAGGCTCAGATCGACTGCGGTCAGCACCGGCGCCTTGCCGTAGCGTTTCTCCACCGCCTCCAGTTGCAGCAACGGGTCGTTCACAGGGCGATCTCCTTGGTCATTCGGGGCAGGGCCGCAAAGCGCAGCGCGGCGGCGACGGCGGCGGCAACCAGCAGCGACAGGCCGATGCCGGCCAGCGCCAGGCGCGCCTCCTCGGTGTAGCGCAACGATTGATTGAGCGTCACGATGGCGACGCCGATGGGCGCGCCGCCGGCCGGGTAGAGCAGCTCCGATACCGGCAGTTCGAAGAAGACCTGGCCGAAGGCCATGATCCAGCCCCACAGGAACGGCGACACCAGCAACGGGGCGTGGATATCGGCCGCGCGCGTGAGCCACGGCAGTCCGTGCAGACGCGCCGCGTCCGACAGGCTGCCGTGCACCTGGCGCATCGGCGCCTGCAGGAAGCGGATCAGCATCGGCACCTGGGCGGCGACGTAGGCGATCACCAGCAGCGCCGGCGTGCCGTAGAGCGGCAGCAGGCGGGAGTTGAAGGCGATGACGTAGGCGGCACCCAGCACCAGACCGGGGATCGCCATGTTGCCCAGGGTCAGCAGGTCGAGGGCGTGGGCCGCCGCGCCGCGCGCGCGCTGCTGGCGGGCGATCAGCAGCAGCGCCAGCGACGCCGCCAGCAGCGCCCCGACCGCCGCGTAGGCGGTGGAGTAGAGCAGGCTGTCCCAGGGCACCGGTATCGCCGCGGCGGCATCGACGTGAGCGAGCGCGGCACGCACGATGGCTGCGCCCGGAACGGCCACGCCGAACAGCAACAGCAGCGTCGAACCGGCGGCGGCGACGGCGTTTTCCGCACGGTTGCAGGCAACGGGAATCATCGCCCGTTGCCGGCCATGCACCAGCGCGCCACCATAGCGGGTGCCGAGATAGAGGTGAACCGTCGCGGCCGCCGCCGCCAGGGCGATCAAGGTCCAGCTGAGCAGCGCCGCATTGGCGAAGTCCACCGGCGTGGTGGCCAGGCGCCGGTAGATGGCATAGGTGACGATGGGCAGATGGATCTGCGCCCCCAGGGTTGCCGGAATGCCGAACTCCTGGATGCTCTCGATGAACACCACGGCGAAGGCGGAACCGGCCGCCGGCAGCAGCAGCCGCAACAGCACGGCCGCGCGCCGCCGCGCCGAGGCGACATGGAGGCGGGCCGCGTCGACGATCTCCGAACCGATGACGCGCCAGCTGCTGCGCGCCGCCAGGCAGGCGAACGGCAACCCCTTGAGGGCCAGCAGGGCGACGATGCCCGCCTGGCCGAAAAACAGCGTCGCCAGGATTCCGTGGTGCAGGACGGGCAGCGAGAAGACGATCTGCCAGCCGGTGGTGAGCAGGTAGCTGGGAGTGAGAAACACCAACCACAGGGTAAGCGTCAGGGCCGCACTGCCGCGCCAGCGCCGGCGCTCCAGCAGCCAGCCGCAGGCAACGCCCAGCGGCACCGCCAGCAGGGCACTGGCGAGTCCCAGCCGCAGCGTGTTGCCGATGGCGACCAACGGCAGGCCGGCGGCGGGGCCGTGCAGTCCGACACCGCCGGCCGGCCCCAGGGCCGGCCACCACGGCAGCAGCAGCAGGCGGACGATGGGATAGACGAACAGGGCGGCGAACACCAGCAGCAACGCGCCGCCGGATAGCCGCCCGCGCAACCGACTCAGCACCGCGTTCATTGACCGACGATGGCCTTGCTGAACCATTGATTGACCTGCGCTTCCAGCGGCCCCCAGCGTCCCGGATCCAGCACCGCCACCGTCAGCGACCGCAACGGCGGCAAACCGCTCATCGGCACCGGCGCATCGGTGGTGAGCGGCCAGTAGTAGCCGTCGGCCTCGCCCTTGTTCATGCGCAGCCGCTGGGTGCTGCGCGCCATGGCGAAGCGGATGAAGCGCCCGGCCGCGGCCGAGGTCTGCGCCGGGACACCTGCCGCCACCGCCAGCACGCTCGGCAAGGCGAAGGCGGGACGGGGTATCACGACGCGCAAGGACGGGTCTTGGGCGGCCAGGTACCAGGCCGCCGAGGACTGGGTGACGGCCACCCGGATGTCACCGGCACGCAGTGCCGCCAGCGTGTTGTCGTTCTTGGCATAGACGTGCAGGCCGTTCTCCTTGAGGGCGGTGACGAACGCTTGGCCGCGCGGCCAGCCACCGCCCTGCTGCAGCAGCCCGGCGAGCAACGGGTACATGGGACCGGAGATGGCGGGGTTGTTCATGCCGATGGCGCCGCGCAGGTCCGGCCGGGTCAGCTCCGGCCAGGTGCGCGGCGGCCGCGGCACGCCCGCCGGGTGATAGGTGAAGGCGCCCGCCAGGGTCAGCCCGGTGGGCGTGTAGCTGCCGTCGGCCGGCAGCAGCGCACGACCCTCCGCGCTCCACGGCAGCGGCGGCGCCGTGTGGCGCGCCAGCAGTCCCGCCTGGTCCAGCGCCGCCGCCGCCTGGTCGCCGTCGAACCACGCCAGGGTCCAGGCGGGGCGACGTCCCTCGGCGGAGACGCGCGCCAGCAGCGCGCCGGTGGAAAGCCGGATCGCCGTCACCGGGATACCGGTCGCCTTGGTGAATGCAGCCGCCACCTCCGGGCCGTAGTCGACGGCGCTGTAGAGTACCAACCCCTGCCGGCTGCGCGGCCACAACACCCACACGCTCCCCGCGACCACCGCCGCAAGCAACACGCCGATAACTCCGATCCGCTTCATCGATTGCTCTCCACTACGTTTGCCGTCAGTCGTCCAGTTCGCGGAACTGCACCCACACGGTCAGGTGCAGTTGCCGGTGTTGCAGCGGCGCCAGCGGCGGCGGATAGGCGGCGCTGCGCACGGCGACAAGCGCCGCACGGTCGAGCAGCGGGTAGCCGCTCGACTGATCCAGGCGCACTTCGCTCACCCTGCCGTCGAGATAATCGAAGGCGACGCGGGCCTGCCCCTGACGGTGGAACAGGCGCGCCGCCGGCGGGTAGCGCACCGCCGCCTGCACCGCCGCCTTCACCTGCCCCTCGAACAGCGCCATCGCCGCCGGACTGGCGGCCACCACCGGCGCGGCCCGCGGCGCCACCGGCGGCTGCGCCACCGGCTTCACCGGCACCACCGGCCGTGCTACCGGTCGCGGCTTGGGCGGCAGGCGGTGGTGGACATGGTGCGGCTTGGGTTTGGGCAACGGCTTGGGCTGCGGTCGCGGTTTGGCCACCGGCTTGGGCGTCGGCAGCGGCGCCTTGAGCGGTGCGGGCGGCAGGGTCACCTCCGACAGGCGCATCGGCGCCAGCACCGCCGCCGGCATGACATGATGCGAGGCCGCCAACCACCACACGGCGCCGCCGGTCAGCGTCGCCTCCAACAGCAGCGCCAGACCAAAGGCCCTGGACAGGCCGCCGTTGCCGAAAGGACGTAGAAACAGTTCGTCGGCCCGCGCCACCATCTCAATGCGCCTCTTGCGCCGCGACCCCGATCTGGCTGATGCCCGCCTTGCGGCAGGCATCCATCACCGCCAGCAGGCTCTGCAGTGAAGCCGACTTGGCCCCGGCGATGGTGACCACCGTTTTGGCCGGCTGCGGTTCGGCCGCCAGTTGCGTGGTGAGGGCGGCCAGCGAAAGCTTGTGGCTATCCATCGCTATCTCGCCGTCCGCCAACAACGTCACCAACACCTTCGGGTGCGGCAGTTCCTGCGCGGTGCTGCTCTGCGGCAACTGCGAGGCGATGCCGGTGGCAGGGATCATGCGCAGCGTGATCATGACGAAGAACACCAACAGGAAGAACATGATGTCGATCATCGGGATGATCTCGATGCGCGCCTTGCGCCGTTCCAGATAACGCATGCTCAGGCCTCCGCGCTGCGCGGCACCGCCGCCATCACGTCGGCCGGCTTGGCGCGCGGTACGCTGCGCGGCGCGTCGAGGCGATTGACCAGCATCACCTTGATGGTCTCCATCTGATGCACGATCAGGCGCACGTAGTTGTTGAGGCCGTTGAAACAGATCAGGCCGATGATGGCGATGAACAGGCCGCTGGCCGTGGCGACCAGCGCCTCCGCCACACCACTGGTGATCTGGGTCGGGGCGCCTCCGCCGGCGCTGCCCAACACCTGGAACGCGTTGAACATGCCGATGATGGTGCCGAGCAGACCGAGCAGCGGAGCCAGGGTGATAATCGTGTCGAGCATCCACAGGCTGCGATCGACGCGCGGTACCTGCCACAGGATCGACTCCTCCAGCAGCTCCGACAGGCGATTCGGATCGCGCACCTCCGGATAGCGCAGCGGCACCGCCAGCAGCGTGCCCTGCGGAAAGTGCATGGTGCGCTGCGACAGCTCCTCGATGGTCTTGCGGTCGAGGTGGTGCAGCGCGGAAATGGCATGGGAGATCGCGCCACCTTCGTGGATCACCCGCTTCAAATACCAAGCCCGTTCGATGATGACGGTGAGCGCCACCAACAGCAGAAAAGCCATGATGTACAGGATGCCGCCGGAAGCGGCGGCAATGTGGTACAGGCGGTCGATGCTCATTGACGTACTCCTCTCATACTGAAACTGATTCCGGGATGACGCAGGACGGTCGCTGTCGTCTCCGTGGGGACGTTCCCGCATACCGCTTTGCCCCGGTCGGGGTAACGATGGGCGAAATGCCCGATGCCGGGTGACGCGGTGCGTCGCCGCACCGTTTGGCCGGAGCCAGGCACGGCGACACGCCGCTGCCGGACTCCCAACCTGCTATTTCTAATACAGTCACGTTGCCGTTTCGTTACACCGAGAATTCCGGCGGGCACGACGCCCGCCGGAATGGACGCCTACGCTTAGAAGTTCGCCGACAGCGAGATGTAATAACTGCGTTCCGGAATGGTCCAGTACAGCGGCGTATTCGCCCCCCCCGTGTAGCCCGCCAACGCGTAGATATCCTTCTTGTTGAACACGTTGTTGACCTGGAAGTTGACCTTGGCCTTCTGCACCCAGGACGGCGCCCCGTGCTTGAGGGTGTAGCCCAGCGACATGTCGGTGATGCTGTAGGCACCGAGCGGCTGGGTCTGTCCGTCATCGCCGTAACGGTGACCGACGAACTTGTCCATCACCGAGCCGTACCAGCCTTTGCGGTTATAGATGAGGCCCGCCGCCGCCGTATGGTCCGGGGCGTTGGCAACCCACTGATTGGTGCCCTTGGTCTTGGCACTGTTCCAACTGCCGTTGGCGTAGAGGCTGTAGCCGTCGCCGACGTAATAGGTGCCTTCCAGTTCCATGCCCTTGTAGATCACGCCGCCGTCGTTATAGAAAACGGTGTTGGCGCCTACGGTGCGATGCTGGACCAGATTGTTGAAGTCGATGTAATAGAGGTCGCCCGACAGGGACAGACGGTCGCTCTTCCAGGTGCTGCCCGCCTGATAGTTCATGGTCTCCTCAGGCTTCACGTCGCTGGCACTGGGATCGGACGCATAGAAGGTGTTGAGGTTGGGCGCGAGGAAACCCTTCGCCGCCTGCGCATACGCCACCCAGCCCGGCTGGATGCGGTAGTGCAGATCGATGGACGGCAATGCCTCGCCCCAGCTCTTGGCATACGACAACGGCGCCCCGGTCTTTTGGTTGACCTGCGCGTCCAGGGTGCGGCGGAAATAGGCGTACTTGACGCCGGGAGTGATGGTCATCTTGGGACTTACCTTCCAGGCCAGTTCCACGTAGGGCTGGATGCTGGTCAGCGAGTCGTTCATCAGACGATCGGTGGCGGTGGAAAGCGCACTGCTGCTGGTCGTCGGATTGAGCGCACCGCCCAGGGTCCAGTCGACCTCATACTGCCAGCGGGTATTGGTCTGGCGATCGAGCCACAGGCCGGTGTTCAGGGTGCCGATGCTCAGATCCTTGGCGAAGCGGGCAAAGTCGCCAAAGGAGCGGTACTGCATGGTCATCTTCTGGCCTGGAACGTTGCTGGTACCCCAAGCGGTACCGTTCGCCGTTTCGCCGTTGGGGTCGGCACCGTTGAAACCCCAGTGGTAGTAGGCGTTGGTGTAGAGCTTGTTGTCCACGCTCCACGAGTTGCCCAGATACGACTGCAGATCGATGTATTCGAAATCGGTCTTGATGTCGTCGTAGTTGTAGCCGTAGAAGTTCTGCCTGGTGGGGTCGCTGCTGAGACCGTAGTTGGCGCCGTACTTGGCGATCTGCGCCTTGGTGGCCCCCAGCGGCACATTCTGGTGCAGGCTGTTGTACATCGCCGCGAAGGTGACCAGCGTATTGGTTCCGATCGGGCGCTGCACCTTGAGGAAGATGTTGTCGCGATTCAGTCCCGCATGGGTCAGATAGCCGTCGCTATGCTCGTGCTCGTAATCGAGCAGCGCCTTGGTGCCGTTGTACTGGTTCTGGGTACCGGTGTTGTACTCCATACCGTACAGCTGGGTGCCGAAGCTGCCGAACATGGTATAGGGGCTGAACGAGGATGCCGAGCTCGGGTTGCGCGTCTGGATGCTGATGGTGCCGCCGAAGGTGGCATCGCCCACCGTCGCCGCCGTACCAGGACCGCGGTCCACCGACACCTGGCCGATGTCATGAGCCATCAGGTAAGACGTGGTGTGGTGGGTAAAGTCGTTGGAATCGCTCCAGGGAATCCCATCGAAGGTGATGTTGTACTGGCCGTCCTGGAAGCCGCGGATGCTGAGCCCCATGTTCTCCATCATGCCCGGACCGTTGGGCGCAATGCTGGTGACACTCGGTGTATGTTTGATTACCTCGTCGTAGTTGCTGGTCGGCACCACGTTGTGCGCAATGTAGTGCTGACTGATGACCGAGGTCGGCTGCGATACGTTGAGCGGGGTTTTTGACGGGGCCTGGTACGCCGCCGATTGCGCCTGCCCGGCGCCGCCAGTCATGCCGGCCCCTTCCGCCGTCGCCTGCACCGTACCGATATCGACCGAAGATTCGGCCGCCCATACTGCGGGCGTCGCCGCCCCCAGTACACACACGCTTCCCCACAGGATCATGTGGATCACACGCGCTAGATTGTGTTTTACCGTGACCATTGTCGCCTCCAGATTACGGTGGTTGGATTTCATGACGGGGCGATACTAGAGAGCGTTGCACAGGCATTCTTGACGCCAACCTGACAAAAATTTCACTCCACTGAAAAAACACTGTCATCTCATTGGCTTATCGTTTTACGAAAGTTGCATTAACGTTTGTTGACAACCGTGTGACAACGAGGGAAACCATGGCACGTACACTGCTGATTATCGGTCTGCAGGACACGTCGATCGCCGGCTGTCGACAGGGCTTTGCGGCGGAAAATTATTTGGTGGATTCGGCACACACCAGCGCGCGTGCCGTCGGCATGCTCGCCATGCGCCGCTATGACGCCGTCGTGATATTTGCGCACACCTCTGCCGCCGTAACGGAGTTGTTCGCAACGCTGCGGACATTGGCGCAGACGCAGCAGGTCATCGTGGTTTGCATCGACACGCTCAACGCCGACGACGAAGTCGCCTTGCTCAAGGCAGGGGCAACGGCGTGTCGTCCGCTCGCCATCGACTTCGATGAACTGCTCGCCCATACGCGCGCACTGTTGCGCCGCGGGCGCGGTTATCCGCGCGATCATCGCATTGCCGACCTGGGCATCGATCCGGTGGCACGGCGGGCAAGTCGTGACGGTAGGCCGTTACGCCTGCGGCCGATCGAATTCGACATCCTGCTGCATCTGGCCGAAGGGGCCGGCAAGCCTGTGCACAAGGAAGAGCTGTTGTTGCGCGTATGGCCAGGGGGCGGCAGCTCTCCCAACCTGTTGGCGGCGCACGTGCGAAACCTGCGCGCTTCGCTCGATCGCGGCCGTCGTTGCCGGCTGCTGCATACGGTGCGCAACATCGGCTACAAGCTGGCCGCAAGACCCTGACGATGGCACAAACGGCGGTTAGACAAGCAACGCTATGGTGGCTGCAATGCGTGCACTATTGATTGACCAACGGAGCGCGGACATCGCGCGCTTCGGACGCGGACTGGAGGATCATGGGTGGCGTGTGACCACAATCGCCATGCCCGATGATGTCGCCGACGACGCAATCAGGACGGCGACGTATGACATGGTGATGATCGACGTGGTGGCGATTGATGCCGAATTGCATGCGTTGCTGGAGGTAATTCGCGCGCACAACGACGAAGCGGTCGTTATGGTATTGGGCGAATTTTCGGTTGACGAACGCAGCCGCGCGCTGAACTTGGGTGCGGACGGCTTTCTCGGCCGCGATACGCCCATCACACTGCTGCTCGGCCGTGCCCTGGCGCTGCTGCGGCTGCGCGCCAAACACTTCCAGTCGAGCTATCTCATAGGCGACCTTGCCATCGACCTGTTGCATCGGCAGGTCGTCAGATCGGGACATGAAATTGCGTTGTCGCAACGCGAATTTCAGCTATTGGTATTGCTCGCGCGCCACGCCGGACAGACCCTGTCGCGCAGCGACATCATCGAGCAATTATGGGGGCAGATACAAACCGCCGACGACAACGCGTTGGACGCGCACGTCTCCCGATTGCGCCGCAAGCTCGACAAACCGTTTGGGGGAAAAATGATCCGTACGGTACGCGGAGTCGGCTTCCGCCTCGCCATTCCCGAACAGCCTCTTGCCGACTGATCCGGCCACAGGTGTCGGCGGGACACTGCAGGTGACCGCCGCTGCCGCGGTGGACGCGCTCAGATCATCCCGCCGTTGACCGAGATGATCTGACCGGTGACATAGCTCGCCTGCTCCGAGGCGAGAAAACCCACTACGTCGGCGATTTCGCTCGGTTGGCCTGCGCGCTTCATCGGCACCAGCGCTGCGATCGTCTTGGCGTCGAATACGCCATCGATCATGTCGGTGGCGATGATGCCGG